>WNFY01000001.1_pt1 | contig 405372 bp, 369 predicted proteins | sample 5400091 | NCBI WGS metagenome assembly WNFY01 (sample SAMN13153364, study PRJNA577476) | soil metagenome | isolation source: 60 cm soil or saprolite under grassland replicate 1 | place: USA:California | collected 2016-06-15
CAGACGTTTCCTTTGTCGTCATCGAGGAAAGCGGTAGCGGAGTAGTGGATGCCGTGAAGTGGGGCCGGATATATGCTCGAAATGGCCGCACAGGTCGGATGGATGCACGAATAAGTGCCCGAAATGTTGCCACAGTCGTACGTCACAGTCGACCATAGCCCCCCGACAGCCGGCTGACAGCCGGGCCGGCGGGCAGCGGGCTCATGCCGCCACGGCGCGGCGACCGCCGGCCGCACGCCTCCCCGATGCCGATCACCGGGCCGCTACTCAGGGCCCCGCCCATTGTGCTGGTCCTCGGGGCCATCGTCATCAATTGCTCGAGGGGCCACAGCTACGCCCGATCAGGGACAACGAGCTGGAGGCTGACCCGACGACCCGACGTCCGGCATGTTCTCCGCCGATGCCAAGGTCGGCCCCCGCCGGGATCACGGCCTTTGGTCGGCGCCCCTGGCGTGAGGGCTCTCCTCGTGGACGGTTGCCGCCCGCGGCCTGAGGACATGACGGCTCGGAGAGAGAAAGCGGGGAGCGGCCCGGGGGCGGCTCCCCTGCTTTAGACGTCGAGCGCGTAGCTCTCGTGAAAGCATAGCATGCTGTGATCGCTGCCCATTCCCATCTCGACGGCCCGCTGCCCACCAACCCATACGCCTCGCACGTCGCCGCACGGCTGTTGGATTTCTTCGCCGACACAACTCCGTGGCCGCGACGGCTGTGGGATGTCAGCAGCGTGCTCGCCCTGGGGGAGGCGTGGGAGGCCGGCGAGGCGATTCACAGTTCGAAGTGTTGGTGCCGTTTCGCGCGGTCCCGAAACATCAGACACTCGCGACGCCGCTGCCGGAATGGCGGTCGCCGACAGCCACGCACGGTGGTTCTCCGAGCAGGGTGTGACCGACCCGCCCCGGCACAACGGTGCCTTCGTGTACAAGCTCGCTGCCAAGGACGCAGTAGCTGCCGCGCGGGCAGCGGGTGCGCTGGTGCTCAGGCTGCAGGCACGCGACTCATTCGCCCGCGCTGGCCGAGGGAGCCTACAGCCGGTGGGTCGGTGTGGGTGGCGCAGTACCCGGACTCGCTGCCGGTACAGCCGCCGGCGCGCGGCGCGGATGTCTTGTCGCTGGTGCGCGAACGCACGATGTACGCCGTGACCGGCGCCGACCGGCTCGACGATGCCCTGGAGCTAGCGGCGCCGCTGAACGAGGGACCGCCAGCGCCCGCGGTGTCGGGTGCTTGGTCTGCGATCGAGTCTCTGCTCTACCATCCGGCCGACAAGGGCGACACCGAAACCGGTCGGGCGGTGGCCGCCGACCGCCTCGCTGCGCTGGTGGTCTGCTCGTGGCCGCGGGCGGAGCTCACCGCGTTGTCATACCGGCACCGTCCGGAAGCGTCGGATGAGCTAAGCCGGGCACTCGACAAGCAAACGGTCAATGCCGCCCGGTGCGACCAAGTGGCCGCAGCCCTCGCCAACGGGCAGCAGTTGGCGCTGTCATCGCCGAGCGACGTCGCTGCTGCCAGAGAATGAGTGCGGTGCTGGCCAACCCGTCGGCAGAACTCCGAGACGTACGGACCGTATTCGCCAGCGTATTTCGCCGGTTCTACCGGCAGCAAAACATCGTGGTGCACGGTGGTACGACTGCGTCGATCGCGCTTGACGCGGCGCTCCGCACCGCGGCTCCGCTGATCGGCGCTGGCCTGGACCGGCTAGTGCACGCGCGGCTGACGGACGGCATCGAGCCGCTTGACCTGGCGGCTCGAGCCGAGAACTCACTGGCGCTGGCGGGCGATCCGCTCGGATCCGAGGTGACCCGGCTGCTCGAGTGACCAGGTGCGCCTGACATCGGTGACGGTCCACTCGAATCACGCGGCCATATCGTGCCTGGCCGGCCGCTTCGCCACATGCTGCCCAGGTACGCGTCGATATGCCGCGCGGCCTTCCCATGCCCCACGCCAACCACGATTGGTCCGCCCGCTCGGTACCATGTCGCCGTCGGCAAACACGCCCCGGGCATCCTGTCATTAGCGACGAGGACACTCGAACGACGCCGTCGGCCGCAATCTCGATGCCGGCACCGACGCAGGAGCCCGGCGTTGGCCTCCTGGCCCGAGCGCCAGGAGCACGGCGTCCGCGGCAAGCGGCTCGTACGGGCCGGTCGGGTATGGACGGCCGGTGTCATCGAGTTCCATCACCTCGAAGGTCTGCCCCGCCATCCGAACGCCGCTGGGTGCGCGGCCAAGTGGATCCGGATGCCCTCGCGCTCCGCGCCGAGATCACGAGGAACCGTCCACCCCTAGATCGACACTGGACTGTCCAGTTCGGACTGATGACACGCGTTTCTCCCAGAGTGGTAGCAGACCCGCCGGTGGACGGCCGGCGGCGAGGTGGTCCCGCCCTCGCTGGGCCACGCCTGCTCGTACCGGCCTCGGCATGGCGAGCCGGGCCTGGGCTCTCACCGGTCAGCCAGCCGGCGTTGCACAGCGGCAGCAGGTCGACGTAGACCGGACTGTGGTCGCGGATCGGCCCACATCCGGAACTCCCGTGCAGCCTGACCTCCCGATGCTCGATAATCTGACGCCTTCGGGCGGCCGGACGTAGCCTGCGGCCCGCTGGTCCTCTCTCGGCCGGACCGTCGGAATTGCCTCGCGTCTGTTCGCCGCGGCGGCGGTCCATCCGTCTCGACCAGTGCCCGAGCTGAGGGCTACCAGCGGCGGGCCCGCTTGCCCAGCCCGGGCGGCTGCGGCGGCACCCGGAAACCGCGGGCCGTCATGCCGTCCTCGATCGCGGAGATCACCGTGTCCAGTACCTTGACCCGGGCCCAGCGCTTGCTGTCGCCCTCCACCAGGGTCCACGGGGCGACCCCGGTGTCGGTGCGGGCCAGCATCTCCTCGACGGCGGCCAGGTAGGCCGGCCGCTTCTCCCGGTTGCGCCAGTCCTCGTCGGTGAGCTTCCACTCCTTCAGCGGGTCGGCCTTCCGCCGCTCGAACCGGCTCAGCTGCTCCCCGTCGGACAAGTGCATCCAGAACTTCACCAGGATCATGCCCTCGGCGACCAGGGTGCGCTCGAACTCGCAGATCTCGTCGTACGCCCGCCGCCACTGCTCCTTGGTGGCGAACCCCTCCACCCGCTCCACCAGCACCCGGCCGTACCAGGACCGGTCGAGCACGGCCATTCCGCCCCAGCCGGGCAGCGCCGGCCAGAACCGCCACAGGAAGTGGTGCCGCTTCTCGTCGTAGGTCGGCGCGGCGAACTGCGCCACCCGCACGTGCCGTGGGTCCATCGGGGCGACCAGCCGCTTGATGCAGCCGCCCTTGCCGGAGGCGTCCCAGCCCTCGAACACGATGCAGACCGGCGGTCCGATCCGGGGCTCGTCCCCCATCAGCCCGCCGAGCACCAGCCGCAAATAGACCAGCCGGAGCTGGGCCCGGCTGAGCCGCTTCGCCTCCTCCTCCCGGCTCAGTCCCAGCCCGAGGTCCAACTCGTCCAGCCGCCCGCCCATGGCGGCCAGCCTCTCAGGCCGGACGCACCCCCGCCACCCGCTCCGGTCAGTGGACCGGGTTCGTCCAGGCCAGCTCGCGGAACCGGGCGAAGTCCGTGTCGGCCGAGTACAGGGTCAGCCCATGCACCGCGTGTGGGCCGGTGCTCAGTCCGCGATGCGGACCCGCAGCCGGCGGAAGCCGCGGCCCTTGCTCTCCACCTTGGCCACCTCCAGCCGGCCGATCTGCTTGGTGGAGGCGACATGCGTTCCGCCGTCGGCCTGGGTGTCCAGGCCGACGATGTCGACGATGCGCACCTCGGCCAGGTCCGGCGGGAGCAGGTCGGTGGCGGTGCGGATGATGTCCGGGATCTGGAACGCCTCGGCCCTGGGCAGGATCTTGACGTCGATCCGGCGGTCGGCGCCGATCTCCAGGTTGCACGCCTCCTCGACCCGCTGCTTGAAGTCCGGCGGGACCTCGGGCAGGTTGAAGTCCATCCGGGCCACCCCGGGCTCCATGTTCCCGCCGGTGACCAGCGCGCCGAAGTCCCGGTACACGACGCCGGAGAGCAGGTGCAGGCCCGAGTGGGTGCGCATCAGCGAGCTGCGGCGGGCGTCGTCCAGCGCGCCGCGGACGGCGGTGCCCGGCGGGGGCAGCGGGTCGCCCTCGGCGGGCAGCAGGTACAGGTCGTCGCCCAGCCGGGCGCCGACGATCCGGGTCTGCACGCCGCCCCAGAGCAGCACGCCGTGGTCCGGCGGCTGGCCCCCGCCGCCCGGGTAGAACGCCGAGCGGTCCAGCACCACCCCGGCCTCCGGGTCGCTGGCCAGCACGACCGCGTCCCACTCCCGCACGGTCTGGTCGGTGAACTCGAGCCGGTGGGTGCGGTGTGCCTCCGTCGTCATGGCTCGACCGTACTGAACCCGGGCCCGTCACAGCGCACCGGACCGGCCCCGCCGGTTCACTGCGGGGGCGCCCGACCGGTCGCCGGACGGGTCGTCGCCGGCCGGCGAACTGCGCGCGGCTCGCTGTTCGGGTCGATGACGATGGTCGGCTGCCGCGGGTCGACCCGCACCCCGATCGTGCCGCTGGCGATCGTGACCGGCACCGTCTCGGCCGCCTCGGCCACCCGGTCCCGAGCCGTCCGCACCGGGAACGCCTCGGTGACCCCGGACGGGCTGCCGGCGGCGAACGTGAGCGTCCCGTCCACCGGCAGGCGGGTCGGGTACACCACCCGGCTGGCGGCGACAGTGGCGCCCTGCGCGCCGCCGCTGGGGCCGGTGGCGACCGATTCCGGCGACAGCGCCGCCGACAGGACCGCCCCGGCAAACATCACCAGCGGGATCGCGTCAACGACGCGCGGTCGCATCATCAACTCCAAACATGGATGGCACATGCGGTGGGGATGTACCGGTCGGATGCCCGGCTGAGCCGGATCTATGCACCCGGCAGGCGTGAGCCTGCCCGCACCGGCCGGCGGCCGCGGCGGCCGCGATCTCGGCCGAGACCCGCGCGCCGAGCAGCATGGCCAGCACGAGCAGCAGGTGGCGCTGGGACGGCTCGTCGGCCAGCCGGATCCCGGCCTCCTCGGCGTACGTCCGGCCGTGCCGGTCGAGCAGTGCCCGGGCCACGGCCGCTCGGCCGGCCGCCACGCCGACCGGCTACCCGGTCCGGGCGGCCGTGTTCCGGCCGACCGCCGGTGGACGGCTCGCGGACCGGTCAGGAACGGGCCAGCAGGTGCTCCCCCACCGCCGGGATGACGTGCTCGCCGTAGCCGGCCAGGGTCTGCTCCTTGCCGTCGTGCTGCAGGTACACCGCGAACTGGTCGACGCCCAGCCCGGCCAGCTCGCCCAGCCGGGCCACGTGCTGGGCCACCGGGCCGAGCAGGCAGAACCGGTCGACGATCTCGTCCGGAACGAACGCGGTGTGCGGGTTGCCGGCGCGGCCGTGCTCGTTGTAGTCGTACCCGGCCCTGCCGGCGATGTAGTCGGTGAGCGCCTTGGGCACCGGCCCGTCGGTGCCGTACCGGCCGACGATGTCGGCGACGTGGTTGCCGACCATGCCGCCGAACCAGCGGCACTGGTCTCGCTGGTGGGCCAGGTCGTCGCCGACGTACGCGGGGGCCGCCACGCAGATCCGCACGCTGGCCGGGTCCCGGCCGGCGGCGGCCGCCGCCTCCCGGACGCTCTTGATCGTCCAGGCGGCGATGTCCGGGTCGGCCAGCTGCAGGATGAACCCGTCGCCGATCTCGCCGGCCAGCGCGAGCGCCTTCGGGCCGTACGCGGCGACCCACACCTCCAACCGGCTCCGGCCGGCCCACGGCAGCCGCAGCGTGCTGCCGCGGTAGTCGACCGGCCGGCCGTTGGCCAGCTCCCGGACGACGTGGATGCACTCCCGCAGGGTGGCCAGCGAGGTCGGCTTCCCGTTGGTGACCCGGACCGCGGAGTCGCCCCGGCCGATACCGCAGACCGTGCGGTTGCCGAACATGTCGTTCAGGGTGGCGAACACCGAGGCGGTCACGGTCCAGTCCCGGGTGGCCGGGTTGGTGACCATCGGGCCGACCGTCACCCGTCGGGTGGCGGCCAGGATCTGGCTGTAGATGACGTAGGGCTCCTGCCACAGCAGGTGCGAGTCGAACGTCCACACGTGAGTGAACCCGTACAGCTCTGCCTGCCGGGCCAGCTCGACCACCCGCGCGGCCGGCGGGTTGGTCTGCAGCACCACACCGACGTCCATTGTGGACCCGCCTTCCAGCTAGTTGAGCCGCTCGGACAGGCCGCGGTGCAGGAACCTGCCGTGCCCGGCCCGGCCGTGGAACTGGCCGCCGGAGATCACCACGCTGCCCCTGGACAGCACGGTGTCCACCCTGCCGGCCGCCTCGAACCCCTCGTACGCCGAGTAGTCCATGTTCATGTGGTGGGTCTCGACGCCGATCCGGGTGCGCCCGTTCGGGTCGTAGACCACCAGGTCGGCGTCCGAGCCGGGAGCGACCACGCCCTTGCGCGGGTAGAGCCCGAACAGCCGAGCCGGCGCGGTCGCGCACGTCTCCACCCAGCGGGCCAGCGGAAGCTGCCCGTCGACCACACCCTGGTAGATCAGGTCCATCCGGTGCTCGACACCGCCGATCCCGTTGGGGATCTTCCGGAAGTCCCCGACTCCGAGCTCCTTCTGGTCCTTCATGCAAAATGGACAGTGGTCGGTGGACACCACGGCGAGCTTGTCCGTGCGCAGCCCGGTCCACAGGCTGTCCGCGTGGCCCTCCCGCTTGCTCCGCAGCGGTGGCGAGCAGACGTACTTCGCGCCCTCGAAGCCGGGCGCGAACAGGTGGTCCTCCAAGGTCAGGTACAGGTACTGGGGGCAGGTCTCGGCGTACACCGGCGCACCGGCCCCCCGAGCCGCCGCGACCGCGCGGAGCGCCTCGTCCGCGGACAGGTGCACGATGTAGAGCGGGCAGTCGCCGGCCACCCCGGCCAGCACGATCGCCCGGTGCGTCGCCTCGCCCTCGAGCACCGACGGGCGGGTGATCCCGTGGTAGCCCGGGTCGGTCTCCCCGCGGGCGACCGCCTGCGCCGCCAGCACGTCGATGGCGATGCCGTTCTCCGCGTGCATCATGATCATGGCGCCGTTGCCGGTGGCCCGCTGCATCGCCTGCAGGATCTGCCCGTCGTCGGAGTAGAAGACGCCCGGGTAGGCCATGAACAGCTTGAAGCTGGTCACTCCCTCGTGCTCGACGAGCTGGTCCATCGCCTTGAGCGCTTCCTCGTCCACCCCGCCGAGGATCAGGTGGAAGCCGTAGTCGATCACGCAGTTGCCGTCCGCCTTGGCGTGCCAGGCGGCCAGACCGTCCTGCACCATCTCGCCGGTGCGCTGCACCGCGAAGTCCACGATGGTCGTGGTGCCGCCCCAGGCCGCGGCCCGGGTGCCGGTCTCGAAGGTGTCCGAGGCGGCCGTGCCGCCGAACGGCAGCTGCATGTGGGTGTGTACGTCGATCCCGCCCGGCACCACATACTTGCCGGTCGCGTCGATCACTGCGTCGGCAGCGACACCCGCGGCCTCGGCCCGTCCGGGGGCGAACAGCGCGGCCACCGTCTCGCCGTCCACCAGCACGTCCATCGGCTGCCCGCCGGTGGCGTTCACCACCGTGCCGCCGGAGATCAGAACCGTCGACATGGCCGTCGCCTCACGGCTTGACCAGGTCGCCGTACGCGTCCGGCCGGCGGTCCCGGTAGAACGCCCACCGGTTGCGCACCTCGGCGATCAGGTCCATGTCCAGGTCCCGGACGATCAGGTCCGGGTCGTGGTCGTGCCCGACATCGCCGACGAACTTCCCCTCCGGGTCGACGAAGTACGAGGTGCCGTAGAAGTCGTCGTCGCCCAGGTCCTCGGTGCCGACCCGGTTGATCGCCCCGATGTAGTACTCGTTGGCCACCGCCGAGGCCGGCTGCTCCAGCTTCCACAGGTACGCCGACAGGCCGCGGCTGGTCGCCGACGGGTTGAAGACGATCTGCGCCCCGCCCAGCCCCAGCGCCCGCCAGCCCTCCGGGAAGTGCCGGTCGTAGCAGATGTAGACGCCGATCCGGCCGACCGCGGTGTCGAACGTCGGGTAGCCCAGGTTGCCCGGCCGGAAGTAGAACTTCTCCAGGAAGCCGTGCACCTCCGGGATGTGCGTCTTGCGGTACTTCCCGAGGTACCTCCCGTCGGCATCGACGACCGCCGCGGTGTTGTAGAGCACGCCAGGCTGCTCCTGCTCGTACATCGGCAGCACCATCACCAGGCCCAGTTCGGCGGCCAGCGCCTGGAACCGCTCGGTGGTCGGGCCCGGGATCGACTCGGCGTACGCGTAGTACTTCGCGTCCTGCACCTGGCAGAAGTACGGCCCGTAGAACAGTTCCTGGAAGCAGATGACCTTGGCGCCTTGGACCGCGGCCTCCCGGGCGTACTCCTCGTGCGCCTTGATCATGGTCTCCTTGTCGCCCGTCCAGCTCGCCTGGACCAGGGCGGCGCGTACGGTGGCAGACATCGCTGTCCTCTCTCGTGGCTCCGGACGTCGGCGGATCGTCGTCGGACCGGGCAGCCATCGTTCTCGGTGCGGCCCGGCTGCGGTGCAGCCCGGTCTCCCGGACCGTAGAGCGCCGTTCCCGTCCGGACAAGGCCGGCCGACCGGCGGCCGAATTCCCTACAGCCCGGGTCGGTCCGGCCGATAGACCGGTGCCGGAAACCCGGGGCCGAGCCCGGTACCCGGCAGGGGGACATCGTCGCCGGGGCCGATGGGCCTATAGTTCGGCGCCGTGACCCGGCGAGTGGCACCCGATGTCCGGCTTTCCCGAGCCGCGGGGTGAACGGGGCCGGTGGCTGCGCCGTCATTACGGGTAGCCGGTTGCCATGCGGGTAGGTAAGGCCATGGACGAGGGGGCTTGATGCAGTCTCGCGAGGCACACCGGGGCGCCGTGCACCTGCCGTCGGTGTGGTCGCTGCTCCGGCACGGCGGGCTCCGCATCGCCGAGGCGACCCTGGTTCCGCTCGGGCTGTTCTACCTGCTGCTCCAGTTCGTCGGCTTCCGCTGGGCCCTGGTCGCCGCGCTGGCCTGGTCGTACCTGGCGATCGCGGTGCGGCTGGTGCGCCGCGAGCGGCTCTCCGCGCTGTTGCTGATCGGCACCGCGATGCTGACCATCCGCAGCGCCATCTCGTTCGCCACCGGCAGCGCGTTCTTCTACTTCCTGCAGCCCACCCTGGGCAACTTTGCGGTCGGCATGCTCTTCCTGGCCTCCGTCGCGCTCGGCAAACCGCTGGTCGGCCGGCTGGCCAACGACCTGTGTCCGCTGCCCGCGCACGTGCTGGCCAAGCGGGCGGTGCGCCGGTTCTTCACCCGGATCACCGTGCTCTGGGCGCTGGTCAACATCGCCAACGGCAGCACCGCGCTCTGGGCGCTGCTCTCCTCCTCGCTGAACGGCGTGCTGGTGGCCCGCACCGCCGGCTCGCTCAGCATCGTCGCGGCCGGGATCGCGCTGTCCTACTTCTGGTTCCGCCGGTCGCTGCGGGTCGAGGGGCTCACCCTGCACTGGGGCCCTGCCGCCTGACACCGGGCAACTTGCGAGTGGCAGCCTGAGGCTGGGCCGTCAGCCCGGCCAGCCGCGTCAGCCGGCCTCCAGCACCTCCCTGACCTTGTCCAGCAGGGCGGCCTCGGTGAACGGCTTCTCGATCAGGGTCACCCCGGCGTCCAGGGTGCCCTGCGAGGTCAGCACCGGGTGGGCGTACCCGGACATGTACAGCACCCGGATGCCCGGGCGGCTGGCCCGGATGCTCGCCACCACCTCCCGGCCGAGCATCTCCGGCATGATCACGTCGCTGATCAACAGGTGGATGTCCGCGTGCTCGCGGAGGGCCAGGTCGATGGCCTCGGCCCCGCGCTGGGCGGTGATCACCCGGTAGCCGTTGCGGTCCAGGATGCGCCGGGTGACCTCGCGCAGCGCCTCCTCGTCCTCGACCACCAGCACGGTCTCCCCGCCGCGGGTGCGGACCCGGGCCGGGGGGACCGGCTCGATCTCCACCGCGCGCTGGTCGGTGGCCGGCAGCAGCGCGGTGAACGTGGTGCCGTGCCCCGGCTCGGAGTAGATCTGGGCGTACCCCTCCGCCTGGGTGATGATGCCGTACACGGTGGCGAGGCCGAGGCCGGTGCCCTCCCCCTTCGGCTTGGTGGTGAAGAACGGCTCGAACACCCGCTCCGCCACCTCCCGGGGCATGCCGGCGCCGGTGTCGCTGACCTGCAGCCGGACGTGCGGCCCGGTCTTGATCCCGAGCCGGGTATCCGCGTAGTCGTCGTCGATGACCACGTTGCCGGTCCGGATGGTCAACGAGCCGCCGCCCGGCATCGCGTCCCGTGCGTTGACCGCCAGGTTGACCAGCACCTGCTCCAGCTGGCCCGGGTCGGCCAGCACCGGCCACAGGTCGCCGCGCAGCGAGGTGGCCAGCTGCACGTGCTCGCCCAGGGTCCGCCGCAGCAGCTGCTCGACGTCGCTGACGACGTCGTTGAGGTTCAGCACCCGGGGCCGCACCACCTCGCGGCGGCCGAACGCGAGTAGCTGGTGGGTCAGCTCGGTGGCCCGCTCGGCGGCCCGCCGGATCTGCTCGACGTCCCGGCCGACGGCCGGCCACGGTTCGCCGCCGTCGGCCCGGGCGGCGGCGCCGGCCACCTCCTCCTCCACGAAGGACGCGTAGTTGAGGATGACGCCGAGCAGGTTGTTGAAGTCGTGCGCGACCCCGCCGGCGAGCTGGCCGAGGCTCTCCAGCCGCTGCGCCTGGTGCAGCCGGCTCTCCAGCCGCTCCCGCTCGGCCTCGCCCAGCAGCCGCTGCCGCTCCGCCTGCGCCTCGATCCGCTCGCTGACGTCCCGGACCGAGGCCGAGGCCAGCAGGCCGTCCTCGGTCTCCAGCGCGGACAGGCTGATCTCGACCGGGAACTCGGTCCCGTCCTTGCGCCGGGCCGACAGCTGCATGCCGGCGCCCATCGGCCGGGGACGCGGGTCGGTCAGGTAGCTGCCGCGATGCGCGACGTGGGCCTCCCGCAGCCCGTGCGGCACCAGCACCTCTACCGGCTGACCGAGCAGCTCGTCCCGGCGGTACCCGAACAGCCGCTCGACCTGCGCGTTCACCAGGGCGATCCGGCCGCCGCGGTCCACCCCGACGATCCCGTCCGGGGCCGCCTCGAGCAGGCCGCGGAACTTCGCCTCGGCCCGCTGCAGGCCGCTGATGTCCCGGGCGACCGAGGCGACGCCGACGATCGCGCCGGACGTGTCGGCGATCGGCGACATGGTCAGCGAGACCGTGATCTCGGTCCCATCGCTGCGCAGCCGCCGGGTGTGGTACTGGGCGACCCGCTCGCCGTGGGTGGTCCGGGTCAGGAACTCCGCCTCCTCGGTCCGCAGCTCGGGCGGGACGAGGATGTCGGCGTTGTGCCCGATCACCTCCTCCGGCCGGTAGCCGTACAGCTCGGCGGCTGCGGCGTTCCAGCTGGTGATGATCCCGTCGAGGGTCTTGCCGATGATCGCGTCGTGCGAGGAGTTGACGATGGTGGCCAGCAGGTGCTGCGCCTCGGCGGCCTGCCGGCGGTCGGTGACGTCCCGGACCGCGGCCGAGACCACGATCCCGCGGGCGGTGCGCAGCGCGGAGAGGCTGATCTCGGCCGGGAACTCGGTGCCGTCCCGGCGCCGGGCGGCCAGCTCCAGGCTGGCGCCCATCGGCCGCGGCCGCGGGTCGGCCAGGTAGCGGGCCCGGTGTGCGGGGTGCACCCGGCGGACCGCCTCGGGCACCAGGATGTCCACCGACTGGCCGACCAGCTCGTCCCGCCGGTACCCGAACAGGCGCTCGGCCTGAGCGTTGACGAGCAGGACGAGGCCGCCCGGTTCCACCGCCAGGATCGCGTCCGGGGCGGCCTCGAACAGCCCGCTGGAGATGTCCGGACCGTGCTCAGCGCCTGTCACGACACCGCGTCCCCCCGACCGGCCCGCACGAGCGCAGCGTGCTCAAACAGACACCTACTGTAGCAGTCACTGCGCCTCGGTGGGTCCGCGCTGCCCGAGCAGCCGGGACACCGCGGCCACCAGGTCCTCCACCCGGAACGGCTTGACCAGCACCGGCACCTCAGGCGGCAGTCGCCGGTCGAACCCGCCGCCGGTCATCAGCACGCACCGGGAGACGATCGTCGGGTCCCGGGCGCCGATCAGGTCGAGCAACCTCACCCCGTCCTCGTCGCCGAGTCGCATGTCGGTGACCAGCACGTGGTAGCTGTCCGGCGGCACCCGGGCCGCCTCGGCCACCGAAGCCACCCCGTCCGCCTGGTAGCCGGCCGCCCGCAGCCCGGCCAGCAGCAGGGTCCTGAGCTGGTCGAAGTCCTCCACGAGCAACACCCGCCGAGGCTGGCTCACCGTTCGCGCCGAGCCCACACAACCTGCCGGATCACCGTCTCCCCCGACCGTTCACCCGGTTGCTTACACTCCGTATTCAGGATGCATACTCACAGTACCGTGTCTGCCGCCGCCAGCGAGCCCGTGGACTCGACTCGCCCGCCGATCAGTGTCTACCTGCTCGACGATCACGAGCTGGTCCGGCGAGGGCTGCACGACCTGATCGACCGGGCGCCGGACCTGACCGTCGTCGGGGAGTCCGGCCTGGTCAGCACGGCGCTGGCGGAGATCCCGCAGCTGCGGCCGGACGTCGCGCTGCTGGACGCGAACCTCCCGGACGGCAACGGCATCGAGGTCTGCCGGCAGGTCCGCTCCCAGCATCCGGAGGTCGCCTGCCTGATGCTGACCGCGTTCGACGACGCGGCCGGCCGGCTCTCCGCGGTGACCGCCGGCGCGGCCGGCTACCTGCTCAAGCACGGCACCGCGGCCAGCGTGGGCGACGCCATCCGGCGGGCCGCAGGAGGCCAGTCACTGCTCGACCCGGACGTCACCCGGGCGGTCTTCGACGAGCTCGACCACCGTGCCGCCGGGGACGGAGGCCACCACGAGGCCGTCACCGGCCAGGAGCGGGTCGTGCTGGAGCTCATCGCGGAGGGGCTGACGAACCGGCAGATCGGCGAGCGGCTGTTCCTGCCGGAGAAGACGGTCAAGATCCATGTGACCCGGCTGGTGGTCAAGCTCGGCATCCTCACCGGCAGCGAGCCGGGCCCCGGTTAGCCGGGCCCCGGCCGGCCCGACGCCGGGTAGCGTTGGTGCTGTGCCGGTGCAACGCCTCAACCATGCCGTGCTCTACGTCCGCGACGTCGCCCGCAGCGTCGCGTTCTACGCCGACGCGCTCGACTTCCGCACCGTGATGTCGTTCCCCGGCGCGGCGTTCCTGCAGGCGCCGGGCAGCACCAACGACCACGACCTCGGCCTGTTCGAGATCGGCCAGAACGCCCGTCCGTCGCCGGCCGGGCAGGGCGCGGTCGGTCTGTACCACCTGGCCTGGGAGGTCGACACGCTGGACGAGCTGGACCGGATCCAGGGCCGGCTGGCCGACCTCGGCGCCCTGGTCGGCGCGTCCGACCACTCGACCACGAAGGCGCTGTACGCCAAGGACCCGGACGGCCTGGAGTTCGAGGTGTCCTGGCTGGTGCCGGCCGACCTGCTGACCGAGGACGTGCTGGCCGGCCGGACCAGGATCGGGCCACTGGACCTGGCCCGGGACAAGGACAGGTTCGGCGCGCAGACCCGGGGCGGGGTGGGCGTGTCCATCCCGGCCACCGGTTAGCGCGGCACGAGGGCAGATCTCGCGCCGCCCGGGTGAGCTGAGCACCCGGAGGCACCCCAGGTACGACGTGATCGTCGTCGGCGCCCGCGTCGCGGGCTCGATCACCGCCATGCTGCTGGCCCGCCGAGGCCCTCTCGGTGCTCGCCGTGGACCGATCGCCGGCCGCCAGGGGGCGACGCCGACCGGTTCCTCGGGGTGAACGCCCGGCGCGGAGCCGCTGCGGCACTACCTGACCCCGCGCACCATGCTCCGCCGTGCGCCCGCCGGCCTGGTCGCCGTCCGCGGCATGGCGAAGGTCATGCGCGCAGGCCGTCGAACGCCAGCCGGACCACCGCGTCGGCCAGCTCCGTCGGGCTCGCCATCCGCCGGCGGCCGCCCGGCTGGCGCGGCCGATACCACTCGATCAGCGAGTTGATCATGCCGAACAGCAGCCGGGCGACCACCGCCGGCTCCAGGTCGGCGCGCAGGTCGCCCTCCGCGGCCGCCGTGGCGACCAGGTCGGCGACCACCCGGTCGAACGCGCGCCGCCGGGTCAGAGCCCACCGCTCGGTCCCGGTGTTCCCGCGCACCCGCAGCAGCAGGGTCACGTAGGGCAGCTCGTCCGCCAGCACCGCCACCTCGCGGCGGACCACGTACTCCAGCCGCTGGATCGCCGGGCCCTCGGTGGCCCCTGGCTCGTCCAGCACCGCGAACAGCGGGCCGAGCGCCCGCTGCAGGGCGAGCCGGAGCAGCTCCTCCTTGCCCTCGACGTGATGGTAGATCGACGACTTGGACAGCCCGGACGCCCGGGCCAGGTCCTCCATGCTGGTGCCGTCGTAGCCGCGCTCGGTGAACACCCGGACCGCGACGGCCAGCAGCGACTCGGTGTCGTACCGGGGCCGCCGCTCGGAGACCGTCATCGCTCGGGCAGGTGCCGGCGGGACTGCACGACCCGGAACCGGCCGGCCACGAACGCCCCGTCGGTGAAGGTGGCGTTCGCGGCCGGGTTCGCGCCGGTGGCGTGGAAGTCGGAGAACGCCGCCGACTGGTTGACGTACACCCCACCGGTGAGGTTCTCCGACAGCGCGACCCCCGCCTCCAGCGCCGCCTCCCTGACCCGGTCGAGCACGTCCGGGTCGGTGGAGTAGACCGAGGTGGTCAGCGCGCCGTGCGCCCCGACGGTTCGCCGCAGCGCGGCGACACTCTCCGCGGTGGAGCCGGTGGTCACCAGGAACGCGACCGGCCCGAAGCACTCCCGGCCGTAGGTCGCCTCGTCGCCGGCGTCCAGCCGGACCACCGCCGGGGTGCGGACCGTGGCGTCCGGGAACGCCGGATGCTTCACGGTGCGGGACGGGACGGCGATCGGGCCGAGCGACGGCGCGCCCTCCAGCCGGGCCAGCACGTCCTCGTTGACGATCGCCCCGAGCAGCTCGACCGCCTTGGCGTCCTCGCCGAGCATCCGGTCCAGCGCGCCGCCCAGGTCGGCCGCGAGCTCGTCCACCGACCGGTGCCCCTGGTCGGTGTCGATGCCGTCCCTCGGCACGAACAGGTTCTGCGGCGTGGTGCACATCTGTCCACTGTAGAGCGACAGGGAGAAGGCGAGGTTTCCCAGCATGCCGGCGTAGTCGTCGGTGGAGTCCAGCAGCACCGCGTTCACCCCGGCCTTCTCGGTGTAGACCTGGGCCTGCCGGGCGTTCTGCTCCAGCCACTCGCCGTACGCCGTCGAGCCGGTGAAGTCCACGATGCCGACCTCCGGGCGGGTGGCCAAAGTGGACGCCAGCGCGCCGCCGGGCTCCTCGGCGGCGAGCGTCACCAGGTCCGGGCTGAAGCCGGCCCCGGCCAGCACCTCGCGGGCCACCGCCACCGTGATGGCCAGCGGCAGCACCGCACGCGGGTGCGGCTTGACCACCACGGCGTTGCCGGTGGCCAGGCTGGCGAACAGGCCCGGGTAGGAGTTCCAGGTCGGGAACGTGGTGCAGCCGACGACCAGGCCGATGCCGCGCGGGACGATGCTGAACGTCTTCTCCATCCGCAGCGGCGGGCGCTTGCCCTGCGGCTTCTCCCAGGTCGCGGTCCGCGGGTAGCGGGCCTGCTCGGCGTAGGCGAACCCGATCGCCTCCAGCGCCCGGTCCTGCGCGTGCGGCCCGCCGGCCTGGAAGGCCATCACGAACGCCTGCCCGGTGGTGTGCATGACCGCGTTCGCGATCTCGAAGCTGCGGGCGTTGACCTGGTCGACGATCTCGATGCACACCGCGGCCCGCGCCTGCGGCCCGGCGTCCCGCCAGGCCGGGACCGCGGCCTGCATCGCCGGCAGCAGCACGTCGACGTCCGGGCGCGGGTAGCTGACTCCCAGCTCGGGGCCGTACGGGGAGCGCTCGGCGCCGACCTGGCCGGTGGTCCCCGGCTGGTCCAGCTCGAACGGCTTGCCCAGGTGCGCCTCGTACGCCTGCCGGCCGGCCTCGGCCGCGCCCTCGCCGTACACCTTGGGACTGGGCGACTCCGGGTATGCCGACCAGTAGCCGCGGTCCCGGATCGCGGCCAGCGCCCGGTCCAGCCTCTCCTGGTGGTCCCGCACGAGCTGCGCGGTCGTGGTCCGCACTGACCCGGTCATCTGGCAATCCCCTCTGTCGGCGAGTCTCACTGATCGAAGTCGAGCACGACGGTGTCCGTCGCCGGGTGCGACTGGCAGGCCAGCACGTACCCGCGGTCCAGCTCGTCCCGCTCCAGCGCGAAGTTCTGCTGCATCGCCACCTGGCCCTCGACCAGCTTGGCCCGGCAGGTGCCGCAGACCCCGTTCTTGCAGGCGTACGGCGCGTCGCCGCGGATCTGCAGGGCGGCGTCCAGGATCGGCTCGCCGTCCGGCCGGAGCCGGAACGTGGAGCTGCGCCCGTCCAGCACGACCGTCACGGTGCTGCCCGCGGCCGCGGTCCAGGCGCCGGCCGGCGGCGGCGCGGTGCGGGCCGGCGGCGGGCCGACGTGGAACAGCTCCCGGTGCACGTGCTCGGGCTGGACGCCGCGCTCGACCAGGGTGTCCCGGATCATGTCGGTCAGCCCGAGCGGGCCGCACAGGAACCACTCGTCCACCGGCACCGGGCCGACCAGCGCATCGAGGACGGTGGTGAACCGCTCCCGGTCCAGGAAGCCGGACAGCAGGTCGACCTCGTGCCGCTCCCCGTCCAGCACGTGGATCAGGTTGAACCGGCCCAGGTAGCGGTCCTTCAGGTCCTCCAGCTCCTCCAGGAACATGATGCTGCGGGTGGTCAGGTTGACGTAGATCAGCGTGGCCCGGCTGCGGGGCTCGACCTGCAGCGCGGTGGCCAGGATGGACAGGATCGGGGTGATCCCCGAGCCGGCGGCCACGGCCGCGTAGTGCCTGGCCTGCCGCGGGTGCAGTGGGGTGAAGAACCGTCCGGACGGCGTGAGCACCTCGATCGTGTCGCCCACCTGAAGCTTCTCCATCGCGTAGGTGGAGAAGACCCCGTCCGGCAGTCGCTTCACCCCGACCCGCAGCACCCCCGAGCCGGCCGGGGTGCAGATCGAGTAGTTGCGCCGCACGTCGTCCCCGGCGATCAGGCAGCGCAGCGAGACGTGCTGCCCGGCCACGAACTGGTACTCCTCGCGCAGCTCCTCCGGTACCTCGAAGGTGATCGCCACCGCGTCGTCGGTGATCCGGTCCAGCGCCGCCACGCGCAGCTCGTGGAAGACCGAATGCGCCATCTACAGCGCCTTGACGTGGTCGAACGGCTCGCCGCAGGCCGCGCACGCGCGCAGCGCCTTGCACGCAGTGGAGCCGAACCGGCTGACCTCTCGGGTGTCCGCCGAGCCGCACCGCGGGCAGCGGACGGTCTGCGGCCTGGCGCCGAGCCGGACGAACACCGGCCCGGACCGTGCCTGCCGGGCCGGCCCGGGCGGCGCGATGCCGTGCTCGGCCAGCGCCCGCCGGCCGGACTCGCTGATCCAGTCGGTGCTCCAGGCCGGCGCGAGCACGGTGCGCACGGTCGCCTGCGGATACCCGTGCCCGGCCAGCACTGTCCGGATGTCGGCCCGGATCGCGTCCATCGCCGGGCACCCCGAGTAGGTCGGCGTGATCGTCACCTCGACCCGGCCGTCCTCGCCGACCGACACGTCCCGGAGCACGCCGAGCTCGGCGATCGTGATCATCGGCAGCTCGGGGTCCGGCACCCGGCCGACCAGCTCGCGCACCGCGTCGGCGCCGGCAGCGGCCACGTCGGCCGTGGCGGTCTCCGCGGTCGCCGCCCACCCCGCGCCCGCTGCTCCTGCCCTCACCAGCGCACCCCCGGATGCAGCCGGTGCAGGTACTGCATCTCGGCCAGCAGGTAGCCCATGTGCTCGGTGTGCACGCCGCGGCGGCCGCCGCTGTGCTGCCAGCCAGGGTCGGGCCGGGTGAGGGTGGCCTCGGCCAGCACCGGGTCGAGCTCGCCGTCCCAGCCGGCCCGCAGCCCGGCCGGGTCCACCGCGACGCCCTCGGCCACCAGCCCGCGGACGACGTCGTCGGCCTCGAACAGCTCGCCGGTGTACGGCCACAGCGCGTCGAGGGCGCGCTGCATCCGGGCGTGCGAGCGCTCGGTGCCGTCGCCGAGCCGGATCACCCAGCCGGCGGCGTGGTCGAGGTGGTAGTCGACCTCCTTGACCGCCTTGCCGGCCACCGCGGCCAGGGTCGGGTCGGCGGAGCCGGCCAGCGCCCGGTACAGCCCGAGCTGGTAGCCGGAGAAGAGCAGCTGCCGGGCGATCGTCACGGCGAAGTCGCCGTTCGGCTGCTCGACCAGCAGGCAGTTGCGGAGCTCGGCCTCCTGGCGCAGGTAGGCCAGCGCGTCCTCGTCCCGGCCGGCGCCCTCCACCTCGCCGGCGTAGGTCAGCAGCGCGCGGGCCTGGCCGAGCAGGTCGAGCCCGATGTTGGACAGCGCCACGTCCTCTTCGAACTCCGGAGCGTTGGCCGCCCACTCGCCCAGCCGCTGTGCCAGCACCAGCGCGTCGTCGGCCAGGTAGTGGGTGTAGGCGACCAGGTCTGCGCCGCTCGAGGTCGGGGTCACATCTGCACCCCGTCCGGGATGTCGTAGAACGTGGGGTGCCGGTAGGGCTTGTCGCCGGCCGGGTCGAAGAACGCGTCCTTCTCGTCCGGCGACGACGCGGTGATGGCCCCGGCCGGCACCACCCAGATCGACACGCCCTCCTGGCGCCGGGTGTAGACGTCCCGGGCGTTGCGCAGCGCAAGCCGCGCGTCCGGCGCGTGCAGGCTGCCGACGTGGTTGTGAGACAGCCCGCGCCGGGCCCGGACGAAGACCTCCCACAGCGGCCACTCGCCGGCCGGGCCGGCAGACCTGCCGGCGCCGGCCGGAACGCCCGTCGTGCGGGCCGCGCCGGGCCCGCCCCCGGCCGACCCGGCGGCGCCGCTGGCCGCGGCGCCGAGGCTCTCCGCCGTCCCGCCGCCCTCGGTCACGCCGCCGGCTCCCTGCCGCGCCGGGCCGCCTTCGCGGCGTACGCCGCGGCCGCCTCGCGCACCCACCGGCCGTCCTCGTGCGCCCGCACCCGGTGCTCCAGCCGCTGCCGGTTGCAGGGGCCGCCGCCCTTGACCACCCGGCGGAACTCGTCCCAGTCGATCGGGCCGAAGTCGTAGTGCCCGCGCTCGGCGTTCCAGCGCAGCTGCGGGTCGGGCAGCGTCAGGCCCAACACCTCGGCCTGCGGAACGCACATGTCCACGAACTTCTGCCGCAGCTCGTCGTTCGTGTGCCGCTTGATCTTCCAGGCCATCGACTGCGCGGTGTGCTCGGAGGTGTCGTCCGGCGGGCCGAACATCATCAGCGACGGCCACCACCACCGGTCGACCGCGTCCTGCGCCATCGCGCGCTGCACCGGGCTGCCGTGCGCCAGGGTGAGCAGCAGCTCGTAGCCCTGCCGCTGGTGGAACGACTCCTCCTTGCAGATGCGCACCATCGCCCGCGCGTACGGCCCGTACGAACAGCGGCACAGCGGCACCTGGTTGGTGATGGCCGCGCCGTCCACCAGCCAGCCGATCGCGCCGACGTCGGCCCAGGTCAGCGTCGGGTAGTTGAAGATCGAGCTGTACTTCTGCCGGCCTGCGTGCAGCAGGTCGACCAGCTCGCCGCGGGACACGCCGAGGGTCTCCGCGGCGCTGTACAGGTAGAGCCCGTGCCCGGCCTCGTCCTGCACCTTCGCCATCAGGATCGCCTTGCGGCGCAGCGACGGCGCCCGGGTGATCCAGTTGCCCTCCGGCTGCATCCCGATGATCTCGGAGTGCGCGTGCTGGGCGATCTGCCGGACCAGCGTCCTGCGGTAGTCGTCCGGCATCCAGTCCCGCGGCTCGACCCGCTGGTCCGCGGCCACGGTCGCGTCGAACGCCGCGCGGTCAGCGGCCTTGTCGGGCAGCACCTGCATACCCGCCTCCTCGACGGCGGTCCGGTCTCGTCGGCCGGACAGAGAACCGACCGAACGTTCGGTTCAATGCTGTCCAGCGGCCGCCGGCCTTGTCAAGGGGACCGCCCGGTGCCGAAAGACGGCACCGCCGGCCGACGGCGGGCTCGCGACGACCGGCGGTGAGGGTGGCTCGGCGGGCTAGGTGAAGATGCTGACCCCTCCCGGGCCGACCAGCAGGCCCAGGATGACCAGGACGATGCCGAGGAGCAGTTGGCCGCGCACGGCGGTGACGATGCCCCAGATGACGAGCACGACCGCGATCAGCCACAGGATGGTATTCATGGCCGCGTTGTCCCCGAGGGGATGGGGGGTCAAACCTGTCGTGACAACACGTTGCTGCGCAACGGCGCGGTGTCGTCGCCGTTCACGTACTTCGCACCCCGCGTTGCGCGGACCGCACCGCTAGCCGGACCAGGAGGACACCTCGACGCCGGCCGGCGGGACCCGGTCGACGGCCAGCGCGGCCGCGTACCCGTCGGGCACCGGCAGCGTGCGCACCTGCCAGGTCGGGCTCGAGCCGGGTATGCGGGCAGCGCGCCAGCCGTCCCCGCCGCCGGCCGGCTGGATCGACGGGCGGGCCGCCAGGCCGAGCCCGGCCGCCTTGGTCACCGCCTCGATCCGGGTCCACCGGCCGAACCCGTCCGCGTCGCTGCCCGGCGGCGGCTCGGCGTCCAACTGGCGAAGCACGCCGCGCCAGTCGACGCCCGGCCGCAGCCGCTCGACGTCGACGCCCACCACCAGCGGTGCCCAGGCGACCGCGACCAGGCCCAGCTCGCCGGCGTGGCTGGCGTTCACCTCCAGCCGGCGCCCGCCGACCGGGCCGGCCACCGCCGGCTTGCCGTGCCCCGGGTCGCCGCAGTGCGCGCACAGCCGGGCGATCCGCACCTCTGCCGCGGCGCAGCCCAGGTAGCCGGCGACCAGGTGGCGGAACGCGCAGTGCGAGGCCAGGAACTGCCGGCGGTGCTGGTCGCGCCGGAAGCGCTCGGCCCGGCCCCGCTCGGCCGCGTCCAGGCACCGGCCGGCGTCCGCGGTGGGCCAGCGCGCCAGGTCGACGTACCACGCGCGCACCTGGCCGGGGTGCAGGGTGTCCGCCGGCATCCGCCCATTGTCCGCCGGTCGGCTCGCAGCTCGGTCAACCGGCTAGGGGGTGTCTGATGGATCTTGGTGGATGCACACACGGCGATCCAGGCGGCGTCCGGCAAGGCGGAGGAGGAGCCGATACCGGGGTTGTATCGGCGACGACGACGACGCAGCCGGTCGTCGACTGGGCGTCGTGGGCGCCGCCGAAGATCCATCAGACACCCCCTAACCGGCGCAGCCGGTCCAGCGCGTCCCACACGTCGACGTACCGGGTGGTCAGGGGCGCCAGCCCGAGCCGGATCCGGTCCGGCGCCCGGAAGTCCGGCACCACCCGCGCCCGGTGCACCAGCTCGCGGCACAGCCGGGCGGCGTCCGGGTGGGACAGCGACAGGTGCGAGCCGCGGGCGGCCGGGTCGCGCGGCGAGGCCAGCCCGAAGCCGAGCGGTGCCAGCCAGGCGTCGGCCAGCTCGACCGCGAGCCGGGTCAGCGCCATCCCCTTGTCCCGCAGCCGGTCGACGCCGGCCTCGGCGAGCAGCCGGACGCCCTCCTCGACCAGAGCCAGCCCGAGCACCGGTGGGGTGCCGGCCAGGAACCGGGTCACCCCGGGCACCGGGCGGTAGGCCGGCCCCATGGCGAACTGGTCGACCTGCCCGAACCAGCCCCAGATCGGCTGCCGCAGCCCGGCCTGGTGCGCCCGCCGCACGTAGAGGAACGCGGGCCCGCCCGGCCCTGCGTTCAGGTACTTGTACGTACAGCCCACCGCGAGGTCGGCGCCGGCCGCGTCCAGCCGCACCGGCAGCGCACCGGCCGAGTGCGACAGATCCCAGAGCATCATCGCGCCGGCCGCCTGCGCGGCCGCGGTCACCGCCGGCAGGTCCGCCACCGCGGCCGAGCGGTAGTCCACATGCGACAGTACGACCAGGGCGGTGCGGTCGTCGGCCGCGGCGGCCACCGCCTCGGCGGTGGGCGCGGTCAGCTCGGGGACATCCAGCTGGCGGATGGTCAGCCCGCGGGCCGCGGCCAGCCCCTCCAGCACGTAGCGGTCGGTGGGGAAGTCGTTCCGGTCGGCCACCAGCACGTCCCGGCCCGGGCGGGCGTCCAGCGCGGCCGCCGCCAGCTTGTAGAGGTTGACCGTGGTCGAGTCGGAGACGACCACCTGGCCGGGCGCCGCGCCGAGCAGGTGCTCGCCCAGCAGGTCGCCGACGCGCTGCGGCATGGTCAGCCAGCCGGCGTCCCAGGACCCGATCAGGCCCTCCCCCCACTCCCGGGTCAGCACCTCGTGCGCCCGCCGGACCGACGCCTCCGGCAGCATGCCGAGCGAGTTGCCGTCCAGGTAGATCGCGTCGCCCGGCGGCAGCCGGAACCGGTCCCGCAGGCCGGCCAGCGGGTCCTGCCGGTCCAGCCGCTCGGCCACCTCCCTGAGGGTGGGGTCCATGCCAGCACGGTAGAGGGCCGCACGGTGCAGGACCCGAAACCGGCCGACCGGCGGCCCCGGGGTGGCGACAGGGCCTAGCCTTGCCCCAGGCAGGCAGGGAGGCTGGCGGGTGAGCGAGCGCGAGGGCACGCGGCGCGAACGGGCCGGTGTCCCCCGGCGGAGACGCGCAGCGTCTCCGGTGGGCCCAGCGAGGGAGGCGGTCCGGCCGGCGGGAACGCCGGCGGGACGCCGGAGGAGCGGGAGATGACTGGGACGGCCGGCGCGGCGCACCGGCGGGCGGCGTCGGTGGGCCGGATGTTCCTGGACCGGGTCGAGGCCACCCCGGATCGGGAGGCGTTCCGGCACCCGGTCACCGGGCCGGGCGGCGAGACCTGGGAGTCGCTGACCTGGGCGCAGGTCGGCGACCGGGTGCGGGCGATCGCCGCCGGGCTGCTCGCGCTCGGCCTGCGACCGGAGGACCGGGTCGCGATCGCGTCCACCACCCGGCTGGAGTGGGTGCTCGCCGACCTGGGGATCCTGTGCGCCGGCGGGGCGACCACCACGGTCTACCCGTCCACCCAGGCAGACGACGTCGCGTACATCCTGGCCGACTCCGGCTGCCGGATGGCGTTCGCCGAGGACCACGTGCAGCTCGCCAAGCTGCGCACGATGCGCGACCGGCTGCCGGACCTGCGCACCGTGATCAGCTTCGACTGCGCGCCGGAGCCCGAGGCGTCCGGCGGGCCGCCCAGCGACGCCGAGATCAGCCTGGACGAGCTGGAGCGCCGCGGCCGCGCGCTGCTGGAGGCCGACCCGAAGGCGGTGCAGAAGGCGGTGGCCGCGGTCGGCCGGGAGAGCCTGGCCACCCTGATCTACACCTCGGGCACCACCGGCCGGCCCAAGGGCGTCCGGCTGGTGCACGACAACTGGACGTACGAGGGCGCGTCGGTGGACGAGCTCGGCCTGCTCCGCCCGGACGACGTGCAGTACCTGTGGCTGCCGCTGTCCCACTCGTTCGGCAAGGTGCTGCTGGCCGCCCAGGTGGCGATCGGCTTCGCCACTGCGGTGGACGGCCGGCTGGACCGGATCGTGGAGAACCTGGGCACCGTGCGGCCGACGTTCATGGCCGGCGCGCCGCGCATCTTCGAGAAGGTCTACGCCCGGGTGCAGGGCACCATCGAGGCGGCCGGCGGGCTGCGGCTGCCGATCTACCGCTGGGCGGTCGGCGTGGGCCGGCAGGTGTCCCGGCTGCGGCAGCAGGGCCGCCAGCCGGGCCTGCTGCTGGGTGTCCAGCACGCGCTGGCCGAGCGGGTGGTGTACCGCAAGATCCGGGCCCGGTTCGGCGGCCGGCTGCGGTTCTTCGTGTCCGGCAGCGCGGCGCTGTCCCGGGACGTCGCCGAGTGGTTCGACGCGATCGGGCTGCTCATCGCCGAGGGGTACGGGCTGACCGAGACCTCGGCGGCCACGTTCGTCAACCTGCCGGGCCGGACCCGGTTCGGCACGGTCGGCTTGCCGCTGCCCGGGGTGGAGGTGCGGATCGCCGGGGACGGCGAGGTGCTGCTGCGCGGCCCCGGGATCATGCGCGGCTACCACCGGCTGCCCGAGCAGACCGCGGAGGCGCTGGACCCGGGCGGCTGGCTGCACACCGGCGACATCGGCGAGCTGGACGCCGACGGCTACCTGCGCATCACCGACCGGAAGAAGGACCTGCTCAAGACGTCGGGCGGGAAGTACGTCGCGCCGCAGCCGATCGAGGTGCTGTTCGCCGCGATCTGCCCGCTGGCCAGCCACATGGTGGTGCACGGCGACGGCCGCAACTACGTGACCGCGCTGATCACCCTCGACCCGGACGAGCTGGTCGCCTGGGCCGGCGGCCACCAGGTGGCCGACACCGACTACGCCACCCTGGTCGCTCGGGACGACGTGCAGGCGCTGGTCGCGGCCGGGGTGAAGGAGCTGAACGCCCGGCTGAACCGGTGGGAGACCATCAAGCAGTTCCGGATCCTGGACCGGGACCTGACCGTCGAGACCGGCGAGCTCACCCCGAGCATGAAGGTCCGCAGGCGGGTGGTGGAGGCCCACCACCGGGACCTGCTGGAGGAGATGTACGCGCATCCGGTGCGCGGCTGAGCGGCGGCAGGGCTCCCGGCCATGCGGTGGCGACCCGGTTACAGAAAGCGAGGAACCGGACCAGGTCCCCATCGGCGGCGCGATCCGGTTAGCCTCGCACCCATGCTTGACGTGGGGCGACTACGGACCTTGCTGGCCGTGCGGGAGCATCGGAGCGTGTCTGCCGCCGCCCGGGCGCTGTCCTGCCCGGCGACCGAGGTGACCGAGCAGCTGGCCTCGCTGGAGCGGCAGCTCGGGGTGACGCTGGTCGAGGGCGAGCCGCGGGCTCCGCGGCTGACGCCGGCCGGCGCCCGGCTGGCCGGGCACGCCGAGCGGGTGCTGGCCGAGCTGGACCGCGCCGAAGCGGAGGTGGCGACGCTGACCGGCCGGGTCGCCGGTCGGCTCACCGTCGGGATGCCGTCCTGCGCGGGGCCGGCGTTGCTCGGCGACACGCTGGCCCGGCTGCGGGAGACCGCGCCCGAGGTCGACCTGAGGATCATCCAGCTCGGCGCCGGCCCGGACGAGGAGCTGGGCCCGGTGCTGGCCGGTGACCTGGACGTCGCCGTGGTAGGTGAGTACGGGTTGCTGCCGCGGCGCCCCGAGCCGGCGCTGGACCGGCGCGAGCTGGCGGTCGAGCCGGTGCTGGTCGCGGTGCCCGGCGCGCACCCGGTGCCGGGGCCGACCGTCCGGCTGGCGGAGCTGGCCGGTGAACGCTGGATCGCCGGCCAGGCGGGCGGTGCGGCGCACGAGATGCTCCGCCGGGCCGCCGGCATCGCCGGCTTCGAGCCGATCGTGGTCGGGCACTGCGACGACCGGACCGCGCTCGCGCTGGTGGCGGCCGGGCACGGGGTGGCCCTGGTGCCGGCGACCGCCACCCTGCCCGCGACGGCCCGCCCCGGCACGCTCCGGCCCGGCGCCGAGGCAGGGCTGGCCGGGGTACGGCTGCTGACCCCGGTCGACCCGAGCCTGCGGCACACCCTGACCGCGGTCGCCCGGCGCAGCCGCGCCGTGGATCCGGCGGTCCTCCGGCTGCTGGACGCGCTGGCCGCGGCCGGCCGGCGGTTCGTGGACGGCACCCCGGGCGCGGCCCGGCCGGCACCGGCCGATCTCGGCGGTGCCCCGGTCGCAGGCGTCGAGCCCGCCGGCGTCGGCCCGGGTGACCGCAACGGCCAGCCGGGCGTCCTTCCGCCGGTCGGCCCGCCCGCCTACCGACCCGCCACCCCGGCACCGGCCGACCCACCGAACGGGTTCCCGCTGTCCGCCGATCTGGGCGTCCGGTCGCTGCCCGCGCCGGAGCTGCCGCCGGTCGGCGGCCCGCCGCACGGGCCGCCGCCGGTGGGCGACCCGCCGCCGCGCGGGCTGCCGCCGGTGCACCAGGCACCGTCCCCCGGCCCGCCCGGCTCGCCCGGCCTGCCGGCCCCCGGCGACCTGCCCCGGCGCCGCCCTACCGACCCGGTGGGCCGCCCGGCGGCGGACCTGCCACGGCGGCCCGGCCGGCCGCCCGCCGACCGGCCGCCCGCCGACCCGCTGGCCGCCGACCCGCTGGCCGCCGACCCGCTGGCCGCCGACCCGCTCGGTGCTCGCCCGGCTGGCGCCGACCCGTTCGGGGCCGACCCACTGCGTGCCCGCCCGGCCGGCACCGACCCGTTCGGCGCCGACCCACTCCGTGCCGGTCGAGCCGGCTCGGACCTGCCGCGGCGGCTCGGACCCGTTCCGCCGGCCGCACCGCTGCGGACCCGGATCGAGCCGCCGCTGCCCGACCGGCCCGGCCAGTACAGCCGGGACGTCAGCCGGTTCGGCCCGCTCGGCACCCTCCCGCCCGCGCCGCCGGGCATCGACGTACGGCCGTCGATCTTCGAGGAGCTGCAGTCGGAGTGGTTCAGCCGCCGAAGCCCGGCGGCCGGCGGCGCCGACCCGGCGCCCTGGGACTCCCCCGCCGACGACGGCTGGCGGGCCGCCGCCCGGCTGACCGAGCCGCCCACCGCGGGCACCACCTCCTCCGGCCTGCCCAAGCGGGTGCCCCAGGCGCTGCTGATGCCTGGCGCGGTGACCGGCCCCGACATCCCGACCAGCGCGCCGCCGTCCCGGGCTCCCCGGGAGGGGCGCGGCCGGCTGGCCAGTTACCGGGACGGGGTACGCCGCGGCCGGCATGCCGAGCGACCGCCCAGCGAGCCGTCCGAACGCTGACCGGCGCTGCCGGCCGGCGCCCGGGCAGCGGGAAGCCCCGATCGGGCAGCCCGAATCAGGGCAGCCCGAATCAGGGCAGCCCCAATCAGGGCAGCCCCGATCAGGGCAACCCCAATCAGGGCAACCAGGACACGTGGCCGTGCAGCACGGCGTACCCGACGAACGCCACCGCGTCGACGAGGGTGTGCGCGATCACCAGCGGCATCACCCGTCCGGTGCGCTGGAACACCCGGCCGAACAGCAGGCCCATCGCCGCGTTGCCGAGGAACGCGCCGAACCCCTGGTACAGGTGGTATCCGCCCCGCAGCAGCGAACTGACCAGCAGCGCACGGCCGGGGCGCCAGCCGAGTTGGGGCAGCCGGGTGAGCAGGTAGGCCACCACGACCACCTCCTCCAGCACGGCGTTCATGGCCGCGGACAGCACGAGCACCGGGATCCGCCACCACACCGCCGGCAGCGCCTCGGCGACCACCACGGCAGACACCCCGAGCGCGTGCGCGGCCAGGTAGAGCAGCAGGCCGGGGATCCCGACCACGGCGGCGAGCAGCAGGCCGCGGACCAGGTCCTGGCGCCGCCGGCTCCGGTCCAGCCCGACCGCGGCGGCCGAGATGCCGCCGCGGCGGAGCAGGTGCACCGCGAGCAGCGCGGGCACCACCCCGAAGCTCAGCGAGACCAGTTGCAGCGCCAGGTCCAGCCACGGCCGGCCCGGCGCGTACGACCCGTTCAGCGTCGCCTGGCTCTTGGCCAGCGGGATCCGCGCGGTCAGCTTGCCGATCAGGTCGACCACCGCGAACGCGGCCGAGGCCCCCACCGACACCCCGAGCACGAGCAGCACCTCGGCGCGCAGGTCCCCCCGACCGCTCGCGGCCGCGTCGCCGGGCACACCCGCGCCCGCGGCCGGCGCACCGCTGCCCTCGGCGCGGCTCTCGTCGGCCCGGGTCACCGTCTCACTCAACCGCACCGGCATCCGGTTCGGAAACAGGGAACGCCCCCTCGCCCCCGGCGATATCCGGCCGGAGGCGGGGGGGCGCTCCCCTGCTACTCGGACCTCCCCTCATGGCCCGAGGCGCACGGTGTCGTCGGCGGAGGAGGAGGCCCCGCCGCGCCAGGAACGGCACGGCCGGTGATGGAGCCGCCTCCTCCGCCGACGCCGCCCAGTCCGGGGTGGTCGCGTACCCGGACCGAACGGCAGTCCTTACCGCCGGGCTCCGAGGAGCCCTCAGATCGGCCCCTCAACCGATCCTTCTTGCTTGCACGCATGGAAGACTACAAAGAGGGGGATGCGCGCGCAAGCAAGATGGGCAATGATTCTCCCAGACCACCGGACTGGGCCACCGGACTGGGACCACTGGACTCGGCCCGCGAGGGGGCTCCGCCAGTTCACCGGCGGGCATGGTCGCACCGGCAACGCGGTGCCCGCCGACCGGCGGCGCGCCCGAGGGAGAGGAAACTCGGCAGCCATCGTTCGACACGTGCGCAAGGCCTCGGAACGCGACTGGGCGACGTACCTCGAGTCCGCGATGCGGAGCGCCGGCCTGACCCAGGCCGAGCTCGCCCGCCGGAGCGGCCTCGCGGAGTCGATGGTGTCCCGGTGGCTGCGCGGGCTCAACCAGCCCGACGTCCCGAACCTCCGCCGTGTTCGCCCGGTGCTCGGCGTGACGATGTTGGAGCTGCTCGTCGCCGCGGGTCATGTGACCCTCGAAGAGGCCCAGCTGCGCGATGCGCCGGAGCCGCCCGTGCCCGTGCGGGTCGGCATTTCCACGGAAGGGTTGACGGCAGACCAAGTGCGACAGGTCGAGGGCTACGCAGCGTTTCTCCGGGCGCAGAACGCCCAGCCGCAGCAGGTGGACGAGGTCCAGCAGGATGAGCCGCTGAGGTACGCCGCGTACGGCGGGGCGAAGCTCAGCCGGGAGCAGGAGGAGCGGGTCCGGCAGCAGGCCAGGCGGGCGCGCGAGGAGGCACAGCGCACCGGGCAACCGGTCGTCTACCTCGACGATCCAGACGAACCGGATCAGTAACCTTCGAGTAGGGGCTTGGTTCCGGAGCCGGGTCGTGGTTTCGTACTCCTGTCGCGCGGCCAGGATGACTCCGGGACCACGCGATGTTCCCGGTCACGCGGCGAAGCCCCCTCTTCCGCCGCGCCCCGGGGGCTCCGCCGCTCAGTGACAGCCGAGGGGTTCCGTGGTCGATCGGTCGCTGGAGACGTTGGCCGCCGACCGTGGCATCACGATCTGCTTTGCCGACCTCGACGGGATCGATGGCCTGTGGCTGCCCGGCGAGCGCACCATCCTGGTCAGCAAACGGCTCGGCGACCGCCGGGCGGCCGAGGTGCTCGACCACGAGCTCACCCACGTCGACATCGAGGACGGGCACGCCGCGCTGGACGCGGCGGTCCGCCGGCGCGCGGGCCGGACCAGGATCGCGGCCGGCTCGGCCGCGGCCGCCTGCCTGGTGCTGCTGCTCGCGATCCGGGTGCCGTTCTCCGGGCACTCCACTGGCGACGTGCACCAGTTGCCGCCGCCCCAGGCCGGGCTGACCACGGCTCCGCCCGAGACCGGCCGGGAGCGCCCGGCAGGCGCGGCCACCGGGACCACCAAGGTGGTGACCCAGGTCTACGACGGCAGGATCCACACCCGCACGGTCACCGTCACCCCGGCCACGTCGGGTCCGGCGGCGGCCTCCACGGCGAGGCCGACGACGAAGCCGGTCGCGCCGACCGTGCCGGCCGGGCCGGTGACCACCACGACTCCGCCCGCGTCGCCGCCGGCGTCGACCTCCAGCCCGCCGCCGAGCCCGACGGACACCCCGACCCCGTCGGCGAGCCCGACCCAGCCGGCCGGCACGACGGTCGAGCTTCCCGCCGCCAAGTAGGCAGGCCACCCCGCCGCGCGGGGACTGGTGAGGAGCCGCCGGCCATGCCAGGCTTCCGTCGCTCGGTCGGCCGCGCCGACCGGCCACGTCGCACGCCATGTCGCACGGCAAGGAGGGCGGTCATGCACGCCGGACGGAGCACTCGACGGCTGATGGCGTTCGCGGCGGCGGCCCTGCTGCCGCTCGGCCAGGGCGGGTCGTCGCCGGCCGGCGCGGCGCCGGCGGCCGCCGCCGCGATCACGGTGCCGGGGCTGTCCTCGCCGGTCACCATCGTGCGGACCACCGACGGTGTGCCGCACATCTCCGCGCTGACCCGGCCGGACACCTGGTTCGGCCAGGGCTGGGTGCACGCGCAGGACCGGCTGTTCCAGATGGACTACCTGCGCCGGGTCCCGTCCGGCACGCTGGCCGAGCTGCTCGGTCCGGCCGCCCTGCCCAGCGACGTCCAGCTGCGGACGATCGGGCTCCGCCGGGCCGCCGAGCGGAGCTGGCAGGCGGCGCCGCCGCTGCTGCATGCCGCGCTGACCGCGTACGCCGCGGGCGTCAACGCCTACGTCCAGCGGCACCCGCTGCCGCCGGAGTACCAGGCGCTGGAGCTGACCTCGTTCGCCCCCTGGACCCCGGTGGACAGCATCGTGGTCGGCAAGCTGGTCGCCTTCCAGCTCTCCTTCGACCTGGACATCGACAACACGCTGGCGCTGCAGGCCTACCTCGCGGCCGGCGCCGCGAACGGGTTCGACGGGGCAGCGCTGTTCTTCACCGACCTGACCGCGTTCGCCCCGTTCAGCTCGGCCGCGACCATCCCGGACGCGACCGGCGCCGGCCCGACCGCGACGACGACCGCGGCAGCCGCCCGCCGCGTGGCCGCCGACCCGGAGGCCCGTTCCGCGCTGGCCGCCGCGGCCAGGCTGGCCCGTCGGTACCGGGCCGCGGTGGCCCGGGTGCCCGCGCTGGCCCCGGCCCTCGACCAGGACCACACGACCGGATCGAACGAGTGGGTGGTCGGTGGCGCGCACACCACCGACGGCCGGCCGATCCTGGCCAACGACCCGCACCTCGGGCTGTCCTCGCCGGCCATCTTCTACCCGGTGCAGCTGCGGGCCGCCGGCCTGGACGTGGCCGGCGAGGGTTTCGCCGGCGCGCCCGGCGTCATCCAGGGCCAGAACGAGCGGATCTCGTGGGGATCCACCACCAACCCGATGGACGTCACCGACACCTACCTGGAGGCGGTGCGGCCCGACCCGTCCTCGCCCAGCGGCCTCTCCACCGTCTACAGGGGACAGCTGGAGCACGTGCTCGCGGTGCCCGAGACGTTCCGGGCCAACTCCGTCGGCGACGGGCGGCAGGACGACGTGGCCGTGGTGCCGCCCGGCGACGGCATCCCGTCGGCAACGCTGATCGTGCCGCGCCGCAACGACGGCCCGATCGTCCAGCTCGACCTGGGCACCGGGTCGGCGCTGTCGGTGCAGTACACCGGGTTCTCGGCGACCCAGGAGCTGAACGCCGAGCTGGTCTGGGACGAGGCGCGCAACCTCACCGACTTCCGCCGCGGCCTGCAGTACTTCGACGTCGGCTCGCAGAACTGGTCGTACGCCGACCGGGCCGGCAACATCGCCTACTTCACCAGCGCCGAGCTGCCGCTGCGGGAGGATCTGCAGGGAGGCGGCGTGACCGGGCTGCCGCCGTACTTCATCCGGGACGGGCGAGGCGGGAACGAGTGGCTGCCGGCCAGCACCCACTACCCCGGCCAGGCGGTGCCGTACGAGATCCTGCCGCCGACCGAGATGCCCCAGCTGGTCAACCCGCGGGCCGGCTGGTTCGTCAGCGCGAACAACGACCCGACCGGGCTCACCCTGGACAACGACCCACTCAACCAACTCCGGCCGGGCGGCGGGATCTTCTACCTGAACCCCGGCTATGACGGCTTCCGGGCCGGCCGGATCACCGAGATGCTGCGGGCCGCCCTGGGCCGCGGGCGCAAGATCGACCGGGCCGCCGTGGCCCGGATGCAGTCGGACACCGTGCTGCTGGACGCGGAGTACTTCGTGCCGCGGATCGTGGCCGGCTGGCGGCACGCCCGGCGCAGCCTGAGCCCCGAGCTCCGCGGCCTGGCCGCCGACCCGGCGGTGGCCGAGGCGGCCGGCCGGCTGGCGCACTGGGACTTCAGCACCCCGACCGGGATACCCCAGGGGTACGACCGGTCTGACGCGAACGGGTCCCGGGCGGCGGTGTCTGCCCGGGAGCGGGCGAGCAGCATCGCCGCGACGATCTACGCCGAGTGGCGCAGCCGGTTCGTCGCCGGCACCGTGGACGCCGCGGTCGGCCGGTACGGGCTGCCTCGGGCGGGCGACCAGCAGGCGCTGACCGCACTGAAGCGGGCGCTGAGCGGGGCGCCGTCGGCCTCCGGCATCGACCTGCTGAACGCCACCGGGGTCAGCACCGCGTCTCCCGCGCGGTCGCGGAACGAACGCCCGCGCTCAAGGTTCGCTCCTTCGTCGCTCACGGCAGACCGGCAGGCGCTGGCCGAGCTGCGCGCGCTGCGTACCGCGCTCGACCGGCTGGCCAGCCCGGACTTCGCGGCCGCGTTCGGCGGCTCGACGGACCAGTCGGCCTACCGGTGGGGCCTGTTGCACCGGGTGGTGTTGGCCCATCCGCTCGGCGGGCCGTTCTCCACCCCGCCGGCGTTCGGCCGGTTCCCCGCGCCGCTGCCGAACCTGACCGGGGTGCCGGTGGACGGCGGGTTCAGCACGGTCGACGCCGCGACGCACGATGTGCGGGCCGACTCGGTGGACGGGTTCATGTTCGACTCCGGGCCGGCGCGCCGCTACGTCGGGGAGCTGACCGCGACCGGGCCGGTGGGTCGCAGCGCGCTGCCCGGCGGGGTATCCGCGCTGCCCACCAGCCGGCACTACCTGGACCTGCTGGCGAGCTACCTCACCGACGACTACTACCCGGTCCGGTTCACCCGGGCGGAGGTCGCCGCCGCCACCGAGAGCATCGAGGTACTGAGCCCCGGGTAACTCCGATGAACGCCCTGGTCATGATCCGTACCCTGAAGCGGCTGGCCGAGCGGGCGCGGTCGACTAGTCCCGCTGGCCGCCGGAGCCGCGGTGGGTCAGCGGGAGCACCAGCCAGAAGCCGACGAACCAGACCGCGACCAGCCCGGCGAGCAGGAACGCCGCCGGGCCGCCGAGCACCACGTCCAGGATGAGCAGCACCGCGCCCACCATCGCCAGGAACAGCATGGCCAGCCCGCCGAGCGCGAACCGGTTGGCCGCGTCCACCAGGTCGTCCTTCTGCCGGCGCCGGAACACCAGCCGGTGGAACGCCACCGGCGCGATCAGCAACGCCGCCGCGCCGGCCGAGAACAGCAGCGTCAGCACGTAGGTACCGCGCTGGAAGTCGTTGGTCTGCGCGAAGCGCTGGGTGAACGCCAGGCTGAGCAGGAACGCGAACAGGATCTGCACGCCGGCCTGGGCGACCCGCAGCTCCTGCAGCAGCTCGGTGTAGTTGCGGTCGAGCCGCTGCGCCGTGGTCTCACCGTCGCGGCTGTAGTGGTCCGCCTGAACGCCCACGTGAGACCGGTACCCGGACCCAGTCGAGCCACACTCCGTGATCGGCGCGGGCGGTGCCGACGAGCGGCGAAATGCGGTGGGCCGGGGCGGGCTGCCCGGTTAGCGTACGGCCATGGTGGTCGAGATCCGCACGCTGCGGCCGGACGACGTCCTGCCGTTCATGTCCGCCGTCCGGCTCGGCTTCCTGGGCGGACCGGACCCGGAGGCGGACGCCGCCCGGGCCGCCTGGTGGCCGCGCCGGGTCGACCTGGGCCGGGCGTGGGGCGCGTTCGACGGCGGCCGGTGCGTGGCCACCCTGCGAACCCACCCGTTCGAGCTTACCGTGCCGGGCCGCCGGACGCTGCCGGCGGACGGGCTGACCGCGGTGACGGTCACCCCCACCCACCGCCGGCGCGGCCTGCTGACCACGATGCTCGGCGGCAGCCTGCGCGCGGCCGTCGACCGGGGTGACCCGGTGAGCATCCTGATCGCCTCGGAGTACTCGATCTACGGCCGGTTCGGGTACGCGCCGGTGACCGAGGCGGCCACGTACGAGATCGACGTGCGGGCGGTCGGGATGCGCCGCTCCGCCACCGGCACGGTCGAGCTCGTCGAGGCGGACGAGCTGCGCAAGCTGGCCCCGCCGGTGTACGACCGGTTCCGGGCCGAGCGGCCGGGCGCGCTGAGCCGGGAGGACCTGCGCTGGGACGCCGACCTCGGGCTGGACCACCCGGAAGGCCAGCCGCCGAACTGGAAGGGCCGGGCCATCGTGCACCGGGACGACGCCGGCGAGCCGGACGGGTACCTGCGCTACCACGTCGAGGACAGCTACGAGGGCCGGCGACCCAAGAGCGTGCTGCACGTGAACGAGCTGATCGCGTCCGGCCCGGCCGGGTACGCGGATCTCTGGCGGTACTGCCTGGAGGTCGACCTGGTGCGCACGGTCAAGGCCGAGGACCGGCCGGTCGACGAGCCGCTGCCGTGGATGGTCGGCGACGCCCGGGCGGTGCGGCTGACCGAGCGGGCGGACATGCTCTGGCTGCGTCTGCTGGACGTCCCGGCCGCGCTGGCCGGCCGCGGCTACCGCACCTCCGGCCGGCTGGTGCTGGAGGTGGTCGACCCGGCCGGCCACGCGGCGGGCCGGTACTCCCTGGACGTCGGGCCGGACGGAGCGCAGTGCACCCGCACCACCCAGACCGCCGACCTCACCCTGCCGGCGACCGCGCTGGCCACCGCCTACCTGGGCGGCTTCCGGCTGCGCACGCTGGCCGACGCCGGGCTGCTCGACGAGCACCGCCACGGCGCCCTGGCGGAGGCCGACGCGGTGCTGGCGGCCGACCGCACCCCCTGGTGCACGCTCTGGTTCTGACCCAGCTCGTTCTGACTCAGACCTCCCGGCGGCCATCCTCTGACCTGGGCTGCAGCGAACGGTGTTGCGGGCGACGACGCGTCGCGTACCGTTCGTCCTGCCGGACACCAGTTACGCCGGAGGCCCGCGTGCATATCCCGGACGGCTACCTGAGCCCGCAGACGAGCGCCGCGTTCGGCGTCACGATGCTGCCGCTCTGGTACCAGGCCAGCCGCCGGGTGCAGCGGGTGGTGAAGACCCGGTACGTGCCGCTGGTCGCGCTCGGCGCCGCGTTCTCGTTCGTGGTGATGATGTTCAACGTGCCGGTCCCGGACGGCACGACCGCGCACGCGGTGGGTGCCGGGCTGGTGGCGGTGCTGCTCGGGCCGTGGGCGGCCTGCATCGCCGTGTCGACCGCGCTGCTGATCCAGGCGCTGTTCTTCGGCGACGGCGGCCTGCTCGCCTACCCGGCGAACGCGTTCAACATGGCCGTGGTCATGCCGTTCGTTGCGTACGGGGTCTACCGGGTGCTGACCCGGCACGCGCCGCTCGACTCGGCCCGCCGGCCGCTGGCGGCGGCGGTCGGTGGGTATCTCGGGATCAACGCGGCAGCGCTGGTCACCGCGGTCGAGTTCGGGCTGCAGCCGACCCTGTTCCACGCCGCCGACGGCACCCCGCTGTACGCGCCGTTCCACCTGGCCCAGGCGTTGCCGCCGATGATGCTGGCGCACCTCGCCGTCGCCGGGGTGGTCGAGGCTGCGGTGACCGGCGGCGTCATTGCCTACCTACAGCGGGCCAACCTGCCGCTGCTGCAGATCAACGCCCCGGCGCTGCCGGCTGGCGAGGCGGTGGACGGTCGGCGCCGGGTCAGGCCCGCGGTCGCCGGGCTGGTCGCGATGGGCCTCATGGCCGCGCTCACCCCGCTCGGCCTGCTCGCCCCGGGCGGCGCGTTCGGCGAGGACGCGCCGGGCGACCTGGACCTCGGCCGGTACGGGCTGTCCGCGGTGCCGGCCGGGCTGCGGCGCTACTCGAACTTCTGGGGGCACGCAGTCCTGCCCGGCTACGGGAACGGCGGAGGTTGGCAGTACGCGCTCTCCGCGGCGGTCGGCGTGGTCGCCGTCGGGTTGCTCGCCGGTGCCCTGGCCTGGGTGCTGCGCCGGCGCCGGCGCCGGCGCGGCGCCCCGGAGCCACCCCGCCACTCCTCGCCGGTCTTGGTTGAGTCAACGCGTCGAGGCGCGCCATGACGTTGCTGCTGCCAAGATCGGCGATCCGCCAGACGCCGTCCTGGCTGCTCTCGGCCGAGGTTGGGATGTGCCCATGCGGCTGCGTCGGCAAGCGGCGCAGGGGCGGCTTCGTGGAGAAGACGCTGGGTGGCGGTGCGGCGGTGCTGGGCCAGGCGATGTTCAGCGACGACCTGGCGCGGCAGCGGGGGCTGCTGCAGCGGATCGAGCCGAGGGTCAAGCTGCTGACCCTGGTCGGCCTGCTGGTCGCGGTCGGGCTGGTGCGGTCGATCCCGGTGCTGGTCGGCTGCTACGCCGGCACGCTGCTGTTGGCCGTGGCGTCCCGGGTGCCGGTGCCGTTCTTCGTCCGCCGGGTGTGGCTGTTCGTGCCGATCTTCACCGGCGTCGTGGTGCTGCCCGCGACCCTGTCGCTGGTCACCCAGGGGCGGGTCGTGCTGGCGCTGTGGCATTGGCACGGCCAGCCGGTCGGGTTCACCGCGCAGGGGCTGCACTCGGCGGGGCTCGTCGTAGCCCGGGTGGCCACCTCGATCTCCCTCGTCGTGCTGCTCACCCTGACCACCGCCTGGGCCAGGCTGCTGGCCGCGCTGCGGGCGGTCGGCGTGCCGCGGATCTTCGTGCTCGTCGTCGGGATGGCCTACCGGTACCTGTTCCTGCTGCTGACCGCGGTCACCGACATGTACACCGCGCGCAAGGCCCGGTCGGCCGGCGCCGGCACCCTGACCGCGGAGGGGCGGCGGTTCGTCGCGGCCAGCGCCGGTGCGCTGTTCGGCAAGGCCCATCAGCTCTCCGAGGAGGTGCACCAGGCCATGACTGCGCGTGGTTACCGGGGCGAAGCGCGCACCCTCGCGGCCGGCCGTCCGGGAATGCTGGACGCGGCGTGGACCGTCGCGGCGGCCGTCGTGGCCGCGGCCGTGCTGCTGCTCGACCGCCGGCTGGCGGGCTGAGATGCCGACCGTGACCGGGCTGACCGGGCCGGCGGGGCCGGCGGGTTCTCCGGCCCCGACGGCCGGCGACGTCCTGCTGGTGGCCGACGACCTGCACTACGCCTACCTGGGCCGGTTCCCGGCGCTCGCCGGGGTGTCGCTGTCGGTGCGCCGCGGAGAACGGCTTGCCCTGCTCGGTGCGAACGGGTGCGGCAAGTCCACCCTGCTCAAGCTGCTGGACGGGCTGGTCTTCCCGGACCGGGGCGGCTACACGGCGTTCGGCCAGCAGGTCACCGAGGACGCGCTGGAGGACGAGCAGTTCGCCAGGGCGTTCCGGTCCCGGGTCGGCTTCGTCTTCCAGAACTCCGACGTGCAGCTGTTCTCGCCCACCGTCCGGGAGGAGGTCGCCTTCGGCTGCCTGCAGCTCGGCCTGTCCCGGGACGAGACGGCCGCCCGGGTGGCCGACGTGCTGGCGCTGCTGGAGATCGCCGAGCTGGCCGACCGGGCGCCGTTCCAGCTGTCCGGCGGGCAGAAGAAGCGCGTTGCGATCGCCTCGGTGCTGGTGATGAACCCCGAGGTGCTGCTGGTGGACGAGCCGACCGCGGCGCTGGACCCGCGCACCTCGGTGTGGCTGCTCGAGCTGCTCGCCGAGCTGCACGTGGCGGGCAAGACGATCGTGCTGGCCACCCACGACCTGGACGGTCTGGACCGGGTGGCCGACCGCTGCCTGGTCTTCGCCGAGGACCACCGGGTCGTGGCCGGCGGCACGCCGGCCCAGGTGCTCGGCGACACCCGGCTGTTGCTGGACGTCAACCTGGTGCACGAGCACAGCCACCTGCACGAGGGCGCCTCGACCCCGCACTCCCACCCGCACGGCACCGGCGGGCACCACCACACCCGCCCAGCCGGCTGAGGCCTCCGACCGAGACCACCGCACCCGCCCCAGCGGTCCGGAGGTCGCTGCGGGGTACGGCGGCTCGCCCCCGGCCCGGCCGGCTGGAGCCTCGGCGGCGGGCCGGACGGTGGCGGCGGGTACGCCGGGGGTGGCCCTGCGGTACGGCGGCGCGGGGCGCCCCGGCGCGCCCGGTTGCTACCTCGGCGGCTGGCCGGAAGGTGGCGGCGGGTACGGTGGCGCGTCCTGGCCGTGTCCGTGCCCGTGTGGCGGGACGTGTACCTGACCCGCCGGCGGCGGGTACGGAGCCGCCGGCGGGGGCGTTGCCGGCAGCGCCCGTGGACCGTCCGGTTCGGACTGCTCGGCCGGCTCGTCGTCCGCTCCCCGACCGGCCAGCGCGGCGTCGAAGGACAGCCCCTGGTGCGCGAGCCTCGTCTCCTCGTCCCGGTCCGAGGCCCGGATCTGCGCCTCCGGCTGCTCCCGGGCCGGCGGCAGCTTGGAGTCGAACCAGTCGCTGGTGTCCAGCCCGTCCTTCGCCGTCCGCGAATGCCCGGCCGGCGCCCGCCCGGCCTCGGTCAACCAGGAGCCGGAGGCCGCGCCGTCCTCGCTGCCGGTGAGCCGGGACAGTCCCTCCAGCGCCTTGGAGAACTCGCTGGGCACGATCCAGACCTTGTTCGCGTCGCCCTGGGCGATCTGCGGCAGCGTCTGCAGGTACTGGTAAGCCAGCAGCTTCGGGTCCGGGTCGGCGTCGTGAATGGACGCGAACACCGTCTCGATCGCCTTCGCCTGGCCCTGCGCGGCCAGGTAGCGGGCGGCCCGCTCGCCCTCCGCGCGCAGGATGCGGCTCTGCCGGTCGGCCTCGGCGGCCAGGATCGCGGCCTGCTTCTGGCCTTCCGCGGCCAGGATCTGGGCCGCCTTCTGGCCCTCGGCGGTCTTGATCGACGATTCCCGCTGCCCCTCGGACTGCAGGATGACCGCCCGCTTGTCCCGGTCGGCCCGCATCTGCTTCTCCATCGCGTCCTGAATGGACGGTGGCGGGTCGATCGCCTTGAGCTCGACCCGGGCGACCCGGATCCCCCACTTTCCGGTGGCCTCGTCCAGCACGCCGCGCAGCCGGTGGTTGATCTGGTCCCGGGAGGTGAGTGCCTCCTCCAGGTTCAGGCTGCCGACCACGTTCCGCAGCGTGGTGATGGTCAGCTGCTCGACCGCCTGGATGTAGTTGTTGATCGCGTAGGTGGCCGCCCGCGGCTCGGTCACCTGGAAGTAGACGACCGTGTCGATGTGCACGGTGAGGTTGTCCGAGGTGATGACCGGCTGGGGCGGGAAGGTGACCACCTGCTCGCGCAGGTCGATCATGGCCCGGACCCGGTCCGCGAACGGCACCAGGATGTGCACGCCCGGCTCCAGGGTCCGGGCGTACCGGCCGAGCCGCTCCACCACGGCGGCCCGGGCCTGCGGGATGATCCGCAGGGTGCGGATGCCGACGACTATCGCGAAGACTGCCAGGACGAGGACGGCGATCAGGGCGGCCATCTCAGCGCTCCAGGGTGAGGAAGGGGTACAGATGTAGGACGCCGGGCCGGGCCGGAAGTTCCCGCGCAGCGCTGGCCGGGCGGGTCATGGCTCGGCCCAGACGACGGCGGCGGCGCCCCGGATCTCCATCACCCGCACGGTGCGGCCGATCTCGAGCACCTGGGTCGGGTCGTACGCCTCGGCCGACCATTCCTCGCCGGCCAGCTTCACCCGACCGCCGTGCTGGTCGACGGTGTGGGTCACCACGGCGGTCCGGCCGACCAGCGCCTCCAGCCCCGTCCGCTGGTGGTGCGGCAGCTCGAGCCGGCGCTTGGCCAGCGGCCGGACCACGACGAGCAGCCCGAGCGCGGCCGCGGCGAACACGGCCACCTGCAGCGCCGCCGGAGCGGCCAGGGCGGCGGCACCGGCCGCGAGCAGCGCGGCGGTCGCGAACATGATGAGAATCAGGTCGACGGAGAGCGCCTCGGCGATCGCCAGCACCCCGGCGGCGATCAACCAGATCAACCACGCAGGCACAACAATGATCCTGCCATGTCCGGACCTGTCCCGGGACGGCGACCGGGCACCGTGATGCAAACGCTATGGCCGCCCTGTCGGGCAGCAGCCTGCCGGACAGCTGTCGTGGGCAGGTCCCAGCCGGCTCAGCGCCCGCCGCGGGGTGGCCGGTTCCACCCGCTCCAGCACCAGCTCGCGGACCATCGCGACGAACCTCGGGTCGGTGCCGACGGTCGCTGCCCGGGCAAACGCCAGCCTGAGCTTCGCTGCGGTCCCGGCGGCCTCTTCGTCCAGGTCCCAGAGCACCTCGACGTGGTCGCTGACGAAGCCCACCGGCGAGACCACCACCGCCTGGGCGCCCTCCTCGGCCAGCGCGGCCAGCCGGTCGTTGACGTCGGGCTCCAGCCAGGGCACCTGCGGCGCGCCGCTGCGGCTCTGCCAGGCCAGGTCGAACGCCGCCCCGGTGCCGCGCACCGCCGCGGCGACCAGCCGCGCGGCCTCCCGCAGCTGCGCCGAGTACAGCCCTCCGCCGTGGGGGCCGCCCCCGGCGACCCGTCCGTCCGGATGCACTGCGTCCGGCCCGCTGGCGCGGTCCATCGCGACCGGGATCGAGTGTGCGGTGAACACCAGCCGTGCCTCGTCGCGCAGCTCGGCGGGCAGTGTAGCGAGCGCGGCTCGGACGGCGTCGGCGTTCGGCTCGACGAAGCCCGGGTGGTCGAAGTAGTGCCGGATCTTGTCGATCTCGGGAGCGCCCGGTCCGGCCGCCGCCCGGGCCCGGTCCAGGTCGTCCTGGTACTGCCGGCAACCGGAATAGGAGGAGTACGCGCTGGTGGCGAACGCGAGCGCGCGGCGCACACCGTCGGCCCGCATCCGCGCGACGGTGTCCTCGACCAGCGGGTGCCAGTTGCGGTTGCCCCAGTAGACCGGTAGCTCCGGCCCGCGCCGGGAGAACTCGGCGGTAATCGCCGCCTGCAGCGCCCGGTTCTGCGCGTTGATCGGCGAGACGCCGCCGAAGTGCCGGTAGTGCTCGGCAACCCGCGCCAACCGCTCGTCCGGGACGCCCCGCCCCCGCACCACGTTCCGGAGGAACGGCATTACGTCGTCCGGGCCCTCGGGGCCGCCGAACGACATCAGCAGCACCGCGTCGTACCTGCTCACCCGTCCATCCTGGCGGGTCGGTGACCACTCCGCGCCGCGGGCCGCCCCGGCGGCCCGGCTACAGGTCGAGCAGGCGCTCGAACAGGGCGCGGTAGCGGCGCAGTTGCTGGCGCAGCTCCTCGGTGGCGGGCTCGCCCTCCTTGGCCATGCTCTGCCAGTGGACGGTCAGCCGCTGGCTGACCAGCTGCACGGTCTCGCCGACGAGGTCGCCGGCCTGCCGCACCGACTCGCGCGGGTCGTCGACGAATCCGCCCTGCAGCTCGTGCCAGCGCTGCCGGAGGGACTGGCCCTCCTCGCCCGGCACCAGCGGGCCTTCCCCCGCGGCCGGCACGGCGGTCGGCATGGCCGCCGCCGGCACGGCGGGCGCGGCAGCGGACGGCTCCGCTGCGGACGGCTCCGCCCGGTACGGCCCCGCGGCATCGGGTGTGGCCGCCACCGGGCTCGGCGCCGCGGGTGGCATGGCCGCTGCGGGCATGACCGGCTCCGCGGGTGCGGTCGGCGCCACCGGCATCGCGGCGGCCTCCGTGCCGGTCGCCGGGGTCGCGGCCTCGGTCCCGGTCGCGATCCCGGACCAGGTCCCTGTCTGGTCGCCGGAGCCGGGGCCTGCCTCCGCGGGAACGCCGCCGCCGGTCATCCCGGCGCCGTGCCAGTCGGGTGCGGCGTCGGCCGGCTCGGCCACCTCGGAGCGACCCGTGTCGTCCAACTCGCCAGTGCTGACCTCGGGTGGCGCCGCGTACACCGGCCCGGTGTCGACGGCGTCCGCGCCGCGCTCGGCGTGCTCCGGCCCGGTGTGTTCCGGCCCGGTGTGCTCCGGCCCGGTGTGCTCCGGCTCGGCGTGCTCCGGCTCGGCGTACTCCGGCTCGACGTCCGCGGGCCACGCCGAGTGGTAGGCCGGGTCCGCGCCGGATCCGGTCGCGGCCGGCGCGCCCCCGTCGGGGTCGCCGGGCCGGTCGTGCGTGTCGGCGGTCTCGTTGCGGGGCTGCATCGTCGCCTCCTGAATCGGTCACGCCGCGCGCCGGCGCGGCCGGTGGGATGACGCCGTCAGGCCGTGCCGGGCCGGTCCCGCTGGTCGCGCCGGTCGGCCTGGACTGGCTGGTCGGCCGGGTCGCGCCGGTACTCCTCGCCGCGCCCGTCGGCCTGGTCGCGCCGCTCGGTCTGGTCTGGCTGGCCGGCCCGGTCGCGCCAGTCGGCCCGATCGCGCCGCTCGGCCTGGACTGGCTGGTCGGCCGGGTCGCGCCGGTACTCCTCGCGGCGCCCGTCGGCCTGGTCGCGCCGCTCGGTCTGATCTGGCTGGCCGGCCCGGTCGCGCCAGTCGGCCCGATCGCGCCGCTCGGCCTGGTCTGGCTGGTCGACCTGTCCGGGATGGTCGGCGGCGTCCGGCTCGGACCGGTCGGCGTCGGCCTGCCCGCCGGGCCTCCGCCCGTTCGGCCGGACCTGCTCCTGCACCAGTTCCTCGAACAGCGCGCGGTAGTGGACCATGGCCTGGCGCAGGTCTTCGGTGCTGGCGGTGCCGGCGGCCGCGCGCTCGCTCACCTCGTGCGCGGCGCGGTACTCGCTCAGCGTGCCGGCATGCCGGACCGACAGGTCCGCGGCCTGCTGCTCGTACCCCTCCGTCGGGTATCCGCGCTCGGCCATCACCGCGGTCAGCAGCCGGTCGGCCTGGCTGACGGCCTCGACCGGGACGTCGACGAAACGCTCCTGGACGGCCGTCCACTCGCGCGTGTAGCGGTCCCGGGCGTCCGCCGGCAGCGGGCGGATCGGCAGCTCGGCGTGCCGCTTCTCGCGCTCGCTGAGCTCGTGTTCGACCAGGCGCCGGTTGTCGGTCTCGGCCATCATCCGGTCGTACTCGGGGCCGAACCGGGCGCGCAGCCGGCGGCGACGGGACCGCACGAGCCACACGCCGAGTAGCGCTGCCGCCATCAGGACGATGACGACCACGAGAATCGTCACGGCTGCTGCGGACATCGCGAAACGCCTCCACACGTCGGTAGGTGCATACCGGTGTACGTGTGCCCAGGGATGATCGCCGCAAACGACTTCTCCACCGCGCGGGTGACCCGCAGGGGAGCCAGGAAGCCCGGTGCGCCCGGCTACCCGCGCGGGTCGAGCACCAGCTTGCCCACGGTGCGCCGGGCCCGAATGTCCTCGTGCGCCCGGCGAGCCTCGGCCAGCGGGTACGTCCCGCCGACCACGGTGCGCAGCGCACCGTCCTGGATCATCCCGAACAGCGTGCCGATCGGGCCGGTCAGCATCTCCGGTCGGCTGGTACAGTGCGCCAGCCAGAACCCGATGACCGCGCGGGAGCGGCGGATCAGCCGCTCCGGCTCCACCGGCCGGGCCGAGACCCCGGACGCGCTGCCGAAGGTCACCAGCCGGCCGAACGGGGCCAGCGCGGCCAGGCTGGCATCGAACACCGGTCCGCCGGTCATCTCCAGCACCACGTCGACCTTGCGGCCGCCGTTGGCATCCTCCAGCGCGCCCTTCAGGTCCTCGGTGGCCGGGTCCACTGCAACGTCCGCGCCGAGCTCCAGCGCCAGCTCGCGTTTGTCCACAGTGGACGCGGTGCCGATCACCCGGCCGGCGCCGGCGGCCTTGGCCAGCTGGACGGCGAGAGTGCCGACGCCGCCGGCGGCCGCGTGCACCACCACCGACTCGCCGGGCACCAGGTGCGCGCAGGTGTGCAGCAGGTGCCAGGCGGTGCTGCCCTGGATCACCACGGCGAGCGCGGCGCCGTCGCTCACCCGGTCCGGCACCGGCCAGGTCAGCGCCGGCGCGGCCAGCACCTTCTCCGCGTACCCGCCGCCGGCCAGCAGCCCGACCACCCGCCGGCCGTCCGGACCGGCGCCGACGAACTCGCCGCCCGGGACCATCGGCAGCCGCTGCGGCGCCAGGTAGCTGTTCTCGGCCTGATGGGTGTCGGCGTAGTTGACGCCGGCGGCGTACACCTCGTAGACGTCCAGGGTGCCGGTCGACTCCGGGTCGGGCAGCTCGACCAGCCGGAGCACCTCCGGCCCGCCGAACTCGGAGATCTGGATGGCGCGCACGTCAGGACCCTACGCGGAGACCGTGCCGGGCACTCCCGGTAACCTGCGACCGGTGACCCGCTCCGTGTTCGTGACCGGCGGCAACCGGGGTATCGGCCTGGCCATCGCCCGTGCGTTCGCCGCGCAGGGGGACAGCGTCGCGGTGACCCACCGCGGCGGCGGCAGCCCGGACGGCCTGTTCGGGGTGCGCTGCGACGTGACCGACGCCGCCGCGGTCGACGCGGCGTTCGAGCAGGTCGAGGCGCATCAGGGGCCGGTCGAGGTGCTCGTCTCCAACGCCGGGATCACCGATGACCAGTTGCTGCTGCGGATGAGCGAGGAGCAGTTCGCCCGCGTGGTAGACGCGAACCTGACCGGCGCCTACCGGGTGGCCAAGCGGGCCGCGGGGAAGATGCTGCGAGCCCGCCGCGGCCGGATGATCTTCGTGTCCAGCGTGGTCGCGCTGACCGGGAGCTCGGGCCAGGTCAACTATGCGGCCAGCAAGGCCGGGCTGATCGGGCTGGCCCGGTCGGTGGCGCGCGAGCTGGGCAACCGCGGGATCACCGCGAACGTCATCACGCCGGGCTTCGTGGAGACCGACCTGACCGCCCCGATCTCCGCGGAGCGGCGGCAGGAAATCCTCGCCGGGATGCCGCTGCACCGGTTCGGCACCGCGGACGAGGTCGCCGGCGTGGTCACGTTCCTGGCCAGCGACGCCGCGGCGTACCTCACCGGCGCGGTGATCCCGGTCGACGGCGGGCTCGGCATGGGCCACTAGGGGGACACCCTCCAACACGGCGAAAGGAGCTTCTTCGTGACCGGACTGCTGGAGGGCAAGCGGCTGCTCATCACCGGCGTGCTCACCGACGCCTCGATCGGGTACGCCATCGCACGGCTGGCCCAGCAGCAGGGCGCCGAGATCGTGCTGACCGGGTACGGCCGGATGACGCTGGTGCGCCGGGTGGCCGACTCGCTGCCGAAGCCGCCCCCGCTGGTCGAGCTGGACGTGACCAGCGAGCAGGACCTGGCAGCCCTGCAGGACAAGGTCCGCGAGCACGTGGACGGGCTGGACGGGGTGGTGCACTCGATCGGGTTCGCCCCGGCGAGCTGCCTCGGCGGGGGGTTCCTGGACGCCCCGTGGCCGGACGTGTCGACCGCGCTGCAGGTCTCCACGTACTCCCTGATGTCGCTCACCAAGGCGGCCCTGCCGCTGATGTCGGACGGCGGGTCGGTGGTCGGGCTGGACTTCGACGCCAGCGTGGCCTGGCCGTCCTACGACTGGATGGGCGTGGCCAAGGCCGGCCTGGAGTCGTGCGCCCGGTACCTGGCCCGCGCGCTGGGTCCGCGCCGGGTGCGGGTCAACCTGGTCGCGGCCGGTCCGCTGAGGACGATGGCGGCGCGCAGCATCCCGGGCTTCGCGGAGTTCGAGGACGCCTGGGCCCCCCGCGCTCCGCTCGGCTGGAACGTGCAGGACCCCGAGCCGGTGGCCAAGGCCTGCGTGGCGCTGCTGTCCGACTGGTTCCCGGCCACCACGGCCGAGATCGTGCACGTGGACGGCGGCTTCCACGCCACCGGGGTCTGACCGGGGCTGGCGCGCAGCTACAGCAGGCGGTTGGTCCACAGCAGGGAGAGCCCGGCGGCGGAGAACGCGAACAGCAGGCCGATGCCGACCAGGGTGGTGGTGATCTCCCGGCGCTCGGTGGTGTAGCCGATCTGGCTGCCCAGGTCGCGGTACACGTCGCTGATCTCGTTCGCGCTGCCCGCCGAGTGGTAGGTGCCGCCGGTATCCTCCGCGATGCCCTGCAGCTGCTCGTGGTTGACCGGGACGGCGACCTTCTCGCCCTCCAGGTCGATGTAGCCCTCGTCGGTGCCGAACGCGATCGTCGACACCGGCACCGAGACCTTCTTGGCCGCCGCGACCGCCTGGTCCGGGGTGCGGCCCCAGGTGTTGCTGCCGTCCGACATCAGCACCACCCGGGCCGGCGGCGGCCCGGTGCCCACATCCTGGCCGCCCACCTGGGTCTCGAACGACTTGATCGCGTCCAGGCAGGAGAAGATCGCCTCGCCGATGGCGGTCCGCTCGGACAGCTGCAGGTTGTCGATCGCCCGCTTCACGGCGCCGCGGTCGGTGGTCGGTGCGACGGCCACGGTGGCCGAGCCGGAGAAGCTGACCAGCCCGAGGTTGATCCGCGGCGGCAGCAGGTCGACGAACTCCTTCGCGGCCCGCTGCGCGGCGATGATCCGGGTCGGCTCGACGTCGGTCGCCTGCATCGACAGCGACACGTCGATGGCCATCATCACGGTGGCCCGGTCCCGCGGCACCCGCACGTCCTTGGTCGGCTTGGCCATCGCCGTGGTGAGCGCAGCGAGGGCGAGCAGTAGCAGCGCGAACGCCAGGTGCCGACGCCAGCCGGGACGCCGCGGCGCGATGCTGCCGAGCAGCTCCAGGTTCGCGAACCGGGCCGCGTACGCCTTGCGCCGCAGCTGCACCAGCACGTACAGCAGCCCGAACGCGGCGACCGCCAGCAGCAGCCACAGCCAGCCCGGGGCGAGGAACGTCCTCACCGCAGCGCTCCCCCGGACGCGCCGCGGCGGCGGGCGGCCACGAACCGGACGATGTCGATCAGCCAGTCCCGGTCGGTGCGCAGCTGCAGGTGCGCCGCGCCGGCCCGGCGCAGCGCGGCGGCGATCTCGGCCCGCTGCGCGCTGGCCGCCTCGGCGTACCGCTCCCGCAACGCCGGCCTGGACGTCTGCACCTCCAGCAGCCGCCCGGTCTCCGGGTCGACCAGGGTGAGCAGGCCGACCGACGGTATGGCCAGCTCGACCGGGTCGAGCACCTCGATGGCCAGCACGTCGTGCCGGACGGCGAGGGCGCGCAGCGGGCGCTCCCAGGACAGCTCGCCGAGGAAGTCGGAGACCACCACCGCGAAACCGCGGCGCCGCGGCGGGCGGCGCAGCATCTCGATCACCTCGGCCAGGTCGCCGCGCCGGCCCCGGTCCGACCGCGGGGTCTGCGCGATCCGGCGGAGCAGCCCGATCGTGTGCGCCCGCCCGGACTGCGCCGGCAGCCGGACCACGTCCTCCCCGGTGGTGACCAGGGCGCCGATCCGGTTGCCGCCGCGTCCGGTCAGGTGGGCGACCGCGGCGACCGCGGCGACCACCATGTCCCGCTTCTCGCACCGGGCCGTGCCGAAGTCCAGGCTCGGCGAGAGGTCGACGACCACCCAGGTCTCCAGCTCCCGGTCGGCGATGGTCTCCCGGATGTGGGGCACCGTGGTCCTGGCGGTGACCGGCCAGTCCATCCGGCGGACGTCGTCGCCGGGGTGGTACTCCCGGGACTCCCCCGGCTCCGAACCCGGCCCCGGCACCAGGCCGATGTGGTTGCCCTGCAGCAGGCCGTCCAGCTTGCGCCGGACGGTCAGCTCGAGCTTGCGCAGCACGGCGTCGGCCGCCTCGCCGCGCAGGATCGGCGGCGCCCCGCCCGGACCGGCGCCGGTCGGGCGCACCGGGGTGCGCTCGCCGGTCAAGCCGTGCGCTCCCCGGACTCCGGCTCGGATCCACCGGCAGGCGGCACCGGGCCGGGGCTGGGTCGGCCGACGTCACCCGGGTACCCGCGGCCGGCTCGCTGGCTGGTCGAAGGGGCGTACGGCCCGCCGGCCGGCTGGTACCCGGGCTGCGCATTGCCGGCCCGCTGCCGGGGCGTGACCTGAGGCAGCGGGACGGTCTGCAGCACCCGGCGCACCACGTGGTCGGCCGGCACCCCGTCGGCGAGTGCGTCGTAGGACAGCACCAGCCGGTGCCGGAGGATGTCCGGCGCGATGTCCAGCACGTCCTGCGGGAGCACGTAGTCCCGGCCGCGCATCAGGGCCAGCGCCCGGGCGGCGGCGACCATGCCGAGGCTGGCCCGGGGGCTGGCCCCGTAGGCGACCCAGCCGGCCACGTCGGCCATGCCGTGGTCGCCGGGGGTGCGGGTGGACAGCACCAGCCGGACCACGTAGTCGACCAGCGCGTGGTGCACGAACACCCGGGACGCGGAGCGCTGCAGCCGGAGCAGGTCGGCGGGCTGCAGCACCTGGTCCGGCACCGGCGGCTCGACGCCCATCCGGTAGACGATCTCGCGCTCCTCCTCGCCGGTCGGGTAGTCGATCACCACCTTCATCAGGAACCGGTCGCGTTGCGCCTCGGGCAGCGGGTAGACGCCCTCGGACTCGATCGGGTTCTGGGTGGCCATCACCAGGAACGGCTGCGGCACCGGGTAGGTGGTGCCGCCGATCGACACCTGCTGCTCGGCCATCACCTCGAGCAGCGCGGACTGCACCTTCGCCGGCGCCCGGTTGATCTCGTCGGTGAGCACGAAGTTGGCGAACACGGGACCCAGCTCGGTGTCGAACCGCTCCTGGCCGGACCGGTAGATGCGGGTGCCCACGATGTCGGCGGGCACCAGGTCGGGGGTGAACTGCAGCCGGGAGAAGGTGCCACCGGCGACCGCGGCGAGCGTCTCCACGGCCAGCGTCTTGGCCACCCCGGGCACCCCCTCGAGCAGGCAGTGGCCCCGGGCCAGCAGGCAGACCAGCATCCGCTCGACCATCCGGTCCTGCCCGACGATCACTCGCTTGATCTCGAACAGGGCCCGCTCCAGCAGGCTGGCGTCCCGCGCCGGAGTGCTGGGCCCGCGGTCGGCCGACGATGATCCGATGTGGCCGCCCGGGGCGGGACGGGCACCGCCGCCTGGGGTGGGCGCGCCGCCCGCACTGCCCGTGGTGTCGCTGACCATGCCCGCTCGTCGCCTCCCAGCTCCCGGGTCACTGTGCCCGATCGTCGGATCGAGCCAACAGCACGGCGCGTGAGATGCCAGTGAGGTGCCCTGCGCGGCTGTCTCGCCGCCGTCTGCGTCGCGGTTGACGCACTCCGGCGCAGCTTCTGACCCTGGCGCCGTCCCATGTTCGGCGACCCGGCGTTCGGCGGGGCAACGCCCCAGCGGTGTCTGAGCCTGGCGCCGTCTGCATGTTCGGCCAACCCCGGCGTTCGACGGGGCGAAGCCCAGGCGAACGCATGCGGGGGGTCCGGGGGGTCGTCCCCCGGGCCAGCATCGGCACGCAGCCCACTGGCGGAGCGAAGCGGAGCACAACCCCGGAGATGCGGGCGTCGGGCGGCCACGGGGGGAGCCGCCCGACGCGAGAGGAACGGTACACCAGCGACCGGCGCAGTGCGACAAGCCACTCGAAGATCACCCGAACGGCCCCAACGGGACCGCATCGGACGTACATAGCCGAGCGCCGTTCGGATTCCCGGCATCGTTCGGGTGCGGCCAGGGCCTGTCTAGCCGCCGATGGCGGACATGGGGCGGCTGGGTTGCAGGAAGCCGGGGTCGTCGATGCCGTGACCGGGGAGCTTGCCGCGGACGGCGGTGACGAGGCGGGCGGCGAGCTCGGCGTCGGAGGCGCCGGCGCGGAGGGGGGTGCGCAGGTCCGACTCGTCCCGGGCGAACAGGCAGTTGCGGACCTGGCCGTCGGCGGTGAGCCGGACCCGGTCGCAGGCGGCGCAGAACGGGCGGGTGACCGAGCCGATGATGCCGACGGTCGGCGGATCCAGCTGCCAGCCGGCGCGGCCGGGGCCGTCCTCGACGTACCAGGTCTCGGCGGGAGCGCTGCCGCGCCCGGGCACCGGGACCGGCGACAGCCGGAACACCGCGGTCAGCGCCGCGAGCACCTCGTCGGCAGTGATCATCTGGGCGCGGTCCCAGGCGTGCTGCGGGTCGAGCGGCATCTGCTCGATGAACCGCAGCGCGTAGCCCTCCTCCAGCGACCAGCGCAGCAGCGAGACGGCCTCGTCGTCGTTCACGCCGCGGAGCAGCACCGCGTTCACCTTGACCGGCTCCAGGCCGGCGGCCCGGGCCGCCTCCAGCCCGGCCAGGACGTCCGGATGCCGGTCCCGGAAGGTGATGGCCCGGAACCGGCCAGGGTCCAGGGTGTCCAGCGAGACGTTGACCCGGTCCAGCCCGGCAGCGGCCAGCGCGGCCGCGTCCCGGCGGAGCAGCAGCCCGTTCGTGGTGAGCGAGAGCTCCGGGCGAGGGCGAAGCGCGGCAAGCCGGCCGACCAGGTCGGGCACGCCCGGACGGAGCAGCGGTTCGCCGCCGGTCAGTCGAACTTCGGTGACGCCGAGCGACACCGCGACCCGCACCAGCCGGACGACCTCGTCGTCGGACAGCAGCTCGGCCCGCGGCAGCCAGGGCAGCCCCTCGGGCGGCATGCAGTACGCGCAGCGCAGCGAGCATCGGTCGGTCAGCGACACCCTCAGGTCGGTGGCCACCCGGCCGTACCGGTCGACCAACCCTCCGACCTCGACGAGCGTCCCGTCAGTCCGCACCCGGCCAGCCTATTCACCCGGCGGGCCGGCGCGCAGCCGGTGCGTCCGGGCTCACGTGCCGGGCCGGGTCGCCCCGATGTACCCGTCGAACCACATCGAGGAGATCCGTACCACGTCACCGCTCTGCGGTGCCTGGACGATCCTCCCCCCGCCGAGGTAGATCGCGACGTGGTGGATGGTGCCCGGGTCGCTCGTGTCGTACGCCCAGAACACCAGGTCACCGGGGCGTAGGTCGCCGAGCGGGATGTGCCGGCCGGAGGTGTACTGGTAGCCGCTGTAGTGCGGCAGGTAGATGCCGACCTGGGCCCATGCCCACAGCGCCAGCCCCGAGCAGTCGAAGCCGATCACCGAGCCGTCGGCGAACCCGGCGCCGGGCCCGTTCACGCCGTAGGTCGGGCCGGAGGTGTCTCCGCCGCCCCAGGCGTACGGGGTGCCGAGCCAGCGGGTCGCCGCGTCGGCCACCCGCTGCCCCCTGGAAGCCGACCAGCGGCCGCCGGAGGAGCGGAAGAACGAGGGCTCCTGGTGCGCTTCCGCGGCCAGCCGTCGAGCGGCCGCCTCGCGTGCCCGGCGGAGCCGGTCCCGTTCCCGGGCGGCCGCGATCGCCTGTGCCCGCTGCCAGGCCCGGTACCGGGTCCGCTCCGCATACAGCCCGTTCAGCGCGATCCGGGCCGCCGTCAGTTGGCGCTGGAGGGTGGCCCGCTGTGCCTGCACGGCAGTCAGCCGGGCGTGTGCCTCGGCGACCTGGCGAGCCGCCTCGGCCCTCGCCTGTGCCGCCCGCAGGGTGGCCTGCTGCTGGTCGGCCAGCGCCCGGCGGGCCATCGAGTCGGCGTTCGCCTGCCGGACCTTCGCCCGATCCAGCTCGCTGACCGCAGCCAGCCGCCGGGAGGCGGCGTAGCTGAGCAGCGAGGCGCGCTGCATCAGGTCGGTCGGGCTGGACGAGCTCAGCAGCGTGGCCGCCGACATGAGCGAGTTGCCCTCGATGTAGCTGCTGCGGGCGTATCCGGAGAAGTCTCGGCGAGCCGCGGCGACGGACCGCTCGGCGGCCTGCGCGGCGGCCCGCGCGGCCCGAGCCCGGCTGGTGGCGATGCCGAGGTCGACGACCGCCTTGTTGTACCGCTCTACGGCGAGCTCCGCCTGGTCGGTCGCCCGACGCATGTCACCGTCGGCCTTGGCGACCAGGCCGGTCAGCCGGCCGACCTCGGTGGCCTTGCGGGCCCGCGCCTGCTGGGCGGCCCTGATCTCGCTGTCGCTCGGGTTGCGCGGCCGTGCCTCGGAGACTCCGGGCAGCAGCGTGACGACGAGCCCGACGACCACCGTGCCGAGCAGCGCCCGGACCGAAGCGCCCGTGAGCCGCAACCGGCACCTCCCCATGCCGCCCATGCCGGGACACCGCTGCCCCGGACACCGGCGGTGATCATGCCACTACAACCACACCAGCGCCAGTAGTAACTAGAGACTTCTTCTACAACACCGGACACAGTGGTACCAGAGGGTCTCGGGGTGGGACGTCGGTCAGCGAAGGCCGGCGACCAGGGCGGGCAGCGCGGTGCCGATCGGGTCGCGGATCACCGCGGCGGCGAGGTCGTCGTACGGGGTGGGCTCGGCGTTGACGATGACCACCTGGGCGCCCTGGTCGGCGGCGACCCCGACCAGCCCGGCCGCTGGGTGCACGGTCAGCGAGCTGCCCACCACGAGCAGCAGGTCGCACTCGGCGGCCGCCGCACGGGCGGCGGCCAGCAGGGCCGGGTCGAGCGACTGCCCGAACGAGACGGTGGCCGACTTGAGCAGCCCGCCGCAGCGCAGGCAGTGCGGGTCGTCCTCGCCGCGGTCGACCCTGGCCAGCGCCTCCTCCATCGGCGTGCGGTCCGCGCAGGTCAGGCAGCCGGCCTGGAACAGCGTGCCGTGCAGCTCCAGCACCAGCGCCGGGTCGCTGCCGGCCCGCTGGTGCAGCTCGTCGATGTTCTGGGTGATCAGCGCGCGCAGCCGGCCGGCGCGCTCCAGCGCGACCAGGGCGAGGTGCGCCGGGTTCGGCCGGGCCGACCAGGCCGGGTGGTCCCGCCGGTTGCCCCAGGCCTGCCGGCGCACCTCCGGGTCGGTGCGGTAGGCGTCGATGTCGAAGATCCGCTGGGCGGCCGGGTTGCGGGTCCACAGGCCCCGCGGCCCGCGAAAATCGGGGATGCCGCTGTCGGTGGAGATGCCGGCGCCGGTGAGCGCGGTCACCGCGGACGCCTCGCGTACCCAGCCAGCCACCGTCGCCGGGTCCGCGCCCGCGGGCTGCTCGACCCAGGGACTGCTGCTCACCGCGCCACCGCCACGGCATCCGACGCTACGCGAGGCCCGGTCCCGCTGCCACGAGCCTGGATACCGGCCGGGGACGCGCGGCGGGTGACGACTTCGGTCGCGGGTGACGAGGTGCATGTCGTCACCCGCCGCGCGAAGTCGTCACCCGCCTTAGCGCGCGCTGGACCCGTAGGCCGGTACCCCCCGATCCCATGGGGCGCGCACGCCCCGGCACCGGCCTCTCTGACACACCTGCTGGCCCGGCGGCGCAGGGTGCCGTGCCGCCCCCTCACCGGCGCCACGGCACCCCGGCCTGCGGCAGAAAGTGCCTGCCGGCTAGGCGGCCGGGCGGATCTGGCCGACCAGCCCGTCTGCCTCCTCGTTCGGTCCGGCGCTGAACCACACCGCGTCGGTGCCGCCGGTGCTGGAGGTGCCGCGCAGCAGCGCCCACAGGCCGTCGATGGCGATCACCTTCCCGCGGCTGTCCCGCAGCTGGCCGTCCACGCGCCCGCTGCTGCGGCTGACCGCGGTGATGTGGCCGTCGCCGAAGTTGCCGACCAGCAGGTCGCCGGCGAACTTGCCGAAGCTGGCCGGCGCGATCTCCAGCCCCCACGGCGCGTTCAGCGGTCCGCGGCTGACCAGCCGCCGCTCCAGCAGGCCGAACCCGTTGTACACGTCGACGAAGCCCAACCCGGCGCCGGCGACCTCGTCCTCGGCGTCCGCGTCCTGCTGGGCGTACGCCACGTAGATCTTGCCGTCCAGCGCCGCGATGTTGAACGGCGCGTACCCGGCGGGCAGCCCGGGGTCGGTGAAGAACGGCGCGCCCGGCTGCATGAGGTGGAACGACGAGTCGAACACGTCGACTCGCGCGTTGTGGAAGTCGGCGGCGAGCAGGAAGTTGCCGAACGCGGTCGGGGCCAGGGTCAGACCCTTGTAGATCGCGCCGTCGACGTGGTTGACCACGATGGCCGCGGACTGCCCGTTCACCGGCGGCACCGCGGCCGGGCTCCAGGCGGTCAGGTCACCGCCCTCGCTAACGAACAGGAAGCGGGCCGGGCCCGAACCGCCCGGTCCGGTGACCACGAAGTCGCTCGTCCCGTTGAACGCCTGCCCGGTGGGCGCTCCACCGGGGATCGTCACCACCAGCGGAACGACGGTCGGCGCGGCCCCGCCGAGGCCGCCGGCATAGAGCGTCGCGGTGTTGGTGCCGTTGTTCGCCACCCACAGCGGCGAGGTGGGGCTGAGGGCGAGGCCCCAGGCGTTGACCACGTTGGCGTCCGTGACCGCGGCCTGCCCGGGAATGTTGGAAACGAGGTCGACCTCGCTGAACGCCAGCCGCGGATGGCCGTCGTCCGCGGCGGCCGGCGTGGCCCAGACCGGCGCGGTCAGCGCCACCGCCGCAAGGATGACACCTCCGGCGTGCCACCGATGTCTTCGAACAGTCCGACGCACGGTTCCTCCCGGCAGTCGCTCGGGCGGCGCGGGCGTGCACCGCCCGGACAGGAGGTACGTGCGCCGGGGTCAAACGGTTCAATTCGGCAGCGAACATTTTCGCGGCTGCAAGCAGCCGACCGCTACAGCAGGGTACGCAGCACGTAGGGCATGATCCCGCCGTGCCGGTAGTAGTCGGCTTCGCCGGGGGTGTCGATGCGCACCACGGCGGAGAACTCCCGGCCGTCGGCGCGGACAGTCACCTCGCGGGGCACCGTGCCGGTGCCCAGTGCCTCGATCCCGACCACGTCGAAGGTTTCCTCGCCGGTCAACCCGAGCGACTCGGCCGACTCGCCGTCCCGGTACTGCAGTGGCAGCACGCCCATCCCGATCAGGTTCGACCGGTGGATGCGCTCGTACGACTCGGCCAGCACCGCCCGCACCCCGAGCAGCGCGGTGCCCTTCGCCGCCCAGTCCCTGGACGAGCCCGAGCCGTACTCCTTGCCGGCCAGCACGACCAGCGGGACGCCGGCCTCGGCGTAGGCCATCGCGGCGTCGTAGATCGTGGTCTGCTCGCCGGTGAGCAGATTGCGGGTGAAGCCGCCCTCCACCCCGGGGACGAGCTGGTTGCGCAGCCTGATGTTGGCGAACGTGCCGCGGATCATCACCTCGTGGTTGCCGCGCCGGGAGCCGTAGGAGTTGAAGTCGCGCTTGCCCACCCCGTGCTCGGTCAGGTAGCGCCCGGCCGGCGAGTCGGCCTTGATCGACCCGGCCGGCGAGATGTGGTCGGTGGTGACCGAGTCGCCGAGCTTGGCCAGCACCCGGGCCTGGTTGACGGCGGCGACCGGGGCCGGCTCGCGGTCGATCCCGTCGAAGTACGGCGGCTTGCGGACGTAGGTGGACTCCGGGTCCCAGGCGAAGGTGCCGCCGGTCGGCGTCGGCAGCGAGCGCCACCGCTCGTCGCCGGCGAACACGTCGGCGTAGTCCCTGGTGAACATCTCCGAGGCGATGGCGGTCGCGACCAGGTCCTCCACCTCGCGGGAGGACGGCCAGAGGTCGGACAGCCGCACCGGCTGGCCGTCCGAGCCGGTCCCGATGGGGTCCCGGGTGAGGTCGATGTCCATCGTCCCGGCCAGCGCGTAGGCGACCACCAGCGGCGGCGAGGCGAGGTAGTTCATCTTGACGTCCGAGTTGATCCGGCCCTCGAAGTTCCGGTTGCCGGACAGCACCGCCACCACCGCCAGGTCGGCCTGCTCGACCGCGGCCGACACCTCCTCCGGCAGCGGCCCGGAGTTGCCGATGCAGGTGGTGCAGCCGTAGCCGACCAGGTGGAAGCCCAGCTTCTCCAGGTACGGGATCAGCCCGGCCCGCTCGTAGTAGTCCATCACCACCTTGGACCCGGGGGCGAGCGAGGTCTTCACCCACGGCCGGCGGGTCAGCCCGCGCTCGACCGCCTTCTTGGCCAGCAGCGCCGCGCCGATCATCACCGACGGGTTGGACGTGTTCGTGCACGAGGTGATCGCCGCGATGACCACCGCGCCGTGGTCGATCTCCGTCTCGGTGCCGTCCTCGAGGGTGACCTTGGTCGGCCGGCTGGGGCGGTCGACCACGCCCGCCTCCAGCGGCACCACCTGCGGGGCACCGCCGTCGTTGTGATCCACCCAGGCGGGCGGGTCGCTGGCCGGGAACGACTCGTCCGAGGCTTCGTCCACAGTGGACAACACGGCGGCCGGCGTCGGCCGGCTGCCGGTGCCGGGGTGCACGCCCACCGGGCGGGCGCCGGCCGCCCCGGCAGAGCCGTCGCCGGTGTAGTCCCGCAGCGCGGTCCGGAACGCCGGCTTGGCCTCGGCCAGCGCGACCCGGTCCTGCGGGCGCTTCGGCCCGGCCAGCGACGGGACCACCGTGGACAGGTCAAGCTCGAGCGTCTCGGAGTAGGCGGGAGCGTGCCCGGGGTCGTGCCACAGGCCCTGCTCCTTGGCGTACGCCTCGACCAAGGTCACCTGCTCGTCCGGCCGGCCGGTGAACCGCAGGTAGTGCAGCGTCTCGGCGTCGATCGGGAAGATCGCGCAGGTCGAGCCGTACTCCGGGCTCATGTTCCCGATGGTGGCCCGGTTCGCCACCGGCACCGCGGCCACGCCGGGCCCGTAGAACTCCACGAACTTCCCGACCACGCCGTGCCGGCGCAGCATCTGGGTGATCGTCAGCACCAGGTCGGTGGCGGTCGACCCCTCGGGCAGCTCGCCGGCCAGCCGGAAGCCCACCACCCGGGGGATCAGCATCGACACCGGCTGGCCGAGCATCGCGGCCTCGGCCTCGATGCCGCCGACCCCCCAGCCGAGCACGCCGAGGCCGTTGACCATCGTGGTGTGCGAGTCGGTGCCGACCAGGGTGTCCGGGTAGGCGCTCGGCCGCCCGTCCACCTCCCGGGTGAACACCACCCGGGCCAGGTACTCGATGTTGACCTGGTGCACGATCCCGGTGCCCGGCGGCACCACCCGGAAGTCGTCGAACGCGGTCTGCCCCCAGCGCAGAAACTGGTACCGCTCCCGGTTGCGGCCGTACTCGAGCTCCACGTTCCGCTCGAACGCGTCCGGCCGGCCGAACACGTCGGCGATCACCGAGTGGTCGATGACCAGCTCGGCCGGGGCCAGCGGGTTGATCCGGGCCGGGTCGCCCCCGAGGTCGCGCATCGCCTCCCGCATCGTGGCCAGGTCGACCACCGCCGGAACGCCGGTGAAGTCCTGCATCACCACCCGGGCCGGGGTGAACCGCACCTCCCGGTCCGGCTCGGCGTTCGGGTCCCAGCCGGCCAGCGCGCGGATGTCGTCGGTGCTGACGTCGGCACCGTCCTCGGTGCGCAGCAGGTTCTCCAGCAGCACCTTGAGGCTGAACGGCAGCCGGTCGGCGCCGTCCACCGCCGCCAACCGGAAGATCTCGTACGAGGTGTCGCCGACCGCGAGGGGCGTTCGGGCGGCGAAGCTGTCGACGCTGGCCATGCGCCCATCCTCGCACCGCGCGCTCCGGCCGGTGGGGCAGGATGGGCGAGTGGATCTCGGGCTGGCAGGGCGGGTGTACGTGGTCAGCGGCGGCTCGCGAGGGCTTGGCCGGGCCGCTGCGGAGGCGCTGGTCGCCGAGGGAGCGAGGGTGGTGATCGGGGCCCGGCACGAGGCCGACGTCGAGCGGGCCGCACAGGAGCTCGGCGGCCGCGGGCACGCGGTCGGCGTGGTGGCCGACCTGGCCGAGGCGGCCAGCGCGGCGCGGCTGGTGGAGGCGGCGCACGCCGCCTACGGCGGCCTGGACGGTGCACTGATCAGCGTGGGCGGCCCGCCGCAGGGCTCGGCGATGGAGGTGGACGAGCAGGCCTGGCGGGCGGCGTTCGAGTCGGCGTTCCTCGGCGCGCTCCGGCTGGCCAGGCGGGTCGCCGGCGCGCTCGGCCCGGACGGCGGGTCGATCGCGTTCGTGCTGTCCTCCTCGGTGCGGTCGCCGATCCCGGGCCTGGCGGTCTCCAACGCGCTGCGGCCGGGGCTGGCCGGTCTGGCGAAGACGCTGGCCGACGAGCTGGGGCCGCGCGGGGTGCGGGTGAACGGGCTGCTGCCGGGCCGGATCGCCACCGACCGGACCATGCAGCTCGACGTGGCCACCGGCGACCCCCAGGCGGCCCGAGCCCGCTTGGAGGCGGCCATCCCGCTCCGCCGGTACGGCGACCCGGCTGAGCTCGGCCGGGTGGCCGCGTTCCTGCTGTCCCCCGCCGCCTCCTACGTCTCCGGCGTGATGCTCCCGGTCGACGGCGGCGCGTTGCGGGCGCTCTGAGCCGGTGGCCTGGCGGACCGCGGGTGCGAGCCGGCCCTCGGGCCGAGCGCCGCGCCGAACGCCGCCCACCAAGCGCTGACCACCAGCGCCCCGAGGATCAAGGTCGGCAGCGCCGCGGCACGGGCGAAGAGGAGCAGCAGCGCCAGCGCCAGCAACCAGGACGCCGGCAGCGCCATCCGCAGCGCTCGCAGCATAGTCGTCACCCCTAACGAGACACCCTCGACGGTACGTACCTGCCGCCGCACCGTCCGGCGGTGAGTCCTTCCTCTTACGCAACTCTCACGATGTGCTGACCGGCTCTGGTTCAACCGCCTGCCGTTCGAACTGGGTCTTGTACAGCTCGGCGTACAGCCCGTGCCGGGCCAGCAGCTCGGCATGCGTACCGGAGTCGACGATCCGGCCGCCGTCCACGACCAGGATCAGGTCGGCCGACCGGATGGTCGACAGCCGGTGCGCGATCACCAGCGAGGTGCGCCCGGACAGCGCGGCGGACAGCGCCCGCTGCACGGCCACCTCCGACTCGCTGTCCAGATGCGCGGTCGCCTCGTCCAGGATCACGATCGACGGCGCCTTGAGCAGCACCCTGGCGATCGCCAGCCGCTGCTTCTCGCCGCCGGACAGCCGGTAGCCCCGGTCGCCGACCACCGTGTCCAGGCCGTCCGGCAGCGACGCGACCAGGTCGGCGATCTGGGCCGCCTCCAGCGCACCCCACAGCTCGGCCTCGGAGGAGTCCGGCGCGGCGTACCGCAGGTTGGCCCGGATCGTGTCGTGGAACATGTGCGCGTCCTGGGTGACCACGCCGATCGAGGCGCGCAGCGACTCCTGGGTCACCGCGCGGACGTCCAGCCCGCCGACCCGCACCGAGCCGGACCGCACGTCGTACATCCTGGGCACCAGGTGGCTGATCGTGGTCTTGCCGGCGCCGGACGGACCGACCAGCGCCACCAGCCGCCCCGGCTCGGCCCGGAACGACACTCCGTGCAGCACCTCCTGGCTGGGCGCCTGGTCCAGCACCGCGACGTCCTCCAGCGAGGCCAGCGAGACCTCGCTGGCGGTCGGGTAGGAGAACCGCACGTCGTCGAACTCGATCGAGCGGGACCCCGGCGGCAGCGGCTGCGCGTCCGGCGCGTCGGCGATCAGCGGCGGCAGGTCGAGCACCTCGAACACCCGCTCGAAGGAGACCAGCGCGCTCATCACGTCGACCCGGACGTTGGACAGCGAGGTGAGCGGCCCGTAGAGCCGGGTAAGCAGCAGGGCCAGGGTGACCACGGTGCCGGTGTCCAGCCGCCCGGTCAGCGCCAGCCAGCCGCCCAGTCCGTACACCAGCGCCTGGGCGAGCGTGGCGACCAGGGTGAGCGCGACGAAGAAGGTCCGGCCGTACATCGCCGAGGTGACCCCGATGTCCCGCACCCGGCCGGCCCGCTCGGCGAATGAGCGGGTCTCCTCGGCCGGCCGCCCGAACAGCTTCACCAGCAGCGCGCCGGCCACGTTGAACCGCTCGCTCATGGTCGTGTTCATCGACGCGTTCAGCCCGTACGACTCGCGGGTGATCGCCTGCAGCCGGAGCCCGACGCGGCGGGCCGGAATCACGAACAGCGGCAGCAGCACCAGCGCCAGGGTGGTGATCTGCCAGGACAGCGAGAACATCACGCCGGCGGTGAGCAGCAGGCCGATCACGTTGGAGACGACGCCGGAGAGGGTCGAGGTGAACGCCTGCTGAGCCCCGATCACGTCGTTGTTGAGTCGGCTGACCAGGGCGCCGGTCTGGGTCCGGGTGAAGAAGGCCAGCGGCATCCGCTGCACGTGCTCGAACACCCGGGTGCGCATGTGGAAGATCAGGCCCTCGCCGATGCGCGAGGAATACCACCGCTGGAGCAGCGACAGGCCGGCGTCCAGCACCGCCAGGCCGGCGATCAGCAGCGCCAGCCGGGTCACCACGCCGGCCGAGCCGTGGCCGGCGATCGTGTTGACCACCCTGCCGGCCAGCACCGGCGTGGCCACCCCGATGCCGGCGTCGGCGACCACGGCGACCAGGAAGACCGCCAGGTCGCCGCGGTAGGGCGAGGCGAACCGGGCGATCCGGCGCACCGTGCCGGGCGCGAGCTTGGCGGTGGCCACCGACCGGTCCCGCCGGAACGAGTGCAGCAGGCCCCAGTGCGTGCTGCCACCCGGCATCGACATCGGCGCACCTCCCAATCCGGCCAACGCCGCCATCGTGCGCCGGCATGCCGACAAAAACCGTCCGGCTGGGGTTCAGCCGACAGCGAACAGCCCCGGCCGTCGTGGTCGGTGACGACTTCGGCAGCGGGTGACGACCTATTGGTCGTCACCGGCGACCCGAAGTCGTCACCCCTGGACCGAAGTCGTCACCGGCGGACCGAAGTCGTCACCCGGGTAGAGGCGGTTCCGAGTCAGTCGTCGGGGTCGGCGGCGGCGCCGAACGAGGCCCGGAGGTCCCGCAGCCGGCGCGCCTGTGCGGCCCGCTCGGCCGCCTCCTGCGCGCCCCGGGACCGCCCGACGGCGCCGAGCAGCAGCGCCTTCGTCTCCACCACCGCGTCCCGGGGCGCCGCGAGCAGCGCCGCCACCAGGTCGGCGGTGGCGCCGGCCAGCTCGGCCCGCGGGACCACCACGGTGGCCAGCCCGAGCCGGAGCGCCTCCTCGGCGCCGACCCGGCGCCCGGTCAGGCAGATCTCCAGCGCCCGGGCGTACCCGACCGTCTCCACCAGCGGAGCAGTACCGCCGAGGTCGGGGACCAGCCCGAGGGTGGTCTCGGCCATGCACAGCTGGGCGTCGTCGGCGAGCACCCGCAGGTCGCAGCCGAGCGCCAGCTGGAAGCCGGCGCCGATGGCGTGTCCCTGTACGGCGGCCACCGAGACCAGGTCCGGCCGGCGCAGCCAGCCGAACGCCTCCTGGAAGCCGCGGATCGTCTCCTCGGCCCGCGCCGCGGGCGCGGCGCCCAGGTCGGCCAGCGGCCCGTCCGGGTCGAACGCGGCCCGGTCCAATCCGGCCGAGAAGGCCCGGCCCACGCCGCGCACCACCACGACCCGGACGTCTCCTCGCAGCGACCGGCCCGCCTCGCGCAGCGCCGCCCAGGTATGCGGGGTCTGCGCGTTGAGCCGTTCCGGGCGGTCCAGCGTGATGGTCACGACCGGGCCGGCCCGGTCCACTCGGACGCCGGAGCCCTCGATGCCTGCCTCCGTGCCGGGCTCCGTGCCGGGCTCCGTGCCAGCCGCGGCGCCGGGCTCGTGGCCGGGCTCGGTGCCGGGACGAGAGCCCATCTCGCTGCCGTCGTTGCCGTTGTCACCGGCCGGCGCCGCGTCCCCCGCCGCCCGGGCCGGGCCGCCCGTTCCGGTCAGGACTTCTTCTTCCGGCGGGTGGCGCCGCCGCGACCGCGCAGACTCGTGCCGGACTCGGTGAGAATCCGGTGCACGAATCCGTAGGACCGGCCCGATGACTCGGCCAGAGCCCGGATGCTCTGCCCCTGGTCGTATTTCTTGCGCAGATCGGCCGCCAGCTTGTCGCGGGCCGTCCCGGTGATGCGAGCGCCCTTCTTGAGGTCTGCCACCTTCACCCTCCGTCGCGTGGGTCCGTGTACCCGGTCGCCCTCCATGATCACCCAGCGAAGCGATCTACACCACTGGACTCGGTGATCTGTTCTCGGCTTCCCCCGTAGGCTGCGCCGCATGCCGAGGGTGGCGGCGGACCGGGCGACCGCCGCGTCGGGTGCCCCAGGCGCCCGGCGGACGGAGCGCCGGGACCTGCTGATCTGGCTGCTGCTGGTCGCGGCCGGGGCCGGCGGCACGGTGGCCGCGGTGCGCTCCGGGGCCCGGGTGGGGCTTGACGCGGCCCCGTTCGCCGGCTCCTGGCGGCGGCCGCTGCTGGTACCGGCCAGCTTGCTCGCCCCCGCGGTCGCCGCCGGCACGCTCGTCGCGGCCGCCGCCGGCTGGCACGAGCGGCTGCGCTGGCGGCTGCTGCTGGTGGCCGGATACCTGCTCACTCTCGGCTGGGCGCTGGCTCTCGCGCTGGTCGACGGCGGGCATGGGCTGGCCGGCCCGGTCGCCGGCCCCGGCGAGTACCTCGCCGACGTGCCCGCGGTCGACGCCGACCCGGCGGGCTTCCTGTCCACCTTCGTGGACCGGGCGCCGACCCTGTCGGTGGCCGGGCGGGAGCACCCACCGCTGCCGATCCTGCTGCTCTGGGCGGCCGGCCGGGCCGGGGTGCACCGCCCGGTGGCCCTCGGCGTGCTGCTCACCGTGGCGGGCGCGGCGGTCACGCCGCTGGTCATGGCGGCGGTCCGGTCGCTGTGCGGGGAGCCGGCCGGTCGACGGCTGGCGCCGGTGCTGGCGCTCGCGCCGTACGCGGTGTGGACGGCGGTGAGCATGGACGCGGTGACCGCGGCGCTCGGCGCCGCCCTGGTCGCCGCGGGCGTGGTGGCCAGCGAACGCGGCCGGCCCGGCCCGATGCGCCTGGCCTGGGCGTCCGCGTCCGGGCTGCTGCTCGGCATCGCGGCGCTGTTCTCGTACGCGGTCGGCTGGCTCGCGGTCAGTGTGATCTGCGTCTACTTCGTCCGCCGGCGGCCGCTGCTGAACGTCGCCACCGGCGTCTGCGCGCTGGTGCCGCTGGCCGCCGCCGAGGCGCTCGGCTTCGGCTGGACCGACGGGCTGCTCAGCGCGCGCCGCGAGCTGGCCGAGCGGGTCGGGTCGCACCGCTCGGCGCTGGTGTGGGGCGGCCTCGCGCTGGTGGTCCTGCTGCTGGCGGCCGGGCCGGCGCTGGTCGCCGCGGCCCGCAAGCTGCGGCTCACCCCTGGCTGGCCGTTCGTCGCCGGCGCCGGGATCGGGGTGGGGTACGCGATCCTGGCCGGGCTGGCCCGAGGCGAGGCGGAACGGTCCTGGCTGCCGTTCTTCCCCTGGCTGCTGGTCGCCGCGGTGGCACCCGACCGGCGCGGCGAGCCGGCCGGCGCCACCCCGGTGCTGCTGGTCGCCGCCGGCGCGCTGACCGCGATCTGCCTGCAGGCGGTGCTGCGCAGCCCATGGTGAGCCGACGGGTCAGGCCAGGGCGACCAGGTCGACCAGCTCGTCGCTCCAGGCGTCCTCGACCCCGTCCGGCAGCAGGATGACCTTCTCCGGCCGCAGCGCCTCGACGGCGCCCTCGTCGTGGGTGACCAGCACCACCGCGCCGGTGAACGTGGCCAGCGCGGTCAGCACCTGCTGCCGGGACGCCGGGTCGAGGTTGTTCGTCGGCTCGTCCAGCAGCAGCACGTTCGCGCTGGAGACCACGAGCGCGGCCAGCGCCAGCCGGGTCTTCTCCCCTCCGGACAGCGTGCCGGCCGGCTGGTCGACCGCGTCGCCGGAGAACAGGAACGCGCCGAGGATCCGGCGCAGCTCGCTGTCCACCGGGTCCGGCGCGGCCTGCCGCATGTTCTCCAGCACTGTGCGGTCGACGTCCAGCGTCTCGTGCTCCTGCGCGTAGTAGCCGATCCGCAGCCCGTGCCCGGGCCGGACCAGCCCGGTGTCCGGCGTCTCCAGCCCCGCCAGGATGCGCAGCAGGGTGGTCTTACCGGCCCCGTTCAGGCCCAGCACCACGACCCGGGCGCCGCGGTCCACCGCGAGGTCCACATCCGTGAACACCTCGAGCGAGCCGTACGACTTGGACAGCCCGGACGCGGACAGCGGGGTACGCCCGCACGGCGCAGGGGTGGGGAAACGCACCCGAGCCACCCGCTCCCGCCGGCGCGGCCCCTCGGTGTCGGCCAGCAGCCGCTCCGCCCGGCGGGCCATATTCTGCGCGGCCACCGCCTTGGTAGCCTTGGCCCGCATCCGGTCGGCCTGGGACAGCAGCGCGGCGGCCTTCTTCTCCGCGTTGGACCGCTCCCGGTGCCGGCGACGCTCGTCGGTCTCCCGCTGCGCCAGGTAGGTCCGCCAGCCGACGTTGTAGAGGTCGACCTCGGCCCGGACCGCGTCCAGGTGCCAGACCTTGTTCACCACCTGCTCGAGCAGGCTGCCGTCGTGGCTGATCACCACCAGGCCACCGGGGTGCGCACGCAGGAAGTCGCGCAGCCAGACGATCGAGTCGGCGTCCAGGTGGTTGGTCGGCTCGTCGAGCAGCAGCGTCGACGCGCCGCTGAACAGGATGCGGGCCAACTCGACCCGCCTGCGCTGGCCGCCGGAGAGGGTGCCCAGCGGCTGGGCCAGCACCCGGTCGGGCAGGCCGAGGTTCGCGCAGATGCGGGCGGCCTCGCTCTCCGCGGCGTACCCACCGAGTGCGGCGAACCGGTCCTCCAGCCGCCCGTACCGGCGGACCGCGGCGTCCCGCTCCGCGTCGTCGGCGAGGCCGGCCAGCTCGACCGTCGCCTTCTCCATCTCGTGCAGCAGCTGGTCCAGCCCGCGGGCGGACAGCACCCGGTCTCGGCTGATCATGTCCAGGTCGCCGGTGCGCGGGTCCTGCGGCAGGTAGCCCACCTCGCCGCGGCGCTCGACGGTGCCGGCGAACGGCAGCGCCTCGCCGGCCAGCACGCGCAGCGTGGTGGTCTTGCCGGCGCCGTTGCGGCCGACCAGGCCGATCCGGTCGCCGGGCTGCACTCGGAAGGTGGTGTCGGACAGCAGGATGCGCGCGCCGGCGCGCAACTCCAGATTGGCAGCGGTGATCACGGTATGTGCTCAATTCAGGACGACGGGACAGGCCAGGTTGCCGGGGGGTTGGGGGGTGTCCCCCCGGCCAGCATCACGGTCGGGTCTGCGGCGAAGCACGCCGCGCCAACCCGACCCGGGGGGTCGGGGGGTGTCCCCCCGGCCAGCATCACGGTCGGGTCTGCGGCGAAGCACGCCGCGCCAACCCGACCGCCTGGCCCCGTCAGCACATCCGTACGGTCACGAGCATGAGTGTACGGAGAGCGTCACCTGAGTTTCGGGTCAGACGTTGAAGCCGAGCGCGCGAAGCTGCTCCCGGCCCTCGTCGGTGATCTTGTCGGGCCCCCACGGCGGCATCCACACCCAGTTGATCCGCACGTCGCTGGCCATGCCCTGGCCGGGCACGTCGCCGCACAGCGCCGACCGGGCCTGGTCCTCGATCACGTCGGTGAGCGGGCAGGCGGCCGAGGTCAGCGTCATGTCCAGGGTCACCAGCCCGTCCTCGCCGACCGCGATGCCGTAGATCAGGCCGAGGTCGACCACGTTGATCCCCAGCTCCGGGTCGACGACGTCGCGCATCGCCTCCTCGACGTCCTCGATGGCAATCGTGGTCACCGCGCACCTCCGTCCAGGGCGACCGCCTGCGCGGTCGCGTCCTTCCAGGCCATCCAGCCGAGCAACGCACACTTGATCCGGGACGGGTACCTGGACACGCCGGCGAACGCCACCGCATCCTGCAGCACCTCCTCGTCCGGCTCGGCCTCTCCCTTGGACTGCATCAGGCGGAGAAACTCCTCCTGCACCGCCAGCGCGTCCGGCACCGTCCTGCCCACCACCAGCTCGGTGAGCACGGAGGTGGCCGCCTGGCTGATCGAGCAGCCCTGCCCCTCGTACGACACGTCCACGACCCGGCTGTCGGCCAGCCGCACCCGGATCGTGACCTCGTCCCCGCAGGTCGGGTTGACGTGATGGACCTCGGCGTCGAACGGCTCGCGCAGCCCGCGCCGGCGCGGGTGCTTGTAGTGGTCCAGGATGATCTCCTGGTACAGCGAGTCGAGTTGCACGGTCACATCCGGAAGAACGTCCAGACCCGCTCCAGGCCTTCCGCCAGCGCGTCCACCTCGTCCCGGCTGGTGTAGACGTAGAACGAGGCCCTGGTGGTGGCCGGCACGCCGAACCGGGCGCAGGCCGGCCGGGCGCAGTGGTGCCCCACCCGCACCGCGACGCCGAGCTCGTCCAGCACCTGGCCGACGTCGTGCGGGTGCAGGTCGCCGAGCGAGAAGCTGATCGCCCCGCCGCGGTCGACGTTGACCTCTGGGCCGACGATGGTCAGCTGCGGGACAGCGCGCAGCCGCTCCAGCGCGTAGCCGGTGATCTCCTGCTCGTGCGCGGCCACCTCGGCCATGCCCAGGCCGGACAGGTACTCCACCGCCGCGCCGAGCCCGATGGCCTGGGCGATCGGCGGCGTGCCGGCCTCGAACTTGTGCGGCGGCGGGGCGTAGGTGGAGCCCTCCATCCGGACCGTCTCGATCATCTCGCCGCCGCCGAGGAACGGAGGCAGGGCGTCCAGCAGCTCGCGCCGCCCCCAGAGCACCCCGATCCCGGTCGGCCCGCACATCTTGTGCCCGGTGAAGGCGAGGAAGTCGGCGCCCAGCGCGGCCACGTCCACCGGAAGCTGCGGCACCGACTGGGAGGCGTCGACCACGACCAGCGCGCCGACCTGGTGCGCCCGGCGGGCGATCTCGGCGACCGGGTTGAGGGTGCCGAGGATGTTCGAGACGTGCACCAGCGAGACGACCTTCGTCCGCTCGGTCAGCAGCTCGTCCAGGTTGGACAGATCCAGCCGGCCCTCGTCGGTGATGCCGATCCAGCGCAGCCGGGCGCCGGTGCGCTGGGTGAGCAGCTGCCACGGCACGATGTTGGAGTGGTGCTCCATCTCGGTGATGAGCACCTCGTCCCCGGGACCCACCCGGTACGGCGGGTCGGCCCAGGCGAGCACGTTGGCGACCAGGTTGAGCGCCTCGGTGGAGTTCTTGGCGAACACCACCTCCTCCCGGGCCGGCGCGCCGATGAACGCCGCCACCGCGGTGCGGGCGTCCTCGAAGGCCTCCGTGGCCTCCTCGCCGAGCAGGTAGGTGGCCCGGCGGATGTTCGCGTTGTGCCGCTCGTAGAAGTCGGCCAGCGTGTCCAGCACCCGGCGCGGCTTCTGCGAGGTGTTCGCCGAGTCCAGGTACACCAGCGGTCGGCCGCCACGCACCGTCCGGTCCAGGATCGGGAAGTCCTTGCGGACCCGATCGACGTCGTAGCTCATCGGACCGACTCCCCCAACCTGTCGCCGGCCGCGGCCGCCTCAGCGACGCCGGTGAACCGCTCGTACCCCTCGTCCTCCAGCCGTTCGGCGAGCTCCGCGCCGCCCTCCTCGACGATCCGGCCGCCGACGAAGACGTGCACGAAGTCGGGATGCACGTAGCGCAGGATCCGGGTGTAGTGGGTGATCAGCAGGGTGCCCACCTGGCCGGTCTCCCGGACCCGGTTGATGCCGTCCGCGACGATCCGCAGCGCGTCCACGTCCAGCCCGGAGTCGGTCTCGTCCAGGATCGCGATCTTCGGCGCCAGCAGGCTGAGCTGCAGGATCTCGTGCCGCTTCTTCTCACCGCCGGAGAAGCCCTCGTTAAGGTTCCGGTCCGCGAACGCGCGGTCCATGCCCAGCGCCGCCAGCGCGTCGTTGACCTCGCGGGCCCAGGTGCGCAGCTTCGGCGCCTCGCCGCGCAGCGCGGTGACCGCACTGCGCAGGAAGTTCGACATCGAGACGCCGGGCACCTCGACCGGGTACTGCATGGCCAGGAACAGGCCGGCCCTGGCCCGCTCGTCCACCTTCATGGACAGCACGTCCTCGCCGTCCAGCGTGACGGTCCCCCTGGTCACCACGTACTTCGGGTGCCCCGCGATGGAGTACGCGAGGGTCGACTTGCCGGAGCCGTTCGGGCCCATCAGCGCGTGGGTCTCGCCGGACCGGACGGTCAGGTCGACGCCGCGCAGGATGTCGTCGGCGGTGCCCTCCACCGTCACGTGCAAATCGCGGATCTCCAGCGTGGCCACTACTTCTCCTCGTCAAGGCGGTCAAGGCGCACGTACACGTCGCCGTCGTCGATCGTCGTCGGGTAGACCGGCACCGGCCGGGTGGCCGGCAGCCCGGTCGGCTTGCCGCTGCGCAGGTCGAACCGGGACCCGTGCAGCCAGCACTCCAGCGTTGTGCCGTCGACCTCGCCCTCGGACAGCGGCACGTCCGCGTGCGAGCAGACGTCCATGACGGCGAAGATCTCGTCGTCCTCGGTGCGCACGATCGCCACCGGGAGATGGCCGAACTCGACCCGGACAGCCCCCTCGGACGGCACCTCGTCCACCGAGCAGGCGCGCACCCAGCCCGCGCCCGACCGCGGGTTCGCGGCTCGGGTCGAGCCCACCTGCTCCCTCATCTCCCGCTCCGCTCGCGCTGCGAGCGCTCGTGCTCGCTCATCGGCCCACCCCGGACAGCTCGTGCTCGATCGCCGCCGTCAGCCGGGACTCCAGCTCGGGCACCCCGATCCGGGCCACCACCTCGGCGAAGAAGCCGCGCACCACCAGCCGGCGCGCTTCGTCGGCCGGGATGCCCCGGGACATCAGGTAGAACAGCTGCAGGTCGTCGAACCGGCCGGTGGCGCTGGCGTGCCCGGCGCCGACCACCTCGCCGGTCTCGATCTCCAGGTTCGGCACCGAGTCGGCCCGGGCGCCGTCGGTGAGCAGCAGGTTGCGGTTCAGCTCGTAGGTGTCGGTCTGCACCGCCTCGGGCCGGATCCGCACGTCGCCGATCCACACCGCGTGCGCGTCCTGGCCCTGCAGCGCCGACTTGTAGGTGACCCGGCTGCGGCAGTGCGGCACCGCGTGGTCGACGTACAGCCGGTGCTCCTGGTGCTGGCCGGCGTCGGCGAACGACAGCCCGAGCAGCTCGGCGTCCCCGCCCGGGCCGGCGAACCGCACGGTCGGAGTGATCCGGACCAGGTCGCCGCCGAAGGTGACGACGATGTGCCGCAGCCGCGCGTCCCGGCCGAGCCGCGCGGCCTGCGCCTCGGCGTGCACCGCGTCGTAGGCCCAGTCCTGCAGGCTGACCAGGGTGAGCGAGGCGCCGTCGCCGACCCGCAGCTCCAGGTTCGCCGCGATCCGGGCGGAGCCGACATGGTCGTAGATCACCACCGCCTCGGCGAACGGCTGCACGTCGACCACCAGGTGCCCGTAGGCCAGGCCGGCACCGCCGTTCGGGGTGTGCGACCGGACGGTGAGCCAGATCGGCTGGGTCAGCGTGGTGCCCCTCGGCACGGTGACCAGGTGCGCGGTGCGCACCCGCTGCAGGGCCAGCGCGCTGACCCGGTCCGCCGGGGCGAGCACCGACCCGACCAGCGGATCGTCGCCGGCCACCTCGCGCACCTCGACCTCGGCCGGCACCTGCCGGTCGAACACCACCGTCGCGTCCGGCTCGAACGGCTCGAACAACGGGCGCATCCGGTCCAGCGGGGTGAACCGCCAGTCCTCCTCACGGCCGGTGGGCAGGCCGAACGCGTCCGGGTTGGTCGAGGTGAACCGCTCTGGGGGAGTACCAGACGGGGTGCTCCGGTTGCCGGGCCCATGCCCGTGCCCGCCGCCGCTGCGCGCGCCGTGCGGGACGGCGGTGCCGGTGGCCGCCCGGGTCGGCGGGCCGGCGGCAGCGCCCACGTCCCGGCCGAGCACCTGCCCGGCCAGCGCGGCTCGCTCGGCCGCCGCCTCGTCGGCGGCAGCCTGGTGGGGCTGGGCCATCAGCCGACCGCCCCCTCCATCTGCAGCTCGATCAGGCGGTTGAGCTCCAGCGCGTACTCCATCGGCAGCTCGCGGGCGATCGGCTCGACGAACCCGCGGACCACCATGGCCATCGCCTCGTCCTCGGTCAGGCCCCGGCTCATCAGGTAGAAGAGCTGGTCCTCGCTGACCTTCGACACGGTGGCCTCGTGGCCCATCGACACGTCGTCCTCGCGCACGTCGACGTACGGGTAGGTGTCCGACCGGCTGATCGCGTCGACCAGCAGCGCGTCGCACTTGACCGTGGAGCGCGACCCGTGCGCGCCCTCCTGCACCTGCACCAGCCCGCGGTACGAGGTCCGGCCGCCGCCCCGGGCCACCGACTTCGAGATGATCGTCGACGACGTGTTGGGCGCGACGTGCACCATCTTGGCGCCGGCGTCCTGGTGCTGGCCCTCGCCGGCGAACGCGATCGACAGCACCTCGCCCTTGGCGTGCTCGCCGACCATCCACACCGACGGGTACTTCATGGTGACCTTGGAGCCGATGTTGCCGTCGATCCACTCCATGGTGGCGCCCTCGTGCGCGACCGCACGCTTGGTCACCAGGTTGTAGACGTTGTTCGACCAGTTCTGGATCGTGGTGTACCGGCACCGGGCGTTCTTCTTCACGATGATCTCGACCACCGCGGAGTGCAGGCTGTCCGAGGAGTAGATCGGCGCGGTGCAGCCCTCGACGTAGTGCACGTAGGCACCCTCGTCGACGATGATCAGGGTCCGCTCGAACTGGCCCATGTTCTCGGTGTTGATCCGGAAGTACGCCTGCAGCGGGATCTCCACGTGCACGCCGGGCGGCACGTAGATGAACGAGCCGCCGGACCACACCGCCGTGTTCAGCGCGGCGAACTTGTTGTCGCCGGGCGGGATCACCGTGCCGAAGTACTCCTTGAACAGGTCTGGGTGCCTCCGCAGCCCGGTGTCGGTGTCCAGGAACACGACGCCCTGGGCCTCCAGGTCCTCGCGGATCTTGTGGTAGACGACCTCGGACTCGTACTGCGCGGCCACCCCGGCGACCAGCCGCTGCTTCTCCGCCTCCGGGATGCCCAGCTTGTCGTAGGTGTTCTTGATGTCCGCCGGCAGGTCGTCCCAGCTCGCCGCCTGCTTCTCGGTGGACCGGACGAAGTACTTGATCGTGTCGAAGTGGATGCCCGACAGGTCGGAGCCCCAGGTAGGCAGCGGCTTCTTGTCGAACAGCCGCAGTCCCTTCAGCCGGGTCTTCAGCATCCACTCCGGCTCACTCTTCTTCGCCGAGATGTCCCGGACCACCTCGTCGGACAGGCCGCGGCGGGCCGCGGCGCCCGCCACGTCAGAGTCGGCCCAGCCGAACTTGTATCGCCCAAGGGCGTCTATCTGCTGGTCCTGGGTAAGGACGGGCACGCCCGCATCGCCTGCGGTCGTGGTCATAGTGGCTTCCTCCCGGGTCGGGCGGGGACGGGTCGGGCAGGGATCGTCGGTGCGGTGCCGGCGGCCGGCACGTGGGTGGTGCACACCTCGTCGCCGCGGGCCAGGGTCGCCAGCCGCTGCACGTGGGTGCCGAGCAGCCGCGCGAACGCCCGCGTCTCGGCCTCGCACAGCTGCGGGAACTCGGCGGCGACGTGGGCCACCGGGCAGTGGTGCTGGCACAGCTGCCCGCCGCTGGCCAGGTCATGTGCCGAGGCAGCGTAGCCCTCCTCGGACAGGGCATCGGCCAAGGCCTCCAGCCGGTCCGCCGGCCGGCCCGCGCCCGCCACCGAGGACCGCAGCCTGTCCTCCAGGCCGGCAACCCGGCGCTCGGCGAACTCGGCCACCGCGGCGTCGCCGCCGGCGTCGGCCAGGAACCGCAGGGCGGCCGCGGCCAGGTCGTCGTAGGCGTGCGGGAAAGCCTCCCGGCCGGAGCCGGTCAGCGCGAACAGCTTCGCCGGCCGGCCGCGGCCACGGGGACGCCGGCCGGCCGGCCGCTGCGGCCGCTCGGTAACCAGCCCGTCCCCGACCAGCGCGTCCAGATGCCGGCGGACGGCCGCGGTGGACAGGCCAAGCTGCCCGCCCAGGTCGGCCGCGGTGGCCGGCCCGTGCTCCAGCAGCAGGCGCGCGACGGCGTCGCGGGTGCGGGCGTCCGCACCCGCGACGCCGTGCCCGGCCGCCGCGTCGAATTTCACAACATCAGTCTTGCGTATTTCCCCCCGGACCGCCAACCCGGGGTGACTGTGACGCGCCGCATAGCCGCAGGCCGCGTCGGTAGGCCGATCGCCGAACGGATCGGGCCGTTGCCCAGCGACCCGCAGCAGGTCGTCAAGCTGGGCGGCCATTCACGGTGGCCGCCGGCGCCGGGCTGGTGTTCGGCTGGACACCGGGGCCGGCCGTCGGTGCCCTGGCTGGCCGGCAAGGCCGCCCGCGGCGCCACCGCCGCGGTCGGCGGGGCCGCCGAGACGGTGCTGGACACCGCCGGCGCGGTCGGCGGCACGATCGCGGAGACCGTCGAGAAGGTGGTCCCGGGCCGGTAGCGCGGTCCCGACCGGAGCGCCTCCCGAGGAGGGCGCGCCCGGACCGGCGGAACTACGATTCTGCCGTGTCCCTGCGGTGCCCGTCCGCGTCGGCGGTCCGCCGGCTCGCGCTCGGCTCGGTGGTCGCCAACACCGCGATCGTCGTCACCGGCGGCGCGGTCCGGCTGACCGACTCCGGGCTGGGCTGCCCGACCTGGCCGCGGTGCACGTCCGACTCCTACGTCCCGACCGGCCAGGTCGCCGGGCACGAGGTGATCGAGTTCGGCAACCGGACGCTGACGTTCCTGCTCGGGCTGGTCGCGCTGGCCACCCTGGCCGCGGTGCTGCTGCACCGCCCGCGCCGGCCGCCGCTGGCCCGGTTGGCCACCCTGGCGTTCCTGGGCATCCCGGCGCAGGCGGTGCTCGGCGGGATCACCGTGCGCACCGGGCTGAACCCGTGGACGGTGGCCGCCCACTTCCTGCTGTCCACGGCGATCGTCGGGCTGACCGTCGTGCTGTGGTCGCGGTCCCGGGAGCGGTTCGACGGCCCGGCCCGGCGGGTGGTGCGCCCGGAGATGGTCCTGCTCGGCCGCGGTCTGGTCGGGGTGACCGGCGCCGTGCTGGTGCTCGGCACGATCGTCACCGGGAGCGGTCCGCACGCCGGCGACGCCGCCGCGTCCCGTACCGGGTTCGACCCGGCCACCATGGCCCAGCTGCACGCCGACGCGGTGATGCTGCTGATCGGGCTGTCGGTGGCGACCGCGGTGGCGCTGCGCGCGGTGCGCGCGCCCACCCAGCTGCGGCGGAGGGCGGTGACGCTGGTCGGGGTGGAGCTGGCCCAGGGCGCGATCGGCTACCTGCAGTACTTCACCGGCCTGCCGGTGCTGCTGGTCGGCTTCCACCTGCTCGGCGCGCAGCTGGTGTGGATCGCCGCGCTGCGGGTGCTGCTCGGCATGCGGGTCCGGCAGTCGGCCCCGCGGCCGGCGGGCGGGCCCGAGGGGCCGGTGCCGCCCGAGCCGGAGCCGACCGCGGCGGCGGCCGTCGCGCTGTCCGGGGCCGGCGGTCAGCGGCCGGCCGGGCCGGTCGGCGACGCGGCCACGTGGGCGGCGACCGCGCCGGCGAACCGGTCGGCCGCGCCGGACGCCGCGCCGAGGAAGAACGACGGCTCGGTTAGCTCCAGCTCCAGCAGCAGCGGCGCACCGTCCGGTCCGGCCAGCAGGTCGACCCGGGCGTAGAGCAGCCCTCCGGGCCCGCCGGGAACGGCGGCCAGCGCGGCGTCCGCGACCGCCCGCTCGGCCGGGCTCGGCTCGCGCGGGTCGATGGTCTCCGGGCGGTACAGCCCGTCCACCACCGCGTCCGGACCGGTCAGCAGCGGTCCCTTGCGGACCGCGTGGCTGTACCCGCCGCCGCAGTACAGCAGCGCCGTCTCGCCCACCTCGTCGACCGCGTCCAGGTATGGCTGGACCATGACCCGCTGGCCGGCGGCGAGCAGCCGGGCCGCGTGCTCGCGGGCCTGCTCGGCGTGCTCCGGCGCGTACCGGGCGGTGTCGTGGCCGCCGGCGCTGACCGTCGGCTTCACCACGTAGTCGCCGTGCTCCGGCAGCCGCACCTCGTCGCCCGGCTCCAGCCAGCTGGTCGACACGACCGGCACCCCGGCGTCGGCCAGCTCCCGCAGGTAGCGCTTGTCGGTGTTCCAGCGGACCACCTCGGCCGGGTTGGCCAGCCGCGGCACCGCGCTGGCCCAGGCCACGAACTCGTCCCGGCGCAGCGGGTAGTCCCATGTGGACCGAATCACCACCAGGTCGTACGAGCTCCAGTCCACCGCCGGGTCGTCCCACACCCGCCAGTCGGCATCCAGGCCAGCTGCGGCGCAGGCGGCTTGCAGCGACGGCCCGTCCTCGTCGCCCATGGGCAGCTGCCGGCAGGTGACCAGGGCGACCCGAGGCAGTGCCCTGGACCGCACCTGAGCGGCCATTCGGCGCCGGTAGAGCGCGTCCCGGGTGTGCACGCGGACACGCTACCGGCACTCTCGGCTCCGGGGCGCGCACGGCCGTGTGACACCGCCGACAAAACTCCCGGCCCGACGGGTGGGGTTCAGCGAACCAGCACGGCGTCCACCGCGACCGCCAGGAACAGCAGCGTGAGGTAGCTGTTCGAGGCGCGGAACAGGCGCAGCGGCCGGGCTTTCGCGACGGCGTCGGGCGCCCGGCGGACCCGGGCCAGCAGGCCGTGCGCCTCGACCAGGAACCAGCCACCGGCAGCGGCCGCGCCGGCCGCGTACACCCAGGAGGTGGCCAGCGGCCAGAGCAGCAGCGACGTGGCCACGGTCGCCCACGCGTAGCCCACGATCCGCCGGGCGACGACCGGCGGCGGCACCAGCACCGGCAGCATCGGCACCCCGGCCCGGGCGTAGTCGTCCCGGAACCGCATGGCCAGCGCCCAGAAGTGGGGCGGCGTCCAGAAGAAGATCACCCCGAACAGCACGACCGGCGGCCAGGCCAGCGAGCCGGTCACCGCCGACCAGCCGATCAGCACCGGCATGCAGCCGGCGGCGCCGCCCCAGACGATGTTCTGCGCGGTGCGCCGCTTGAGCCCGAGCGTGTAGACCAGGACGTAGAAGAGGATCGCGGCCAGCGTCAGCCCGGCGGACAGCGCGTTCGTGGCCAGCCAGAGCAGCGCGACGGCAAGCGTGCCGAGCGCGATCCCGAAGGCGAGCGCGGCCGGCGCGGAGACGGTGTGCTGGGCCAGCGGCCGGCGCACGGTGCGCCGCATCACCGCGTCGATGTCCCGGTCCAGGTAGCAGTTCAGCGCGTTCGCGCTGCCCGCGGCCAGGCTGCCGCCCAGCAGGGTGGACAGCATCGTGGACAGCGGTGGCAGCCCGCGCGCCGCCAGCATCATGGTCGGCACCGTGGTGACCAGCAGCAGCTCGATGATCCGCGGCTTGGTCAGGGCCAGGTACCCGCGCAGCACCTCCCCGGCCCGGCGCCGCCGCACCGTCCGCTCGGCGGCCACGTCGATCGGGGCCGGCAGCACCGGTAGCGCCTGTGTCACGGCGTCACCTTACGGCCAGTCGGCGGCGTCCCCCAGCCGGGCCTCGGACGAATGGCCGACCCCGGGTTGGGTACGCCGGTCTGGTGCGGGATGACCGCCAGGTGAACGGCGCCCGGTCGCGCGGAGTCGGGGCGGAGTAGGAGCCAACTCGACCGGCGCGACCATGGACGCCGGGGCTAGGCTCAAGGTGATCAGTGCGCTCGGCCCGGTGGACCCGGACAGGCCCGCACCGGCCGGCCAGGCAGCGAGGGAGCTCACCGCGTGACCGAGAAGTCCGAGCAGGAGCACGCCGCGGTGTACCCGGCCGGGTGGACCGACCCGGACACCCGTGCCGTCGACATGATCCGCGTGCTGGCCATGGACGCCGTGCAGAAGGTCGGCAACGGCCATCCCGGCACCGCGATGAGCCTCGCACCCGCCGCGTACACCCTCTTCCAGCGGGTGCTCCGGCACGACCCGGGCGACCCGGGCTGGCTCGGCCGGGACCGGTTCGTGCTCTCCTGCGGGCACACCAGCCTGACCCTGTACATCCAGCTCTACCTCTCCGGCTACGGCCTGGAGCTGGCCGACCTGCAGGCGCTGCGCACCTGGGGCTCGCTGACTCCCGGCCACCCTGAGCACGGCCACACGGTCGGGGTGGAGACCACCACCGGGCCGCTCGGCCAGGGGGTCGGCAACGCGGTCGGGATGGCGATGGCGGCCCGCCGGGAGCGCGGCCTGTACGACCCGGACACCGCGCCCGGGCAGAGCCCGTTCGACCACATGATCTACTGCTTCGCCTCGGACGGCGACATGGAGGAGGGCGTCGCCAGCGAGGCGTCCTCGCTGGCCGGCCACCAGCAGCTGGGCAACCTGGCGCTGGTCTACGACGACAACCACATCTCGATCGAGGACGACACCGACATCGCGTTCAGCGACGACGTGGTCGGCCGGTACGCGGCCTACGGCTGGCACACCCAGACCGTCGACTTCCTCCGTGCGGACGGCTCCTACGTCGAGGATGTCGCCGCGTTCGAGCGGGCGCTGCTCGCCGCCAAGGCGGAGACCAGCCGCCCGTCGTTCATCAAGCTGCGCACGATCATCGCCTGGCCGGCGCCGAACGCGCAGAACACCGGCAAGGCGCACGGCTCGGCGCTGGGCGCCGAGGAAGTCGCCAGGACCAAGGAGCTGCTGGGCTACGACCCGGACCGGCAGTTCGAGGTCGACCCCGAGCTGCTCGCCCACGCCCGCGCGGTACGGGACCGGGGCGCCGCCGCGCACCGGGCCTGGCAGACCGGGTTCGACGCCTGGGCCGAGGCGAACCCGGGGCCCAAGGCGCTGCTGGACCGGCTGTCCCGGCGGGCGCTGCCGGACGGCTGGACCGACCTGCTGCCCTCGTTCCCGGCCGACGAGAAGGGGATGGCGACCCGCAAAGCGTCCGGCACCCTGCTGGACGCGATCGTCGGGACGCTGCCCGAGCTCTGGGGCGGCTCGGCCGACCTGGCCGAGTCGAACAACACCACCCCGAAGGGCGAGCCGTCCTTCATCCCGACGGAGCACCAGACCAAGGAGTTCCCCGGTTTCCCGTACGGCAGGGTGCTGCACTTCGGGGTCCGCGAGCACGGGATGGGCGCCATCCTGAACGGGATCGCGCTGCACGGCGGCACCCGGCCGTACGGCGGCACGTTCCTTATCTTCAGCGACTACATGCGCCCGGCGGTCCGGCTGGCCGCGATCATGAAACTGCCGGTGACCTACGTGTGGACGCACGACTCGGTGGGCCTCGGCGAGGACGGGCCGACCCACCAGCCGGTGGAGCACCTGGCCGCGCTGCGGGCCATCCCGGGCCTGGACGTGGTCCGCCCGGCGGACGCGAACGAGACCGTGGTGGCCTGGCGGACCATCCTGGAGCACACCGACCGGCCGGCCGGGCTGTGCCTGACCCGGCAGAACGTGCCGACCTTCGACCGGACGCCGGGCGCGGACGGGGCGCTCGCCCCGGCCGAGGGGGTGGCCCGCGGCGGGTACGTGCTGGCCGAGGCGTCCGGCGGGCTGCCGCGGGTGATCCTGGTCGGCACCGGCTCGGAGGTGCAGTACGCGGTCGAGGCGCGGAAGCGGCTGGAGGCCGAAGGGGTGCCCACCCGGGTGGTCTCGATGCCGTGCGTCGAGTGGTTCCGGGCCCAGGAGAAGTCCTACCAGCAGCAGGTGCTGCCGACCGGGGTGAAGGCCCGGGTCAGCATCGAGGCCGCCGTCGGCCAGGGCTGGCGGGACGTGGTCGGCGACGCGGGCGAGATCGTCAGCCTGGAGCACTTCGGCGCCAGCGCGAACTACAAGGTGATCTTCGAGCAGTTCGGCTTCACGCCGGACCGGGTGGTCGCCGCCGCGCACGCCAGCTTGGAGCGTGCCGGGGTGATCACCGGCAGCACAACCGGAAACTAGGGGTGTCGGACACCCCTCTAGGGAGGCACATCATGAGCGACGTCCTCGCCGAACTGTCCGCCGCGGGAGTCGCGGTCTGGCTGGACGACATCTCCCGGGACCGGCTGCGCACCGGCAACCTCGCCGAGCTAGTCCGCACCAAGCACGTGGTCGGGGTGACCACCAACCCGACGATCTTCCAGAAGGCCATGGAGAAGGGCACCGCCTACGACGAGCAGCTGCACGACCTGGCCCTCCGCGGGGTCGACGTGGGCGAGGCGGTGCGCGCCATCACCACCTACGACGTGCGCTGGGCCTGCGACATCCTGCGGCCGGTGCACGACCGGACGGACGGCCTGGACGGGCGGGTGTCGATCGAGGTGGACCCGCGGATCGCGCACGACACCGAGCGCACGGTGGCCGAGGCGAAGGCGCTGTGGTGGCTGGTCGACCGGCCGAACCTGTTCATCAAGATCCCGGCCACCGCCGAGGGGCTGCCGGCGATCACCCGCACTCTTGCCGCCGGGATCAGCGTCAACGTAACGCTGATCTTCTCGCTGTACCGCTACGACGAGGTGATGGACGCCTTCCTGGCCGGGATGGAGCAGGCCAGGGCAAACGGGCACGACCTGTCCCGGCTGGGCTCGGTGGCCTCGTTCTTCGTCTCTCGGAACGACACCGAGACGGACAAGCGGCTGGACAAGATCGGCAGCGAGGAGGCCAAGGCGCTGCGCGGCACCGCCGCGATCGCGAACGCCCGGCTCGCCTACCAGCACTACGAGAAGGTGTTCGGCTCGGACCGGTGGAGGGCGCTGCAGGCGGCCGGCGCCCGGCCCCAGCGTCCGCTGTGGGCGTCCACCGGGGTCAAGGACCCGACCTACGACGACACCAGGTACGTGGTCGAGCTGGTCGCCCCGGGGGTGGTGAACACCATGCCGGAGGCGACCCTGAACGCGGTGGCCGACCACGGACAGATCCGCGGCGACACCGTCACCGGCGCCTACGGCCAGGCCCAGCAGGTGCTGGACCGGCTGGCCGCGCTCGGCGTGGACTACGACGACGTGGTGCAGGTGCTGGAGGACGAGGGCGTGAAGAAGTTCGAGGACTCCTGGGAGGAGCTGATCGAGTCCATCGGCGGTCAGCTGCGCCAGGCTGGTGCCCGATGACCGAACACGATGGCTCGGGGCCCGACAGGGTGTTGAGCGAGCATGGCGGGCTGTCCGTCGCCGCGTCCGCGGCCATCGCCGACGCCATCAAGGCGGTCTCCGTCGAGGCGGCGCAGGCCGAGGTCGCCCGCCGGCTCGCGGCCAAGGACCCCACCCTGTGGGGCCCCGACGCCGAGCCGGAGGCGAGCATCCGGCTGGGCTGGCCGGACCTGCCCAGGACGTCCCGCGAGCTGCTCCCCCAGCTCGCCGAGCTGCGCCAGAGCCTGCAGGCCGACGGCCTGGATCATGTCGTGCTGGCCGGGATGGGCGGCTCGTCGCTGGCGCCCGAGGTGATCACCCGGACCGCGGGTGTCGAGCTCACCGTGCTGGACACCACCGACCCGGGCCAGGTCCGGGCCGCCATCGAGGACCGGCTGTCCCGGACCGTGGTGGTGGTCAGCTCGAAGTCCGGCGGCACGGTGGAGACCGACAGCCACCGGCGGGCGTATGCGAAGGCGTTCCGGGACGCCGGGGTGTCCGAAGAGAGGGTCGGCCAGCGGTTCGTCGCGGTCACCGACCCGGGCTCGCCGCTGGAGCAGACCGGCAAGGACGAGGGGTTCCGCGCGGTCGTGCTGGCCGACCCGAACGTGGGCGGCCGGTACTCGGCGCTGACCGCGTTCGGCCTCGTCCCGTCCGCGCTGGCCGGGGTCGACGTGGCGGCCCTGCTGGACGAGGCGGGGGCGGTCGCCGGTGCCCTCGGGTTCGCCGAGAACAACCCGGCCCTGGACCTCGGGCTGGCGCTCGCCGCGGCGTACCGGGTCGGGCGGGACAAGCTGGTCCTTGCCGACGCCGGCTCCGGCATCGTCGGGTTGGGCGACTGGGTCGAGCAGCTGGTGGCCGAGTCGACCGGCAAGAACGGCCGCGGGTTGCTGCCGGTGGTGGTGGAGTCGCCGACCACCGCCGGCACCTCCGGCGACGACGTGGCACTGGTCACCGTCGGCGGCGGCGGGCTGGACCGGGCGGTCGCCTCGGTCTCCGGGCCGCTCGGCGCGCAGTTCCTGGCCTGGGAGTACGCCACCGCCGTGGTCGGCTGGGCGATCGGGATCAACCCGTTCGACCAGCCGAACGTGCAGGAGTCCAAGGACAACACCAGGCGGATCCTGACCGCCGGGCTGCCGGCGACCACGCCGGCGTTCACCGAAGGCACGGTCCAGGTGTACGGCGACCCCGGGCTGCTCGGCGGGGTCGCGACGGTGACGGAGGCGCTGCGCGCCTTGCTGGCCGCGATCGGCGACCGGGGTTACCTCGCAGTGATGGCCTACCTGGACCGGCAGGCCGACGCGACCGCGGCCGACCTGCGCGGGATGCTGGCCCGGTCCACCCCGCACGCGGTCACCTTCGGCTGGGGGCCGCGGTTCCTGCACTCCACCGGGCAGTACCACAAGGGCGGCCCGCAGGTCGGCGCGTTCCTCCAGCTCACCGGCGCGGTGGGGGACGACCTGCCGGTGCCGGGCCAGCCGTACACGTTCGGCGTGCTGCAGGCCGCCCAGGCGGCCGGGGACGCCGAGGCGCTCGCCGGCCGCGGGCGCCCGTTCGTCCGCCTGCACCTGACTGACCGGGCGGCCGGGCTCGGCCAGTTGCTGGAGGCTGCTCCATGAGGTACGCGACGCCAAGCCTGGAGCCGGAATGAGGCATCCCGACACTCGTCACGTGGTGCTGGATCCACCGCCGCGCAACCCGCTGCGGGACCCGCGGGACCGCCGGCTGCCCCGGGTCCCGGAGCCGTGCGCGCTGGTCGTCTTCGGGGTGACCGGAGACCTGGCCCGCAAGAAGCTGATCCCGGCGATCTACGACCTGCACAGCCGCGGGCTGCTGCCCACCGACTTCGTGCTGGTCGGCTTCGCCCGACGAGACTGGGGCCACGGCGACTTCGAGGAGATGGCCAGGGAGAACGCCCGTTCGTACGCGCGTACCCCGTGGCGAGACGAGGTGTGGGGCCGGCTGGCCGGCAACGTGCGCTTTGTTCCCGGCTCGTTCGACGACGACAACGCTTTCGACCAGCTCGCCGGCTGGCTGGACGAGATGCGGGACTCGCACGGGATCAAGGGCAACGCGGCGTTCTACCTGTCCATCCCGCCGGCGGCCTTCCCGACCGTGCTGAAGCAGCTGGAACGCACCGGGATGGCCGACAACGAGAAGTCCGGCGGCTGGCGCCGGGTGGTGGTGGAGAAGCCGTTCGGCACCGACATCGTTTCGGCCCGGCAGTTGAACTCGCTGGTCGACGACGTGTTTTCGGCCCAGGACGTGTTCCGCATCGACCACTACCTGGGCAAGGAGACGGTCCAGAACCTCCTGGCGCTGCGGTTCGCGAACATGCTGTTCGAGCCGATCTGGAACTCCAACTACGTGGACTCGGTGCAGATCACCATGGCCGAGGACGTCGGGATCGGCACCCGGGCCGGGTTCTACGACCAGACCGGCGCCGCCCGGGACGTGCTGCAGAACCACATGCTCCAGCTTCTCGCGCTGACCGCGATGGAGGAGCCGGTGGAGTTCACCGCGGACGCGATCCGCACCGAGAAGCTCAAGGTGCTGCGGGCCATCACGGTGCCGACCGACCTGGAGCGTTACGCGGTGCGCGGGCAGTACAGCCAGGGCTGGCTGGCCGGGGTGCGGGTGGTCGGGTACCGGCAGGAGACGGGCGTGCCGGCGGAGTCGAAAGCCGAGACCTACGCCGCCGTGCGGCTCGGGATCGAGACCCGGCGGTGGGCCGGCGTGCCCTTCTACCTGCGCACCGGCAAGCGGCTGCCGCGCCGGGTGACCGAGATCGCGGTCTCCTTCAAGAGGGCGCCGCACCTTCCGTTCTCCCGCACCGACACCGAGGAGCTAGGGCACAACCAGCTGGTGATCCGGGTGCAGCCGGACGAGGGGGTGACGCTGAAGTTCGGCTCGAAGGTGCCAGGGTCGGCGATGGAGGTCCGGGACGTGTCGATGGACTTCCTGTACGGCGAGGCGTTCACCGAGTCCAGCCCGGAGGCCTACGAGCGGCTGATCCTGGACGTGCTGCTCGGCGACGCCACCCTGTTCCCACGCAACGCCGAGGTGGAGGCGTCCTGGGCGGTGATCGACCCGCTGGAGGAGTTCTGGCAGGGCCGGGAGCCCGCGATGTACCGGGCCGGCGAGTGGGGGCCGAAGAAGGCCGACGAGATGGTGGCCGGCGACGGCCGCGCCTGGAGGAGACCGTGACAACCCTCTGGGATACCAGCGGAACCGAGGTGGTGAAGGCGCTGGCCGCCGAGCGGCGCAGCGGTGGGGCGGTTCTCTCCGGGCTGGCGCTCACCCTGGTCGTGGTCGCGGACGAGAAGGACGTGGCGCAGGCCGAGGCCGCGGCCACCACCGCGGCGTCCCGGCACCCCTGCCGGCTGCTGGTGGTGATCCGCCGGCAGATCGACGCGCCGGTGCCCCGGCTGGACGCCGAGGTGCAGATCGGCGGTCGACTCGGGCCGGGCGAGGCCGTGGTGATGCGGATGTACGGCCGGCTGGCGCTCCATGCCGAGTCGGTGGTACTGCCGCTGCTGGCTCCCGACGCGCCGGTGGTCACCTGGTGGTACGGCGAGCCGCCGGACCTGATCGCGCACGACCCGCTGGGGGTGTTCGCCGAACGGCGGGTCACCGACGTGAGCAAGGCGGCCGACCCGGTGACCGAGCTGCGCCGCCGGGCGGACGACTTCGCGGCCGGCGACACCGACCTGGCCTGGACCCGGATCACCCCGTGGCGGGCGCTGCTGGCGTCCGCGTTCGACACGGTGCGGGCCACCCCGCACCGGGCGGTGGTCCGAGGCCGGGACCGGGACCCGACCACCCTGCTGCTGGCCGGCTGGCTGTCCGCCCGGCTCCGGCTGCAGGTGCCGGTGGAGGGCGCGGACGGCGACACGCGGGGGCGCACCAGCCTGGGCATCGCCGAGGTGCTGATCGAGCTGGACGACGGCGGCACCGTGCGGGCCAGCCGGGACGACCGGACGGACGTGCGGCTGCAGCGGCACGGCCAGCCGGACAGCCTGATCACCCTGCCGGACCGGGAGCTGGGCGACCTGCTGGCCGAGGAGCTGCGCCGGCTGGACGCCGACCAGCCGTACGCGGACGCGCTGGGCGCGGCCACCGGGACCGGCGGCCTGGCCGGCCGGCCGTCGCGCCGGGTGCACATCTGGCGTGACCCGGCGCTGGAGAAGGCCGAAGAGTTGAACGGGCCGCCGCCTCCCAAGGCCACGCCGACCGCCCCGGCCGGCTCCCCGCAGGACCCGGCCGGCCAGGCGGAGCACGGTCCCACCTGGCCGGGCACCAAGCCGGCTGGCAGCTATCCGGACGGGACCGAGTCGCCCGAAGGCGGTGGATGATCCGGATGACCGCGGCGCCCGAGGTGGTCGTGCACTCCTCGCCCGACCTGCTGGCCAAGGCGGTCGCGGCCCGGCTGGTGACCCGGCTGGTCGACGCGCAGGCCGCCGGCGGCTCCGCCTCGGTGGTGCTCACCGGCGGCGGGATCGGGACCTTGGTGCTGCGCGAGCTGCGGGACAGCCCGGCCCGGGACGCGGTCGACTGGCGCCGGGTGGACGTCTGGTGGGGGGACGAGCGGTTCGTCCCGGCCGACGACCCGGAGCGCAACGACCTGCAGGCCCGCCAGGCGCTGCTCGACTCGGTGCCGGTGGACCCGGCCCGGGTGCACCCGTTCCCCAGCGCGGACGGGCCGCTCGGGGACGACCCGGAGGCGGCCGCCGAGCGCTACGCCGCCGGGCTGGCCGCGGCGACCCGGCCGGAGGACCACGGCGACGTGCCCCGGTTCGACGTGCTGCTGCTCGGCGTCGGCGAGGAGGGTCACATCGCGTCGATCTTCCCGGAGATGCCGGCGGCGTACGAGGAGCGGCCGGTGGTGGCGGTGCGGGGCAGCCCGAAGCCGCCACCGATCCGGCTCACCCTGACCTTCCCGGCCATCAACGCGGCCAGCGAGGTCTGGCTGGTGGTGTCCGGCGCGGGGAAGGCGCCCGCGGTCGCGCTGGCCCTCGGCGGAGCCGGGCAGACCCAGGTGCCGGCCGCGGGCGCGCACGGCCGGACCCGGACGCTGTGGCTGCTCGACCGGGCCGCGGCCAGCCGGCTGCCGGCCGGCCTTGCCCGCCTCCCGCTGGCCTGACCGGCCAGGCGACAGGCCCGACCTCACTCGCCGCGCAGCGTGCGCAGCTTGGCCAGCGCCTCTTCCAGGATCGCGTCGCCGTCCGCGTCCGAGCGGCGTTCTCGGACGTAGGCCAGGTGCGTCTTGTACGGCTCGTTCCGCGGCGGCGCCGGCGGGGCCTGCTGCTCCCGCCCGGCCGGGAAGCCGCAGCGGGGGCAGTCCCACTGCTCCGGGACCGAAGCGTCCTCGGCGAACGCGGGCCGCGTCTCGTGCCCGTTGGCGCACCAGAACGACACCCGCCGGCGCGGCACGGACTCGCCTCGCTCGGCCTCCCCCATCGGTCCTGCTCCGACCCTGCTGCCACGGATGGCGCTGCCACCAGCCACTGTGCCCGCTCTCCTCCGACCCCGTGCGATGGCTGATTCTATGAAGCCGGAACGGCGCGCACGCGCCATTCGGCTCGCTCGCCGGTAAGGGCTTGTCTAGCCGCCCCTTGCTTTCAGCAGCAGGCCGAGGCCGACGATGCAGATGGCCCACAGCAGGCCGCTGAAGACGGTCAGCCGGTCGAGGTTTTTCTCCACCACCGAGGAGCCTGACAGCGAGGACGACACCGACCCGCCGAACAGCGACGACAGGCCTCCACCCTTGCCGCGATGCAGCAGGATGAGAACCACGAGCAGGCCACTCGTGATGATGAGCAGGATCCACAAGAACAGGATCATCGTCGGTCGGTGACCTCCCTCTCCTCGCCGAAAGCCTACCTGGCCGCGCCGGACCGGCTAGGGGGTGTCCGATGGATCTTGGTGGATGGCCGCGGCGATCCACCAAGATCCATCGGACACCCCCTAACGCACCCCGAGGGAGACCACGTCGTAGCCGTGGAACGCGGGGTGCACGTACCCGTTGCGCAGCCGGGCACTGCCCAGCAGCAGCGCCCGGTCCTCGACGATCGGCGCGTACGAGGCGTCCCGCATGCCGAGCAGCTCCACCTGCCGCCACGCGGCATCGGCCTGTATCGGGTCCGTGCTGGCGCCCGCGGCGTCGACGGCCCGCTCGATGTCCTGGCCGGCCACCCCGGCCAGGTTCGGGCTGGCCGTGGCGCGGACGCTGCGCCCGTCCAGCAGCGGGACCAGAAAGGCGTACGGCGACGGGAAGTCGGCGCTCCAGTCGCTGACGATCAGCCCGAGCTTCTCCTGCTTCACCACCGCCGGCGACCCGACCACGCTGGACAGGAACTCGCCGCGTGGGTAGCCGCGCAGGGCGACCTGGATGCCGACCCTGCCCAGCGCGAGCGCGGTCTCCCGGGCCACCACCATTCCGCGGCCCTCGTCCACGCTGGACAGCGTGACCCTGAAGCCGGTCGGTCGGCCGCAGCGGGCCAGCTCGGCCCTGGCCGCATCCGGGTCGCCGTGGTTGCCCGGTCCGCTGGGGTAGGGCGCGGCGGCCGGGTAGCCGGGCAGCGCCCGTGGCCACAGCGTGGTGGCCAACGCCGCCGCGTACTCCCCGCCGAGCGCCTCCTTCACCACCGCCTTGTCCAGGGCGTACTGCACCGCCCGGCGACAGTGCACATCGTCCAGCGGCGGCACGCTGGCCGGCATCGCCACGAACCGCACGGTGCCGGTGGTCGGCGCGTCCAGCCTGGCGGTCGTGGCCGGGTCGGCCATGGCCCGGGCCGCTCCGTCCGGCTGCAGCCCGCTGCCGCTGACGTCGGCGTCCACCGCGCCGGCCAGCAGCCGCCGGTCCCGCTCGTCCGGCAGCACCCCAGTGGCCAGCTCCACCCGGTCCGGCAGCGCCCGGCGGATCGGGTCGACGGTCCGGCTCCAGTACCGGTTGCGCACGAACGAGACCACCCCGCGGTCGTCGGCCGGCAGCACCCGGTACGGCCCGAGCGAGGCCGGGTGTGCGCCGTACATCGCGCCGGTGTCCCGGGCCGCCGGCACCGGGCTGCTGGCCGGCAGCGCCAGCACCCAGTCCCAGCCGGCGAACTGGCGGACCAGGTGGAAGACGATCGTCCGCGAGTCCGGGGTGGCGATGCTGCGCAGGCCGAGCCGGCCCTTGGCGCGGTCCCGGTACGGCCCGTCGTACGGCGCCTTCCGGTCGTCCAGCAGCCCGACCGCCCAGGTCGGCCCGCCGGGAAGCAGGTCGGACGCGAACAGCCGCTCGATGCCGTACTTCACGTCCAGGGAGGTCACCGGCCTGCCGTCGTCCCAGCGCAGCCCGGCCCGAAGCGTGTACGTCCAGGTGCGCCCGCGGTCGGCGGTGCGCCCGAGGCCGGTGGCCAGGTCGGGCACCAGCCGGGCCCCGGCATCGCCGGGCGCGGCCGCGAACGTGACCAGCTGCCGGGTGTAGAGCCGCATGATGTTCCATGCCGACGGCGAGTACGAGCGCGCCGGGTCGAAGCTGTCCACCCCGCCGGTGACCAGCCGCAGGGTGCCGCCGGCCAGGTCGGACGGGGCGCGCACGGCGGTCGTCCCGGTGTCCATGCCGACCACCGACGACGGGTCCGGCGGGCCGGTCCGGGTCCGGCACGCGGCCACCGATGCGGCCAGCCCGACGGCCAGCGCCAAGCGGGCGGCCAGCGCCAGGACACGCCGAGAGGCCGGCCGGGAGGCGGGCCTGGATGCCGCCGCCGGCCGGGTGGGGCCGGCCCGGGTCGACCTCCCGGCCGGCCTCACCGCTGCTGGACGGCGCCGACGGCGACCCGGCAGATCTGCGCGAACTCGTCGCCGTCCAGGCTGGCCCCGCCGACCAATGCACCGTCCACATCGGACTGCGCCATGATGCCGTCGAAGTTGGCGGCCCGCACCGACCCGCCGTACAGGATGCGGACGCCGGCGGCGAGCCCGCCGGAGTACAGCTTCCCCAGCCGGGCCCGGATCTCGGCGCAGACCTGCTGAGCATCCTCCGGGGTGGCCACCTTGCCGGTGCCGATCGCCCACACCGGCTCGTAGGCGATCACCAGGTCGGTGGCCCGCTCGGCGGAAACCCCGGAAAGCGCCGCGTCCAGCTGCGCGCCGCAGTGCGGCAGGTGCCCGCCGGCCTCGCGCACCTCCAGCCGCTCGCCCACACACAGGATCGGCACCAGGCCATGCTCGAACGCGGCCCGCACCTTCGCGTTGATCAGCGCGTCGTCCTCGCCGTGGTGCTCCCGCCGCTCGGAGTGGCCGACCACCACGTACTGGCAGCCCAGCTTCGCCAGCATGGGACCGCTGATGTCGCCGGTGTAGGCGCCGGCCGGAAACGGCCAGAGGTCCTGAGCCCCGTACCCGAGCAGCAGCCGGTCGCCGTCGATCAGCGTCTGCACGCTGCGCAGCGAGGTGAACGGCGGCAGCACGACGACCTCGACCGCCTCCAGCTCCGGCTCCCGGAGGCTGAACGCGATCTTCTGGACCAACGCGATCGCCTCGAGATGGGTGAGGTTCATCTTCCAGTTGCCGGCGACGAGCGGGCGGCGGGCTGCTTTGCTGGCCATCCGGCGCTACCCCTCCAGCACCGCGATGCCGGGCAGGGTGCGGCCCTCGAGGAACTCCAGGGACGCGCCGCCGCCGGTGGAGATGTGGCCGAACGCCGCCTCGTCCAGACCGAGTTGCCGGATCGCGGCGGCCGAGTCGCCGCCGCCCACCACGGTCAGCCCGTCGCAGCCGGCGATCGCCTGGGCCACCCCGCGGGTGCCCTCGGCGAACGGGGTGACCTCGAAGACGCCCATCGGGCCGTTCCAGAACACCGTGCGCGCCCCGGCCAATGCCGCGCCGAACTCGGCCACCGTGTCCGGGCCGACGTCCAGCCCCTTGCGGTCGTCCGGGATCGCCGCGGCCGGCACCACCTCCGTCGCCGCGTGGTCGCTGACCTCGGCGGCGACCACCACGTCGGACGGCAGCACGATCTTGTCGGGGTTGTCCGCGAGCAGCCGGCGGCAGGCGTCCACCTGGTCGGCCTCCAGCAGCGAGCCGCCGACCCCGTGCCCCTGCGCGGCCAGGAAGGTGAAGCACATCCCGCCGCCGACCAGCAGCCGCTCCACCTTCGGCAGCAGCGCCTCGATCACCCCGAACTTGTCGGAGACCTTGCTGCCACCGAGCACCACGACGTACGGCCGGTCCGGGCTCTCGGTGAGCCGGCGGAGCACCTCCAGCTCGCGCAGCACCAGCGTGCCGGCGCAATGCGGCAGCCGGAGCGCGATGTCGTAGACGCTCGCGTGCTTGCGGTGCACCGCGCCGAACGCGTCGTCCACGTAGGCGTCGGCGAGCGCGGCCAGCCGGTCGGCGAAGGCGCCCCGTTCCGCCTCGTCCTTGCTCGTCTCGGCAGCCTCGAACCGCACGTTCTCCAGCACCGCGACGTCGCCGTCGACCAGCGCGGCGGTGGTGATCTGGGCGCTCTCCCCGACCACGTCGCTGGCGAACCGCACCTCGCGGCCGAGCACCTCGGACAGCCGGGCGGCCACCGGGCGCAGCGAGTACCTCGGGTCGCGCAGCCCCTTCGGCCGGCCGAGGTGCGCGCACACCACCACCCGGGCGCCGGCCTTGGCCAGCGCGTCGTGCACCGGGGCGGAGGACACGATGCGCCGGTCATCGGTGATCTTCTCGCCGTCCAGCGGGACGTTCAGGTCCGAGCGGACCAGCACCCGGCGGCCGGCCACCCCGTCGGCCAGCAGGTCGTCCAGGGTGCGCACCTCGTCTCCCCCCGGCCGCGGGTCAGCCGAGCCGGGAGCCGACCAGGGCCGCGAGGTCGGCCAGCCGGCAGGAGTAGCCCCATTCGTTGTCGTACCAGCCGATCGCCTTCACCTGCGACCCGCCGATGACCATGGTGAGCGCGGCGTCGAAGGTGCACGACGCAGACGAGCCGACGATGTCGGAGGAGACGATCGGGGCCTCGGTGTAGGTCAGGTAGCCCTTCAGCGAGCCGTCCGCGGCCTCCTTGAACGCCGCGTTCACCTCGTCCCTGGTGACCTCGCGGTCCAGGTCGACGGTCAGGTCGATGACCGAGCCGTCCGCCACCGGCACCCGCATGGCGTAGCCGTCCAGCTTGCCCTTCAGCTCCGGCAGCACCAGCGCGGTCGCCTTGGCCGCGCCGGTGGTGGTCGGGATGATGTTGATCGCGGCGGCCCGGGCCCGGCGCAGGTCCTTGTGCGGGAAGTCGAGGATGACCTGGTCGTTCGTGTACGCGTGCACGGTGGTCATCAGGCCCCGGCTGATCCCGAACGCCTCGTGCAGCACCTTCGCCATCGGCGCGACGCAGTTGGTGGTGCAGGACGCGTTGCTGAGGATCGAGTGCGCGGCCGGGTCGTAGGCCCCGTCGTTCACGCCCATCACGATCGTGATGTCCTCGCCCTTCGCCGGCGCCGAGATGATCACCTTCTGGGCGCCGGCGGCGAGGTGCTTGCCGGCGTCCTCGGCGGAGGTGAACCGGCCGGTCGACTCGATCACCACGTCCACCCCGAGGTCTGCCCAGGGCAGCGCGGCCGGGTCCTTCTCGGCCAGGATCTTGATCGTCTTGCCGTGCACCGAGATGCCGTCGCCCGTCACCTCGACCTCGTGCGGCAGCCGGCCCAGCACGCTGTCGTACTGCAGCAGGTGCGCCATCGTCCGCACGTCGCCGAGATCGTTCGCCGCGACGATATCGATGTCGTGGCCGAGCGCGTCGGCCGCGCGCCAGAAGTTGCGCCCGATGCGGCCGAAGCCGTTCACGCCGACCCGAGTGGTCACGCCCGATCTCCTCGAAGCTCTGCCGGAAAAGGGAGGCGTCGTCGCCGAGTCCGACCCTAACGGGTGCCGGCTGGGACGGAGAAGGCGGGCCGGCTGGGCTGGCGCAGCACTACGGGGCGAGCATCTCCGGGGTGATGTTGGCCTCGGTGTCCGGGATGCCGAGCTCGGCGGCCCGCCGGTCGGCAAGCGCCAGCAGCCGGCGGATCCGGCCGGCGACCGCGTCCTTCGTCATCGGCGGGTCGGCGAGCTGGCCCAGCTCCTCCAGCGACGCCTGCTTGTGCTCCAGCCGCAGCCGGCCGGCGCCGACCAGGTGGTCCGGCGCGTCCTCGCCGAGGATCTCCAGGGCGCGATGCACCCGGGCGCCGGCGGCCACCGCGGCCCGGGCGGACCGGCGCAGGTTCGCGTCGTCGAAGTTGGCCAGCCGGTTCGCGGTGGCCCGCACCTCGCGCCGCATCCGCCGCTCCTCCCAGGCCAGCACGCTCTCGTGCGCGCCCAGCCGGGTCAGCAGGGCGCCGATCGCGTCGCCGTCCCGGACCACCACCCGGTCCACGCCCCGCACCTCGCGGGCCTTGGCCTGGATGCCCATCCGGCGGGCCGCGCCGACCAGGGCCAGCGCCGCCTCCGGTCCGGGGCAGGTGATCTCCAGCGAGGAGGACCGGCCCGGCTCGGTGAGCGAGCCGTGCGCCAGGAACGCGCCCCGCCAGGCCGCCTCCGCGTCGCACACCCCGCCGGAGACGACCTGCGGCGGCAGCCCGCGCACCGGCCGGCCGCGCTGGTCCAGCAAGCCGGTCTGCCGGGCCAGGCCCTCGCCGTCCTTGACCACCCGGACGATGTACCGGTTGCCCCTGCGCAGCCCGCCGCCGGCCAGCACCTGCACCTCGCTGGCGTGCCCGTAGACCTCGGCGATGTCCCGGCGCAGCCGGCGGGCCACCGACCCGGTGTCCAGCTCGGCCTCCACCACCACCCGGCCGGCGACGATGTGCAGCCCGCCGGCGAACCGCAGCATCGAGGAGATCTCCGCCTTCCGGTCACACGTCTTCGTCACTCGCAGCCGGCTCAGCTCGTCCTTCACCGATGCGGTCATCGCCATCCGTCGACCACCCCCGTCCCCCGGATGCACATCACCTCGGCGAGCGCCGCGGCCAGCCGCGCCGGGTGGTGGCGCGGGGTCCCATCGCCGGCCGCGACGCTGGCCAGCACCAGCCGGCCACCGATCCCGGACACCGCGGACTGTAGGCCGTCCGGGTCGGTCACCGCGTCGACGTCCGCCACCACCGCGTCCACCTGCATCCCCGGCGCGTGGGCGCAGAGCACGTCCAGATGCTGCTCCGGGGAGAAGCCGTCGGTCTCTCCAGCCTGCGCGGCGAGGTTGAGCGCGACGATCCGGCGCGCGGCGGTCTCGACCAGCGCGGCCAGCAGGTCCGGGACGAGCACGTGCGGGATGACGCTGGTGAACCACGAGCCCGGACCCAGCACGACCGCCTCCGCGTCCCGGATCGCGGCCACCGCCTGCCGGCAGGCCGGCGGGTCGGCCGGTACCAGCGAGACCGACACGACCCGGCCCGGGGTGGTGGCGACCGCGACCTGGCCGCGGATCCGGTGCACCCGCCTCGGGTCGTCGTCCAGGCCCGCGACGTCCGCGGCGATCTCCAGCGGGGTGGTGCTCATGGGCAGCACCCGGCCCACCGCGCCGACCAGCCGGGCTGCCTCGTCCAGCGCGGCGACCGGGTCGCCGAGCGTGTCGGCCAGCCCGGTGATGAGCAGGTTGCCGACCGGGTGGCCGGCGAGCGCGCCGGTGCCGCCGAACCGGTGCTGCAGCAGGGTGGCCCAGCGCCGGCTCTCCGGGTCCTCGCCGGCCAGCGCGGCCAGCGCCATCCGCAGGTCGCCGGGCGGCAGCGCGCCCAGCTCCCGGCGCAGCCGGCCGGACGAGCCGCCGTCGTCGGCCACCGTGACGACGCCGGTCAGGTGCGGGGTGAGCCGGCGCAGCGCGCCCAGCGACGCGGCCAGGCCGTGCCCGCCGCCGAGCGCCACCACCCGAGGCGGCTCGCTCCGTGCCCGCTCCTCGGACAGCCCGCACGGCGCAGGCGCCGTGCGGGCAGCCCTCCTCGCTCCCCGCTCGCGCTGCGGGCCGTCACGCTCGCTCACCGTGCCCGCCGACTCATTCGCGCCCCAGGTCGCGGTGCACGACGGTGGTCTGCACCCCGTCCCCGGCCAGCCGCTTGGCCAGCTCCTCGCCCATCGCGACGGATCGGTGCTTTCCTCCGGTGCAGCCGACCGCGAGGGTCAGGTAGCGCTTTCCCTCCCGCTGGTAGCCGGCGCCGACCAGCCGGAGCAGCGCCGTGTAGGTGTCCAGGAACTCCATCGCACCGGCCTGGGAGAGCACGTAGTCCCGGACCACCGGCTCCTGCCCGGAGTGGTCGCGCAGCTCGGGGATCCAGTGCGGGTTCGGCAGGAACCGGACGTCGGCTACCAGGTCCGCGTCCAGCGGCAGCCCGTACTTGTAGCCGAACGACAGCACCGTCGCCCGCAGCGCCGGCGGCGCCTCCCCGCCGAACACCCGCTCGACCTCCCGGCGCAGGTCATGCACGGACAGCCGGCTGGTGTCCACCACCACGTCCGCGTCGCCGCGCAGCCCGTGCAGCAGCTCGCGCTCGGCCGCGATCCCGTCGACCAGCCGGCCGGCGCCCTGCAGCGGATGCGCCCGCCGGACGTTCTCGAACCGCCGCACCAGCACGTCGTCCGCGGCCTCCAGGAACAGCACCCTCGGCCGGTAGCCGCGCCGGTCCAGGTCGACGATGACGTCGTGCAGGTCGGTGGAGAACGCCCGGCTGCGCACGTCGACGACGACCGCGAGCAGGGTCATCCCGGAGGCTCGGCCGCCGAGCTCGGCCATCGTCGCGATCAGCTCCGGCGGCAGGTTGTCGACCACGAAGTAGCCGATGTCCTCCAGGCACTTCGCCGCGGTGCTCCGCCCAGCCCCGGACAGCCCGGACACGATCACGACCTCTAACCCGGGTGGCCGCCCCCCCGCCTCGTCCTCCGGTTTGGTCACTGTCCTCCTTTGGCCTCCGTGTCCCGCACCACTCCCGCCGTGGTGACGTCCGGCTCGTCGGACAGGATCTCGCCGGTGGTCGGGTCGACCGCGGGCTCCGGCTCGGCGTCGGGGCGGCGCAGCGCCACCACCACCGCCCCGGCGGTGCGCCGCCCGATCCCCGGCACCGCCATGATGTCCTCCACGGTCGCGCCGCGGAGCCGCTTGAGCGATCCGAACCGGGCCAGCAGCGCCTTCCGCCGGGTCTCGCCGAGCCCGGGCACTCCGTCCAGCACCGAGCTGGTCATGGCCCGGGACCGCTTCTGCCGGTGGTAGGTGATCGCGAACCGGTGAGCCTCGTCCCGTACCCGCTGCAGCAGGTAGAGCCCCTCGGAGGTGCGGGGCAGGATGACCGGAGCGTTCTCGCCGGGCAGCCACACCTCCTCCAGCCGCTTGGCCAGCCCGCACAGCGAGACGTCCTCGATGCCCAGCTCGGCCAGCGCACGCGCGGCCGCGGCGACCTGCGGTTGGCCGCCGTCGACCACCAGCAGGTTCGGCGGGTAGGCGAACTTCCGCGGCCGCCCGGTCTCCGGGTCGATCGGCCCGGCGACCGGCTCGCCGCCCCGCTCGGGCCCGTCGGCACCCTCCTCGCCGGTGGCGATCCGCTCGTCCAGGTACCGGCTCATCCGGCGGCGGACGGCCTCGTGGATCCAGGCGGTGTCGTCGCCGGCCGGCGGAGATCCGCCGCGCTCGGCCCCGACCCGGGCGCCCGAGATCGGCATCTTCCGGCGCGGGCCACCGGAGTCCGCATCGCCGGTCGCACCCATGGGCTCTCCCTCGGGTCGCTCGCGGCTGTCGGCGCGGGCCGGGCCGCGGATGGCGAACCGGCGATACTCGGACTTGCGCGGCAGCCCGTCCTCGAAGACGACCATGCTGGCGACCACGTTGGTGCCCTGCACGTGCGAGACGTCGAAGCACTCGATCCGCAGCGGCGCGCTGTCCAGGCCGAGCGCGTCCTGGATCTCCGCCAGCGCCCGGGACCGGGCGGTCAGGTCGCTGGCCCGCTTGAGCTTGTGCTGGGCGAACGCCTGCTCGGCGTTGCGGGCGACCGTCTCCAGCAGCGCCCGCTTGTCGCCGCGCTGCGGGACCCGCAGCGACACCCGGCTGCCGCGCCGGTCGCACAGCCATTGGGTGAGCACCTCGACGTCCGGCGGCAGCTCGGGTACCAGCACCTCCCTGGGCACGTCCTCCGCGTAGTCACCCCCGTAGACCTGGGTGACGAACTGCTCGACCAGGTCGCCGGTGGTGACGTCCTCGACCTTGTCCACCACCCAGCCGCGCTGGCCGCGCACCCGCCCGCCGCGCACGTGGAAGACCTGGACCGCCGCCTCCAGCTGGTCCTGGGCGAAGGCCACCACGTCGGCGTCGGTGCCGTCGCCGAACACCACCGCCTGCTTCTCCATCGCCCGGCGCAGCGCGCCGATGTCATCCCGCAGCCGGGCCGCCCGCTCGAACTCCAGCTCGTCCGCGGCCTGCGCCATCTGGCGTTCCAGCCGGCGGATCATCTGGTCGGTCTTGCCGGCCATGAAGTCGCAGAAGTCCTCGACGATCTTCCGGTGCTCGTCGGCGGTCACCCGGCCCACGCACGGGGCCGAGCACTTGCCGATGTAGCCGAGCAGGCACGGCCGGCCGACCTGGTGGGCCCGCTTGAACACCCCGGCGCTGCAGGTACGGGCCGGGAACACCCGCAGCAACAGGTCCAGCGTCTCCCGAATCGCCCAGGCGTGCGCGTACGGCCCGAAGTACCGCACGCCCTTGCGCTTCGGGCCGCGCATGACCTGCAGCCGGGGAAACTCCTCGTACAGCGTCACGGCCAGGCTGGGGTAGCTCTTGTCGTCCCGGTACCGGACGTTGAACCGGGGGTCGAACTCCTTGATCCAGGTGTACTCCAGCTGCAGCGCCTCGACCTCGGTGCTGACCACTGTCCACTCGACACTGGCCGCGCTGCTGACCATCTGCCGGGTCCGCGGGTGCAGGTCCGGCGCCGCGCCGAAGTAGCTGTTCAGCCGCTGCCGCAGGCTCTTCGCCTTGCCCACGTAGATGACCCGGCGCCGCTCGTCCCGGAACTTGTAGACGCCCGGCTGGTCGGGAATCGTGCCCGGGGCGGGCCGGTAGGTCGACGGATCGGGCACCCTCCGAAGGGTACGCGGGTCGACCGGTCGATACCCGGCCCAGCGGACCGGCGACGCCCATGGCTGGGCCCGTTGGTGCGCCCGCTGTGGTGCACCCGCCCGTCGTCGGCGTCGGCTGGCGCGCTGCGCCGGTCGATGCAACGCTGGGTGCACCCGAGCGGCGCCTCACCGCCCGCTGCCCGGGACCGTCGTGGGACGCAGGTGCAGCATGACCGAGACCGTGACGCGCGAGATCGTGCTCGGCGGTGGTGAGCGGGCCGGTCGGGCGCCCCAGTCGGTGTTGCGGCTGTCCTGGTCGGCCGCCGACCCGCTGGCGGTCGTCCTGGTGGTCGCCGCCAAGCCGGAGCACCCGTCCCTGCTGCGCGGCCGCTGGGTGGTGCTCCGGGACCGGCTCCGGGACGTCCTGGCCGGCATCCACCGGGCCACCGGCCGGGAGCTGGACGGTGGCGCCGGCGGCCACGTCCAGGTGACCGCCTCGGGCGGCCGGATAACCCTCACCCTCCGGGCAGTCCCCCTGCCCTGCGTGGTCACCGTCCCGGCCGACCCGATCCGCGCCTTCCTCGCCGAGACCGACGCGATCGTCCCGCCCGGTCGCGAACGCTGCGACTCAGCCCTGGAGGCCGAGATCTCCCGGATGCTCGACCGCGGCTGACCGGGCGGGAAGAAACTGTCGGACGCCGTCGCTACAGTCGGGGCCGACACCTCCCGTCGGCGGAAAGACTCACGGTGGCTGACCGACTGATCGTCCGCGGTGCGCGCGAGCACAACCTCAAGGACGTCCACCTCGACCTGCCCCGGGACAGCCTGATCGTGTTCACCGGGCTGTCCGGGTCGGGGAAGTCGAGTCTGGCCTTCGACACGATCTTCGCCGAGGGCCAGCGCCGTTACGTGGAGTCGCTGTCGGCGTACGCGCGGCAGTTCCTCGGTCAGATGGACAAGCCAGACGTCGACTTCATCGAAGGCCTGTCGCCGGCGGTGTCCATCGACCAGAAGTCGACCAGCCGCAACCCGCGGTCGACCGTCGGCACGATCACCGAGGTGTACGACTACCTGCGGCTGCTGTACGCCAGGGCCGGGCGGCCGCACTGCCCGAAGTGCGGCCGGCCGATCAGCCGGCAGACCCCCCAGCAGATCGTGGACCGGGTGCTCGAGATGGCCGAGGGCACCCGGTTCCAGGTGCTGGCGCCGGTGGTGCGCGGCCGCAAGGGCGAGTACGTCGACCTGTTCGGCGAGCTGCAGTCGAAGGGCTACTCCCGGGTCCGGGTGGACGGCGTGGTGCACTCGCTGACCGACCCGCCGAAGCTGAAGAAGCAGGAGAAGCACAGCATCGAGGTGGTGGTCGACCGGCTGACCGTGAAGGCGTCGGCCAAGCAGCGGCTGACCGACTCGATCGAGACCGCGCTCGGCCTGGCCGGCGGGCTGGTCCTGCTCGACTTCGTCGACCTGCCGGAGGACGACCCGCATCGGGAGCGCACCTTCTCCGAGCACCTGGCCTGCCTCTACGACGACCTCTCGTTCGAGGCGATGGAGCCGCGGTCGTTCTCGTTCAACTCGCCGTACGGCGCCTGCCCGGAGTGCACCGGGCTGGGCACCCGCAAGGAGGTCGACCCCGAGCTGGTAGTGCCCGACCCGGAGCGCAGCCTGCAGGAGGGCGCGATCGCACCGTGGTCGACCGCGCAGACCAGTGAATACTTCCTGCGCCTGCTCAGCGCGCTCGGCGAGGCGGTCGGCTTCCGGGTCGACACACCCTGGGAGCGGCTGCCGGCGCGGGCGCAGAAGGCCATCCTGTACGGGCACGACTCGCAGGTGCACGTGCGCTACCGGAACCGGTACGGCCGGGAGCGGGCGTACTACGCCAGCTACGAGGGCGTGGTGCCGTTCCTGGAGCGCCGGCACGCGGAGACGGACAGCGAGTACAGCCGGGAGAAGTACGAGGGCTACATGCGGGAGGTGCCCTGCCCGGCCTGCGGCGGGGCCCGGCTGAAGCCCGAGGTGCTCGCGGTCACCCTGACCGGCCCGGACGGCGTGGGCCGGTCGATCGCCGAGGTGGCCGCGCTGTCCATCGGCGAGTGCGGGGCGTTCCTGGCCAGCCTGGAGCTGTCCGACCGGGAGCGGATGATCGGCGCCCGGGTGCTCAAGGAGGTGCACTCCCGGCTCGGCTTCCTGGTCGACGTGGGGCTGGACTACCTCTCCCTGGACCGGCCGGCGGCCACCCTGGCCGGCGGCGAGGCGCAGCGCATCCGGCTGGCCACCCAGATCGGCTCCGGGCTGGTCGGCGTGCTGTACGTGCTGGACGAGCCGTCGATCGGGCTGCACCAGCGGGACAACCGGCGGCTGATCGACACTCTGCTGCGGCTGCGCGACCTGGGCAACACGCTGATCGTGGTGGAGCACGACGAGGACACCATCCGGACCGCGGACTACGTGGTGGACATCGGCCCGGGCGCCGGCGAGCACGGCGGGCACATCGTGGTCGCCGGCACGGTCGACGACTTGCTGGCCAGCAAGGGCTCGGTGACCGGGGCGTACCTGTCCGGTCGCCGGTCGATCCCGCTGCCCACCTCCCGCCGCCCCCGGACACCCGGCAAGGAGCTGCGGGTCGAGGGCGCCCGGGAGCACAACCTGCGCAGCGTCGACGTCGGCTTCCCGCTCGGCTGCTTCATCGCGGTCACCGGGGTGTCCGGCTCGGGCAAGTCGACACTGGTGAACGACATCCTGTACGCAGCGCTGGCGAACAAGGTCAACGGCGCCAAGCTGGTGCCCGGCCGGCACAAGCGGGTGCGCGGCGTCGAGGAGGTGGACAAGGTGGTCGGCGTCGACCAGTCGCCGATCGGCCGCACGCCGCGGTCCAACGCGGCCACCTACACCGGGGTGTTCGACCACATCCGCCGGCTGTTCGCGGAGACGATGGAGGCGAAGATCCGGGGCTACCAGCCGGGCCGCTTCTCGTTCAACGTCAAGGGCGGTCGGTGCGAGGCGTGCTCCGGCGACGGCACAATCAAGATCGAGATGAACTTCCTGCCCGACGTGTACGTCCCGTGCGAGGTCTGCAAGGGCGCCCGGTACAACCGGGAAACGCTCGAGGTGCACTTCAAGGGCCGCACGATCGCCGAGGTGCTGGACATGCCGATCGAGGAGGCGGCCGAGTTCTTCGCCGCGGTGCCGGCGATCTCCCGCCACCTCACCACGCTGGTCGACGTGGGCCTCGGCTACGTCCGGCTCGGCCAGCCGGCGCCGACCCTGTCCGGCGGCGAGGCGCAGCGGGTCAAGCTCGCCTCCGAGCTGCAGAAGCGGGCCACCGGCCGGACGGTGTACGTGCTGGACGAGCCCACCACCGGGCTGCACTTCGAGGACGTGCGCAAGCTGCTCGGGGTGCTCGGCCGGCTGGTCGAGGCGGGCAACACGGTGATCGTCATCGAACACAACCTGGACGTGATCAAGACCGCGGACTGGATCGTGGACATGGGGCCGGAGGGCGGCGGCGGCGGCGGGACCGTGGTCGCGGCCGGCACGCCGGAGCAGGTCGCCGAGGTGGAGGCCAGCCACACCGGCCGGTTCCTGCGCCGAATGCTCGGCCCGGTGCGCGAGGGCGACATCGGCCCGGCCCGACCCCGCCCGGCCCGCCGAGCCCGGGTGGCCAAGGCCGGCTGAGACACGCCACAGCCCCCGTGGCGCAACGCGCGTCCGCGTTACGTCACGGGGGCCGACGGAGGCGCACCGGCCAAGCGACTCGTACCGCCCCGCCCGGGGGTCTGGGCTGTCCCCGGCCGGCATGACGAAGGCGCACCGGCGAAGCAGGTCGTACCGCGCTGCCCGGGGGTTTGGGGGTGTCCCCCGGCCGGCATGACGAAGGCGTACCGGCGAAGCAGGTCGTACCGCGCCGCAGTCTTGGGGTCGCGCTGCCGCAGTGGGAGAGGCGGTGCCGCGTGGGATGCGCCAGGTGGGCGGTGCCGTGCGGGGTGGCCGTGCCGTGCGGGATCGCTGGGCCGTCGTGGGGTGGCGGGTCGGACCGGAGCAGTGCGGATCGCAGCCTACTGACAACCGGGGCGACACGCCCGGAACCGACCGGCGAGGATGGCAGGTGTGACGGACTACACAGGAGACGTGCACGTCGGCGGTCCGGCCGACGTCCGGGCGCTGCCGGCGCTGAGCATCGCCAAGCTCGCCGTCGGGCCCGTGGACAACAACGCCTACCTGCTGCGCTGCACCTCCACGGGGGACGCGCTGCTGGTCGACGCGGCCAACGAAGCGGACCGGCTGCTGGAGCTGGTCGGCGACGCCCCGCTGCGGACCATCGTCACCACCCACCGGCACGGTGACCACTGGCAGGCGCTGGCCACCATGGTCGCCGGCACTCGGGCGGGGACGGTGGCCCATCCCGCGGACGCGCCGGCGCTGCCGGTGCCGGTGGACCACGCGGTGCGACACGGCGACACGGTCCGGGTCGGCCGGGTCGAGCTGGCCGTGATCCACCTGCGCGGGCACACACCGGGCAGCATCGCGCTGCGCTACGACGACCCGGCCGGCTCCCCGCACCTGTTCACCGGCGACTCGCTCTTCCCCGGCGGTCCGGGCAGGACCACGAGCCCGACCGACTTCGCCTCGCTGATGGACGACCTGGACGAGCGCGTCTTCGCCCCGCTGCCCGATGCGACCTGGGTGTATCCCGGCCACGGCAAGGACACCACGCTCGGCACCGAGCGCCCGCGCGTCGGCGAGTGGCGAGCCCGGGGCTGGTAGGCACCGCACCTCTGGTCGTGCCGGGACGCGCCGAACACGGCCCGGCCCGACCGACACCACTGCGGAAGGTGGACGACACGGCCGCGGAGGGCAGTCGAAGGCCCTGGCGGCTCGGCGCAGCGAGTTGCACGCCGACGCCGCCGACTTCACGGTCAGCCACGACCCCACGGCGTGCCGGGAGGTCCTGCGCTACCTGGTCGACACGATGGACAGGCCGGCCGGCGACGTCCGGCACACGCAGCAAGGCTGACCAGCCGGGCTGGCCGGATCGACCGCTACCAGTACCGGGTGCGGGCGTACCGTCGCGGCCCGCGCCATCCCCGGCGGCCCCAGCCCAGCCACATCATGATGAAGAACAGCGGGAAGACCGGGAACCGGGTGAGCACGCTGACCGCGATCAACGCGACGAACAGCAACGGGAGGATCGGCACGAACACCGGCATCCGCCACGGCCGGGCGGACGGCGAGTAGCCCGACTCGACCCGGGCGGGCGACCTGGCCGGGACGGACGGAACCGCCCGGAACGGCGACGGGTCGGGCAGGTCGAGGAACAGCCGCTGCAGGTCGACCCGGGTGCGCGCGGCGTAGGCCGCCTGGATCCGCTCGTCGAACTCCTGCTGGTCCAGCCGCCCCGTCGCGAAGTGGTCGCCGAGCGCGGTCGCGGCCTCCTGCCGCTCACGGTCGCCCACCCGGAGCTGGTTCTCCGGAACGGGCTCGAAGGGCTGGCTACCGACGTCGGCCATCGCTCTCTCCGTAGTACACGGTAATAGTGTAATCACTCCGACGACCGAGCCTCCGGATTCGTTCCCCCGCGCCTCGGCCGCCAGCCGGTCGATGACCCATTGGTAGCGATGATCTGGGCCGACTTGTGCGGAACGTCTCGTTGTAGCGTTCCCGCATCGCGTCGACACGGCCGCTTGGCGCGGTCTCAGCGGAGAACACGCCGGCGGCACGCCTCTCGTCGGCCGCGTCGTCGGGCCGGACCGGCGAGCCCTGATCATCCGTGCATGGCACCGCGGGTGACGCGGGCTGACCGATCCGGGTACCGGGGACCTCAGGGAGCCGCGCCGGCCGGGGCCACCGCTGCCGGCACCGTACTCAGGTGCCGGGACCACCAGCCCAGGATCGCCTCGAACCGGGCCAGCCGGTGGCTGGGCAGCCCGGACCTGGACAGCTCGTGCCCCTCGCCGGGGAACAGCAGCAGGTCGGCCAGCACCCCGCGGGCCTTCAACGCCACGAACAGCCGCTGCGCCTGCTCGACCGGGCAGCGCCAGTCCTGCTCGGAGTGGATGATCAGGACCGGGATCTCGATCTTGTCCGCGTAGGAGAGCGGGCTCTGCGCGGCCACCCTGGCCGGATCGGCGCCGGCGTACGCCTCGGCGAAGAAGGAGCCGATGTCGCTGGAGCCGGTGAAGCTGTCGAACGCGTTCACCGCCCGCTCGCTGATTGCCGCCCGGAACCGGTGCCCGGCGTGCGCGGCCAGCCAGGTGGTCATGTAGCCGCCATACGAGCCGCCCAGCACGCCGACCCGGTCCCGGTCCAGGTCGGTGTGCGCCAGCGCAGCGTCGAGCAGGGCGAGCAGGTCGTCCGCGTCGACGGTGCCCATCGCGTGCCGGATCGCCCGCCCGTGCGCCTCGCCGTACCCGGTGGAGCCGCGCGGGTTGCCCATCACCACCGCGTAGCCGGCCCCCGCGTACACCTGGGCCTCGTCGAACAGCGCCCAGCCGAACTGCCGGTACGGTCCGCCGTGGATCAACAGCAGCACCGGGTGCGGACCCGGGCCGGACGGGCGGACCAGCCAGCCGTGCACCGGGTACCCGTCCGGCGCCGTCGCCCCGAGCTCCTCCATCGGCCGCGGGTCGGCCCGCGCCGCGAGCTCGGCGCCGAACCCGGTCAGGGTCCGCTCCCTGCCTCCGGGGCCGATCGCGACCACCTCGCCGGAGCTCCGCGGGTCGGCGACGGTGGCGACGACCCGGCCGGCTGCGGCAGCGTAGCCGGTCACCTGACGGTGTCCGTGCAGGACGGTCGGTGGCCGCGGCCCGGCCGGCGTCGCGTCCAGCGGCACCCGGAGGAGCTCGACGGCGCCCCGCCACTGCGCGCCGACGAGCACGCCGTCCCCGTCGACGCGCAGCCCGTTGCCGCAGTCGGTGAGATCGAGTTCGGCGCCGTCGGTGAGCTGCCTCGGGGCAGCCGAGCCGTCCGCCGGCGCCGCCCAGAGAGCGAGGTTGCGAGCGACGAAGTCGTTGCCGGACGGGCCGAGGCCGTGGGCCAGGAAGACGACCTCGCGCCCGTCCGGGGTGAACGCCGGCCGGCCGGCGGCGGACAGCGTCGTCGGGGTGACCTTGACCAGGTCGCCACCCCCTGCCGCACTCGTGTACACATCGCTGTACAGGGTGGTGTCCCGGTCCTCGTGCCGTGCCGAGAGGAACGCCAGCCGGCGCCCGTCCGGGCTCCAGGCCACCTCCTCGTCGTCGTAGTCGCCGTCGGTGAGCTGAGTCGGCTCCGGCTCGGCGACGAACGGGTCGACGACGAAGACGTGCGGCCGGCGGTCGAAGGTGAAGCCGACGTCGTCCCAGCGGAACTTCAGCATGCCGATCCGGCGCGGTGGCTCCTTCTCCGGCGTGACGCCCTCGGTGGTCCCGTACCGGCCCGGCTCCGGCACCCGGGCGATGTAGCCGATCCGGGCCGAGTCTGGGCTCCACTCCGGAGCGCCCGCGCCCAGCGGGTGGTGCTTGCGCTCGGTGACCCGCCACGGCTCCCCCGCGTCGGTGGGCATCACATGCAGCTGCGGCCGCCCGCCGGACTCGGCCCGGAGGAACGCCAGCCACCGCCCATCCGGCGAGAACGCCGGCGCGGTGTCCCGGACTCCCCTGGTGATCTGCCGCGGCGGCGCCGACCCGTCGGTGGGCACCAGCCACAGCTGGCTGCGGTACTCGTCCGCGTCGAGGTCGAGCCGGGTCACCGCGACGACGGCGTGCCGCCCCTCCGACGAGACGGTGGGCGGGCCCGGGGTACGCAGCAACGCAAGGTCCGCAGGCTTCACGCCACCGACCGTAGGCCATCCACCGCCGACCGCCTCGCCCGGCGAGCGCCTGCACCCCGGTGTGCGCTCGAGGCCGCGGCCGGTGGCGATCTCGGGTCGCCGGTGAGGAGGCGGTTCGTGGGTGACGACCTCGGTTCGTGGGTGACGACCTCAGTCACGGGGTGACGACCTCAGTCACCGGTTACCGAAGTCGTCACCGGGCGCATGAAGTCGTCACCCACCGGGCCGGGCACGACCTCCGCGGTTAGGGTGCCGGACGTGACTCGTCTGCTGTTCGCCGGTGGTCGGCTCTTCGACGGGACCGGGGCAGCTCCCGGATCGGCCGACGTGGTCGTCGACGACGGCCGGTTCGCCGCGGTCGGCTCCGGGCTGGACGGTGACGAGGTCGTCGACTGCACCGGGGCGACCCTGCTGCCCGGGCTGTTCGACTGCCACGTGCACGTGGTGGTCAGCAGCGTGGACCCGATGCGGAACGCGCAGACGCCGTTCTCGTACCCCTTCTACCAGGCGATCGGCAACCTCCGGGCCACCCTCGACGCCGGCATCACGACCGTGCGGGACGCCGGTGGCGCGGACCTCGGGGTGAAGCAGGCGGTGGCGGACGGCTGATCGCCGGCCCGCGGCTGCAGATCTCGATCGGCATGCTCAGCCAGACCGGCGGGCACGGCGACGGGTGGATGCCGTCCGGCCGGGAGCTGCCGCTGATCTCGCCACATCCCGGCCGGCCGGCGACGATCGCGGACGGCCCGGCCGAGGTCCGCCGGGTGGTCCGGGAGCTGATCCGGGCCGGTGCGGACGTGATCAAGGTCGCGACCAGCGGCGGAGTGCTTTCGCCCACCGACGACCCGCGGCACGGCCACTTCCGGGACGACGAGGTGGCGGTCATGGTCGCCGAGGCGGCGGCGGCCGGGCGGTGGGTGATGGCACACGCGCAGGCGAGCGACGGCATCAAGGTCGCCATCCGGAACGGCGTCCGGTCGATCGAGCACGGGATCTACCTGGACGACGAGGCGATCGAGTTGATGCTGGATCGAGGTACCTGGCTGGTGCCGACGCTGTCCGCGCCGCGGGCGGTGCTGGCGCTGGCCGCGGCTGGCGTCCGGTTCGCGGACGCGGTCATCGTCAAGGCGCGGATGGTGCTGGACCGGCACGCGGAGTCGGTGCGACGGGCCATCGCGGCCGGCGTCCGGGTCGCGATGGGCACCGACAGCGGGGTCGGGGCGCACGGCGACAACCTGGGCGAGATCGCGCTGCTGGCGGAGTGCGGCATGACGCCGGCCGCGGCGCTGCACGCGACCACCGGGTCGGCGGCCGAGCTGCTCGGGGTCGCCGACGAGCTGGGCACGGTGCAGCCGGGCAGGCGGGCCGACCTGGTCGTGCTGGACGGCGACGCACTCGAGGTGGACACCCTCCGGGACCGCATCCGAGCCGTCTACCAGGACGGCCACCTCGTCTCCGGGCACCCCGGCGCCCACAGGCCCTGAGCGGCCCGGACCGGCCGCGCCCGAACCGCCCACCACGACGGCCAGCTCGTCTCCGGGCACGCCGACGCCCGCACCCACACGCCCCGAGCGGCCCCGGACCGGCCGCGCCCGAACCGCCCACCACGACGGCCAGCGCGTCTCCGGGCACCCCGACGCCCGCACCCACACGCCCCGAGCGCCCCCGGCCCGGACGGGGCTGCGGGCCTCGGTGACGACCCTCGACGCCGGTCACGGCGCGGATGCCATCTCCGGCCTACGGCTCTCGCGATCGGACAGTGGGAGCCGGTTCTGCCGATCCCGCGGTGGGCCTGGCCGCGGATGGGTCGCGGCGGACCCGGCGCAGGCTGGCGACCGTGGTGACGGCCAGCACGAGGACGATGACGCCGAGAGACACCGCGATGCCGATGTGCGGCGCCCAGTCCAGTCCGCTGCCCGCCATCGCCTCGAGAACCAGCTTCACCCCGATGAAGCCGAGGATGATGGCGAGCCCCTTGTTCAGGTAGACGAGCCGGTTGAGCAGGCCGCCGAGCAGGAAGAACAGCTGGCGCAGGCCCATCAGCGCGAACGCGTTCGCGGTGAAGACCAGGAACGGCTCCTTGGTCAGACCGAAGATCGCCGGGATCGAGTCGAGCGCGAACAGCAGGTCGGTGGTGCCGATCGCGATCATGACGACCAGCATCGGCGTCACGTGCCGCCGGCCCTCGAGCCCGACGATCGTGTTGGCGCCGTGGTACTCCTTGGTCACCGGGAGCACCCTCCGGGCGTACCGGAGCACCCGGTTCTCCTGGAAGCCCTCGTCCTCGCCGCGGTTGCCGAACGCCAGCTTCCCGCCGGTGTACAGCAGGAACACGCCGAACCCGTAGAACACCCACTGGAACTCGGCGATCACCGCGGCGCCGGCCGCGATGAACAGTCCGCGCAGCAGGAGCGCGCCCACGATCCCGAACAGCAGCACCTTGTGCTGGTGGATCGCGGGCACCGCGAACGTGGTCATGATGATCATGAAGATGAACAGGTTGTCGACGCTCAGGCTGTACTCGGTGATGTAGCCGGCGAAGAACTCACCGGCGTACTGGCCGCCGACGGTCTTCCACAGCCCCAGCCCGAACAGCACCGCGCAGCCGATGTAGAAGGCGACCCACCGGGTGGCCTCGGCAACCTTGATCCGATGCGGCCGGTAGTCGACGATTGCGAGGTCAACGACCAGCAGCGTCAGCAGGCCGCCGATCGTGGCCAGCCAGACCCAGGTGGGCACGTCCATGGGTCTCCCTCCGGCAGAACGGCAACCCTCATCTACCGGAGGTCTCTCCCGCCCGAGCCGGGCCGGCGTGCCCGGAGCGGACCGGCGCGCCGGGTGGGCCCACGTCCACGGCGAGGGCCGCACCGTGATGACGGCGCTGCCGACGAGGGATACTCCCCTCCATCTCCATCATGCCAGGCAAAGGAGTCTTTGCCCAAACCGGCCCGGACGTCGCCCCGGAAAATGTCGGTACCCGCCGCTACGGTCGCCCCATCGACACAGGAGGGAGACGCCATGGCGACGGGGATCCAGGTGGCGTTCGACGCGGCGGACCCGGACAAGATCGCGCGGTTCTGGGCGGACGCGCTGGGCTACATCCTGCAGCCGCCACCCGAGGGCTACGAGTCGTGGGACCAGTTCCTGGTCGAGCGTGGCATGCCCGGGGCGGAGTGGGAGAACGGCAGCGCCATCGTCGACCCGGACGGCACTCGGCCACGCATCTACTTCCAAAGGGTGCCCGAGCCGAAGACGATGAAAAACCGACTGCATCTCGACATCGCCCCCGGCGGGCGGCGGGGGCCGGTGGAGCGGCGCCGGGCCACCGTCGACGCCGAGGTCGACCGGTTGATCGGGGCCGGTGCGACCCGGCTGTACCACATGGTGGAGTACGGGCAGTATCACGTGACCATGGCTGACCCGGAAGGCAACGAGTTCTGCGTGCACTGAGCCGGTTGGCCGGCTCGATGGGAAGGAGACTGCCTTGGCGACAGGCATCCAGGTCGTGTTCGACGCCGCCGACCCGGACAAGATCGCGCACTTCTGGGCGGAGGCGCTGGGATACATCCTGCAGCCGCCACCGGAAGGCTACGAGTCGTGGGAACAGTTGCTCGCCGAGATGGGCGTGCCCCAGTCCGAGTGGGACAAGGCCAGTGCGGTGGTCGACCCGGGCGGCACCGGACCGCGGATCTTCTTCCAGAAGGTGCCCGAGCCGAAGACCGTGAAGAACCGGGTGCACCTCGACATCAACGCGGCCGGCCGCGGCGTCCCACCCGAGCAACGCAAGGCAACGGTGGACGCCGAGGTCGAGCGCCTGGCGAAGATCGGCGCCACCCGGCTGTACGTGCAGGACGAGCACGGGGAGTACTGCGTGACCATGCGCGACCCGGAGGGAAACGAGTTCTGCGTCCAGTGAGCCGTGCGATCTGCCGCTGAGCCGCGGCCGCGTCGGGTGGGCACCGGCGGCGGCGCACCCGGCGCTTCGGGGCTACGTCGGGGTGCTGGCTGGACTGCGGGCGGACGAGGTCGGCCGTGGAGGGTGTGTGGGGCGGCTGGTCAGCCGACGCCGGCGGCGTCCATTCCGCGCAGCTCCTTCTTCAGCTCGGCGATCTCGTCTCGGAGCCGGGCGGCGAGCTCGAACTGGAGCTCGCGAGCGGCCTGCAGCATCTGGTCGTTGAGCTGCTGGATGAGGTCGGCGAGCTGGGCGCGGGGCATTCCGGCGAGCTCGCGGGCGTGCGCGCCCACGCCGACGACGCCGGCCGACCTGGAGGAGAGCCCCGGCACGGGCGCCTTTCCGCGGGACTGCTGCCGCCCGGAGCCGCCGACCAGCTCGGTGTCCTCCGCCTCTCGGTAGATCCCGTCCAGGATGTCGACGATCCGCTTGCGCAGCGGCTGCGGGTCCAGCCCGCGCTCGGTGTTGTAGGCAATCTGCTTGGCCCGCCGGCGGTTGGTCTCCTCGATCGCGTTGCGCATCGCCGCGGTCACCTTGTCCGCGTACATGTGCACCTGGCCGGACACGTTCCGCGCGGCCCGGCCGATCGTCTGGATCAGCGAGGTACCGGAGCGCAGGAAGCCCTCCTTGTCGGCGTCCAAGATGGACACCAGGGAGACCTCGGGCAGGTCCAGCCCCTCGCGCAACAGGTTGATCCCGACCAGCACGTCGAACTCGCCCTGGCGCAGCTCGCGCAGCAGCTCGACCCGGCGCAGAGTGTCCACTTCGGAGTGCAGGTAGCGGACCCGGATGCCGAGCTCGAGCAGGTAGTCGGTGAGGTCCTCGGCCATCTTCTTGGTCAGCGTGGTGACCAACACCCGCTGGTCTCGCTCGGCCCTGACCCGGATCTCGTGCACCAGGTCGTCGATCTGCCCCTTGGTCGGCTTGACCACGACCTCCGGGTCGACCAGCCCGGTCGGCCGGATGACCTGCTCCACGAACCGGCCCTTGGTCCGGCCCAGCTCGTACGGCCCGGGCGTGGCGGACAGGTAGACGGTCTGCCCGATCCGGTCGACGAACTCCTCCCACTTCAGCGGCCGGTTGTCCATCGCCGACGGCAGCCGGAAGCCGTGGTCGACCAGGGTCCGCTTCCGCGACATGTCGCCCTCGTACATCCCGCCGATCTGCGGCACCGTGTTGTGCGACTCGTCGATGACCAGCAGGAAGTCTTCCGGGAAGTAGTCGAGCAGGCAGAACGGCGGCGAGCCGGGCGCTCGGCCGTCGATGTGCCGCGAGTAGTTCTCGATGCCGGAGCAGAACCCGACCTGCCGCATCATCTCCACGTCGTAGGTGGTGCGCATGCGCAGTCGCTGGGCCTCCAGCAGCTTGCCCTGCCGCTCCAGCTCGGCCAGCCGCTGCTCCAGCTCCGCCTCGATGCCACGGATCGCCCGCTCCATCCGCTCCGGACCGGCGACGTAGTGCGAGGCCGGGAAGACGAAGACCTCCTTCGCATCCCGGATGACCTCGCCGGTCAGCGGATGCAGGTAGTAGAGCCGCTCGATCTCGTCGCCGAACATCTCGACCCGGACCGCCAGCTCCTCGTACACCGGGAAGATCTCGATGGTGTCGCCGCGGACCCGGAACGTCCCCCGGGTGAACGACAGGTCGTTACGGGTGTACTGCTCCTGCACCAGCATCCGCAGGATCCCGTCCCGGTCGAGCTCCTGCCCGACCCGCAGCCGCACGCACCGGTCGACATACTCCTGCGGGGTGCCCAGGCCGTAGATGCAGGAGACGGTGGCGACCACCACGACGTCACGGCGGGTGAGCAGGGACATCGTCGCGGAATGGCGCAGTCGCTCGACCTCCTCGTTGACCGAGGAATCCTTCTCGATGTAGGTGTCGGTCTGCGGGACGTACGCCTCCGGCTGGTAGTAGTCGTAGTAGGAGACGAAGTACTCCACGGCGTTGTGCGGCAGCAGCTCGCGGAACTCGTTGGCCAGCTGGGCGGCCAGCGTCTTGTTCGGCGCCATCACCAGGGTGGGCCGCTGCACCCGCTCGATCAGCCAGGCGGTCGTCGCCGACTTGCCGGTGCCGGTCGCGCCGAGCAGAACCACGTCCCGCTCGCCGGCCTGGATCCGGCGCTGCAGGTCGTCGATCGCCGTCGGCTGGTCGCCCGACGGCGAGAACTCGCTGACGACCTCGAAGCGCCCCTCGGTGGGGATGATGTCGGTGATCGCGCGCATGCCGTCGACCATAAGCCGCCGGTCTGACAGTTTCTTCCGCCCAGGTCAGCCGGGCTGCCCACGGCCCGTCACTGGCGCACCGCGTACATCACGGCGACGGCGACCACCAGCGCCGCGCCCAGCGAGCGGGCCAGCCGCCCGGACACCCGCTCGTCGCCGATCGCCACCAGCAGGGACAGCCCGACCGCCTCGTTCGCCGCCCGGAGGAACTGCACGTCGGTGTTCCAGCCGCGCAGGGACACCGCCACGGCGACGGACAGCGCCCAGGCGACCACCTCCCCGCTGCCGAGCCGCCCGCGACCGTGCAGCACTGCCAGGCCCGCGTAGCAGAACAGGGCCAGCACCGCGAACCGCTCACCGAACACCACCAGACCCACCAGCGGGTTGCCGATCGTGGGGCTGGTGAAGTCCGGAAGATCGGCCACCAGGGAGTGGAACACCCCGAGCAACGGAAGGTCGGCCAGGTTGCTGGAACCGCCGGCCCGCACCGGCAGTACGCCCCAGACCCGCCACAGCACCAGCTGCCAGCCGACGCACACCGCGATCGGCAGGGCGAGCCAGGACACCGAGTCGAGGTCGAGGTGGGTCGGCGCGGCGCCCTCGGCGCCCACCCGCCGGTCGACCCGGGCTGCCTCCCCACGAGCTGCGTCCAGCACGCCGGAGCGCTCCGCGGCATCGGGCACCCCGACCGGGTCGACCGCACGGCCCGCTCAGACCGATGCGCCGCGTCGCCCACAACGACCGCCTCGACCCGCGCGGGCCGCGCGGCGCGCTCCGTCGCATCGGCCACCCCGACCGGGTCGAACCGCACCCCTCGCTCAGACCCATGCGCCGCGTCGCCCACCCCGACCGCCTCGACCCGCGCCGCGCGCTCCGTCGCATCGGCCACCCCGACCGCATCGACCCGCATGGCCTGCACGGCCCGGACGAGCCCATAGGCCGCGTCCGCTGCGTCGACCGCGTCGACCGCGTCGGCTCGTACGGCCCGCTCAGCGGGCTCGGCCGGGTCGGCCGCCGTGACCCGCATGGCCCGCTCCGGCACCTGGGCCGCGTCCGCCGCCTCGACCCGCATGGCCCGCTCAGCGGGCTCGGCCGGGTCGGCCGCCGTGACCCGCATGGCCCGCTCCGGCACCTGGGCCGCGTCCGCCGCCTCGACCCGCACGGCCCGCTCCGCCACCTGGGCCGCGTCCGCCGCCTCGACCCGCACGGCCCGCTCAGCGGGCTCGGCCGGGTCGACCATGGTGACCCGGTCGGCTCGCCGAGCCGTCGTGGCCCGGGTGACCGCCGCGGTCACCAGGGGCGCCCGGGCGGCGTGGGCGGGCGTCCGGGCGGGCGGCGGCGCACCGGCCCGCGCCGCCCGGGCGGCCGCGACCGCCGCGCCGACCGCGAGACCGGCGACGATCAGCAACGAGGTCTCCCGGGCCAGCACGGCGACGGTCAGCGACAGCCCGGCCGCGGCCCACCGCCGGTGCCGGGCGTACCACAGCCCGGCGAGCACCGCGGCCCAGGCGACCGGCTCGGTGAGGTCCCGGCCCAGCGAGATCGGCATACAGGCCGGGAACGCGAGCAGCAGGCCGCATGCCGGGTGCCGCCCCGCGTCGACCGCCAGCCGGCCGCCGTACCCCGCCGCGACCAGCAGCGCTGCCGCGTTGACCAGCACCAGGGCGAGTGTGGTGGACACGCCGGGCAGCAGCGCCAGCGTCCAGGCGAGCACCGGGGTGGCGATGCGCTGCTGCCGGTACGGCGGGTTGTCCAGCCGCACGCCGTGCTCGGTCGGCTGGGCCGTCCACGGGTCGACCGCGAGCCGGTAGACGAACTGGCCGTCGTAGCCACCCGTCTCGGTCACCACCTCGAGCCGGTCCGGCGTCCGAGCCGGGTCCACGAACCGGTCGCCGGCCACCGCGAAACCGCCCAACGAGGTCGCGAACGCCAGCCGCACCAGGACGAAGCCGAGCACCAGCAGGCCGGCCAGCCCAGCGGTGGTGGGCACCGGGCGGCGCGCCAGGGCGGCCCGAACCGAGGCAGGCGGTGCCAGCACGGCACACGAGGCTATCGGGCTCCCCGCCGACCGGCGCGGCGGCACACCGGCCGGGGGCCGCCGCACACCGGGCCGGGCCCCGACGCGGGACCCGTGGCGGGCGGCGGCCAGGACGCGGGGACGCCCACCCGGCGCGGGTAGCCGGACCGACCGGCGGGCGCTGACACGGCCCCGCCGCGAGGGCGGCGCCGGTGGGCGGGACCTGGGGGTCAGAGCCAGCCGTTGGTCTCGGCGATGCGCAGGGCTTCGACGCGGTTGCGGGTTCCGGTCTTGGTGATCGCGGCGGAGAGGTAGTTCCGCACCGTGCCCTCGGAGAGGAACAGCCGGGCGGCGATGTCGGAGATGGTGGCGCCGTCCCGGGCAGCGACAAGGACGTCCCGCTCCCGGGCGGTGAGCGGGCTGGCGCCGCCGGCCAGGGTGGCGGCGGCCAGCGCGGGGTCGACCACCCGCTGCCCGGCCGCGACCCGGCGCACCGCGTCGGCGAGCTGGTCGGCGGGGGCGTCCTTGACCACGAAGCCGAGCGCGCCCGCCTCCATCGCCCGGCGCAGGTAGCCGGGGCGGCCGAAGGTGGTGAGCATCAGCACCCGCACCCCGGGCGCCGCGGCCCGGAGCGCCGCGGCCGCCGCGATGCCGTCCAAGCCGGGCATCTCCACGTCCAGCAGCGCGACGTCGGGGCGGGCGGCCCGGGCCGCCTCGACGACCGCGTCCCCGCGGCCGACCTCGACGACCACCTCGATGTCCTCCTCCAGCGAGAGCAGGGCCGCCAACGCGCCGCGGACCAGGTGCTGGTCGTCGGCCAGCAGCACGCGGATGGTCCGGTCCGGCACGCCGTCACCGGGCCAGCGGAGCCGCCGCCGGGACCTCCGTGCCGAGCGGACCCGCCGGCACCTCGACCCGCAGCCGGTAGCCCTGCCCGTCCAGAGGTCCGGCGTGCACCCAGCCGCCGAGCCGGGCGGCCCGCTCGGCCAGCCCGGCCAGGCCGGCGCCACCACCGGATCCGTTCCTACCGGCGGCCGGGCCGGGCGTCGCCGGGCCGTCGTCGACCACCTCGACCGCGCGCTCCTGCACGCTGATCCGGACCTGGTGCGCGCGGCTGTGCCGAAGCGCGTTCGTCACGCCCTCCCGCACCGCCCACCCGAACAGCTCGCGCAGCTCGCCCGGAACCTGGTCCACCGCGCGCGGCACCTCGGCGGCGATCCCGGCCGGGGTCTCGGGCTCGGTCACGGTGCCGACGGTACGACGGATCATGCCCGGGCGGCGTCCCGCCGGTACCGGCGCACCGTCGCCAGCCCGAACACCGCCGTCCAGCCGGCCAGCACGAGCACGCCGTGCATCCCGATGGTGTGGCCGGACAGCGGGTCCCGGCCGGCCTGGGCCAGCCAGTACGACGGGGTGGCTCTCGCGATCGAGGCCAGCGCGCCGGGCATCTGGTCGACCGGGAACCAGATCCCGCCGAGCAGCGCCAGCACGGTGAACAGGGCGCCGGACACCGCGCCGAGCGAGTCGCCGGTGAGCAGGTGGCCGAGCAGGATGCCGAGGGCGACGAACGGCACCAGCCCGACCAGGGTCCAGCCGAACACCTCCGCCCAGGTGGCCAGCGGCAGGTCGACGCCCTTGACCAGCCGGCCGGCGGCGTACAGCAGCAGCAGCGACGGGATCGCCACCACCAGCGCGGTCGCGGCCTTCCCGGCCAGGTAGGCGCGCCCGGTCAGCGGGGTGAGCCGCAGCTGCCGGGTCCAACCCACCGCCCGTTCCATGGCGATCCGGCCACCGGCCGAGGTGGCCGCGCCCATCGCGCCGAACACCGACATGTTGACCATGAACCAGGCGGCCACGGAGGTGCCGTCGACCGTGTCCGTGCCGTAGATCGACGAGAACAGCACGTACAGCAGCAGCGGCATGGCGAGGGTGAACAGGTTGAACTGCGGCACCCGGAAGGTGCGCTGGATCTCGGTGCGCAGGTAGAGCAGGTTCATCGGGTTCCCTCCGGGGCGTGGGTCTGGCTGGTGAGGGCGAGGAACGCGTCCTGTAGGTCGGCGCCGGTCACCTCGAGGTCTCGGGCGGCCGGCTCGGCGGCGAGCAGCGCGCGCAGCGCCGCGTCCGCGTCGGCGGACCGGACCGTGACGCCGTCGCCGTGCGCCTCGACCGCCGTCACGCCGGGCAGCGCGCGGAGCGCGGCGAGGTCGGCGCCCGGCAGCGTGCATCGGATGGTCCGCCCGCCGACGACCGCCTTGATCGCGGTGGCCGGCCCGTCCGCGACGATCGTGCCGCCGGCCATCAGCACCACCCGGTCGGCGAACTCGTCCGCCTCCTCCAGGTAGTGGGTGGCGAACAGGACGGTCCGCCCAGCGCCGGCCAGCTCGCGCATGGCGGCCCAGAACGCCCGCCGGCTCTCCACGTCCATGCCGACCGTCGGCTCGTCGAGCACGAGCAGGTCCGGGTCCGGGACCAGGGCCAGCGCGAACCGGACCCGCTGGGTCTGCCCGCCGGACAGGCCGTCCGTCCGGCGCCGGGCCAGGTCGACCAGCCCGGCGCGGCGCAGCACCTCCGGTACCGGCATCGGCCGCGGGTACAGCGAGGCGGCGAGAGCGATCAGCTCACCGACGGTGACGTCGGCGAGCAGCCCTCCGGTCTGCAGCATCGCGCCGACCAGGCCGGACCGGGTGGCCTGGGCGGCGGGCCGGCCGACCACGCTGACCTGGCCGGAGTCCGGCCGGGTCAGCCCGAGCAGCATGTCGATGCTGGTGGACTTGCCGGCGCCGTTCGGGCCGAGCAGGGCGACCGTCTCGCCGGCGAGCACGTCGAGGTCGACGCCGCTGACGGCCCGCACGGCGCCGTAGGACTTGCGCAGGCCGCGGGCTGTGATGCCGGCGGCAAGCTGGGTGGCTGTTGTCATGGCTCCACGGTCGCCCGGCACACCGGTCACGGGTAGTGAAGACCATCCTGATTGGGCACTGACACCACATCCGGGTGCGGGATGACATCTGTCATGGCGCGGCGGGCGCCGCCGACCCGCGGGACGAGCCGTTTCGGGATAGGTTCGTGGCCACCCGGAGGCAAGAGAGGCAGCGGCATGCAGGTCTGGCCGGGCGCGGCCTACCCCCTTGGCGCCACCTACGACGGAATGGGGACGAACTTCTCGCTCTTCTCGGAGGTGGCCGAGCAGGTCGAGTTGTGCCTGTTCGGCGAGAGTGGGGAAGAGACCCGGATCACCATGCCCGAAGTGGACGGATACGTGTGGCACGGCTACCTGCCCGGGGTCGGGCCGGGCCAGCGCTACGGCTACCGGGTGTACGGGCCGTACGACCCGCATGCCGGGCAGCGCTGCAACCCGAACAAGCTGCTGCTCGACCCGTACGCCAAGGCGCTGGACGGCCGGGTCGACTGGCACCACTCGCTGTTCGGCTACCAGATGGGCCACCCGGAGGACCGCAACGACGAGGACTCCGCGCCGCACGTGCCGAAATGCGTGGTGATCAACCCGTACTTCGACTGGGGCACCGACCGCCCGCCGAACCGGCCGTACAACGAGACGGTCATCTACGAGGCACACGTCAAGGGCCTGACGTTCCTTCGCCGGGCGATCCCGCTGGAGATGCGCGGGACGTACGCCGGGGTGGCGCATCCGGCCACCATCCACCACCTGCGCTCGCTCGGGGTGACCGCGGTCGAGCTGATGCCCGTGCACCAGTTCGTGCACGACCACGCGCTGCGGCAGAAGAAGCTGCGCAACTACTGGGGCTACAACACGATCGGCTTCCTGGCCCCGGACGCCGGCTACTCCTCCACCGGCACCGACGGCCAGCAGGTGCAGGAGTTCAAGGCGATGGTCCGGGACCTGCACGAGGCGGGGATCGAGGTGATCCTCGACGTGGTCTACAACCACACCGCGGAGGGCAACCACATGGGCCCGACGCTGTCGTTCCGCGGCATCGACAACGCGGCGTACTACCGGCTGGTGGACCGCGAGCCGCAGTACTACATGGACTACACCGGCACCGGGAACACGCTCAACGTCCGGCACCCGCACACCCTGCAGCTCATCATGGACTCGCTGCGGTACTGGGTGCTGGAGATGCATGTGGACGGTTTCCGGTTCGACCTGGCCTCCGCCCTGGCCCGGGAGTTCTACGACGTGGACCGGCTGTCCACCTTCTTCGACCTGGTCCAGCAGGACCCGACGGTCTCCCAGGTCAAGCTGATCGCCGAGCCGTGGGACGTCGGTCCCGGCGGCTACCAGGTCGGCAACTTCCCTCCACTGTGGACGGAGTGGAACGGCAAGTACCGGGACACCGTGCGTGACTTCTGGCGGGGCGAGCCCGCCACCCTGGGCGAGTTCGCGGCCCGGATCACCGGGTCGGCCGACCTGTACGAGCACTCCGGCCGGCGGCCGGTGGCCAGCATCAACTTCGTCACCGCGCACGACGGGTTCACCCTGCACGACCTCGTCTCGTACAACGAGAAGCACAACGAGGCCAACGGCGAGGGCAACCGGGACGGCGAGAACCACAACCGGTCCTGGAACTGCGGCGTGGAGGGGCCGACCGACGACCTCGAGGTGCTGGAGCTGCGGGCGCAGCAGCGACGCAACTTCATCGCCACCCTGTTCCTGTCCCAGGGCGTACCGATGCTGCTGCACGGCGACGAGCTGGGCCGCACCCAGCGGGGCAACAACAACGCCTACTGCCAGGACAACGACCTGACCTGGGTGGACTGGGAGCATGCCGACGGTGCGCTGATGGACTTCACCGCGATGGTGTCCCAGCTGCGCCGGGAGCACCCGGTGTTCCGGCGGCGCCGGTTCTTCGACGGGCGGCCCGTGGGCCGGGGTGCCGGCGAGCCCCGGCCGGACATCGCCTGGTTCACTCCAGACGGCCAGGAGATGACCGAGGAGGACTGGGAGGCTGGCTTCGGCAAGTCGATCGCGGTGTACCTGAACGGGCTGGGCGTCCCGGACCGGGACTCGCGCGCCGAGCGGGTGACCGACGACTCGTTCCTGCTCTTCTTCAACGGACACGACAGGCCGATCGACTTCGTGCTGCCCTCCGCCGAGTACGCGGAGAAATGGTCGGTGGTGCTGGACACGGCCACCCCGCAGGTCGCCGACGCGCCGTCCGCCGAGGCGCTGAGCAGCCTCACGGTGGAGGGCAGGGCGCTGCTGGTGCTGCGGCAGGCGGACTGAGCGGTGCCCGCCTCGACCTACCGGGTGCAGGTCGGCCCGGCGTTCGACCTGTACGCGGCCGCCGGGCTGGCCGACTACCTGGCCGCGCTGGGCGCCACCCACCTGTACTCCTCTCCGCTGCTGGCGGCCACCTCCGGCTCTGCGCACGGGTACGACGTGGTCGATCACTCCCGGGTGGACCCGGACCGGGGCGGCGAGCAGGGCCGCCTGGCGCTGATTGCCGCGCTGCGCGAGCACCGGCTCGGGTTGGTGGTCGACCTGGTGCCGAACCACGTCGGCGTCCAGGCTGCGGAGCAGAACCCGGCCTGGTGGGACGTGCTCCGGCTCGGGCCGCAGTCGGTGTACGCGCGGTGGTTCGACGTGGACTGGTCCCGCGGCCGGCTGCTGCTGCCAGTGCTGGCCGACGGCCCGGACCCACTGTCCGACCTGCGGGTCGAGCAGGGCGAGCTGCGCTACCTCGACCGCCGGTTCCCGCTCGCCGCCGGCACCGAGCGGCTGCCGGCCCGGGAGGCGCACCGGCGGCAGCACTACGAGCTGGTGCCCTGGCGGCACGGGGACGTCGAGCAGAACTACCGCCGGTTCTTCGCGGTCTCCGGGCTGGCCGGGATCCGGGCGGAGGACCCCGTCGTGTTCCGGGCGACGCACGCCGAGCCGCTGCGCTGGGTGGCCGAGGGGCAGGTGGACGGCCTGCGGGTGGACCACCCGGACGGGCTCGCCGACCCGGCCCGCTACCTGCGCGAGCTGCGCGCGGCCGCGCAGGAGGCTGCCGGCCGGCCGCTCTGGCTGGTGGTGGAGAAGATCCTGGAGCCCGGCGAGGAGCTGCCCGCCGACTGGCCGGTGGACGGCACCACCGGGTACGACGCACTGGCCGAAGTGGACGGTGTGCTGGTCGATCCGGCCGGCGAGCCGGCGTTCACCGCGCTGGACGAGTCGCTCACCGGGGTCCGCACGTCCTGGCCGGAGCTGGTGCACGACTGCAAGCTGGAGGTCGCCGGCGGCATGCTGCGGGCCGAGGTGCGCCGGCTCGCGGCCGAGGTGGACGGGGTGCCGGACGCCGAGCCGGCGCTGGTCGAGCTGCTGGCCTGCTTCCCGGTCTACCGGTCCTACCTGCCCACCGGCCGCGAGCACCTGGCGGCCGCGCTGGCCGAGGCGACCCGGCGCCGCCCGGACCTGTCCGCCGCGCTGGCCACCCTGGCGCCCCGGCTGGCCGACCCGGACGACCCGCTGGCAGCGCGCTTCCAGCAGACCTCGGGCGCGGTGATGGCCAAAGGGGTCGAGGACACCGCCTACTACCGGTGGACCCGGTTCCTGGCGCTCAACGAGGTCGGTGGCGACCCGGCCCGGTTCGGGCTGCCGCTGCGCGACTTCCACGCCGCGCAGACCCGCCGTCAGGGGCGCTGGCCGGCCGGGATGACCACACTGTCCACTCACGACACGAAGCGGTCCGAGGACGTCCGGGCCCGGCTGTCCGTGCTGGCCGAGATCCCGGAGGAGTGGGCAGCGGCCGTGGCCCGATGGGGCGAGCTGGCGCCGCCGCCGGACGGCGCGCTCGGGCACCTGCTCTGGCAGACCGTGGTGGGCGCGTGGCCGCTGTCCCGGCGCCGGCTGCGCGAGTACCTGGACAAGGCGATGCGCGAGGCCGGGACCCGGACCAGCTGGAGCGACCCGGACGCCGTGTTCGAGGCCGCAGTGCACCGGGTGGTCGACGCCGTCTACGAGCTACCCGCGCTGCGGGCCGACGTCGAGACGGTGGCCGGCCGGCTCAACCGGCCCGGCTGGTCGAACTCGCTGAGCCAGAAGCTGCTGCAGCTGACCATGCCCGGAGTGCCGGACGTCTACCAGGGCAGCGAGCTGTGGGACTACTCGCTGGTCGACCCGGACAACCGGCGCGCGGTCGACTTCGAGCTGCGCCGGGCCATGCTGGCCCGGCTGGAGGACGGTCCGCCGCCCCGGCTGGACGCGACCGGCGCGGCCAAGCTGCTGGTCCTCACCCGGGCGCTGCGGCTGCGCCGGGACCGGCCGGAGGCGTACACCTCCTACACCCCGCTGCCGGCCAGCGGCCCGGCCGCCGACCATGCCGTCGCGTTCGACCGCGGCGGCGCCGTAACCGTGGCGACCCGGCTGCCGGTCAGCCTCGACCGGGCCGGCGGGTGGCGGGACACCGTCCTCGCGCTGCCGCCCGGCGACTGGACCGACCTGCTCACCGGCGCCCGGCACGCCCAGCACCCGGACGGTCCACCGCCCCGGCTGGCCGCGCTGCTCGCCCGGTACCCGGTCGCGCTGCTCGGCCGGGGCTGAGCAGACCAGGGCCGAGCAGACCAGGGCCGAGCAGACCAGGGCTGAGCAGACCGGGGCTGAGCAGACCGGGCAGGGTGGCCCAGTCGGGCGGTAACCGGGAGGATGTTCGAGCGGGCGCGGTTGCCGGCCGGCCGGGTCGGGAAGGCAGTGTTCGGCGGGTCCGGCGGGTCGGCGGGTGGGAGGAGGCGGATGGCGACCTTCGCGGTGTGGGCGCCGCTGGCCGAGCGGGTGCGGCTGCTCGCCCTGGACTCCGAGCACGAGCTGCACCCCACCGCGGGTGGCTGGTGGCGGGTCGACCTGCCGGCTGCCGGCGCCGGCACCGACTACGCCTACCTGCTCGACGACGACGACACCCCGCTGCCCGACCCGAGGTCCCGCTGGCAGCCCGGGGGCGTGCACGGGCCGAGCCGGTTGTACGACGACTCCGGGTACGAGTGGGGGGACGCACGCTGGACCGGCCGGGCGCTGCCCGGCTGCGTCGTCTACGAGCTGCACGTCGGCACGTTCACCCAGGAGCGCACCTTCGACGCGGCCCTGGACCGGCTGGACCACCTGGTCGACCTTCGCGTCGACCTGGTCGAGGTGCTGCCGGTGAACGCGTTCAACGGCAGCCACAACTGGGGGTACGACGGTGTCGGCTGGTACGCGGTGCACGAGCCGTACGGCGGGCCGGATGGCTTCAAGCGGTTCGTGGACGGCTGCCACCAGCGCGGCCTGGGCGTGCTTCTGGACGTGGTGCACAACCACCTCGGCCCGTCCGGGGCGTACCAGACCCGGTTCGGCCCGTACCTCAAGGAGGGCCGCAGCACCTGGGGGCAACTGGTCAATTTGGACGGTCCGGGCTCCGCCGAGGTGCGCCGGTACATTGTGGACAACGCGCTGATGTGGCTGCGCGAGTACCACGTGGACGGGCTGCGGCTGGACGCGGTGCACGCGTTCGTGGATCTCGGCGCGACCCACCTGCTGGAGCAGCTCGCCGTGGAGGTCGACGCGCTGTCCGCCCACCTGAGACGCCCGCTGACCCTGATCGCCGAGTCCGACCTGAACGACCCGCGGCTGGTCACCGCCCGGGACGGTGGGGGCTACGGGCTGACCGCGCAGTGGGACGACGACGTGCACCACGCTCTGCATGCCGCACTCACCGGCGAGCGGCAGGGCTACTACGCCGACTTCGGCCCGCTGTCGGTGCTGGCGAAGGCGCTGTGCTGCGCGTTCGTGCACGACGGCGGGTGGTCCTCGTTCCGCGGCCGGCCGCACGGCCGCCCGGTGGACCGCACCCGGGTCCCCGGCTACCGGTTCGTGACCTTCCTGCAGAACCACGACCAGGTCGGCAACCGCGCGCTCGGCGACCGGCTGTCCACAATGGTCTCCACGGAGCTGCTCAAGGTCGGCGCCGCGCTGCTGCTCACCAGCCCGTACACACCGATGCTGTGGATGGGCGAGGAGTGGGGGGCGAGCACCCCGTGGCAGTTCTTCACCAGCCATCCGCAGCCCGAGCTGGCCAGCCAGGCCGGTGCCAGTCGGATGGAGGAGTTCGCCGAGCATGGATGGTCCACAGCGGACGTTCCCGACCCGCAGGACCCTGAGACGCTTCTGCGATCCACTCTGGACTGGAAGGAAGTGGACCGGGAGGAGCACGCCGGACTGCTGGACTGGTACCGCCGGGTGATCGCGCTGCGCCGGGACCGGGCCGAGCTGGCCGACCCGCGGCTGGACCGGGTAGTGGTGACCTGCGACGAGGCGGACCGCTGGATCGTGGTGAGCCGGGGCGGGCTGCGGGTCGCGGCGAACCTGGCAGCCGGCCGGCAGCAGGTGCCGCTGGACGGGACGCCGAAGGCGGTGCTGCTCGCCTCCGCGCCGGGGTTCGTCTACCGGGACGGCCTGATCGAGCTGGATGGCGAGTCCGTCGCGGTCGTCGAGCTGGCCTGAGCCTGCGGCGGCCCCCGGTTGGCTGCACCCCGCTAGGCCGAACGGGTGTTTTGCCTGGCTTTATTCTTCCGAGGGTTTATCTAGGGGGACTTTTCGTACAGGCCACGTGACAGTGCGTCGCCACTGTTCGCCCAACCCGGGCGAGCCCTACCAGGAGGTGCCATGAGGCCCCGTACCAGTCTCGCCGCTCTGGGTGCCGCAGCGCTGACCGCGCTGGCCCTGACCGGCGCGGCCACCCAGGCCGGTGCCAGCCCCGCGACCGCGGGCGCGGCAGCGGCTCCCACTGCGCAGCACACCCGGGTGTGCGCCCAAGCCCCGGTGGGCTTCGCCGCCTGCCACGCGATCCGGGTCGACGGCACCGCCGTCTCGCCGCTGGTCGCCGGCTACGGACCGGCCGACCTGCGCTCGGCTTACAACCTGACCTCGTCCGGTAGCCCGAGCCAAACGATCGCGATCGTCGATGCGTTCGACGACCCGAACGCCGAGAGCGATCTTGCTGTCTATCGCAGCAACTTCGGCCTGCCGGCCTGCACCACCGCGAACGGCTGCTTCCGCAAGGTGGACCAGAACGGCGGGACGCACTACCCGCGGCGGAACACCGGGTGGGCCGAGGAGATCTCCCTCGACGTCGACATGGTCTCGGCGATCTGCCCGACCTGCCACATCCTGCTGGTCGAGGCGACCACGAACTCGTTCACCAACCTGGGCACCGCGGTGAACCGAGCCGCGACCATGGGCGCGAACGCGATCAGCAACAGCTACGGCAGCTCTAGCGACGTGTCCGATGGGAGCCTCGGCGCGTACTACAACCACCCGGGTATCGCGGTGACCGCGTCGTCCGGCGACAACGGGTTCGGCGTGTCGTACCCGGCGTCCTCGCATTATGTGACCGCGGTTGGCGGCACCCACCTGGTCCGCGACGGCTCGTCCCGGGGCTGGGGCGAGACCGCGTGGTCTGGCGCCGGCAGCGGCTGCTCGACGCTGAACATCGCGCTTTCCGGGCAGGCGAGCTTCAACACCGGGTGCGCGGGCCGGGCCGTGGCGGACGTGTCCGCGGTGGCCGACCCGGCCACCGGGGTGGCGGTCTACGACACGTTCCGGGAGCCCGGCTGGCTGGTCTTCGGCGGCACCAGCGTGTCCTCGCCGATCATCGCGTCGGTGTACGGGCTGGCCGGCAACGAGAGCACGATCGACAACAACTATCCGTACACCCACTACACCGGCAACTTCTTCGACGTGACCTCCGGGTCGAACGGCAGCTGCTCGCCGAGCCAGCTGTGCACCGCCCGGGTCGGCTGGGACGGCCCGACCGGGCTGGGCACGCCGAACGGGACCGGCGGGTTCTGACCGACCCGTGCGCCGGGGCGTCTGGGACCACCTCGGTCCCGGGCGCCCCGCGCCAGGGCCTGATCACGGGTGGGTGACCCTGGCCAGGAAGTAGAGGGCGCCGCTGGGCTCGTGCCGGACCAGCACCAGGAACGGCCGGTCCACCCGCATCTCGACCGGCCGGGACGGGACCACCATGCTGACCGTGCGCATCACCAGCGCGGTGGCGGCGGCACCCTCCAGGCCGGCTTCGTCCACGGTGAGCACCGCCTTGTGCACCGCCGCGGAGACCTTCAGCCGCTCGGCGCCGGTGACCCCGGACAGGTCGGCGCGGTCGGTGAACAGCAGCCCGATCCCGAGCGCGCCGAGCGGCTGGGTCAGCCCGGCCTGGCCCTCCACCCGGAACCGGGGCAGCGCCAGCGCCACCCGGACCGGCCTGGCCGCGGCGAGCAGGTCGGCCAGGGTGTCCGGGTCGAGCGCCGGCTCGGCGGTGGCCAGGCCGGCGTCCGGCAGCAGGATGTCGGCCACCACCCCGCTGCCGCCCGGGATGCTGGCCAGCCGCCAGCCGTGCCGCTGGACGTACCGAAGCTGCCGCTGCAGCTGCATCGTCGGCACCCGGACGTCGCCGCCCGGGGCGTGGAACGGCAGCGGCCGGGTCGCCGAGACCGGGAACGCCTGGGTCCACGAGGCCCGCAGCCAGAGCGCGTTCACCAGGATCGCCCGGGTCTCCCGGTCCACGTCGGCGGCCCCGAGCAGGTCCCGGATCAACCCGTTCGTGGTGCGCTCGACGTCGGCGTTCACCTCGCGCCGGGCCCCGCCCGGGTCGCCGGCGAAGTCGACGGGCCGCGCCGTGCCGCCGGGCCAGTCCCGCACCGCGCGCAGGTACGCCTCCGCCACCGACAGCGTCCGGTCGGCCCACAGCGTGTTCGCAACCGCGATCCGGGCGCCCGGGACGCCCTCCTCCGGCGCGTCCAGGTCGGCCCCGCCGGCCAGCGCCGCCGCCAACGCGGCCAGGTCGGCCGGTCGGTCCACCGATCCCAGCCCGGCCGCGATCTCCACCAGCGTCTGCCCGCGGGCGCCGGCCGCGGCCAGGCCCAGCGCCGAGGCCACCGAGTACGGCGACCAGACATACCCGACCGACTGGTCGCCGGCGACCCGGCGGTGCAGCTCCAGCGCGAAACGCAGATCCGGTGCGGTCACCCGTCCATCGTGTCACCGGGTCGGCCCGCGCCGGTCAGTCGAGGCTGCCGAGCCGGTCTCGACATCATGTGCGGAACGTTCCCGACGGTGGGAGGGCTGGCCGGGTGGCCGAGGTCGAGGGTCTGCTGCGGGATCTGGCGCCGCGGGTGCTGGGCGCCCTGGTCCGGCGCTACGGCGGCTTCGACACCTGCGAGGACGCCGTGCAGGAGGCGCTGCTCGCGGCCGCGGTGCAGTGGCCGACCGAGGGGGTGCCGGACAACCCGACCGGGTGGCTGATCACGGTCGCGTCCCGGCGGCGTGCCGAGCTGTGGCGCAGCGAGTCGGCCCGCCGGCGCCGGGAGGAGACCGCCGCCCTGCTCGCGCCGCCCGACCCCGAGCCGGTCCCGGCCGTCGACGACACGCTCACCTTGCTGCTGCTCTGCTGCCACCCGTCGCTGACCCGGGTCTCGCAGGTGGCGCTGACCCTGCGCGCGGTCGGGGGGCTGACCACCGCGGAGATCGCCCGCGCATTCCTGGTCCCGGAGAGCACGGTGGCCCAGCGGATCAGCCGGGCCAAGCACCGGATCAGGGCGACCGGCGCCGAGTTCCGGCTGCCGGCGCCGGCCGAGCGCGCGGAGCGGATGGTCGCCGTCCTGCACGTGCTGTACCTGATCTTCACCGAGGGGCACACCGCCAGCTCCGGCACCGCGCTGCAGCGGGTCGAGCTCACCGCCGAGGCGATCCGGCTGACCCGGCAGCTGCACGCCCGGCTGCCGGAGGACGGCGAGGTCGCCGGGTTGCTCGCGCTCATGCTGCTCACCGACGCCCGCCGCGCGGCCCGGACCGGCCCGGGCGGCACCCTGGTCCCGCTCGCCGAGCAGGACCGCAGCCGGTGGGACGCACAGGCCATCGCGGAGGGCGCCGGCCTGGTCCGCGAGACGCTGGCCAGCCGGCCGATCGGCCCGTACCAGCTGCAGGCCGCCATCGCCGCCGTGCACGACGAGGCGACCCGCGCCGAGGACACCGACTGGGCGCAGATCCTCGTCCTGTACGAGCTGCTGGACAGCATCGCGCCGGGACCGATGGTCACCCTGAACCGGATCGTCGCGCTGGCCATGGTCGAGGGCCCGCGCGTCGGCTTGGAGCAGCTCGCCGCCGCCGAGGCCGACCCGGCGCTCGCCGGGCACCACCGGGTGCACGCGGTGCGCGCCCACCTGCTCGACATCGCCGGCGATCGGGAGGCGGCCCGCACCCACTACCGGCTGGCCGCCAGGGCGACCCTGAGCATCCCCGAGCAGCGTTACCTCGAGTCCCGCGCCGGCGCGGAGGGTCATCGACCAGATGCCCAGTGAGTGAACAGTTTCGCCCAGGTGCGCCCAGACGAGCCGCTATGCTCGCTGCCCCGCCCAACCCGTACGACGTGGGGACGTCCTGTGGTTGTGACCTCGACCACCCGCGCGGCCGACGGCGACGCCGAGTACGCCGGTCCGGTGCTGCTGGCCGCCCTCGCGGCCGGGGTGCTGGGCCAGGGCGGCTACGCGGGACGAAGCCGGCTGGTGCTCGGGGTGCTGGTCGCGGCGGCCGCGCTGGTCGCCCTGTTCGCGCGGTCCACACCGCGGACCGGGCCGCGGACCGGCCCGGCGCGCGCCTGGGGAGCCCGCGGTGGTGCCCGGCCGGGCCCGGCGCACGCGGTGATGGCCGCGCTGGTGGCGCTGGCCGGCTGGGCGGTGCTGGACGGCGCGCTGCACGGGGACGCGGGTGCCGGGGTCGGGCCGGCGCTGCTCGGGGTCGGCGTCGCGGCGGCGCTCGGGACCGGCCGCCGGCTCCCGGACTCCGGCCGGGACGTGCTGGTCGGCGGGCTGGTCGCGGTCGGGCTGCTGGTCGCCGCTGCCGGCTGGATCGGCGTGGCCCTGCGGGTTGATCGGTGGGCCCTGCTGGGCCAGGGGATCTGGCGCGCCTCCTCGACGCTGACCTATCCGAACGCCACCGCCGCCGTGCTCGCGCCGCTGGCTCTGCTGGTGCTGTCCCGGCTCGCCACGACGCGCTCGATGCCGCTGGCGCTGGCCGGCACCGGCCTGCTGGCCGGGCTGGCGGCGACCGGGAGCCGGGGCGGGCTGCTGGCCGCCGCGATCGGCTTGGCCGTGCTCGGCGTGCTGCGCGGACCCGGGCGGACGGCGGCGGCCGGTGCCGGCCCGGTGCTCGGCGCCGCGGTCGCCACGGCCGGCCTGGTGACTGTGGTCGCCAACCAGGGGACATCGTTCACCAAGGGGACGGCGTTCGCCCAGGGCGACATCTTCGCCTGCGCGCAGACCTTCTGCGGCCAGGAGACCGACCAGACGACCATCCAGATCGCGCGCTGAGGGACGCGCGGGCGCCCGCCTGGGTCGGGCAGGCGGGCGCCGCGGATAGCGCGGCACATGGTGGAATGGCCGCCGTGCGGCGACTGCTGCCGGCATCCGATGGGCCGCTGGCTGACCTGGACGACGCCTCGCTGGCCGAGGCGTACGCGGTGCCCGGTGGCCGGCCATGGCACCTGCGGATCAACTTCGTGGCCAGCGCGGACGGCGGGGTGACCGTCGAGGACCGTTCCGGCGGGCTGTCCAACCCGGCCGACAAGCGGATCTTCGCGCTGCTGCGCGACCTCGCCGACGTGGTGCTGGTCGGCGCCGGCACGGTCCGCACCGAGGGGTACGGGCCCGAGCGGTACGGCCCGGAGCGCCGCCGCCGCCGGGTCGAGCTCGGCCGGGCCGAGCTGCCGGTGATCGCGGTCATCTCCGGCTCCCTGGACCTGGACCCGACCTCGACGCTGTTCACCGGGGCGGAGCCCGCCGCCCGCACCGCGATGATCACCTGCCAGGCCGCACCGGAGGCCCAACGGCTCGCCCTGTCCGAGGTCGCGGACCTGCTGGTGGCCGGCGAGGACCGGGTCGACCTCGGCGCCGCGGTCGCCGGGCTGGCCGACCGCGGGCTGACCCGGGTGCTGTGCGAGGGCGGGCCCACGCTGTTCGGCGCGCTGCTGGCGGCCGGCTTGGTCGACGAGCTGTGCCTGACCGTGTCCCCGCTGCTGACCGGCCCGGGCACCGGGCGGATCGTGGCCGGCCAGCTGCTGGACGGCGCCCCGGTCCCGCTGGACCTGGTGCATGTCCTGGAGGAGGACGGTGCGCTGCTGCACCGCTACGCGCTGCCCCGGGTCATGATGGGCGGGTGAACCTGCCTGTCATGCCTCCGGTCGCGCCGATGCTGGCCAAGGCGGTGAAGAAGGTCCCGGTCGGCGACTACCGGTACGAGCCCAAGTGGGACGGCTTCCGCTGCATCGTGTTCCGGGACGGGGAGGAGGTGGAGCTGGGCAGCCGCAACGAGCGGCCGTTCTCCCGGTACTTCCCGGAGCTGATCGAGGCCGCCAAGGCCGAGCTGCCGGCTCGGTGCGTGATCGACGGCGAGATCATCGTGCCGCGCGGCGACCGGCTGGACTTCGACGCGCTGCAGCAGCGCATCCATCCGGCACAGTCCCGGGTCCGGTTGCTGGCTGCCCAGACGCCGGCCTCGTTCATCGCCTTCGACCTGCTGGCCCTCGGCGACGAGTCGCTGCTGGAGGTGCCGTTCGCGGACCGGCGGCAACGGCTGGAGGATGTGCTGGCCGACGCGAAGCCGCCGATCCACCTCACCCCGGTCACCTCCGACCCGGAGACCGCCGAGGAGTGGTTCTCCGCGTTCGAGGGCGCCGGACTGGACGGCGTGGTCGCCAAGCCGGCCGACCTGCACTACCGGTCGGACCAGCGGGTCATGTTCAAGATCAAGCATGAGCGCACCGCGGACTGCGTCGTGGCCGGGTTCCGCTGGCACAAGTCCGGACCGGTGATCGGCTCGCTGCTGCTCGGGCTCTACAACGACCGCGGCGAGCTGCAACACGTCGGCGTCGTCGGCGCCTTCCCGATGGCCCGGCGGGCCACCCTGGTCGACGAGCTGGCGCCGCTGCGGGAGGGCGCGGCCGAGAACCATCCCTGGCAGCACTGGGCGGACGCGATGGCGCACGAGACCAGCCGGCTGCCCGGCGCGGTGAGCCGGTGGAACGCGAAGAAGGACCTGTCCTGGGAGCCGCTGCGGCCGGAGCGGGTGGTGGAGGTGCGCTACGAGCACATGGAGGGCACCCGCTTCCGGCACCTCGCCCAGTTCGTCCGGTGGCGGGACGACCGCGAGCCGCGGTCGTGCACGTACGAGCAGCTGGAGGAGCCGGTCCGGTACGACCTCGCGTCGCTGCTCGGCTGAACCGTACGGTGGAACGGTGATCCGGACCGGGCGCAGCATCGTCGTCGCCTCCGTCGCCGCTCTCGCCGCGCTCGCCGGGTGTACCTCGGGTGGCGGCGGCACGTTCCAGTCCAGCCCGCTCGGCGAGGCGAGCCCGAGCGGATCCGCCGGCCCGGGCGGGTCGAGCCCGGCACCGGCGCCGGGTGGCTCGCCGGCCACCCCGAGCACGTCGCCGATCAGCTTCGACGACTGCACCTCGGTCATCCGGCCGCAGATCAAGGACCAGCCGGGCGGCGACCGCGACCTGCGCTTCGGCTGCGGCCGCCTGCAGGTGCCGCTGGACTACACCGACGTGGCCGGCCGGAGCATCGACCTGTTCCTGCTCCGGGTCCGGTACGGGCACCGGGAGCAGCCGCTCGGGTCGCTGGTGGTCAACCCGGGCGGGCCGGGCGGGTCGGGGCTGGACGCGGCCGTCGGACTCGGCCTGCAGCTGCCGCTGGAGGTGCTGGGCCGGTTCGACATCGTCGGGTTCGACCCGCGCGGCGTCGGGCTCTCGCACGGGATCGAGTGCATCCCGGCGGCGCTGAAGGACCGCGGGCTGGCGCTGGACCCGGATGCCCGCACCGCGGCCCAGTACGCCGCACAGGTCGCGCTGGCCAAACAGACCGCCGAGGGATGCGCCCGCAAGTACGGTCCCTCGCTGGCGCACTACAACACCGAGGAGACCGCCCGGGACATGGACCTGGTCCGGCAGGCGGTCGGCGACCAGAAGCTCACCTACCTCGGCTACTCCTACGGCACCCGGCTCGGCTCGGTCTACGCGTCGATCTTCCCGGACCGGGTCCGGGCGATGGTCCTGGACGGCGCGGTGAACCCGCTGGCCGACGAGGTCGCGTCGGCCGAGAGCCAGGCGGCCGGTTTCGAGAACGCCTACAGCCAGTTCGCCGCCGACTGCCGCCGCCGCGGGCACGGCTGCCGGATCGGGCCGGACGCCAGGGCGTTCCTCGCCGCGCTGATCGCCAAGGCCCGGCGGGCCCCGATCCACAGCAGCCGGGCCGGCGAGCGCCGGGTCGCCACCGCCGGGCACGTGCTGCTCGCCGCGCTTTCCGCGCTGTACGACCAGAAGCAGTGGTCCGACCTGGCGTCCGCGCTGGCCGAGGCGAACGACGGCGACGCGGCCGGCGTGTTCGCGCTGGCCGACGAGTACAGCCAGCGGGACCCGCACGGCGACTACACGAACATCCTGGATGCCAACGTCGCGATCAACTGCGCGGACTCGGCGCTCAAGGTGAGCGACGCCATGGTGCGTCGGCTGCTGTCCGACTGGCGGACGAAGTACCCGCTGTTCGGCACCTCGCTCGCGCTCGGCCTGCTCGGCTGCCAGCAGTGGCAGGCGCCCCGGCATCCACTCCCCCGGGTGCGGGCCGCCGGCGCGCCGCCGATCCTGGTGATCGGCACCGTGCACGACCCGGCCACCCCGTACGCCTCGGCGCGGGTGCTGGCCCGGCAGCTGGCCACCGGCGCGCTGCTGACCTGGAACGGCGAGGGGCACACCGCGTACCCGAAGACGAACTGCGTCAAGCAGGCGGTGGACGCCTACCTGGTGACCGTGCGGGTGCCGCGGGCGGGAACGAGCTGCCCGAGCCGCTGAGACCGCACCGACTGGACCGGGATACTCTGTTGCACCGATTGGTACAGTAGACCGTACCGTCGCGGGAGGCCTGCTGTGGCCGTTGCCCTCGCCCTGGTGGCGAGCCTGATGTACGGCGTCTCCGATTTCGTCGGCGGGCTGGCCTCCCGGCGGGAGCGCGCCGTGCTGGTGCTGGTCGTCAGCTACCCGGTCGGCGTCGCGCTGATGGCGGCGCTGCTGCCGCTGCTCCCCGGCCGGCTGGACCTGCCGGCCCTGGCCTGGGCCGCGACCGCCGGGCTGGCCGGGGCGGGCGGGGTGCTGCTGCTCTACCGCGGGCTGGCCGCCGGTCCGATGGGGGTGGTGGCCCCGCTCGCGGCGCTCGCCTCGGCCGTGGTCCCGGTCGGCTTCGGGCTCGGGTTCGGTGAGCGGCCACCGGCCCTGGCCTACCCCGGGGTGCTGCTCGCGCTCTGTTCGGTGGTCCTGGTCAGCCGCGGCCCGGACGAGCACCCGGCGCACGGCCGGGTCACCGCGCGCACGGTGGCCGCCGGGCTGGCCGCCGGTGCCTGCTTCGGGTTCTACTTCGTGCTGCTGGCCAGGGCGCCGGCCAGCAGCGGGGCCTGGCCGCTGCTGATCTCCCGCGCGGCGGCCAGCGCCACGATGCTGGCTGGTGCCGGCGTGGCCGGTCTGCTCCGCCGGCCGGCGTCCGGCGTCGTCCCGCTCGCCCTGGTCGCCGGCGCCCTCGACGCGGCGGCCAACGCGGCCTACCTGCTGGCCGTCCGGCACGGGCTGCTGGCCCTGGTGGCCGTGCTGGTCGCGCTCTACCCGGCGGCGACGATCACGCTGGCCACCGCGGTGCTGCGGGAACGCACCGGCCGGACCCAGCGGCTCGGCCTGGCGATCGCGGCCGCCTCGGTCACGCTCATCGCGCTGACCGGATAGCGGCGCTGGTCCGGCCCGGCCTTCCCGGCCGGGCCAGCCGGGCTGCCTCTCCGGCCAGCAGTTGCCGCATCTGCCGGCAGCACGGGCTCGGCGGGCCCAGAATCAGTCCCGTGGCGGAGCGCGCGGCGGGAGACCGCGGGTGACGGTCGTCGTCGGCGTGGACGGAGCCGGGCGGACGCACCGCCTGGAGCAGATCGCCGCCGCCGCCCGGACGCCGGTCGCCCGGGTCACTGCCGCGGCCGCGGCGCCGGCCGAGCTCGCCGACCTGCTGGCTGCGGCCGCCGCCGGCGGGCAGCTCGTGCTGGTCGACGACGCACACCGGCTCGGGCCGGCCGCGCTGCGGGCGCTGGCCGCGGCGGCCCGCCAGGGGGTGGCCATGGCGATCAGCCGGCGGCCCACGATCGACCGGCCCGAGCTGGCCGAGCTGGACGAGGCGGTGGCCGGGCGCGGGGCGGTGGAGCACCTCGGACCGCTGGGCGCCGAGGGCGTCGCCGTCCTGCTGTCCCGCCACACCGGCCGGCCATCGGCGCCGGCTGTGGTGGCCGCGGTGCTGGACGCGTCCAGCGGGCTGGCGGTGGTCGCCGCCGCGCTGGCCGCGGCCGCCGCGCCGGCCGACGCCGGTCCGGGTCGGCCGTCCCCGGGTCAGCGGGCACCCGGCCGCCCGGTGCGCCCGTCCCCCGGCCAGCCCGGGTACGGCCGGCCCGGCGAGCACGGGTACGGCCGGCCCGGCCAGCCCGGCGAGCCCACGTACGGCCAGCCCGGTCAGCCCGGGTACGGGAGGCCCGACCCGCCCGGCCGGCCCGGCCAGCCCGGGTACAGCCAGGCTCCGCCCGGGGAGCCGGCGGCGTCCCGGCTGGTCGCCGGGCGCCCGCCACCCGCGCTGGTGGCCCGGGTGCACCGGCGGCTCGCGCTGCTGGACCCCGTGGTCGCCGCGCTGGCCCGGGTGCTCGCGCTGCGCCTGGACCTCACCGACGACCTGCTCGCGGGCGCGGCCGGCATGGCGGTCGGCGGCCTCGCCCCGGCCATGCGGACCCTCCGGGACGAAGGCCTGCTGGTGCCGGACGGCGAGCGCATGATCCCGGCGGTCGCCGCGGCCGTGCTCGCCGACCTGCCGCCGGCCGAGCGCCGGCGGGTCTTCGAGGCGGTGGCCGGCGCGCTGGTCGAGGGGGGCGCCGACCCGGTGCTGGCGGCGACCCAGCTGCGGGCGGCCCGGGCGCGTACGCCGCGCGCCGCCGAGGTGTACCGCTCGGCCGGCGAGCAGCTGCGGTTCACCGATCCGGTCGCGGCGGTGGCCTGGTTCGACGACGCCGTGGACGCCGGCGCCGACCCGGCGACGCTGGTCGCCGGCCGGGCCGAGGCGGCGGCCCTGCAGGGAATGCCGGTCGACCTGGACGAGCCGACCCCCCGGTCGCCGGCGGACCGGGTCCGGCTCGCGCTGGTGGACGGGGCGACCGCGGCGCAGCAGGGCCGTGCCGCCCGGGCCGCCGAGTCGCTGCGCGCCGCGGGGCCGCTCGGGCGGCTGCTGGCCGTTCCGCACCTGATGGCCACCGGGCGGCCGGACGAGGCCCGCCGGGCAGCCCGCGGTGAGCCCGCCACCGCGGAGCCCGCCGCAGGGGAGCCCGCCGCAGGGGAGCCCGCCGCCATGAAGCCAGCCGCCGAGGAATCCGCCGCCGTTCGGCCCGTCACCGGCGGACCCGCCAGCGCGCGGCCAGCCGCCGGGGAGCCCGCTGCCGCGGTGCCCGCCGCAGGCGGACCCGCCAGCGCGCGGCCAGCCGCCGGGGAGCCCGCTGCCGCGGTGCCCGCCACCGGCGGGCCTGCCAGCGCGCGGCCAGCCGCCGGGGAGCCCGCTGCCGCGGTGCCCGCCACCGGCGGGCCGGCTACCGGGGGGTCCGGCGCCGGCGGGCCCGCTGCCGCGGGGCCGGCTACCGGGGAGCCGGCTCCCGGCCGGGCCGCCAGCGGTACCGCCGCTCCGCTGAGCCTGCAGCGGCTGGCCGAGGCCGCGCTCGCCCTGCCCGACCCGGCCGTGGCGCTGCCGCTGCTGATCGAGGCGGCGGAGGCGGTCGAGCGGGTACCGCCCGCGGTGGTGCTCCCGGACACCCCGCACGCGCTGGGCGCGCTCGTGGCGGTCGCCGCCGGCGACGCCGCCTCGGCCGAGTACCTGCTCGACCGCGCGCTCGACGCCCGCGTCGGCGGCCCGGTCGCGGCCGACCGGCACCGGCTGCTGCTGGCCTGGGTGCACCTGCGCACCGGCCGGTACGACGCGCCGCTGGCCGAGCTGAGGCGGCTGGCCGGTGTCCCGCTGCCGGGCCGGGAGCGGCTGCTGCTGGCCGCCGTGTCCGCCGGCATCGCCCGCCGGGCCGGCGACATCGGCCGAATCCGGGAGACCTGGGCCGGCGTCGAGCAGGCGCTGGCCCGGCGCGCGGTCGACCTGCTCCAGGTGGAGCCGCTGGAGGAGCTCGTGGTGGCGGCGGCCCGGCTGCGCCAGCACCAGCGGATCGCCCCGGTGCTCGCCGCGCTGGACGACATCGTGGACCGGCTCGGCCGGCCACCGGCCTGGCTGGTGGCCACCGGGTGGATCCGGCTGCAGGTCGCGATCGCCGGCGAAGACGCGCCGGCCGCCGACGCGGCGGCCCGGCGGCTGGCCGCGGCCGACCCGCCGGCACCCCGGCAGCAGGCGCTGGCCGCGGCCGCGGACCGGTGGGCCGCCGTGCTGGCCGGCCGGGTGGAGCCGGAGGCCGTACTCGCGGTGGCCGAGCACCTGGTCGCCGCCGAGCTGCCGTGGGAGGCCTCCCGGCTGGTCGGCCAGGCGGCGATCCGTACCGCCGACCCGTCCGCGGCCAGGCGGCTGCTGGAACGCGCCCGGGAACTGTCCAACCCGGAGGCAACCACCGGCCATGCTGCCACCGCCCGGTCCGACCCTCGGCTCGCCGGCCTGTCCGAGCGCGAGGTCGAGGTGGCCCGGCTGGTGCTGGCCGGGCGCACCCACCGGGACATCGGCGCGCAGCTGTACATCTCGCCGAAGACCGTCGAGCACCACGTCGCGAGGATCCGAACCAAGCTCGGTGCCACGAGTCGGGCCGAGTTTGTGGCGGCGGTCCGCGAGGTGCTCGATGATGACGCCCGTCGCGGCGCCTAGCGGTCCCGACCACTCGGCGCCCTCACCCGCACTTCCACCCTGGCCCGCATGTCCGTTCCGGCGGAGAGCGGACTCATACCCCCAGGGGAGCGTGCCAGTCGGGGGGGTTTCCCCGATGCCCGGGGGTGTGCCGCGCCGCAAAGTGTGACCCGAGCCCAGCCACAGCGGATGGGCCAGAGCCAGGGAGGCAACAATGGCAGTCGATGTGGCTGCGCTCGTCAAGCAGGTGATCGAGAACATCCTGGGCAACCACGACGCCGCACTGCAATACGCCGAGGACCCGCAGGGCACGCTGGCGGCGCAGGGCATCACCGACCACGACCTGTCCGGTGTGGACGTGCCGAAGCTGACCGGCGACGTGTGCGGGTCGCTCGACCTGCCCTCGGACACCAAGACCGCGCTGCAGAGCTACGCCAGCGGCGGCTCCTCGTCCTCGGGCGGCTACTCGGCCCCGAGCAGCTCGTACGCCCCGTCGTCCTCGGTGGACCAGGTCATGCAGCACCTGAACTACGTGACCTACGTGGCCTACAGCGACGACCACAGCATCACCGATATCCTCACCGACAACTCCACGAACATCGACCAGCACCAGGACATCGACCTGAGCGGCAGCGACATCGACGGCGACATCACCGTCGACCAGCACGACGCGAACGCACTGGGCGACGGCTCGGCGGCCGGCTCCACCGAGCACGGCAACGTGGTCGGCGCCACCGGCGGCGGCGCGCAGGCGGTCGGCGACGACAACGAGGGCCAGATGGTCAGCGGCACCGGCAACGTGACCGCCGGCGGCGAGCTCGACAACGACGGCGCGCTGAACACCGGTACCTTCACCGGCGTCCAGTCCGGCGACGACACCACGAACGCCGTGATCGGCGATCACGACACGGTCGCGAACGTGGACGGCGAGAACGACGGCACGATCAGCTTCGGCAGCGGCGACGTGACCAACGTCAGCGACTCGACGGTCACCGACTCGGCCATCGCCCGGCACGACGCGAGCAACGTGTCGGACAACACCGCGCAGGACGGCTCGGCCATCGGCGGCCACGACGCCACCGGCAGCTACTCCGACGACGACACCACGACGACCAACACCAGCACGGTCACGGCCACCAACTCGCAGGTCGAGACCGCGCAGGGCAATGAGGGCGACACCGAGCAGCACCAGAACGTGGACACCCACGTGGACGTCGACGTCGACCTCCCGCACCGGGAGCCGCCGGTGCTGTACGACCACGAGGAGCCGGCGCACGACCAGCCGCTGCTGGTGCACGAGGCCGGGCCGGAGCTGACCCACGAGGAGCCTCCGCTGGAGCACCCCGTCGGCTGACACCGACCGTCCGCCGTAGCGGGCTCCCGCGTCCAGACGCGGGGGCCCGCCGCGGCACGTCCAGCCTGTGCCGAGGGGAGACACCATGACCCAGGCCGCCGGGCCGCCCGCCGCGCCACCGACCGGTGTCGCGCAAACTCCGGACCCGATCGCCCGGGCCGCCGCCATCGTGGATCTCGGCTTGAAGGCGTGTGACGCTTACCGGAGGCCGGACCTCGCCGAGCGGCTCGCCGAGGCGAAGCGCGCGCTGGCCGACCCGGGCATCCACATCGTCGTGGTCGGCGAGTTCAAGCAGGGCAAGAGCTCGCTGGTGAACGCGCTGCTCGGGGCGACGATCTGCCCGGTCGACGACGACGTGGCCACCGCGGTGCCCACCTACGTCCGGTACGGCGAGCAGCTTCGGGCCGAGCTGCTGCTGGACGGGGTGCCGCCGCGGCGGCAGCAGATCGGCCTGGACGAGGCGCGCCGGTACGTGGTGGAGAGCTCGGGCGACGGCGTCGGCGCGCCAGGCACCCCGGTGGCTCCGGGGACTCCGGTGGCTCCGGGCACTCCAGCGGCTCCGGGCACTCCAGCGGCTCCGGGCACTCCAGCGGCTCCGGGCGCACCGCCGGCTCCGGGCGCACCGCCGGGACCGGCCGGACGGCCGGCCGGGCGGGTGTCCGGCGTCGAGGTGCGGCTGCCCCGGCGGATGCTGGCCGGCGGGCTGATCGTGGTGGACACCCCCGGCGTCGGCGGGCTCGGCTCGGCGCACGCGGCGGCCAGCCTCGCCGCGATCTCGATGGCCGACGCGGTGCTGTTCGTGACCGACGCCTCCCAGGAGCTGACCCGTACCGAGGTCGACTTCCTGCGCCGGGCCCGGGATCTCTGCGACACCGTGGTCTGCGTCCTCACCAAGATCGACTTCTACCCTGCCTGGCGCACCATCCGGCAGCTGGACGAGCGGCACCTGGCCGACGCCGGCGGCGTACCGCTGATGGCGGTCTCCTCGTCGCTGCGGGCGCGGGCCGTGAAGACCAACGACACCGCGCTGAACGGGGAGTCCGGCTTCGGCGAACTGGTCTCGTTCGTCAACGAGCGGGTGGCCGCCGGCGGTGCCGCCACGGTCGCCGCGGAGGCGGCGGCCGAGGTGGCCGCGGTGTGTCAGCAGATGGAGATGCAGTTCGACGCCGAGCGGGCCGCGCTGGCCGACCCGGAGGCGGCCAAGCGGGTGATCGGCGAGCTGACCGCCACCAAGGCGCGGGTCGAGTCGCTGCGGAGCGCGGCGGCGAAGTGGATGCAGACGCTCAGCGACGGCGTCGCCGACCTGTCCTCGGACATCGACCACGACCTGCGGTCCCGGATCCGGCAGGTCATCCAGGAGGCGGAGGACGCGCTGGAGCTGAGCGACCCGGCCGACACCTGGGCGGAGATGGAGTCGTGGCTGGAGTCGCGCACCTCGTACGAGCTGCTGGCCGACTACACCACGCTGCGCCGCAGGGCCGACGAGCTGAGCGAGCAGGTGGGGCAGCACTTCCGGGAGGCGGCCGGGCAGGTCCTGGACGCGTTCGCGGTGTACAACCCGACCCCGCTGCTGAGCCAGGCCCGGATGGACCCCAACGTCAAGCTGGAGAAGATGAGCGCCAGCAAGCAGACGATGGTGGCGCTGCGCGGCACCTACGGTGGGCTGATCATGTTCACCATGCTGGGCAGCCTGGCGCACATCGCGCTGGGCCCGCTGGGCATCGGCATCGGCCTGGTGATGGGCCGCAAGACGCTGCGCGAGGAGAAGGAACGCCAGCTGACCATGCGGCGGGCGCAGGCGAAGAACGCCGTCCGGCGGTACTGCGACGAGGTCAGCTTCGTGGCCGGCAAGGACTCCCGGGACACGCTGCGGCGCATCCAGCGCCAGCTGCGCGATCACTACAGCGCCCGCGCCGAGGAGCTGAACAAGTCCAACGCCCAGGCCCTGGCCAGCGCGACCGAGGCAGCCAAGCGCAGCCAGGCGGAGCGGGAGAAGCGGCTGAAGGACCTGGACTCGGAGCTGACCCGGCTGCGCACGTTGAAGCAGCGCGCCGCGGCGGTAGCGCCATGACCGGGCCATGGCCGAGCACCGCGCCGCCGGCGGGCCTGCTGGACCGGACCAGGGCCGCGGTGGTGCGGGCGATCGCGGTCTACCGCGGCAGCAGCGACGCGGGCCGGCTGGCCGCGCTGCGGGACCGGCTGGACGAGCCGCTGCGGGTGGCCATGGCCGGCCGGGTCAAGTCCGGCAAGTCGACGCTGCTGAACGCGCTGGTGGGCGAGCGGCTGGCGGCCACCGACGCGGGCGAGTGCACCCGGATCGTCACCTGGTACCGGGACGGCCAGGGCTATCAGGTGCTGCTGCATCCCCGGCAGGGCCGGCCGCGGCAGGCCAGGTACACCCGGGAGGACGGCGCGATCGAGGTCGACCTCGGCGGCCTCAGCCCGAACGACATCGAAGAGATGGTGGTGACCTGGCCGTCGCAGACGCTGCGCACGGCCACCCTGATCGACACCCCCGGAGTCGGCTCGCTGTCCGAGCGGGCCGCCCGCCGGGCCTGGGACCTGCTCACCCCGGAGGACGAGGAGACCCCTGCGGACGCGGTGCTGTACCTGATGAAGCACCTGCACGCGCAGGACCTCGAGCTGCTGCGGGCGTTCCACGACACCGAGGTCTCCCGGCCGAACCCGGTGAACGCGGTCGGCGTGCTGTCCCGGGCCGACGAGGTCGGCGTCGGCCGGCTGGACTCGATGGCCTCGGCGCGCCGGATCGCCGGCCGGCTGGCCACCGACCCGAAGGTGCGCCGGGTGGTGCAGACCGTGGTCCCGGTGGCCGGGCTGCTGGCCGAGACCGCGGTGACGCTGACCGAGACCGAGGTGGCGCAGCTGCGCCGCATCGCCCAGCGGCCGGCCAAGGAGGTGGAGGGCCTGCTGCTGTCCACCGACCGGTTCGTCGGGACGATGCCGGAGCTCGGGCTGACCTCGATCGAGCGGGAGCAGCTGCTGGCCCGGTTCGGGATGTTCGGCGTCCGGCTGGCCTCCACCGTGCTCCGCCGGCGTGCCGGGTCGACCGCCACCGAGCTGGCCGCCGAGCTGGCCGAGCGCAGCGGCCTCAACGACCTGCAGGACGTGCTGCGGTCGCTGTTCTTCGAGCGCCGCGACGTGCTGAAGAGCCGGTCCGCCCTGCTCGCCCTGGACGCGCTGGTCCGCGCCCAGCGCCGGCCGGGCAGCGACGCACTCGGCGCCGAGGTCGAGGAGATCATCGCGTCCGCGCACCCGTTCAACGAGCTGCGGGTGCTGTCCTCGCTGCGGGCCGGCTGGGTGACCGGCAAGCCCGAGGTGATCGCCGACCTGGAGCGGCTGATCGGCGGGTCGGGCAGCGCCGTACACGTGCGGCTGCAGCTGCCCGCGGACGCCGACTCCGGTGCGTTGCGCTCGGCGGCGTCGCAGGCGCTCATCCGGTGGCAGCGGCGGGCGGAGAACCCGCTGACCGCGCACGAGCTCTCGGTCGCCGCCCGGGTGGCGATCCGGTCCTGCGAGGGGATGCTGGTCGACCCGAGCGCGGGAGCGCGGTGAGCTCCCGAGCCGTCCGGTCAGAGGTCGGTGATGTCGCCCGGGTCGTGGTCGGCGGCGTCGCCGGGCAGGTCGGTCGGGTGCGCCGGGTGGTCCAGCTGGTCGGCGTGGTCCAACTGGTCGGCGTGGTCCAGCTGGGCGGCGTGGTCCAGCTGGGCGGCGTGGTCGAGCTCCGACGCCGGGTCCGGGTGGTCCTCGCCGGCGAACCAGTCCGGCTCGCCGGCGGCCTCGTGCCCGGCCGGGTCCACCAGCCCGGCGTCCACCGGGCCGGGGCCCGAGTGTCCAGTGTGGACCGGCTCGCCGGTGTCGCCGTGCCCGAAGTCGAGCCCGAACGGGTCGGCCAGCTCGCCGGCTGCGTCGTGGCCGGCGGCGTCGTGGCCGGCTGCGTCGTGGCCGGCGGCCTCCGGTCCGACCAGCTCCGCCCCGGCGTGCGCGGCGAGCGTCGGGTCGTCCAGCACCGGCTCGGCGGGCGCCGTGGACAGCAGGTCGAGCCCGTGCGCCGCGTCCAGCGCCGCGGCCGGCAGGTCGTCCTCCACCGGCACCGGGCTGTGCGCCATCACGAACGGCGCCAGGTGCTCGGCCACCTCCGCCGGCGCGGTGTCGGCATAGCTCACGATCGCCTCGCCGACCAGGCCGTCGGGCAGGTCGGCGTGGCCGGCGGCGGCGAGGAAGCCCTCGGGGTCGGCGGCGTGCGCCTGCCGGGCGGCCTCGTCACCCACCAGGTCGGCGAAGACGTCTCGAAGCGGGCGTGCCTCGTCCATGGCCTCACTGTAGGAGCCCGCTCCCGCCGACCAGTCGGGGACATCCCCCTGGCGGTCCCCCAATTCGCCGCCGAACCGCTGACCGGTGGGCGTGCCGCACATAACCTCCTTGTCAACGACGACCACCCTGGGCGGTAGCGATGTACGCGCTTGGCATCGACCTTGGCACCACGTTCACGGCCGCCGCGATATGGCGTGACGGCCGGGCCGAGATCGCCCCGCTCGGCAGCCGGGCCGCCGCCATCCCCTCGGTCGTGCTGCTCCGCCAGGACGAGACGTTCCTGATCGGCGAGACGGCCAACCGCCGGGCGCTGACCGAGCCGGACCGGGTGGCCAGGGAGTTCAAGCGCCGGCTCGGCGACCCGACCCCGATCCTGCTCGGCGGCGCGCCGTACTCGGCGCTTGCGCTGACCGGCCGGCTGCTCCGGTCGGTGGTCGACGAGGTGGGCGCCCGGGAGGGCGGCCCGCCGTCGTCCATCGCGGTGTGCCACCCGGCGAACTGGCGCGGGTACAAGACCGACCTGCTGCATCAGGCGGTCCGGATGGCGAGCCTGGACCGGCCGGTCAGCTTCGTCACCGAGCCCGAGGCCGCCGCGGTGTTCTACGCCCAGCAGCAGCGCATCGAGCCGGGCGACGTGGTGGCGGTGTACGACCTGGGCGGCGGCACGTTCGACGCGGCGGTGCTGCGCAAGACCCGAACCGGGTTCGAGATCCTCGGCCAGCCGGAGGGCATCGAGCGGCTCGGCGGGATCGACTTCGACGCCGCCGTGTTCAGCCACGTGAGCCGGGCGCTGGCCGGCCGGCTGCAGGAGCTGGACGAGGACGAGCCGGCCGCGATCGCCGCCGTGGCCCGGCTCCGGGAGGAGTGCACGGACGCCAAGGAGGCACTGTCCTCGGACACCGATGTCACGATCCCGGTGCTGCTGCCGAACCTGGCCACCGAGGTCCGGCTCACCCGGGCCGAGCTCGAGACCATGGTGCGGCCGGCGCTGTACGACACGATCGAGGCGCTGAAGCGGGCGCTGCGGTCCGCAGCCGTGCAGCCCGAGCAGCTGCACTCGGTGCTGCTGGTGGGCGGGTCGTCGCGGATGCCGATCGTGGCCCAGCTGGTCGGGGCGGAGCTCGGCCGGCCGGTCGCGGTCGACGCGCACCCCAAGCACGCGGTGGCGCTCGGCGCCGCCTGGGTGGCGAGCGGTTCCGCGACGGCGGCGTCGGCACGCGGCCGGTCGGCGGTGCCCGACGGGTCTCCGGTCCCGGTCCGGGCGCCGGAGCGGTCCACCGTGCCGGGCCCATCGTCGGTGCCCGGCGGGGCTCCGGCGCCCGGCGGGGTCACCGTGCCGGGCCCATCGTCGGTGCCCGGCGGAGTTCCGGCGCCGGGCGGGAGGCCTCCCCGGCGGCCCGTGTCGCCCGTGTCGCCGGCGCCGCCGGTGTCGCCGCGCCCCGCCGCGGCCGAGGCGCCCGCCGCACCCCCTGCACCCGCAGCCCGGTCCGGCGACTTCCTCCCGCCGCTGCCCGGCGGGCGGCGGATCGACCGATCCGACAATCCCGCCGCGCGGACCGAGCTGATCGCGCCGGTCCCCCCGACGCCCGCTGCCGCTGCGCCGGTCTCCCGCCGCAGCACCCCGCGGCCGAGGGCGCCTCGGGACACCGGCCCGCAGCTTTCGGCCCGGGAGAAGACTCCGCCACCCCGGCCACCGCTGACCGTCCCACCGGCGCGGCCGCCCCGGGACACCGGCCCGCAGCCGCGCCCGCCGCGGGACGGCGGGCCGCCGCACCTGGCGCTGCCCCCCGGCCCGCCACCGCGCGGCGGCCGGCTGCGCACCATCCTGATCGCACTCTTGATCCTCGCCGGGCTCGCCGCGATCGGCAGCTACGCCGGGGTCGCGCTGGCGAAGAAGACCAACGGCACCGGCAACGGCGCCGGGACGCACGCCGCGGCGGCCACCACGCCGGCCGGCACCGCCCGGCCGGGCAGCAGCCGCGCCGCCACCCCGGCCGCGCCGGCCCGGACCATCCCCGCGGACGAACAATGCACGCAGGCGATCCGGAGCAACCCCCGGTGGGTCTGCCTGACCAAGGCCGTGCTCGCCAACGGCAAGATCACCATCGACTACCAGGCCGACTTCGGCGGCTCGACCCCGAACGTGCACGGCGGCTTCCACGTGCACATCTACGGCGGCGACGGCACCAACCCTCCGGACAACATCGAGGGCCGCCAAGCCGGCGACCAGGCCGGCCGCTGGTACGTCGAGGACCAGAACCCGTCCATCCGCACCGTGGACAGCAACGACTTCAGGACCGCCATCGGGCCGAACGCCAAGAAGGTCTGCGCCCGCATCGCGAACGGCCTGCACGAACTGGTCCCCGACCTCAACGACACCTTCCACACCGGCAACTGCGTCCCGATCCAGCGCGCCTGATCCGCCAGCCTGCCCGGCCCGGGTGCGGCTCCCGGCGGCGCTAGCCGCCGGGGTGGCAGCGGACGCAGAACCGGGCGTGCGGCTGGGACTCCAGGCGCTCGAAGGGGATCGGGGCTGCACAGGCCGCACACAGGCCGTAGCCGTCGCCATCCAGCCGGCGGAGCGCGGCCTCCATCTCGACGAGCTCCCAGCGCAGCCGGGCCAGCTCGGCGACCGTGTCCGGCCTGCCGGGCCGCCAGTCGGGGCCCGGGGTGCTCGGCCCGTCGCCGGCCTCGTAGAGCTGTATCGAGAGCGCGGTCAGCCGGGCCACGGTGGCCTGCCAGCTCTCGGTGAGCAGCTCCCGCAACTGGATCCGCTGCCGCGCCGACGGCCCGGTGCTCTGGCCGCGGGCCAGCGAGCCCGCTCTGTCGGTCCACCCGTTCCTGGTCACATCAGCACAACCCACGGAGGGGTGGCTGGGTTCCCGCTGGCCCCGACCTCAGCCTGGGAAAGTCCTAGGAGTCCGAACAGCTTCCTGCAGGTCGGGCTCGGGCACAGACCGCTGGACGCGGGACCTCGGCTGCTGCCCTGGGGGATCGCGCCGTCCCTGATCGCTCCGCGGGCCGGCGCGCTGGCCGACCGGATCGGCAAGCGGACCCTGACCACCGTCGGCAGCCTGATGCTGGCCCCGGGATGGGCGGGCTCGGGCTGGTCAGCGGGCCCCTGGGTCGGGTACGCCGCGCTGGCCGTGCGATGCCGTCGGTGGAGCCGGCTTCGCGCTGGCCATCCCCGCGATCACCACGTCGGTGGTGAGCCTGGTCGCACCGCAGGACGTGGGCAAGGCCTCCGGGACGTACCCCCTGCGCCAGCTCGGCCGAGCGTTCGGGGTGGCGATCCTCGGCGCGGTGTTCGCCGCCGCCGGCGGCTACGGCTCGGCCCGGGCGTTCAGCGACGGGTACGCCCCGGCCGTCGCCGTGTCCGCGCTGCCGGCCCTCGCCGCGGCCGGCGCCGGCCTGGCCCACCCCCGGCACCTGCAGCCGATCACGGCCGCGCCGGCCGAGGCCGCGGTCGGCTACCCGCGCGGCGACCGTACCGGGTAGACCGTCCCGCTGGACCGTGGCTGTGGCGAGCAGGACGCTCTGAGCGGGTCGTCACCGGTGCCGTGACCGGCACCGGGCGACCTGGCTCGGGGCTCGAAATCAGGCGGTCGTCACGTCGATGCTGACGGGCACGGAGCCGGTGAGGACGTCGAAGACGGCCGAGCGCCTGCGGGACTGCTCGACGAGCTCGCGGAGCTTCTCGGCGGGGGCGTCGCCCTTGACCATGAAGCTGACCCGGATCTGCTGGTATCCGTTGCGGACGGTGTCGTCCAGGCCCAGGACGCCGAGCAGGTCGATTTCGCCGTCCACAGTGGACTGTACCTCGGTGAGCTGGATCCCGCGGGCCGCGGCGATGTTGGCGAGCCCGGCGGTCAGGCAGGCGGCCAGCGCGTGCAGGACGTACTCGACCGGGGTCGGGCCGTTGTCGCCGCCGACCAGCACCGGCGGGTGGTCGGCGTCGAAGGTGAAGTCCTGCGCGCGCGACATTTCCTGCCCGGCGCCGTAGTACCCGTTGATCGTGCCGCGGTTGTGGGTGCCGTTGATCCATCGGTTGGTCGCCCGGAACTGGAACTTCGCGATCTCGGTCTGGCCCTTCACCGCGTCGAGGGTGGCGAAGAGGGTGGCGGTGTCGACGCCGTTGCGGACCGGGGACTGGCTGATGACGGTCATTCTGGACTCGTGGTGGTGTGCCGTTGCGGTGGTGTGCCGATGCGGTGGTGTGCCGATGCGGTGGTGTGCCGATGCGGTGGTGTGGCCGATGCCGTGGTGTTTGGTGCGGAGGCTGGCTGCGGGTGTGGTCGGTGGGACTCAGCTCAGGCCGCCACCTCCTCGACCGGCTCCGGCAACAGAGGCGGTGCGGCCAGGAACCTCGCCTCGTCGTCGATGGCCTGGGCGAGCTGGCGCTGCAGGGCCACGAACCGCCCGGGCTCGGGGTACTCCGAGAGCGCACAGGTGAGCCGGTACGTCTCCGCCAGCAGCGCGTCCCGCTGCCGTTCGTAGGAGGCGAGAGCGTCAGCCTCGTCGACGGCTCCACTGAGGACTCGATCAAGCGCCCGGGCGAGCAGCTCGGCGTCCCGGAACGCATCGCTGATGCCATGACCGGTGATCGCGTCACGGTGGTACCCGGCGTCGCCGACCAAGGCCCAACCGGGTCCGTGGGCCTGGCGCAGGTGGTTCGGCAGCCGGACCGCGCCACGGACGGTCGACGTGCAATGGGCCGCCCGGAGCCGGTCGGCCAGGCTCGGCGAGACCCGCCCGATCAGCTCCACCAGAGCGGCGTCGCGTCCGCGTCCACCGGCACGGAGTTTCTCGACGGCGTCGGCCGGCGAGCAGAGCCACACGCACGCCTCACCGCCGTGGGTGGGAAACACCCCGGCCAACCCGGGATGTCCAACGTGGAGCTCGAAGCCCGACCACTCCACGCTGCCGAAGTAGGCGTAGAACGAGGAGTTGTCGGTGGGGTGCTCGTGCACGACCCAGGCCGCGACGGCGCGGGCCAACCGCGAGCGCATGCCGTCGGCTCCGACCACGAACCGCGCCGACAGCTCGACCGGCTCACCCGAGTCGTCACGCGCGTGGATGCCGCCGGCCCGGCCGCCCGGCTCCCGTCGCAGCCCGGTGGCCGTCACGCCGAAGCGGACGTCGGCGCCAGCCCTGACCGCGGCATCGGCGAGGATCTCATCCAGGATGTACCGGCGCGGCGCGACCAGCAGGTCGACGCTCGCGGCATCCTTGACCGTCCGGACATCCTCGGCGGCACCGACCCGGAACGACACCTGGCGGACCGGCGGTGCGCCGCTGGCCAGGACGTCGGCGAGCAGACCCCACCGGGACAGTTGGACGACACCGGGTCGCAGGATGCCGTGCGTCGAGAGGGTGTCGCTGGGAAACCGGGCCCGGTCGACCACGACCACGTCGTGTCCATGCCGGGCCAGCAGCATGGCAGTCGCCGCGCCCGCGCACCGGGCGCCCACCACGACGACGTCGTGGGTGCTGCGGCCGCGTGCTCATCTCGGTCTCCGTTCGCCTGCGTCGAGCCGCGACGTTAGGCCGCGCTCGACGGCGAGCGAATCGGCGAGAGCTACCTAGCTTGGCCTGCGCCACCGCCCATCTTGGGCGGCAACCGGGCGCCGCCAGTGGCTAGTCCGAGTTGCTGGGATCGGGCGTCGCCCGCCGGGCCCGGCTGGGCTGCACGCGCATCGGCTCGCCCTCCATCTTCGGGAAGTTCGGCGGGTAGGGCGCGTCGCCCAGGCCGCGGTCGCGTTCGTCCCGCTCGGACCATTCGAGCAGTGGCTCGATCGACCACACGGCGTCGTCGATGCCGGCGTGCAGGTCGCCGAGCTCGGCGAACCGGGCCGGCATGGTGGCGATGGTGAAGTCCTCGGTGTCCACGTCGGGCAGCTCGTCCCAGCCGACCGGCGCGGAGACGGGCGCCCACGGCTTGCCGCGCAGCGAGTACGCCGAGGCGATCGTGCGGTCCCGGGCGTTCTGGTTGTAGTCGACGAAGACGTGCTGGCCGCGCTCTTCCTTCCACCACGCGGTGGTCACCAGGTCCGGCAGCCGGCGCTCGACCTCCCGGGCGAACGCCAGCGCTGCCCGGCGCACCTGGACGAAGCCCCACTCCGGGCGGATTCGGATGTAGACGTGGAGGCCCCGGCCGCCGGAGGTCTTCGGCCAGCCGACCGCGCCGAGCTCGGCCAGCACCTCCCGCACGGTCGCGGCGACCACCTTCGCCTCGGCGAACCCGGTGCCCGGCTGCGGGTCGAGGTCGACCCGCAGCTCGTCCGGACGCTCGGTGTCGGCCCGCCGGGAGTGCCACGGGTGGAACTCCACTGTGGCCATCTGCACGGCCCAGACCACGCTGGCCAGCTCGGTGACGCACAGCTCGTTCGCGGTGCGCCCGGACGGGAACGCCACCCGGGCGGTCTGCACCCACGGCGGGGCGCCGGCGGGCAGCCGCTTCTGGTAGATCTTCTCGCCGTCGGTGCCCTCCGGGAACCGGTGCAGCATGCACGGCCGCTCCCGCAACGCCCGGACGATCCCGTCGCCGACGGACATGTAGTAGCGGGCGACGTCGAGCTTGGTCTCGCCGCGGGCGGAGAAGTAGACCCGGTCGGGGTTGGTCACCCGCACGACCCGTTCCCCCACCTCGAGGTCCACGAACGGCGACGGCACGGTTCGAACGCTACCCGCCGCCGGCCGGCGTGGTAGAAACGGCCAGCCACGACCTCGTCACTCACCGAGATCTGGAGACGCATCGTGCGGCTGACCCTGCTCCGCATCGTCGCGGCCATCGCCGCGACCGGCCTGGTGACGGCGAGCACTGTCGCGCTCACCGGTACCGCGTCCGCGGCATCCGCGGACGTCCTCATCAGCCAGGTGTACGGGGGTGGCGGCAACTCCGGCGCCACGTTCACCAACGACTTCATCGAGCTGCACAACGTCGGCTCGGCCCCGGTCGACCTGACCGGGTGGTCCGTGCAGTACGCCTCGGCCGGCGGCACCACCTGGACACTCTCCACCGCGCTGTCGGGCACCGTGGCGCCCGGGGCCTACTACCTGGTCCAGGAGGCGGCCGGGGCCGGCGGGACCACGCCGCTGCCCACCCCGAACGCGACCGGGTCAATCATGATGTCCGCGACCTCGGGAAAGGTCGCGCTGGTCACGACAACGGCCCTGCTGACCTGCGGCGCGTCCTGCTCCACCGCGGCCGGGGTGCACGACTTCATCGGGTACGGCGCGGCGAACGACTTCGAGACCGCGGCCGCCCCGACCCTCTCGAACACCACCTCGGCTACCCGTCCCGTCGGCGCCGCCGACACCGACAACAACGCCGCCGACTTCACCGCCGGGCCGCCGAACCCGCGCAACTCGGCGACTCCGCCGCCGGTGCCCGGACTGCGCCCGCACGACGTGCAGGGCGCGGCGCACCTCTCGCCGTACGCCGGCCGGCAGGTGCTGGCGGTGCCCGGCGTGGTGACCGCGAAGCGCAACAACGGCTACTGGATACAGGACCCGCAGCCGGACGCCGACCCGGCCACCAGCGAGGGACTGTTCGTCTTCACCGGCTCCGCGCCGGCCGTCTCGGTCGGCGACGCGATCACGGTCAGCGGCGCGGTCGCCGAGTTCCGGGCCGGCGGGGCCGCCGGCACCAACCTCACCACCACCGAGCTCAGCGGCGGGAGCACGACGGTGGTCGGGTCAGGGCAGCCGCTGCCGGCGCCGACGCTCGTGGGCGCCGGCGGCCGGGTGCCGCCCGGCACGGTGATCGAGGACGACGCGACCGGCAGCGTCGAGACCAGCGGGGTGTTCGACCCGGCGAGCGACGGCATCGACTTCTGGGAGTCGCTGGAGGGCATGCGGGTCGAGCTGGACGACGCCGCCGTGGTCGGCCCGACGGACCAGTTCGGCGAGACGGAGGTGGTCCCGGCCGGCTCGACGGTGCGCACCGCCCGCGGCGGGATCGTACTCCAGCCGACCGACCCGAACCCGGAACGGATCGTGGTGGCCGGGACGCTGTCGCCGGCGCCGACCGCGAACGTCGGCGACACGCTGGCCGGCGCGACGGTCGGCGTGGTCGACTACGCGTTCTCGAACTTCGAGTTGCTGCCGACCGCGACCCCCACCGTCGCCGCCGGCGGCCTGGCCCGGGAGACGACCCGGGCGCCGGCGTCGAACGAGCTGGCGGTCGCCACGTTCAACGTGGAGAACCTGGATCCCGGCGACCCGCCGCAGAAGTTCGACCGGCTGGCCGCGACGATCGTGACGAACCTCGCCTCGCCCGACCTGGTCGCGCTGGAGGAGGTGCAGGACGACACCGGCCCGGCCGACGACGGCGTGGTCACCGCGGGCGTCACGCTGGGCAAGCTGACCGCCGCGATCGCCGCTGCTGGCGGCCCGGCCTACCAGTGGCGCGAGATCGACCCGGTGAACGACGCGGACGGCGGCGAGCCCGGCGGCAACATCCGGGTCGTCCTGATGTTCCGCACCGACCGCGAGCTGTCGTTCGTGGACCGTCCTGGTGGGACGGCCACTTCGGACACCCAGGTCGTGGTGACCGACCGCAAGCCACAGCTGTCGTTCTCGCCGGGCCGTATCGCGCCGACCGACGCGGCCTGGACGAACAGCCGCAAGCCGCTGGCCGGCGAGCTCACCTGGCGGGGCAAGACGCTGTTCGTCATCGCGAACCACTTCAACAGCAAGGGGGGCGACCAGCCGCTGTACGGCCGGTTCCAGCCGCCGCAGCGGCCCACGGAGACCCAGCGGCATGCGCAGGCCACCCTGGTGCACGACTTCGTCGCCGGGATCACCCGGGTCGACCCGTCCGCCCGGGTGGTGGTGCTCGGTGACCTGAATGACTTCGACTACTCGCAGACCACGGACATCCTCACCGCCGGCGGCCTGCTCACCGACCTGCCCCGGACGCTGCCGCTGCCGCAGCGGTACACCTACGTCTTCGAGGGCAACTCGCAGGTGCTCGACCACATCCTGCTCACCCCGGCACTGAGCCGGTTCGACTACGACGTGGTTCACGCGAACAGCGAGTTCACCGACCAGGTCAGCGACCACGAGCCGCAGGTGGTGCGACTGCGGCTCTGACCGGCGCGGCTCGGCGGGGAGGTACCGTCGACGGCATGACGACACCGGCACCCCGGGTGGCCAGGTCGGAGCAAGAGTGGCGCACGCTGCTCAGCCCGGCGGAGTACGACGTGCTCCGCCGGGCCGGGACCGAGCGGCCGTGGTCGGGCGAGTACGTGGACACCAAGATGGTCGGCGTGTACCGGTGCCGCGCCTGCGGCAGCGAGCTGTTCCGGTCCGACACCAAGTTCGACTCGCACTGCGGCTGGCCCAGCTTCTGGTCCCCGCTGGCCGCCGACCGGGTCATCCTGCGCGAGGACCGCGCCCTCGGCATGACCCGCACCGAGGTCCTCTGCGCGACCTGCCACTCCCACCTCGGTCACGTCTTCCACGGCGAGGGCTACGGCACCCCGACCGACGACCGCTACTGCATCAACTCGATATCCCTCACCCTCGAGCCCGCCGAGTAGGGCAACGTCGTCAGGGCAGGGTGGCGACGATGTCGCGGACCGGCTTGCGGCGGCCGGTGTAGAAGGGGACCTCGAGGCGGACGTGCCGGCGGGCGGCGGAGCCGCGCAGGTGGCGCATGAGGTCGACGATCCGGTGCAGCTCGTCGGCCTCGAAGGCGAGCACCCACTCGTAGTCGCCGAGTGCGAAGGCGGAGACGGTGTTCGCTCGGACGTCGGGGTAGTCGCGGGCCATCTTGCCGTGCTCGGCGAGCATGGCTCGGCGCTCCCGGTCAGGCAGCAGGTACCACTCGTAGGACCGCGCGAACGGGTAGACGCAGACGTAGCCGCGCGGCGGCTCGTCGGCGAGGAACGCCGGCACGTGGCTCTTGTTGAACTCGGCCGGCCGGTGCAGGGCGAGCACCGACCACACCGGCTCCAGCGCCCGGCCCAGCCGGGTCCGGCGCAGCCGCTGGTAGGCCTCCTGCAGATCCTCCGCGGAGGCGGCGTGCCACCACACCATCAGGTCCGCGTCCGCCCGCAGCGCCGCCACGTCGTACACCCCGCGGACCACCACGTCCTTCGCGGCGAGCTGGTCGAGCAGCGCCTCGGCCTCCTCGGCCACCGAGTCCCGACCCGGGTCGGGCAGCCGGTCGGCGTCGGTCCTGGCCCGGAACACCGACCAGGCGGTGTACCGGATCAGCTCGTTGAGCTCGTGTGCGCGCTTGCCGTCGACCATCTCGCCATTGTCCTCCCGCGCGGCGGTCAGCCGCCGGCCGGCGGCGACCCGAGATGGCTCAGCACCCGCCCGCCGGCCGCCTGACCGGACCGGATGCAGGCCGGCACGCCCACCCCCTCGTAGGCCGCCCCGCACACCGCCAGGCCGGGCACCCGGGCGACCGCGGCCCGGATCCGGCGCACCCGGTCGACGTGCCCGACCGCGTACTGCGGCAGCCCGCCTCCCCACCGGGTCACCCTGGTCGCCAGCGCCGGCTCCTCGACCCCGACGAGCCCGGCCAGCTCGGCGGTGACCAGCACGACCAGGTCGGCGTCGTCCCGGTGCAGCACCCGCTCCTCGCCGTACCGGCCGACCGAGGCCCGCAGCACGGCCACCGCCCGGCCGGCCAGATGCGGCCACTTGCTGGTGGAGTAGGTCAGCGCCTTGACCGCCCGGCCCTCGGTCGCCGGCACCAGCAGCCCGCTGCCGGTCAGCCGGCGCGCGACCGAGGCCGGGTAGGCCAGCGTGACGATCGCCATGCTGGCGTACTCGATCGCGGCCAGCTCGGCCGCCGCGGCCGGTGCCACCGTGGCCAGCATCGGCGCCGCCTTGGCGGCCGGTACCGCGACGATCACCGCGTCGGCGTCCAGCACGGTCGGGCTGGGCACCGGCCCGGCGACCACCCGGAAGCCGGCCGCGGCCGGCTCGATCCGGCGCACCGGCAGCCCAAGCCGCACGTCCGCGGCGGCCGCCCGGGCCACCGCCGCGGGCAGCGCACCCAGCCCGGCACGCAGGGTGCCGAACGCCGGCCCGGCGGCGCCCGGAGCCTCGGCCACGACCGCCCGGGCCGCGGCCAGCAGCGACCCGCCGGCCGCATCCAGCCGCTCGGCCAGCGCGGGCATCGTGGCCCGCAGCGAGAGCAGGTCCGCCCGGCCGGCGTACACCCCGCCGAGCAGCGGGTCGACCAGCCGCTGCACCACCTCGCGGCCGAGCCGCCGGCCGACGTACTCCCCCACCCCAACGTCCCCGTCCAGCCGCTCCGCCGGCCGGCCCTGCTCCGCCTCGACCTCGGCGAGCCCGGCCCGGCTGAGCACCCCGGCGCCCCGCAGCGCGTCGAGATCGGTCGGCACGCCCAGCAGCGTGCCCGCCGGCAGCGGTCGGGGCACCCCGTTCACCAGCACCGACGCGGCGGTCGTCACCGGGTGCACGAGCTGGTCGGCCAGGCCGACCGCGCGGGTCAGAGCGATGGCGTCGGTCGCCCGCCCGGCCAGGAACATCTCGGCACCCTCGTCCACCGGCACGCCGGCCACCTCGGACACCCGCAGCTTGCCGCCCAGCACCGACGCGCCGTCCAGCAGCACGACGTCGGTGCCGGGCGGGGCGTCCCGGCCGAGGGCATGCGCCGCGGCCAGGCCGGAGATCCCGCCGCCGACCACCACGACCCGCCGGCCGGCCGGTGCGCCGTTCCGCTGCACCGGCCCATCCTGCCCCGAGGCCGGATCGTGATCTTCGGGCACCCGTGCGGTGGAACCGGCCAACCCGGCGGCCGCGTCGCAGCGTCGGTAGGGCGACCGAGGAGGCTTCCGATGGCGACGACGAACCGGATCCTGCCGGCCGCGCTGCTGCTCGCGGCCCTCACCGCCGCGGCCGGTTGCTCGGCCGGCTCGACCACCCAGCCGTCCTCCGGTGGCGGGGGCGCCGCAGACACGGTGGCGCACCGGCAGGCGGCCGACAGGACGGCCGCGCCATCGGCGCCGACCGAGGCGGGCCCCGCCGCCGGGAAGGTCCAGGCAGCCGCCGTTCCGCTGCCCAGGGCACTGGTCCGCAACGCCGAGCTGACCGTCCGGGTCGACGACGTCGGGGCGAAGGCGACCCGGGTCGGCGGCATCGCGCGCAGGTACGGCGGCGAGGTGTACTCGGACAGCCGGTACGGCACCGGCGCCGAGGCGAAGGCCGACATCGTGATCAAGGTCGACCCGGAGCGGATGGACGGCGCGCTCGGTGAGGTCGCCGCCCTCGGAACCGAGCAGGACCGCAGCAGCTCGACCGAGGACGTCACCGAGCAGGTCGCCGACGTGGACTCCCGGGTGGCCAGCATGAAGGCGTCGATCGCCCGGGTACGCGCCCTGCTGTCCCGGGCCGGCTCGATCGGCGACCTGGTCGCGGTGGAGGGCGAGCTGTCCCGGCGGGAGTCCGACCTGGAGTCCCTGCAGGCCCGGCAGCGGGCGCTGGCCGGCCAGGCGGCGCTGGCCACCGTGACCGTGCACCTGCTGGCGAAGCGCGCGCCGGCGGCACCGGCGCCGGCCAGGCGGGGGTTCGGCAGCGGCCTGGCCGGCGGCTGGCACGCGTTCACCGCCAGCGTCGGCTGGGCGCTCACCGCGCTGGGCGCCGTGCTCCCGTTCGGGCTCCTCGCGCTGCTGGTCCTGGTCGGCTGGCGGGTGGCGGCGACCCGGGTCAGCCGGGCGGCTCGGCGTGCACCAGCTCCACCACCCGGGTGAGCACGTCCGGGTCGGTGTCCGGCAGGACGCCGTGGCCGAGGTTGAAGACGTGCCCGGCCGCGGCCCGGCCTTCGGCCAGCACCCGGCGGACCTCGGCCCGCACCACCGGCCAGTCCGCCAGCAGCAGCGCCGGGTCGAGGTTGCCCTGCAGGGCGCGGCCCGGGCCCACCCGCCGGGCGGCCTCGTCCAGCGGCACCCGCCAGTCCACCCCGACCACGTCCGCGCCGGCCTCGCCCATCAGTCCGAGCAGCTCGCCGGTGCCCACTCCGAAGTGGATTCGCGGCACCTCCAGATCGGACAGTCCGGTGAGGACGGCCGCGCTGTGCGGGAGGACCGCCCGCCGGTAGTCGGCCGCGGACAGCGCGCCGGCCCAGGAGTCGAACAGCTGCAGCGCGCTCGCCCCGGCCGCCGCCTGTACCCGCAGGAAGGCCGAGGTGATCTCGGCCAGCCGCCCCAGCAGCCGGTGCCACAGCTCGGGCGCGCCGTGCAGCATCGCCTTGGTCCTGGCGTGGTCCCGGGACGGGCCGCCCTCGACCAGGTAGCTGGCCAGCGTGAACGGCGCGCCCGCGAAGCCGATCAGCGGGGTGCCGCCGAGCTGGGCGACCAGCGCGCGCACCGCCGCGTCGACGTACCCGACGTCGGACGGCTCCAGCGGGCGCAGCCGGTCCAGGTCGGCGGCGGTGCGGAACGGTGTGCCGAGCACCGGGCCGACCCCGGGCACGATGTCCACGTCCACGCCGACGGCCACCAGCGGGACGACGATGTCGGAGAACAGGATCGCCGCGTCCACCCCGTGCCGCCGCACGGGCTGCAGGGTGATCTCGGCGATCAGGTCCGGCGTCGTGCACGCCTCGAGCATGCCGACCCGCTCCCGAACCGCCCGATACTCCGGCAGCGACCGGCCGGCCTGGCGCATGAACCAGACCGGCCGGTACGGCACCGGCAGCCGGCGGGCGGCCCGGACCAGCGGCGAGTCGGCCGGGTCGGACGCCCGGGCGGTTGTCTTGCGGGCAGGCTCGGTCATCCCCGTCATCGTCCCATCCACCGCTCCGGGACGGGCCGACACGCCGGGCGGCGTCCCCCGCTCCGTCGGCGGGTCGTGGCACGGTCGTCGTGTCCAGCAGCGGGACGTGGATTCGCCGCGCGGCGCCTGCGAGGAGGACCGATGCCGACCGAGCTCCGGACCTGCCCGTCCTGCCGCGCCGAGCGGCCGTTCGAGGCCCCGCCGTGCCCGGACGGCCACGGGGCCGACTGCGCCGAGCTAGCCTGCGTCGAGTGCGGCACAGCGCTGCTGGTCGGTCCGCCGGTCCCGGCCCGGAGATCGCCGCGGCCGGCCCTGCCGAGGCCCGGCAGCCCGGTCATGAGCCACGCGGCCTGAGCGCCGGAGCCGCGTGGTGACTGCGGGTGCCTCCGGCCGCGGGGCGTCCCGGGCGCGCGAGCAGGCCGCCGTCCCGGCCGAGTTCAGCGCGGCGGTACGCAGCCTGCGCGGGGCGGTGGTGCGGGCCGAGGTCGAAGTCGCCGACATCCGGCCGCCGCAGCGGCTGGCGCCGTGGAGCCATGCCGTGTCGCTGGACGTGCTGAACGCCGGTATCGAGGTCGCCTCCGGCCGGCTGGTGCTGCTCCACGACCCGGCCGGCTACCAGGCCTGGGACGGCACGCTGCGGCTGGTCGGCTACGGGAACGTCGACCTGGACCCCGAGATGGCCCGGGACCCGCTGCTGCCCGAGGTCGGCTGGAGCTGGCTGTTGGAGGCGCTGGCCGAGCAGGGCGCCCGGTTCACCGCCGCCGGTGGCACGGTGACCCAGACCGCCTCCACCCGGTTCGGCGACATCGCCGGCCCGCGCCGGGCCTGCGAGCTGGAGCTGCGGGCGTCCTGGACACCGCTCGAGCCCGACCTGTCCGGCCACCTCCGGGCCTGGGGCGACCTGCTGTGCACCGCGGCCGGCCTGCCGCCGCCCGGGGTGTCGGTGCTGCCAGCCCGGCCCGACCCCGGGCCCCAGTAGACAGGCGGTCAGCGGGCCGGCGGCGCGCTGTCCCGCGGGCTGACCGGCAGCCGGAGGGTGAGCGTGGTCCCGGCGCCGGGCGCGCTGTCCACCTCCAGCGACCCGCCGGCGAGCCGGACCCGCTCGCGCAGCAGCCGCAGCCCGACGTGCCGGCCGGCCACCACCTGCACCTCGCCGGGCACGAACCCGGGTCCCTTGTCCCGCACGACGGCGACCAGCCGGTCGCCGTCGATCTCCAGGGCCGCGTCCGCCTCCTCGACGTCGGTGTGCTTGACGACGTTGAGCAGCCCCTCCTGGAAGAACCGGTAGACGGTCACCGCCGAGACCAGCGGCAGCGGATGCGCCTGGTCCGGCCACGACAGCCGCACGGTGAACAGGTACCGGGCGGCGAACTCGCGACGCAGCGCCACCACCGCCGAGGCCAGGTCGCCATCCCGCAGCTCGGCCGGCCGGGCCCGGGCCATCACCGCGCGCACCTGCTCCTCGGCGTCCTCGACCAGCTCGCTGGCCTTGCCGAAGCTCACCGCGGCCCGCGGGTCGGCGGCCGCGACCGCGCGCCGGAGCTCGTCCTCGGCCAGCACGGAGCGGGCCGCCGCGAGGGTCTGCGCCACCGTGTCGTGCAGCTCGGCGGACAGCTGCCCGCGGGTCGCCTCCTCCGCGGCGACCAACCCGGAGAGCAGCTCGAACACGCCGGCCGAGGCCTGCTCGGCGCTGCGCCACGCCTGGTCGGCGACCTCGTCGGCCACCCGCGCGCGCAGCTGCAGCGCGTCCAGCACCCGGGCCAGGTCGGCCAGCTCCGCGCTGCCCCGGACCAGGTCACGCCGGCTGCTGTCGTCGACCCGGATGCTGGGGTCGCGCAGCCTGCGGACCGCGTCGGCGTGCAGGCCGCGCAGGCCGGAGGTGACCCGGCCGGCCCAGCCGACCGCGGCAGCGCTGAACAGCAGGCCGACGCCGAGGCCGGCGCCGAGCGCCAGCGTCTCCATGGAGGACAGCCCGCCCTGGAAGAGCACCAGCGCGGCCGAGCCGATCGCGGCGACCACCGTGGAGGTGGCCGCGACTGCGACCCAGGCCGCCAGGGGAAGCGTCGGCCCGCGCCGACTCACCGCCCGACGGCGTCCTCGAGCCGGCCGGTCGTCGTCCACTCCGTGGTCCTACGTCCATTCCCGGCCGCCGGCTGCGCGGCTGGATGCTGGCCGTTCGACGCCGTGGCCGGACGCGGGTCACTCGCCAGTGCGATCGCGCCGAGCAACGAGGCCACCGCCCGTTCGACGGCGTGCAGCTCCGCGATGATCTCGCTGACCGCGTCCGGGCCGTCGAACGAGGACGCCAGCCGGGACAGCCGCATCGTGGACTCGCGCAGCACGGCCAGCGTCGGAGCGGTCTCCACGCCGAGGTCGCCCAGGACCCGGGTGGCCGCGCCGTAGGCCTCGGCCTGGCCGACCGCGATGTCGTGCCGGGCGGTGAGGTCGGCCACCGACAGCCACGACTCCGCCTGCCGGGCCAGCACCTCGGCCAGCTGCGCGTCGGCGCGGGTGAACGCGGCCGCGCGGTCCGGGCGGCGGGCGACCAGCACGGCCACCGGCTGGTCCCGGCTGCCCAGCACCACCGAGCAGTACGGCCGGTCGCCGTCGTGCCCGACCAGCACCCCGCGCCGGGCCAGCGCGCGCAGCACCCACGGTGCGTTGAACGCGTCGCCGTCGACCCGCTGCCGGGCGTGCACGCCGTGCTCGTCGCCGACGTAGCGCACCGGCCCGTCCGGGTGCCGGAGCAGCAACTCGGTCTCGGCACCGAACAGCCGGGCCGCCGCCGCGGTGACCACCTGCGCGGACGCGTCGATCGTGCCGCCGGCGACCTTCTCCTGGCCGCGGGCGAGCTCTTCGAACAGCCGGGCCTCGGCGTGCCGGCGGGTCTGCTGCTGGTAGGACCACCACAGCATGCCGATCGGTACGACCAGGCCGAGCAGGCCCACCGGGGCGTGGACGACCAGCCAGCCGGCGAGCAGCCCGACGGACGCGTTGCCGGCGTTGTGCAGGATGCCGAGCGGGCCGATGGCGACCAGCACCGTGCGGTACGGGACGCCCGAGGTGGCCGAGATCGGTATCGCCACGGCCACGTGGTTCAGCACGGCGAACGCGGCCAGGCCGGCGCAGGCCCCGAGCACGCCATGGCCGGTCAGCGTGGTGACCAGCACGGCCGCGCCGACCACCCAGAACTGCTGCACGACGTTGTACGACAGCTTCACCCACGGCTGCCTGGACACCCGGCCAAGCGCGTAGCCGCAGGTGAAGCCGAGCACGATCCACGACCCCGGGGCGAGCACGAGGGCCACGGCGAGCGCCGCGTCGCTCAGCGAGAACGAGGCTGCCTGCCGGCCGAAGACCAGCCGGACCGCGAACCGTTCGGTGAGCAGGACGGCCAGCGCCAGCGCCGGCATGGCCCACCACAGGGGCCTGCCCCACCCGGCGGCGACGGCAAGCGCTACCCCCGTGCCGGCGAGCAGGGCTCGCGCGGTCGCGATTGTCCGGCCAGGCGCCATTGCCACCCCCGCTCCGTCAGCTCGGCACGCTCGAGACGGAGCGCCCCGTTAGTCCCACGAGATACCGTCGTCGACGCTCGACGTCGTCGGCGTGCTGTCAAACGCGCCGGCGGCCGAGGCGACGCCGACGGCTCCACCGATCGCGATGACCAGGAAGATCAGCGCGCGCACCACTCGGTTGCGCATGGACCCACTCCCCTTGATACCGGCCACCCCCACTAGATGCGTGGCACTCTATTGAATGTTGCGCGTGCAGTCTGCAGGCACGGGCAAGTCTCCGTGTCAAGTCGCTAGAGAATACCCCGAAGGGAGTAGCGTGAGCGGTACTCGACACGGCACGCTGTCGTGCGGGTGGCTTACCGGCGTGCGCTCCGTCCAAGTATGGGGGTAGGTCCGGCTGTTCCGGTCCGTGCCGGCGGCCAGACACGCGGGAGGCTCGAGTGACTGGAAACGGCGCGAAAGGGGCGGATGTGACGGCAATGCAGGCCGCGGCGGAGGGCGCGGCAGGGCCGGCGACGGTGGAGCGGTTCACCGCGCTGGTCGTGGACGACCACCCTCTGTTGCGGGAGTCCATCGTGTCCAAGTTGCGCGCGATGGGGGCGTCCGAGGTGTACGAGGCTGCTAGTGCCGCGGAGGCGCGGGCCCGGGCACATGCGACCGGCCCGTGCGACCTGTGCATCCTCGACCTGGGGCTGCCCGACGGAAACGGGTTGGACCTGCTTGGCGAGTTGCGCAACGCGGGATGGCCCCGGCTGGTGGTGCTCTCGGCGGCCGACGATCCGTACTCGGTCCGCGCCGCGTTCGTCGCCGGCGCGCAGGGGTACCTGTTGAAGTCCGCGTCGCCGTCGGTGGTCTCCGACGGGGTCCGGCGGGTGCTGGACGGCGGGGTCTACGCCGACCCGTCGGTGGCCTCCCTGCTGGCCGCGGGGCTGCGCGGCGGCCCGAGCGACAGCGGCGTCGCCGACCTGTCCGCCCGCGAGATCGAGGTGCTCCGACTGGTCGCCGACGGCAAGTCCAACAAGGAGATCGGCGAGACGCTCAACCTCTCCGCACTCACCGTCAAGAGCCACCTGGCCCGGATCGCTCGCAAACTCGGCACCGGCGACCGCGCCCAGATGGTCGCCCAGGTGATGCGCGCCGGCATCATCCGCTAGAGCCCCTGCGCTACTCCGGACGCTGCCGCCCCCGCTCCCGTCGGCGGCGCGCCCAGGCCATGCGCCGGCCAGCAGCGGCGTACTGTCGAGTTCCGTGACCGACAGCGCGCCTGACCAGGGGTTAGGCGCGCGCCCCCTTCCGCTCCTCGAGCCCCGTGACGGCGTTCCGGACCCGGTTACCACGCCGGGTGCGCGGGCCGCTGCCGCCGCCCGGCTGGCCGCCGGCAGCGGCCCGGTCGCGGTCGACGCCGAGCGCGCCTCCGGCTACCGGTACGGCCAGCACGCGTACCTGGTGCAGCTGCGCAGGGCCGGCACCGGCACCGTGCTGATCGACCCGGTACCCCTGCCGGACCTGTCCGAGGTCGCCGCGGCCATCGCGGGCGCCGAGTGGGTGCTGCACGCGGCCAGCCAGGACCTGCCCTGCCTGGCCGAGGTCGGGCTGCGGCCGGACCGGCTGTTCGACACCGAGCTGGCCGGCCGGCTGCTCGGCTACCAGAAGGTCGGCCTAGCCGCCATGGTCGAGCACCGGCTCGGCTACGCGCTGGAGAAGGGTCACTCGGCGGCGGACTGGAGCACCCGCCCGCTGCCCAGGGCCTGGCTGGCGTACGCGGCGCTGGACGTCGAGGTGCTGGTGGATCTGCGCGACGTGCTGGAGCGGGAGCTGGTCGAGGCGGGCAAGCTGGACTGGGCTCGACAGGACTTCGCCGCGATCGTGGCCGCCCCTCCCCCGCCGCCGCGGGCCGAGCCGTGGCGGCGGACCTCCGGCATCCACCGGGTGCGCGGGCGGCGCCAGCTCGCTGCCGTGCGGGCGCTCTGGGAGTCCCGGGACGCGCTGGCCCGGGACCGCGACCTGGCACCCGGCCGGCTGCTGCCGGACGCCGCGATCGTGCAGGCCGCGCTGGCCGACCCGGCGTCGCCGGCCGCCCTGCTCGCCGTCCCGGTCTTCGGCGGCCGGCAGCAGCGGCGGCTGCTGAGCCGGTGGTACGCGGCGATCGCCGCAGCCCGGGCACTGCCCGACCCGGAGCTGCCCTCGCTCGCGGTGCCCTCGGACGCGCCGCCGCCGGTCAACCGGTGGGCCGACCGGGACCCCGAGGCGGCGGCCCGGCTGGCCGCGGCCCGAGCCGTGATGACCGCGCTGGCCAAGCGGCACGCCGTCCCGGTGGAGAACCTGCTGGCTCCCGACCTGCTCCGGCGGCTGGCCTGGGAGCCGCCGGCCGAGCGCAGCGCCCACCGGCTGGCCGCCATCCTCACCGCGGCCGGCGCGCGCCCATGGCAGGTCGAGCTGGCCGCCCAGCCGCTGGCCGAGGCGCTCCAGGCGCGCATCGGCGCCGGCGCCGAAGCCGCGACGCCGGCCGCCGCCCCCTCTGTCGCCCCGGCGGACACCGGCTCCTGATACGCTGCAAGTTACTCGTCGGTAACCATACAGGAGCGAACCATGGTGGCTCCCCGCACCGTGCGCGACGTCGCCTTCGTGGAGGGCGTCCGGACCCCGTTCGGCAAGGCCGGCCCGCAGGGGCAGTATGCCGAGACCCGGGCCGACGACATGGTCGTCGCGGTCATCCGGGAGCTGCTGCGCCGGCACCCGCAGCTGCCTCCGGAGCGGATCGACGAGGTAGCCATCGCGGCCACCACCCAGACCGGCGACCAGGGCCTGACCATCGGCCGGAGCGCGGCGCTGCTGGCCGGGCTGCCGGCCTCGGTGCCCGGGTTCGCCATCGACCGGATGTGCGCCGGCGCGATGACCGCGGTGACCACGGTCGGCAGCGGGATCGCGGTCGGCGGGTACGACGTGGCGATCGCCGGCGGCGTCGAGCACATGGGCCACCACCCGATGGGCCAGGGCATCGACCCGAACCCCCGGTTCCTGGCCGAGCGGCTGGTCGACCCGTCGGCGCTGGTGATGGGGCAGACCGCGGAGAACCTGCACGACCGGTTCCCCGGCATCGGCAAGCAGCGCTGCGACGCGTTCGCCGCGGCCAGCCAGGCCAAGCTGGCCAAGGCCTACGCGGACGGCCGGATCCAGCCGGACCTGGTCCCGGTCGCCACCCGGTCGGCCGAGCAGGGCTGGGGCCTGGCGGGGCGGGACGAGCCACCCCGCCCGGGCACCACGGTCGAGGCGCTCGCTACCCTGAAGACGCCGTTCCGTCCACACGGGAGGGTTACGGCCGGCAACGCAGCCGGCCTGAACGACGGTGCCACCGGGTGCATCCTGGCCGCACAGGAGGTGGCCGCCGAGCTCGGCCTGCCGGCCCGGATGCGGCTGGTCGGCTACGCGTTCGCCGGCGTCGCGCCGGAGCTCATGGGCCTCGGACCGATCCCGGCGACCGAGCGGGTGCTGCGCACCACCGGACTGTCCATCGAGGACATCGGCCTGTTCGAGCTGAACGAGGCGTTCGCGGTGCAGGTGCTGGCCTTCCTGGACCACTTCGGCGTCGCCGACGACGACCCGCGGGTGAACCAGTACGGCGGCGCGATCGCGGTCGGGCACCCACTGGCCTCCTCCGGGGTTCGCCTGATGACGCAGCTGGCCAGGCAGTTCGCCGAACACCCGGAGGTCCGGTACGGGCTGACCGCGATGTGCGTCGGGATGGGCATGGGCGGCGCGGTGATCTGGGAGAATCCTCAGTGGAGCGGAGGTGAGGGGTGACCACCTCGACGGTACTGTCCACTCAGGAGTTTCCGGACGAGATCGTCACCCGGGCGCTGCTCCGGTACGTCGAGGTGCCAGGCCTCTCCGGCGAGCTGGCTCTGATCACATTGGACAACGGCCGGGACCACACCCGGCCGGCTACCTTCGGCCCGGGTGGACTGTCCAGCCTGGACGCCGCGCTGGACGCGGTGGAGGCGAGGGCGCCCCGGGTGGCCGCGATCGCGGTGACCGGCGCCCAGTTCGTGTTCGCGGTCGGCGCCGACCTGTCCGGCGTGCCGCGGATCGCCCACCGGGCCGACGCGCTGGCGCTCGGCCGGCTCGGCCACCGGGTCTTCCGCCGGCTACGCGACTCGGCGGTGCCGACGTTCGCCTTCGTCAACGGCGCCGCGCTGGGCGGCGGGCTGGAGCTCGCGCTGCACTGCCACTACCGGACGCTGTCCTCGGCGGTGACCTCGATCGGGCTGCCGGAGTGCTTCCTCGGGATGGTGCCCGGCTGGGGGGGCACCCAGCTCCTGCCGAACCTCGTCGGCGCGGACGGCGCGGTCACCGTCATGATCCAGAACGCGCTGGAGAACAACCGGCTGCTGACCGCCCCGCAGGCCGCCGAGCTGGGCATCGGGGACGCGCTGCTGGACGCCGCCGACTTCGTCGCCGAGTCGCTGCGGTGGGCCGCCCGGGTGGCCCGCGGCGAGCAGCCGGTGCCCCGCCGGGAGGTTGACCGGGGCCCCGCCTGGGACCAGGCGCTGGCCCGCGGCCAGGCGCTGGCCGACGCCAGGCTGCACGGTGCCGCGCCGGCCCCGTACCGGGCGCTGGACCTGCTCGCGCTGGCCCGCACCGCCTCGCTGGACGGGGCCTGGCCGCCGAGGAGGAGGCGCTCGCCGACCTGGTGCTGACCGAGGAGCTGCGGGCCGGGCTGTACGCGTTCGACCTGGTGCAGAAGCGGGCCAGGCGGCCGGCCGGCGCGCCCGACCCGGCGCTGGCCCGCCCGGTGACCAAGGTCGGCGTCGTCGGGGCCGGGCTGATGGCCTGCCAGCTCGGCCTGCTGTTCGCCCGCCGGCTGCAGGTGCCGGTGCGGCTCACCGACCTGGACCAGGACCGGCTGGACCGTGGGCTGGCCGCGGTGCACGGCGAGATCGACACCCAGCTGCGCACCAAGCGGGTCACCGCCGACGCGGCGAACCGGCTGCACGGCCTGGTCACCGGCTCGCTGGACCGGCACGCGTTCGCCGACGCGGACCTGGTGATCGAGGCGGTGTTCGAGGACCTGGCGGTGAAGCGGCAGGTGCTGGCCGAGCTGCAGACGGTCGTGTCGGACGACTGCGTGCTGGCCACCAACACGTCCGCGCTGTCGGTCTCGGCGATGGCCGACCAGCTTGCCCACCCGGAACGGGTGGTCGGGCTGCACTTCTTCAACCCGGTCGCGGTGCTGCCGCTGCTGGAGGTGGTGCGCGGCCGGCGCACCGACGAGGCCACCGTGGCCACCGCGCTCACGGTCGGCAAGGCGCTGCGGAAGTCCTGCGTGCTGGTCGCCGACGCGCCGGCGTTCGTGGTGAACCGGCTGCTCACCCGCTTCCTCGGCGAGGTGACCGCTGCGGTCGACGAGGGCACGCCGGTCGAGGTGGCCGACCGGGCGCTGGCCCCGCTCGGGCTGCCGATGTCCCCGTTCGTGCTGCTGGCGCTCGTCGGCCCGGCGGTAGCCCTGCACGTGGGCGAGACGCTGCAGGCGGCGTTCCCGGACCGGTACCGGGTCAGCGACAACCTGCGCCGGCTGGTCCAGGCCGGAAAGCCGGGCATCTACACCTGGGGCCCGCATGGAGCCGAGCTGGATCCCGAGGTGCGGGCGCTGTTCGCGGTCGGCGACCGGCCCAGCAGCGCGGAGCAGGTGCGGGCGCGGGCGCTGGACGCGCTCGCCGTCGAGGTGCGGCTGCTGCTGGACGAGGGCGTGGTGGACGAGCCGCAGGACGTGGACCTGTGCCTGCTGCTCGGCGCCGGGTGGCCGTTCCACCTCGGCGGGATCACGCCGTACCTGGACCGCACCGGGGTCGCCGAGCGGGCCACCGGCCGGCGGTTCCTGCCCCGCGGGGTGGCCTCGCTGCCGGCCTAGCCGGCGGCGGCCCCGAGCCGCCGGTCCGGGCAGGTCAGCTCTGCGCCACCGCGGATGCCGGCGGCAGGTCGTTGCCCAGCAGCAGGCCGGTGCGCTCGCCGGCGAAGTAGTAGACGACCTTGCCGTCCGGCCGGGCGGCCAGCACCCACCCACCCACGGTGAACGCCGGGGGCGCCGGGTCGGACAGTGGCGTGCCGCCCTCCAGCGCCACCACGTTCATGTCCGCCTCGCTGTCCGCGCTGGTCGGCCCGACCATCAGCCGGGCGTGGTCGTTCACCCGGGCGAGCACGGCGAACGTGCGGCCGTGGAAGTCCAGCGCGGCCGGCCCGGTGGCCTGCACCGCGGAGAGCTGCGGGAGCCACCGGACGCCCCGGGTGCCGGTCAGGCCGAGCACGCCCAGCCGCAGGTCGGCGCGGCGGACCAGCACGACGTTGCCGGCCGCGGCCAGCGCCTGCGCGTCGGCCAGCACCCGGGTCAGCCCGTTCGGCTGCACCAGCAGGGTGGACAGCGGCACCAGGTCGGCCGGTACCGAGCCGGCCTCGGCGCCCGACCCGCCGCCGGGCTCCGGGCCGCCGGCGGCCGCGCTCGTGGTGGGCTGCAGCGGCGCACCGGCCCGGTCGGTGGCCGGGCCCACCCCTCGGGTCCCGGCGTTCGGGACGGTGGGCGACGGGGTGGTCGGCCGCGACCGCGGGGTCGGTGCCGCGGTCGACACCGTGCCGGTCGTCGCGACCAGGCCGGCCGGGGTGTCCGCAACCAGCCGGGCGGCCGGCGGCAGGTCCACCACCACCGGCGGCTCCCGGCCGGCGAGCGCCACCCGGGTCGCGACGCTGCCGTCGGCCAGCCACACCGCGCGGCCGTCCGCGGCCGGGACGACCTGGTCGGCGGGCCCGAGCAGGACCGCCGGGCGGCCGCGCCGGACCAGGTACGCCGAGGTCTGCTGCACCGGCGGACGCGTCCCACCGACCCGGTCCTCGGGCGGCAGCGTGCCGGCCGGGAAGGCGAGCAGCCGGCCGAGCACCACCGCGGAGCCGCTCACCGACCAGGTGCGCAACGCCAGCACGCCGTGCGGCAGCGGCAGCGGCATCTGCCGCCTGGTGCTCGTGTCGAACCGCACCACCCGTCCGGCGGTGACCAGCAGCACGCTGCCGATCCGCGGCGGCTCCGTGGCGACCGCGCCGACGGTGACCGACACCCCGCTCGGCCGGTCGGCCGGCGGCGGCTGACCGTGCGCGACGCTGACCGCGACCGCCACCGCGAGCAGCCCGATCGCCAGCGCCGGCCGCCGCGCCCAGGCCGCGAGCCGGTGTGGAGGAGCAGGCGCGGGCACGGGAGAATGCTCTCAGACCGCCCTGACCCGCCCGGTGGTCGGCAGCCGGACGGTGACCTGCAGGCCGCCGCTCGGCTGTGGCACCGCGCTGACCTCGCCGCCGTGCGCGGTGGCCACCGCGCGCACGATCGACAGGCCGAGACCGGCGCCGCGGGACGCGGTGCGCGCGGTGCCGCCCCGCCGGAACGGCTCGAACAGCTCCTCCACCGCGTCGACCGGCACCACCGGGCCGCTGTTCGCGACGGTGAGGCTGGCCACCGACCGGCCGCCATGGGTTGTGGTCCCGGTACGGATGGTGACCCAGCCGCCGTCGACGTTGTGCAGCACGGCGTTCTCCACGAGGTTCCCGGCCAGCCGGTCGAGCAGCTCCGGGTCGCCACTGGCCGGCGCCGGCTCGGTCTTCGCGGTGACCTCGACGCACCGGCGGTGTGCCTCGCCGTCCACCCGGGCCACCGCCGCCTCGGCCAGCCCGGCGAGGTCGACCGGCTCGTGCAGCTCGAGGCCGACCCGCGCCTGCCCCTCGCTGCGGGCGAGCACCAGCAGCGCGTCGACCAGCCGGTCGGCCCGCACGCTGGCCTCGCGGACCACCTCGCCCATCGTCCGCAGGTCCGCGACCCCCGCGGTCGGGTCGCCGAGGGTCACGTCCACCTCGGTGCGGATGACCGCGAGCGGTGTGCGCAGCTCGTGGCTGGCGTTCGCGACGAACCGCCGCTGGCTGTCGAACGCGGCGTCCAACCGGCCGAGCATGTCGTCGAACGTGTCGGCCAGCTCCTTCAGCTCGTCGCTCGGGCCGTCCAGCGCGATCCGCTGGTCCAGCGTCTCGGTGGACAGCCGGCGTGCGGTCGCGGTCAGCTTGCTCACCGGCTGCAGCGCCTGCCCGGCCAGCACGAACCCGGCGGCCACCCCGACGAGCACCACCACGCCGAACGCGAGCGCGCCGGCGTGCAGCAGCTCGCCGCGGGCCTGGTCACGGACCAGCCGGAGGTAGTCGCCGGAGCCGATGGTCACCACCCGGCCGGCGCTGTCCCGCAGCACCAGGTTCTGCCCCGGCGGGAACTGCGGGACGTGCCGGACGGTCCGGTCCAGCACCACCGCTGCGGTGCCGAGCAGGGTGAGCCCGACCACGCAGAGCAGCCCGCCATAGAGCACGGTAAGCCGCAGCCGCAGGGTCGACCGGGGTCGGAGCCGCGCCGGGCGCGGGCGGTCCGCCAGGTCGGCCGGGTGTGGCTCGCCGGCCGATGGCGGTGCCGCCGGTGCCGCGGAGCTCATCCGGCGCCGGCCTCGCTCGCCGGCTCCGGGCTGGCCGGCTCCGGCGGGATCCGGTAGCCGGCGCCGACCACGGTCTCGACCACCGGAGGGTCGCCAAGCTTGCGGCGGAGGGTCATCACGGTGACCCGGACGGTGGTGGTGAACGGGTCGGCGTTCTCGTCCCAGACTCGGTCGAGCAGCTCCTCGCTGGACACCACCGCGCCCCGGGCCGCCAGCAGCACCTCCAGCACGCCGAACTCCTTGCGGGTCAGCTCGACCGGCTGCCCCTCCCTGGTCACGGTGCGACGGGCCGGGTCCAGCGCGATGCCGGCGGCGGTGAGCACCGGCGGCGCAGGCGGGGTGGACCGCCGGCCCAGCGCGCGCACCCGAGCCGCGAGCTCCGCGAACGCGAACGGCTTCGGCAGGTAGTCGTCTGCGCCCAGGGAGAGGCCCTCCACCTTGTCCGCCACCGTGCCGCTGGCGGTGAGCATGATCACCCGGGTCAGGGTGCCCTCGACGGCGAGCCGCCGGCACAGCTCGTCGCCGGACATCCCGGGCAGGTCCCGGTCCAGCACCACCACGTCGTACCGGGTGACGGTCGCCTTCTCGTGCCCGGCCGAGCCGTCATAGGCGACGTCGACCGCCATGCCCTCGCGGCGCAGGCCGCGCGCGACCGCGTCGGCCAGCGCCGCCTCGTCCTCCACCACCAACACCCGCACGCCCCCAGCATGCAGCAACATCGCCGGACCCGGGTGACCCCCGGTAGGCGGGGTCAGGACTCGGCGGCTTCCGCGGCCCCGGTCGGCTCGCCGGCGCCGGCCCGCTCGCCCGCGACAGCCGGCTCCACTCCGTGGTCCGGCCCGGTGTCCTGGCTGGAGTCCAGCCCGGACACCCATTCCAGCACCCGCCGGGCCACGTCCTGTGCGGTGAGCCCGACGTCCGCCTTGACCTGCGGGACGGCGCCGTGCCCGAGGAACCGCTGCGGGATGCCCACGTCCCGGGTCGGCACGTCGACGCCGGCGTCGCGCAGCGCCTGGGACAGCCGGCTGCCCACCCCGCCGGCCCGGCCTCCGTCCTCGACGGTCACCACCAGCCGGTGCCGAGCGGCCAGCGCGACCAGCTCCGGGTCGATCGGAGCCACCCAGCGCGGGTCGACGACCGTCGCCGCGACCCCCTCGGCGGCGATCCTCTCCGCCACGTCCAGCCCGACGCCGGCCATCGCGCCCACCGAGACGACCAGCACCTCGGCGCCGGCCGGCGCCCGCAGCAGGTCCAGCTCGCCGATCCGGCGCATCGCCGGGATGCTCGCGCCGAGCGGCGTCTTCGGGAACCGCAGCACGGTCGGCCCTGCGGTCCAGTCGACCGCCTCCTGCAGCTCCTCGCGCAGCGTCGGCTCGTCCCGCGGCGCGGCGATCCGGATGCCCGGCACCACGCCCAGGATCGACAGGTCCCACATGCCGTTGTGGGACGGCCCGTCCGCGCCGGTGATCCCGGCCCGGTCCAGCACGAGGGTGACCGGCAGCCGGTGCAGCGCGACGTCCAGCAGCACCTGATCGAACGCCCGGTTCAGGAACGTCGCGTAGATCGCGACCACCGGGTGCAGCCCGCCGAGCGCCAGCCCGGCCGCGGAGGTGACCGCGTGCTGCTCGGCGATCCCGACGTCGAAGATCCGGTCCGGGTACGCCTCGGCGAACCGGGCCAGGCCGGTGGGGTGCAGCATCGCCGCGGTGATCGCCACGATGTCGGACCGCTCGGCGCCGAGCCGCACCATCTCCTCGGCGAACACGCCGGTCCAGGACAGCCCGCTGGCCGTCGCCAGCGGCCGGCCGGTGGCCTGGTCGAACGCGCCACCCGGGCTGTGCAGGTTGTCCACCTCGTCGGCCTCGGCCGGCGGGTAGCCGTACCCCTTCTTGGTCACGCAGTGCACGATCACCGGCCCGCCGAACCGGCTGGCCCGGCGCAGCGCGGACTCGACCGCCGCGATGTCGTGGCCGTCCACCGGCCCGACGTACTTCAGCCCGAGGTCCTCGAACAGCCCCTGCGGGGCCAGCATGTCCTTGAGCCCCTTCTTGATCCCGTGCAGGGTGTCGTACAGCGGCGGGCCGACCAGCGGGGTCCTGGCCAGCGCCTCCTTGACCGCCTCCAGCGCGGCCTCATAGCCGGGCCGCAACCGCAGCGAGGCCAGGTGGTTGGCCAGCCCGCCGATGGTCGGCGAGTAGGACCTGCCGTTGTCGTTCACCACGATGACCACCGGCCGGTCCTTGGCGGCGGCGATGTTGTTCAGCGCCTCCCAGCACATCCCGCCGGTGAGCGCCCCGTCGCCCACCACGGCCACCACCTGCCGCCGCTCCTGGCGCAGCGCGAACGCCTTGGCCAGGCCGTCGGCGTAGGACAGCGCGGTGGACGCGTGCGAGTTCTCGATGATGTCGTGCTCCGACTCGGTCTGGCTCGGGTAGCCGGACAGGCCGCCCTGCTGCCGCAGCCGGTCGAACCCGTCCTGCCGGCCGGTGAGGATCTTGTGCACGTACGCCTGGTGGCCGGTGTCCCACAGGATCCGGTCCCGTGGCGAGTCGAACACCCGGTGCAGCGCGATCGTCAGCTCGACCGCGCCCAGGTTGGGCCCCAGGTGGCCGCCGGTCGCGGAGACCTTGGCGACCAGGAAGTCGCGGATCTCCTCGGCGAGCAGGGGCAGCTTGGCTGCCTCCAGCCGGCGGAGGTCCTGGGGGGAGCGGACCTGCGCGAGCAGCGATGACGTGGGCACGAGGACTCACTCTAGCGGCGGACCAACCGCGCGCCTCCTGAGCGGGTGGACGTGTGTCGCGTCACCGAGTGGTCACCGCCCGGTGCGCTCGCGGCCACGCCGGGCCAGCGAGTCGATCACGACCGAGGCCACCAGCACCGCGCCGGTGATCATGTACCGGACCGCGCTGCTCAGGTTCTCCAGCAGCAGGCCGTTGGTGATGGCGCCGATGACCAGCATGCCGAGCAGCGCCGACCTCGCCCGGCCGCGACCGCCAAAAAGGCTGGTCCCGCCGATGACCGCGGCGGCGATCGAGTTGACCAGGGTGTCCCCGCCGCCGGTCGCCTGGTCCACCCCGCCGAGGTAGCAGGCGCCGATCACGCCGCCCAGCGCGGCGAACGTCGAGGTGAGCACGAAGATGGAGATCCGGATCCGGTCGACCGGCAGGCCGGCCCGGCGGGCCGCCTCGATGTTGCCGCCGATCGCGTACACCGCGCGGCCGTACCGGGTCCGGGTCAGCACGAAGTCCACCACCACGACGAGCGCCAGGAACACCACCAGCGTCCACGGCACGCCCCGGTCCCGGGACAGCACGTACACAACGAGGGCCAGCACCACGAACAGCAGCACGCACCGGATCGCGATCTCGGTGACCGGCCGGGCCCGGAGTCCGGCGTGCCGACGGCGGGTCGCCTCGCCGTACATCGTGGCGAACAGCAGCACCGCGACGGCCGCGGACAGGGCGTAGGCCAGACCGTTGAGCACGAACGCGTTGTCGGTCTGGCCGAACTTCACCAGCGGGCCGTCCGGCGGGAGGTTGATCGACCCGGTGCTGCCGAGGATCTTGATCTGCAGGCCGAGCCAGATGAGCAGGCCGGCGAGCGTGACCACGAACGACGGGACGCCCAGCTTCGTGAACACCAGCCCGTGCAGCAGGCCGATGGCGGCCCCGCCGGCCAGCGCCAGGACGATCGCGAGCAACGGGTTGTACCCGTGGTTGACGTTGAGCACGCCCAGGATCGCCGCGGCGGCGCCGCTCACCGAGCCGATCGATAGGTCGATCTCGCCGAGCAGCAGGACCAGCACGACGCCGGTGGCGATGATCCCGGTCGGCGCGACCAGCTGAGCGATGCTGACCAGGTTGAACGCGTGCAGGAAGACGCTGTTCAGCAGCTCGAAGACGATGACGATGACGATCAGGCCGATGATCACGGGCAGCGAGCCGAGCTCGCCGCTGCGCATCCGGTTGACGAAGTCGTCGACGTACCCGGGCAGTCCCTCGCGCCGGACGAGGCGCTCGTCGGTGGGGAGGACGCCCGGGACCGCGGCGGCGCTGCCTACCGCGGGGCGCTCCTCCACTTCCTCAGGCGGTATGACCGTCGGCGTCGGCTCGCTCATCTCCCGCTCCTCCGCCCGCTCATGACCCGTCCTCCGTCCCGTCGCCGGTGGGTCGGGTGACGTGCGCGCGGCGTGCCGCGCGCTCGGCCACCACGTTGTCCATGGCCCCGGTGATCGCGGCCACCACGTCCTCCTGGTCGACCTCGCCCACGGTGAACTCACCGCCGTTGCGGCCGAGCCGGAGCACCACGATCCGGTCGGCCACCGCGAACACGTCGGCCAGGTTGTGGCTGATCAGCACGATGGCGAGGCCACGCTCGCGCAGCCGCTCGACCAGGTTGAGCACCTCGGCGGTCTGCGCCACCCCGAGCGCCGCGGTCGGCTCGTCCAGGATGACGACCTTCGGCTGGCCGAGCAGCGACCGGCTGATCGCCACCACCTGACGCTGGCCACCGGACAGGCTGGCCACCCGGATGCGCACGCTCGGGATCTTGGCAGCGAGCTGGCGGAGCAGCTCCAGCGAGCGGCGCTCCATCTCGACCTCGTTCATCAGCCGGCCGCGGACGACCTCCCGACCGAGGAAGAGGTTCGCCACCACGTCGAGGTTGTCGCAGAGCGCGAGGTCCTGGAACACGGTCGCGACACCCAGGTCCTGCGCGGCGTGCGGGCTCGGGATGCTCACCGAGTGGCCCTCGAACTGGATCTCGCCGTCGTCCGCGGGGGCGACCCCGGCGATGACCTTGACCAGGGTCGACTTGCCCGCGCCGTTGTCGCCGACCAGGGCCACCACTTCGCCCAGCCGGACCTCGAAGTTCACATCGCTGAGTGCTCGGACCGCTCCGAAGCGTTTGTTGATCCCCTGGAGCGAGAGGACCGGGGTGCCGGTAGCGGCCGGCGAGGGTTCCTGGGCAGTCGCCGTCATGGGCGTGATCCTCCTCCATATGTGCCGGGAGCGGGAGCCATCAGATCGCTCCCGCTCCCGACTGGACGGTGCCTCGCTACGACAGGCCGGCGGCGCTGCAGGCGCTGGCGTACGCGGAGGTGCAGATCTGCTGCACCGTCCACAGGCCGTCCTTGACGACCGTGTCCTTCACGTTGTCCTTGGTCACCGCGACCGGGGTGAGCAGGAAGGACGGGACGTCCTTGGTGCCGTTGTTGACCGTTGCCGACGCACTCGGCTTGTTGCCCTTCAGCAGGTCGACGGCGAGCTGGGCGGTCTGGTCGGCCTCCGGCTTGTACGCTTTGTAGACGGTCATGTACTGGTCGCCGGACACGATCCGCTGGATCGCGGCGAGCTCCGCGTCCTGGCCGGTGACCGGAGGAATCGGGCTGACGCCGGCGGACCGCATGGCCGCGATCGCGCCACCGGCGGTGCCGTCGTTCGCCGCGTAGACGCCGATGAAGCCGGTCTTGCCGAGCTTGGCGATCTCGGCGGCCATGAAGGACTGGGCGTTGGCCGGCTTCCAGTCCGGGGTGAAGAAGTCCGGCTTCGGGTCGAGCGTGAAGCCGCTGGTGTCGAGCACGGAGTGCGCGCCCTTGTTGAACAGCTTCGCGTTGTTGTCCTTGGTGTCGCCGTTGATCATGACGATCTTGCCGCTGGTCTTCCCGTCCTTCTTCAGCTTCTCGACCAGGGCGGTGCCCTGCAGCTGGCCGACCTTCTCGTTGTCGAACGAGACGTAGTAGTCGATGTCGGCATTCTGGATGAGCCGGTCGTAGGACACCACCGGGACGCTCTTCGCCTTCGCCAGGTTGGCGATCGAGCCGGCGGTCGCGCCGTTCACCGGGTCGAGAATCATCACCTTGGCGCCCTGGGCGAGCGCGGTCTGCGCCTGCTGGCGTTGCTGGTCCGCCTGCTGGTTCGCGTTGAAGTAGGCGATCTTGCAGTCGGGGCAGAGCTCCTTGATCTTCTTCTCGATCAGTGGCCGGTCGAACGCCTCGTACCGGGTGGTCTGCGACTCCGGCAGCAGCAACGCGATGGTGCCGCTGGTGGACCCGCCACCCCCTCCCCCGGACGACGAGCTCTTGTTGCTGTTGCAGGCTGTTCCCATGGCGAGGAGCGCGAGCGCGGCGAGGACCGTCGCTCCGCGGCGAACAGTGGACACCTGACCTCCAGGGACTGCGGGTCCGGCGAAGCCGGTCGGTCGCGTCGGCGGGATTCCCGGACACTGCTAGCCCAGTGGCCTCAATGTCAAGCTTCTGACGAAACCGTGATCTAACCCGGCTAGCTGAATCGAATCAGGTGCCGATGCAACCGTTTTCTCCAGCCGATCTGCTACGCCACCCGGCGGCTTCTGCGCACTCTTGACAGAGCCCTGATCGGAACGGACGATCCCGGCATGTCCCTGGGCGAGCACGCTGCGCTGCGGCTGCGCGGGCCGGAGCGGCGGATCGCGGACGCCCTGCGGCACCTGGGCCCGGCCACCCGGGCCGAGGTGGGCGCGGCAACCCGGCTGTCCAGGGCCACCGTATCGGCAGGCCTGTCGGCACTGCTCGACGCCGGGCTGGTGGTGGAGACCGGGGAAGCGGTGCCGGCCGGACCGGCCGGCGGCCGGCCGCCGGGGCTGGTTCGGCTCGCCCCGTCGGCGGGGCTGGCGGTCGGCGTCGACGTCGGGCGCCGGCACATGCGGGTGGCGGTCGCCGACCTGGGCCACCAGGTCCTGGGCGAGCGGTCGATCCGGCTCGACTACGCCACCCCGGCCGGCCAGGTGCTCGACGGCGCGGCCGACGTCGTCAGCACCGAGTTGCGGGAGGCCGGCGCGAAGCTGACCGACGTGGTCGGGGTGGGCCTCGGGCTGCCGGCGCCGGTCGACCAGCGGTCCGGCACCATCACCGCCTCGAACATCCTGCCGGGGTGGGCCGGGCTGGCCGCCGGCGACCAGCTCGCCGCCCGGCTCGGCCGGCCGGTGATCGTCGACAACGACGCGAACCTGGGCGCGCTGGCGGAGGCGCTGTGGGGGGCCGGGCGGGGCATCGACACGCTGGCCTACGTGAAGGTCGCCACCGGGATCGGCGCCGGGCTGGTGCTGGACGGCCGGCTGTTCCGCGGGGTGTCCGGGCAGGCCGGCGAGATCGGCCACTTCACCCTGGACGAGCACGGCGACGTGTGCCGGTGCGGCAACCGGGGCTGCCTGGAGCTGGTCGCCGGCGGTGCGGCGCTGGTGGCGGCGCTGCGCCGGACGCACGGCGAGCTGCACAGCGTCGAGGACGTGGTGGCGCTCGCCGCCGGCGGTGACCCGGCCGCCCGGCGGATGATCGCCGACGCGGGCGCGCACCTGGGTGTGGCCGCCGGCGGCCTGGTCAACCTCGTCAACCCACAACGGCTGATCGTCGGCGGCGAGCTCGGCCGGGCCGGGGATATCCTGCTCGAGCCGCTCCGCCACGCCTTGCGGCGGTCGGCCGTGCGCCCCGCGGCCGACGCGGTCGACGTGGTCAGCGGGGAGCTCGGGGACCGCTCCGAGGTGCTCGGCGCGGTCGCAGTGGTGCTGCGCGAGCTGGACCGGGCCCGTCCGGCCGCGGCGCACGCCGCCGCGCCCTGAGCCCGGCCGCGGCCCCCAGGGAGCCGCGCATCTCGCCGGAGCCGCGCCAAGCCGACGCGCCACCGAGCCACCGGCACCGAGCCACCGGCACCGAGCCACCGGCACCGCCGGACCACCGGCGCCCGGCCGGGCTGCGCCGACCCCTCGCCGGCTGCGCCGACCGGAGCCCCCGCGGGCTCCGGTCAGAGCCGGGGCGACCAGCGGGTGCCGTGCAGCGCGGCGTCCACGACGGCGACCGAGCGGGACAGCTCGGCGAGCCGGGCGCCCTCCCGCTCGTAGGCGCTCATCGCCGCCTCGACGACCTCCGGGGGAAGCGCGCGCCCGAGGTCCCGACGCAGGCTGCGCCAGCCGGCGCGGGCGGCTTGGAGGCAGGCGTCCACGTGCCCAGCCGCGAACCGGGACAGCAGCACGGGATGCCGGCACAGCACCGGATAGCCCCGGTACTCCCCCGGCACCAGGTCGAGCAGCCAGCTCACCGCGGTCGCCTCCCAGTCCGGAGTGTCCGGCGGCTGCACGGCGGTCGGCCAGTGCGGCGGGAGCGCCATCGCCACACGTCAGGCCGGGGTGAGCAGGGCGACGCACTCGACGTGGTGCGTCATCGGGAAGAGATCGAATGCCCGCAGCGCGGCCAGCCGGTAGCCCGCGTCGAGGGCGACCCGCACGTCGCGGGCAAGCGGGGCCGGGTCGCAGGAGACGTAGCCGACCGCCCGCGGGCCCAGCGCGAGCAGCGCCCGGATGACGGCCGGCCCGGCGCCGGCCCGCGGCGGGTCGAGCACGGCCACGTCCGGGCGGACGCCGAGCCGGCGCAGAACGCCAGCGGTGACCCGGCCCTGCCGGACGCTCGCCTGCGGCAGGTCGGCCAGGTTGGCCACCGCATCGGCGACCGCGACCCGGTTGGACTCCACCGCGACGACCTGCCCGCGCTCCCCGACCGCCTCGGCCAGCACACCCGCGAACAGGCCGGCCCCGGCGTACAGGTCGAGCGCCAGCTCGCCGGGCCGCGGGTCGAGCAGCTCCCGAACGCAGCCGGCCAGCGCGTCGGCGGCGGCCGGGTGCACCTGCCAGAACCCGGTCGCCGCCACCCGCCAGCGTCGCCCGGCGGCCAGCTCGGTCACCTCGGCCGGGCCGAGGAGCTCGACGGCCGCGGGGCCACCAGGCGCCGCCGGCGCCGGCGTGACCGCGGCTGCCGCTGCCGGGGTGACCGCGGGCGCGGTCGCCGGAGTCACCAGCACAGTCCGGTCGCCGCCGGTGCTCGCCACCACCTCCACCGCGTCGGCATTCGCCCATCGGCGCCGGCCGACTCCGGCGCCGTTCACCTCGCCGGTCGCCAGTGGACAGTGCGGCACCGGCTCCACCTCGTGCGAGCGGTGCCGGCGCAGGCCGACCTGCCCGTCCGGGGTGACCGCGAAGCGCACCCGGGTACGCCAGCCGAGCAGCCCGCCCTGCCGGCCGCCCGGCAGCGCGACCACGTCGACGTCCACATCGGACAGCCCGGCCAGCCTGGCGAGCTGCTCCCGCACGACGGCCGCCTTGAGCCGGCGCTGCGCCGCGCCGGCGGCATGCTGCCAGTCGCAGCCGCCGCACCGGCCGGGACCGGCGTGCGGGCAGGGCGCCGGCACCCGGTCCGGCGAGGCCCGCAGCACCCGGACTGCATCGCCGCGGCAGTACCCACCGCCGCCGTCCTCGGTCACCCGGACGACGACCTGCTCGCCGGGCAGCGCGTGCCGGACGAAGACGACCCGGCCGTGGTGGCGGGCGACGCAGTGCCCGCCGTGCGCCACCCGACCCACCTCGACCTCGATCTCCAGCCCTAGCAGCGGTCCCGGCCGGCGGTTGGGGTCGGCTGTCCGAACCCCCGCCGCAGCGGTCATCCCGCGCTCCGCTCGGTGCTGGCACCGACCCGGTCGGCATCCGGCGCAGCGTCCACCGCGGGGGGGCCCTCGGCGGGAGGGCCGACCCGGGCGTCGATGCCGCGCCGGAGGTCGCCCGGCCGGGGCCGTTCCCGCGGGTGCGCCCGCCGGTCGGAGGACCGCAGCTGCCACGGCACGCTGGTCACCATGACGCCCGGGGAGAACAGCAGCCGTCCCTTCAGCCGCAGCGCGCTCTGGTTGTGCAGGAGGTGCTCCCACCAGTGGCCCACCACATACTCCGGGACGAACACGGTGACCACGTCCCGCGGCGTCTCCCGGCGAATCCGCTTCACGAAGTCGAGCACCGGCCGGGTGATCTCCCGGTAGGGCGACTCCACCACGGTCAGCGCCACCGGTAGGCCCAGGCGCTCCCACTCCGCCTGCAACGCCCGGGTCTCGGCGTCGTCGACGTTGACGGTGAGCGCGGTCAGCGTGTCCGGGCGGGTGGCCCGCGCGTAGGCAAGCGCCCGCAGCGTCGGCTTGTGCACCTTCGAGACGAGCACCACCGCGTGCACCCTGCTCGGCATCAGGATGCTTTCCTCCTCCGGCACCAGCTCCTCCGAGACCCGCGTGTAGTGCCGGTTGATGCCGCGCATCGTCACGAAGATGATCGGCATCGCGACGAGCACGATCCACGCTCCGAGCAGGAACTTCGTGATCGTCACGATCACCAGGACCAGGCCGGTGAAGGTGGCGCCGGTCGCGTTGATGGCCCGGGACCGGAACATCCGGCGCCGGGCCTCCGGGTCGCGCTCGGTACGCAGCAACCGGTTCCAGTGCCGGACCATCCCGGACTGGCCGAGCGTGAAGGAGGTGAAGACACCGATGATGTAGAGCTGGATGAGTCGGGTCACCTCGGCGTGGAAGGCGTAGATGAGCAGCCCGGCGAACGCGGCGAGCAGCACGATCCCGTTGCTGAACACCAGCCGGTCGCCCCTGGTGTGCAGTTGCCGGGGCAGGTAGCGGTCCTGCGCCAGCACCGAGCCGAGCAGCGGGAAGCCGTTGAACGCGGTGTTCGCGGCGAGGATGAGGATCAGCGCGGTGGCCGCCTGGATGTAGAAGAAGCCGATCGAGCCGTGCCCCCCGAAGACCGCCGCGGCGATCTGGGCGATCACTGTGCGCTGCGGCTCGGTGTGGCAGTCGCCGGTGAAGCCGACCAGGTCGCAGGCGTTGTCGGCGACCCGCACCTTGGCGATCAGGGCCAGCGCCGTGACGCCGCTGAACATCGTGATCGCCAGCGTGCCCATGGCCAGCAGCGTGGTGGCCGCGTTCCGGCTCTTCGGCTTGCGGAACGCGGGCACGCCGTTCGCGATCGCCTCCACTCCGGTGAGCGCCGTGCACCCGGACGAGAACGCGCGCGCGACCAGGAACACCAGGGCGAAGCCGCCGAGCGAGGCGTAGCCGGCCTCCGGCCTGATACCCAGCCCGGCGCTCTCCGCGACCGGCGCCGAGCCGAACAGGGCCCGCACCAAGCCGGTGCCGATCATGATCAGCACGCCAGCGACGAACCCGTAGGTGGGCACCGCGAACGCGGTGCCGGACTCCCGGACGCCGCGCAGGTTCGTCGCGGCCAGGAGCGCCACCAGGCCGAGCGCCAGCCCGACCCGTGACCCGTTCAGCCCGGGGAACGCGGAGATAATGTTGTCCACTCCGGACGACACGGACACCGCGACGGTGAGCACGTAGTCGGTGAGCAGGGCGCTGGCCACCACCAGCCCAGGGGTCCGGCCGAGGTTGCGGGTGGCGACCTCGTAGTCGCCGCCGCCGGACGGGTAGGCGTGCACCAGTTGCCGGTAGGACGCCACGACGGTGGCCAGCAACAGGACGATCGCGGCCGCCACCCACGGGGTGACCCAGAGGAAGGCGACGCCGGCCAGGGCCAGCATCAGCAGGATCTCCTGGGTCGCGTACGCCACCGAGGACAGCGGGTCGCTGGCGAAGATCGGCAGCGCGATGCGCTTGGGCAGGGTCGCCTCGCCGAGCCGGTCGCTCCGCACCGGCCTGCCGACGACCAGCCGCTTGGTCACGCGGGTGAGCAGGGACACGGCGCGATCGTACGGCTGCGCCGGCCGGGCGGGCCGGTCCGGCGACAGCCTGTGGACAGCCGTTTGGCCTGTGGATGACGGGTCGGGGCCGGCCGGACGGGCGTGTAGCGTCCGCCTCGTGCACATCGTCGTCATGGGCTGCGGCCGGGTCGGGTCAAGTCTCGCGCGCAACCTCGAGCGGGTCGGCCACGAGGTCTCGATCATCGACCAGAGCCCGGCCGCGTTCCGCCGGCTTGGCCCGGACTTCGAGGGCGACCAGGTAACCGGAGTCGGCTTCGACCGGGACACTCTGGTCCGGGCGGGCATCGAGCGGGCCGGCGCGTTCGCCGCGGTCAGCAGCGGCGACAACTCCAACATCATCTCCGCCCGGGTGGCCCGCGAGACGTTCAACGTGCCGCACGTGGTCGCGCGCATCTACGACCCGAAGCGGGCGGAGGTCTACGAGCGGCTCGGCATCCCGACCGTGGCCACGGTGCCGTGGACCACGCATCGGCTGTTGTCGCTGCTGCTCGGCGACAAGCACATCGAGGACTGGCGGGACCCGTCCGGCTCCGTGGCGCTCGTCCAGGTGGCCGTCGAGGACGGCTGGGTGGGGCATCGGATCAGCGAGTTCGAGGCGGCGAGCGGGGCGCGGGTCGCGTTTCTGACCCGGTTCGGCAAGGGAATCCTGCCTACTGGCTCCACCGTCGTGCAGGACGGGGACCTGGTGCACGTCCTGGTCACCGACGACATCGCGGAGGCGGTGGTGGACGTCGCCAGCAGAGTCCCGGAGGTGAGCCACTGATGCGGGTCGCCATCGCGGGGGCCGGCGGCGTGGGCCGTTCGATCGCTCGCGAGCTAGTGGGCAACGGTCACAAGGTGATGCTCATCGACCGCGACCCGGTCAAGGTCGACGCGACCAAGATCCCGGACGCGGAGTGGGTGCTGGCCGACGCCTGCGAGCTTGCCTCCCTGGAGGAGGCCCGGATGCAGGACTGCGACGTGGTGGTGTCGGCGACCGGTGACGACAAGGTCAACCTGGTGGTGTCCCTGCTGGCCAAGACCGAGTTCGCGGTCAGGCGGGTGGTGGCTCGGATCAACCACCCGGATAACGAGTGGCTGTTCACCGAGGCGTGGGGGGTGGACGTGGCGGTCTCCACCCCACGGGTGCTCGCCGCGCTGGTCGAGGAGGCCGTCTCGGTCGGCGACCTGGTGCGGCTGATGACGTTCCGGCAGGGGCAGGCGAACCTGGTCGAGATCACGCTTCCGGAGGATGCCCCGGTGGTCGGCCACCCGGTGCGGGACATCGACCTGCCGCGGGACTCGGCGCTGGTGACCATCCTGCGCGGCGGCCGGGTCATCGTGCCGAGCCCGGACGAGCCGCTGGAAGGCGGCGACGAGCTGCTCTTCGTCGCCGTCCAGGATGTCGAGCAGGAGCTGCGCCTGCTGCTCTGCGGCCCGGCCGTCGCGGCCGGGTAGTCGGGTCGAGCCGGCGCCGCGCCCGGTCAGGCTTCGGCGGGCAGCGGAGCCGCCCGCCGGCGGACCCGGCGCACGGCCAGGATCGTGATGGCCAGCGCTCCCACGGTCACCGGGTAGCCCATGGACAGCCGGGCCACCGCAAGCCACCCGGTGTGGTCCCCCTCGTAGAGGAAGCGCTGCACCAGGAACCGGGCCAGGAAGACCCCGACCCACAGCAACGTGGTCCAGGTGTAAACGCGGAGCAGCGGCGCCTCCCGGCGCCAGCTTCCGCCGCCGCCGTCGACGTACTCCCAGACCACCCCGACCAGCGGCCAGCGGACCAGCACCGAGCCAAGGAACAGCGCTGCGTACAGGAAGCTGGCCCAGATCCCGAGCAGGAAGAAACCCTTCGCCTGCCCGGTCCGGGAGGCGATGTAGGCGGCCAGTGCGACGCCGAGGAAGCCGCTGATCGCCTGCTGCACGCTCTCCCGGCGCACCAGCCGGAGACTCAGCAGCAGCACCCCGCAGCCGACCGCGGACCATACCGCCGCGGTCAGGCCGCCGATCGCGTTCGCGGCCACGAACACCACCACCGGCAGGCCCGAGTCGACCAGGCCGCGCCAGCCGCCGATCTGCTCGACGAGAAGGGGCTGGGACCGCGGCCGGGCGAGAGCCGGGCCGTCGTCGGCGCCCGGCCGGTCCGCGGCCGGGTCGCCCGGCCCGGGCTGGCCCGGCGCGGGCTGGCCCAAAGCGGGCTGGCCCGGCACCGGCGAGCCATCTGCATGACCCGCCGGCGACGTTCCGTTGATCTGGTCACGTATGCGCTCGGTCACAGGCCCACCGGCTTCAGCTCGTACCACGGGTTGAAGATGACCAGGTGACCGTCCTGCTCGGCGACCCGGCCACGGGCGATCACTCCCCGGCCGGGCTCCACCCCGGGGATGCGCCGCCTGCCCAGCCACACCAGGTGCACCGACCCGGAGCCGTCGTACAGCTCCGCGTCGACCGTGGGCACCGTGTCCCGCGGCGTGTACACCACCGAGCGCAGCCGGCCGGCCACCACGACCGGCTCGCCCCGGCAGCACCTGGCGACCGGCTTGGCACCGGTCCGGCCGACGTCGCCCTGCAGATCCTCGGCGTCGAGCTCGTGCGGGTCGGCGACCAGCCGGCGGAATGTCCGCCGGACCCAGCCGCTCTGCCGCGATGTCTCCGCCATGCGTGCAGGGTAGCTCGCGGCGGGGCGGTGGCTGGGTCGGTTCGACCCGGTCGGACGGACCGATCGGGCGACGGACCGGCCCGGCGGCGGGAGGATCTACCGGTGCAGCGGACCTGGGGGCGCCCGGCCGACCCGGTGGCGGTCGTGCTGCCCGGCGCCGGCTCGACGGCCGACTTCGTCACCAGGGCGTTCGGACCCGCGCTGGCCGCAGCCGGGTACGCGCTGGTCACCGCCGAGCCGGTGGCCGGCCCGGAGCTGCCGGCCGCCGCGTTCGCCGGGCTGGACGAGGCGATCGGGCGGTACCGGGTCCGGCTGGCCGGCGGGGTCTCGCTCGGCGCCCAGCTGGCCGTCCGGTGGGCGGCCGGCTCCACCGCGGCGGCCGGGCTGGACGGGCTGCTGCTGGCCCTGCCGGCCTGGACCGGCCGGCCCGGTCGGGTGGCTGCCGCCTCGGCCGCCGCCGCGGCCGAGGTCGAGGGGTACGGCGTCGATGGCGCGCTGCGCCGGGCCGCGGTGGCCGGGCCGGGCCGGGCGCGGTGGGTGCTGGACGAGCTCGCCGCTGCCTGGCCGCGGTACGGCGCGGACCTCGCGGTCGCCCTGCGCACCGCGGCCGGCTGCGCCGGGCCTACGCGGGCGGAGCTGGCCCGGGTCCGGGTTCCGGTCGGGTTGGCCGCGTTCGTCGACGACCCGCTGCACCCGCTGGCGGTCGCCGACCAGTGGGCGGCCGCCTTGCGGTCCGCGGCGGTGGAACGGCTCCGGCTCGCCGACCCGGGCGCGGACCGCGCGCTGCTCGGCGCGGCCGCACTGCAGGCGCTGCGCCGGGCCGCGGCCGGAGGGCGCGTGGCCGCCCTGGACCCGCGACCGCACCGCGGCCGGCCGGTCACTCCCCGGGACCGCCGGCGAGGGTAGCCTTGCCCGCTGTGCCGCCCGACCCCCAGCCAGCCCGTTCGGCCGAGGCTGGCCCGATCGACGCCGTTCCGGCGTCCGTCCCGCACTCTGCCGGGTCGCCGGGCGTCGAGGTGCTGGTCCACCAGCTGGACCCAGAGCTGCCGCTGCCTGCGTACGCGCTTCCCGGCGACGCCGGGGCCGACATCGTGACGGCGGTCGACGCGGAGCTGGCGCCCGGCCAGCGCGCCGTGCTGCCGACCGGAATGGCCATGGCCGTCCCGGAGGGATACGCGGCGTTCGTGCATCCGCGGTCCGGGCTGGCGGCCCGCTGCGGGATGTCCCTGGTCAACGCGCCGGGCACGGTCGACGCCGGCTACCGGGGCGAGATCAAGGTCATCGTGATCAACCACGACCCCGCCGAGACGCTGCGGCTGGCCCGGGGCGACCGGATCGCCCAGCTGGTGGTGCAGCGGGTGGAGCGGGTCAGCTTCCGCCCGGTGCCCGCGCTGCCCGGCTCGGCGCGCGGGGTGGGCGGGCACGGCTCGACCGGCGGACACTCCGGGCTGGCCCCGGCACCGGCGCCCGCCGAGCCACCCGGGCAACGAGCCACCCGGCGAGGAGAGCGCTGATGGCACTCGGACGCCGGGGACGCCGGTCAGAGCGGGCCAAGCTGGACGCCACGCCGCCGTGGCAGGAGGAGCGGGTACGGGAGACGCCCGTCACGACCGGACCGTGGGACGAGCAGGACGTGCCGGACGACGGGGTGCCCCGGCTGGATCTCGGCGCACTCCGGATCCCGATCATCGACGGCTTGGAGGTCACCGTCGGGCTGGACGCGGACGGGCATCCGGTCGAGGCGTCGCTCCGGTACGGCGGCAGCGAGCTGCGACTGGTCGCGCTGGCCGCGCCGCGCACCGGCGGGATCTGGAACGAGGTGCGCAAGCAACTGCGCGGGTCGCTGGCCAGCCAGGGCGGGACCGCGCAGGACTCGCGCGGCCGGTTCGGCACCGAGCTGACCGCTCGGGCGCCGGTGCACGGCGGGTACCAGACGGTCCGGTTCGTCGGGGTGGACGGGCCGCGCTGGATGCTGCAGGCGACGTTCGCCGGGCAGGCAGCCACCGATCCGGCCCGAGCCGGCACACTGGAGAAGATCCTGCGCGGCGTGGTGGTGGTTCGCGGGTCGGGACCGATGCCGGTGCGCGACCCGCTGGTGCTGACCCTGCCGAGGCAGGACGACTTGGTCGCCGGGGCGGGCGCGGCCCCGGCCGCGGTCGAGGCGGAGGACGAGCAGCCGGAGGAGCAGGAGCCGGAGGCCGACCAGCTCGACGTCGAGGAGGCCGAGGAGGCCGAGGAGGCCGAGGAGGCCGGTCCCGAGGTGACCAGTACCGGGGAGCCCGGTCCCGAGGAGCCCGATGCCGAGGAGCGGGCTGGCCGGCGTCCGCCCAGGACACCTCCCGGCCGGACGGCGCCGAGTCACGCCGCCGGTCGGTCCCGGGGGTCACACCGGTCTCGCCGGCGCCGCTGACCCGACTCCGCCCACACCGGGCGCAGGTACGGGGGGCGCTCAGCTTCCGGCGGTCACGCGACCGCGCAGCTCGGCGGCGACCTTGTCGCCCAGGCCGCGGGTGGCCCGCCGGTTCACCTCGGCACCGGCCAGCGCGCCGGCCAGGAACGGCGCCAGCGAGGTGATGTTCCGGCCGACCCGGCGCAGCAACCGGGTGCGCAGCTCGCGCTTGGCGGCCCGGCCGAGCACGCCGGCGAGGCCGTTGCCGACCAGTGCCGGCTCGACCGCCCGCTCGCGTACCCAGCTCATCAGGTACGCGGTGCCGCGCTGGGAGAGCGGACCGGGCGCAGGCTGCCCGTAAAGCTCGTGCAGCTCGGCGACCAGCTTCACCTCGACCGCCGCGACCGCGAGGGTCTCAGCGGCCAGTTGTACCGGCGCGGCCAGCAGGGCCGGCGGGGCGACGAACTCGACCGCCGCGAGCGCTCCGGCCGCGCCGCCGAGCGCCGCGGTGGCCAGGCCGGCATGCCGGACCAGCGCCTCGGCGATCCCGTCGTCGGACCGGCCCGGGTGGTGCAGCCGCAGGGTCTCCCGGTCGCGTACCCGGATCCGGGGCGCGGCCTCGGCCAGCACGTCGGACATCCAGCGGCCGAGGGAGACTGCGCGCACGCCAGCGCCGCGGGCGCTGGCGGCCAGCCCACGCTCGAGCGCGCGCAGCGCCTGGCGGCGGTCCTCCGCGTCGGCGGCGCGGGCGACCAGCTCGCCGACCTCGGCCGGCTGCTGTCCCGACCGCCCGGGCCGGCGGTCTCTGGAGGTGGGTAGCGGAAGCACGTCCGGGGATCTACCCCGCGATCACGCGGCGCAGTCCCGGCAGATCGGCTGCCCGTTCCGCTCCCCAGCCAGCCGGCTGCGGTGATGTACCAGGAAGCAGCTCGAGCAGGTGAACTCGTCCTCCTGCTTCGGCAGCACCTTGACGGTCAGTTCCTCACCGGACAGGTCGGCGCCGGGCAGCTCCAGCGACTCGTTGAGCTCGGCCTCGTCGACGTCGATCGAACCGGACTGGGCCTCGGCCCGCCGAGCCTTGAGCTCCTCCAGCGAGTCTTCGCCGAGCTCATCCACCTCGGTTCGCCGGGGGGCATCGTAGTCGGTAGCCATCTTCTTTCTCCTGACAGTGTGCGGGTGGCGCGTGGGTAACGCATCGGGCGCTCGTTCTGTGCCCGATGGGCGAGGGGAATTCCCACCCGCCGGAAACTCGCTGTGCGGGTGGGCCGCGGAACGTTACCGTGCGGGCGTCGACACTGGTCAGCGCCACGCAGCGGAGCAGGGCCCACTCGTAGGAGGGAGGTGACGAGATGACCGTTCCCGGCTGGTGCGGGCCGCCCCACCGTGCCCGCGGCGCCCACGCCCATATGCCCCCCGGAGTCCGCGATGTCATCCTCGACACCTCCCGACCACTACCCAGTTCCCGGTCCACCGCACCGCTCCCGCGCCGACCCGAGCGAGCCTGACCGAGCCGCCGGTCGGCTAGCCCAGCTCGGCTGGGACGCCGGGTGGGACGCCGCCGCCCGAACGGCCGACACGACCGCCGGTCCGCCGACCGACGTTGGCCGGGTGGCCGACCCGGCCGGCCCCTCGGTCGTACTCCCTGCCCCGGGATGCCCGGCACCGGCACCCCCCGCCCCGGCGGCCCTGTCCCCGGGCCGGGTGGTCCGTGCCGACCGGGGCCGGGCGATGGTGCATACCGGCTCGGCACTGGTGCACGCGGCCGTCACCGACCCGGACATCACCACCGGCGACTGGGTGCTGCTCGACCGGGGAGCAGTGCGCACCGTGCTTCCTCGGCGGACTGCCGTGGTCCGCGGCGCCGGCCGGCGGGACGCCAGGGCTCAGGTGCTGGCCGCCAACGTGGACGTCGTCATGCTCGTGGTGGCGTTGACCACCGGGCCGAACCTGGCCCGGCTGGACCGGCTGCTGACCGTAGCCTGGGGCTCCGGCGCGCGGCCGGTGGTGGTGCTGTCCAAGGCCGACCGGTCGGCCACCGCGCAGAGCGAGCGGGACGAGGTGGCCGACGCCGCCCCGGGCGTGCCGGTGCTGCTGACCAGCGTCCTGGACGGGCGCGGGCTGGACGAGCTGCGCGGCCGGCTGGCCCCCGGCCGCACGGTCGCCCTGCTCGGCACCTCGGGGGCCGGCAAGTCCAGCCTGGTCAACGCGCTGGCCGGGACGGGGCTGATGCCGGTCGGCCGGCTGCACGAGGACGGCAGGGGCCGGCACACCACGGTCGCCCGGGAACTGGTGGTGTTGCCCGGCCTGGGCGTGCTGGTGGACACCCCCGGGCTGCGTGGCGTCCAGCTCTGGGAGAGCGGGACCGCGACCGGGCTGGAGCGCACCTTCGCGGACGTCGAGGCGCTGGCGACCCAGTGCCGGTACTCGGACTGCCAGCACGGCACCGAGCCGGGGTGCGCGGTGACCGCCGCGGTCGCCGAGGGCCGGCTGTCGGCCCGCCGGCTGGACAGCTACACCAGGCTGCGCCGGGAGACCGCCTGGCTGCAGGCGCGCTACGACGCCAGGCTGCGAGCCGAGCAGCGCCGGGCGTGGCGGACGCTGGCAAAGTCGGTCCGGCAGCGCGGGCACCGCTGACCGCGGCACCGGTACCGTCGCCGGCATGAGCCGTCCGCCGGTCTGCGCCGGTCCCCCGAAGGGCGCCTCGTAGTGGGCCCGCCGGGCGCCGACCCCGCGGTCCTCGGCCCGTACCTGGCCCGGGTGCTGGACGAGCCGGCCTGGCGTTCCTGCACCGTCGAGGTGGTGGCCGGCGGGCGGTCCAACCTCACCTACCGGGTCGCCAGCCCGGCCGGCCGGCTGGTGCTGCGCCGGCCGCCGCTGCGCGCGGTCCGCCCGACGGCCCACGACATGGTCCGCGAGTACCGGGTGCTGAGCGCGCTGGCCGGCGCCGCGGTCCCGGTCCCGCGCACGTACCACCTGTGCACCGACCCGGCGGTGCTCGGCGCGCCGTTCTACCTGATGGAGCGGGTCGACGGAGTCATCGCCCGGGCCGCGCTGCCGGACGGGTACGCGGACAGCCCGGCCGAGCGGATGGCCATCGCGCACACCCTCGTCGACGTGCTGGCCGACCTGCACGCGGTGGACCCGGCCGCCGTCGGGCTGGCCGACTTCGGCCGGCCGGAGGGGTACCTGGCCAGGCAGGTGCGGCGGTGGACCGGCGAGTGGGACGCGCTGCGCGACCAGGACCGCCCGGCGCTCGACCGGTTGGCCGCCGACCTGGCCGCCAGCGTGCCGGAGCAGCCGTCCGGGCCGGTCCTGCACGGTGACTACCGGCTGGACAACGTGGTGCTCGACCCGCACCGCCCGGGCCGGATCGCCGCGGTACTCGACTGGGAGATGTCCACCCTCGGCGACCCGCTGGCCGACCTCGGGCTGCTGGTCGTCTACTGGCGGCAGGAGCGGGACGAGGCCCGGCACCCGTCCGCGGTGCCGTCGGCGACCGCGCAGCCCGGCTTCCCGGGCCGGCGGGAGGTCGTCGAGCGGTACGCCGAGCGAGCCGGCCGGGACGTCTCCGCGCTGCCCTGGTACGTCGCGTTCGGACTGTTCAAGCTCGCCGTCGTGGTCGCCGGCATCGTGGCCCGGCAGCGGGCCGGCGCTATGGCGGACAACGTCGACGACGGCATCGCGGCCGCGATCGACGGCCTGGTCGAGGGCGGCCGGTACGCGCTGGCCACCGCGGACGTGTACTGATCTGATATCGGAGCGTGCCTTACCGGGCACCGGTTCGGTTTACCCTCGCCGCATGGGCACCGCGGTGGCGGCGGCGCGATGACGATGCTGAGCCCGCTGGGACGGGTGCCGCAGCGCCGGCCGCAGGCGCGCCGCCGGGCCCGGCGTCCGGTGCCGGCCGTGGTGCTGCTCGTCGCGCTGTCCGTGCTCGCCCTCGTGGTGTGGTGGCGGGTGCTGCACCGCGGCGGCGAGGCGACCGCGGTCGCCTGCCCGGCCCGCACCACCACCGGCGTGCTCGCCCTGGACCCGCGCCGGGTGAGGGTGCGGGTCTACAACGCCACCGAGACAAGCGGGCTGGCCAGGAAGGTGGCCGACCAGTTGCGCAGGCGCGGGTTCTCGATCGCGGCCACCAGCAACGACCCGCTGACCGGCACCCGCGCGGTGCGCGGGGTCGGCGAGCTGCGCTACGGGGCGCTGGGCGCCGACCAGGCGCGGCTGGTGAGCTGGCAGTTCCCAGGTATCCGGCTGGCCGAGGACCCGCGCACCGACGCGATCGTCGACGTGGCGGTCGGCCCCGGGTTCCGCGCGCTGGCCAGCTCGGCGCAGGTCAACCAGGCCAAGCGCCAGGCGGTGGCCAAGGCCGCCCAGCGGAGCCCCGGCTGCTAGCCGCTGAACCAGACGGCCGGACCACGCGGCTGGGCCAAGTGGCTGGACCAGGTGTCTGGACCACGCGGCTGGGCCGAGGCGCTAGACCTGGTCCGCGCCGAGCTCCTCGAGCAGCTTGACCAGCTCCTCCGCCACCGCCGGGCTGGCCGCGACCGCGATCACCTGGTCCGGCGGCCGGCCGTGCAGCCCGCTCACCACCGCGCCGGCCTCCCGCGCGACCAGCAGGCCCGCGGCCATGTCCCAGGGGGCCAGGCCCTGCTCGAAGTACCCGTCCAGCCGGCCGGCCGCCACGAAGCACAGGTCGAGCGAGGCGGCGCCGAGCCGGCGCAGGTTGGCCACCCGGGGCAGCACCCCGGCCAGCACCCGGCCCTGGCCGGCCCGTAGGGCGGCGTCGTAGGAGAAGCCGGTGCCCAGGACGGCCCGGTCCAGGCTGGGGGCCGGCCCGGTGGCGGTCAGCTTGCGCGACCCCAGCCAGGAGCCGGCGCCGCGGACGGCCATGAACGTCTCACCGGACACTGGGTTGTGCACGCAGCCGACCAGCGTCTCGCCGTCCCTCTCGGCGGCCACCGAGACCGCGTACTGCGGCACCCCGTACAGGAAGTTGACCGTGCCGTCGATCGGGTCCAGCAGCCAGCGGATGCCGGTGCTGCCGGCCCGGTCGGCGCCCTCCTCGCCGAGCACCGCGTCGCCGGGCCGGCGGGCCCGCAGCTGCTCGACCAGGAACCGCTCGGTGGCCCGGTCCACCTCGGTGACCGGGTCGGTCGGGGTGGTCTTCGCGGCCACCGCCAGCTCGCCGCCCCGGCCGTCCCGCACGATCGTCCCGGCCCGGTGTACCAGGTCGACGGCGATGCCGAGCAGTTCGGCGAGCTCGAGCGGTGCGTCCGGGCCGGGCATGTGGTCATCCGACCATGCCGGCGTAAGGTCCGCCAGGCAGGGCAGGACGACACTGGTCCGAGGCGACTGGGCGATTCGACGCTGCGCGGCGGGCAAGGAGGCGGCGGTGCTGAGGAAGCGAAAGGTCGCGACCGCGTTCGGGGTGGACATCGGAGGCAGCGGCATCAAGGGCGCCATCGTCGACCTGGACAGCGGCGAGCTGCTGACCGAGCGGAAGAAGTACCTGACCCCGCAGCCCTCGACCACGGACGCGGTCGCCGACATGGTGGCGCGGCTGGTCACCGAGGCGAGCTGGACCGGCCTGGTCGGCGCCACCTTCCCGGCGGTGATCAAACGGGGGGTCGCGCTGACCGCCGCGAACGTGGACAAGAGCTGGATCGGCACGGACGCGGACGCGGTCTTCACGAAGGCAACCGGGTGCGACGTCACCGTGCTGAACGACGCGGACGCGGCCGGCCTGGCCGAGGTGCGGTACGGCGCGGCGAAGGGGGTGCCCGGGGTGGTCATCCTGCTGACCTTCGGCACCGGCATCGGCAGCGGGCTCTTCCTGGACGGCGAGCTGGTGCCGAACACCGAGCTGGGCCACCTGGAGATCGACGGGCGCGACGCGGAGAAGCGGGCCGCCGCGTCCGCAAAGGACAACGAGGGGCTGTCCTACCGGCAGTGGGCGAAGCGGGTGCAGCGCTACCTCGTGCACGTCGAGGCGCTGTTCAGCCCGGACCTGTTCGTGCTCGGCGGCGGGGTGAGCAAGGCCGCCGACAAGTGGGTGCCGCTGCTCGACCTGCGCACCCCGGTCAAGCCGGCAGAGCTGCTGAACAACGCCGGAATCGTCGGGGCGGCGCTCGCGGCGGCCGAGCGGCGTGCAGAGTAATCCCCGGTCAGCCGGGGTGTGCGCGACCCGCTGTAAGCGGGATGGCGCGCGCCGCCCACCGGGCGAAGTTACACTTGTCCGTACGGCACGAGCCGGTCGGAGTCCCGCATCCTCCGGGGGTCCACCGCAGGCTGGGTCTGGTCGCGGCGTGATTCCCTCGCAGGAAGACGTGAAAGGGCGTTCGTGGCAGTCGCTCACTCCCATTCCGACAGCACCGCCTCCCGTGCCTCCGCCTCCGCCGCGACACGCGATGCGTCCTGCGCACACTCAGCGAACCAGGAGTGACGGTGATGGTCGATGCGTCGTCCGCCGGCCGTGCGTCAGTGCCGGCCGGCGGGACTGCTGATGCGGCCGGGACCGGCATTGTGACCGCGGCCGGAGCCGCCGGCGCCGAGGGCCGCAAGCCGGGACCCCGGGTCGCCCGGGGAGCCGCCCGCGCGGCCGCGAAGCCGTCCGGCTCGGACGCCGCACCCGCGGCGGGCCGGGGCCGGAGCAAGCCGGGCGGCGGGGGCACCGGTCCCGACGCCGCCCCCCTGGCAGCGACCCCGCCCGGCGGGCCGGGCGCGCCGCTCGACCCGGCCGAGGCGGCGGCCGCGGCAGAAGCAGCCGCCGCCGGCGAGCCGGAAGTCCCGATCGAGCCGCTCGGGCCGGACGAGGTGTCCACCGACCCGGTCGACGAGGCCGAGCTCGAGGAGGTCACCGCGGAAACGCTGGCCCTCGACGAGCCGGCCGAGCTGGCCGCCGCCGAGGAGGAGGACGAGGAGTCCGCCTGGGACGAGGAGGACGAGGAGTCCGAGGCGCTGCGGCAGGCCCGCAAGGACGCCGAGCTCACCGCCTCGGCCGACTCGGTCCGGGCCTACCTCAAGCAGATCGGCAAGGTGGCCCTGCTCAACGCGGAGGAGGAGGTCGACCTCGCCAAGCGGATCGAGGCCGGGCTGTACGCCGCCGAGCGGGTGCGTCGCGCCGACGACGCCCGGCTGGAGGGCAAGAAGGGCGAGCAGGTCTCCCCCCAGTCGCGGCGGGACCTGATGTGGATCGTCCGGGACGGCGAGCGGGCGAAGAACCATCTGCTCGAGGCGAACCTGCGGCTGGTGGTGTCGCTGGCCAAGCGCTACACCGGGCGGGGCATGGCGTTCCTGGACCTAATCCAGGAGGGCAACCTCGGCCTGATCCGCGCGGTGGAGAAGTTCGACTACACGAAGGGCTACAAGTTCTCCACGTACGCCACCTGGTGGATCCGGCAGGCGATCACCCGAGCCATGGCCGACCAGGCCCGCACCATCCGGATCCCGGTGCACATGGTCGAGGTGATCAACAAGCTCGGACGCATCCAGCGCGAGCTGCTCCAGGACCTCGGCCGCGAGCCGACCCCGGAGGAGCTGGCCAAGGAGATGGACATCACCCCGGAGAAGGTGCTGGAGATCCAGCAGTACGCCCGGGAGCCCATCTCGCTCGACCAGACGATCGGCGACGAGGGCGACAGCCAGCTCGGCGACTTCATCGAGGACTCCGAGGCCGTGGTCGCGGTCGACGCCGTCTCGTTCACCCTGCTGCAGGACCAGCTGCAGTCGGTGCTGCAGACGCTGTCCGAGCGGGAGGCCGGCGTGGTCCGGCTCCGGTTCGGGCTGACCGACGGGCAGCCGCGGACCCTGGACGAGATCGGCCAGGTCTACGGCGTGACCCGGGAGCGGATCCGGCAGATCGAGTCGAAGACGATGTCCAAGCTGCGGCACCCATCCCGGTCCCAGGTGCTGCGGGACTACCTCGACTGAGCGCCGCTGCGGACCCGGCGACTCGTTCGCTGGTAGCGAAACCGGCCGTCTCCAGGACGCGACACGGCCGCCGGGGCATCCCCGGCGGCCGCCCAACAACTATCGCGCGGGTCCTCGTAGGCTCAGTTCGGCGAGTCAGACGGCACTACCTCGAGCGCCACAGTGCGGATCGCCTGGTCGTACGCCCGTGCGTGGTGCCCACAAAACACCAGGTCACCCCCGGAGAGAACGACACGAACCTTGGCCTGCGCGCCACACCGGTCGCACCGGTCGGCACCCGTCGGCGGGACTGGCTTGGCGGGGCTCAGCGTGGGGGTCACGGCGCATCCCTCCCTTCGGGGTACGCAGGCACAACTCCCGCGCACCGCACGGCGTTCCCCGCTGAGCGCGCGGCGAACATCACAACTTGACCTACCTCGGTGGGACGCTCCGCCTCATCCCAACGTTCACGCATGACTCGGCCGTTTCAGTACGGCAGGACGCGGCCGGCGGGAGTGCGCAGGTCGAGATCGGCAGACACGGTCCGCCGCTTCTGCTTCTTGATCACGATCTGACGCATGGTGGTTACCCTTCGACAAATCCGGCGACGCTGTGTGTCGGGACTGGATGTACCTTGGCCGCCCGACATCAAGCCCGGATCAAGCGCGGCTCGGGTTCCTCCGCAACCCACCAGCACGCCCAGCCACGCGGCGCCCGGCACCGGGACGACCGACCGGCTGACCGCGACTCGCTGCCGGCGGGAGCTCTCCGGCACCGGTGCCAGCAGGCTGGTCCGGATCCGCACCGCGGGATCGCACCGCAGGTCCACCACCTCGACCGTGCGGGACTCGGCCCGCTCCCCCGCTGCCGGCTCCTCGCCGGCGAAGTAGCGGGCCAGCCAGCCGATGTCCGCGGTGGCCGAGGGTCGGCCGGCGCCAGGACAGCGAGAGGTTCGCGCCGAGCATCTCGGCCGGCCGCGACCCGGCCGCCAGCACCGGAGAAGAACACGCCGGCCACACGCTGCTGGGCGACCAGCGCCTGCAGGATGCGGCGCCTGTGCCCGCGGTGCCGGCTGGCCTCTGGATGCTCGGCGATGCGCTCGTCCGGCACCCGCTCCACCCCGGGCCCGGTCGGCACCGGCGCCGTCGTGCCGCGCGCTGGCTGGACCACCACGGCGAGGCGGACGCCTAGCTCGGCCCGGTCGGGGCCGGGGAGCTCACCTGGCTCCCGCCGGAGGCGCAGCTCGCGGTGCGAGCGGCTGCGGCCGGCGACGACCCACTGCGGCCGATCCGGGACGACGATCACGCGCTCCGGCTGCGTGCCGACGGCGACGGCACCACCGGGTACCTGTTCCGCTGCCTGCACTGCGGACGGTACGAGGCGTTCGTCGCCGTCGGCTGAGGTCCTGCCGGTCCGGGGGCTCGGTTGCCCATAGGCGACGTCGCGCTGCCCGGATGGGCATCGGTGCGCCGGAACGGCCTGCGGTGCGCCCCTCCACGGGCTAGCGTCGGAGGGGGCTTCGGTATGGGGGGACGCCATGACGATCGCCGTGCGCTGCTACGCCAACGGTGACGACGCACTCGTCGCCTGGCAGATGCCGGCACCGATTCCCGGGCTGCGCGGGTTCGCGCTCCGCCGGCGGCGGAACGGGGCGGAGGAGTGGGTCGACACCTGGGTCGGCCCGGCGGACCCGGCGGCACCGCCAGAGCCCCCCGGCACCAACAAGCCGAGCACCGAGTGGCCGATCCAGAAGTTCCAGTGGACCGACTACCTGACCCAGCCCGGCGACCGGGTGGCGTACCGGGTGATCCCGGTCACCGCGGCCGGCCCCGGCCCGGCGCAGCCACTGACCGTCCGGTACGAGCTGGCCAGCCAGTGGACAGCGACGGTGCGGATCGCGCCGGCGGTGTCCCGGTCGGTCTCGGTGTTCACCAACCGGGGCATCGTGGCCAGCCAGTGGCTGTCCCGCCGGCTCGGCGACGAGAGCACCAGCCTCACCGACCTCGGCACCGCGCTGGACGTGGTGATCGTCAGCATCGGCGACCCGGTCCGCGACTTCCTGGCCGGTGACGTGCGCAGCGCCCTGCTCGGCCTGCTCGGCGACGCGCATGCCCGCGGGCAGCACCTGTACGGAGCGCTGTTCGAGCTGTCCGACCCGGAGTTGCTGGACGCGCTGCGGCCGTTCGGCGGCCGGGCGCACCTGGTGCTCGCGAACGGCGCCTACCAGCATCCGGGTGAGGACGAGAACGCCGACGCCCGCAAGGCGCTGCTGGACGCCGGCGTCGAGGTGCACGACCGAATGCTGCGCGGCGGCCGGCTGGGCCACCACAAGTTCGTGGTGGTCGCCGACTCGCCCGGCGCGCCGCGGTCGGTCTGGACCGGGTCGACGAACTGGACGCCGACCGGGTTGTGCACCCAGGCCAACAACGCGCTGCTGGTCCGCGACCGTGCGGTCGCCGCCGGGTTCCTGGCCGAGTGGACCCGGCTGCGGGACGCCCGGGACGCGACGCCGCCGGCACTTGTCGCCGAGCACGGCACCGCCACCCGGGCCACTGTGGACAGACGCCCGACCGCGGCCTGGTTCACCCCGACACCGCAGCGGCAGGAGCTGGACGAAGGCAGGGCCGCAATCGACGGCGCCCGGCAGGGCATCCTGTTCCTGATGTTCATGCCCGGCCCGACCGGCTCACTGCTGAACGCGATCCTGGAACGGATGCGGGAGGGCAGCCCGACCTTCGACCCGGCCCTGCACGTGCACGGCGTGGTGAACAGCGACCCGTCGACGAAGAAGAACCCGGTCGACCTGTTCCACCGGGGCAGCCAGCAGCGGGCGTCGTACGACATCGTGCTGCCGGCGGCGGTGGACGAGCGGCTGAAGTTCTGGCTCCCGGAGCTGAAGAAGAAGTTCGGCGCGCATGCGATGGTGCACAGCAAGCTGGTCGTGGTGGACCCGTTCTCCGACCAGCCGGTGGTCATCACCGGGTCGCACAACCTCGGTCCCAAAGGCAGCGGCCGCAACGACGAGAACCTGGTGATCCTGCGCGACCATGCCCCGCTGGCCCGCGCCTACGCGGTGACGATCATGAGCATCTACAACCAGTACCGGTGGCGGTTCTGGCTGTCCCAGCACGCCGGCGCGCCGCAGTTCGTCGGCACCGACACCGACGACCGCTGGCAGGCGTCCTACCTCGACCCGGCCGGCGCCAAGGCCCGGGAGATCGCGTTCTACTTCGGACAGCGGATGCGCTGAGGATGCCGGCTGTGTCGCCGTAGGTCACGGAGGGCACACTTTTCTGCGTGACGCCCGACGCCGATCCAGCGCCCCGCCCAGGCGTGCGCGGCTCGGCCGAGGGCGAGCGGCGCGGGACGGAGGACGAGCCGGATCCAGGCCGAGTCGACGGGGCCGGCGCGGCAGCCGCCGCGCCGGCCGGGCGAGCCGACGCTACGAACCGGCAGGCACGCACCGAGCCAGACCGAGCCGACGGCACCAGCCGCCCGGCCGGCACCTCCACCGGCCGCGCCGACGTGGCGAACCACGCATCACCGGCTGAACCCGACGGACCCGACGGCGCCGGGAGCAGCGTTCCCACGCACGCGGCCGACGGCACCGGCCGCGGCGCCACCTCCCCAACGGACACCACCTCGGCCGGCGCAGCCGGTGCTGCGAGCCGCCCGGTCGGGCCGCACCCGGCAACCTCGTCCGGCGGCGGAGCCGGCGCGGCGCTGGGCACCGGGTCCCGGCCTGTGCACCTGGCCCGCCGTACCGTCGACAAGGCTTGGCACGACCGCGTGTTGGGGCTGTCCGCGGAGGCCGCGTTCTGGCAGCTGCTATCCATGCCGCCGCTGTTCCTGGCGCTGCTCGGCAGCCTCGGCTACCTCCGCGGCGTGCTCGGCACGGACACCGTGAACACCGCCGAGCATCGACTCATCGACGCGTTCTCCCGCGCCTTCAGCCCGAACGTGGTCGACCAGGTCGTGCAGCCGACCGTCAACGCGGTGCTCAGCCGAGGCCGGGCCGACGTGATCAGCATCGGCTTCCTCATCGCGCTGTGGGCCGGCTCGTCGGCCACCGCGACGTTCGTGAACACCATCACGATCGCCTACGACATGCGCGACCTGCGCGGCGCCGTGCGCAGCCGGCTGCTCGCGCTCTGGCTCTACCTGGTCTCGGTGCTGGCCGGCATCGTGCTGCTGCCGGTGATGGTGCTCGGCCCGACCGTGCTGGTCGAGCTGCTCCCGGCCTCGGCCCGGCCGGACGCCGCGCACCTGGTCAACGCTGCGTACTGGCCGGGCGTCGGCGGCATGCTGCTCGCCCTGCTGACCAGCTTCTACCACCTTGCCGTGCCGAAGCGGCTGCCCTGGCACCGCGGCCTGCCGGGAGCGCTGCTGGCGATGGCGGTGTTCCTGCTCGGCAGCCTCGGGCTGCGGGCGTACATCGGGTTCGTGATCGGGCCAAGGCTCAGCTACGGCACGCTGGGCGCGCCGATCGCCGCCTTGTTGTTCTTCTTCGTGCTCGCGCTGGCGGTGCTGATCGGAGCCGAGCTGAACGCGACCATCGAGGAGTTCTGGCCGTCCCGGTCGAGCGGGCGGCTCATCCGGTGGTACCGGCCGCGCCGGGCGGGGCCGGCCGCGGAGACTGACCAGGCGGAGAAGCCCGGCGAGGGTCCGGTCGAGTCCGCCGAGCCAGCCGAGTGAGCGCGGTCAGCCCTCACCCGGCCCGCCGCCGTCGCCGCCCCGGCGCTCCGGCAGGCTCTCCCAGATCTCCTTGCACTCCGGACACACCGGGAACCGGCTCGGGTCCCGGGACGGGGTCCAGAGCTTCCCGCACAGCGCCCGGACCGGCGTGCCGTCCACCAGGGCCTTCATGAGCTTGTCCTTGGGCACGTAGTGGGCGAAACGGTCATGGTCGCCGGTGTCCTGGCGCCAGTCGGTGCGCTCCTCGGTGCGCTCCTCGACGATCGTCCTCGTGCCGCGCTCCGGCGTCGTGGCCACGTGGGTCTCCTCACCTCGGTGCGGCGCAGACGGCACAGCCGCGCCTTCCCCGTCAATGATGCCAGCGCCGCCCCGCCGTCGCCGGCCTCACCCGACCGGTGGGTAAGGGTGCGGGCGGCCTAGACACCGGCCCCCGCCCGCGGGCATGCTCGCTTCGCATAGTTGCTGACCATCGCGGATTGGGTGAGATCGCCCAGGACACGGGGCCGGCGCCGGCTGTCGGGACGGGGTGAGATGGCGCACAGAGCGCATGTTCCGCTGTCGGTCGCGACGGTCGCTGAGATGACCGTCGAGGCGGCGGCACGCCAGTCGCGGCGGTGGACGGTCGAGAACGCCGTGACCGTCGAGGTCGACGGCACCAACGTCTGGGACGAGGAGGACGAGCGGTCACTCCCCGCGGTCCTGCTACAGATGCCAGCGCACGTCGCCCGGCATCTCGCCCGCATCCTGGACGACTGGACGACGATCTGCCGGATTCTGGAGTCGGCCCGCCCCGTCGACGAGCGCGACCTCGCCGGCGCGCTGCACGAGGCCGCCCGCGCCGCCGACGCGCTCCGCGAGGCCGCCGGCGATGCAGGCGCCGGCGCCGCCGGCGCATAGCAACCCGACCCCGCCGCCCCCATCACGACAGCCCGACCCCGCCCCCGCCTCCGCTCCCGCGCGCGCCGAGCCCCGCGTCCCGCCGCGATCACGGCAATCCGTCCGCGCGCCAAGCCACTCCCTCGCCCGTGCGGCGCCCCGGGCGCTCTTGTCTGCGGTGCAGGAGCGGCCGGTGGGTCAACCGCCGGAGGCGGCTCGGCCGGAGGGGGAGCGATCGACGGGAGGCTCGAGCTTCTCGAGGTCGGCGAAGAGCTCCGCCAGGCTGACGCCGAGCGCGTTGGCGAGCAGGAACACGCGGTCGAGGGATGGCGAGTAGGCCGCGTTCTCCACTCGGTTGATCGACTGCCGGTCGCATCCCGCTCGCTCGGCGAGCTTTTCCTGAGACAGGCCGAGCGCTTTGCGGCGAGCGCGGACCACCTGTCCGAACGCGAGTCGTCGCGTTTGGACGTACGGGTTCGGGGAGGCCGGCACCCGACCGAGTCTTGTCATGGCTCTCTACCGGGTCTGTATCAGAGCTGACATAGTCGCATATGAGATGCAGTCTTCACTTTCGAAGAGTCATCCCGGCTGGGCCAGTCGGCCCTGTGCGATGCGGCCAGGCAGGGGAGCACCTGCAACCAAGTGAATACGCAGGGTATTGAGGCGTCCCGTGCAGGCCTCGCAGACAGCCGCGGGCGACCGGGCGACGCGCGGGTCCTACCCCTCGATGACCCGGGACCGCTCCGGCGGCGGCTCCAGCGCGCGGTCCGGCGCCGGGTGGTCGAACCGGTCGAGCCTGCTCGCCCTTCTCGGCGGCCGGTCGTTCGCGATCAGCACCGCCATCCAGGGGAGCGCCACCGCGGCCGCGGCGAGAATCGGCAGCGCCCACGGAACGCGGTAGAAGACCGCGGCGAGGATCAGGCAGACCGCGCGGATCGCCATCATCACCGCGTACTTGCGCCGTCGCGCCTGGTACTGGTCGTCGAGGCTGGGTTGCGCCTCGGTGATCAGCACCGGATCCGGACGGCGGTGCCTGGTGGGCCTCACGGTTCCTCCCAGCCCATCGTTGCACCGGCCGGGCCCGGCCGCACCCCTCCGCGGCGGCCGGGATCAGGATCGGGGTGCCTTCGCGGCGGCCTTCATGTGCTGCTTGTACTCCCTCACCCGGCGGAGAGACTCGCTGTCAGTGATGTCAGCCACGGAGCGAAAGCTGCTCCGTTCGCCGTATCCGCCGGCAGCTTCTCGCCACCCAGATGGTTGCACGCCGTACTGCTTTCCGAGCAGTGCCACGAAGATCTGCGCCTTCTGCGCCCCGAACCCGGGGAGTTGAGCGATCCGCCGGCGCAGCGTCTCGCCGTCCGGGACGTCCCGCCAGACCGCGGTCGCATCCCCGCCGTAGCGCTCCACCAGCACACGGCACATGTCCTGCACCCGCTTCGCCATCGACCTGGGGTAGCGGTGCAGCGCCGGCGGCCCCGCGAACAGGCTCGCGAGCGCGTCCAGGTCGTACCCGGCCAGCTCCGACGCGTCCAGTTCGTGACCCAGTCGCTGGGTGAGGTCGTATGGCGCGGAGAACGCCCGCTCCAGCGGCACCTGCTGATCCAGCACCATGCCGATCAGCAGCGCCAGCGGGTCCCGAGAGAGCAGCGCGTCCGCTGCGGGCTGCTGACTCAGCACGAGTGTCATGCCGCAAGGCTAGCCGGCGGGTCGGGCCGACCGGGTGCGCCGTCGTCCGCTCCTCCGGCGGGACCACGGGTGACCGCCCTCCGGCTCACCCGCGACCGCGTCGTCGACCTGCTCCGGCTCGTGGCGAGCGGGGTGTGTGCCGGCGCGGCCCGCCGGCTGAGCCGGCCTCTTCCTCCTCGTCGTGCTCGCGGGGTCTGCGCCCACGGCGCGGCCACTGTCCACAGTGGAGAGAGCTGGGCCTGCTCAGAACGCCGACCGGCCGGCGGGGGCCGGCGGCCTCGCCGGCGACCCGTACCCTCCCGCACCAGTACCTGCGCCCTGCGCTCATCCCGGTGCCGCCGCTGCCCGAGGCGCTCGGCTCCAAGCCGGCCGAGCCGGACGCCGCGCGACCTGCTCCGGCTCAAACGGATCGTCCGCGGCGCGCCGTTGTCGGGTGGGCGGGACGCCGACCGGCGGCGGACCATCGAGGACCTGCTCGCCGAGGCGGCCTGGCGGGGCTGGCGGTGGTCCTGGCGGCTCGCCGGCGTTGCCTGATCGGTGTTGCGGCAGGATGACCCGGCGTGCGAGCGGTGGTGCAGCGGGTCACCTCGGCGAACGTGACCGTCGACGGTCGGATCGTCGGCTCGATCGGCGCCGGGCTCGTGGTCCTGGTCGGCGTCACGCATGATGACACGGCGGAGCGAGCCGCCGCGCTTGCGCGCAAGGTGCACGAACTGCGCATCCTGGACGGAGAACGGTCGGCCGCCGAGGTCGGGGCGCCGCTGCTGGTGGTCAGCCAGTTCACGCTGTATGCCGACACGCGCAAGGGCCGTCGCCCCTCATGGAGCGCGGCGGCGCCCCGGCCAGTCGCGGAACCCCTGGTCGGCGCGGTGGTGGCGGCGCTGCGCGAACGTGGCGCCGAGGTGCAGACCGGCGCCTTCGGCGCCTACATGCAGCTGTCGCTGACCAACGATGGCCCGGTGACGCTGATCCTCGAGACCTGATCGACGCCGGTGACTCGGCACATGCGTGCATGGTGCAACTGAAGCTGGGAACACCACGCCGTTACAGACGTTGAAACTGTCGTATGACCGACCCCGAGCATAGGGCGATAGCTGTGACTCCTCCCACCACCAACTCTGCCACACCGCGCCGCCGCGCGTCGGTGGAGCCGCGCATCATGTCGCGGCCGCACCGGACGCAGCGCCCCGCGGTGCCCGCGGATGCGGTCAGCCCCGACGGCGCGGTCGAGGAGCCGGAGGAGCGCATCGACCTGCCCGATCTCGATGAGCAGGCGACCGTATCTGCCGACCTGGTTCGGGTCTACCTGAACGAGATCGGCAAGGTCCCGCTGCTGAACGCGGCGCAGGAGGTCGACCTGGCCAAGCGGATCGAGGCCGGGCTGTACGCCGAGCAGCTGCTCGCGATGGACGAGAAGGGTCTGCCCGCCGCCCGCCGGCGTGACCTGCGGGCGCTGGTCGCCGACGGCCAGCGGGCCAAGGAGCACCTGCTGCAGGCGAACCTCCGCCTGGTTGTCTCGCTGGCCAAGCGCTACACCGGTCACGGCCTGCCGTTCCTGGACCTGATCCAGGAGGGCAACCTGGGGCTGATCCGCGCGGTGGAGAAGTTCGACTACACCAAGGGGTTCAAGTTCTCGACCTACGCCACCTGGTGGATCCGGCAGGCGATCACCCGGGCGATGGCGGACCAGGGCCGCACCATCCGGCTCCCGGTGCACCTCGTCGAGCAGGTCAACAAGCTGGAGCGCACCCGGCGGCTGCTGCACCAGCAGCTCGGCCGCGACGCCACCGAGATCGAGCTGGGCGCGGAGCTGGACCTGGAGCCGGCGCGGGTGGTCGAGCTGCTGGGGTACGCGCGCGACCTGGTCAGCCTGGACCAGGCTGTGGGCGACGACGAGGACGCGCAGCTCGGCGACTTCATCGAGGACTCGGATGCTCCGCTCGCCGAGGAGGCAGTGAGCTTCCGGTTCATGCGCGACCAGCTCGACGCCGTGCTCGGCACCCTGGAGGCGCGGGAGCGCCAGGTGCTGCGGATGCGGTACGGGCTGGACGATGGCCGGCCCCGGACGCTCGACGAGATCGGCAAGGCGTTCGGGCTCAGCCGGGAGCGGATCCGGCAGATCGAGCGGGACACGATGGCGAAGCTCCGGCATCCGTCCCGGTCCCAGTCGCTCCGCGACTACGTCGACTGAGGGTCCTGCGCTGAGTGAGCGAGCGCTCACTCAGCGCAGGCGTCGTGGGCCGGGATCGATTCTTCCCCGCACCGGGCCGACCCGGACTGCCGCCGACAGCACGGCGAGCCCGCTCGCGGCGACCAGCACCGGCTCGAGCCGCAGCATGAGCATCTCGGGCGCGTCCTCGGCCAATCGGGACACCCGTAGCAGCAGGTCCTCGAGCGCCGCCACGTCGACCGCCTGCGACCCTCGGTAGCCGAACAGCAGCGGAGCCGCCCGGGGCGCCCGCACCAGGTCGGCCGCGTCCCGGTCGGTGAGCGGCACGGCCGCGTACGCCCGGTCGCCGAGCAGGTCCGTCGCCAGCCCGCCGACGCCGAACGACACAAGCGCGCCGAACGACGGATCGTCGCTCACCGTGACGAGGGTCGCGACACCCGGCGTCGCCATCCGCTGCACCTCGACCGGAGCCGAGTCAGCGCCCGGCGCCGCATCCGCCGCGCTTGACTCGAAATCGGCTAGTGCGGTCCACGCGGCCCGTACCGCGTCCGGGTCCGCCAGGTCGAGCCGCACCGCGCCGAGGTCCTGCCGGTGCCGCAGCGCGCTCGCCGTGCTCTTCAGCGCCACCGGGTAGCCGAGCTGGCCAGCGGCGGCCACCGCCTCCTCGGCGCTCCGGGCGCCGATGCGTGGCTCGACCGGCACCCCGTACGTGCCCAGCAGCCGTGCCGCCTCGGCCGGATCCAGGTACCGACCTTCCGGTGCGCCGGCGAGCACCGCGTCGATCACCGCGCTGGCGGCGGCGGCGTCGATGTCGGCGAGCTCGGGGAGCTTGCCCTGCGGCCGGCGCCGCCACTCGGCGTACCGCACGGCGAGGGCGAGCGCCTGCACGGCCCGCTCCGGCGTGGGGTACGACGGCACCGAGCCCGGGCCGGCGATGCCGGCCGGATCACTGCGGCGCAGGGCCGCCGGCACCCCCTCGACGCCGAGGAACGTCGACAGCACCGGCACCCTGTGCGCCACCGCCGGCTCGCCGGCAACCTCGGCAAGCACCCGGGCGTAGTCCTCCCCCAGCGTGGACAGCGGCGGCACGAACACAGCGACGACCGCGTCCGTCTCACCATTCACCGTGGATCGAAGTGCGGCGGCGAACTCGTCGGCGGACGCGTCCGCCCCGACGTCCACCGGGCCGTCGCCGGCCACGGTGAGGCTGGACGAGAGGCACGCGTCGACGACCAGCACGCCGAGCGCGGAGGAGTTCGTCACCGCCGAGACCCGCCGCCCCCGCGGCAACGGCTGGTACGCAAGCAGCTGGGCGACGTCGAACATCGAGGCGAGACTGTCGACCCGGATCACACCCGACGCCTCGAAGATCGCCTGGACGCTCTCGTCGGGCAGCGCCTCGGAGCGGAAGGCCGGCCCTGGCGCGGTGCCGTACCGCCCTGTCTTGACCGCGACCACCGGCTTGCGCCGAGCCAGCCGCCGGGCGAGTCGGGCGAACTTCCGCGGGTTGCCGAAGCTCTCCAGGTACAGCAACACCACGTCGGTCGCGGGGTCGCCGTCCCAGTACTGCAGCAGGTCGTTGCCGCTGACGTCGGCCCGGTTTCCGGCCGAGACGAAGGTCGACAGGCCGAGTCCGCGCCGGGCCGCGGTCTCCAGGATGGCCACCCCGAGCGCTCCCGACTGGCAGAAGAAGCCGACCCGTCCGCGACCCGGGACGTGTGGTGCGAGTGTCGCGTTGAGGCGGACGGCCGGATCGGAGTTCACGACGCCCAGGCAGTTGGGCCCCACGACCCGCATCCCGGCACTGCGCGCCGCCGCGACGAGCTCACGCTCGGCGGCCCGGCCTGCCTCACCGCGCTCGCCGAATCCGGCCGAGAGCACCACCAACGTGCGCACGCCCTTCCCGGCACAGTCCGCAACGACGGCGGCGACCGCGGCGGCGGGCACCGCCACGACGGCGAGGTCCACCTCGTCCGGCACGTCGGACACCCGCGGGTAGGCGCGGACGCTGGCCACATGCCGGGAGCCGGGGTTCACCGGGTACAGCGGGCCCTGGAAGCCGTAGCCAAAGAGGTTGGCGAACACGACGCTGCCGGCCTTCCCGGGGTCGGTGCTGGCGCCCGCGATGGCCACCGACCGCGGGGTGAGCAGCCGTTCGATCGAGCGAGCCTCGGCCCGGCGCTCCCGCTCGAACGCGACCGCCTGCGACGTCTCGGTCGGCCCGATAGGGAAGGCGAGGTGGATGACCCCGTCCGCGTACTCCCGGGTCGCCGAGTAGCCCGCGTCCAGGAACACCCGCAGCATCCTGGCGTTCTCGGCGAGCACGTCGGCGACGAACCGGCGGATCCCGCGTTCCCGGGCGGCGGCCGCGAGGTGCTCCAGCAGCACCGATCCCACGCCCCGACCCTGGTGGGCGTCCTCGACCACGAACGCCACCTCGGCATCGGAGCCGGAGCCGATGCGGTCGTACCGGCCCACGGCGATGATCTCGCCGCCGAACTCTGCCACCAAGGCGACCCGGTCGTCGTAGTCGACATGCACGAACCGGTGCAGGTCGTGTGGGGCGATCCGCGGGTAGGCGCCGAAGAAGCGCAGGTACCTGGTGCGCTCGGACAGTCGCGAGTGGAGTCCGACGATCAGATCCGCGTCGTCCGGCCGGACCGGCCGCAGCCGCACGACGCCACCGTCTGCGGCCAGCACATCGGCCTCCCACTGGGCCGGGTAGCCGGCGGGTCGGTCCTCCCCGTCGCCCGCCGGCGGGTGCGCCGGCGTCGACGTGACCTCCGTGTCGGGCGTGCCGGCCCGCGGATGGGCCGCCGAAGCCGGCGGACCCGGCAGCTCGGGGTGGGTTGGCGTGGGCACGGTCTCGCCGAGTCAGTCGCGAGGATCGTGCGGATCGAGCCCATGCAGCGGGTAGACGGCCCGACGGGTCGCCGTGATCGCGCGGTCCAGCGGCGTCCCCCCGCCAGGCTCCCAGGGCACCCACAACGGCCCGTCGGGGGCGGCCGCCTCCGCCGAGGAACCCTCGCCGTCCGCGGCGGTCGGTCCGCCGACGTCGCCCAGGTCGCTCATCGAGGACGGTGGTGGCGTGTTGATCCCGCCCCGACTCACCTCCTCGACCCACTCGGTCGGGATCGGAGTGCCCGGCGGCACGGCCGCCCCGCTGACCTCGGCGATCAGGTGGGTCCAGGCGCGTGGAACGCAGCGGACCAGCCCGTACCCCCCGCCCCCGACCGCCACCCAGCGACCGTCGCACAGCTCGTGCGCAAGCTGGTGCAGCGCGATGTAGGACGCCCGCTGCCCGTCGACGGTGAGCGCGAGATCGGCGAGCGGGTCCTCCCGATGGGTGTCGCATCCGCACTGCGTGACCAGCACGTGTGGACGGAACGCTCGCAGCAGGCCCGGCACGACCGCGTGAAAGGCACGCAGCCAGCCGTCGTCGGCGGTGCCGGGCGGCAGCGCCACGTTCACCGCGGTGCCCACGGCGTCCCCCATGCCAAGCTCGGTGGGGAAGCCGGTGCCCGGGAAGAGCGACAACGGGCTCTGGTGCATGCTGATGGTCAGCACCCGCGGGTCGTCGTAGAACGCCGCCTGCACGCCATCGCCGTGATGGACGTCCACGTCCACGTATGCCACCCGCTCCACACCCTGGCCGAGCAGCCAGGCGATCGCGATCGCCGCATCGTTGTAGACGCAGAAGCCCGACGCGCGGGCACGCATGGCGTGGTGCAACCCCCCGGCAATGTTCACCGCGTGCCGGCTCTCGCCCGACCAGACCTGGCGCGCGGCGACGATGCTGCCGCCGACGACCAGCGCCGACGCCTCGTGCATCCGCGGAAAGACCGGGTTGTCCGGCGTGTTCAGGCCGTGGCCGGCGGCCCACGGGTTCTCCGGAGCGCGCCGCACTGCCTGCAGGTAGGCCGGGTCGTGCACCAGCGTCAGCAGGTCGTCCCCGGCCTGCTGCGGAGCGAGCAGGCGTACCGGCGGCCGGTCGATCACACCCAGCGCGCGGGCCAGGGACATCGTCAACGCCAACCGGATCGGGTTCAGCGGGTGGCTGTCGCCCAGGTCGTATCCCAGGTAGCCGTCGTCCCAGACCACGGCAGTGGTGTGGCTCACATGCCGACGCTACCGCGGTACCAGACCGCCCATTACGCTCCGGACGCGAGGATTGCCCGAAGCGCCGCGCTCGTGCCGTACGCAGACCGTAGGCTGAGTCGTCCACATCCCACAGAGCGAGCCCGGTGAGTCTCCTGGGCCTGGTCGGCACCCACCCAGCGACGGGTGTGGCGCCCCTGTCCTGACCGCGGCCGTGACCGAGGAGGATCCCCCCATGGTGGCCCGACGCGCTCTGGCGGCCGTTGCCGTCCTGCTCGCCGCCGCAGTCGCCGTCGGATGCTCGAAGACGATCTCCGGGCGGGGCACCCTCGCCGAGGACTCCGCCCAGCCGGCCAGCCCGACGGCGACCAGCTCCTCGTCGGAGTCTCCCAGCCAGTCGCCATCCGGGTCGTCGAGCGCATCGCCGTCGGACGGCGGCACGAACGAAGTCTGCAAGGCGCTGGACCAGGACGCGGCCGAGAAAACGTTCGGCGGCCCGGTCAGCTTCAAGGACTCGCAGCAGACCGGCTGCCAGATCATCGCCGAGAACGGCGACTCGATGATCGTCGCGGTCTTCGACTTCCTGACCCTGGCCGAGTACAAGCACGGGTCGTTCAAGGACCTGACAGTTGCCGGGCACCCCGCGCTGCGCACCGAGTCCAACATCATCTACGTCGCCAGATCCCAGAGCGGCTCCGACCAAGGCCTGCTCGCGGCGTATTTCAGCGGACTTGGCGCGGACGGGGAGAAGATCGCCACGGCGATGCTCGAGCAACTGCTGAAGAAGTACGCGAAGTAGCGTCCACTCGCGATCTCCGTGCCGATTCCGCCCTCCGAGCGACGTAGCATCGGTGCAGAGAGCGGAGGGGACGTGAGTCATCACAGCGACCTGATCGACACCACGGAGATGTACCTCCGCACGGTGTACGAGCTCGAGGAGGAGGGCATCGTCCCGCTCCGTGCCCGCATCGCCGAGCGGCTCAAGCAGAGCGGGCCGACCGTCAGCCAGACCGTCGCCCGGATGGAGCGCGACGGGCTGCTCACCGTTCAGGGAGACCGGCACCTCGAGCTGACGGCAGACGGACGGCACCAGGCGATCGCGGTGATGCGCAAGCACCGGCTGGCCGAGTGCCTCCTCGTCGATGTCATCGGCCTGGAGTGGGAGGAGGTCCATATCGAGGCGTGCCGTTGGGAGCACGTCATGTCGGACGCGGTGGAGCGGCGCCTGCTGGCACTGCTCGGCAACCCCCAACAGTGTCCGCACGGAAACCCGATCCCCGGGCTGGAGGACCTCGGCGCCGTGCTGGCCGACGCCGACCGGGCCGCGGAGCCGGTCGGGCTGACCTCGATGAAGGCGGCTGTGCAGGCCGGCAGCACCCACGTGGTCGTCCGCCGGATCAGCGAGCAGATCCAGCCCGACGCCAAGACCATGCGGCTGCTCCGCGACGCCGACATTCAGCCGGGCCGCACCGTGTCGGTCGAGCCGGCCGGCCGAGGCGTGCGGGTCAGCGCCGACGGGCGCAGCACCGACGTGGACGAACTGGTGGCCACGCACGTCTTCGTCACCGCATCCTGATCCCGACCGCTCAACCCGGTGACCGCCCAACTGCCGGCCGCGTGGGCAGTCGGTGCGGTCGGTCCGCGGCGAACTGGTTAGGGTCTGCACACTGCACACGTTGCTTTGAGGAGCCCACCCATGGCGGACAACGACAGTCCCACCACGGACCACGGCAGCTCTCCGACGCCCTTCTATGACCTGTCGACATATGTGGCATTGCCTCGGCTGGCCGGGCTGGCGATAGCCCCCGACGGCACCCGGCTCGTGACCGGGGTGGCCCGGCCCTCGCCCGACGGAAAGAAGTACGTCACCGCGATATGGGAGGTGGACCCGGGCGGACTGCGGCCGGCCCGCCGCCTCACCCGTTCCGCGCCGGGCGAGTCCCAGCCGGCCTTCCTGCCCACCGGCGATCTGCTGTTCACCTCCCGCCGCGCCAACCCGGACGCCAAGCCTGACGACGAGCGCGAGGAGGTCGCCGCCCTGTGGCTGCTCCCGGTCGGCGGTGAGGCGCACGAGATCGCTCGCCCGCCCGGCGGGGTGCAGGAGATCGCCGTCGCGGCGGACTCCGGCCAGTTCGTCTTCCGGGCGCCGGTCCTTCCGGGCGCGGACAACCCCGACCACGACGAGCGGCGTCGGAAGGCCCGCAAGGACGCCGGCGTCAGCGCCATCCTGCACGAGCAGTCTCCGGTGCGGTTCTGGGACCACGATCTCGGCCCGGACCAGTCCCACTTGTTCGCTGCCGGCTCGGTGCCATCGGACGGTCGCCGGCTGCCGGACCCACGCGACCTGACACCGGCACCGGAGGGGCGGGTCGACGAAGGACTCGCCATGTCCCCGGACGGTCGGAGGGTGGCCAACGTCTGGAGGGCCAACGACGGCCCGGCCGGCCAACGATGGGCGGTCGCGATCATCGACACCGCTACTGGCAAACGGCTGCGCCTGGTCGAGGACGCCGAGGCAGGCTTCGACCACCCGACGTTCTCGTCGGACGGGGCGTCGCTGGTGTGCTGCCGGGAAGGGTTGGGCAACTGGGACGAGGCGCCCGACCGGACTCTCTGGCTGGTCGATCTCGAAACCGGCGCCGAGCGCGACCTGCTGCCCGGCTCGCCGCTGTGGCCGTACCAAGCGAGGTTCTCCCCGGACGGCACGGCGGTGTTCTTCGTCGCCGACGAGCACGGTCGTGCTCCGGTCTTCCGGCTCGACCTCGCCGACGGCTCGGTCACCCGACTTACCGCGGCCGGCGCGCACACCGACCTGGTCGTGGCCCGTGACGGGTCCGCGCTGTATGCGCTGCGGGCCGCGGTCGACGAGCCGCCGACGCCGGTGCGGATCGACCCGCGGACACCCGACCAGGAGCCGGTCCGGCTGCCCTCCCCGGCGGCCGAGGTCGGCGTACCCGGCCGGCTGGTCGAGGTCGAGACGCAAGCCGACGACGGTGTGCCGCTCCGGGCGTGGCTGGCGGTGCCCGAGCAGGCCTCGGCCGAGTCGCCGGCGCCGCTTCTGCTGTGGATCCACGGTGGCCCGCTGGCCAGTTGGAACACGTGGTCGTGGCGCTGGAACCCGTGGTTGATGGTCGCCGGCGGGTACGCGGTGCTGCTGCCGGACCCGGCGCTGTCCACCGGCTACGGTCACGACTTCGTCCAGCGCGGCTGGGGAGCGTGGGGACAGCGTCCGTTCACCGACCTGATGTGTGTGACCGATGCCGCCTGTACACGCGAAGACATCGACGACACCCGCACCGCGGCGATGGGCGGCTCGTTCGGTGGATACATGGCGAACTGGGTCGCGACACAGACCGATCGCTTCCGGGCCATCGTGACCCACGCCAGCCTGTGGCACCTCGACCAGTTCGCCGGAACCACCGATGCGCCGTCGTACTGGCTGCGCGAGTTCGGCGATCCACTGGAGAAACAGGAGCGGTACCTTACGAACTCGCCCCACCTTCGAGCCACCGACGTCCGCACGCCCATGCTCGTCATCCACGGCGACAAGGACTATCGAGTGCCGATCGGCGAAGCGCTGAGGCTTTGGTACGACCTGTGCCGATTCGAGGTGCCTGCGAAGTTCCTCTACTTCCCGGATGAGAACCATTGGGTCCTCACGCCGGGCCACGCCCGGGTCTGGTACGAGACCGTCCTCGCATTCCTCGCCGAGCACGTCCAAGGCCGGGGCTGGAAGCGACCGGACCTGCTCTGAGCCGGCCCGCCCGGGGCCGCTCGATCTGCGTGGGTGCGCATTGCGCGGATTGGTGCCCATGGAGCCCTGAGCCCAGCGAAGGAGGGCATCCAGGCAACCACTCGGTAACATGGACGACACCTCGCGAGCCGATGTCGTCTCGCCGCCCGCGCGGGATCGACGCTCAGGAGGTGAGCCGTGGTCGCCAACCCTTGGGGTTTCCTTCGGCATGCCCGCAGGGAGGCGCCAAAGCGCCCGACCGACCAGCGGCTGCGCGACTGGGAGCCGGTCTACGGACGCCCGGCGGCTACTGACGTCCGGATCCAGGCAACCCGGTGCATGGACTGCGGCGTCGCCTTCTGCCACGCCGGCTGCCCCCTGGGCAACCTGATCCCGGAGTGGAACGAGCTCGTTGCCGGCGACGACTGGCGCGCCGCGATCGAGCGGCTGCACGCCACCAACAACTTCCCCGAGTTCACCGGGTGGCTCTGCCCGGCGCCGTGCGAGGCGTCCTGCGTGCTGGCCATCAACGCCGACCCGGTGACCATCAAGCAGGTAGAGTTGGCGATCATCGATCGGGCCTACGACGAAGGGTGGGTGCAGCCGCTGCACCCTGCCGGGCGCACTGGCCGACGCATCGCCGTGATCGGATCTGGCCCTGCTGGTCTGGCAGCGGCTCAGCAGCTGACCCGGGCCGGCCACGAGGTCGTCGTGTACGAGCGTTCCGACCGACTCGGCGGCCTGCTGCGCTACGGCATCCCCGACTTCAAGATGCCCAAGCGGCTCGTCGACCGGCGGCTCGAGCAGCTGGCCGCCGAGGGGACGGCGTTCCGCCCCCGGGTCGATGTTGGCGGGCCGGACGGTCTCGACCCGAAGCGGGTGCGCGCCGAAGTCGACGCGATCGTGCTCGCCTGCGGCGCGCTCCGGCCGCGCGAGCTCGGCGTGCCTGGCCGCACGCTGGCAGGCGTGTACCAGGCGATGGATTACCTTCCTCAGGCCAACCGGGTGCAGGCCGGCGACCTGCCTGCCCCGGCGGTCAGCGCGAGCGGCCGGGCCGTCGTGATCATTGGCGGTGGCGACACCGCCGCGGACTGCCTTGGCACCGCCAACCGCCAGGGAGCGAGCACGGTAACCCAGCTGGACCACAACCCTCGGCCATCGGATCTTCGCGATCCGATCGCGAACCCCTGGCCGCAGTGGCCGAAGGTGCACAAGGTGTCGGCCGCGCACGAGGAGGGCGTCGTCGAGGCATGGGCGCGCGAGGTCGTCGCGTTTCTCGGCGACGACGCCGGGCACGTGCGGGCCGTCGTCACCCAGCAGGTCGAGACCGTGAGAACCCCCGGTCGCCGGGTCTTTCGCCCGGTGCCGGGCACCGAGCAGGAGCTCCCCTGCCAGCTGGTGCTGCTCGCGGCTGGCTTTGCCGGCACCGAGCCGGGCGCCCTGCTCGAGCGGCTCGGCGTCGCCGTCGACGACGAACGCGGCACGATCCGGATCGACAGTGAGTGGCGGACCTCCGCCGACGGCGTCTACGCCTGTGGTGACGCCGACCGCGGGGCGAGCCTGGTGGTGTGGGCGATCGCCGAGGGCAGGGCGTGCGCAGCGGCCGTCGACGCCGACCTGACCGGAGCGACGACCTTGCCCGCGCCGGTCGGACCAGGCGCGCGCCCGCTCTGAACCCGATCGGCGCAGGACCGGCCACCGGCTGGTCATCGTCTCCGCCGCCCGCCGGCCCGGCGTGTCGCCGGGCGTCCGGAGCCGAGGTCGGGGAGCTCCCGCGGGTCGATGCCTGCCCTCACGGCGTTCAGGAGCAGGCGGGCCGCGCCGTAGTCGGACTCGCTCAGCAAGGCCCGCTCGGCCGCCATGCGGGCCAGGATGCCGTCGCCGTGGCGCCAGGCGGCCCAGCCGAGCAGGAACAAGGGCGCGGCGTCGTAGGGCGGGACCGCACGACGGACCAGCTGGCTCCACAGTGCCAGGGTGTCGTCCGGTCCGCCGCCCTTCTCGATGGTGAGCCAGCAGTAGTCCCGGATGGACAGGTCTGAAAGCGCGACCAGGAACTCGGCGATGTCCGCCTCAGTCAGCTCTGCCGGGCCGGATCCGCCGGCAGAATCGACAGGTCGCCCGAGGACGGCCTGGAGGCTCGTGCGGGTCGCGGCGCGCCAGCCCGGCATGCCTCCGGCCGCGGCGGCCGCCTGGATGAACGCGGCTTCCGCTTCCGCCAAGGCGCGCTCCATGGCCTCTCGCGCGCTTCCGCCGACCGGGTCCAGGATCCTCGACAGGGCCGCCCGGTCGGGGAGGGCGACCAGGCCGGCCCGAGCGGCCGCAGCCGCGATGGGCGACGGCGTGGCGCCACGTGCCGGCAGCGGCCGACCGCCGGCGGGACAGCACTGAGGGTCGGGACAGAGATAGGACCACCAGCGGCGGCCGCACACATACGCCGCGTCGACCACGGACGCGCCTGAACGGGTCAGCGCAATCCGGACCTGGTTGACCAGCGGCCATCCCGGGAGCCCGTCAGCCACCTGCGACTGGTCGCCGAACACCACGAGGACCGCCCGCTCGGCGACATGCAGCGAGGCGTGCACCGCAACGTGCTGCGCAATCGCGACCGCGGCTCCAGCCGCACTCTCGTCCGGAAGGTCGTATCGCAGCGTCGCCCCCACCCGCGGATCCGCACCGTGCAACATGACGACGACCAGGCTCGCCGTCGGGTGGAACCCGAGCAGGTATGGAATCGCCTCGATGAGGTCGGCCAGGCTGCGCAGACGCAGCAACGGCACCTCGTCGGGCTCGCACGATGTGGCGGCGTGGGGGGTCATGAGATGACGATCTCGATTGTTGCGTCGCCACGACAGGGGTCGTGCCGAGGTTGTGGATAGGACTCTCGCCTGTGGACAGAGGTTTGACAGGAGGCCCGCAGTGTGCATCGACCCATCGGGCAGTCGACCGTCCTCATCGGACTGTACGGACAGCAGCAGGCAGACCGGTCCCAGCTGCCGACCGTCACGTCGGCCGGCACCAGGGCGGCCGTCGACGGCGCTGCGGTCTTCCCGGCCGCCGCGTCCCGGCGGCAACTCAGCCGGCGCTGCCACCGCCGCCGGTGGGCCGCTCCGCCGGAGCGACCACATGCTCGGCGGTCTCGGCCAGCCGGCAAAGAGCGTTGACCATTCTGAGCTCGGTGGGTCGGCGGACCGCGGCGTCCAGCAGACGCGGGCTCGCCACAACCGCGACCAGCGCTCGGGCCCTGGACACCGCCACGTTCAGCCGGTTGAGGCTGTAGAGGAACTCGACACCTCGTGGCGCGTTGTCCGCCGTCGAGGTGGCCATCGAGTACAGCACGACGGCGGCCTCCTGGCCCTGAAAGCGGTCGACTGTGCCGACCCGCGTGCCGGCCGGAAGGCGCGCTCGAAGCCTGCCGACATGGGCGTTGTAGGGCGCCATGACGAGGACGTCCGCGAGACCGAGCCGACGCTGCTCGCCCCGCGCGTCGGTCCAGCTCCCGCGCAAGAGCTTGTCCAGGAGCGCCGCGACGACGTCGGCCTCCTCGGCCGACACCGCCCGGTTGTCGACGTGGTCCACCGGCACCCACCGAATCCCCGCACCCCTGAGCGGACCGGGAGCGTCGACGCGCTGCAGCTGGCACGACTCGTGCGAACGCAGCCGGTCCTCGTACCCAACCTCGGAGACGAACCGGCACACCGCTGGGTGCATCCGCCAGCTCCGGTCGAGGAACACCCCCAGATCGGGAGAAAGCGTCGGCGCGCCAGCGAGCACGTGTTCCAGCGCGGACGCGGCCGCGCCAGGGGGATGGTCGCCCTTGGCGGGTTGGGCGAGCTGCTGAGGGTCGCCGAAGAGCAGGAGGTCGCGCGCGCAGCCGGCGACCGCGAGGACGTTCGCGAGCGAAAGCTGGCCGGCCTCGTCCACGACGAGCGTGTCGAGCGCGCCCGCCATGTCCTCGCGGGCGAACAGCCAGCAGGTACCGGCCACCAGATCCACGTCGCCCGCCGTCACGGCGGCGACGACATCCCTGCTGCTGCGCACGTGCCGCACTTCTGGCGACCGGCAGCGGTCCTCCCCGTCTGCCTTCTGCACCGCGCGGATCGGGACGCCGGCCTGCGCGGCTGCAGCCATCACCGAGTCCAGCAGGTTCGCAATCGCCTTGTGGCTGAAGGCGCACAGCCCGACGCGGCGGCCGGCGGTCAGCAGGCGAACGACTGCGACGGCCGCCGTGACGGTCTTCCCTGAGCCGGGCGGGCCCTGCACGGCGAGCACTCCGCCGGCCAAATCCGTAGCCAGTCGAACGACGGCGTCTGCCGGCCGCTCCTCGGGGCGAGCGAGCAAGCCGGGCGGGGCAGCGCGTGGCGGTCGCCGCAGCAAGAGGTCGCGAGCGGAGCGGTGGGCCGGGAGTGGAGAGTCGATGCCGTGGTCCCGGGTCCACTCGGCGAGGCGCCGCAGTGCGTCCCTCAGCACGGCGTCGTCGAGCGGGCCGGCCGGCACCAGCGACGTGCAGCTCGGCTCGGGCTGGCCGGACGTGCGGCGCAGGTCCAGCCAGCCGCGTTCTGCGTCGATGGCGACGACGGTCCCCTGCGGCCGCTCGGTGCGCGGGTCGAGATACCTCGACTCCCCCACCCGCAGCTTGGTGTCCTGCGGCGGGAAGTCCATCCGCCACACCGCCGCAGTCGGGTCGGTCCGGACCCGCCGGGCCGGGCCGAGCTGTCCGACGGCCGCGGGATCGTCGACCAGGTGCTCGTCCGTCAGCTCCTGTCGGCGGAAGTATTCCCACCACTCCGGCCGAGCCTCGCGCCGATGCCAGTCCAGCAGATCCGCAAGCAGCCTGGTGGCGTGCTGCAGCTCGTCGTCCGCATCGCGGTCCCTCGGCAGCTCGCGGGTGAGCTCGTCATGCAGCCGTGCGGTCGTACGGGCCGCGACCACCACCCGCTCCGACGGGCGGCCGTCTCCGTCGACCGGACGTTCGACCGGACCGCCGCTCGCGGCGAGCTCTCCTCGGCGTTCCTCCAGCCAGTCGCGGAGGAGCAGCGTGGACCGGCAGTCGATCTCGTTGTACTTCTCGATGGCGAGCAGCTCGTGATCGTCGCCGGTGCTGAGCCACCGCTCGAAAGCGACGATGCTCGAGGCGGCATCAGCCACCTCCGACCCCCGCCGGGCGTCCGGGTCATAGAACGCCTCCAGCCTCTTGATCGAGTAGGAGTCGGTGCCGGCCCGCAGCGCCTGCCGGACCACCGCGTAGAGGTCTACCAGCCGGTTCGCCCGGAGGAGCCGGTCGACCTCGTCGACCCTCGTGTTGTGCCGGGCAGACAGCCGCCGCAGGGCAAGCGTCTCGTACGCGGCGTAGTGATAGATGTGCATCGTGGGATCGTCGGACCACGACCGCATCAGATGGTCGATCAGCCGCTCGAACGTGGCCTTCTCCGCGGCGGGCGTCCTCGCCCAGTAGGAAAAGAACTGGCCGGTCGAGTCGCAAAGACCGAACAGATACTCGAGCCCGCCGTCCCCGACGTAGGGGTCGCCCTCGAGATCGAGGAAGAGGTCGCCGCGGCTTGGCTCGGGCAGCCGCGCCAGACCGCATCGTGGCTGGACCGGAAGCAACTCGTAGGTGGCGACGCCGCTGGCCCGCTGCGTGGCCTGCAGGCGAGCCTGATGGACCAGCCGCTCGCGGGACGAGGGGCCGATCGTCGTCGGCAGCGCCCGGGAGTCGGCCACGGCCAGCGCGGCGAGCGTTGCGATGCCGGTCTCCACCATCGCGTGAGCCTGGTCCCGTCGTATCCCGGCGACCAGCGAGACGTGGTCATCGGCCTGGCGTCGGGCGGTGCACCTCGCATCCCACCGGCACTGCGGGCAATGCCGAACCCGCTCCGGATACGACGGCAGGGTTTCGACGAGCGCCGCGAGCAGGTCGCGGCGGACCTTGCGGGCGTAGGCGGCGCAGTCGGCCAGGCGATAGGGCCGACGCACCCCGTCGCCGGTGATGACGGTCAGCAGCTCCGGTGGGCGTCCTTGCAGGACGGCGAGCCTCTCCGCGTACGTCGCCATCTGCAGCAATGCGGCGACCTTGATCCGCCCGGCGAGCTTTGTGTCGGCGATGTCGTACGACCAGTCGCCCAGGGCACTCGGCCGGTCTGCCCTCTTCTCCAGGAAGTCGGCGTGACCGCGCCAGACGCCGTCGAAGAAGGTGGCCTGGTAGATGACGTCGGCACCGCGTCGCATCGCTGCCACCGTGTCCTGCTCGCCCCGACGAAGGTCGCCGGCATCGATCCGGACGATGGAACGGCCGGCCGCGGACAAGCTGTCCACATACTCGCGCTCGTGCATCTCCCCTCGCGCTCGCAGCACTGCCAGCGCCTCGTCGTCCTCGACGGGCGCCTGAAGATCTCCGAGTGCCACGGCGAGATCCAGCCGGGTGAGATGCCGGCAGGCCAGAAAGTTCGTCAGGTCGGTGGGGCTGACCACCAGCCCACCGTCGGCGGCGACGTACACGACAGCACCTTAAGGATGAGGTACGACAGATTCGCGGTAAGGGCGGGTGGCCCGGGGACGCGACCCTAGGAGAGCCAAGCGGCCGGGGCGGTGTTGAGCACGAGGAGCCGCTGCTCGGGGGCCTGCGTCGGCAGCAGCCACCCGCTGACCATGTCAGAGGGATGCCATATGCGGTTGGCCTGGACGTCCTCCGTCCCGGCTCGGTGACGCCGGCCGTATGCGTCGGCGAGCACGAGCTCGTACTCGCTGGTGTCGATGACCGAGTACCGCTGCCATCTCGTGCGCAACCAGCGCAACACGAGCTCGCGCTCCTCCTGGGGGAGCAAGCGCCAGCGGCAGCGGAGGTAACCGAAGAGGCCCTGACTCATCGGGCCGATGCCGCGTAACGAGCCATGCTCACGAACCAGATCCGCCAGCGGGCCGCCCTCGGCGAGGATCAGCTCCCGGTCATCCTCGCCCAGCTCCCACTCCGACCAGGCGGACCCGACCCACTGACGGGCCCGCTGCCACAACCACCTCGCCCGCACCACGCCGGCCAACCGCGCGGCGCCGCACCCGCCGGCCGGAGCGCAGAACACGACGCACTGGAGCGTGCTGTAGCGGGCGATCCGACGGTCGACGCCGAGCAGACCCAGCAGGTCCCACGCTCGCTCGGGCCGGCCGCCGTCCTGCGCGAGGTCGACGCCGAGCTCGAGCGCCCACCGCCGGTATTCGCCCGGCCGGAGCACCCCGTCGAGCACCTCCCATGCCTCGTCCGCAGCGCAGCGGGCATCGAGCGAGACGGCGAGCAACAACGCCGGACCGACGTCGTCCGGCGGTCTGGATCGACTGAGCAGCTCGCGCCACAGTTGCTCGCCCTCGGCCGCGGCCAGCAGCCGTGCGTGCTCGCAGATCGCATCGTCACGAAGATCGCGCAGCAGGCGATCTCGTCTGGACGCGGCGAGCCAGCTGTGGTCGGAGGCGAACGCATGGGCCGCCTCAGACAGCTCGCGCATCCGATGGGCAAGCGCCTCGGGGAGGTCGCCCTCCGGCCGGGTCGGGCTGTCGAGGTGGCGGCCTTGCGCCGGGGTGCGTGGGTTGGACATGCCTACGACGGTGGCATCTGGCCAAGGCGCGGTGGGGTGCCGAAGCAAATCTGTGGATAACCGCTTCACCTGTGGACAGTCGTTTGCGTCGGCACCGATCGCGCGGTACACCACGGTCATGGCCATGTTGCGGAGGCTCCCACCGGCGTCCTGGATCGGGCGCGGCCCTGTCGGTGTTGCGCCTCGCGGTCGCCGCCACCCGGCAGGCCGACCGGCTCAGCCTGCGGACCGGGCGGCGCAGCGTGGCACGCATGGGTCGACTGCGCGTTGGGGGTCCGATGGAGGTAGTCGTCGAAGCTGGTCAAGTTCAGCTTCCTGGCACAGTCCGTACGCCGCCTGCGCCGCGCGGCTGCGTGGTGTTCGCGCATGGCAGCGGCAGCAGCCGACACAGCCCGCGCAACGTCTGGGTCGCTCAGGCCCTGCACGCGCGCGGCTTTGCTACCCTCCTGTTCGACCTACTGACCGCGGAGGAGTCCGACCTCGACGCGGACAGCAGGACGCTTCGCTTCGACGTGCCGTTGCTCGCCGGCCGGCTCACCAGCGCCGTGGACACCGTGCGGCAGATACCCACCACCCGCTCGCTGTCGATCGGGCTCTTCGGCGCAAGCACTGGCGCCGCGGCCGCGCTGACCGTTGCGGCGCGCCGGCCAGAGGAGGTGGACGCTGTCGTCTCCCGGGGTGGTCGCCCGGACCTGGCCGGCGCCGCCCTCGGAGCAGTGCAGGCGCCGACCCTGCTGCTCGTCGGCGGCCTGGACCGCGCCGTTCTTCAGCTGAACCATGCGGCCGCCGACCGGATGACCGCGCCGCACGAGGTGGCCGTAGTGACCGGCGCCAGCCATCTCTTCGAGGAGCCGGGCACGCTCGAGGAGGTAGCCCGGCTGGCCGGCGACTGGTTCGAGATACACCTGGCGGCAGCACCCGAAGACTGAGCCAGCCCGTCCACATGAGACGGACCCGGCGGCACGCAGCCGGGTGGCCGGGACCCGCCGGGGGGCCTGCAGCAGCGTCGTCGAGAACCGCCAGGGGGGTGGCAGGCGCCTGCTGGGCCGCCTCCGACCGGGTTCGTCTGCCGGGCGGAGGTGCGGCTACGAGGTGGGCGAGCCCGCTGGCGGAGCGGGCAGTGTGCCCGCCGGCGGAGCGGGCAGTGTGGTGGTCGACTGCGGCGCTGTGGTGGAAGGAGTGGAGGTCGTCGGGGGCGGCGTGCTCGGCGGCGCCGACGGCGGGGAGGTCGTCGAGGTCCCCGTCGGGCTGGTCGTCGGTGTGTTCGACCCACCCGGACTGGGTCGTGGCGACTCGGACGCGGGCGGCTTCCGCTGAGCCGGGCCGAGCACCTGTGGCGGCTCGACCGGGCTCGGACTCGGCGCGACAAGGAGGGCCGCAACGATGCCGAGCCCGACCAGCGTGCCGACCACCGCGCCGGCCGCCGCACCGCGCACAAGCGCGCGGCGGTCGCGCTGCCATTCGGTGGCCCGCCGGCTGCGCAGGTCCGGTGGGAGCGCAGAGCGCTGGGCGGCGAGGCTGTTGTAGGGGGCGGCGGCGAAGCCAAGCGCCGGCGCGACCAGCAGTCCAGCCAACAGCGGGCTGGCATATCCGTTCAGGTGGACGAGGGCCGCCACGATGGCGAGCATGCCTAGCACCGCAAGGCCGGTCTCCGCCAGGTTCGCGCGGATCGCCATCCACCAGCTCTGGCGCTCGCTTGTCTTGGGGGTGCGCAGGAACGCCGCCTCGCGTCTGAACAACCCTTGCACCGAGGCGCGAGCGACGACCAGCGAGGTGGACTGCCAGATGAAGAAGGCTCCTATCGCATCGCGCCAGGACGCTCCGGTCCCTCGTCGGAGCAGCGCGACAGCCCGCAGCAGGCCCAGGGCCACCAGTACTGGGACGATGCCGACCAGGAAGCCGGTGAGCTTGCGGAAGAGCTGGCCGCCGCCGGTGGCCAGATTGATCGCGCCAACCAGCAGGAACACGAAGAACGCGAGACCCAGGAGGTCGCCGTACCACTGGACTCCTCCGGAGAGGTAGGCCCAGCGCTGACCCAGCGTGAGTCGGTTCTTCCGCGTCGGTCGTCCGGGCATCAGCAGACGCCAGTGCATCCGAAGGATCTGGATGCCGCCGAAACACCAGCGGTAGCGCTGGCTCTTGAGCGCCTCGAAGGTCAGCGGCATGACGCCCCGGCCGAACGAGTCGTCCACGTGTAGGCCGGACCAGCCGGCCGCGAGCAGACGCAGCGAGAGCTCTGCGTCCTCGGTGATGCACCACTCGTCCCAGCCGCCGACCGCCTCGAGGGCACGGCGGCGGATGAGCCCCATCGTGCCGGCGAAGATCGCGCCATTGCGTTCGTTGCGTGACGGCTGCGAGATCACGAAGAAGTACTTGTAGGAGTAGTACAGCCGTCGGTAGTACGGAGCGTGCTGCCAGTCGCGATAGTCCTGCGGCGCCTGGATGAACCCGACCCGTTCGTCGGCGAACAGCGGCGCGCAGCGGCGCAGGAACTGTGGGTCGAGCTGATAGTCGGAGTCGACAACGCCGACCAGCTCAGCGCGAGGGTCGGTGCACTCCCGTAGCGCATAGTTCAGCGCCCCCGACTTGTAGCCCGGCCACTCCTGCAGATGCACGAACTTCACGCCGTGCGAGGCGCACCAGTCCGCCACGGGCCGCCACGTCTGCTCGTCGTCGGTATTGTCGTCGATGGCGACGATCTCGTAGTTCGGATAGTCCAGACGCAGCAGCGAGGTCAACGTCTGGATGACCATGTCGGGTGGCTCGTTGTGCGCCGGGACGTGCAGGCTGACGAACGGCAGACCACCGGGCGATTGGGCCCTCGGCGTGGACCGAGTGACCCGCCGTCGCCACTGCTCGGTACCGAGAGCATCGCAGAGCTCCCAGAGGTAGGCGCAGGCGAGTATCGCCGCCGCCAACTCGAACAACCACAGCACCACCCCGCCGATGGTTGAGGCGATGCCGAGCCTGCTGACGAAAGTCCAGTTCAGGATGAAGACCAGGTAGACGATGAAGAGATAGACGGTCGCCGTCCAGCACAGGTGCCCGCGGGCGTTCCATCGCCGGGTCGCGGGCAGCCACAGCACGCTCATCACGACGATGCCGGCCGTGCCAGCGACTACATACGGCCTGGCAACGGCGAGCACGCTTAGCACGCCGGCGATGACGGCAGCCACCAGTGCCGTGCCGATCAGGGCGAGCACGAAGCGGCGGGTGGCCGGCCAGGCTCCGGCCACTTTCCGCCGCCGGGTGACCGGAAGGAACAGGGCGGCCGAGCTCACCGGCGCGGCAACGATGCCGGCCAGCAGTAAGGCTGCGAGCACGCCTCCTCCAGGTCGGTCGGGGTCGGGACACCGGTACCCCCGATTCGGCACCATCGAACCGGCCAGCCGACCGCGTAAGCGTGCGGTTCCGCCCTGTAGGAGAGATGTCACAGCGAGTTGGTGGCGCGTGGGGAGGCCGATCCGGTAGCGAACCTCCAGCTAACGACGGGTCAGCGGGCGACCGGACGCGAGCCATAACGGGCGGCCAGGCTGGCCCGGCTGTCGTCGAAGTCGGCGTGCCGGTAGACGGTGGCGCTCGGGTCGTCGTCCGGGCCGACGGCGGCGGTCATCGACGCGACCGGGGTGAGGCGGCTGAGCCAGACGTGACGCACAGCGTCGTCGGCTACCGCGGTCAGGTCCGCGCCTGGCCGGACGGTGATCGCCAGCACGACGTCGCCACCCGCGTTGGACGGGTCGTGGCTGTAGCCGCCGTCCACCCGGATCACCGCCGGCAGCGCGGCCAGTCGGCGTTTCACCGCGGCGAGCTCCGTGCGGTTCGACGCATCGCCGGCTGTCGCCAGCGAGCTGTCGCCACCCTCCGGCGACGCGGGTCGGTCTGACCCGCCGGCGCAGGCCGCCAGGGTGACCATCAGCACCACCAGGGCGGCCACCGCCTGTTCGGCGCTTCTCGGCACAGGCCTGCCAACGGCAGCGGCTGGTGGCGGGACGCGACGGCCTCTCACGGCGTCCGCTCGACCCGGTACTTCTGGGTTGTCACCGCGTCACCGCCGAGGAACGCGTCCGCACTGTCCACATAGGTGCGGATCGACGGGTCGTTGCTCTGGTCCAGGCCGGCGGCGGCCGGCAGGTACACCCTGCCCAGCGAGTGGTTGTCGCCAACCGTCCCGTTCTGTCGATCGACGGTGACCGTGATCCAGTTGGCGGTGTCTGGGTTCGCCCTGGCGTCCAGGTGCGGGATGATGTCGTGCTCGTTCTCGATCGACAGCACCTGCACCGATGGCGGCACGTCGACCTGCGCGACCGGCGAGCCCGCGGTGACCACATGCGTCACCTTGTACCGTCCAGACCGGGTGAAGTCGCGCGCGGCGTCCGCCGCCACGATCCCGCCCTGACTGTGCCCGACCAGCATCACCGCGTCGCCGGGCCTGGCTCCGGCCCGAGCTAGCGCCTCGCCGATGCCCCGCTCGTAGCTGGTCGTCTCGTTCCCGATCGCCCGCATGTTGGTGCCGGTGTCGTTGACGTCCGGGCTCGAACCCGGAAGGTTCCAGACCTTCGTCCCTGGTATGTCCACAATGTACGCCCGCTGCACGGCGCCGCCGGGCAGCTGCTTCTCCACCATGCGTACGTCGATCTCGCCTTTGTCGCCCGCGCTGCGCCGGTCCAGGTCGACGAGGAGATCGGTGATGTTGCGCGGCGGCTTGCGCCCGGTGATGGAATCGTCCGCGTCGAGGTCGGTGACCTTGGACGAGCCGTCCGGGTAGAGGCTGCCGATCAGCGCCGCTGCCTGCGGCACGGTAGTCGGCAGGCCCGGCCCGAGCGCGAACGCCAGCGCGGTGAGCGGACTGAGCGAAATCAGCGCGCTCAAGGTCCCGGGAGCGCCACCGGCCAACGTATCGACCAGTCCGGGGTGGTCTGTGATCACCCGCTGCGCCGCTGTGCCGAAGCTGTCGCCGTGCAGCATCCGCCCTGCGACGTCCCCGCCGGCCAGCAGCAGCGTGTCGAGTATCAATGTCGGGCCGCCGACGAACTCGGCCGCGTCCAGCAGCCGGGCCTCGGCGCCGTCCACGGTCCGGTAGGTGACGACGGCCGCCTGCAGCCGTGCCGCGGTGGCACCGATCCTCATCCCGATCCGGCTGAGCCCGCCCTCGCCGTCCAACGCGCGCCCCAGTGCGGTCTCGAACCGCACCGCGCCGGCAGGGTCGAGCGACGCCGACGCGACGATGTCGGCATCGACCAGGATTGCGTGACTGGCAGCTACGACGCCTAGGACGTCCGCACCGACGCCGCGGATCAGGCCGGCGGCGACCTCCATGTCGTCGTAGTGGGCGGCGGTGCCGGCCGCTCCTCCGGTCACCGACGTCGGGGTGATCGGGGCGATGCCACCGCCGGGCGTGGTCACAGGATCGCCTGCCCCACCAGCGGAGCCAGCCAGGCGCCGAGATCCTCCGGCTCGACCGGCTGCAGCCGCACCGACACATCACCCCGCGGCCCGGGCTCCGGCGCCAAACCCAGCCAGCCGTCGGCAGTCGCGAGCCACAGCACCCGGCCGAACGCCACCGGCGCTCCCGCCATCCTCGGCCGCACCAGGACGGTGGCCTGCAGCACGCCGCACGCTCGCGCCAGCAGGGCTCGCGCCCGGGACAGCTCGCCCGCACCGAGCCGCAGGTCCGCGACCACCTGCTCGACCATGTGCGGACCAGCCCGCTCGGCCGGCTCGAGCTGGGTCAACGCGGCCAGCGGGACTATCCCGGTCGGCCGCCGGGCGGAAGGATCCCGGCCGCCGACCCGCGGCACTATCCGAGACAGCTCGGCGCCCAGCCCGGCGGCCGGGAAGATGGACAGCTCCACCGCGGCGGCCTCACCCAGGCGAACGAGGGAGCCGCCGAGCTCGCCGGCCACCGCGTGGGCCGCTCGGACAACCTGGGTGGTGGCACCCTCCGCGCCCACCTGTAGCCGAGTCTCGACCAGTGCCTCCGCTGCCGCGAGCACGGCCAGATTCGCTCGCACCGAGGGATGGATGGTCATTCCCTCGGGATCACTCGACCCAGCCGGACCCGACTGCAGCAGACCGCGCTCTCGCAGCGAGCCCACCATTCCGGCGAAGCTCCACCCGCCCGGCGGCGTGGGCCGGGGCGGCTCCATCCGAAAGTCGATCGGCAGCCGCAGGTCCCCGGCCAGCCGCAGGTCCCCGGCCAGCCGCCGGAGCAGATCCAGCTCGTCAGCGGTGAGCAGCACCCGGCGCGGCGCGATCATCGCGGCCGCGGTCATCGGCTCGCTCCACTCGGCGCTGAAGGCAGCCAACCGAGCACGAACCGGCCTGCGAACAGCGGCATCCGACGCCGCGCCACCGCCGTTGGAGGCACTGGGATCACGTCGACCGGGCGCAGATCCCGTCCGGGCCTCACCATGGCGTCAGCCGGTCGAACGTCGCGTGTGCGTTCTGCACGAGATCGCCCGGATGAAGCAGGTCATGCTCGGCCCGGACGGCGGCGGCCCGCACGAACGCCCATCGCTCCCGCACCGTGCTGGCGTGTGCCCGTAGCACCGTCGCGGCCCGGTCCAACTCGTACGCGCCGAAGTCGAGCGCGGCCGCGTCACGCTCGATCTCAGCGCGGAACTCGTCGGCCCCGGTCGACCGCCACCGCACGCTCGCCGACCGTGACCTCAGCCTGGCCGCACGAATCCGGATGTGATCAGCGTGCTGCCCGATCCGACCGGCCAGCCGGTCGAGCGCCTCGGGATCACCGGGAAGTGCCACCAGGGAAGAGTACCAACAAAATCATCATGAAAGAACTATTTACGATTAAATCACTCCGGATGGGTCAACCTCATGGGGCAAGCTGCCGGCACTCCGACCACGATCAGCAGCAGTGTTCGACTACGGCGGTGACTGTCCGACCCGGGCGACTGAGACGGAGACGAGCTTGCGCCGGGCGTAGGGCAATGAGCGGCGGTGATGGAGTTGCCTGCCCCTGGCGGCAATGGTCCAGGGCGGCTGGCCTCCGCCCACCGGGATGCGTGCCGCGCAAGGCGGTCGGCGAGGGAGGACGGCGAATCGTCGGCTCGCACACGGCGGTGGGCAGGCACGGACGGGCCAGACGCGGAGCGGTGGCCAAGGATTGGCGGACCATCGAGCTCGCCCACGGGGTGGCCGCTGACGGAGCCCGCGCGGACGGGCCGGCGAAGAAGAACGGCCGCCATCGATACCGCGGACAGCCACACCGGCCGGGCGCCAGCCCACCCAGACCTGTCGGGAGAGAAGCACGGCCATCAACGCGGCACACAGCGACGGCGCCGCCGGACCGGAGCCCACGCGGCCCGGCCGGCGAAGGAGCAAGATCGGCTCGTCGAGGCGGGCACAGCAAGAGCGGCCGGGCCACAAACCCACCCGGACCCGCCGGCGAAGGCACAGCCGGCCATCGAGGCCGCGCACGACGACAGCGGCCGGGCCACAAACCCACCCGGACCCGCCGGCGAAGGCACAGCCGGCCATCGAGGCCGCGCACGACGACAGCGGCCGGGCCACAAACCCACCCGGACCCGCCGACGAAGGCACAGCCGGCCATCGAGGCCGCGCACGGCGACAGCGGCGGGGCCGCGACTCGGGGGCGGCGAGGACGGAGGATGGCCATGGTCGAGCGGTGTCCGGGCGGTCGGCGAGGCCGGACGGCTTGGCACAGAGAGCCACGCCGGCGGTGCATGCCGGGACGGCACTCTGCGAGGATCCTGGCATGGCGGAGGAGGTTCCCAGGGACCCGCTGCCGGCCCTGCGGCGGCTGTGTCTCGCGCTGCCGGAGACGACGGAGCGGCTGAGTCATGGCGAGCCGGCGTGGTTCGTGCGGGACAAGAAGACGTTCGTATCTGACTCGCAACCTGTACAGTACGCGCATGCGTGCAGCCGTCAAGCGGTGCGGGCTCTACCCGCGGAAGAGCAAGGACGAGCGCACCGGCCGGGTCTCGGCCAGTGTCGGCGAGCAGGAGCAGACCGGCCGGGCCGACTGCGCCGAGCACGGCTGGGAAGTCGCCGACGTCTACCCCGACGACGCCCGGTCGGCAAGCCGGTTCGGCAAGAAGACCCGCGACGAGTGGGCGCGGCTGCGCTCCGATGTCGAGGCTGGCCGGCTGGACCTGGTGTGGCTGTGGGAGAGCGACCGCGGTGGACGCGAGGTCGAGGACTGGGCCGGGTTCCTGAACCTATGCCGCCGCCGCGGGCTGCTGGTCTACGTGCACACCCACGGCCGGCTGTATGACCCGAGGGTGGCCCGGGACCGCCGGTCGCTGCTGGAGGACGGCGTGGACGCCGAGTACGAGAGCGAGAAGAAGTCACTGAGCACCCGGCGCGCGCTTGCCGCGAACGCCGCGAACGGCAAGCCGCACGCGCCGGGTCACCTACGGCTACCAGCGCCGGTACGAGGTCGACGGGTCAGGCCGGCGCCGGCTGGTCGCCCAGGTCGAGCACCCGGAGCACGCGCCCGTGGTCCGAGGGATCTTCGCTCGGTTGGCCAAGGCCGACCCGATCAACGACGTGGTGCGGGACCTGAACACGGCCGGTGTCCCGGCGCCGAGGGGTGCGGTGTGGCGGTCGGCGACGATCCGGGAGATCGCCCGTAACCCCGCCTACGTGGCGGAGCGCCGGCACGAGGGCAGCGTGTACGCCGCGAAGTGGGGCGCGCTGGTCGACCAGCGGACCTGGGTGGCCGTGCAGACGCTGTTCGCTGACCCGTCGCGGAAGAAGTACCGGCCCGGCCGCAACCGCTGGCTGCTGTCCAATGTCGCGTGCTGCGGGGTCTGCGGCGACCCGCTGATGGCCCGACCGGGTTCGGTCGGCCGGCGGCCCGCCTACGGCTGCTGCGGGCGGGGCTGTGTCGGCTGCCAGGTCGAGTATCTGGACGATTTCGTGACCGCCATCGTGGTGGCCCGGCTGTCCCGGCCGGATGTGTACGCCGACCTGGCCGCCCGCCGTGCCGACGACACCGCCGTGTTGGCCGCCCGGGACGAGGCCGCGACTCTGCGCGCCCGGCTGGAGGAGTTCACTGACGCCGCCGCCGCCGGCCGGCTGTCCGCCGCGGCGCTCGGCAAGATCGAGGCCAAGCTCCTGCCGAAGATCGAGACCGCCACCGCGCGGGCGGAGCGGGAGGCGCTGCCGGCGCCGCTGCGCGAACTGGTCGACCCGGCCGAGGACGTGGCGACCCGCTGGGCCGGGCTGTCGGTGGCCGCCCGCAAGGACGTGCTCCGGCTGCTGTTCGAGCGGATCGCGCTCGACCCGGCCAACGGCCGGCGCGGCAAGGATGCGCTGCCGGAGCGGGTGCGCGTCCAGTGGAGACAGTCGTGACCGCTCGACAGGAATGCCTGTTGGAGATCACCTGTGCTGCGGGGGGCTCGCGCAGGAGCGGTCCGCTGACTGTGGCGTGGCTCGACCGGCAGGGATGCCTGTTCATGAGTCGCGGGATCGAGCGGCGGGCACACTCGGCGCGGCCTATTTCTGCCAACAGGAAGGAGCTACTGGAGTGGTACCAGCGGGCTCGGGAGGCACAGGATGCCGGGCTGACGTTCGTCTCGTGCCGGTGCCCGGCGCGAGGGCACTGGCTCGACAGGGGCAAGGTCGGCGAGGTCGGCGAGGTGCTGATCCGCCTGCGAGACCAGCCTTCACCGAAAGCGAGGCGGGTGGACGTTGCGCACGTCGAGACCTACCCCGGTAAGGTGTAGGTCCATAAGTCGATAGACGCCCGCCGGCCCGTGAGCCGCAGGAGCGCAAGGGCAGCGCAGGACCCCAGAAGAGGGGTCGGCTGCCCATGCAACCGGACAGGCGTACAGCCCGCGCGGCTCTCGCATCCGCCGCCGCGAAGGCATCGAGGAACCCCGACGACCCGGCCGCTGTCGCCGCTGTCGTCGACCGTCGGCGGGACTACTGGGCGACGGAGCTGGAAGAACACATCCGCCGCGTGGTCGACGCCGCCCCGCCCCTGACGGCCGAGCAGCGGGACCGGCTCGTCGCGATCCTGCGCACGGGAGACCGCTGACATGGCGACCGTGCACAAGGTCACCCCGAAGAACGGCGCGAAGACGTTCCGGGACGGCTGCAAGGCGCACTGGCAGGTGCGGCCTAACCCGGCCGAGGCCGCGCACGGCGTAGGCAAGGCGACGCGGTGCCGGCAGGGCCCGGCCGAGGCGCTGGCCGGGCAGATCCGCGACCAGCTGCACCGCGGCGTCTTCGTTGCGGCCGACCGGACCACGGTCGGGGAGTGGGCCGAGAGTTGGCTCACTGCCAAGCGGCTAAAGGGAGTCAGGGCCGGCACGCTGCGGAACTATGGGGAGGCGCTCCGGCTGCGGATCATCCCGACCCTGGGCGCCTACCCGATGACGCAGCTACGGCCCGAGCACGTCCGGGCGGCGGCCGCCGAGTGGACCGACGCGCCGTCGGCTGCCAACTTCGCCGCCGCGGTACTGCGCGACATGTACGCCCGTTGGACGGCCGATGGCCGGTCGCTGCCGCGCGGCAACCCAGTCACCGTGGCGGAGGTCGCACCCAAGCCCGCGCGGCAGCCGAGGCACCCGCTGACCGACGTACAGGTGCAGGCATGGCGGGAGGCGCTGCTCGCTGACATGCGCCCCATGTTCGACATCGAGTCCTATGCCGGCGCCCGCATGTCCGAGGTTCTCGGCCTGCAGGAGCAGGACATCACGTGGATCGGCAAGCTGGCTGCGCCGCTGGCGCCACAGCTAGTCGAGTTGGCCGCCCTACCGCCGGATCGGTACGCGGCGCGGCGTGTGTGCGTGCGGTTCGCCCGCCAGCTTGACGACCCGCGGTACCACGGCGGCGCGTCAGTCGCGGTGGACACAAAGAACAAGCGGGCCAAGCGCAGCCTGCCGCTCCCACAGACGCTCGTTCGCACGCTCGCCGAAGGGCTGACCGCCTACCCGCCGCTGCCCGGCGGCTGGCTGTTCGGCAACCGGCGAGGGCCGGGCAGGGCGGTTGCCCTGGATCCGCGGCCGTGGCACCCGAAGGCGTACAACCGCTGCCTGCGCACCGCTGCCACCAAGGTCGGCATACCGCTACCTCCGGGCCAGTGCTCGCACGCCCTACGGCACTACCGCGTGTCGGTGCTGCGCGATGAGGGTGTCGCCGACCAGCGGATCGCCGAGTGGATCGGCGACAGCGTGCAGACCATCACCCAGACCTACGGCCAGCCGATGCCGGACAGCCTGGAGCAGATCTCGGAAGTCATCAACGCGCGGGAGTCGGCGCCGAGGCTGCGAGTGGTTCATGGCGGCTGAGCGGCACGGAGTGTGCCTCCCCTGTGCCCCTGTGAGGTAAAACCGCCGGTCAGACGTGCCAAGTCGGGACACCTGGATCTACCCGAGCACCGACTCGCTGACCTGCGGTTTTCCGCGTACACCGCTCTGACCTGCGCGTTCGACTTCCCGTCCGCCGCTGCCGGTACCCGGTCCGTCCCGTTCCCGTGTGCCCCTCGTGTGCCCCTCGCCCGATGGTGTGCCCCTCGTGTGCCCCCCTGAGAGGAGACGATCATGACCAGATTGGTCACCCTCGACGCCCGGCTCTGGACGCCGGAGCAGGTCGCCGAGCGGTACGGCATGTCGCCGAAGACGCTGGCCAACTGGCGCTCGCTCGGGCTCGGCCCGAAGCCGCTGAAGGCCGGCCGCCGAGTGCTCTACCCGGAGTCCGAGCTGGCCCGGTGGGAAGCCGAGCGGCAGCGAGCGACTGCGTGAGCGGCACCGACGTGTTCTCGCCGGTGGACCAGGACGGGCCGCCGCTGCCGTGCGGCTGCGGGGACTGCACGCGGGACGCGGCGTGGATCGTGCGGCTGGACGTCGGCACGCCGGCCGAGCGCGCCATGACGGCGTGCAACCGGCACATCGAAGCGATGGCCACCGCCTACGTCGACCAACTCAGCCTGTTCTGACGACAACGGCCGGGACCACCACGTCCCGGCCGCCGTCCCACCCTGCTGCCCGGCCAAAGGCAACGCACCGACTCCAGGAGGAGGGCGCGTGCCTACGTTACCGCCAGCCTCCGACAGATCGGCGCAACGCGTCGACCGCAGCCGATGGCTGTACGGGCTCGCCGTGACGGCCGCGAAGGCGCCGAGCCGGCAGCAGGGCTACTACGCGCGGCTGCGGCGGCTGCGCTCGGTCATGGAACCGGACGGATGGCTGTCGGTGCCCGCCGAGCAACTAGGCCGAGCGATGGGCACCGAGGTCGGCAAGCGCACCCGCGAGGACACGCTGGCCTTCGCACTCGGCGCCGGGGTGCTGCGCCGCGAGGTACGTGGCGGCCGGAACCACAAGGCCGTGTACCGCGCCACGCTGCCGGACGGGATCGCCGCGCCGAAGACGACGGCCGTCGAGCGGTGGGACACGAGCACCGGAGAGCAGCTACCGAACGGACGGCGCCGCGTGCCGGAATGTCCGGTCTCTGCGCACACCGAAACCGGGTCTCTGCGCACACCTGAGTGTGCCCCTCTAGTACTTGGGAACCAACGCAACCCCGTGGCCGCGTCGCCGACGCGAGAGGACTCCACACCGGACATCAGGGGGCTCGCCGCCGCCCCCCGAACCCCCCGCTCGGTCGACTGCGTCGACCACGAGAGAGACAAGATCAACCCAGAGACCCACACACCCTCGTCGCTGAGCAGTTCCGCTTGCGACGACGGGACCGCAGCCGCGGCTCACGACGGGCCGTAACACGGGCCCTACTCGCGTCCGGGACGTAACCACCACAGGGCCGCGCCGAGCCTGTGGAAAACCCTGCACGGAACGGAGGTCAGTCCGCCATGCCCAAGGCGAAGACGGCCGAGCGCGGTCTGGCCCGGCGAGCATCCACGGCTGGCCCGCCAGTGCATCGCTCGGCAGCCATGGTGTACGTGGTGCCTGGACACCGGCAGCGAGGACAACCCGCTGACCGGCGGGCACATCGTCAGCCGAGCCAACGGCGGTCGCGCCGAGCCGAGCAACTACGTCACCGAGTGCCTGCGCTGCAACAGCAGCAAGGGCGGCCGGCTGGCCGCCGCACTGCAGCGGGACCGGAGGGAGAGCGCGTGACCACGACCGAGGACGAGGCCGCCGCCGCGCTGGTCGCGGCGCTGCTCGCCGCGCTCGCCCAGCGGAAGCGGAGGACGAGGCGACCGTGACCGCCACCGACACCCCGACCCCGGTCGACGCGGTCTGCCTGATCGCCGCGTACATCGACGACGACGAGGCCGGCGTCAACGAACTGGTACGGCAGCTCGGCCCCGCCGTGTTCGCCGTCGCCTTCGGCATCCTGACCGAGTGCATCGGCCGGCCGCTGCTACGCGAAGCACTCGACCACTACCGCGCTCGGCTCGCCCAGTAACCCGGACAGAGTGGGGCAAAGGGGGCACGGGTCGCGACGCAAAACGGACAGACGGATGACCCCCGTCCGTCAGCAAAACTCTCCCCCCCGCGGAGGGGGTAGCGCTACACGGGGGTAGTGGCGTCCGGCGCAGGCCGGGTCTTCGGGCGTGGCAAGGAAGCCGCCCTCCCCGGGTAGAGTGATCTCGCCGTGGTCATCGGCGCGCGGAGTGCTGGTGCGGCGTGTGACCCGTTGCCAGGCAAACAGCGCGGGAGTCCGGAGATCCTTCCCGACGCACGCCTGGAGACACGGCATGTACCGCTCCCGCATCGTCGGCTTCCGCCGCGACGGCCGTCCGATCCACCCGATCGCCGGCGCTGCCGAGATCACCCTGGAGTCGCTCGGCAGCATGACGGCCGAGCAGCTACGCGACGCGCAGCAGCAGCTGGTGCGGCAGATCCAGGACATCCACTTCGACCAGGACGGTTCGATCCGGTCGGACCTGAGCGCGGCGGAGTCCCGGGAGCTGCAGCGGCTCATGGTGCTGACCGAGCGCTGCAAGGCGCATGAGCTGATCCGCCGGCAGATGGGTCGGCCGGGCGCGACTCAGCGGGCGTTCGGCGAGTCGACTGGCGCGGTCCCGGCCGCCGAGCGGGGCGACCTGCTGTCCCGGGACCAGTCGGTGGCCGGCTGGCTGCAGCGCAAGGGGCACGTCGAGCGTGACCGGCCGGAGCTGTCGTTCGACCGCTGGCTGCGCGGTCACATGGTCGGCGACTGGCAGCACGCGGACGCGGAGCTGGCCGCCGAGCAGGAGCTTCGGGCGCTGTCTGAGGGCACCTTGACCGCCGGCGGTCATCTGGTGCCGACTCCGCTGGCCGCGCAGGTGATCGACCTGGCGAGAAATCAGATGCGGGTGGTGCAGGCCGGCGCGACCACGGTCCCGATGTCGAGCAACACCCTCAAGGTGCCCCGGCTGACCGGAGAGGGCACCCCGGCCTGGCACGCGGAGAACGCCACGATCACCGCGGCCGACCTGACCTTCGACGCGGTCACCTTCGACGCGCAGACCCTGACCCGGCTGATCGTGCTGTCGATCGAGCTGTTCGAGGACGCCGACCCGTCCGCCGAGGGTGTGATCGCCAAGAGCTTCGCCGCGCAGGTGGCGTTGGAGTTCGACCGGGCCGCGCTGCGCGGCTCCGGCACCGCGCCCGAGCCGAGAGGGGTGCCGAACACGTCCGGGATCACCACGACGGCGCACGGCGCGAACGGCAGCGTGATCGGTTCGCCGCCGGCCGCCGGCACGATGGGCTGGGAGTTCCTGGTCGACTCGGTCGGCGCGGTCCGCGGCAGCAACTTCGAGCCGACCGCGCAGATCGCGGCACCGCGGACCGAGCAGTCGCTGGCGAAGCTGCGGGACACGACGAACCAGTACATCGCGCCGCCGCGGTACCTGGACAACATCCCCCGGCTGCTGACCAAGCAGATCCCGACCAACCTGACGGTCGGCACATCCACCGACTGCTCGGAGGTCTACACCGGGCAGTGGGACCTGCTGATGCTCGGCATCCGGACCACGTTCCGGATCATGCCGCTGCGGGAGCGGTTCATCGACAACGGCCAGTACGGGTTCCTGGCCTGGATGCGAGCGGATGTGCAGCTCGCCCAGCCGGCCGCGTTCGTGGTCGACGCCGGGGTGCGGTCCTGATGGCCCGGGTAAGACCCACACCGACCGGCGATGTCGTCAGCGAGGCCGGTCCCGCCGGGTCGCCGCCGGAGATGGAGCGGGCCGAGGTCGACCTGCTCATCGACCGGGCGGACCTCGGTCCCGGGTCGGCCACCCTCATTGCTGCTGGCGACCCGATCCCGGCCGAGCTGGCCGGGCTGCCCCGCCGGCCCAGGACACCGGAGGTACCGGAGTGAGCACCACGGAGCAGATCGTCCGCGAGGTCCGCGAGTACAACGCCCAGGCGGCCAAGGCCGAGCAGGCGCGGGCTGACGCGCTGGCCGCCAGCGACCCGAACCACACCGGGCTCCGGGAGGGCGCCGACGTGGACCTGTGGCGGGCGCTGAGACGCTGAGACCTGGCCGTCCGGCGTCAAAGCCGCCCGCCGCTCAGCGGAGGCGGGAGCCAAGGCCGGGGAGGGCGGCTTCCTTGCCACGCCCGAAGACCCGGCCTGCGCCGGACGCCACTACCCGGGAGGGTCTAGGGGTCTAGGCCGCAGTTAGGTCCGGTGTCGGGGGTCTAGACCCGGGTCTAGGACGCCTAGACCCAGCCCGACATAACTCGGCTAATTTGCCGGTCCGGACCTAACTTTCCGCAGGTCAGCCCGCGGATTAGCCCCGCCGGCGGGCCGGGTTACGAACGTAACTCGGATTAGGCCGGAGTTAGGTCGGGCCGGGCGGCCGACCTAATCCTCCTAGCGCGGGCGCTCCGCTGGACCTAGCGGTGCCGCTAGCGGTCGGCACGTCCCTGACCTGTGGGCCTAGCGCCTGGCGGAAAGATCTGCCGGAGGTTCCGGCTCCCGCACGCCCATTCGCCAGCCTGGTTAGGCCGGACGCCCAGCGTCACGAGGCTCGGGAGGCCGGTCTGACTACTTTCCAAGACGTCTTGGAAAGCTGGGCTGCTTCCGCTCCCCGCACGCCCGGGGCTTACCCACTTCCGACTCTTGTCGGTTTTGGGTAAGCCTCCAGCTCCCGGCGTGCCCGGGGGCGGACGGTCGGTCCGCTACCGGTAGCGGACCCCAGCGCTTCGGCTCCCGGCGTGCCCGGGGCGGACGCCACCGTTGAGCGGCGATCTACCGACTGGCTCATTTGTGCCAGTCGATTCCGCTCCCCGCGTGCCCGGGGCGGACCGGGGCGGCTCCGGTGATGCATTTGCATCAGCCAGTTCGGCTCCCCGCGTGCCCGGGGCGGCCATTTCGGGCACCTGCCCGTTCTGGCTAAGCCAGTTCGGCTCCCCGCGTGCCCGGGGCGGATCCTTCCCCCGGCCTGCCCCGCTACAGCCGAACGCCGCCCCCAGGATGGTCCAGGAGCGGCGTTCGCGGTCGGGTGCGGGTGACGGGCACCCGCCAGCGGCTACGTGTCTCTGGCGGCCTTGTGCTGCCAGCCGGTCAGCAGCCGGTCGGCGAGCACCTCCCGGTCGAGCACCAGGCCGGGCACGTCGAACTGCTCGAAGTCGAACACCAGCAGCCCGGCCAGCATCGCCAGCCACTCGGCGCCGAGCTCGGCCAGCGTGACCGCCAGGTCCCGGACGTCTCCGGCGTCGATGAGCCGTTCCAAGTTGGAACTGTCGCCGTCCCTGGCGAACCGGACCGCGGCCAGCGCCGCCAGCCGCTCCTCCCCGGTCACAGCGTGCTCACCCGGTCGTAGGCCGCCGCCGCCTTGTCCGAGTCGACGTAGATCTCCACCGAGGACAGGTACTCGTGGCCGAGCATGTCCCGGACCAGGATCGGGTCCCGGGTCATCCGGTACAGCCGGGTCGCGAAGCGGTGCCGGCAGCAGTGGAACGACGCCCGCACCCCGGCCCGGTGCATGTGCCGGTTCGCGGTCCCGGACAGGTACCGGCCGGTGACCGGTTCCCCGTCCGGACCCGGGAACAACGGTCCGGACGCCGGCATCCCGTACTCCTGCAGGCCGGCCAGCGCCCGCGGATGCAGCGGCACGTCCCGCCGCTTGCGGCCCTTCCCGAACACCGCCAGCGTCGGCGGCTGCTCGTCGTCGCGGACATCCTCCCGGCGCAGCCCGGCGACCTCCGATGCCCTCAAGCCGCAGTAGGCGGCCAACAGGATCCACACCCGCACCACGGGCGGGACGCTGGTCAGCGCCGTGGTCAGGTCCCGCTCGCTGATCGGCTTGGCCCGCAGCCGGGTCAGCTTCGGGTCGACCAGCACCAGGGACGGGTCCTCCCCGACGTGCCCTTCGGCCAGCGCCCAGCGGTAGAAGCCTTTGAGCTGCGTGTTGTACCCGTACCGGGAGCGGGGCTTGAGGGTGCCCGCGCAGGCCCGCTGCCACGCGTCGAGGTCGTCGGCGGTGACGGCGAGCACCGGCTTGCAGGCGTGCCGGACCACCAGGTCCAGCGCCAGCAGCCGCAGGCTGATCGTCTTCGGGCTCAGCTCCCGCAGCCGCAGCCAGCCGACGTGCTCGGCCACGGCCGGGCCGAGATCGGCATGCACGTGCCGATTGGCGGTAGACCCGGGTGGTAGATCCGTCCCCCCAGCGAGCGCTTTTCTACCAGCCGGACCTACCGGCTCGGGTGTCAAATCGGCTGTCACATTCGGGGCGTCTGGGGGCACGTTTGGGACAGCGGAATGGGACAGCGGGCCGGTCACCGTTCGGCCTCTAAATCCGAAGTGCGATTACGGATTTCGGGGTCTTGGACCTGCCCGCCGTCCGCGATCCCGCACCAGGGCACCTCGCCGTGCCCGGTCAGGTACACCACCACCGCCGGCCGGCCGCACCTGCAGGTCTCGCCGGGCTCGGGCCGGCGCTGGCCGGTCACCGCTCGCTCCACAGCAGCGCCAAAGCCTGCCGGGCGGTGTCGTCATCCACCCCGGCCGCCCGCAGCACCGCCGCGGACACGTTGTCGATGATCTCCACGATGAGCAGCGCGCTGACCGGCTGCAGGACGGTGCGGCGGATGACGGCGGCGGTCTGGGTGCGGCGGCGGGGGCTGGTCAGTGGTGCGGTGGGTGGGAGAGTGGACATGGGCCGGACCTCGTTTCCGGTCAAGTCCCGGGCCAGCGTTGCTGTCGCTGCGCCCGGGGCGCCTGTCAGGACCACGAGTCCGTACGGGTTAGCGACTGGCCACGTTCGTCATGTACGCCGACCATCATCACGACGATCGTCTGGCGTTCTGGTGCGCCGCGCCGCCGGGCGCGCAGACCGCGCTTGTCGGCTCGGACCCGGGGCCCGGCGCGCCGCCGGGCCGGCGCAACCCCGGGCTGGCGCAACCCCGGGCTGGCGCGAGGCGGGGCTGGCGCGACACGGGGCCGCCGCCGCCGCTGGGGCCGCCGCGACACGGGGCCCGGTGCGCCGCCGGGCTGGCGCGATACGGGGCCCGGCGCGCCACCGGGCTGGCGCAACCCCGGGCTGGCGCGAGGCGGGGCTGGCGCGAGGCGGGGCCGGGCGCGACGCGGGGCCGGCGCGAGGCGGGGCCGGGCGCGACGCGGGGCCGGCGCGAACGGGGCCCGGCACGAGGCCCGGCGCGACGCGGGCTGGCGCGACGCGGGCTGGCGCAGTGTCGGCGGCCGACGCGGCTTCGGGCCGGCTCAGCTCTGGGTCAACCAGGTCGACAGCCGGTCCATCGACGCGGAGTCGGTGAAGAACCCGCTGTGGTTTACGGAGCGGTCCGGATCCCAGCTCTCCCGCTGGACGACCGGGAACGACGCGCCGTTGCCGAGGTCCCACACGCTGGCCGTCGGCACCACCAGGTCGTTCCCGACCGGCTCCAGGCCATGCACCGTGTCCCGGCGGAAGACCTCGTCCATCAGCTCGTCCTGGCCCCAGATCATCGCCTTGATCCCAGCCGGCGGCTCGTAGTTCGAGCCGAGCGCGAAGTACGGTACCGAGACCTGTGGGGCCTTGTTCAGCTCGGCCAGGAACTCGCCGCCGTGCGCGGCCGGGCACATCGCGTGCAGCCCGGGCAGTCGGTCCACTGTGGCCACCGCGACCGTCTTCACCAGCTCGATCACCGTCTCGAGCGCGTCGACCACCGGGTTCGGCACCAGGGCGAGCAGGTTGGTGTAGCGGTCGATCAGCTTGCCCATGTAGCGGGTGTCGCACAGCTGGGTGCCGGCGTTCGGCGCGGCGACGAAGACGATCTTGCCGACCCGCAACGGCTGCCCGGCGGTGGCCTGCTCGGTCAGCAGCCGGGACACCAGCCCGCCGCGGGAGTGGCAGACGATGTCGAGGTCGAGCGCGTCGACCGGCAGCGACCGCAGGCCGGCCCGGCAGATCGCCAGCAGGGTGTCGACGTTCTCGTTCGGGCTGAAGCCGACGGTCGGGTGGTCGTAGCCGAACATCCGCCCCTCGTAGGCGGCGTGCAGTCCGGCCATGGTGTCCCGCGGCATGGCGCCGAACCCGGACTCGGTCTGGCTGAACGTGCCGTGCACCCACAGCAGCGCGCGGCCGCCGGCCAGCCGGCTCCAGTCGCCGGCGGTCATCTGCCCGGCGAACCCGGTGGTGTAGTTGTCCGGGGTGACCGGCCGGACCCGGGGCGGCCGCTTCCCGCCCTCCCAGTCGCGGATGACCCGGCTGGCCAGCCGCCCAGCGATCTGGCCGATCGGGAACGTCAGCACGTGGATGAGCAGCCGGCCCAGCCCACCGAGCAGCGCCTGGCCGTCGCCGGCTCCGTCGTCCACTGTGGCCGGCACCGAGAACGCCACGTGGCCGGCGTCGTCCGGCGGCTCACCCAGATGCCAGCGCAGCACACCCTGTGGGTCGGTGCTCAGTGCGACCATGCCGGTCTCCTCGGCCAGCTCGGCGGCCGGCTCGGGCCGCCGCACCATGAGCTGGATCGGCTCGGTCACCGGGCCGGCCACCAGGGTCGGCTGATCCAGCCGGAGGTTGGACACCTCGACCGCGTGCAGCTGGCGCACGCCGCTGCGCTCGAGCGCCGCGGCCAGCCGGGGCGGCAGCCCGGTCGGCGCCTCCGCAGCAGCCGCGCCGAGCAAGGCCGGACCGGCCGGCCGGGACAGCAGCTGAGCCGTCCCGCGGAGCCCGGGGGTGCGCAGCTGCACCGGTCCGAGATCGGTGGCTCCGTGCGGCTGCAACTGCTTCGTCATGGTCGTTCCCCGTCCAGGCCGGATGCGGATGGCAAACGGTAGACCGTCCGGGTGATCGCCTGGGGATGTCGCCCGCTTGCCGGCGCGATGGGGCACGGTTGATGCGCGAACGACCCGGGCCGGGCTGGCCGGCCCGACGCACGCGGCACAGTGGACAGTGTGGCGGGTGTCCCGGACGCCCGCCGGCAAAGGGGGAATCCGTGATCAGGACGCCGATGCGCTGCATCCTTCCGCCGGACCTGCTCGGCCGGCTCGCCCGCGCCGGCGACGAGGATGTCCGCGCCTCCGCGCTGGACACGCTGTCGGTGGACCACCGCTTCCGGCTCGCTCGGGCCGAGTCCGCGTCCCGGATCGGCGGCTTCGACGCGCGGCCGGTCACCTTCGCGCGGATCGGCGGCCGGCCGGAGCGGATGATCTACGACCAGCAGCATGGCATGGACCAGACGCCCGGCGTGGTGGCTCGGGCCGAGGGCCGGGACCCAGCCGCGGATACCGCGGTGAACCAGGCCTACGACGGGCTCGGCGCGACGTACACCTACTACTGGAGCGTGTTCGGCCGCGACTCCATCGACGGGCAGGGGCTGCCCCTGCTCGGCCTGGTCCACTTCGGAACCAACTACGACAACGCGTTCTGGGACAACGCCGGGCACATGTTCTTCGGCGACGGCGACGGGCGGATCCTCACCCAGACCGCGGCCGGGCTCGACGTCGTTGGCCACGAGCTCACCCACGGGGTCACCCAGAACGAGGCGAACCTCACCTACTCGGGCCAGTCCGGCGCGTTGAACGAGTCGGTGTCGGACGTGTTCGGCATCCAGGTGAAGCAGATGGCGCTCGGCCAGGACGTGACCCAGTCCGACTGGCTCATCGGCGCAGACATCGTCGGCCCGGAGCTTCAGCCGGCGCTGCGCAGCATGGCCACGCCCGGCACGGCGAACCCGCACGACACGCAGCCGCCGGACATGGACCACTACGTGCCCGGCGGCGACGTGCACGTCAACTCCGGCATCCCGAACCGGGCGTTCTACATTGCCGCGACCACGCTCGGCGGGAACGCCTGGGACGCCGCCGGACGGATCTGGTACGACACCATCTGCGACGGAGCGCTGCGGCCGAGCGCGGGGTTCACCCAGTTCGCCAGGCTGACCGTCAAGCACGCGCAGCGCAGCTATGGAGCGAGCAGCCGCGAGCTGGCCGCCGTTCGTGCCGGCTGGGAAGCCGTCAAGGTGAGGTTGTAGGGAGTTCGGTCAGTCGCCCCGGGGCACCACGACCAGGGGGCTGCGGGCGCGCCGGACCAGCCGGGCGGACACGCCGCCGAGGAGCACCCGGCGCACCGGCCCGTACCCCCCGGGAGCCGCAGAACAGCAGGTCGACGTCCTCCTGGTCGATCTCCGCCAGCACGTCAACGACCGCGCCGACGAGCAGCTCGCCGGAGCTCTGCAGGCCCGACGGGAGGCCGGCCCGGGCGGTGTCGAGCGCGAACTGGTACGCCTCCCGGGCGGTCGCGGAGAACGCTTGCTCCGCGTCCCGGCCGATGAACAGCGGCATCACCTCGGCCTCCTCGGCCACGACCGTGAACAGCCGCAGCGCGGCGGACGTGCGCAGCGCGAACTCCGCGGCCACCGCCAGCGCGGTGCGTGCCTCGGCGGTGTCGACGTAGCCGACGCCGATCCGGGTCAGCGCGCCAAGCCGACGGTGCCGCAACCCGGCCGGTGCGATCGCGACCGGGCAGGCGCTGCCGTGCAGCAGCCGGTCCGCGGTGCTGCCGGCGAACACCCGCTGCTCGGCGCCCTTGCTCGCCGACCCGACGACGATCACCGCCGCGGCCAGCTCCTCGGCCAGGTCGTGCAGGCCGTGCGCTGCCGAGGAGGACGCGACCACCCGGTACTGCACCTGCTCGCCGGCGCCGTCCCGGCCGGCGAGCAGCGCGCGGGCGCCGGCGACGACCTGCTCGGCGTACCGGTGCCGGTCGGCCACCCACTCGGCGTCCACCCGGGCCGGGCTGATCGCAGCCGCGGACGGGTGCACGACCGCGACCATCGCCGGCACCCGCAGCTCCCCGGCGAGCCAAGCCGGCCAGCGCGAGAGCGTCCTCACCGGACGGGCCGCCGTCGTAGCCGACCACGACCGGCCCCGGCCCGCCCAGGTCGGGTCGCCCAACCGCGCCCGCCGGACCTGGCTCGCCGCTCGAGCCGGCCGAGCCGGCCTGGTACGCCGGTCCGGCCCCGCCCGGACCACCGGACGCGGCGGAGCCACCGAACGCGTCGGCCTCCTCGCCCGGACCGAACTCACTCACCGGAGTCACCTGGTCGGCTGACCCGCGGATCGGCCTGGTCCGCGGACTCCGGCTCGGCGGCGAACGCGTCCCGACCGCCGCCCGAGAGCCGCAGCCGGGAGTTCCGGTAGCCGTACAACGCGTAGATCACCATCCCGGCGGCCAGCCAGATGAGGAACCGCAGCCAGGTGGTCAGCGGCAGCTGGTACATCAGGTAGGCCGCGAACGCGATGCCGAGCAGCGGGAACAGCGGGGACAGCGGCACCCGGTACGGCCGCGGCATGTCCGGCCTGGTCCGGCGCAGGATGATCACCCCGATGTTGACCAGGACGAACGCGAACAGGGTGCCGATGTTCACCAGCTCGACGACCTTCGCCAGCGGCAGCACCGCGGCCAGGATCGCGATAAGCGTGCCCAGGATCACGGTGAGCCGGGCCGGGGTGCCATACCGCGGGTGCACGTCGGCCAACCGCTGCGGCAGCAGACCGTCCCGACACATGGCGAAGAAGATCCGGGTCTGGCCGTACAGGATGACCAGCACCAGGCTGGTGATCGCCACCAGGGCGCCCAGGGGGCGAGCACCCAGCCGGCCCGGGAGACGCCGGCGCCCTTGTCCAGCGCGTCGGACAGCGGAGCGGCGCTGCCCTCCAGCGTGTCCGCGGGCGCAAGACCGACCGCGCCGACCGACACCAGGATGTAGAAGACCGTGCAGACCAGCAGCGAGCCGATCACCGCGAACGGCAGGTCCCTGGCCGGGTTGCGGGCCTCCTCGCTGCCGGTGGACACCGCGTCGAAGCCGATATAGGCGAAGAACATGACTGCGGCCGCCGTGGTGACGCCGTGGAAGCCGTCCGGCGCGAACGGGGTGAAGTTGTGCGTGTGCAGGTTGAACAGCGCCACGATGATGAAGAAGGTCGGCACCACCAGCTTGACGCCGACCATCGCCAGGTTCGCCCGGGCGCTCTTCGCACCCCCGACACGAGCAGGAAGGTGATGGCCACGACGATGATGACGGCCGGCAGGTTGACGATGCCGCCCTCCTCGCGAGGCTGGGAGATCGCGTCCGGCAGCTTGACCCCGAACGCCGAGTCGAGGAACTCGTTGAGGTTGCCGCCCCAGCCGATGGCCGCCGCGGCCACCGAGACGCCGTACTCCAGCACCGGGTCCCAGCCGATGATCCAGGCGACGATCTCGCCGAGGGTGGCGTAGGAGTAGGTGTACGCGCTGCCGGAGACCGGGATCGAGGAGGCCAGCTCGGCGTAGGACAGCGCGGAGAACACGCAGGCCACGGCGGCCAGCGCGAACGACAGGATGACCGCCGGCCCGGCCTTGCCGACGCCCTCGCCGATGACGACGAAGATCCCGGTGCCGATGATCGCGCCGATGCCCATCGCGGTCAGCTGCGGCGGGCTGACTGCCCGCTTCAGCTCGTGCCCGGCCTCCTCGGTCTCGGTCATTAGCGAGCTCACGTCGCGGGCCGCGAAGATCCCTCGCCGGCCCCGGATCACGTCTGCCATCTGCATCACCTCCGCCCGGGTGGCCGGACCGTCGGAAGATCGGCCACGCGACCGGGGACCTATCCGCCCAGCCGGCGGCAAGGCGGCCGTCAGCCCCCGCGGCCGTCCAGCAGTGTCGGAGGGATCGAGTCCCAGCTGCCGCCGCGGCGCCGGAAGGCGATCCCGGACAGCATCTCCAGCACCACCCGGTTGGCCAGGAACGCGGTCACGTCGGAGCTGTCGAACGGCGGCGACACCTCGACCACGTCCATGCCGACGACCGGCAGCTCCACCCCGATCCGGCGGACGGTGTCGAGCAGCTCGCGCGGGGTGAACCCGCCCGGCTCCGGGGTGCCGGTGCCGGGCGCCGAACCCGGGTCGGTGACGTCGATGTCCACCGAGACGAACACCCCGTCGCAGCCGTCCACCGCGATACCGAACGCCTCGTCCAGGCACGCGGTCAGCCCGCGCCGGCCGATCTCGTGCATCTCGTACGAGCGCATCCGCTGGTCGGCCATCCAGCGCAGCACCTCGGGCCCCGGCCAGTAGCCGCGCAGCCCGAGCTGCAGGAACCGGTCCCCGCGGCAGGCGCCGGACTCGATCAGCCGGCGCATCGGCAGGCCGTGCCCGACCAGCGAACCGAACTGCAGGTCCCCGGTGTCCGCATGCGCGTCGAAGTGGAGGACCGACACCCGGCCCCAGCCGACCGCCCGGGCCACCCCGGTCACATCCGGCCAGGTGACGGTGTGGTCGCCGCCCAGGATCACCGGGACGGCGCCGGCCGCCGCGACCGTCCGCACCGCGGTCTCCAGCCGGTCCAGCGGCGTCCGGCCCTCCACCCCGGGCATCGGCACGTCGCCCGCATCCAGCACGGTCAGCTCTCGCAGCGGGTCCACCCGCAGGGTCAGGTGCGGCCGGGACGAGTCATGCGCGAGGTAGTCGGCGGTCCGGATCGCCTGCGGGCCGAACCGGGCGCCGGGCCGATGGGAGGTGCCGGCGTCGTACGGCGCGCCGATCACGACCACGTCGGCCGGCTGCAGGCTGGCCGGATCGGCCAGGTCGCAGCGCGGCACCCCGAGGAACGTGACGTCCGGGCCGTACATCCCGCCGTAGCGCGCCATGGACGTACCGTGCCACAGCCGGCCGGTCAGCCGGCCGGCGTGCCCCAGCCCCCGCCGCCCGGTGTCACGACCGTGACGACCTCGTCCGCCTCCAGCCGCCGGGTGGTCTTGCTGGGCAGCTCCTCGGCGTCCGGGCCGGCGCCGAGCAGGTTGCGGCCCGGCGCACCGGGCTGACCCCCGCGGGCGCCCGCTGGCGGGTGCCGGCGGCGGTCGGTGAGCAGCGAGACGGTGGCCGGCTCCAACACCCGGATCGACCGGACGACCCCGTCGCCGCCGCGGTGCCGGCCGGCGCCGCCGGTCCCGTCGGCCAGCTCGTACCGCTCGACCCGCATCGGGTACTCCAGCTCCACCGCCTCGACCGGGGTGTTCAGCGTGTTCGTCATGCCGACGTGCACGCCGCTGGGTCCGTCGCCGCGGCTGGAGGCGCCCTGCCCGCCGGCGACCGTCTCGTAATACGTCCAGCCGCGGCCGCCGATCACGACGTTGTTCATGGTGCCCTGGCCGGCCGCCGGCACGTCAGCCACCTCGGCCAGCGCGGCCAGCACGACGTCGGCCACCCGCTGGCTGGTCTCCACGTTGCCGGCGACCACCGCGTGCGGCGGCCGGGCGTTCACCAGCGACCCCTCCGGAGCCACGATCTCCAGCGGGGCGTAGGTGCCGGCGTTCGCCGGCACGTCCTCGGGCAGCAGCACCCGCAGCGCGAAGTAGCAGGCGGACCGGGTCACCGCGAGCGGGCAGTTGACGTTCCCCGGCACCGCGTCCGCGGTGCCGGTCAGGTCGATGCGCATCCGGTCGCCGGCCACCGTGACCGCCACCACGATCGGGATGTCGGCGTCGCCGACCCCGTCCCCCTCCAGCTCGCCGGTGGCCCGGTAGGTGCCGTCCGGCAGCGCGCGCAGCGCCTCCCGGGTGCGACGCTCGGCGTAGGCGAGGATCTCCTCGTAGGCCGCCTGCACGGTGTCCGGCCCGCGCCGCTCGGCCAGCTCGGCCAGCCGTTGCCCGCCGAGCTGGTTCGCCGCGATCTGGGCCCGGAAGTCGCCGCGGCGCAGCCGCGGGGTGCGCGAGTTAGCCAGGATCAGGGCGAGCAGGTCGTCGTCCAGCCGGCCGTCGCGGACCAGCCGGACGGGCGGGATGACCAGCCCCTCCTGCCACAGGTCGCGGCTGTCGCTGGGCATCGACCCGGGCACCATCCCGCCGATGTCCGAGTGGTGGGCGCGGGTGACCGCGTAGCCCAGCGGATCGGCGGAGCCGGCGGCTGCGCCGATCACCGGGGACACCAGGGTGATGTCCGGCAGGTGGGTGCCGCCGGTGTACGGGTCGTTCAGCACGAACACGTCACCCGGCCGGGGGTCGCGGGCCAGCACCGCGGCCACCGACTCCGGCATCGCACCGAGGTGCACCGGGATGTGCTCGGCCTGCGCCACCATCCGGCCGCGCGGGTCGAACAGCGCGGCCGAGCAGTCCCGGCGCTCCTTGATGTTGGAGGAGTAGGCGCTGCGGACCAGCACCGAGCCCATCTCGGCGGCGACCCCCTCCAGCGCGCTGCGCATCACCGACAGCGTCACCGGGTCGAGCCGGCCCCCGGTCACCGCCGGCCGTCCCGGCTCAGCACCAGCGTGCCGACATGGTCGATGCCGCCCTGCCAGCCGGGCCGGACCAGGCAGGTCGACTCGGCGAACTCGACCACCGCGGGGCCGCGCAGCGTGCTTCCGCGACCGATCCGGTCCCGGTCATACACCTCGGCCGGCGTCGGCAGGCCGTCCAGCAGCAGGTCCCGGCGGGCGGCGGGCGGCTGCCCGGCGGGCGGAGCCGGCTCGACCACCTCCGGCTGCTCGCCCGGGACGGTCGCCACCAGCCGGACGTTCACGATCTCGACCGGCTCGCCGTCGTCCCGGTGGCCGTAGCGGCGCTGGTGGGCGGCGTGGAACGCCTCGGCGAGCGCCGCTGGCGTGACGCCGGCGACGGTCAGCTCGTACGACTGACCGCGGTAGCGCAGGTCGGCGAGCCGGTCCAGGTGTGGCTCGGCGGTGAGCCCACCAAGATCCGCCCGGGCCCGCTCGACCAGCCTGGCCCAGCCGTCCGCCAGCCCGGACGGGTCCACCGAGCCGAGCGTGCCGAGCAGCGGGCCGACGTAGTCCCGGCGGATGTCCGAGATGGCCAGGCCGAGCGCGCTGAGCACGCCGCCGGCCCTGGGCACCAGCACGGTCCGCATGCCGAGCTCCTCGGCCAGCGCGCAGGCGTGCATGCCACCGGCGCCGCCGAACGCGACCAGCGCGAAGTCTCGCGGGTCCAGGCCGCGCTCGACACTGATCACCCGCAGGGCCCGGACCATCTCGGTGTCGGCCACCCGGACCACGCCGGCCGCCGCCTGCTCGGCGGTGACCCCGAGCCGGTCGCCCAGCCGGCGCAGCGCCGCCCTGGCTAGGTCGGCCGACAGGGTGACCGAGCCGCCGAGCGTGGCGCCCTCGGCGAGGCAGCCGAGCACCAGGTCGGCGTCGGTCACCGTGGGCTCCGCACCGCCGAGGCCGTAGCCGGCCGGGCCGGGGTCGGCGCCGGCCGAGTGCGGCCCGACCCGCAGCGCGCCACCCTCGTCCACCCAGGCCACCGAACCGCCGCCGGCGCTGACCGAGTGGACGTCGACCGCGGGCAGCTTCAGCGGGACCCCGGCCACCACCGACTCGGTGGTCGTCTGCACCGCCCCGTCGACCACCGGCGCCACGTCGGTGCTGGTGCCGCCCATGTCGAAGGTCAGCAGGTCGCGGTACCCGGACCGGCCGGCGACGTAGGACGCGCCCACCACACCGCCGGCCGGCCCGGACAGCACCAGCCGGGCCGGGCCGGCCGCGGCCGCGGCGATCTCGGCGACCCCGCCGGCGGACTGCATGACCAGCGGCTCGGGCAGGCCCCGGTCCCGGGCCCGGGCGGCGAGCCGGTTCAGGTACGCCCCGACCCGGGGCGCGAGGTAGGCGTCCGCGGTCACCGTCGCCGCCCGCTCGTACTCCCGGAACTCCGGCAGCACCTCGCTGGACAGCGACACCGGCACCCCGGGCAGCCCGGCGCGGAGCGCGGCGCCCACCCGCCGCTCGTGCTCGGGATGCAGGAACCCGAACAGCAGGCACACCGCGACCGCCTCGACCGCGGCCGCCCGCAGCCGGGCCACCACGTCGGCGAGATCCTGCTCGTCGAGCGGGACGACCACGCCGGCCGGCCCCATCCGCTCCCGCACGGTGAAGCGCAGGTCGCGCGGCACCAGCGGCGGCGGCCGGTCCCGGGTGAGGTCGTAGAGCGAGGGGCGGGCCTGCCGGCCGATCTCCAGCACGTCCCGGAAGCCCTCGGTGGTGACCAGCGCGGTCCGCCCGCCCCGGCGCTCCAGCAGCGCGTTCGTGGCGACGGTCATGCCGTGCGCGAACACGGCCACCGCCGCGGCGTCCACTCCGGACGCGTCGACCGCGGCGAGCACCGCGGCGGACTGGTCGCGCGGCGTGGACGGCACCTTCGCCGTGATCAGCCGGCCGTCCAGGAGGACCACCAGGTCGGTGAACGTCCCGCCGACGTCGACCCCCAGCCGCGCCCGCCCGGTCCCCACCCGCACATCCTGGCACCCGCCCGCCCTGCGCCCCGGCCGGCGCGGCGGCTATCCGGTGGCCGCCCGGACCGCCGGCAGCACCTCGGCGGCCAGCAGCGCGACCTGCTCGTCCCGGTCCGGTCCGGCCGGGATCAGGTTCACCGCGGTGAAGCCGAGCCCGGCGAACCCGGCCAGCCGCCGCGCCACCTCGTCGGCCGGGCCGGCGACCATGGAGGACCCGCCGTCGGCCGACCGGTCGGCTCCCGACTGGTCGACCCGGACCTCCACGTTGTACGCGCAGGTGATCTCGGTGGGGTCCCGGCCGGCCTCCCGGGCGGCGTCGAGCACCCGGTCCCGCATGCCGGCGACCTGCTCGGGCGGCGCGAAGCCGAGCGAGGGGATCCAGCCATCGGCCAGCCGGCCGGTCACGGCCAGCGCACGCGGGCCGTACGTGCCCAGCCAGATCGGGATCCGCCGGGCCGGCTTGGGCTCCAGGTCCGCCCGGTCGGTCCGGTAGAGCCGGCCGGAGAAGGTGAAGCCGCGCTCCGACCACAGCCCCCGGGCGATCCGGATCGCCTCCTCCATCCCGTCCACCTTGTCCCGCGGCGACGGCACGCCCAGGCCGAACGCGCGGAACTCCTCGTCCGAGTAGCCGCCGCCGAGGCCGAGGATGAGCCGGCCGCCGGACAGCCGGTCGAGCGTCTCGGCCATCTTGGCCACCATCGCCGGCGGCCGGTACGGCACCCCCAGCACCCGGCTGGCCACCCGGATCCGGGTCGTGCCGGCGGCGATCCAGGTCAGCATCGTCCAGGTCTCGTGGCTCGGCCGGGTCCCGGCGGGATGGTCGGACGCGGAGACGAAGTCGAAGCCCAGCCGCTCCGCGGCGCACGCGTCGCCGACCGGGTCGGCGCCCGGCCCGGCGGAGGTGGAGACGTTCAGCCCGAACAGCACGGCGGTCACCGCCCCTCTCCCGGCCCGGCCCGGCTCGGCCGGATTGCACCGGGTCAGCGTGCCGGCTGGCTCCGGTGCGCCCGCAGCGCGTCCCGCATCCGCACCAGGTCGGCGCGCAGCGACGCCCGGCGGGCGAGCCCCGACGCCCGCGGCTCGAACGGCGGCGCCGCCTGCTGCCGGAGGGTCGGTCCGGCCGTCGTCCGCCAGTCCAGACCGTCCCGGCTGTCGGCGCCATACCGCAGCCCGGCCAGCATCACCACCGCCAGCGAAAGCAGCACGATCCAGGCCATCTCGATCACCTCTGGGAATCACGATCCGCCGGCCGACAGTGAAGCACAATCGAATATTTCTTCACGTTCTGTAAGTGACACTGTAGAGTCGTGCCCGTGCTCGACCCCCGTCGCCTGCAGGTGCTCAGCGCCGTGGTCGAGGCCGGCTCGGTGACCGCAGCCGCCGCGATCCTCGGCTACACGCCGTCCGCGATCAGCCAGAGCATCGCCGCGCTGGAGCGGGAGACCGGCAGCATGCTGTTCGAGAAGGCCGGCCGGGGCATCCGGCCCACCCAGGCCGGTCGGCTGCTCGCCGGGTACGCCGAGGCGATCGGCAGGCAGCTGGCCGACGCCGAGGCGGCGCTGGCCGCGCTGCGGGCCGGCCAGCAGGGCCGGCTCCGGCTGGCCGCCTTCGGCACCGCGGGGGCCAACCTCGTCCCGCCGGCGCTGGCCCGGTTCCGGTCGGTGCACCCGGCCGTGCAGATGGACCTCAGCGTGGCCGAGATCGACGAGGCGCTCGCCCTGCTCCGGTCCGGGCGGATCGACCTGGCCGTGATCGCCGAGCACGGCGTGCCGGCGTCCACGTCGGACTCCAGCCTGGTGCACCGTCGACTGCTGGACGACAGCTACCGGATGGTCCTGCCGCGGACGCACTGGCTGGCCGGCCGGAGCACGGTCGCGCTCGCCGACCTCGCCGACGACCCGTGGATCGCCACCAGGTCGGCGCGGTGCGATACCCGGCCGGTCGTCAGCGCGGCCTGCGGCCGGGCCGGGTTCACCCCCCGGTTCGCGATCGAGGCGGACGAGTTCGCCACCACGCTCGGCTTCGTCGCCGCCGGTCTGGGCGTCGCGATGGTGCCGCTGCTCGGTCTCGGGTTCGTCCCGGACACCGTGCGGGTCCGCCGGGTTCGGGAGGACGAGCCGGTCCGGTACGTCTACGCGGTCACCCGGAAGCAGATCGCCGACCAGGCGGCGGTGCGGGGCATGCTGGAGGCGCTGGACCAGTCCGCCCGGTCCTACCTGGCCACCGCGGCCTGAGCCGGCGGGCGCACGGCGGTCGTCGCCACCGCGAAGGCGAGCAGGATGAGGACCGTCCCGGTGGCGAACGCGCTGGTCATTCCGTGGGTGAAGACGCGGTGCACGGTTGCCGCGGAGGCACCGGAGGGGATCGTGGCGCCGCCCGCGCTGCCGAACACGGTGACCAGCACGGCCAGCCCCAGCGACCCGCCCACCCACTGCATGGTCTGCAGCAGGCCGGACGCCGCGCCGGCCTCCGCCCGGGAGACGCCGGACAGGATGACCACGTTCAGCGGCAGGATGCTGGCCGCGGCACCGACTCCGAACAGCAGCATCGGGCCGAGCAGGCCGCCGACGTAGCCGCTGGTCGCCGAGACCTGGGTGAGCCAGAGGCAGGCCGCGGCGAGCAGCGCCGCGCCGGTCACCATGATCCGCTTCGGGCCGAAGCGGGGCAGCAGCCGGGGCAGCACCCGGACCGTGACCAGCATCGGCAGGGCCAGCGGGAGGAACGCCACGCCGGCCGTGAACGGCGAGTAGCCGAGCACGTCCTGCAGGTACTGGGTCAGGAAGAAGAAGACCGCGAACATGGTCGCCGGGATGAGCAGGATGTTCAGGTACGCGCTGGCCCGGTTGCGGTCGGCGAACAGGTGCAGCGGCTGCTCGGCCCGAATCTCGACGGTGAGGAACGCGCCGAGCAGCACCACGGCGAGGGCCAGCGCCCGCCTGGTGACTCCGTCGCCCCACCCGTCCGAGGCGGCCCGGATGAAGCCGCACACCAGGGAGCCCGTACCGAGCGTGCCGGTGAGCGCGCCGGCCAGGTCGAACCGGCCCGGGTTGCGCTCCGGCTCCTGGATGACCCGAGGGGCGAGCAGCACCACCGCGATGCCGACCGGGACGTTGAGGAACAGGGCCCAGCGCCAGGACGCCCAGTCGGTGAGTATCCCGCCGAGGATGAGGCCGATCGACGCGCCCGATCCGGCCACCGCCGCGTACACCGACAGCGCCCGGTTGCGCTCGGCGCCCTCGGCGAAGTTGCTGGCGATCAGGGCGAGCGCGCTGGGGGTGATGAACGCCCCGCCGACCCCCTGCGCCGCCCGGGCGGCCAGCAGCCAGCCGGCCGACGTGGCCAGCCCGCCGAGCAGCGACGCGACGCAGAACGCGGTCACGCCGGCGACCAGCACCCGGCGCCGGCCCAGGATGTCGCCGGCCCGCCCGCCGAGCAGCAGGAGCCCGCCGAAGGTGAGCATGTAGCCGTTGAGCACCCAGGCCAGCCCGGTGCGGGAGAAGTGCAGCCCGGACTGGATGCTCGGCAGGGCGACGTTCACCACGGTCGTGTCGAGCGTGACCATCAGGTAGCAGGTGGCGATCACCAGCAGGGTGACCGCGGGACGGCGGACCAGGGCGGCCCCCTCGCCCTGCGGGCGCACGGCCGATGTGGTCGACGAGGTCGACATGGACGCCTCCGGTGACGACTATTGAAGGAGGTGGCCTCCGGTTATAACCGGAGGACTCCTCCGGAACGATACGGAGGCTTCCTCCGTTTCGCCACCGGTAAGCAGGTACAGGGTCAGGAGCTTGTATGGACGGGACCGGCACGCCGGCGGTGGAGCACCGGGCGATGCGTGCCGACGCGCGGCGCAACTACGGGCGTCTGCTGGCGGCGGCCGACGCGGCGTTCACCGAGCACGGCGCCGAGGCCTCGCTGGAGGACATCGCGCGGCGCGCCGGGGTCGGGATCGGCACGCTCTACCGGCACTTCCCCACCCGGATGGCACTGCTCGAGGCGGTCTACCTGGACCGGGTCCGGGTGCTGTGCGCCAGGGCGGACGAGCTGCGGCAGACCCGCTCGGCGGGTGACGCGCTGGACGGCTGGCTGCGCGCGCTCGCCGCGCACAACATCACCTACCGCGGCCTGAAGGGCCTGCTGCTCACTGCGATGCGGGACGAGGGCTCGCCGTTGAGCTCCTGCCGCGGCCTGCTCACCTCGGCCGCCACGGACCTGCTCGGCCGCGCCCAGGAGGCCGGGGTGGTGCGCTCCGACGTCGAGCCGCCCGAGTTGCTCAAGCTGGTGCACGCCGTCGTCGTGGCCAGCGAGTACGCGCCCGACCACGCCGCCCAGGTCGACCGGCTGCTCACGGTCATGCTGGACGGCCTGCGGCACTCCGAGCCAGCCGGCCGGTAAGCCCGGCTCGGCCGGCTTCAGGTCCGGCCCGAGCCGGCCGATGTGCCGGGCCGGACTTCCCGGCGCCGGAATGGTTGGCTCGGCGTGCTGACGTCCTGGCGGACGTTCGCCGTGCTGGCCATCGTCGCGGTCGGGATCGGCTTCCTCGGGGTCCGCGCGGTGCAGCGGCAGGTCGAGCAGCGGGCCCTGCAGAGCCTCGAGGTCCCGGGCGACGGGGCCGTGGTCCGCAGCGTCATCCACCTGGCCTGCGACCTCGGCAGGGTGAGCCTGGCCGGAGGGGTGGAGTCGGAGGAGTGTGGGCGCGGCTCATCGAGCTGGGCTGCGACCCGGTCCCGGGTTGCCTGCTGAGCCCGCCGCTGCCACCCGACCGGCTGATCGACTGGGTCGCCTCGTGGGGTTCCGCTCGTCTCGCGACTACGGTTAGGCTTACCTAAGTTAGTCGTGCTGCCGAACGGACGGACCTCACCACCATGGGTATGGGCAGGACCCTGCTGCTCGGCTTCATCGCCGGCGCCACGATCGTGCTCGGGATGCCACTGGGCCGGATGCGCCGCCCGGCTCCGAACATCCGGGTCTGGCTGAACGCGCTCGCCATCGGCGTGCTGCTGTTCCTCGTCTGGGACATCCTGGGCGCCGCGAACGAGCCGATCGACTCCGCGCTGAGCGGGCTGCGGGAGGGCACCGCCGGAGTCGGCCCGGTGGTCGGCTACGGCCTGCTGCTGGCCGGCGGCCTCTCGGTCGGGCTGCTGAGCCTGGTCTACTACGAGCGCTGGCTGGCCGGCCGGCTCCGGCCGCGGGCGTTCGGCCCGGGCGCGATGACCGTCGGCGAGCTGTCCGCCACGTCCGGCCCGGCGAGCTGGTCGCCGGCCCGCCGGCTGGCGTTCCTCATCGCGGTCGGCATCGGCCTGCACAACTTCGCCGAGGGGCTGGCCATCGGCTCGGCGGCGGCCGGTGGCGAGGTGGCGCTGGCCACTTTGCTGGTGATCGGGTTCGCGTTGCACAACGGGACCGAGGGCTTCGGCATCACCGCGCCGCTGGCGGCCGACGCCGACGAGCGACCCGGCTGGCCGTTCCTGTTCGGGCTGGCCACCATCGGCGGCGCGCCGACGTTCATCGGCACGGCGGTCGGGCACAGCTTCACGTCGGACGCGCTGAGCGTGGCGTTCCTCTCGCTGGCCGCCGGGTCGATCCTGTACGTGGTGATCCAGCTGCTCGGGGTGTGCGCGAAGGCCAACCGCAAGGACCTGCTCGGGTGGGGGATCGTGCTCGGGCTGATGCTCGGGTTCGCCACCGACTTCGTCATCACCGCCGCGGGAGTCTGACCCGACCCGCCGGCCGGCTCGCGGTGCGTGACCGGCCGGTCTACCCCGCTTGGTCTATCCACTCCGGACGGGACGGGCGATCATTGGTGCATGGACCGAGCGCTCCGGCGGCGTCGGGTCGGGTTGGGGGGGTCCGACCGGGTGCCGCGGAGCATGGCGAAGGCGGACGGATGGCCGATGTCCTCCGCGGAGACCGTGCTGGCCGGCGCGCTCGCCTACATCCTGCTGCTGATCGGCGGGGCGGTGGCCCGGCCCGGCCGGCTGCCCGCCGCGGCGGCCGCCGCGCCGGCCCGGGTGGCCGCCCTGGCGGCGCTTCCCCGCCCGGTCGCCAAGGTGCAGCGGCAGGCGGTCACCGTGGTTTCCTGCGTGGGCAGTCGGACCGAGCCGCAGTCCTACGCCAGCTCGCCGGGGGTGCAGCAGCGGCTAGCCTTCGGCCCGCCGGTCGAGCCGACCGGACCGCTGACCGTGCCCGAGATCAACGGCGAGCTGTGGCACCGGCTCTGCGGCGGCATCGGGTTTGCCGGTGGACGGTTCCACGGCCCGGACCGGCGGCTGTTCGTGGCCACCGACGCGGCGGTGAACGGGCGGGACCCCAACCGGAGCATCTCCCGGGACGACTGGGCCGCCGGGGTGGACCAGTTCATCGCGCACGACGCGGTGTGGGAACGCGCCCGGGTGGTCACCCTGACCCCGCCGCCCGGCACGACCACCCTCGGGATGCGGGTGCGACCTGGCGCCGACCCGCTGGTGATCCGCACCAGCCTCGCCGAGACGGCCACCGGGCGATACCTGGTGCTCCCGGTGCGCAGCGCCCGCGGTCTCATCGTGACGCTGACGCTGCGCCTGCCGTGCGGGTTCCAGCCGGTGTTCCTGGCGAAGCGGTGATCGCGCCGGCGAGATGCCCGCCGGCGGGCACGGCGGACGCCGGCGGCGGGGTGCCGGCCGGCGCGGCGTGCGCCGGGGTGGTTCAGCAGCAGGCGGTGTGGTTGCCGGTCACGGCGAGCGCCCGGTCCGCCGGCTCGGCGGCCGCCTGGGTGGCGGCGCAGCACCCGCGGGCGACTCCCTCCGCGCCGACCGCCTCCGCGCCGACCGCCTCCGCGCCGACTGCCTCCGCGCCGACTGCCTCCGCGCCGAAGACCGGGCTGTCGGCGAGCACCGTGTAGATCTCCCACGGCTCCCCGCTCGGCGCGGTCACCCAGGCCTTGTCCTGCACGGCGTAGCAACAGGCGGCGTTCTTCTCCTCGGCCGGGACCAGGCCGGCCTCGCGCAGCCGGGCGACCTCGTCGTCGACCTGCTCGGTCGACTCGACCTCGACTCCAAGGTGGTTGAGCGTGCCGCCGCGGCCGGGGCTCTCCAGCAGGACGAGCTTGAGCGGCGGAGAAGCGATCGCGAAGTTGGCATAGCCGGGGCGGCGCTTGGCCGGCTCGGCCCGGAACAGCGCCGAGTAGAACCCGACCGCCGCGTCGAGGTCGTCGACGTTCAGCGCGAGCTGGACCCGTGCCATGGGACTCTCCCTCCTTGACATAGACGTCTGTCTATGTCCTCGTACCCGAGGGTGGCACGAGGCATAGACGTCTGTCAACATAGACGTGTGTCAAAGTCTCTGACCCTGACCCCGGTGCGTCCGGTCGCCTGCTGCACCCCGCTGGCCAGCGAGCCGCTGACGCTGCAGCAGGCGGAGCAGGTAGTGCCGCTGCTGAAGGCGGTCGCCGACCCGGTCCGGCTGCGGCTGCTGTCCCTGGTGCTGGCCAGCCAGGGCGGCGAGGCGTGCGTGTGCGACCTCACCGCCGCCTTCGAGCTCTCCCAGCCGACCGTGTCCCACCACCTCAAGGTGCTGCACGAGGCGGGTCTGCTGGACCGGGACAAGCGCGGGGTGTGGGTCTTCTACCGGGTGCGCCCCGACGCGATGCAGGCGCTGGCCCGGCTGGTCGGACCCGCCGAGGGCGGAGGCAACCCAGCCGGCGCCCGCGGCTGACGACATCGCGCGGCGGGTGACGAGCGCGGCGTCCGGGACAGGCCCCTAGCTCGCCGGGCGCAGCACCAGCGCGCTGCCGCCGCCGCGGCGCACCGGCTCGGCCGCGGCCAGCATCAGCCCGCCGCCGAGGAGCTCCAGCCCGGTCGCCGCGCCGATCTCCGGGTTCACCGTGAACGCCTGCCCGTAGCTGGTCAGCGCCGCGCCGTACCGGGACAGGAACGCCGGCTCGGCCTCGCCGGTGTTGCTGGCCGCGTTGCGCTGGCTGGCCCGTGGCGCGGCGATCGCATCCGGCAGGCTCATCCCGAGGTCGAGCCGGTCGAGCAGGATCTGCAGCACGGTGGTGATGATCGTCGCGCCGCCCGGCGAACCGACCGCGAGGTACGGCTGGCCGCCGCGCAGGACGATGGTCGGCGCCATCGAGCTGCGCGGGCGCTTGCCCGGCGCGGGCAGGTTCGGGTCGGGTGCGGTCCCCTGGGTGGGCGCGAAGTTGAAGTCGGTCAGCTCGTTGTTCAGCAGGAACCCGCGGCCCGGCACCACGATCCCGCTGCCGCCGGTCTGCTCGATCGTGAGGGTGTAGGAGACCACGTTGCCCCACCGGTCGGCGGTGACCAGGTGGCTGGTGCTGCCACCGCCGGCCGGCCCGCCTCGGCCGGTCCCGGCCAGCGTGCCGCACCCGGCATAGTCGCCGTCCGGGCTGCCCGGCGGCACCGGGCTGGTCGCCGCGTGCAGCGGGTCGATCAGGCAGGCCCGCTCGGTGGCGAACCCGGGCGACAGCAGCTCGGCGGTGGGCACCGAGACCTGGTCCGGGTCGCCCACGTACCGGTTCCGGTCGGCGTAGGCCAGCCGGGTCGACTCCAGGTAGTAGTGCAGGGACTGGACGGTGTCCGCCGCGGACAGCCGGAAGTGGGACAGGATGTTCAGCGCCTCGCCGACCGTGGTCCCGCCGGAGGACGGCGGCGCCATGCTGTACACGTCCAGTCCGTGGTACCGCACGTGCGTCGGAGCCCGCCCGATCGACCGGTACGCGGCCAGGTCAGCCGTCTCCATCAGGCCCGGCCGAGCGTTGTACGGGTCGCCCGGCACCAGCGGGGGCTGGTGCACGGTCCGCACGATCTCCGCGGCCAGCGGGCCGCGGTACAGCGCGTCCACCCCCTGCTGGGCGAGCAGCTGGTAGGTCTTGGCCAGGTCCGGGTTGCGGAACACGCTGCCCGGCGGCGGCGGCTGCCCGCCGGGCAGGTACAGCGCCGACGTCGAGGTGAAGTGCGCGAACCGGGCCGCATTCGCCGCGGTCTGCTGCTGGAATGTCGGGTCCACCACGAACCCGCGCCGGGCCACCGCGATCGCCGGGGCCAGCGCCCGGGCGAGGCCGATGGTGCCGAAGTTGCGCAGCGCCGCCGCCCAGGTCGCCGGGGTGCCCGGAACGCCGACCGACAGCCCGCTGGTCACCGCGTCCGGGAACGGCAGCGGCGCCCCGGTGGCCGGGTCGAGGAACGCGGTCGGTCCCATCGCCCGCGGCGCGCTCTCCCGACCGTCGATGGTGAACACCCGGCCGGTCCCGGCCTGGTAGTAGACGAAGAACCCGCCGCCGCCGATGCCAGTGGAGTATGGCTCGGTCACCCCCAGCGTGGCGGCCGCGGCCACCGCGGCGTCCACCGCGTTGCCGCCGCCGCGCAGCACGCCCAGGCCGGCCTCGGTCGCATCGAGGTCCACTGTGGACACGGCGCCGCCGTAGCCCACCGCGACCGGCTGCTTGACGCCGGCCAGGCTGGACACGCCGGCGGCGAGCGCCGGCGCCGGTTGGCCGACCGCGGGCACGGCCCCCACCAGCGCGGCCACCAGTGCGCCCGCGGCCCACCCGGCCGCGCCATGACGAGCCGTCATTGCAGATCGCCTCCAGCGGATCTCCCGAAGGGCCCACGGGCGGCATACCCACGGCTGGCCGCGGACAAAGATGGGCTCATGAGCGTCGAGCTACTCGGCTGGCGGCGGGACACGTTCGCGATGTACGCCGACGTCCGGGCGGCAGCGGACGCCGCGCTCGGCTGGGCCGGCTGGCGCCGGCGGCGGGACCGGATGTTCGCCAGCCACCCGCAGTCCCCGATCGAGGACCGAGCCGCGTTCACCGGCCTGCCCTTCGCTCCGTACGCGGCGGAGCTCCGGTTCGTGTCCGAGGTCCGGCCGGCCCCGCCGGTCCGGCTGGACGTGGCCACCAGCGACGGCGTCGTGCCGCTGGACCGGATCGGGCGGCTCGACCTCCCGGTCGGTTCGCTGGACGTGTGGTGGATCGGCGGCTACGGCGGCGGCCTGTTCGTGCCGTTCGCCGACCCGACGAACGGGCGGACCAGCTACGGCGGCGGCCGGTACCTGCTGGACACCATCAAGGGCGCCGACCTCGGCGGCGACGGCGACCGGCTGGTGGTCGACCTCAACTTCGGCTACCACCCGTCCTGCGCGTACAGCCCGAGATGGAGCTGCCCGCTGGCCCCCGAGGGCAACCGGCTCACGGTGCCGATCCACGCGGGCGAGCTGCTCGGCCCCGCGGCGGGCGGGGCCGCGGGCGGGGCTGCGGGCGGGGTCGGGCGGGGGGCCGCGGGATGACGTCCCCGGACGCGGACGTCGTGGTCGTCGGCCTCGGCGCCATGGGCGCCCACGCGCTGTGGCGGCTGGCCGTGCGCGGGGTCCGGGTCCTGGGCATCGACCAGTTCCCGCCGGGGCACGACCGCGGCGCCAGCCACGGCGGGTCGCGGATCATCCGGACCGCGTACGCCGAAGGGCCGGACTACGTCCCGCTGCTGCGCGAGTCGTGGCGGCGGTGGGCGGAGCTGGAGGGCGTCACCGGCGAGCGCCTGGTCCAGCGCACCGGAGGGCTGATGCTCGGCCCGCCGGACGCGCAGGTCGTTCGCGGCGCCATCGCCTCGGCCCGCGCGCACGGGCTGGAGCACGAGGTGCTGGACGCCACGGCGATCCGAGCCCGGTTCCGGTGGCACCGGGTCGACCCCGGCACGGTCGGCTGCTACGAGCCGGACGCCGGCGTCGTCTTCCCGGAGCGGGCCGTGCTGGCCGCGGTCCGAGCCGCCGAGGCGGCCGGCGCCAGGGTCGCGGTCGGCGACCCGGTGACCGAGGTGCTCCCCGACCCGGACCGGCCAAGGCTGCGGGTCGGCGACCGGACGCTGACCGCGCGGCAGGTCGTGCTCGCCGGCGGCGCCTGGACCTCGCGGCTGGTGCCCGCGCTGTCCGGGGTGCTGCGGGTGGTCCGCCGGGTGATGGGCTGGCTCGCCGCGGACCAGCCGGGGGACGTCGGGCCGGACCGGTTCCCGGTGTTCATCAGGGCGGCGGCCGAGCGGCCCGAAGCGCGGGTCTGGTACGGGCTGCCCGGGCTGGACGGTGGGCCGGTCAAGCTCGGGCTGCACGTCTGGCCCGGCATCGACGAGCCGGTCGACCCGGTGCGCGGAGCCCGCCGGCCGGACGGCGCGGACGCCGCGGCGCTCGCCGACCTCGCCGCGCGCACGCTCGTCGGCGTGCCCGGTCCGCCGGTCCGGATGGCGCCGTGCACCTACACGCTGACCCCGGACCAGCACTTCCTGGTCGGCCAGCGCCGCGACCTGCCGGGGCTGACCGTGCTGGCCGGCTTCTCCGGGCACGGCTTCAAGCTGGCCCCGGTGATCGGCGAGATCGCCGCCGAGCTGGCGCTGACCGGCCGGTCGCCGCTGCCGATCCCGCTCTTCGACCCGCACCGGTTCGACGGTTGACCCGGCCCGGATCGGCGCTAGTGTCGCGGCGCACCCCGCGGCCACCGCCGCGACCGTCGCGCCGGAAGGAGTGACCGATGAGAGGTCGGCAGATCGGGATCGTGGTCGCGGCCGCGCTGCTCGCCGTGACCGGCGTCGGCGTGGCCGCCCCGCCGGCCGGTGCCGAGCCCGGGGACGTGATCGTGGTGACCGGTTCGATCCAGGCGGCCGTGGACGCGGCCCAGCCCGGCGACACCGTGCTCGTCCCGCCCGGTCGCTACCCGGGCGGCGTGGTCGTCGACAAGAGCGAGATCACCATCCGGGGCAGCCGGGCGGCGGTGATCGACGCCACCGGGCACAGCTACGGGATCCGGGTCGGCACCGGCCAGATCGCCCCGGGGCCAGACGGGCAGCCGGCCTGCCCGGCCGCCAGCCTGCACGGCGTGCAGATCGACGGCCTGACCATCCGCGACGCCGAGGACACCGGCGTGTTCATGATCGGCGTCGACGGGTTCCGGATCGGCGGCGGGCGGTACCTGGACAACGAGGAGTACGGACCGTTCCCGATCTGCTCCCGGCACGGGGTGATCGACCACAACGAGGTCAGCGGAACCCACGACGCCGGCATTTACGTCGGCGACGACGTGGACGTCACGGTGCGGGACAACCGGGTGCACGGCTGCGCGATCGGCGTGGAGATCGAGAACTCGCTGCACTCCACGGTCCGGCACAACGCGACCACCGGCAACACCACCGGCGTCCTGGTCAGCCTGCTGCCCGGGCTGCCGATGCCGGTCAACGAGGACACCCTCATCGCCGGCAACCTGGTCAGCCGGAACAACATGCCCAACCCGGTGCCGGTCGACAGCGGCGACGACGTCGGGCTGCTGCCCACCGGCACCGGCATCCTCAACGTCGGCGGCGACCGGGTCACCGTCGTCGGGAACGCGGTGCTCGGGAACGACTCGGTCGGGGTCGGGATCGTGCACAGCCCGTTCGGTCCGGCCGACCCGCGGCTCGAGGTGAACCCGGACGGCAACCGGGTCCGCGGCAACGTCATCCTGCGCAACGGGCAGGCGCCGGACCCGGAGCGGGCCACCACCCCGGGTGCGGACATCGTCTACGACGGCACCGGGGTGGGCACCTGCTTCGCCAGCAACCGGTTCGGCACCGACTACCCGCCCGGGATCACCACCCTGTTCGCCTGCTGAGCCGGCGCCGCCGGGTTTTGGACCGGCGCGGCGGTGGCATCTCAGCCGGATGAGTCTGCGGCTGAAGTCGGGCACGTCCTGGTGGGAGACGTACGCCCGGTGCATGAAGGCGGCGCCGGAGGCGTTCGACCAGGACCGGCTGCGCAACCTGGCCGGCGGCGAGTGGCTGCGCACCGGGGTGCCGGGCGACCACGTGACGCCGGTGGACGGGTCGCCGATCTACGGCCCGCCGAGGGTCGGCCACGACGAGGCGATGACCGCGGTCGGCCAGGCCTGCGACCAGCACCGGGACTGGTCGCTGGTCGACCTGGACGAGCGCCGGTCCCGGGTCACCGCGGCGGTCGACGCGCTGACCCGGCACCGCGACCTGCTGGCGCTGCTGCTGGTCTGGGAGATCGGCAAGCCGTGGCGGCTGGCGTGCGCGGACGTGGACCGGTGCCTGGACGGGGTGCGCTGGTATGTGGACCAGATCGAGCGGCAGCTCGGGGTCGGCACCGCCGACGAGCGCCGGCCGCTGCCCGGCCCGGTGTCGAACATCGCCAGCTGGAACTACCCGATGAGCGTGCAGGTGCACGCCGAGCTGGTGCAGGCCCTGGCCGGCAACGCGGTGGTCGCGAAGACGCCCAGCCAGGGCGGCTTCCACTGCCTGACGCTGGCGCACGCGCTGATGGCCCGGGCCGGCCTGCCGGTGACGCTGCTGTCCGGGTACGGCGGCCGGCTCGGCGAGGTGCTGATCAGCGGGCCCGGCGTCGGGGCGCTGGCGTTCGTCGGCGGCCGGTCCAACGGGCGGAAGGCCGCGGAGACGCTGGCCGACACCCGGCGCCGGCACATGATCGAGCAGGAAGGGCTGAACGCCTGGGGCGTCTGGGACTTCTCCCAGTGGCACGCGCTCGCCCAGCACCTGCGCAAGGGCTTCGAGTACGGCAAGCAGCGGTGCACCGCGTACCCCCGCTACGTCGTGCAGCGCCGGCTGTTCCCGGCGTTCCTGGAGACCTACCTGCCGGTCGTGCACAGCGTCCGGTTCGGACACCCGCTCGCGGTCGCCGAGCCGACCGACCCGCCGCCGGAGCTCGACTTCGGCCCGGTCATCCACGCGACCAAGGCCGCCGAGCTGGCCGAGCAGTTCGACGAGGCGATAGCCGGCCGCGGCATCCCGCTCTACCACGGCTCGGTCGGCGACGGCAGCTTCCTCGACGGCCAGGACATCTCCGCCTACGTCGCGCCGGCCTGCGTGCTGCAGCCGCCGGCGTCCTGGTCGCTGCACCACGCCGAGCCGTTCGGGCCGCTGGACTCGGTCGTCGTGGTGGACACCGAGGCCGAGCTGCTGGCCGCGATGAACGCCAGCAACGGCTGCCTGGTGGCCAGCCTGGCCACCGACGACCACGACCTGGCCGAGCGGCTGTCCGAGGAGCTGCTGGCGTTCAAGATCGGCGTCAACCGGCCGCGCAGCCGGGGGGACCGGGATGAGGTGTTCGGCGGTGTCGGCGCGTCCTGGAAGGGCGCGTTCGTCGGCGGCGACCTGCTCCCGCGCGCCGTCACCGTCGGCCCGGACCGGGACGCCGAGCGGCTGCCCGGCAACTTCGCCGACTACTCGCTGTTCCCGGCCCGGTAGTAGCCGGCGCCGGGTCGCGCTCCTGCGGCCCGCCGGGTCAGGGCACCGCGGCGGCCTGGGTGCCGGGGAACCGGGCCGTGTCGGCGACCACCAGGGCGAGCGCGCCGAGCACCTGGGCGCGCTCCCCCAGCGAGCCGGCCATGATCCGGACGCCGGCCGCGGCGCCGGGTTGGGCGTGCCGGTCGACCGCCTCCCGGACCCGGTCGATCAGCAGGTCGCCGGCCGTGCTGAGCTCGCCGCCGACGATGATCCCGGCCGGGTTGAGGTGGTTGCACAGGTCGGCCAGCACCCGCCCGATGGTGCGGCCGGCGTCGGCCACCACCCGGCGCGCCCCGGCGTCCCCGCGGGCCGCCCGCTCCAGCATGCTGGCCACGGTGAGCCGGTCGGTGTGCGCCGGCTGAAGCTGCTCGACCAGCTTCGGCGCGGACACGATCGTCTCCAGGCAGCCCCGGCTGCCGCACCGGCAGACCGCGCCGTCCTCGCGGATCTGCACATGCCCGATCTCGCCGGCGATGCCGGTCGACCCTCGGTAGAGCCGGCCGCCGAGGATGAGCCCGGCGCCGATGCCCGCGGAGACCTTGACGTAGACCACGTCGGACAGGCCCCGGCCGGCGCCGAAGGTGACCTCGCCGAGCGCGCCCAGGTTCGCGTCGTTGTCCAGCGCGACCGGCAGCCCGACCTGCCGCTCGAACTCCGCGGCCGGGGCCAGCCCGGCCCAGCTCGGCATGATCACCGAGGACCCGATCGTGCCGGTGGCGTCCTCGACCGGCCCGGGCAGGCCCATCCCGATCCCGAGCACCCCGGCCCGGTCCACCCCCGCCTCGGCCAGCACCTGGTCCACCAGCCGGGCCGCGGCGGCCAGCGCGGCGGTGGCCTCGTGGTCGACGTCCAGCTCGACCGAGCGCTCGACCAGCACGGTGGAGGACAGGTCGGCGACCGCCACCCGCAGGTGCTGGTGTCCGAAGTCGACCCCGATGGCGCTGCCGGCCGGCGCGGCCAGGGACAGCAGCACCGGAGGGCGCCCGGTACCGGCCCGCTGCCCGCCCACCGGCTGCTCGGCGAGCAGGCCGCGGTTGGCCAGCTCGGCGACCAAGCTGGACACCGTGGTGTGGGACAGCCCGGTGATCCGGGCCAGGTCCGCGCGGCTGACGCTGCCGTGCCGGCGCAGCGCCTCGACCACCCGGTGCCGGTTGGTCAGCCGCAGCGCCGCCAGGGACCCCGAACCAGCCGCACCCATGTCCGTCCACACCTCGCTGAAGCGCCCGACCCGCCCTTACGCAAGACTCCGTCCAAAGATAGCTGCTCTGCCCGCCGGCTTCGGGATTGACTCGGCGAAACTGCCCCTCCTAGGCTTTCCGCGCGCCAGCGGGCTCGTGCGCCCGGGAGGGAGGCAGACGCTGGAGGGCTACCCGTGCCCTCACGACGTCGAGCTGGCGTCGATGGCAGCCACCGGAGGCTGACGGTTTGCCCCGGGCTGATCGGCGGACAGGCCGCCCGCGCGGGGCCACGTACAGAAGTGGACGGTGTCATGCACCAGCCACGGTTACCCCGCACCGTGCATCGCAGCTCGACCCGGCGCTCCGGCCGCCTCAGCCGGACAGTGATCTCCCTGGCCGCCGCCGCGGCGTGCGTCGTCGGCCTCGTCGCCGCGTCCGGCCCGGCCGACGCCGGGCCGCAGCCCGCCACCTTGTCGCCCACCTACCTGAATGCGAGCGCGCCGATCTCGGACCGGGTGGAGGACCTGCTCGGCCGGATGACGCTGGCCGAGAAGGTCGGCCAGATGGACCAGATCGTCACCGGGGCCCTGCGCGACACGACCAACCCCGCCGACGGCAACTGCCAGAACAGGGGCGGCAACAACGACCCGCTGCAGCCCAGCTGCCTGAACGCGGTGCTGATCCAGAACTTCACCGGCTCGATCCTGGCTGGCGGCACCGACAACCCGGCGGACAACACCGGCGCCGGCTGGGCGGACTGGGCCAACACGATCCAGCACACCGCGATCGAGGGCTCCCGGCTGCACATCCCGGTGATCCTCGGCGTGGACGCCGTGCACGGCTTCGGCCACCCGTACCAGGCGCCGCTGTTCCCGCAGTCCATCGGGATGGGCGCCACCTGGGACCCGGCGGCCACCCAGGCCGGCGGCGCGGTGACCGGCAACGCGATCCGGGCGGCCGGCTGGCTCTGGGACTTCGCCCCGGTCCAGGACCTGGCCAGGGACAACCGGTGGGGCCGGACGTACGAGACCTGGGCCGAGCAGCCGGCGCTGTCCGCCGCGCTGGGCGCCGGGTTCGTCCGCGGGCTGCAGGGCCAGGGCGGCCCGCTGCAGGCGGCGGCGACGGTGAAGCACTTCGCCGGCTACTCCGAGTCGATCAACGGGCATGACCGGGTGGAGGCCCAGCTTCCGATCCGCTACCTGCAGGACGTCTTCCTGCCCTCGTACGCGGGCGGGATCGACGCTGGCGCGAAGACCGTGATGGTCGACTCCGGGTCGATCAACAACATCCCGGCCACCGCGTCGCACTTCCTGCTCACGGACGAGCTGCGCGGCCGGCTCGGCTTCCAGGGCGTGGTGATCAGCGACTACGGCGACGTGCCGGCGCTGGCGAACAACTACCACATCGCCGCCGACTTCCCGGGCGCCATCGCGAAGGCGGTGAACGCCGGCGTCGACATGTCGATGACGCCGTTCGACTTCCGCGGCTGGCAGGCCGGCCTGATCCAGGACGTGCAGAGCGGCCTGGTCTCGCCGCAGCGGATCGACCAGTCGGTGCGCCGGATCCTGCGGCTGAAGTTCGAGCTCGGCCTGTTCGAGCACCCGTATGTCGACCCGAGCACGGCCAACGCGGCGGCCACCGCGGGGCGGGACGTCACCCTGCAGGCCGCCCGCGAGTCGATGACCCTGCTGCGCAACCAGAACAACACGCTGCCGCTGTCGCCGAGCGCCAAGCTGGTCGTCACCGGGCCGAGCGCCGACTCGATGACCAACCAGCTCGGTGGCTGGAGCGTGAGCTGGCAGGGCGTCTTCGGCGCCGGGCACGTCTGCTGCATGGGACCGCCGGACCAGATCCCGCCCGGCACTACGGTGCTGAAGGGGTTGCAGGCGGCCGACCCGAACGTGGTCTCCGCGCCGGACCAGGCGTCGGCGGTCGCCGCGGCGGCCTCCGCCGACGCGGTCGTCGTCGTGGTCGGCGAGAAGGCGTACGCCGAGGGGCTGGGCGACAACCCGGCGCCCGCGCTGCCGCCGGACCAGAAGGCGCTGATCAGCGCGCTGCAGGCGACCGGCAAACCGGTGATCGTGGTGGTCATCGCCGGGCGGCCGGTCGGGCTGGGTCCCGGCGAGACCACCGCCGGGCTGCTGATGGCCTACCAGGGCAGCACCGAAGCCGGTACGGCGGTGGCCGACGTGATCTTCGGCAAGGTCAACCCGAGCGGGAAGCTGCCGATCAGCTGGCCGTCCGACGCGGACGCGCCGGGCGGCGACTTCTGCGGCACCTGCCCGTCGCCACTGGGCGACCAGCCGAAGTTCTTCGACCAGCTTCCGGACACCGGCTCCGGGCAGGGGCACTCCTACAACCCGCAGTACCCGTTCGGGTTCGGGCTGTCCTACACCACGTTCCAGGCCAGCGGCCTGTCGGTGACCGGCTCGGTCTCCAAGCACGGCACGGTGACCGCCACGTTCACGGTGGCGAACACCGGCGCCCGGGCCGGCACCGCGATCGTGCCGGTCTACGTGCACCAGCCGGTCAGCGACGTGGTGGTGCCGCCGCAGCGGCTGGTCGGGTGGGCCAGGGTCGCCCTGGACGCGGGCCAGGCGAAGACGGTCCAGGTCTCCTTCCCGGTCTCCCGACTCGCCGTCACACCGGCCGACATCGACGCCACCGGCCGGCCGCGGGTCGAGACCGGCGGCTACCAGGTCCAGATCGGCGCGGTGAACCCGACGCTGACCGCGAACTTCACGGTCGGCTGACGCGTGTGGCTGGGGCCTGGCCGGTCACCGGGCAGGCCCCAGCCCCAACCCTGCCTCGGCTCGCAGCAACTCGGCCAGCGCCTGCGGGTCGGCACCGGCCAGGCCGTGGGCGGCGAACCAGATCGCCACGTTGGCGGCGTCCCGGTCGAGGAACGCCCGTCCCTGCGGGTTGGCGATGACGTCGACCGCCTGCGGGAGGTCGATCATGACCAGCCGGTCCCGGTGGACCAGCAGGTTGTAGGCCGACAGGTCGGCGTGCGCCAGCCCGGACCGGGCGAGCAGCACCAGCATGTCCAGCAGCTGGGTCCACAGCGGGGCCAGCTGCTGGCCGCGGGCCGGTAGCTCGGCCAGCCGGGGGGCGGCCGTCCCGTCCGGGTCGCCGACGAACTCCATCATCAGCTCGGTGCCGAGGATCTGCACCGGGTAGGGCACCGCCGCCCCGAGCTGCCAGAGCTGACCCAGCACCTCGAACTCGGCCCTGGCCCACTGCCCGGCCATGACCTGGCGGCCGAAGCCGGTGCGCTTCTGCATGGCCCGCATCTCCCGGGACCCGCGCACCCGCCTTCCCTCCTGGTAGGACACGTCCCGATGGAACAGCCGGTGCTGGCCGTCCCGGTACCGCTTGGCGGCCAGCAGGCAGGCCTTGTCCTGGTCGGGCACGCCCCGCCAGAGCAGGTGCACGTCGGCTTCCTTGCCGGTCTTGAGCACCCCCAACTCCTGGTCGACCGCGCCCAGGTCGGTGACCAGCCAGTCCGGGTGCGGCTGGGGGCCTCGGTCCCCGGCGGCGGGCAGGTCCCACGTGGACCAGCGGTCGCCGCCGCCCGGGATGTCCTCATCGGAGTAGTCGAGCTGAACGGCCGGCTGGCTGATCCTCAGGTGGCGCGGCTCGTCGTCGTCGAACCTCGGTCTGCGTGGCACGGTGGGTCTTCTCCATCGGAGGTCGGCGCCCACCGGCGCGCTCGGACGAGCGGGTCAGCCGACGGGCGGGAGCGAACGGGACGCGGGCAGGGCGAAGACATCGGCGGTCATCGTGGCCACCCCCTCTCGCTCGGCCGGGCAGCCGGACCCGGCACACACCGGACGCTGCTCACTCTTCCCGAGAGACCGCCCGGCGGGCAACCGGATTACCGCCGCGGCCCGGTCGGCCGGCTCGGCTACCGGCGCCGGCGGGCGGCCTTGGCCAGCCCGGTGAAGAACCGTTCCATCTCCGACCCGAACGGGTTGTCGTGGATCATGTAGGTCCAGGTCGCGGTCGGCCGGACCAGGCCGGCGTCGGCCGGCTGCCAGCCGGCCGCGGTGATCCGCACCCGGTCGAACGTGGCCACCGTCTGATCCTCCACAGTGGACAGCAACGACCTGAACGCGGGCACCGCGGCCCGGTGCAGCTCGTCCAGCGGGTCCAGCCGGCCCAGCGCGCGCAGGTGCACGCCCTCCCGGATCTCGGTCAGGTAGGCGAGGTGGTCGGCCCAGGCCCGGTCCAGGTGGAACAGCATGATCATCCGGGCGGTCCGTTCGAACCCGCCGTCGCCGGCCGCCTCGCGCACCCGCGCGGTCCGCCGCGGACGGCGCTTGGCCAGGAGCCGAGCCGCCGCGTCGGTGGTCAGCACCTCCAGCCGGCGCGCGGCGAGTTGCTCGCGCTGCTGCTCGATCAGCACGCTGTATCGCCAGGTGTTGCGGTGGATCTCGAAGTTGATCCCCTCGGCGACCCGCTGGGCGTGCCCCAGCGCGCGGTCCACCGCCGGGTGCCGCAGCCGCCCGCCCTGGCCGGCCTCCAGCAGCGGCGGCAGCGCGTCCTGGCCGTGCCGGACGACCAGGTCGTCCTCCAGGCTGACGAAGAAGACCGAGCCGCCCGGGTCGCCTTGCCGGCCGGCCCGGCCGCGCAACTGGTCGTCCACCCGCCTGCTGTCGTGCCGGCCGCAGCCGATCACGTACAGCCCGCCGAGCTTGGCCACCTTGTCCCGGTCGGTCTGCTGGCTGCCGCCCAGCCGGATGTCGATGCCCCGGCCGGCCATCTGGGTGGACACCGTGACGGCGCCGGGCATGCCCGCCTCGGCGATGATCGCGGCCTCCTCGGCGTCGTTCTTCGCGTTGAGCACCACGCATCCGATGCCGGCCTCGCGCAGCCGGCCGGCCAGCCGTTCGGACTCGGCCACGTCCAGCGTGCCGACCAGCACCGGCCGGCCGACGGCGTGCGCCGCCGCGATCTCGGCGACCAGCGCCGTCTCCTTCTGCTCGCGGGTGGCGTAGACCCGGTCCGGCCGGTCCACCCGGACGCACGGCCGGTTCGGCGGGACCACGGCCACCTCGCGCCGGTAGAACTCGCGCAGCTGGTCGCCGACCAGCGCGCCGGTGGCGGTCATCCCGCACACCGTCGGGTACAGCCGGATCAGCGCGTGCACGGTGATCGTGCCGAGCACCTCGCCCTCCGCGCTGGGCGGCAGGCCCTCCTTCGCCTCCACCGCCGCCTGCAGGCCGTCCGGCCATCGGCGGCGCTGCGCCACCCGGCCGCGGAACTCGTCGACCAGGTCCACCTTGCCGTTCCGGACGATGTAGTCGACGTCCCGGTGCAGCAGCGCCTGGGCGTACAGGGCCACGTTCACGGCGGTGAGCTGGTCCAGGTGCTCGGCCGCGTACAGGTTGATCCGGCCCAGCTGACGCTCCACAGTGGCCAGTCCGGTGCCGGTGAGCTGGACGCTGTGCCCGTCGTCGCCGACCTCGTAGTGGCGCCCGGGCCGCAGCTGACGGACCAGGCCGGCCGCGGACCGGACCGGGCCCGCGTCGGCGGCTACCGCCCCGGCCAGCACCAGCGGCACCCGGGCCTCGTCGATCAGGATCGAGTCGGCCTCGTCCACGATCACCGTGCCCAGCCCGCGCTGCACGGTGTCCGCCGGGTCGAGGACCAGCCCGTCCCTCAGGTAGTCGTAGCCCGCCTCGCTGACCGACGCGTAGGTCACGTCCCGGGCGTAGCTGGCCCGCCGCTCGGCCGGCGTGCTGGACTCGCCGACCCAGCAGACGGACAGCCCGAGCAGCCGGTACACCGGCGCCATCCACTCGGCGTCCCGGCGGGCCAGGTAGTCGTTGACGGTCAGCACGTGCACCGGCCCGCCGCGCAGCGCGTAGCCGAACGCGACGATCGCCGCGACCAGGGTCTTGCCCTCGCCGGTGGCCATCTCCGCCACGTGCCCGGACAGCATCGCCAGCGCGCCGATCAGCTGCACGTCGAACGGACGCTGGCCGAGCCCGCGGCGGGCGGCCTCCCGGCCCAGCGCGCAGATCAGAGAAAGCGTCTTCGGGCTGGCCAGGTCGGTATTGTCGCCGGCGCGCAGCGCGCGAGCGGCGGCGGTGAGCTCCGCGTCGGTCAGCTCGGTCAGCCGCCGCTCCCGCTCGGTCACCGCCGGCAGCAGCGCCGCGAACTGCCCGATGTCCACAGTGGTCCCGGGCCGTTGCAGGAACCGACGGAACCCAGCCCGCACTCGCCGCGCCATCGCCACGCGGTCCACGGTACGAGGCGGCCCGGGAACGCCCCGGCCGGCCCGGCGGGTCGGCCGTTCAGCCGCCCAGTTCGGACGGGTCCAGCACCAGGTCCGAGGGCGGGCTGCGGAGCGGGAACGGCTGGCCGAAGTCGGTGAACGCGAGCGTGCCGCTGCCGCCGGCGCCCCGCCCGGACAGCTGCAGCGGGTACGGCCGGCCGGTCGTGGCCACGTACAGCGTGCCCTCCGAGTCGGTCAGGGCGATCGCCTTGACCCCGCGGAGGGTCGCCCGAGCACCCTTCCGCACCGTGCCGTCCGGCTGGAGCACGTCCTTCGCGATCCGGTCGAAGTCGGTGAACTGGTTCAGCTCGGCGAACTGGGCCGCGCCGAGCGCGATCTTGAGGTACTTCCCGGTCAGCAGCTCCGCCGCCTCCCGGCCGCCGACCGACCGCCAGAACGCCCGGCTCGCCTTGTAATAGACGGCCCGCCCGACCCGGAGCAGTTCGATGGTATGGCCATCGACGGTCAGCGTGCCGGCGGCGCCCCTGCCGCGGCTGATCCGCATGTCCAGGCCGATCCGCTTCCCGTCCGCGGCGATGGTCCCCCTGATCCGCATGGTGCCGGCGGACAGCAGCGCGGTGCGTGCCCGAGCCAGGATCCGGGCCGGCGGGAGGGCGGCGACGCCGTTGTCGACCGGCGCCGACCGTACCGTCGACGACCGGAACGTACCGGTCTGGGCCGATTGCCCGCAGCCGGTCACCGTAACGGCGACCGCGGCGCCGGCGGCCAGCATGGCGAACGAACGCCGAAGCCTCATGCGGTGTTGTCCTCTCCCGTAGTCATCGTAAGCGTAGAGTAATCAACCCGGGTCCGAGAGCCCTCTCGTCGACGGGGTTCGGTCACAGACAGTTACCTTCGTCACACCGGCGCGGCGAGCTAGGTTGACCCGCGATGGCGGGTGCATCGGTGCGCGGCGGTGGGCAGGCGCGGGCTCGGCCGTGGCTGCGCCCGCCGCGGCTGCGCCCGGGGCGGTGCCCCGGGCGGTGCCCGCCCGGGAGCGGCACGCGTCCTGGCTGGAGCTGTTCTTCGACCTGGCGTTCGTGGTCGCGATCGCCGAGCTGGCCCAGGAGCTGGTGCGCGACCAAAGCCTGGGCGGGTTCGGCGCGTTCGCCGGGCTGTTCCTGCCGGTGTTCATCGCCCGGCAGGGCTTCACGTTCTACGCCGACTGGTTCGACACCGACGACGTGCTCTTCCGGGCGGTGATGCTCGCCGGGGTGCTGGCCATCGCCGCGCTCGCGGTGCAGATACCGGACGTCGCCACCGGCCGGCGCAGCGCCGCCGCCACCGGCGTGACGTTCCCGACCGAGGGGCTGCCGGGAGGTCACCGGGACGGTCGCGAGCAGCAGGCTGACGTTCGTCACCTTCGTTACCTTCGTCATCAAGACGGCGAGGTAGCGCCGGGCCGGCCGGCAACCATCGGGGCCCGCTCGGTCGTCTGATGGGCGGCGGACGGGAGACAGAGCGTGCAGGAGCCGAACGGGTTCGCGGAGTTCGTGGCGGCGCGGTCGCCGGCGCTGCTACCCGCCGCGTGGCTGCTGACCGGCGAGCACGCGGCCGCGCAGGACCTGGTGCAGGCCGCCTTGGCGCGAACCTGGCCGCGGCGGGCGAAGTTGGAGCGGACCGGCAGCGCGGAGGCCTATGTCCGCCGGGTAATCGTGACCACCTGGGCGACCTGGTGGCGACGCCGGTGGCGACGGGAGGTGTCCACGGCCGACCCGCCGGAGCGGGAGGCGGGCGGGGACGTGTTCGCCGCGGCGGATCTGCGGGCAGCCGTCCGGACCGCGCCGGACGAGCTGCCGCGCCGGCAGCGGGCGGTGATCGTGGGCGGTACTTCGCCGATCTGACCGAGGCGCAGACGGCCGAGGCGCTGGGCTGCTCCGTGGGCACGGTGAAGAGCCAGGCGGCCAGGGCGCTGGCCCGACTGCGCCGGCATGACTGGCTCGGCGCCGCTGACCGGGAGGAGGCGTCGCCGTGACCGACGTCGAACAGCGGCTGCGCGAGCGGCTGCAGGCGGCGGCGCCGGCGTTCGAGCCGGTGCCGGTCGGGCGGATCGCCGGGCGGGTGCGGCGCCGTCGGCGGTGGGCCGGGGCAGCGGTCGCGGCGGGGGTTGCCGTCCTGGTCGGCGCGGCGGTCGCCGTGCCGTACGTGGTCGCGCGGTCCGGGCGGCCGGGCGTGGCCGCCGGCGGCCCTCCGTCAGTCAGTTCGGCACCCGATCGGCAGCCGGGACCGGCTGCCCGCGCGTGCCCGGCCCGGGACCCGGGATCGATGGTGGACTACGTGGACTTCGTTCGGGTCGGCGGCCGGGAGTACCTGGCCGGACTCCCCGATCGCTACCTCACCGTGTCCCGCGATGCGCTGCGGGAGAAGGTCGCGGTGGTGCGGTGCACGCTGGCCGCGATTCAACCCGGGCCGGGGTACCAGCCAGAGGACGGCGATGCCAGCTGGCTGCCGGCGGGCACCCCGGTCTACGCCATCGCGGGCTACCAGCTCGAGGCCCGGCTCGCCGCGCTCGGCCCAGACGGGCGCTACCGGGTCTACATTGCGTACCCGGCGCCATCAACCACTCGCTGACCGGAGATCCCTCTCGGGAGTGACGTGTGGGGTGGCGGGGTTCGACTAGGCTCGAACGCATGTTCGATTCGGAGGAGACCGCGGGGATAGGCCGTGAGCTGGCCGCGTTCCTCTCCGGCCTGCGCGGCTTGGCCGAGCTGGACGAGGACACCATCATCGCCGGGATCGCCGCCGCGGACCGGCTGGTGTCCTGGGCGAACGCCGGCCAGCTGGCGCTGATCGGCGAGCTGACCCGCCGCCGCGGCGACCCCGAGTTCGTCGAGGACGAGATCGCGGCCGAACTACGCCTGTCCCGCCCGGCCGCCGCCCACCGGCTGGCCCTCGCCCTCGACCTGCACCGCCTCCCCGCGGTCGCCGCCGGGCTGGCTGCCGGCCGGCTCGACCTGCCCAGGGCCAAAGCCATCACCGAAGCCCTCCACGTCCTCGACCCGGCGACGGCGGCCGACGTGGCCGGCCACGCCGTCGACCACGCCGCCGCGCACACCGTGGGGCAGCACCGTGCCTGGCTCCGAGGCAGCGTGCTGGCCGCCGACCCGGCGGCCGCTCAGGCCCGGCACGAGCAGGCGGTGGCCGAGCGGCGGGTCACCCTCACCCCGCAGCCTGACGGCATGGCCGAGCTCTGGGCGCTGCTGCCCGCCGCCGACGGCGCCCGCGCCTACACCGCCATCGACACCTGCGCCCGCGACGCCACCACACCCGACGACCAGCGCAGCGCCGACGCCCGCCGCGCCGATGCCCTCGTCGACCTGCTCACCGGCCAGCGCACGGCCCCCGCCAGCACGGTGCACGTGACCGTCCCGCTAGCCACAGTCATCGCCGCCCGCACCGCGACTGCCAGCACCGCGGCTGCCAGCACCGCGGCAGCCAGCACCGCGGCAGCCCGCACCGCGGCAGCCAGCACCGCGGCAGCCCGCACCGCGGCAGCCAGCACCGCGGCAGCCAGCACCGCGGCAGCCCGCACCGCGGCAGCCCGCACCGCGGCAGCCCGCACCGCGGCAGCCCGCACCGCGGCAGCCGGCACCACCTGCGCCGCCGGCACCGGGATCGCCGGCGAACAGCCGGGACACATCCCCGGCATCGGCCCCATCCCCGCCGCCATGGCCCGCCAACTCGCCGCCGAGGGCATCTGGCGCTGGCTGGCCACCAACCCGGACGGCACCATCCTGCAAGCCGGACGCCGCAACTACCGCCCCTCCCCCGCGCTAGCCGCCCTCATCCGCGGCCGCGACCAAACCTGCCGCTTCCCCGGCTGCCGCCAACCCGCCCACCGCTGCGACCTCGACCACACCATCCCCTACCCGACCGGCCGCACCATCCCCGACAACCTGGCCGCCCTCTGCCGACACCACCACCGCTTGAAACACAACGCCGACTGGACCGTCGACCAACACCCCGACGGACAGCTCACCTGGACCAGCCCCACCGGCCGCACCTACACCACCCACCCCGCCCACGCCGCCTAGCGACGTGCCGGGCCCCAGCCCACGGTCGCCGTCGCACGATCCGGTTGTGAACGTGCCGCGTGGTCTTCAGGCGTCGCCGGCGATCCGGTGATCCATCCGACGCATGGATGCTCGCCCAAGGCGTAGTCGACGATCACCGCGTGCTCGTGCGATGGAAGGCCGGCATGAGCGTCCCTGACCGCTCCCGGCCGGTGAAGGTTACCGTCAAGATCGGCCTCGATGATCCGCGTCCCGATGGATGGCCCGGTCCCGCCGATCTCGACGTGCTCGCCGCGGCAGAGGAAGACCTGCCCGCTGAGTTCGCACCACACGGCGCGGAGTTGGTCCTGATAAGTCACGGCCAACTTCGCGCGGGAGTTCATCGCCTACTCCAGCTCCCAGGATTGGTTGAACGCGTGGGGTCCGTCGGTGTTGGCACGCTGGGGCGAGGGCCGACCCGGGACCGGTGTCGACCCATCCTTCGATCCTGGGTGGGAGACCTTCAAAGCCTTCACTGCAAGCTGAGCGTGGCCGCCGGTCCGGGTGCGCCGGCAGGCTGCGCCGGTCATCCGGCGCCGGTGGTGGGGACCCTGCGGCGCGGGCGGTAGCCGACGGGCATCCGGCGGGGGCCGCGCCGAGGACTGCGGCGGACCGGGATGGTGGGCTGGGCGTCCCGGGTCCAGGGCGTCCGGGACATGCTCGCCCCGACCCCACTGAGGATCCCGCCGGCAACGAACACCGCGAGACCGACCGCGGGCAGCGAGAGGCCGGGCACCAGGTCTCGGGCGAACGGGTTGGTGATGCCCCGAGGATCGCCGGCGAACGTGCCGAAGATGAAGTACATCCACAGCCCGAAGCCGACCATTGCGACGCCGAACCCGACCACCATCAGCACCCGATCGAGGCCGCCGGCGGGTGGTGGCTCCATGGCCCGGCGCTCCGTACCCGCCGACTGGGGGGCCTGGTGCTCCACGGCCTGGTGCTCCACGGCCTGGTGCTCAACAGCCCGGTGCTCTGCACCGGTTGGCACCGCGCCGGCTGGCACCACGCCGAACCGGAGCGAGACCCGGCCGACCTGGACGAGGTCTCCCTCGCGCAGTTCGACGCCGCCGGTCAACCGGCTGCCGTTCACCCAGGTGCCGTTGATCGAGCGGAGGTCGGTCAGCACCACCTGGTGACCGACCCGGTCGACCCCGGCGTGCCGCCGGCTCACCCGGCCGTTCTCCAGCCGGAGGCCGTTCTGGACCTGTCGGCCGATCTCCGAGTGTCCGAGCGGGACAGCGAAGCTGACACCACGCAGCGGCCCGTCCAGGACGACGAGCCCGGGCGTCGGGGCAGACAGGTCAGACATGGGTACCCCCCGAGGCTGGCACCAGATGACGGCGGTTCGCCGGACAACCGGATGGCTGCCCTACCGACTACTCGACGCACCAGTCCGCCTGGCTGATACACGGCAGCCGCGGCCGCCCGGTTCAGCCGCTCAGCGGCCGGCGAGCCGGCCGACCACCGGCGCGAACGCGTCCAGGTCGGTGTCGGAGATCACGTGGTAGGAAAAGCCGAAGCGATCCCGTCGGGCCAGCATCTGCTCGGCGATCCGGTCCACCGGGCCGACGAACCGGGACGGCATGTCCAGGACGAGGTCGGCCGCCGCGGCTCCCCAGCCGGAGTCGACCGCGACCTGCTCGGCCGCCGCACGGTAGTCGTCGGCGACGGTCACCGAGATGACCGCGCTCAGCTCGAGGCGGTCGAATCGCGAGCCGGCCGCCTGCCGGATCCCGTCGATCTTCCGCTCGGTCGTCGCGGCAGACCGTTCCGAGAGGTCCTCGGAGATCGTCCCGTTCGGCAGCGCCTTCGGCAGGATGCCGACGATGTCGGCCTCGCGTCCGGCCAAGCCGAGCATCCGCTGGCCACCGGCGCCGATCAGGATCGGCGGATGGGGCCGCTGCACCGGTCGCGGGAAGCTGTCCAGATCGGTGATCGAGTAATGCGCGCCGGAGAACGTCAGCGGCGACCCGGCGAACAGGCCCTTGAGGATGCGCAGCGACTCCTCCAGTCGGCCGACCCGGACCCTCGGCGCCTCGAACGGCAGGCCGGCCCGGGTGTACTCGTCGCGCAGCCAGCCGGCGCCGATCCCCAGCTCGAACCGGCCGACCGACAGCGCATCGAGGGTCGCCGCCTCCTTCGCGAGCAGCACCGGGTGCCGGTAGTCGTTGTCCAGCACCAGCGTGCCGACCCGCAGCCGGGTGGTCGCGGCGGCAGCCACCGCGAGCGCCACCAGCGGGGCGAACTGCGCCCCGAACGGGTCGGTCACGAAGTGGTCCCGCAGCAGGAGCGTCGAGTAGCCGAAGTCCTCCGCGCGGCGAGCCGTGGCCAGCAGGCCCTCCGCGGAGGTGACACTCTCGGCCAACACACCGAAGCGAAACCGACGTTGCACATCGGACACGAATGTCCCCTTTGGACTGAACGGATGGCGACAGGCTCCATCCTGGCCGGTCGGCCGCCATCGGTCCGGCGGTTTTCGGACGACCTGTCCGTGCGGGCGCGTCCGGCAATCGCTGGGTCAGTGTTGCTGGGTCAGGCCTGCTGCTCAGTCGGGCGGATCAGCACCTCGTTCACCGCGACCCGCCGCGGCCGGGTCACGATGTACTCCACGATGTCGGCGATGTCCTCCGCCTGCAGCCGCTGGAAGCCGGCGAACCGCCGCAGGGACTGCTCCCGGATCTCCGGCCGCAGGTGGCTGGCCAGCTCGGTGTCCACCGCCCCCGGCTCGACCAGCGAGACCCGCACGTGCTGGGCCGCGAACTCCTGCCGGAGCGACTCGCTGAACGCACCGACCCCGTGCTTGGTCAGCGCGTACACGCTGCTGCCCAGCCGGGCCACCCGGCCGGCCACCGAGCTGATGTTGACCAGGTCGGCCACCTGCCGAGGCGAGTCCTGCGCCGCGGCGACCAGGTGCGGCAGCGCGGCGTGCGCGACGTAGAGCACGCCGAGCACGTTCAGCGAGACCATCCGGTCCCACTCCTCCAGCGGCGCGTCGGCCGCCGGCCCGAGCAGCATCACGCCGGCGTTGTTGATCAGGACGTCCAGCCGGCCGAGCTCGGCGACGGTTCGCTGCACCGCCTCGGTCGCCTGCTCCCGGTCGGTGACGTCCGCATCGATGACCAGCGCCCGGCCGCCCTTGCCCTCGATCTGCCCGGCCAGCTGCTCCAGCCGGTCCCGGCGGCGGGCGACGACGGCCACCGCCGCCCCCTGCCCGGCCAGTGCCAGGGCGCTCGCCTCGCCGATCCCGCTGCTGGCCCCGGTGACCAGCGCGACCGCTCCATCCAGCCGTCCCGGCATGTCTCCGCCTTGGTGTCGCGCCCGGTGTCGTGTCGCAGGGAAGCCCTTACCGCGTTGACTGGCCGACCTCGATGAGGTGCCCGTCCGGGTCGCGCATGTAGCACCGGATCTCGTCGCCGCGGTCCTGCGGCGGGGTGAGGAACTCGGCGCCCGCCTCGCTCCACTCCCGGTATGCCTTCTCGATGTCGGCCACCCGGATGTTGAGGAACGCGCTGGTCCGGGTCGGGTCGGTCGGCGTCTCGAGGACGACATCCGGCTTGTCCTCGGTCGGGCCGCCGCCGACGTTGAGGATGATCCAGCCGTTCGCCACCTTCATGATCACCGGATCGCGCCGGAGGACCGTGCGCGCGCCCAGCACCCGCTCGTACCAGTCCCGGGACCGATCCTGGTCGGCGACCACCACGAAGTGGGTGAGCACAAAGCCCTCCGCCGGCGCGGGGAAGTCCAGATCTGTCACGTCTGCCCTCCAGCGATCGGTTCCCGGGTGACCCCGTGGGTGGCCTGCCCCCGGCCTCGATACTGCTCCCGTCTCAGCCGGCCGGCGACCCGAGGTAGCGCAGCACGGCGAGCACCCGGCGGTTGTCGCTCTCCGACGGCGGCAGGCCGAGCTTGCCGAAGATGCTGGCCACGTGCTTCTCGACCACGCCGGGAGAGACCGCGAGGCCGGCCGCGATGCCGGCGTTGGACCGGCCCTCGGCCATCAGAGTGAGCACGTCCCGTTCCCGCGGGGTCAGCGCGGCCAGCCCGTCGCCCTGCCGGCTGGCCCGCAGCAGCTGACGGACCACCTCGGGATCCAGCGCGGTACCGCCGGCGGCGACCCGGCCCAGCGCCTCGGTGAACTCGGCCACGTCGGCGACCCGGTCCTTGAGCAGGTAGCCCACCCCGGCCGCGCTGCCGGCCAGCAACCGGGCCGCGTACCTGGTCTCGATGTACTGGGAGAACACCAGCACCCCGGTCTCCGGGTACCGGCTGCGCAGGTCGAGCGCGGCACGCAGCCCCTCGTCGGTGTGCGTGGGCGGCATCCGGATGTCCACCACGGCCACGTCCGGCCGGTGCGCGGCCACCGCGGCGCGCAGCGCGTCGCCGTCGGCCACCGCGGCGCACACCTGGTGGCCGCGGTCGGCCAGCAGCCGGGTCAGCCCCTCCCGGAGCAGGGCGGCATCCTCGGCGATCACCACGCGCATCGACGGCTCGCCCCTACGCCCGCAGCGGAAGCTCGACGGTGACCCGGGTCGGGCCGCCCGGCGGGCTGGCCAGCCGCAGCTGGCCGTCCACCGTGCTCACCCGCTGGGCGAGCCCGTGCAGGCCGCTGCCCCGGGCCGGGTCCGCCCCGCCGGTCCCGTCGTCGCAGACGCTTAGCCGGAGCAGCCCGTCCCGCCCGGCCACCCGGATCTCGACCCTGCTCGCCGCGCTGTGCTTGACCGCGTTGGCCAGCAGCTCGGCGGCGCAGAAGTAGGCGATGGTCTCGATCGCCGGCGTTGGCCGGACCGGGACGTCGGTGACCAGCTCGGTCCGGATCGCGCTGCCGGCGGCGAGGGTGACCAGCGCGTCGGCAAGGCCGCTGTCGAGCACCGGCGGGTGGATGCCCTTGGCCAGGTCGCGCAGCTCGACCAGGGCGTCCTTGGCGCCCCGGTGGGCGGCCTCGACCAGCTCGCGGACCTGGCCGAGGTCCGGCTCGCCGCCCGCGCCCAGCTTCTCCTTGGCCAGACCGAGGTACATCGCCAGCGCGGCGAGCCGGACCTGCGCGCCGTCGTGCAGGTCGCGCTCGACCTGGCGGAGCAGCGCCGCGGAGTCGTCCACCGCCAATGCCCGGGTCTGCTCCAGGTCCCGAACCCGCTGGGCCAGCCGGCCGGGCCCTAGCAGGCGGTGCGCCAGCCGCCGATGCACCGAGGTGGCCGCCCTGGTCAGCCACGGTCCGGTGAGCACCATCGCCGCTCCCGTGCCGGCGGCGAGGAACGTGCCGGCGAACGTGCCGACGTGGAATGGCACGTCCGGGAACGGGGTGTTGACCGGCACCGGGCTCAGGACGACGCCGGGCGGGTGGTGCCGGAACAGGTTCCACCAGAACGGGTAGCTCAGGTCCACCAGCCCGCCGACCCAGACGAACACGGCGTAGCATTCGAACACCGCGACCGGCAGCGTCAGCAGCACGAACCCCACCGCCCGCCAGCCCGGGCCATCCCGCAGGCTGGCCCCGAGCCGGCCGAGGACTCCCCGGCCGGGGCGGAACGGCGGCGGCGGTGGGACCCGCTCGCCGAGCAGCCGGGCCACCAGCCGGCGGTGCGCGGCGCCCAGCACCCGCCCTGCTCCGGGCGCCAGGACCGGGAGCAGCAGCAGCGCAGGGGTCATGCCGAGCAGCGCCACCCAGCTGGACGCGACCCCCGGTGCCAGCCAGGCCAGCAGCAGCGGCACCAGGAAAACGCAGTACGGGGCGAGGATCGGGGCGAACCCGAGCGGCGCCGCGACGAGGCAGAACAGCAGCTCGCGGCCGGCCCGGCGGGTGACCGGCGCGCGCACCGCCGCCTGCACGGCGGCCAGCGCTGCCGGCGGTCCCCCGCTCCCCCGGGGGGCGCCCGGGGCGGTGCCGGCGGCCGCCTGGCTCGGCGGGCCGGTGCCGGTCATGGGCTCATTGTCCGCTCAGGCGTCCCGCCGGGCGAGCAGCCACCCGCCCACTCCGAGCGCGACGGCGGCGTAGAGGCACATCACGCCGATGCCGGCCCACGGCGACAGCGCGTTCGCGACCGGCTTGACGGCGCCGACCGAGTTCTCGTTGATGAACATCGGCACGTACCTGCCGAACGTGTCCAGCGCCGCCTCGCGTCCGGCCATCAGCACGATCATCGGGACGACGAACAGCCCGCCTACGAAGGTCGCGATCGCGCCGGCGGTGTGCCGGACGATAGCGCCGAGGCCGAGGCCGACCAGCCCGAGCAGCGCCAGGAACGCCCCGGTGAGCAGGGTGGCGCGGAGCACCGCCGGCTGGCCGAGGCTGGCCTGCGGGGCGGTGCTGGTCAGCACCGCCTCGCCGCCGAGGACGTTGGCGAACACCACGGCTTCGCCGACGACCAGCGCCGCCAGGCCGAACACGGCCGCCTTCGCGGCGAGCAGCAACGGCCGGCTCGGCGCGGCGGCCAGGGTAGCGCGGATCATCCCGGAGGAGTACTCGCCGGTCATCACGAGCACGCCGAGGATCCCCATGGCCAGCATCGCGACGAGCGTGCCGGACAACCCCATGTTCGTCGGGTCGAACTCGGCCCGCTTCGCCGCGGACATCTGGGTGAAGTGCTCGGGCCGGTAGGAGCCCAGCACGGCGATCCCGATGCCGACCGTGCCGGCCACCGTCACCAGCAGCGTCAACCCGGTCGAGCGCAGGCTGCGCAGCTTGATCCACTCCATCCGGGCCACCTGGGAGAACCGGTAGCGGCCACCGGGCACATGCGACACTGCCGCCGCGGTCATGACACCCTCCACATCGGATAGTCGGCCGGCGCCGCCCGGTGCTCGGCGGTCCCTGAGGTCAGCTCCATGAACGCGTCCTCGAGCGAGTCGGACCGGGCGGCCAGCTCGGCGACCGAGGTCCCGGCCAGCAGCCGGCCGCGGCCGATCACCACCAGCCGCTCGGCGGTCAGCGCGATCTCGCCGATCAGGTGGCTGGACACGAACACGGCCCGGCCCTGCGCGGCAAGCGAGCGCAGCAGCGTGCGGATCCATCGGATCCCCTCTGGATCCAGGCCGTTGACCGGCTCGTCCAGCAGCAGCACGCCGGGGTCGCCGAGCAGCGCGGCCGCGATGCCCAGCCGCTGGGCCATGCCGAGCGAGAACGTGCCGGCCCGCCGGCGCGCCGCGCCGGCCAGGCCGACGATGCCGAGCACCTCGTCCACACGGGACCGTGGGATGTCGTTGCTGGCGGCCAGCGCGCGCAGGTGGGCCCGCGCGGTGCGGCCCGGATGGAACGCCTTGGCCTCCAGCAGCGCCCCGACGTCGCGCAACGGCCAGGGCAGGTCCCGGTAGCGCCGCCCGTTGATGCGCACCTGCCCGGCGTCCGGCTCGTCCAGGCCGAGCATCATCCGCATGGTGGTGGACTTCCCGGAACCGTTCGGGCCGAGGAAGCCGGTCACCACCCCGGGCCGCACGTCGAAGCTCAGGCCGTCGACGGCGACGGTGGAGCCGTACCGCTTGCGCAGGCCGCGGGCCTCGATCATGGGTGACCTCCCTGCCGGATGGCTGCCTTCGGGAGGCCACGCTACGAACCGGCCGGGCCGCGCGGAACGCGGCTAGCACCCCCTTGTCGGCCGGGGGTTTTCCCCCAGCGCCGCCGCGGAGACCTTCGGGCGGTCAGCGACCGAGCCGGGCCCGCACCTCGGGCCGGCGCAGCGGCGGAATGACGGTCGGCGGCTGGCGGCGGGCCGGAAGCGCGCTCAGCAGCCGATGGGTCGCGGCGGCCACCTCGGCGACGGCCAGCTCGTACGCGTCGTCCGCGACCGCCGGCGGCTGCCGGAGCCCGCTCACCTTGCGCACGAACTGGCGGGCGGCCGCCTCGACCTCCTCGTCGGTCGCCGGTGGTTGCAGCCCTCGCAGCTCGGTGATGTTGCGGCACATACCCCCACCCTACGGCCGACCGGCTCGTCGATGCCGCCGCGGACCGAGTCTGGGCGATGATGCCGGGCACCGAGCGGACCTAGCCCGCAGCCGGTCAAGAGCTCGACCTACAACGTCGTCTCATGGTCCGACGGCAGGCCGCAGAGCCACACCGTGGCGTTAGGGCACCGGCCACTGGTGCACGGGCGTCCCGTGCCGGGCGAACTCGACGTACCGCCGGGTCATCTCGCGCAGCGCTGCGCCGCGGTGCAGGTCGCGGGCCTCCAGGGCGCGCACGGTCGCGACTTGCCAGGCCGCGCCGGTCTGATCGGTGCGCGCCCGAGCGTCGACGATGCCCAGGTAGCGGTCGCGGTCCGCGCGGTCCACCCGCCACGCGTCCAGCCCGGCAGCGGCCGCCGGGAGCAGCAGGTCGAGGATCAGCCGGCGCGCCAGCACCGGCCGCCCGTCCCAGCGCAGCACGGCGGCCAGGCCGTGCCGCGCCGCCCGGTGCAGGTCCTGCTCGGCGACCGCGAACGGCAGCCCGGCCCAGGGCGCCGGGTCGGCGTCCGCGAGGGCCCGGACGAGTCCAAAGTAGAACGCCGCGTTCGCGGTCATGTCGGCGGCGGTCGGCCCGGCCGGGAGCACCCGGTTCTCGATCCGCAGCTGCGGGACACCGGCCTGCACGTCGTAGACCGGCCGGTTCCACCGCCACACGGTGCCGTTGTGCAGCCGCAGCTCGCGCAGCGTCGGCACCCGCCCGGCGGCCAGCGCGGCGTCCGGGTCCTCCTCGTACAGCGCCGGCAGCAGCGGCGAGAACCACCGGACCAGCTCGTCGAACAGCTCCGCCGGGCCGTCCACCCACCGGTCGCCCAGCCGCACCCGGCGCGGTGCGCCGGCCGCCACCTGGGCGGGGCTGCGGGTGTCCAGCATCTGCTCGCACAGCCCGATCCGGGTCTCCTGCCACACCTGCCGGCCGAGCAGGTAGGGGGCGTTCGCGCCGACCGCGACCTGGGCCGCGGCGACCAGCTGGGCGGCGTTGTAGTAGCGGGCGAACTGCTCGGGGCGCACCCGCAGGTGCAGCTGGAGGCTGGTGGCCGCGGCCTCGGCCGCGACCGACTCGGCGACGAACGACACCTCCTCCGCCCCGGCGATCCGGACCGTGAACGGCGCCCGCCGGGCCGCCCGCATCCGCTGGGACAGCAGCGCGTACCGCGGGCTCGCCGACATCCGCTCGGACGTCAGCTGCCGCGGGCCGAGCGTCGGCAGGATCCCGACCGCGACCAGCCGGGCGCCCAGATCCTCCACCGACGCCGACTCTCCGTCCAGCAGGCCGGCCAGCTCGGCCTGGTAGCCGGTCAGCACCGACCCGCGCAACGGCCGCGGCGCCAGGTTCGCCTCCAGGTTGAACTGGCCGAGCTCGTACTGGAAATCGGCCCGGCCCAGCCGGGCGAGCGCGGCCGTGTTCACCATCCGCGGCCGGCCAAGCGAGTCGACCAGGTCGAGCTCGACCTCCATCCCGACGGTGTCGTGGTGGTCGGTGAACCAGCCGTCGGCGATCAGCCGGCCAGCACCGCCGCGGATCGGCGCAGCCGGGCGCGGACCAACCGGCGGTTGCCCACCGCCAGCCCGGAGTCCTCCACCCGCTCGCCCACGCATCACCCCCGTGTTGCGGCCTGACCGACCCGCTGGCCGTGGCGGCGCCGTGCCGGCGGTGTGTACCCGCGAGGCAGGCGGCCGGTGGCTAGCACCGGTCGATGGGCCTCAGTCGGTCGGTCCCTCGGCCAGGATGCGGAGCGCCTCGTCGACGTACTCATCGGAGAGCCGGCGGACCAGGTCCTCGCGGCCCTCGGCGACGGCCGCGTTCACCTTCCACACGTAGTCGTCGTGCAGCTCGCGCAGCCGGGCTGTCTGCTCGTCCGGGTCGGCCAGCATCGTGTCGCCTCCCGCGAGCTACGCCACCTGTGCCGCGACTATTGTCCGCCGCGCCGGCCTATCGTGAAACCAGCGCAGAAGGGGCGAATCCATGCCTGACCATACCTATCGAGTCACCGAGATCGTGGGCAGCTCGCCGGAAAGCGTCCAGCAGGCGGTCCGCAACGGCATCGGCCGGGCCGCGCAGACGCTGCGCAACCTCGACTGGTTCGAGGTGACCGAGATCCGCGGCCACATCGTGAACGGCGAGGTCGGCCACTTCCAGGTCAGCCTGAAGGTCGGTTTCCGGCTCGAAGACGCCTGAGGGCGGCCGGCTCGGCGTCACCCCTGCGTCGGGAGCCGCCCGAGCTGCACGCAGCCGGCGCCGGCCGCTCGCAGCAACGGCGACCTGCGGCCAGGGTCCTCCGCGCCGGCGGTGAGGTCGTAGACCTCGACGCCGCCGCCGGGCGCCTCCACCCCGGTCAGGTAGCGCCCGGCGGTGCGCAGCTCGGCCCGGTACAGGGTCAGCCAGGCCGGCACGACGTGCACCGACACCAGCCACACCCGGCGATAGCGCCGTCCGGCCAGCAGGCCCGTGATCGTGCCGGGGACGCATCGGGCGCCGGCCTGGACGATCTGGATCGTGCCGAAGGAACCCAGGCCGACCCGGGGGCCGTAGTAGTTCGCCGCGTAGATGCTGCCCCGGCCGTCGACCAGCACGAGGTCACCCGGTCGGCGATGGTCCGCGACGTACCTCGTCATCGTCCGGCCGTCCTCGCCGATCCCCGGCCGGGCCGCGGCCCTCGCCGTCTCGCGGACGCTCGGCGCGACCAGCACGGCCACCCCGGCCAGTGCCACGACAGCCAGCATGGCCGCACCGGCCCGCGCCAGCCGGCCGGCTGGCCGGGCCAGCCGGCCAGCCAGGTCGACCGACCCGGCCAGCACCAGGAACGCGATCGGGGCCAGGAAGAGCACCAGCCGACCGCTGAACGGGTAGGCCCGGGCCGTCGCCGCCGCCAGGGTCAGCACCGCGGTCAGCACGAGCGCCAGCACCGCCGGCGGGCTCCGCAGGCCGACCGCGACGGCGCCGGCGACCAGCAGCACGACCACGAGCCAGCCCGGACGCAGGCCCAGCGGGTGGTTCAGCAGGTTCGACAAGGTGGTCCCCAGCCAGCCCGCGTAGCTGTCCAGGGTCAACGGCTTGGGAGCGAACGTCCCCTGCCAGTAGGCCAGCAGCGCCGGGTCGGCGAGGCGCCTGGAGAGCACCAGCAGGTAGTCGACGCCGGCGCTGACCGCGAACGGCGCGGCGCTGGCCGCGAGCACGCCGAGCCGCTGCCACCGGCCGCGGAGCAGCGCGACCAGGCCGAGCCCGCCGAACACGGCGGCGCAGGCCAGCACCGTGGCGTCGCTGAACCAGGCGGCGAAGGCGGCCGCCCCGCCCAGGATCGCCGCCTGCCGCCGGCCAAGCCGCGGGCCTGCGGTGGTCAGCACGGCGACCAGCAGCACCAGCAGGGTCCAGAACACGTCCGACGAGTACTGCTTGAACTCGTTCGAGTAGTAGACGAGCTGCGGCGAGCAGGCGGTCAGGAAGGTCGCGGCGAGCGCGGCGACCGGGCCGAGCAGCCGCCTGGCCAGCAGCGCCACGAGGACGAGCGCCCCGCAGCCGAACAGCAGCGGCAGCAGCCGCAGCGCCCGCTCGCTGTCGCCGAACCACCCCGTCAGCACGTGCTGGGTCCACAGCCAGCCCACCGGCGCGGACTGGCTGCCGGGCAGCGGCTCGAGTAGCGACCGGAAGGTCTGCCCGTGGGTGGAGCGGTACAGCAGCAGCTCGTCCGTCCACAGTGGCCGGTTGAAGAGCCACTGTCGCATCCGCAGCGCGACACCGGCCGCGACCACGAGCCAGGTCGCGACGGCGAGTGCGACGGTCGGCGCGGACGCCCAACGGCTGGGCTGCGCGGCGGGCGCGGCGGCCTCGGCGGGCTCGGCCGTCCCGGCAGTCCCGGCTGGCGCAGCGGCCTCGGCGGGCCCGGCCGTCCCGGCAGTCTCGCCGGGCCCGGCGGGCGCGGTGGCCTCGGCTAGGTCGGCCGTCCCGGCAGTCCCGGCTGGCGCAGCGGCCTCGGCGGGCCCGGCCGTCCCGGCAGTCTCGCCGGGCCCGGCGGGCGCGGTGGCCTCGGCTAGGTCGGCCGTCCCGGCAGTCCCGGCTGGCGCAGCGGCGCGGTGGCCTCGGCTAGCTCGGCGGCTTCGGCCGGCTGGGCGACCTCGGCGGGCTCGGTGCCGTCTCGCCTGTTGCTTTGGTCGACCCTTTCCGGCATGGGTGACGTCAGGGTCGGGCGGCCACGGCGAACAGCGACTGGCCGAAGGGAGGCCGCCACGTTCGCTCCACCCGCCTGGCGACCGGCACCACAGCAGCGTCCCAGGCCCGCAGCACCGGCCCTGCGGTCGGCGTCATCCGCAGCAGCCGCATCCCGACGAGCCAGGCGAGCGTGCCGGGCGCATTGAGGTAGTGCAGCCGCCGCACATCGAGCCCGGCCCGGGTCAGCCGGTCCCCCAGTTGGCCGGCGCGGTACCGCCGCTGATGGCCGATCAGCCGGTCGAACCTGCTGGTCAGCGCGGGTATCGCCGGCACGATCAGGACCACTTGGCCGCCCCGGCGGAGCAGCCCGGCGAACGCGCGGAGCGCGCCGAGGTCGTCCGGCACGTGCTCGAGCACGTTGTAGGCGACCACCGCCGCGTAGTCGTCGACGACATCGATCGGCACCGCGAGCTCGCGCACCGCGACCCGCGGGTCGTCCCGGAACCGGTCCCGCAGCGCTGCCAGCCGGCCGGGATCCGCCTCGGACGCGGTGATCGGGACGCCTCGGTCGGCCCACTCCGCGGCGTAGTCGCCCCGGCCGGAGCCGACCTCCAGCGTCGGGCCGGCCAGGTAGGGCAGGCCGAGCTCGACCAGCCAGCGCCGGTAGTTGACGGCATCGGCGAGGTCTTCGAGCACCGAGGACTGCAGCGCGGCGTCCCCTTCGGCACCGCCGCTGGCATTCCCTGCCGTATCGGCATCGGTGCGCCGCATCCGTATCCACTTCCCGCCGTCTGCCCAGTCCCTCGACCGGCTGAGGGTAGGCTCCCACGAACCTCGACGCGGCGAGGATCCGGCCCGGGAAGCAGAGCGAGAACGGAGTCCGAGTAGTGCGACTGTCCATCCTGATGCCGGTGTACAACGAGGTGGCCACGGTGGCCGAGGTGGTCAAGCGGGTGCTGGATGTGGACTACCCGTGCGACGCCGAGCTGGTCATCGTCGACGACGGCAGCCGGGACGGCACGGCGGAGGTGCTGGCCCGACTGAACGACCCGCGAGTGGTCGTGCACACCCACCCGAGCAACCGCGGCAAGGGTGCCGCGATCCGCACCGCCAGCGGGCTGGCCACCGGGACGCACGTGGTGATGTGCGACGCCGACCTGGAGTACGCCCCCGAGGATCTGCCGGCGCTGCTCCGCCCGGTCCTCTCCGGCGAGGCGGACATCGTGTACGGCACCCGCTCGTTCGGCAGCCACACGGCGTACTCGTTCTGGTACGTGGTTGGCAACAGGGCCGTCACCTTCCTCGCCAACGCCCTGTTCAACTCGTGGATCAGCGACCTGGAGACCTGCTTCAAGCTGCTGCCGCTGCCCACCTACCGCGAGCTGGACGTGCGGTCGACCGGCTTCGGGATGGAGGCGGAGATCACCGGCAAGCTGCTGCGGCGCGGGATCAGGCCGTACGAAGTGCCGATCAGCTACCGGGCCCGCGGCCGGGCCGAGGGCAAGAAGCTGACCTGGCGGGACGGCGTCCAGGCGGTCTGGATCCTGGTCCGGGTCAGGCTCGGCCGGTCCCGGCCGGCCCTTCGCCACCAGCCGTAGGACCTTGGTACAGCGGGCCCGGCCGGTCCCCACCGCGGGGGCCGGCCGCTGTTCCCCGCACCCTCGCTCCCTTCCCCTAGCCTTGCTGTCCCGACGCCCGCTACCAGGACCCGCCGCCGCCTCCGGCACCGCCGCCGACCCCGCCGCCGCCACCGCCACCGCCGCCGCCCGAGCCACTGGAGGACGGCGCCACGTTGGTCGCGGACGCGGCCGAGGACAGCGAGGGCGCGATCATCGCGTAGTGCATCGCGGTCGGGTAGCTCGGCGCCCGCCGCCGCCCAGCCATCCGGGCACGGACACGCGCGGCGGCCGGTTGCGCCGAGTCCGAACTGACAACGACATGCCGAACACTTCCCTCGGGCGTTCGCACCGCGGTCCGCCCGTGAGTGTGCTGTCCGGCGCGCTCCGCCGGGGGTCGAACCGACTCGTTGCCCGGACTACACCAGAGATCGCATGAGTCCGTACGTCTGCTGTGGGGTGTGTCGGGCAGGTCTGCTCCCTAGAGTCCAGGACCGGGGAGGCACGTACCCGGGGCGGTGTCCGATGGGCGCGACAGACAGGCACGGAGTTCTGCGGCCGGCTGTGCTGGGCCGCATCGGCGCGGCTGCCCTGCTGCTCGCTGCCCTGGTGACCGGTCTGTGGATGCACGCCGGCCGGTCGGTGGCGGTGGCGAATCTTGCCCTCGCCGAGGCGTCCTGCAGCCGCGCGCCGCTCCCGACGATCGGCGGCCGGTACGGCGACGCGGTCGCGGCCAACCAGCAGGGTGTCGCGGTCGGCGCGGCCACCGACGCGACCGGCGCGTCACACGCCGTGCTGTGGCGGTCCGGGAAGGTCGAGCGGATCGCGGCCGGGACAGCCGGCAGCGTCGCGGTCGCGCTGAACGCGCGCGGAGAGGTGGTCGGCACGGCCCGCTCGGACACCGACGCGGTCGGATGGGCCTGGTCGGGCGGGGTGACGACAGCGCTGAAGGCCGAGCACGGCCGGGTCGCGGTGCCTTCCGCCATCAACGACCGCGGCCTGATCGTGGGTGCGCTGGCGGAGAGCGCCGCCGCGCACGGCACGGTTCCGAACGACGACGAGAACGAGCAGGCGGCGTGGTGGGCCTCGGCGCGCGCTGCGCCGAGAGAGCTCTCGCCGCTGCCGGGAGACGACGGCGGGTACGCGTTTGCGGTGGACAACCGCGGACGGATCGCCGGGATGTCGGCCGGCACCCGCTTCAGGCCGGTCGTCTGGGCGGCTCCCGGCGCCAGCCCCAGCGCACTGCAGGATCTCGGCGGTGGCTACGCCGCGGTGCGCACGCTCAGCGACTCCGGTGTCGCGGCCGGCGACGCGGTCGGTACCGACGGGACGGACCACCCGGTGATGTGGGACCCGGCCGGCCGGATCGTCGACCTCGGGCTGCCGGCAGGCGCCAAGTCCGGACAGGCCCGGGCCATTCTTCGAAACGGTGCGATCATCGGCACCGCGGAGCTCCCGCTGCCGGGCGGCGGTGTCCGAAGCCAGGCGGTGCAGTGGCTGGCACCCCGACACCTCCTGCTGCTGCCGTCGGCCGGTACCGGCGGGGCGTCCTCCGCCGCCGGCGCGACCGATGCCAACGGGTTCGTCGGCAACGTGATGGACCCGGATGGCGGCCGACACCCCGTCCGCTGGCAGTGCGGGAAGTGACGACGATGTCGACCTTCCCTCCCGTGATCCGCCGGGTGCGACGCGTCACCGTGATCCTCGCCTCGCTCGTCCTGGCCGTCCTCGGGGTGCAGGCCATCAAGCCGCACCAGGGCAGTGCCGCCACCACGTTTTCCTTCGGGGTGACCGGAGACCTCGGCGGCAACTCGAGCACGACCGGCGTGCTGAACGCGGTAGCGGCCAGCGGCAGCCAGGCGTTCTTCGCGATCGGCGACATGAGCTACAGCCAGATCACCCCGGAGTCGGCCTGGTGCGACTACGTGCACAGCAAGGTCGGCGCCGACTACCCGTACGAGCTGGTGGCCGGCAACCACGAGGACGACGGGCCCGACGGGCTGATCTCGAACTTCGCCGGCTGCCTGCCGGACAAGCTGGGCGGGGTGCAGGGGGACTACCCGCGCCAGTACTACCTCGACTATCCGGCGGCCAGCCCGCTGGTGCGGTTCATCATGATCTCGCCGAAGCTGACGTTCCCGCCGAGCACCAGCTCCTGGTCGTACAGCGCCGGAGGCACGCGGTACAACTGGACCGCGTCGGCGATCGACGGCGCCCGCGCCGCCGGCATCCCGTGGGTCGTCGTCGGGATGCACATGTACTGCCTGTCGCTGGTCAACTTCCCGTGCGCGACCGGCACGGACATCATGAACCTGCTGTTCGCCAAGAAGGTCGACCTGTACCTGCAGGCGCACGACCACGGGTACGCCCGCACCAAGCAGCTCGCCCTGAACGGGACGTGCACGGCGATGCCGACCACCAGCTTCAACCCGGACTGCGTGGCCGATGCCAGCGCGTCCTCGGCGTACACCGCCGGCACCGGGACGGTGATGGCCACCGTCGGCAGCGGCGGGCGCTCGCTCAACCAGGAGCATCCCGAGCTGGCCCAGGGGCCGCTGTTCCAGACCTCGATGGGGTCGGCTTCAAACGCGACCTACGGCTTCCTGAAGGTCGACGTCAGCTCGACCCGGCTCGCCGCGAGCTTCGTCCGCGGAGCGGGCGGCAGCTACACCGACTCGTTCACGATCACGAAGCCGGCGGCACCGTCCCCGACCCCGACCACGACGACTTCCTCGCCGTCCCCCTCGCCGACCGGCACCACCTCCACGCCGCCGCCGCCACCGCCCACCGGCACCGTCACGCTGACCGCGAACGCCGACAGCTTCGTGCAGAGCGACGTGCCCACGGCGACCCACGGCTCGGACACCGCGCTGTACGTGGACAGCTCGCCCACCAAGCTCACCTACCTGAAGTTCGACACGTCCGCCCTGGCCGGCACCACGCTGACCGGCGCCACCCTGAAGATCACTACCACCTCGGCCAGCTCGTCCGGATCACCCGACACCCAGGTGGTGCACTCGGTCGCGGACAGCAGCTGGACGGAGGCGGGCCTGACCTACTCGTCCAGGCCGGTGGTCAACCCGGCTTCGCTAGGAAGCGTATCGGGCACGACGGCGAACACCACGTACTCGATCGCGCTGACCGCCAGCCAGCTCCAGGCGCTGCTGGGCGGGCAGCTCAGCCTCGCCGTGGACTCCACCGGCGGTACCGGCGACGCGTTCTACGTCAACTCCCGGGAGGCGGCGGCCGACCCGCCGCAGCTGGTGCTGACCCTCGGCTGAGGGAGCCCCGCCCACGGGCGGAGGAGCCTAGGCCCGGAGGACGGGACTGGGGACTGGCGGTCACACCCTCGCCCGCGGCGACCTGATCACCGTGGCCAGGTAGCCGGCGGCGGTGACCGCGAAGCCGACCAGGATCGCGCCCGAACGGGCCAGCCCCGCCGCGCCGGCCCGGCGGCCGGAGGCGGCCGCCCGCAGGCCGGCGAGGACTCCGCGGGGCAGCGTGCGCAGGCAGTAGTCGCGCTCCAGCCGCAGCGCGTCGTCGCTGCCGACGTGCCTGGCGACCAGTGCCTTGGACACGCCCTCGGCGTAGCACCGGGACAGGAAGTAGGTCGGCCGGGTCCGCTCGGGCGTCACCCGGTGCCGCACCACGGCAGCCGGCTCGAAGATGATCCGGGCGCCGTCGTGGCGCTGCCGGATCCGGATGCAGAGCTCGGTCTCCTCGCAGCCCAACGGCCGAGCGCCGACCCTGCCGATGCCGACCGGGAAGCCGTGCACGCCGGCAAGCGCGTCGGACCGGAACGACATGTTGCAGCCCATCACGTTGCGGATCTCGCTGCGGCGCGGCGGCAGGCCGCGGTAGCTGCAGCCGACCACCCAGTCGAACTCGGGCGGGAACCAGGCCGGCCGGGTGTCCGGCCAGGCCGGGATCGCCGCGCCGCCGACCGCGACCACGTCCGGGTCGGCGTACGGGGCGAGCAGGTGTTCCAGCCAGTCGGCGGCAGGCGCCGCGTCGTCGTCCAGGAACGCCACGATCTCGCCGTGGGCGGCGGCGATCCCGGTGTTGCGGGCGGCCGACAGCCCCGGTGGGCCGGTGTTGGGCAGCACCCGAAGCTCGGGGAACGCCTGCCGGGCGCGCTGCAGCAGGTCCTCGGCGTGGTCGACGACCAGCAGCACCTCCGCCGGCCGCCGGGTCTGCGCCTGCAGGGCGGCCACGCCGCGGCAGATGTCGGTCCAGCGGCGCTCGGTGTAGGCGCATACCACCACCGAGACGGACCGCCCGCCGGGTTGGCCCGGCGGGCGGCCCAACCGGGGGCCCGGCGGCGGTGCGCCGGCGTCCTCGGAGCCGAGGCTCACCGGCTTGCGCCGTTCGAGCTCGGCGCGATCAGCGGTGGGACGGCGGTGCCGTTGACCGGGATGCCGTTGACCGGGGCCGCGGTGCCGTTGACCGGGGTGCCGTTGACCGGGGTGCCGTTGACCGGGGTGCCGTTCGCCGGGGCCGCGGTGTCGTTCACCGGGGCGCCGTTGACCGGGGTGCCGTTGACCGGGGTGCCGTTCGCCGGGGCCGCGGTGCCGTTCACCGGGGCGTGCGTGCCGTTGACCGTGCGGTGCTCGGGAGGGGGGATCCGCAGGCCCTCGGTCGGCTGCCGAACCGGGCGGACAGGCGCGTCGTCGTTCGGCGCCCGCGGGGAGGGCAACGCCGGGACCGGGTCGCTGGCACCGGCGGCCAGCGCGAGCCGGCCGCGGCGCAGCGCCCGGCCTGGGCTCTCCTGCCAGATCGCCCGCAGGATGCGCAGGCCGTCCCCTACCGCATTGAGGTTGCTCCGGCCGAATATCCGGGGCCGCTCGAAGCTGGGCACCTCCCAGACGGTCAGGGCGGCCTTCGCGGCCCGGACATTCATCGTCGTCTCGACCTCGAAACCCCTGCCGAACTCGGTCACCATGGGCACCCCTGGCCAGGCCGCATACAGCCGCGGCAGGCAGTCCGCCCAGAACGCGTTGTAGCCGTAGCAGAGGTCCGTGTAGCTCATTCCGTAGACCCGGTTGACCAGGCTGCACAACACCCGGTTGCCCAGTCGCCTGGTCGGCGTGATGTCGGTGCTCCCGCCACCCTGGGCGAATCGGGAACCCTTGACGAAGTCGGCGCCGGCCAGCAGGGCGGCCACGAATCGCGGTATCTCGGCGGCGTCCGCGGAGCCGTCGGCGTCCAGCGTGACGATGATGTCGCCCCGGGCCGCAGCGAAACCAGTGGCCAGCGCGTCGCCCTTGCCCCGGCCCTGCTGCTGCAGTATCCGAACCCCACTGCGCAGCCCGCGCGCGGTCTCCACGGTGTCGTCGGTCGAGTGGCCGTCGACGAGCACGACCTCGAAGACATGCGCGGGTATCCGTGCGAACACGGCCGGCAGGTTCGGCGCCTCGTTGCGAGCCGGAATCACCACGCTGATGGTCGGCGCCGCCAGATTACGGTCCCATCGAGAGTCTGCGGACCGGTATACCGCGGCACCGCCGTCTGACATGACAGTCCCCCTCTTACCACAATGTGCTGCGCTCTGCCGTCGGCAGGAAATGCCCCGTTCTCCCCCGCATAGACACAATGCCCCGAGCCGGCGCAAAAAGCACCGGACACCGGGGTGAGTCGAGGTACGTCGTTGAGTTCAGTCGGCGGCGGAAGTCGATACGCCGACCGCAGCAACAGACGACCACAAAAAGCGTAACCGGCCTAGCCCCTCGGACGGAGGCGCGCGGACCCCATACGGAGTTGACTGAATGGGGCTTGCCGACGGTCCCCCAAAGCGCGGGCAGCCCTGGGCCCCGGCGGCTCTCCCCCCAAGGGTCGCCGGGGCCCCGCCGCAACCCCCATCCGGTCCAGACCGTCGGTGCGGCAGGAGAGCACGTCGCGCTCTTTCGGCCCCGCCGGGCCGTCATGGCCTCTCGGCGCCGTTCAGTTCGGCGGCCAGGCCCTCCCTCGCCACCAGCGCGGCGGCCCGCAGTCGGGACCGGACGCCGAGCTTGGTGAGCACGTTGTGCACGTGGGTGCGCGCCGTGCTGTGCGAAATCCGCATGGCCCGCGCGATTTCCTTGGTGCTCTCCCCGTCGACGATCCGGCGCAGCGCCTCCCACTCGCGGGGGGTGAGGAAGCGCAGCCGGGCAGACCTTTCCTGGCGCGGCCGCGGCGCCTGCATCGCGGGCCAGAGCAGGTCCGGGTCGACCGCGGTCTCGCCGATGGCCACCCGCTCGATGGCCGCCAGGATGCCCTCGATGCTCTGCTGCTTCAGCACGAACCCGGCCGCTCCCGCGGTCATCGCCGCGCTCAGCAGTCCGGGATCGGAGCGGGCCGAGAGGATGAGGATCTTGCACCCCGGGCAGTCCGACCTGATCTCCACCGCCGCGTCGAGACCGCTCCCGTTCGGGAAGAACAGGTCGAGGACACAGACGTCCGGGCGGTGCCGGAGCACCGCGCGGTGCCCGTCCTCGGGCGTCGTGGCCAGCGCCACCACCTCGTGGCCGTGACTGCGCAGCGCGGTCGCGAACGCCTCCATCAGCAGCCGGTGGTCATCGCAGAGGACGATCCGCACAGGTCACCGCCGTCGGATCAGGCCGGTAGTCCGGCGGTGGCCAGCGGGAGCTCGACCCCGACGACGGCGCCGCCGGACCTGGCCCGACCGATCTCCAGCACCCCGCCGCAGCCGTCCAGCATCGCCTGGGTGACGGCCAGCCCGCGCCGGCTCTGCCGGGGCAGCCGGCCGAAGCCGGGGCCGTCGTCCTGCACCTCCACCCGGACCCGCCGTCCGGACCGGCGGACCCGTACCTCCACCCGTCCCCGCGGACCGGCGGCCCGCGTGGCGTTGTCCACCAGGTTGCCGAGCGCGCGGCGCAGCTCGAGCGAGTCCACCGCCACCGGGGCCGGCCCGCAGTGGCGCCAGCGAAGCCTGCCCCGGTAGGAGGCGGCGACGGCCAGGACGACATCCTGGACCACGCGCGACGCGTCAGCGGTGCCCGGCAGCTCGAGGTCCGGCTGCCCCACCGACCCGCTCCGAAGTAGATCGTTCATCCACTCACCGAGCTCGCCGATCTGGCGCAGCCGCCGGAGCAGCTCGTCCGCGTCCTGGTGCGCCCGCGAGTCGGCGAGCGGCGCCGAGGCGAGCGCGCGAATGGCGGCCAGTGGCTGGGTGAGGTCATGCAGAACGTCGGGCAGGTCCACCCGGCCGTCCAGGGCCGGCACGGTGGCCGGAGCAGCGGCCCCGGTCAGGCCGTCGATCTCATCGTCCCCCACGAATCGCATCGTCATATGTGATGACACCCACCCCCCATGACCCTGCCAACCGAAACTCGCCCGGTCCGGTCGAGCGCCCCATGGACGGAAGCCACACGTCGACCACAGTCCACATGCGACTGATACGCGTCTGATGCGCCCACGGCTCGCCCATCCGTCCGGCGCCTTGCTGCCGAGCACCCCCCTCAGGAACCCGTCGTGACGATACCGCGTCCGCCGCCGTTGGCTGTGGCGTTTGGTCAAGTTAACTCCGACTTCACTTGACTTGTAGCTGTCTGTGAGCATGGCTACGGTTAGTGAATAGTCGAGATCCCAGGGTTCTTTGCCGACCTGATGCGGGGGTCGCGCGTGACCGGAGACGCGCGCCCGGCCCGCCCGTGACCCGGCGGGCCGCCGGCGCCCTCGGCGCGGGGCCCGGCAGGTCCGGTGGGTCGGCCGACCGACGGTCGCGACCACAAGGGTCTAGGCCCCGGCGGTCGAAGCCGGCGCCATGATCGTGAACTGGTCGATCACGGCGTGCCGGTTGTCGTCGTCCAGCGCGGTCATCCGCAGCGTCCGTCCGTCGGCGCTCACGTCGACCACCAGATGCTCGTGGCCCTTCTTCCGAAAGCCGTCCCAGGGCTGCGCCGGCCCGAAGTCGTTGTAGACCGGCGCGCCGCCGCCGCCGGTCACCACGTAGGCGATCCCGACGCCCTTGCGCCAGGAGTACCGGTCGGCCGTGCTGGCAACTCCCTTCAGCATCGGCAGGGTGCGCTCGTATTCGTGTTCATGACCGCTGAAGACCAGGTCGAAATGATACTTCTCGAGCACCGGCTGGACCCATTTGACATACGTGTGATCCGCTCCGTGCCGCTGGCCGGTGCTGTAGAACGGCCGGTGGTCGAAGGCGACCCGCCACGTGATGGCCGGGTTCGCCGCGGCGCGCCGCAGATCGTCCTCGAGCCACTGCTGGAATCGGCCACCCGCCTTCATGTCGACATACCGTTCGGGCAGCGCGACGACATGCACCGAGCCGTAGTCGAACGAGTAGTAGTCCCCGCTGGCGTGGCCGATCCCGGTGTGTCCCAGCTCCTCGCCGGGCAGCGCGAAACGGCCTTGGTAATTCTGCACGGTGTCTGGGCTGAGGTACTCGTGGTTGCCCGGCGTCGGCATCAGCGGTGCCCAGGTCGCGTAGTGCCGCATCACGTCGTTGCCCCACACGTCGGCGGCTGCCATGCCGTTGTCGTTGGCGTAGGTGAGGTCGCCGGCGCCGAGCACGAAGTCCGGCCGGTCCTCGGCTATTCCCTCCATGACCCGGCACGCCGGCCCGTAGTGCAGGCAGTCACCCTGGTCGGCGAAGACGTCGAAGCGGACCGGGTGCGGACCGGCCGGCTCGGTCCGGAACTGGTAGCTGGGGGTCTTCGCGTCGCCGCCGGCGATGGCGTACCGGTAGGTGGTGCCGGGCCGCAGCCCGGTCAGGTCCGCCTCGAACCACTCCCCGGCCCCGATGGGTGCTCCCCCGGTCCGCCGACCAGGCACCCCCCGGGTGGTCACCCCGTCGGAGACCTCGACGACGGCCGAGTCGGCGTCCTGGGCGTGCCAGACGACGGTCATGCTGGTGTGCGGGTCCCCGCGCAGGGACAGCCGCACCTGGTCCGGCGGGCCGGCCGGGTCGTACGGGTGCAGCCCCCAGACCATTCCCACCGCGGTCGCCGCCAGCACGGCCGGAAGCCCGGCCATCAGCCGCCACCGCAGCCGGCCGGCGGCAGCGTGCGTCCCGCCGGGCTCGGTGCCCGGCCGCCGGTGCCTCGGCTCGGTCACGACCGGTCCCGCACCGCCGGACGTTCGTCCCGGTCGACCGGCCCGGGCAGGGCCACCGGGCCGCCGGCCCAGCGGAGCAGCGCGGCGGCCGCCGGTCGGCCGCCCTGCCCGGGCAGGATCTCCACCCAGGTGCGGCGGGCGGGTTCGGTTGCCTCCCGGGGCCCGCGGACGTCCGTCGACCAGGTGCCGGTGTTCAGGTAGCACGCCGCCGTCCCGGGCAACCGGGCATGCCGCGCCTCGTGCGCGTGCCCGAAGACGTAGAACGCGGCGCCCCGGCCGGCCGCGCCGAGGACCTCGTGCACCGCGGCGGCAACCGCCGGCAGCTGCTCGGCGAACGCCGGCCCGCCGGCCAGCCCGGCACGGACCAGCCGCCGGACGGTCCGCGCCGGCGAGGCACGGCCCATCTCGTGCAACCGCAGCACCGTGTCGGCCGGGAGCCCGAGGCCGGCGGCGTATCCGGGTAGCGCGCCGGCCAGGTAGGCGCGGCGGGCGGCCCGGTCGGGGTGGTGCCGCGGCAGCAGGTCGGACACCGCGTCCCGGGCCAGGGATCGAGCCGGGCCGCGCAGCGCGACCCGGCGCAACCCGCCGAGCCGGGCGGCCGGCGGCCGCTCCACCGACCCTCCACGCCGGAACGGCTGCAGAGGGCGGTGCACCGTGTTGATGTCGTGGAAGTGGTTGCCGTGCTCGGCGTAGAGCAGGCCCGGAAGGTGGTATCCCCACTGGTGCACGCGCAGCCGGCCGGCCGCCGCGGCCGAGCCGGCCGGCAGCAGCAGTGCGCGTAGCCGGTCCCGCACAGCCGGCCTGGCCAGCTCGAGGTCGTGGTTGCCGACCACGACGTCGATCGCGACACCGGCGCGCAACGCCTCGGCGAGGGCCGCGAACACCCGCGGGTGAGCCAGGGCGACCCGGTCCAGCTGCCCCACCGCCTCGGCGTCGGTGCGGGCGTACAGGCCGGCCCGCGACCCGCTCACCGGCACCCGGAGGAAGTCGACCGTGTCGCCGAGCAGCACCAGCCTGTCCGGCGGGTCGTCCCGTGTGGACAGATAGGCGAGGAACTCGGGGAAGGCGTCGTCCCCGTCGAACTCGTCGGCGAAGCCCGGCCCCCAGCCGGCCGCCTCGGCTCCGCTGCCCAGGTGCAGGTCGCTGAGGAGGACCAGCCGCTCGCCGGTCACCGCAGCACCTGCGGCAGGAGCAGGGCGAGCGCGAGGTTGAACAACCCGTGCCCGGCGACGGCGCCGAGCAGCGTCCCGCGCCGGCGGACCGACCAGCCGAAGACCAGCGACCCGACTGCGGCCGGGACCGCGACGACACCGCCCAGCCAGGCGACCCAGCCGAAGGCGACCAGGGCCGAGGTGGCCAGCACGCCCGCCCAGCCCGCGGCCGCCGCCGCCACCGGCTGCACCACCGCCCGGTACAGCAGCTCCTGCACGCCGCCGGCGAGCGCGACCGCGACGACGCCCAGCAGGCTGGGGCCGGACAGGTCCAGCACCTCGCCCAGCGAGCGGACCGGCGGTCCGGCGAGCAGCGCGGCCGCGACGCCGAGCCCGCCGCCGACGAGCGTGATCAGCGCCGGCCCGGCGACCGCCGGGAACCGGCGGCCACCGCCGGCCGCGAGACCCGGCCCGGGAGCCAGCCCGGGATGCGCTCCGGGAGCCGGTTCGGGAGCAGGTTCGGGAGCCGCCGAGGCCGCCCGCGCCGCCCCGGTCGCGTCCAGGTACGCCAGCAACGTCGATCGGCGCACGACTACGGCCAGCACGAGCAGCGGGATGCTCCACAGGACGTCGACCCGGACCGGGTCCCAGAGCAGCGGCGGCATGCACAGCACGAGCAGCCGCTCGAGCGGGACGACGGCGGCCACCCCGAGCAGCCGCCAGGGCAGACCAACGGCGGTCGTGTCGCGCAGCCGGGCCAGCACGGTCAGGTTCACCATGCCGACGAGCAGCAGCGCGTAGACCAGCGCCCCGGGCAGCGGACCGACCGCACGGACCACCAGCTCGGCACCGGCCAGCGCGGTGGCGAACCCGGCCGCGGCGAGGCCGAGCCTGGCCAGCGGCACCGTGGCCGGGCGCGCCGGGGGCAGCACGAGCAGGTTCATCGGCACCGCCTCAGGCCCGCAGGACGAGCTGGTTCAGCCGCAACGCCACCACCACCAGGAAGGCGACCAGCAGCGGCAGGATCGCCAGGTCGAGTATCCGGATCGCGGTGCGGGCCCGCGGGCCGCCGGAGGACCGGATCATCTCCCGCTCCACGAGCAGCACCAGCAGCGCGATCAGCGGCACGAAGTAGATCTGGTCCAGGTTCCGCAGCCCGAGCGGAGCCGCCAGCCAGCCCGAGGCGAGATCAGTGGTCCCGGTCATCCGCCCACCCCGCATACCTCGGCAGCCGCCGGTACTGCAGCACCAGCCCGGTCGCGCACAGACCGAGCAGGACGGCCAGCTCCCGGTCGACAGACCACAGCCCCGGATAGAAGAGTGCCGCCGCCACCAGGGCGACCACCGCGAAGCTGACCGGCACGACCAGGACCAGCTCCATCGCCGGGTCGTGCAGGCCGACCAGCGGGACCAGGGCCGCCCCCGGCCCGACGAACGCGAACACCAGCGCGAGGATCGGACGCCACGGCGAGCCGAGCGGCGCGACCAGCGCCAGGACCAGCGCGTCCGCGGACAGGAACGCCGCCGCCGGCCAGAGCCACCACCGCTGTCGCATGCCGTCACCGCCCCTGCTTCCGGGCGTAGATCCGGGCGTCGGCGTTCGAGTAGACCAGCTCGAACTTGTCCGAGCGCACCAGCAGCCGCTCGAAGTCCGCCATCGTGGCCGGCGCGATGCCGCCCAGGATCTCCTCGTGCGCCTGCTGGGAGCGACTGAGGATCAGGAGTCCGGGCGGGCGGCCGAGCCTGGCGTTGCCCCGCAGCGTCTCCGCCGTCCACTCGACAATGTCGCGTGTGGACTTGCCCGGCTCCAGCTCCCACTCCTGAGCCAGGGTCAGGTATTTGTGCCGCTGCCGGATCGGGTCCGTCGGGTTCCACTCGTAGTCCTGGTACTTCCAGGGCAGGTAGTTCGTCTCGGCGAGCAGGAAGGAGCCGTCCGGGGCGATCCGGTAGAGCTCGCGGACCGCCGCCGTCTCGGCCGGCGAGTAGAGGTCCATCCGCTCGTTGCCGTACCTGGCCACCAGGCTGCCGGCCAGCAGGACGCTGCCCACCGCGCCGAAGACCGCCCCATCCCGGATTGCGCGCAGGGTACGCCGCCGGGGCGGGCCCCAGGCCCGCTGCGTCTCCTCCGACCGGGACGGCACGAACAGCGCGGCGGCGAAGAACGCCGCGAACGGCAACATGAAGAAGTACAGCCGCAGCAGCACCTCGCCGCCGTACGGCAGCAGGAACAGCGGGATCGGCGCCACCGCCAGCACCGCGGCGGCGTGGTCGGTGTACCGGGTGCGGAGCCGGTAGATGCAGCCGGCCAGCCCCAGCAGCCAGACGCCCGCGCTGAGCAGGATCCGCTCGCGCACCACGACGATGTGCTCCCGGCTTCCGGCCAGCCGCTGGGTCAGGTTGCTCGCGGTGGCCTGGCCGATGTCGCCGCTGCCCTCCGCGATCTTCTGGAAGTGGCCGTCGATGTAGCCGTGCGCGACGAAGATGGTCCAGGTGGCGAGCATCACGCCCATCAGCAGCGGGAGCCCGCGGACCCGGCAGTGCCCGGTGAGCACCAGCAGACCGACCGCCAGCAGCAGCGCGTACGGGGTGAGCTGGTGGCTGGCCACGGTCGCGGCGTACAGCACGATGACCATGAGCGTGACCAAGGCTCCGGTCCGGCCGGCGACCGCGCTCTGCGGCACCCCGGACGGCAGCGGGCCGGGCCGCACCGGGAAGGCCCACCGGGCCCACCTGGTCCACCGGCTGCGCCGGATCCGGAAGGCAAGCCGGGCCGGGCCGATCTCGGTGACCGCGCTCGGCCGCAGGTAGTGCAGCACCAGCGCGATGATCACCAGGTAGAACAGGTAGCTGAAGCTCTGCGGGGCCAGGTAGTCCTGGTTGATCCAGTCGGTCAGGTAGAACAGGAACACCGCGCCCCACAGCACCCGGGCGTCCCGGGTGAGCGCCCGCAGCACCATCAGCAGCGGCGGCAGGTACAGCACGTTCACCGCGACCGTCGCCCACTTCGCCAGCACCAGCACGGTGGGCAGGTTGCCGGCCTTCTGCACCCAGCCGAGGAACATGAAGAAACCCGGCCAGCTGAAGTACGCGTCCTGCCGGGTGTCGACGATGCCGGTCCGGATGAGCGAGTCGGCGATGCCGGCGTGCCGGTACACGATCGGCCCGCGGGGGGTCGGGGAGACGATCGCCGGTATCCCGTAGAACATCACGATGAACGCCAGCACGTGGACGGCCAGCAGCGGGCGGGTCCGCTCCGCCCGCCACCAGCAGAGCACGAAGCTGAGCAGGAGCAGCAGCAGGCCCAGCCACACCCGGGCCGGCAGCACGGAGACCAGCCCGTAGTCGTTCATCCGGCTCAGGTCGATCCCCGGCAGCGCCGAGGCCCACACCGCGACCGACGCGGGCAGCAGCACGAACGGGGCCCGGGCGACCACGGCGGCGGAGGTCGACGCTCGATCACGGGGGCCGCCCTCGACCCTCGCCGCCACCGCTGGGTGGGTCAGCGTCTCGCTGTCCACAACCGCACACCCGCCCAGCACGCCACCAGCGCCTCGACCCCGACCCAGGCCAGGGCCATGCCGGTCAGCCCGTGCCGCAGCCCCACCGCGGCCGGGACGGCGACGGCCGCGACGCCGCCGAGGGCGGCCGCCGCGATCGCCTCGCCGAGCCGCCCGCTCGCCCGGCACCGCGCGTAGTAGCTGCTGACGACCGCCAGTGGGAGCACCCCGAGCAGCAGCGCCCGCAGCGGGGTGACGCCGGCCTCGGCGTACCGGTGCCCGAGCAGCCGCAGCACCGGGTCGGCCAGCACGGCCAGCACGAGCGCGCCGCTGCCCGCGTAGAGCAGGCAGACCCGCAGCGCCGTCCGGGTCGCCTGGGCCGCCGACTGCGGCTGCTTCGAGGCCTCCGCGAACAGTGCGATGCCGACCGAGACCGGCGCGGTGAACACCACCCAGGCGCTCATCCACACGATGTACCACACCGCGTTCGCCTCGGCGGACAGCAGCTCGGTCACCACCACCGGCAGCACCAGGCCGGGCACCCGCTCGCACAGCGTCAGCAGGTGGTTGGCCACGCCCACGGTGGCCATCCGGCGCACCAGCGTGGGCTCCCAGCGGGGCCGGTAGCGGTAGCCGTTCCGGCGCTGGCCGGCGCCCTCCAGGGCAACCGCGCCGGTCGAGGCCGCCGGGGTGGTCCGCCACAGCTGCCACAGCCCGACCAGCGTCGCTCCGATCCCGGCGGCGACCCAGAACGAGAACAGCCGCAGCGAGGTCATCCGCATCCCGGCGAGCGGCAGCCCCACCAGCGGCACCAGCGTCAGCGCCCCGAACGCCGAGGTCCGGGTGACCACCTGGATGCCTCGGTCCAGGCCGACGTTGACCTGGTCCAGCACGATGCCCACGGTGCCCGCGACGCTCATCGCGAGGAACGCCAGCGTCCAGGCCGGGGACCGGCTCACCCGCCCGAGCTCCGGCAGCCAGGACCGGGCCACGACCAGGAACGCGGCGGCCACCAGCAGCGACCCGACCGCCGTCATGGTCAGCGCGACGTCGAGCAGCAGGCCGGGCCGGTTCCGGTGGGCGGGCGACAGCGAGATGAACGCCGAGCCGACCCCGAGCTGGGCGAACTGCGTGCACAGCATCATCGCCGAGACCACGGCCGCGGCGAAGCCGACCTGCGCGGCGGTGGCGACGTGCGCGGCCACCAACCAGAACACGAACCCGAACCCCATCGCCGCGGTACGGCCAGCGACCATGCCCAGCGCGTTGCCGGTCATCGAGTCGGAGCGGCCCCGGCCGGGCAGCAGGTCCCGCACCGTCGGAGCCAGCTGGCGGATCACGCCGCCTTCCGCCGGGCGCCCAGCGCACCGATCATCGCGGCGTAGTTGCCGACCGCGAAGCAGACGTAATAGGGCACCCATTGAGGCTGCAGCCGCAGCAGGCTCAGCGCGATCCCGCGCACCGCCGCCGCGGCGGGCAGGGCGAGCAGCCGGGCCCCTCGCCAGCCGTGCTTGCCGACCATGGCGGCGAGTCCGCGTCCGTCCATGGCGAACTGGTCCAGGGCGAACCCGAACGAGTCGCCGCCGAACCGATGTATCACGACGTTCCGGGTGGACACCCCGATCCGCCGACCGCCCCGAGTCAGCCGCCAGCGCAGCTCGATGTCCTCCCCGGACGCGAACCGCCCGTCGAAGCCGACCGCCAGCAGGGCCTCTCGCTCGAAGATCGTCGCGACCAGACCGAACCAGTTCTTGCTCCGGCCCCACCGGTGGTGCTGGGCGAGCGCCCTGCCCCAGTATCGCGGACCGCCGACGCTGCGCAGCCCGGCCTGCAGTGCGGTGTACCCGCCGGACACGAACTCCTCCAGCAGCCGGGCCAGCACCCCGTCCGGCAGCACCACATCGGCGTCGACGAGCGCGACGTACCGGGTGCTGGCCGCCTCGGCGCCCAGCATCCGGGCCACCGGAAGACCCCTGCCCCGGTCGGACAGGACGGTGGCCCGGTAGCCCCTCGCGATGTCCACAGTGGAGTCGGTCGAGTCGCCGTCGACCACGACCAGGCGCGCAGGGTCCTCCCGCGCGACCGACGCGAGGCAGTCCGGGAGCAGCCGTTCGGCGTTGCGGGCCGGCACCACGACGGTGAGATCCCGCAGCGCCGCGGCCCTGGTCGGCGCGCTCATCGCCCGCTGGTCGGGCCGGGCCGGGCAGGCGCGTCGTGGCCAGCCGGGGCGATGGTGTCGAGCTGGGCGACGATCGCGTCCGAGGCCCGGTCGGCCGTCCAGCCGCGCGGCACCCGCAGCAGGTAGCTGGGCACTCCGGCCAGTGCCCGGTCCAGCACGGCGGCCTTCTCCGACATCTGCCGGTGCAGCGGGATCATCCCGGTGGCGCCGAGCAGGTTGACGATCTCCCGGGAGTGCACGGTCATCTCGATGTGGAAGTTCCCGAGCATCCGGCCGACCATCTCGGCCCGGTCGATCTCCCGCAGCGCCGGCGTCGAGCCGTCGTGACGTTCCAGGTACACCGACGCGGCCAGCGGAGCCGTCCGGACCATCGGCACGCCGGGCAGCGCGTCCGCGGGCGGGATCATCATGTGTTCCGGCGACCATCGGCGGACGAACGCGGCCACCCTCGGGTACTGCACGACGACCGGGTGGACCAGCGTGGTGAGGTGCCCGATCGGCCGGGCCAGCGACTTCGGCACCAGCGGCTTGTGCGCCCCGGCGAACAGGTCCGGATAGATGGGCCGGTGGTGCGGCTTGATGAACATCGGCTTGGCGAAGCCGAGCAGCCGCCCGTCGGCCGTGACGAACGCCCAGTCGTCCCCCATGAAGCCCATGCCGTCCCGCTTGGCCAGCTTGGCGATGGTGCTGGTCTTGCCGACCCCACCGGCGGCCGGCAAGGCGATGCCGAGGCCGTTCAGGCTGACCGTGGCCGCGTGGATCATGGCGGCGCCGCGCTCGACCATCAGCCGGTCGAGCAGCGGCAGCACGGTGGTGAGCAGCTCGCCGCCGCCGTTGAGGCGAAGCCCGGACCCGTCCCGGACGATCTGCAGCCGGGGGCTGCGCAGGCAGACGGCGTCCGCCCGGTAGCTGAAGTCGTCCTCCGCGAACGCCACGTCGGTGACCGGCTCGAGCTGCCCCGACACGGTCAGGTCGAACGGCCCCGGGTCCGCGCCGGCGTCCGCGACCAGGAAGTCGGCGAACATCGTGGCCAGCTGCGGCGCCGTCGGCGCGTCCCGTGCCACCCCCATGCGGACCCGGCCGTGCAGGTCGAAGCTCAGCCAACCGGCCGGCCGAGCGGAGCCGACGCGCCCGTTCGACTCAGCAGTCGACGGCAGCAGCGTTGTCATGCCGACAAGTCTCGGCCGGCTGTCCTTCCTGGCAGCAGACCTGCGTGTATGAGCAGGACTACGTCAATCGGTCTAGGCACCTCAGCCCGGCACGCCCCGGCTCAGACCGCCGACCGGGCCCGGATCCGGCCGTACAGGTCGACCGTCTGCCGGGCCGGCGCCATGTCCAGCTCCTGCCGGAGCTGCCGCGAGCAGGTGTCGAACTGCCGCAGGGCCAGGTGCGGCTGGCCCAGCCGGGCGTAGGCGCGCATCAGCAGTCGATGCACGTCCTCCCGGCAGAAGTCGAGCGCGAGCAGTCGCCGCCCGGCCTCGACCGCCTCCGGGTACCGGGACGTGTCGAACGCCAGCTGCGCCGAGCGGTCCAGCACGTCCAGCATCCGGACCCGGTAGTGCTCGCGCGGCAGCAGCGTCCAGTCGTCGTACGGATGGTCGCTGAGCAGGTCGCCGCGGTACTCCCGGATCGCGTCCCGGTACCCGGCCAGCGCCGCGTCGACCTCGCCGTGCTCCTTGGCCAGGTCCCCGCGGGCGGCCGCCCGCTCGAACTCCTCGGCGTCCAGCCGGACGTCCAGGTCGGGGTTGACGAAGTAGCCCCGGTCGAAGACCACGACCGGGACCGGCGAGGCGAGCTGGAGGTCCGCGCGCAGCGCGTGCAGCGTCACGTGCAGCCGGTTGCGGGACGTGCCGGGCGCCGCGTCCGGCCAGAACGTCGCGGCCAGGGCGTCCCGGTGGACCGGCCGGCCGCGGTGCAGGAGCAGGTAGGCCAGCAGCAGGGTGCCCTTGCGGCCGTGCCAGCGCTGCACCGGCTGCCCGTCCAGCCAGACGTCGACCGGGCCGAGCAGGCGGGCACGCAGTGCCGCCGGCACGTCGCCCGGGCTCGGGGCGGGGTTCGGCGGGCCGGGCCAGCCGGGCCGGCTGGCGGTGGGGCTCGGTACCCCGGGCGAGCCATTGGCGAGGCTCGGCGGGCCGGGCGAGCCGGGCCGGCTGGCGGCAGGGCTCGACGGGCCGAGCCAGCCGGGCCGGCTGACGGCAGGGTTCGGCGGGCCAGGCGAGCCATTGGCGCGGCTCGGGCGGTGCGGGCTGGCGGCGGGGCTCGGCGGGCCGGGCGAGCCGGGCCGGCTGGCGGCGGGGCTCGGTACCCCGGGCGGGCCATCGGCCCGGCTCGGGGGGCGGGGCAGGCTGGCGGCAGGGCTCGGGGGGCGGTGCGGTGGTGGCTGCGGCGGCCGCCTGGTGGCCCGGCGGGCCGCCCGTGCTTGGCCGGCCAGCGCGCGGTGCGGGCGGCGGGCGGCGCGCGGCAGCCGCCGCAGCCATCGCCGCACCGACAGCGGCCGCCCGAGCGAGACCAGGTCCGGACCGAGCCCGGCAAGCAGGTCGCTGGCGGTGCCCGGATGCCCGGCATCCAGGCAGAGCTCGATGGCCGCGTCGGCCGCCCCATCCTCGACCAGTTCGCCCACCAGCCGGCCCAGCAGCGGCACCTGCGTACGCCGGTCGCCGCCGCAGACCGCGACCACGGCGTCCCGCCACGCCGGCTCGAACCGCCGCCACCCGCCGTCCAGCTCGACCCACCAGGGGAGGTCGCCGCACGCCTCCAGCACCGGCTCGAGCGAGCCGAAGCGGCGGTGGCAGTAGCCGAGCAGCGCGGCCAGGCCGAGCAGCGCCGTGGTCCGCGCCGGCACGTCCTGCAGCAACCGGGCGGCCAGTCGGGTGGTCAGGTCGTCGAGGCCCCGGGACCGCTCGACCAGGCCGGCCAGCTCCCCGGACCGCAGCCGGCGCCCCGCATCCAGCACAGAGTCGCGCAGCGCGGGCCGCCCGCCGGTGAGCCGCTCCACTGCCTCGGGGCCCGGGACCTGCGGCCCGGCGGGCCGACCGTTCGGGGTGGGCCGGCCGTTGACCGTTCCGCGCCGGCCGTAGTTCAACACCAGCACCGACGGCGCGGATCCGGCCGGCTCCGCCGCGGCCAGCCGGGACAGGAAGCGCTCCGTCTGCCCCAGGTCGTCCGACTCGACCACCAGCCGCCGATCGCCGCCCGCCGGGGCGATCCCGTCGGCGACCGTGGCCGCCAGCGCGTCCAACGCCGGCCGGTCGAGGTCGTACGGCGCGAGCCGGACCCAGCGAGGCAGCCGGCCGGACCGGGTCAGGTCCGCGCTGAGCCCCTCGATGCGGACGTCGCCGGGCAGCACGTCGAACACCAGGGGTGCGGACGGCGACAGCCCGCCGAGGGGAAGCCCCCCGCCGGCCGCCGGATCGGGCATGGGCACCGCCCAACGCCCGGAGAGCATGACTGGGGAACCCCCGTCGTCGCCTGGTAGTGACCGGTATCAGCCAGCAGTAGGGAGTGCGCAGGACGATCCGGGATACCGGTGCGCCGGGGTCGCGGAGCTGCCCTCAAGTGCACGACCAGCCGGAACGAGGTCGCGCTAAGCGCGCAGAAAGTGATCGGCTAAGTGGCCGGCCGGAGACTCGCGGTGCCAACAAGCCGGTCCGGACAGTCCCGTCCCGGATCGCCCGCCCATCCCCATGGAGTCAAGATGCCCCTCCCCGCCACCGCCGATGTGCAGTTCGTTCCGGGCACCGGAAAGCTGGACGTCGACAACCTGTACGACCCGAGCGGCAACCCCGTCACCGTGCTCGACATCGACCTCGGGTTCACCCTCAAGGGCCGGCTCGAGCTGCCCGGCTGGCTGTCCGGCACGGGCGTCGTGCGCCTCGCCGCCGACGAGATCGGCGGGCAGTTCGACGACACGATCGGCGAGACGACGGTCAACATCACCGGCGCGACCACGCCGACCGACCCGCCTGTCATCACGTACGACTGGCAGATCGACGTGAAGTACCCGACCCTGCCGGATGAGACCAAGATGTACCAGTTCGGGGTGGTCTTCGCCTTCCAGACCCCGGGCGGCGGCCACACCGACATCGCGGCGTTCTACGACCTCGGCGCGTACCTCGTCGTCTGACCCCGGTCCGGGCGCCGTCGGTCCTCCGGCGGCGCCCGGCCGAGCTCGCCGAGCAAGTGGGCGCCGACACCGAGGCCGAGCAGGACGGCCGGCCCGGCTGCTGCCGCGCCGGACGTTCACCGTCGAGGTCCGCGTCGACGGCGGGTCGGCGCACGTCCTCGCGACCCGCGTGGTGCAGCTCGAGACCCAGGACGCGGACGCCTGGCCAGGCTGGAGCCGCGCCCGCTGTGCCCACCGACGCCGCTGTGCCCACCGACGCCGCTGTGCCCACCGACGCCGCTGTGCCCACCGACGCCGCTGTGCCCACCTACGCCGCTGTGCCCACCTACGCCGCTGTGCCCACCTACGCCGCTGTGCCCACCTACGCCGCTGTGCCGACCTACGCCGCTGTGCGCGGCGCGGCGCGGCGCGGCGAGCTTGCGCCCGACGGGCGCCGGCAGGCTTAGGACGCCCGGCGGAAACCGGGCTCGACCGTGCCGGACAGCGCGACCAGCCCGGTCGAGCCGTGGTGCGGCGCCGTCCCCGAGCCGGGGTCGAGCACCACCAGCCGCACCCGGACGTGGTCGAGGATCAGGCGGCGCCCGCATCCCTCGACGGTGCACTCGAACAGGGACTCCGCACCGTTCCCCTCGGTGCACACCATCAGGTGCCGTTGCTGGTTCATCCGCTGACTCCCTCGCGAAGCGCTGCGCAGAGAGCGCCGGGGGTACCCGGCGCCCGCGTCGTCTAACCCGCGGCCGGCTCGGCGTCCCGGCGCGGCGAGCTGACCCGGCCGGGCACGACCTCGGCGTCGGCCACCCAGTTCCTAGGCCCGCGCCGGGCCGCGGCCAGGAACACCTGGCTGATGCCCACCCCGGACCGCCGATCCCGGAGTCGGAGGCCCACCTGCACAGCCCCTCGCCCGTGCCGCAGGCCAGGTCGACCGCGCTGACTCCCGCACCCGGCACACCTCGCCGAGCAGCATGAGCCGCTGGCCGGTGGACGGGTTGAGCATGCGATGCCCCGCCTCCACGGTCTCGTGTTGCTGCACGCTGTTCATCGGTGAGTGCTAGAGGGTGACGGTGACGCCGGCGCCGGCCTGCCTGGCCCGCCGGTCGACCAGCCGCGCGGCGGCCGCGTCCTCGACCGCGTGCCCGGTCGACTTGTACACGGTGATCTCGTCCTCCTGGGTGCGACCGGGCCGGGTGCCGGCCAGGACCTCGCCGATCTCGGTGACCGCGTCGGCGTCCAGCCCCTGCAGCTCGTGTGCTCCGGCCGGCGGCGCGTTCCGCACCGCGCCGCGCCACTCCACGAAGACCGGTCCGGCGTGAACGGTCCCGGCGTCCAGCTCGGGTCCGAAGGTGCCGCCCACCGAGCTGACGTGGGTGCCCGGAGCCAGCCATCCGGCCGACAGCACCGGCTGCCGCGCGTCGGTGCAGCAGCACACCACATCCGCGCCGGTCACCGCCGCCTCGAAGGATTCCACCGCCCGCGCCGCCGGATGGCCGGCCGCCAACGCCTCGGCATGCTCGGCGGAACGCGAGGCGATGCGGATCTCGTTGAAGGCGCGGACCCGGGGGACCGCGTCCAGGTGGGAGCGGCCCTGCACCCCGGCGCCGAGGATGGCCAGCACTCCGGCGTCGGCCCGGGCCAACGCGCCGACGGCGACCGCGGCGGCGGCGCCGGTCCGCACCGCGGTGATCCGGGTGCCGTCCATCAGCCCGCGCAGCGTGCCGTCCTGCTCGTCGAACAGTGCTATCAGCGCCTGGTGGGTGGGCCGCCCGCGCGGGAGGTTGTCCGGGAACACGGTGACCAGTTTGGCCGACAGCGCGACGCCGGGCAGCGCCACCGGCATCGCGGCCAGAAGCCCCGCCGGCGCGGACGCGGCCATCCGCGGCGGCACCGACGCGCGCCCGGCGCTCAGGCTGCGGAACGCCTCGGCCAGCCCGACCAGCAGCTCGTCCAGGTCCAGCAGTGAGGTCACCTCCGTCTCGCTGAGCACCAGCACCTCGGTCACGGACGTACTCCCCCCTCTGCGTGCCGGCGGAACGTGTGCCGCGTCACCGCTGGATTGTCGACTACGCAGCGTCGCAGGCGACGCCGGCCGGCCGCGCCGGCGGCTGACCGTCGGCCGGGGACGTGAGGGCGAGCCGCCGCAGGGCCGCCCGGAGCCGGTCGGCGTCCGCCGTCTCGCGCTGCGGCCCGCGCCGCGAGCCGTCGGCTGACCGGTCAGCTGCCGCGGAGCACGAGCGCGCCGTCCGGCTCCACGCCGACCCGGGACCCGAGGCGGTGGCTGACCCGGTCGAGCGTTCCGGCCAGCCAGCGGGAGTCCTCAGCGGACGCACGCCGGAGCCGCAGCTGCCTGGCCTGCATGGGCACCATCCGCAGCCCTGCCAGCCGGCCGGTGTCCCGGTCCACCGAGACCAGGTATACCAGCCGCAGGTCGGGTCGGTAGTCCTCGTGTCCGCCGATGCCCTCGTAGTCGTCGACGAAGTCGCCGCAGCCGTGGAGCACCAGCTTGCCCCGGTACACCTCCACCGGGCGCGGGTGGTGCGAGGAATGCCCGTGCACGATGTCGACGCCGCGGTCGACCAGGGCGTGCCCGAAGCGGACCTGATCCCCGGGAACCGCGTACCCCCAGTTGGCTCCCCAGTGGACAGACACGACGGCAAGGTCGCCCGGGCGCCTCGCCTGCCGCACCCGGCCGGCGATCTCGGCCGCGGCGGTGTCGGACAGCTCGGTCAGCAGCTCGACACCGGACCGGCCCTCGGTCGCGGCCCAGTCGAGCGGAATCCCACTGGAGCCAGTCCCGACCGCGAAGACGAGCACCCGGGTGGCGGCATCGACCGGGATCGTCGCCGGCCGGCGCGCCTCGGCCGCGTCGCGTCCGGCGCCGACCGCGGGAAGCCCGGCGCCGGACAGCGCGTGGAGCGTCTCCTCCAGACCGCGGCGGCCGAAGTCGAGCACGTGGTTGTTCGCCAGCACGCACGCGTCCGGCCGGACCGCGGCCAGGCACGGGACGTTGGCCGGGCTCATCCGGTAGTGCACGGCCTTGCCGGGCGCGAAGTCATCGCTCCCGGTGATGCTGGTCTCCAGGTTCAGCACCCGAACGTCCGGAGCGGCCTCGTCCAGCACCCGCAGGGCGTCTCCCCACGGCCAGGAGAAGTCGACCGGGCGGGGGATCGCGCCGTTCGCCGCCTCGGCCAGGTCTACGTAGCCGCGGGCGTCCCGGACGTGGGTCTCCCGCAGCTCCGGTTCGCCCGGATGCGGCAGAATCTGGTCGACGCCGCGGCCCAGCATCACGTCGCCGCACAGGAACAAGGTCACCACGCCGGTGGCGCGCAAGCTGCCGGACACGCTGCCACGCTACGGGCGAAACGCGGCGGGCCGGCGGGGAGGGCTGGGACAGGGTGGCGGCGTGCCGGAGCGGCCACCGCCGCAGCGGAGCGGGCCGCGGAGATCCACGCCATCGTGCGCCGGACCGAGGAGCCGACCCGGTGACGTGGTCGAGATGGCCCGAGCGTCCGAAACGCGATCCGCCGCTCAGACCATCCACGGTTGAGGCCTGAACGGAGCCAACAGTCTGGCTCGGCGTCCGTGGTACCGGGTGAGATGCCAGTTCGAGAGGGCGGAGCGGATCATGGACGAGTACGAGTGGGTTCGGGCGCGCGGTGAGCAGCTGATCCGTGAGGCCGAGCTGGACCGGCTGGCGGCCGACGGTCGCCGGTCGGCGCACCCGGCGAACCGGTCGAAGGCCCGGCCGCTGCGGCGGCGGATCCTCGGCACTGCGCGGCTGTGGCCTCGACCGGCGCACGGTCGGCGCGGACTCCGCACCTGGTCGGCGCTCGGCGGTAGCGGGACGGTGAGGTGAACGCGATGACCGGGAGCGTGCCGGCAGGCGACGGCGGTGTGATCAGCCGCCGGCCGGTCCTGGACCTCAGTCACTTCAGCTCGCCGGAGGAGTTGGTTGGCATCAGCCGCATCGAGCGGGTGGGGACGGCCGTGGTGCCGAAGTCGCTGGCGGCCGCGTATGCCCGGATCCCGTCCTCGCGGGTGGCCGCCACGGTGTACGTGCCCGACGGCGCGAACGTGCGGGTGCACACCGGACCGCTGATGGTCGGCGGTGACGGGCTCGGTGCGGTCGAGGACGTGCTCGTGGTCACCGGGATGCTGATCATCACCAGCCCGGTCTCCGGTGCGGTGCCTCGGCAGGTCAGCGTGGTCGGGTCGGTGCTCGCGCCGCGCGGCAGCGAGCGCGTTCTCGGCCCCGTGCTGACCGGCGGCGTGGGCAGCATCAGCTACTACCGGTACGTCGACGGGCAGGACATCAAGGTGCTCACCGGCCAGGTGCGGCTCTCCGGCGCGATGCTGGCCAACCCCGCGGGCGAACCCGACGACATCCTGATCGCCGCCGGCCAGGTGGTGGTGACCGGCCCGGTCACCGCGTTGGGGTACCGGCAGGTCGTCGTCACCGGACAACTGGTCGCGCCGGCGGCGGCCCGCGAGCTGCTCGAGCCACGAGTGCAGGTGCAGGGCCAGGCGGTGTGGTACCGGGCCGACGAGCCACGGATCATCTACGAGGACACCAGGATCGGCCCGGACTTCTTCCGGCTGCTCGATCGCCCGGTCAGCCTGGTGCTGCTCGGCGACGTGACCATCGCTCCCGGCGTCACCGAGACCATGGTGCGGGAGAAGGTCGCCGACATCGCCCTGCTCGGTGACCTGACCGCGCCCGCCGACGTCGTGCCGGTGCTGCAGGTGCTGGCCACCGATGCCGTCGGAACGATCCGGACCGACGATGGACCGGGAAGCTGAGTTCGGCCGGATCCACGCGGCGCACCGGACGGCGGTGCACGCCTACTTCGTCGGCCGGACCGGCGACCGCTGGGCGGCCGCCGACCTGATGCAGGAGGTCTTCCTGCGGGTGTGGCAGCGACTGCCGGAGCTGACCGGCATGTCGGCCGACCGGCAACGGGCGTGGATCTTCACCGTGGCCCGGAACCTGTCGATCGACACGCACCGGCACGAACGCACCCGAGCCGACGCCGAGGCGGCCTTGCGTCACCAGCCCACGCCCGCCCTACCGTCCGCCAGCGCCACGGTCATCGCCGCGGAACGGTCGCGGTCGTGGCCGAGGCGATCAAGCGGCTGCCCGAGCAGCAGCGCATCACGGTGACGATGGCCGCCGCCGGCGGGCTGACCAGCGCGGAGATCGCCACCGCGCTGGACGTACCGGCCGGCACGGTGCGCTACCGGCTGTCTCTCGCCCGCTGCACCCTCGCCGCGGCGCTCGCCGACTACGATCACCCACCAGCAACCGCGGAGGAACGATGAGCCTCGACGACGCCCTCGCGGCCTGGGCCCGCACCATCCGCCTGCCCGATGCCACGGCAGCGGAGATCTACCAGCGGATCGTCATGACCGGCGCACCCGTCCAGGAGCCCTCCCCTGGACTCGACCCGACCTGGTGGCGGCAGTTCACCGCCGACTTCACCGCTGGGATGATCGCCAGCACCCGGCCAGCGGCCTGGGCAGCCTGATCGGGACTATCCGGCCGGTGAGCGCCGCCGACACGGCACAGCAGCTGCTCCGCGCCGGCCCGGTCGACGAGATCGAGCTGAGCGTCGTGCCTTGCCGGCTCCGATCGGCGGCCGGCTGCTCGACCACCTCGGGCCGGCGCCGATCGACTTGGAGCAGATCAGCGTGATCCCGTCGGACGGCGTGACCCACCTGCGCTACCGGGTCGTTCGCTAGCCGCGCGGTTCGAGCCGGGCCTGTATCTCTGGGCCGGCGCGGCCCTCCATTCGAGGGAAGGCCTGCCGCGGGTCGAGGTCGGTGATCCCCGTGATCCTCGGGGAAGGGCGCGACCGCCCCTGGGGTGGGAGAGAATCTCGCCCGCTTGCCGGACACGGGAGGGGAGACCATGGTCACCGCAGCCGAGGTGCTGACCGGTCAGGGGACGCAGCGCGCCGCCGAGGTCGTCGAGCTGGCCCGGGCCGCCGGGTTGGAGATCGCGGCCGCGGCGACGCTCCTGGAGAAGGAGTCCGGCGGCGGGCACAACGTCTGGGGCCATGACAACGTGCCGACCGGCGGGCACTACGTCAAGGGCGCCGAGGTGACGAAGGACGCCTACCTCAACTACAAGGCCGATCGGGCTCAGCTCGGCGCCCAGGGCGTCGGCCCTACCCAGCTGACGTTCAGGGGGTTCCAGGACCGGGCCGACGACCGCGGCGGCTGCTGGGACTGGCGGGTCAACTGCGCGGTCGGCTTCGAGATCCTCGCCGGGTACATGAGGACGGAAGGCGGTGAACACGGCGCGTTCCTCGCCTACAACGGTGCGACGAGCTACGCCGACGACGCGGTCCAGAAACTCGCGGTGTGGCGATCCCGGCTCGAAGACGCGTCAGACCTCATGGCAGCGCTGACTGGTGAGTCCAGCCCTGACAGTCTCTCTCCCAGGATAGGAATCGAGATGTTCATCCTCCGCGCCGACAACCACGGTCCACTCGTTCTCGTCGTCGGCAATCATCGGACCACCATCAACAACGCCCAGCGGACCGCTCTCGCGAACCAAAAGGTGCCCGAGGTCAACCTCACCACCGACACCAGGCTCTACGACGCCCTCGTCAGCAGGCTGGACGGCTGACCCGGCCGGCGTTCCCGGACGCGGTCGCAGTCGTCGGTGGCGTCCGTGAAGGGCCGGAGGACGTGGCGACTGGGACCTCCGGTCGCCGGGGTAGATGCGGGTCGAGGACCTGAACGAGACTGTGGGCATAGCGCTTACTTTCCTTGACCGGCAGGAACGTGCCGGACGATCCGAGCCAGGGCACCCCAGGGCGTGGGCGACACGTCTGCCATGCGCTGAGCGTGCGGCCCGGTGGGGTGCCCTGGCATCCGCCAGTGGCCGGTCGTCGACCTCGTCCTCCTCGCCTCTGCGCGGCTCAGGCGCGGGGGGTGAGGGTGCGCACCTCGTCCAGGAACTCGCGCCGCAGCTTCGGGTTGTCGGTGTAGCCGCGCCGCCAGACGGTCGTCACGGTCTTCGAGTGCTCCTCGCGTACGCCGCGCATCTGCGTGCACAGGTGCACGGCTTCCAAGTGGACAGCCACCCCGTGCGGCTCCATCAGCTCCGCGAGCGCGTCGGCGATCTGCTCGGCCAGCCGCTCTTGCAGGGTGAAACGCCGGGCGAAAAGGCGCACCAGTCGCGTCAGCTTCGAGATCCCGATGATCCGCTCGTGCGGGATGTAGCCGAGATCGGCGAAACCGTGAAACGGCAGCACGTGGTGCTCGCAGAGCGAGTAGAAGGAGATCGGCCCCTCGATGATCTGGCTCACCAGGCCATCCGGGTCGCAGCGATGCTCGGTCGGGAACGCTGTCAGCAGCTTGTGATCGCCTTCGTAACCGGCGGTCGCGTCGTAGAGCGCCTTGAGAAACCGCGCCGGCGTGCGCTCGGTCCCCGGCGTGTCCAGCGCCAGCCCGAAGGCAGTGAGGATCTCGCCCATGTAGCCCTGGAAGCGGAGCCAGTCGGCGGTGTCGATCCACCGCGGCTGCGTCTGCTCCCACCCGGTCGTCTCCTCCGGGTCGACCGACGAGAGGGTCCCCGGCTCCGGGATCAGCCCACCGCGAACCTCGACCAGCCTCCGCGTCTCGTCCTGCATCCTCATCACCCCTCCGGTAGGGAACCGCGTGACGGTGACGTAGCCACAGCCGGGGCACGGCGGACGGTGGCTTGACCTCGACCACGCTACGCAGCCCGCGACCGGCCCTCCCACGGGCCGTCACCGGGTCACAACACGTGCCCGTCCGGGCATGCACGCGCTGCGCTAGCGGGTAAGCGCGCTGTCGGCCGCGCCGGCGTAGAGCTCGACGGCGCGCCAGCAGTACCAGGCGACGACGGTGCGGTAGGGGCGGAAGGGCTCGCCGAGCGGTACGAGCTCGCGCGCGGTCGGGGTCGGAACCTTCCACGCGAGGGCGTAGCCGTGGCGAACCCCCGAAGTCCCCGACCGGCCAGACGTCGAGGCGCCGGAGTTGGAAGATGAGGAACATGTGGGCCGTCCACGGGCCGATGCCGCGAACGGTCGAGAGGCGGGCTGTGACTTCGTCGTCCGATTGCCGGGACAGGCCGCGCGGCGACAGCACGACCGTCCCGTCCAGCACCTTGCTGGCGAGGTCGCGCAGCGAGCGAGCCTTGTTGGTGGACAGCCCGACCGCCCGGAGCGTCTCGTCGGAGAGCGCCAGCAGTGCTTCGGGCTGCACGTCGTCCTGGAGTGCGGCGACCAGGCGACCATGGATGGCTCCCGCGGCCGCACCGGCGAGCTGCTGGTAGACGATCGCCTCGACCAGGGCGGCGAAATGCGACGCCGTGCGTCCGCTGATGCGCATCGGGCCTCCCGCCGCGATCAAGCCGGCGAGGACCGGATCGCGGCTCGCCAGGATGTTCGCCGCCTCCGCGTACGGCACTCGCCGCTTGGGCCGGGCTTCGGGGGTGCTCATCGGGGAGACGGTAGCGCGGCTGGGAGAGTCCACGGGTCGTGCTCACTGTTGGTGCTCCTACGGATTGGTGAAGCGGGTGCTGCGTGGCGAACGGCATGACCTGAGGCCGCCACCGACGGGCGGCCGCGACCCCCCGATCAGGCAGCTCACCCGATTTCCCATGAGATCTTGACCGGCTCATTGATCGCATTTATTGTTCGCCGTTCGTTATCTGACGGTACTCTGGGCTTTTCTGAACACTCGCGGGATCGATGCCTCCGGGTATTCGCAGGCCCGGGCGGCCGTGAGAGAACGGACATGTCGGTGACGGCGGCACCCAAAGTGGCCACGGCGCGGGAGCGTCGGGCCCATTACCGGGAGAACATGCTGACCGGGTTCAACGCGCTCGCCGAACTGTACTACGCATACTGGGGCGAGTTCTTTCACCTCGCCGTGTTCGAGCCGGGGGGCGATCCAGCCGACGTGGCCGCCGCCTACGAGCAGACCCACGAGCGCTACCTCGAGGCGATCGGGGGGGCTGCGGCCGGACGGATCCTGGACGTGGCCTGCGGCGGTGGTGCGCTGTCTGCGTGGCTGGCCGACCACACGACCGGGCAGGTGCTCGGCGTCGACCTGTCAGACAGTCAGCTCGCTCACGCACGCCGCCGGCTTGCCGGACGGCGGCGGCCCAACCTGCGGTTCCTCCAGCATGACGTGATGCGCCTCGGCGAGCTTGCCGAGCCGCCGTTCGACGCCGCGATCTGCCTCGATGCGGCGTGCTACCTACCCGACCGACCGGCCGCGCTGCGGGCGATCGCGACCCGGCTGCGACCCGGAGGGCGACTCCTGCTGGTCGACTGGTGCCGCGCGGAGCGCGTCACCGCCATGCAGCGGGAACTGATCCTGGCCCCGCTGTGCCGCTACTGGGCGATCGCCGAGCTCGAGACCGCCACCGGCTACCGGCGGTCGTTTCAGGCCGCGGGCTTTCGCATCCACCGGCTCGAAGACCTCTCCGACCGGGTCCTGCCGAACTGGGAGCGCGGCTACCAGGCCGCCCTGCGGGCGGTGTCCGAACCGATTCGACTGGGTCAGCTCCTGCGTCTGGCCGGCGACGCGGTCAAGCACGGCGCGGTGGCCGTCCAAGCAGCGAAAGACCAGTTCCAGGTCGCGCTGCTGGCCAAGGCCGCGGCCGACTCCCAGGTGCTTCGCTACGTATCCGTCCTCGCCGAACGCGGACCGGACACAGGTCAGCTCCGGTGAGACATCAGAAGCCGCCCCTGCGTCCGACCAGCAGAAGCTCAGGCAGGCCCACCACCCGATCGTGACCCGGGCGGGCGTCGGCTCCCGAGAATGCCCTCACGGCTTCGGCGACGACCGACAGCCCCGGCGGTACTCGGTGACCGGCTGACCCGGTTCCACCGCACCCGTCCCCTGAGCCACCCGTCCCGTGAGCCACCGTCCCTCGAGCAGAGCCGGCCACGCATGGCTACCGGCAAAGCCCAACACCGCCGCTCCAGCCACCTGCAGTCACCAGAGCGGGCAGCGCATAGAGTGCACCGCCCGAGGCAGTCCCTCCGGCCGTCCTATTGTCGGTGCCGCTGGTCGCCGGCCCTGCGGCGCAGGGAGATCTCGTCAGACAGCGCGATATTGTCCGCTTCGACGGCCCGGAGTCCTTCGCCGAGACGCTCCCGAGCCTGCCGGAGCAGATCCAGCGAGTCCGTGGAGGTGGTCCGTGCAGCGGAGCGTTCGGGATCAGCCGCGTGCTCTTCGACCAGGTGGGCTTGCAGGGCGGCAGCAACTTCGTCGGTCGCCTTGAGAGCCTGGTAAATGGCCCGGTCCCGAGCAGCGTCGTCAACCATGCGGGCGAGTATCCCAGGATGGACTCACGCCCAACCTGCCACCGGCACCGAGCGGAAGCCCGACGCAGCCGGCGTTGCCGCGTGGCCCCGCTACCGAGGTCTGCGCAGCCGAGGTCGCGCCCGCAACCTCAAGTCCCGATTCGCCCGGGATGGGAGCCACCCACCGACCGGCAAACTTTGAACGACCGGCGGCATGGCGCGTGTTCCCCCACGACGTCAGCTCGCGGCACCGATGATGACGCCGCCGGCTCCGTGTCGAGCCTGTCCGCGCTCGTCCCTCGGGCATGTTCCGGACCAGGAGAGGACACAAGCGTGACCCAACAACTCTGCACGACGAGGGTGACCGTGGCGGAGGCGGCGGGGCTCAGCGCGCCGAGGGTGCAGGTCAGGGTGCCGTTGCGGGGGCGGGTGCCGGCCCTGGTGCAGGCGGCTCCGGTCGCGGACGCGAACGCGGCGTCTGCCGGGAGGTTCGCGACCAGGGTGAGGCCGGTAGCGGTGCTCGGGCCCGCGTTGGCGATCGTCGCGGTGTAGGTCAGGTTGGCGGCTCACCCGGCCGCGTCATCGGGGCGGTGGGCTCCATCCTTCGGGCGGTTGTGGGCAACGGTCTCGTGCGAGAGCGGCTCCGACTGCTCCCGCACGAACAGAGCGGGGAGAACCTACTCACCGTCACCGGGCTCATCGAGGCCGGGAAGCTCACACCGGTCCTCGACCGGACCTCCTGCTGACCCACGCGGCCCAGGGCCTGCGCCAGTCGAGCAGGGACACGCACGCGGCAAGGTCGTCATCACGGTGGCCCGAGACAGGCCGGGGCCGCCCGGGAACCGGCGGACGTCCCGCACCTCGTTCTGCGGCCGCTGCCCGACCAGACTCGGTCGAGATGCCCGGCGGACACTCTTCCCGGCGGGCCGCCCACCGAGGACGGGCGTGGCTCTTTGTGCGCGACTCGCGGCACGAGCGGACGGGTTCGGTGATGCAACGAACTGGCATCAGCGGTGTGTAGCCGGATGGCAGATCCGCGTCCCCGGCCAGCGAGCTGTCGAAAGCAGTCGCCGCAGCGACGCCAACGAGTCCACCCGGCAAGTTCTGCACCGCGGCCACGGCCGGGAGAATGCCCCGTCGGACGTCGGTTTTGGTAGGTGGCCCTGCGCGAACGAGAAGCCGAGGGAAGCCGCCTGCGCCCGCGTCGTCGCGGACCCGGGCCGACTCCCGCGGGCGGCGGCGAGATCATCAAGAGCGTCCGGCGTCGGCGGTCTTGTCTCGCCGTCTGAGATCCAGTGGGTGATGTGTTCGATCAGGGGTGGGCGATGGCGAGTAGGTGACCGCTGACGCCGAGCAGCGACGGCTCGCCCTCGGTGCGCCGGAGCAGGTCCAGCAGGTGGGTGCGGCCTGCCGGGTCGGCCAGCAGCCGCGGCAGGCCGGGCAGCAGCCAGGCCGTGCCCTCGACGCCGACCAGCGTGCTGAGCGTGAGCCCGGCGGCGACGATCTCGGCGGCGAGGTCGTCCGGGCGGTGGAAGTAGGCGGTGGTGAACCAGCCGGGCCGTAGATTCGTGGAGGGTTTCGCAGCCTGGGCTAGACCCGGGAGGGGAAATGATGCGGATTTCTCGGCGCATGGCGCGCGGCGTGGCGGCGATGGTCGGCTGCTTGGCTGCTGTTCCACTCGCTGTCCTGGCGGGGCCCGTGAACGCGGGGGTTTGGGGCGCCTGGTCCACGTGACGTGCCGCCAGCCCGCCGCCTTGCGGGGAGGCACACGACGAGGGTTTGCATCGTCGGGGCTTCTGGGAAGCTCGGGCAGTACATGGTGCGGCACGCGCTGGACCGGGGGTACGAGGTGGTCGGCGTGTGCCGGGAGGAAAGCGTGGGGAAGCTCGACGCGTTCAAGGGGCGCATCACCATCGTTGCGGGAGCGACGAACGACGGCGAGGTCATCAAGAGGGCGGTAGCGGGGTGCGACGGGGTGCTCGTCGTGCTGGTCCCGCGAGGCGTCCACGGGTACTCCACGGGAACGGCCCAGGCGGTGCTCGACCACGCGCCTGCGGGCGCGCGGCTGGTGTTCTCGTGCGGGTGGCACATCACGCGCGACGGCCAGGACGTGTACTCGTGGAAGCTCAAGGCGATCGTGAAGGTCTTCGGCCCGCTCGCGCGTCTGGCTCGCTTCGCCGACCTCGACGACCAGGTGGAGGCGTGCCGGCGGGTGTTCGCCAGCGACACGCGGTGGACCGTGGTGCGCGGCAGCGACCTCGAGGAGGGCGAGAGTCAGGGCCTGCCGGTGTGGAGCCGGCACGTGGGCGACCCCATTCTCGCGAGCAACATCACACGCCGGGTGGACTTTGCCCTGTTCATGGTGGCGGCCCTGGAGAACGACGAGCTCGTCCACCAGGCCCCGGCGATCGTCGGCCGCCAGACGCCCTCGGCGCTCGCGCACGCCTCCAACCAGTGAACTGTTCCCAGCGCGCTTCGGCGTAGGTCAACTCCTCCGGCCGGTTGCCGCCGTAGTTTGTGTTGGCCAGGTAGCCGCCGCGCACTCCATCTCCGGTCGTGAGCCAGGAAGGGTCTCCCTACCGGTGCTGCCAGGCAGACACGGATGTTCGGTCTCCGCTGTTGGTCGGGACGCGGTCGCGGCGGCGTGGCTTTGGCCGAGCGCCGGTGCGGCCGGTGCTCGTTGACGTGTTGCTGGTATTCGGCCAGGACGACGATTGCGTGACGCTGGTCACGTCCGTCAGATCGAGCGACGCCTCCACGCGGCCCGAACCGCATAGAGTCGTGACCATGTCCAACCGACCCGGGCGAGCCGAACGCTGGCCCGAGCATCTTCCGGTCGGCGCGTTCCGCGTGGGCCGTTCCAGCGTCCGCTACGACGAGACGGTCCGGTTCTACCGGGACCTGGTCGGGCTGCCCGTCCTGGAGATCTTCGAGGACAGCTACGGCGAGGACGGCGTGATCTTCGGCCTCCCAGATACCTCCGTGCAGCTGGAGATCGTCCGCTCGAGCGAGCCGGTCGTCCGGGTCGATCGCGTCGATTCGCTGGTGTTTTACCAGCCCGGCGCGGCGGCCCAGCAGCGTTTGGTCGCGAGGATGGCGGCCGCCGGTGCGCAGCCGACGACGCCGCACCCCTACTGGCACGCGAACGGCGGCGTGACCTACCAAGATCCGGACGGGCGCGAGGTCGTGTTCGTGTCCTGGGTCTACGGGCGCGACCGGACCTGACCGAGCCCTGTCGCCGCTCTCCCGACCGGCCCCGGCCCGTCGCCCGTGCGCCGCGCCCAGGCCACCACGGATACGCGATCGCCGACCACAAGCGCGCGAAATGCGGCTTCTTGTTGACTGGTGGGACGGCTCGGCCGGGCCAGGCTCGGGTCGAGGTGTCTGCGGGACGCTCTCTCATGCGGCTGCCCACCGAGGTCGGGTGTGGCTCGTCGCTTTGGCGTGCGGTCCTGCCGGGCACCGTACCGGCGAAGCTGGCCGCCCGGGTGCGGGTGTTCGACACCGGGCACGGCCGCAAGACCGACGCCACCGACGCGCACTCGATCGCCATGGTGCGCTGCGCACCCGCGGGCTGCGGCAGCTGGCCGCCGATGAGGAGCTGGCGGTGCTGCGGCTGTTGGCCGACCGCCGCGACGAGCTGTCCCACGGCCGGACCCGGACGCTGAACCGGCTGCACCGGCTGCTGGCCGAGCTGATCCCCGCCGGCGGACCCCGGCACCTGTCCGCGCTGCAGGCCAAGGCGCTGCTCGCGACTGTGCGGCCGCGGGATGCGCCGGGTGGACCCGTCGGGCGCTGGCCGCCGAGCTCCTGGCCGAACTGGAGGTCCTGGACGGCAAGCTCAAGACGCTCAAGCGGAGGCTGGCCGAGGCGGTCACCGCCGCCGGGTCCGAGCTGATGGACGTCTACGGCATCGGCCCGGCCGGCGCCGCGAGGATCCTGGCCGACGTCGAAGACATCGCCCGCTTCCCGGACCGCGACCACTTCGCCTCCTGGACCGGCACCGCACCCATCGACGCCTCCTCCGGCGAACAGATCCGCCACCAGGCGTAGTTGGGAGCGGCGGGCACGATCCTTGCCTTGGCCAACGCCGCGCCTGACCTGAGCAGGCGGCCTTCGCCGCGACAGCACCGCACAACTAGGGCTGCCGGAATCGCAGGGAGGGCGGCGCGCGACTCCCCCGGCCGGATCACGCGACTGGTCCGACCTGCAGCGGACACCGGTGAGGCACCTGCAGGCACAGCGCGACCCTCGGGTGCTGTCACGACTTGGAGCGCTGTACTGACCTCCGGGCCGCCGGACGGTCAGCCGTCGCCGGCATCCAGGCTGGTCAGCAGGTCGATCAACTGCTGGGCGTTGGTCTGCGCATAGCTGGAGTAGCAATTGTTCATCAGGACGTGGGTTTCCTTCGCCTGATCGGCCAGGTTTCGCACTTTCGGGGCCCACTCGCGGAGCTCTTCCTCGGAGTACAGGTAGCCGAAGCGCTCGTAGATGTCCCGGCTGGTCCACTTGTCACTGTGGCCGTGGAAGCGCACCACGGCAAGGTCGGCAGTGGCGGCCACGACCGGAGGCACCGAGGTCGGGTAGCCCTGCGGCATGTCCACGCAGACGTACGGGACCGCGTACGAGGTGAGGAAGTCCAGCGTCTCGGCCTGGTTCTCGTCGCTGAGCCAGGTCCGGTTGCGGAACTCGACACAGATCCGGTAGGGCTCGCAGCGCTTCTTGCACTCCAGGATGTAGTGCTTGTTGGCGCGGCCGATCGGGAACCACTGCGGGAACTGGAAGAGCACCGCGCCGAGCCGACCCGACTCGTGCAGCGGACGCAGCGCCTCCAGGAACCGCTCCCAGACGGCGTCCACAGTGGACCTGTCAACGTCCTTGAGGTACAGGTTCTTGGTCACGCCCTCGGGCCGGAGGTCCTTGTACAGTGCGGACGGCCTGGTTGGGTGCTGGGTCAGCAGCGAAAACGCCTTGATGTTGAAGGTGAATCCGTCCGGCGTGCGCTGCGACCACAGCTCGCTGTTCCGCTCGTTCGGCGGGGTGTAGTAGGTCGAGTCGACCTCGACGAGCCGGAACTGCTTGGCGTAGTACGCCAAGCGCTCCTCGGCCGACTTCACGTCCGGCGGGTACCAGCCGGAGGCGAGCAGCGTCTTGTCCGTCCACGACGCGGTGCCGACCCGGATGGCTCCCATCTCAGCGCAGCGTCCCGTCCCGCCAGGCGGCCGCGGCCCGCTGCAATGCGTCGGCGCACCGGATGTTCCGCTCGGCCATCTCGTGGTCCACGGTCCGCTGCTCGCCGTCCCCGGCCAGCTCGCGCCGGCCCTCGGCGATCACCCGGAAGAACGCCGCCGCGCGCTCCAGCGCCACGTCGAAGTCACCCCGGTAGGCGCCGGTCAGCACCGCATCGGCCAGCGACTCGACCGCCGCCGGGTCGGCGTCATCGGCCACCCCAGCCACCACCTCGTCGACCGGGGCGAACCCGCGTCCGGCCCGGTACAGCCGGGCGACCGTCTCGCCCTGCCGGAGGCACCAGGTGCGCAGCAAGTACAGCGCCCACAGCGTGCCGGGCAGCGAGTCGGCCGCGGCGTCCCGCCAGAGGTCGGACAGCGTGTCGATGCCGACCGTCTCGGCCAGCTGGACCAGCCGGCGGGTGTCCGCCCCGCTGTCCCCGCGACCGCCCTCGACCAGCGCGCCGGCGGTCGCATGCGCCAGCTCCAGCCGGGCCGAGGGCTCGCCGCCGGCCGCGGCATCCGCCAACACCTCGACGTCGCCGGCCAACACCGGTCGCCAGGTGCGTCGGTCGGGTGGGGGCACGTCTCCTCCGCGGTACTCGGCCCGCCCGGGTCCTTCCCGAGCGGGCGGATCCCCCATGGTAGGTCGCATCCCCCGGTCACCGCCTGTGCACTCGGCATGCAGGTGCACGGCGCCGGGTGGCCATCGGGCCGGGTCAGCAGTCAGGCTTGAGTGGTGGCGGGTGCGTTCGGGCGCGGCGATGGCGACGGCTGGGTGTGGTGCGACCAGGGGCACCGGCACTGGGGCCGGTTCGGCGCTGCCGGGCTGCTGATCCGGTCCTGGGCTCCCTGCGACGGCGACGCCCGGATCGTGCTGCAGCACCGCGCGCTGTGGAGCCACCAGGGCGGCACCTGGGGGCTGCCCGGCGGGGCCCGGGACAGCCACGAGTCGCCGGTGGGCACGGCGCTGCGCGAGGCCGAGGAGGAGGCCGGCCTGCCGGCGTCGTCGGTGCGGCCGACCGGTCTACTGGTCGACGATCACGGCGGCTGGTCGTACACGACCGTGGTGGCCGAGCAGGCAGGCCCGCTGGAGCCGGCGCCGACCGGCGGGGAGAGCATCGAGGTGCGCTGGATCGAGGTGGACGAGGTCGACCGGCTGCCGCTGCACCCCGGTTTCGCGGCCACCTGGCCGCGGCTGCGCCGCACGCCGGCCGGGACGCTGCTGGTCGTGGACGGCGCGAACGTGGTCGGCGCCCGAGGCCGCGGCGACGGCTGGTGGCGGGATCGCGCCGGCGCCGCCCGCCGCCTGCGGGACGCGCTGGTCGGGCTCGCCGTCCGCGGCATCCCGGCCGGCAGGCTCCCCCCGCCGCTGCCGCCCGGCGGGCTCGACACGCTATTGCCCTGGATCGTGCTGGTCGTCGAGGGCGCCGCCCGGTCCATCGCGGCCGAGCCCCTCGGCGCGCCGCCCGCCGCCACGCCGCCCGGCCGGCCGCCGAAGACCGCCCCGCCGCCCGACCCGGCACCTCCCCGCTCGCCGCCCCACGGACCACCGCTCCACGCGCCACCGCCCCACGCTGCACCGGCCACCGACCCGCCGACCCACGCTGCACCGGCCGCCGCCGTACCACCCACCGCCGCGCCGGGCGGTACGGCGGGCGGTACGCCGCCGACCGACACGTCCACCGACCGGGCGATGCCGGCTCTCCGGCCAGCTGCACCGCACCCCCCGGTCCAGCTTGAGGTCATCGCGGCCGACCGGGCCGGGGATGACACGATCGTGGCGATCGCGGCGACGGCGGCCGACGGCGCGCACCGGGCGCTGGTCATCACCGCGGACCGGGCGCTGGCCGCCCGGGTGGCGGCGGTCGGCGCCGCCACCGCGGGGCCGTCCTGGCTGTTGCGGCTCATAGAGCCCGACCTCCGGTCGGGCGAATAGCCGACCGCGATCCGGGCCGGCCGGCGGGCTCGGTCCGGAGATCTGGCATGCTTCCTCCCCGCTTGGCAATATCACATTTGACATCTGTCGCGAACCGTATTGATTCAGTTACAGTAGGTGGGGGTTCCGTACCGCCTGGAGGTCGCCATGGCAGTGTCGGATCAGGTCGCCCTCGTGCGTGCGATGTGCGACGACGTGGACGAGGCCGTGACCGCGGGCGAATGGACCGGCCGGGACCGACCGTCCTACGCGTTCGATGCCGAGCAGGTCGGACAGGGCAGCGAGTATTGGCTTTACGAGTTCCCCCTGCCGGCGCATGCGACCACCCTCGGCGACGCCCCGGTGGAGGTCCGCTCCGGCGGCCGGCGGGTGACCGGCTGGACCGCCGGCAGCGAGGAACGGCGGGCCACCGTCGCGCTCAGCGAGGATCTCGGCGACCGGGTGGAGAACGCCCGGATCGATGTGGACACCCTTGCCCCGCTGCGGGACCTGCGCATCCGGTTGACCGAGCTGGTCGCCGACGGGCGGGCCAGCCTGCGCGACGACATCCCGTTCCGGGTCGACCAGGCCGCGATCGTCCTGTGCGCACCCGGCGGCAGGCTGCAGGACCGGATCGCCCGCGCCGCGGACTCGACCGACACCTGGACCCTCGACGACCGGCAGGCGGACGTGCTGCGCAGCGCGTTGCTCTACCGGTGGGCGTTCGTGCAAGGCGGGCCGGACGAGCAGACCCCGGCTCTGCTCGGCCGGCTGCTGGACCGCCTGCTGGAGCTCGACGCGTCCGTGCTGCTCGTCTCGCCGGACCCAACCGTCGTCGACCGGTCGCTGCTGGCGGTGTGCGAGCGGCTGGGCGGCCGGGTCGGCATCCGGTCCGGCGTGCTGCAGCGGATCGGCCCGATCGGACTGCCGGAGCTGCAGGAACGGTACGGCGCGGTGCTGGACCCGAGCGCGATCGCGGTGGACCTGCACGCCGAGATCGACCGCCGGGCCGCCGAGCTGGACGGCGCCGACCTGTGGCTGCAGCACGAGGAGGCGGTGTTGCTGCACGCCAACGTCGAGCAGATGTACGGCGACCTCGCCGAGCGCCTGCAGCGCGCCCGTAGCCGCGGACGGCTGGCCCGGCTGCGCACCGGCGACAAGCCGGACGAGCTGGTGATCGCGATGCACCGGGTGCGGCCCCAGCTCAACGCTGCCCGAGACCTGCGCGACCGGGTCGCCGCCGAGCTGAACGCGCTGCCGGAGGAGGCCGCCCCGTCCGGCGCGTCGGCCAAGATCCGCCAGTCCGAAGGGACGTTCGGGGAGCGGCGGCGGCAAGTCGCCGAGGCGCGCGACGAGCTAGCCCACATCCAGCAGCGGGTGGACGCCGCGCTGCGCCAGCGCTGCCGGCTGGTCGCGACCACGCCCGGCCAGGCGTTCGGCCGCCGGCTGCCCAGGGAGTCGTTCGACGTCGTGGTGGTCGCTGGGCCGGTGGCACCGCCCGAGGCGTTTTACCTCGGCGGGCTGTCCACCCGCAGCGTGATCGCGGTCGGCGAGCCGGACCGTCGGATGTCCCCGACCGAGCCGCGCCGCGGCGACCAGCCGCACCCGCTGGAACGCTCCCGGCGCCGCTCACTCCCCCGGCTGGGCCGCCGGGACAGCCAGCGCGCCGACTGGCGCCCCTGAGCGACCGGTCGCCGGCGGAGGAGCCCTTACCGCCGGTCGCCGGCGGAGCAACCTTGCCGCCGCCGTGACCACCGGGACTCCCGGCACGGCGGTCTCCCTGGTCATTGCGGTGGCAAGGCTGCTCGGCCGCGGACGCACACCAGGCCTGCCGGACCGGCGCCACCCGGCGGCGCCGGTCCGGAGGCGTGTGCGGCCGGTGCGACAACGAGAACGCCGCCGGTCGGCGGCCGGGGCGTGGTGGGCCGCGCCGCGGAGGATTCCACGGGACACCCCTAGTCCGGGTGGCTGCCCGGTCGGCCGTCCGGAGTCACGACCGGTGCCGGTCCCACCCTGCCGGCCGTGGCCGGGTCGGCGACGAGATTCCCCGCCGTGTCGGTGCCCGCGGCCGCGCGCTCGGCGACCGCCTCGGCGGCCATCCGCTCCAGGCCGGACTGCATCGACAGCGGGAGCTCCGGCAGGAAGAGCACCACCACCAGCGCGACCAGCACCACGATCGCGCCGACCAGGAAGACCAGGTCCATCGCCTGGGAGAAGCCGACCTGGAACGGCCTGGCCAGCCGGGGGTCGATCTGCTGGATGAACGAGGAGTCCTGCAGCGAGCTGCCACCCGCCCGGCCGGTGAGCAGGCCGTCGACCACCGCCCGGTTCACCGGGTTGGCCAGCACCGCCGGGTCGTGCAGCGCCGCCTGGAAGCCCGGCGTGGGCAGGGCGGCCCGTACCGCGTTGCCGATCCGGTCGGTCACCGACGAGAACAGGATCGACAGGAAGATGGCGGTGCCGAGGGTGCCGCCCATCTGCCGGAAGAACGTCGCCGACGAGGTGGCGACGCCGATGTCCCGGGGCGGCATCGCGTTCTGCACGGCCAGCACCAGCGGCTGCATGTTGCCGCCGATACCCAGCCCGAACAGCAGCATCACCAGGCTGGTCCGCCACAGCGCGGTGTCCGCGCCGACCCGGGAGAACAGCAGCAGCGAGGTCACCATGAGTACGCAGCCGACGACCGGAAAGATCTTGTAACGACCGGTGCGGGAGATCGCCTGGCCGGCGATGATGGAGCCCACGATGATCCCCATCGTGGCCGGGATGAGCAGCAGGCCGGCCTTCGTCGGGCTCGCGCCCTTCACGATCTGCAGGTAGAGCGGCAGGCAGACGATGCCGCCGAACATCCCCATGCCGATGATCACCGCGATCACCGAGCCGAGCCCGAACGTCCGGTTGCGGAAGAACCGCAGCGGGATCAGCGCGTCCTCGCCGATGGCATGCTCAGCGACGACGAACAACGCCAGCCCGATCGCTCCGACGATGTAGCACACCAGCGCCCGGCCGGAGCCCCAGCCCCAGATCCGTCCCTGCTCGGCGACGATCAGCAGCGGCACCAGTCCGACCACCAGGGCCAGCGCGCCGGGCCAGTCGATGCGGTGCTCGCGGCGGGTGTGCGGCAGGTTGAGCACTCGGCCGACCACCAGCAGGGCGAACAGCCCGATCGGCACGTTGACGTAGAAGATCCAGCGCCAGCCGGTGATCCCGAGGATGCTGTCCTGCCCGGCGAAGAAACCGCCGAGGACCGGGCCGAGCACGCTGGACGTGCCGAACACGGCCAGGAAGTAACCCTGGTAGCGGGCCCGCTCCCGGGGCGAGACGATGTCGCCGATGATCGCGAGCGCCAGCGAGAACAGCCCGCCGGCGCCGAGACCCTGGAACGCCCGGTAGCCGGCAAGCTGGTACATCGACGTGGCGGTGCCGCACAGCGCCGAGCCGGCGATGAACACCGAGATGGCCAGCAGGAAGAACGGCTTGCGCCCGTACAGGTCGGACAGCTTGCCGTACAGCGGGGTGGCGATCGTCGACGTGATCAGATACGCGGTGGTGACCCAGGCCTGCAGGCTCAGACCCTTCAGGTCGTCGGCGACGGTGCGGATGGCGGTGGCCACGATCGTCTGGTCCAGCGCGGCCAGGAAGAGGCCGAGCATCAGCCCGCTGAAGATGGCCAGGATCTGCCGGTGGGTGAGGGAGCCCGACTCCGCCGCACCGGTCGGTCCGCGGGACTGCGCGGTGGTCGTCATCGTCCTCTCCCTCTCTCGGGCCCGGGCGGACCGGACAGCCCGCAGTGCTCACGCGTCGGTCACGATCGATGCTTGTTTGCCACAAGCACCGACCCCGCCTCAGCATCCTCCCAGGCCAGCCCCGGAGCAAACCTCCCGAACGACCCAACCGTGAGCCTAGGCTCGCCCGCCGACAATTCGGAGGACGGACCGGCGGCTCAATCGAGGCGCTGCCTCACCCAGGCCCGGTCGGGTCGAGCCGTACCACCGCCTGCTCCGCAGCGGCACGCCGGGCTGCCGCCAGCACCTCGAGCCCGGCCACCGCGTCCCGCGGGTCGACCGGCATGGGCGTGCCGTCGCGCAGCGCGGCGAGGACCGCCGGGTAGAACGCGTCCCACCGGCCCCGCTCGCCGGCGACCGGCTGCATCTGCTCCCCGCGGTGCAGCACGCCCTGACGGTCGGCGGGCTCGATCCCCCACGGCCCGTCCCGCCCCGGGACCCGGCCGGCCCGCAGGGCGTCCTCCTGCCCGTCCAGGTGCTGGACGACGAACGCGCCGGCCGCGCCCAGCACCCGCAACCGGGGGCCGGGAGCGCCGGCCACCGCGCTGGCCCAGAGCTGGCTGTACGTGCCGCCGGTGTGGCGGAGGGCGAGGAACACGTCGTCCTCCGGACCGCCCCGCCGAGCGTCGATCTCCGCGTACACGTCCCGCACCGGGCCGAACAGGTGCAGCGCCTGGTCCACCAGGTGGCTGCCCAGGTCGAGCAGGATCCCGCCGCCCGCGGTGGGCGGCAGCGACTCCCGCCACTTCCCGGCGGCCAGCTCCGGCCGCCACCGTTCGAACCGGGACTCGTACCGGCGCACCTCGCCGAGCTCGCCGGCCTCGACCAGCCGGCGCAGGGTGAGCTGGTCGGCGTCCCAGCGGCGGTTGTGGAAGACGGTCAGCGGCACGCCGACCCGTTCGGCCCGGTCGATCACCGCTTTCGCCTCGGCCGCATCGAGGGCGAGCGGCTTGTCCACCACCACCGGTACGCCGGCGTCGATCGCCGCGCTGGCCACCGCGGCGTGGCTGGCGTTCGGCGCGGCGACCACGAGCAGATTCACCGAGGCGAGCACGGCCTGCAGGTCCTCGTGCACCACCGCGCCCGGATGATCCTGCGCCACCTCGGCCCGCCGCTGCGGGTTGCCGGTCAGCACCGCGGTGACCGCGGCGCCCGGGGTGCCAGCGAGCAGCCGGCCGTGGAACACCCGCCCGGCAAGGCCGTACCCGACGATCCCCACCCGCACCGGCTCGGCGGTCATCCGCCGATGGTAGGGCCGGCCGGCGCGGCCCGCCGCAGGCCGACCCGGCAGTCCGGCCGGGATCCGTGGTAGGCAGGCGTATGGACACCGTCGTCGCGAGACGCGCCTGGCAGCTGGTCGAGCCGCTGCACGCGATCACCTACTTCGCCCCGGAGACCCGCGCCGCGACCGACGCGCTCGGCCTGCGCGGCGGCTGGATGAGCTATTTCGGCTGCCGGGCGGCGCCGATGGGCGCGGTCTCGGCGGCCGTGGTGACCGCCGTGTTCTACAACTTCAACCCGGAGCTGGTGGCCCGGGCGATCCCCGACGCGTGGGGGTACGCGACGCCCGGCCAGCTGCTCGACGCGCGCCTTTCGGCCATCGATGCGGCGATGCCCCGAATGCTCGGCAACGGCGCGGCCGGCGGGGAGGTCCGCGCGGCCGCCGCGCTCGCAGCTCGGGCGGCGCAGGGAGCGGACACCGCGGGCCGCCCGCTGGGCGCGGCGAACGCCGCCCTGCCGCTGCCGCCCGAGCCGCACCTGAGGCTCTGGCAGGCGCTCGCCGTGCTCCGCGAGCACCGCGGCGACGGGCACGTGACCGCGCTGCTCACCCACGCGGTCGGTCCGGTGGAGGCACACGTGCTCGCCGCAGCCGGCGGCCGCGCCCCGGCCGACCTGCTGCGTGCCGCCCGGAAGTGGAGCGAGCAGGACTGGTCGGCGGCGAGCGAACGGCTGGCCGCCCGGGGCTGGATGACCGCCGACGGGACGCTCACCGAGGCCGGCCACGCCGCGCGGGAGGACATCCAGGCCGAGACCGACCGGCTCGCGCTGCAGCCCTATGCGGCGCTCGGCCCGGACCGGGTCGACGACCTGTTCGCGGCGCTGCGCCCGCTGGCCGGCGCCGTGATCGCCGCCGGTGGCGTGCCTACCCCGAACCCGGTCGGCGCACCCTGGCCGCCGCGCGACGTCAGCTGACCGCCGCTTGGCTCGCCGGTGACGACTTCGGTCTCTGGTGACGAGCTATTTGTCGTCACCAGAGACCGAAGTCGTCACCCGCCGACCGAAGCCGTCACCAGGCGCGGACGGTGCGAGCCAGGAGGCGGATGCTGGCGTCGATCTCGCTCGGGGGGGCAGCGCCGCGTAGCCGAGCACCACCGCCGAGCTCGGCGGGCCGAGCGGTTACCGGGCGGCGGGTAGATGCGGACCGGCAAGCCAGGCGCGGCCGGCCGAGCCGCCGGCCCGGGCCGCGCCAGGTCGTGACCGGCCGGGCCGGCCGGCGGTGGCCCGGACGTCGATCCGCCGGCGGCCCCGGGAAAGCGCCAGGTCGTGACCGGCCGGGCCGGCCGGCGGTGGCCCGGACGTCGATCCGCCGGCGGCCCCGGGGAAGCGCCAGGTCGTGACCGGCCGGGCCGGCCGGCGGCGGGCCGGCGCTGGTCGGCATCGGCTCTGGCACCGGTCTCACGATCGGGCACGCCGCGCGGACCCGGCCACCTCGGCCGCGCGGCGGGCACCCGCAGCGAGCGCACTCTCCGCCCGTGCGACCGCGCCGGACTTGCCCACCGCGTCCGCGCCGGCTTCGCTGTGAGCGGACAGCGTCACCGACGGTTGGGGATTCGTCAGAACGGCAGGCTACTGTCCGGCCCGTGAACGAAGACGGCGCCTACCTGCGTTTCCCGACGATGCGCGGGGAGCGCGTCGCGTTCGTGGCCGAGGACGACGTGTGGCTGGCAGAGCTGTCGGGTGGGCGGGCCTGGCGGCTGACCGCCGACCATGCTCCGGTGGCCAACGCCCGGTTCTCTCCCGACGGCACGATGGTCGCCTTCACCAGCCGCCGCGACGGCGCCCCCGAGGTGCACGTCGTCGGGGTGGACGGTGGGCAGGCGCGCCGGCTTACCCACTGGGGCGACGCGAACACGCGGGTGATCGGCTGGACCGGCGATGGCCGGGTGCTGGCCGTCTCCTCGACGGGCGAGCCGTTCCGCAGCCGCACCTGGGCGCACGCGGTGTCGCTGGACGGCGGGCCGGCGGAGCGGATGCCCTACGGGCCGGTCACCGCCGTCGCCCGCGGCCCGGCCGGCGCCCTCGTTCTCGGGCGAAACCAGAGCGTCCGTAGCGCCGCGGCCTGGAAGCGGTACCGGGGCGGCACGGCCGGCATCCTGTGGATCGACCGGGATGGCACCGGGCAGTTCGGCAGGCTGCTGGCCGACCTGCCCGGGCAGCTGGAAGACCCTGGCTGGGTCGGCGACCGGCTGGTGCTGCTGTCCGACCACGAGGGCTGGGGGAACGTCTACTCCTGCCGGCCGGACGGCTCCGACCTGCGCCGGCACACCGACCACGGCGACCGGTACGCGCGCGCCGCCAGCACCGACGGCCGCCGCGTGGGGTACCAGTGTCTGGGCGAGCTCTGGCTGCTGGACGACCTGGGCGACGACTCGCAGCCACGCCGGCTGGACATCCGGCTGGCGGGCCCGCGCACCGCCCGCAGCCCGCGTCCCATCGAGGCGCCGGACGAGGTCGGCGAGATCGGGGCCGACCACACCGGCCGGGCCAGCGCGGTCGAGGTCCACGGCACCGTGCACTGGCTCACCCATCGGGACGGGCCGGCGCGCGCGCTCGCCGACCGGCCTGGCGTCCGCGCCCGCCTCCCCCGCGTGCTCGGCACCGATCCGGACACCCTCCGAGTAGCCTGGGTGACCGACGCCGGCGGGGACGACGCGATCGAGGTCGGCCGGGTGGAGGGCACCGAGCCGCCGCGGCGGCTGGCCGCCGGCCGGCTCGGCCGGGTGCTCGAGCTGGTCGCCGCGCCGGACGGGAGCGCGCTCGCGGTGGCCAGCCACGACGGCCGGGTGCTGCTGGTCGACCCGACCAGCGGCCAGGTTCACACCGTCGACACCTCACCGCACGGCGACGCCTCCGGGCTGGTGTTCTCGCCCGACTCGCGCTGGCTTGCCTGGTCCCATCCGGGCCCTACCCCGTTGCGCCAGATCCGGATGGCCCGGCTGGCCACCCCGGCTCGGGATGGCGACGGCGACGCGGCCGAGCCGCAGCAGCTGCGGGTTATCGCCGCGACCACGCTGCGGTTCGCCGACACCAACCCGGTGTTCACAGTGGACGGTAAGCATCTGGCGTTCCTGTCGGCCCGCACCTTCGACCCGGTCTACGACGAGCACGTCTTCGACATGTCGTTCCCGGCCGCGATCAGGCCGCACCTGCTCCCGCTCGCGGTCAGCACCCCGTCGCCGTTCGACCCGAGCCCGGACGGCCGGCCGGCCCCGAGCAGCGAGCCCGCCGGGGAGCCGGGCGCGGCCGGATCCGCCCCGGTGCCCCCCGATGTCGTGGTGGACGTCGAGGGCATCGACCAGCGGGCCGTGCCGGTCCCGGTCCCGGTCGGGCGTTACTCCCGGCTGCAGGCCGCCCGCGACGGGTTGCTCTGGCTGCAGTCGCCGCTGGTCGGGGTGCTTGGTGGCGCCGGCCCGGACAAGCGCCAGCCGCGGCTGCAGCGGTACGACTTCCGCAAGCGCCGCCTGGTCACCCTGGTGGACGGCGTCGACTCGGCCACCGTCACCGGGGACGGACGCTGGGTCGTGCTCCGGGACGGGGCGGCGATGCGCCTGGTGCCAGCCGACCACCGAGTCGACACGTCCACTGAGGACGACGAGAACAACTCCACTGTGGACATCGACCTGGACCGGCTGCGGGTGCAGCTCGACCCGGCGGCGGAGTGGCGGCAGATGTTCGACGAGGCCGGCCGGCTGATGCGCGACCACTTCTGGATCGCCGACTTCGCCGGCGTGGACTGGGCCGCCGTGCTGCAGCGGTACCGGCCGCTGGTCGACCGGGTCGGCTCCCGGGACGAGCTGTCCGAGCTGCTGTGGGAGGTGCAGGGTGAGCTCGGCAGCTCGCATGCCTACGAGGTGCCGCCGGAGCGCCACGTCGAGTCGGTCCGCCGGGTCGGTCACCTCGGCGCGGATCTGGTCCGGGACGGGGACGGCCAGTGGCGGGTCGCCCGGGTGGTGCCCGGCGAGTCCTCGGCCCCGGCGGCTCGCTCGCCGCTGGTGGCTCCCGGGGTGGCGATCCGGGCCGGGGACGCGATCGTCGCTGTCGACGGCCGGCCGGTGGACCCGACGGTGGGCCCCGCGGCGCTGCTCGTCGGCGCCGCCGGCGGGACGGTCGAGCTGACCGTGCTCCGGGACGGCGACGGCGAGGTCCGGCGGGTGGCCGTCGAGCCACTGTCGGACGAGCAGCCGCTGCGCTACCACGCCTGGGTCGCCGACCGGCGGGCCGCGGTGCACGCGGCCAGCGACGGCCGCGTCGGCTACCTGCACATTCCGGACATGATGGCGGAGGGATGGGCACAGCTGCACCGTGACCTGCACCTGGAGGTCGCCCGGGAGGCGCTGGTTGTCGACGTGCGGGACAACCGCGGCGGCCACGTGTCCGAGCTGGTGCTGGAGAAGCTGGCCCGGTCGGTGCGCGGGTGGGACGTCGTGCGGCACGGCGTTCCGACCAGGTACCCGTCGAACGCGCCGCGCGGCCCGCTGGTCGCGGTGACGAACGAATGGGCCGGATCCGACGGCGACATCGTGACCGCCGGTTTCCGGCTGTTCGGGCTGGCCCCGGTCGTCGGCATGCGGACCTGGGGCGGGGTGATCGGCATCGACACGCGCTACCGGTTGGTGGACGGCACCTCCGTGACCCAGCCCCGGTACGCGTTCTGGTTCGAGCAGTTCGGCTGGGACGTGGAGAACCACGGGGTCGATCCGGACGTCGAGGTTCCGATCACGCCGCAGGACTGGGCCGCCGGGCGGGACCCGCAGCTGGATACCGCGGTACGGCTCGCCCTAGCGGCGCTGGAGTCGCACCCGGCGAGCAGGCCGCCCGACCCGGCCACCCGCCCGTCCCGGACCCCGCCCAGACTCCCGCCCCGCCGGGTGCCCGCCGTCCCGTCCTGACCGGTCACCCCGGTCGGTCCCGTACCCGCCGTCGGACGTGGTCACCGTTCAGGCAACCGGTTGCCGCCGCCGCCGCGTCCAACCTTGGATGACTGGGAGGCGGCCATGGTCGACAGGGTGACGACACGGACTGGGCGGGAGTGGCCGGCAGTGGGCTTTGGGTGGGTCCCAGGGGTTGCCCTGGTGGTCGTTCTGCTCGGGGCGTGCGCGACCGGCTCGTCACCGCCCGGGACCGCCCCCGGTGCCGGCGGCGAGCCGCAGCTCCTGCGAGCGGTCGGTATTCAGCGGGCCGAGGTCCCGAGCGGCGAGACGGCGGTCTCCGCGGCGGTCGACGGCGTGACCGGGTTCGGGTACGACCTCTACCGGGTCGGCGCCGACCCGGCCCGGAACACCGTGATGTCGCCGCTGAGCATCGAGGTGGCGTTCGCGATGGCGCGGGCGGGCGCCCGAGGTGAGACGGCCGCCCAGATCGACAAGGTTCTGCACTTCCCCAGGGAGGGTCTGCACGCGGCTTTCAACGCGATGACCCGGCAGGTCGTCACCACCGACAGCCCACCGCCCCTGCGGCCCGCCACCCGAAAGCCCGAGCAACCCGAGCCGCCCGTGGTCTGCCTGGCGAACGGGCTGTTCACCCAGCAGGGGTTCCCGGTCCGGGACGCGTTCCTGCGGGTCCTGGCCAGCCAGTACGGCTCCGGGGTGCGCACCGTCGACTTCACCTCGGGCGACACGGCCGCCCGGCGGATCGACGCCTGGGTCCGCCGGCAGACCGCCGGCCGCATCGACAAGCTGTTCGACCGGCTCGACCCGAGCACCCGGCTGGTGCTGGCCGACGCGCTGTACCTGCGGGCCGACTGGCAGGAGCCGTTCTCCGAAGGCTCGACCGCGGACGCCGGCTTCATCCGCGCCGACGGCAGCAGCATCCGGGTCCAGATGATGCAGCACACCGGCAGCTTCCGGTACGCCGACGGCAGCGGCTGGCAGGCCGTCGAGCTGCCGTACGTGGGCGGCGAGCTGGCCATGCGCGTGTTGCTGCCCACCGGCCGGAACACGCCGGCCGACCTGCTCGCCCCTGACACCCTCGCCGCGGTGGCGGCCGGGCTGCGGCCGGCCGCGGTGAGCGTCGCGCTGCCGCGCTGGAAGTCCAGCTCGATGGCCGACCTCGACACGCTGCTGCCGAAGCTCGGCATGGTCGCCCCGTTCACGACCGCGGACTTCTCCGGTATCTCCCCAGAGCCGCTGTACATCCAGCAGGCGGTGCACCGTGCCACCATCACCGTCGACGAGTGGGGCACCGAAGCCGCCGCGGTCACCGGCCTGGGCTTCGCCGTATCGGCCATTGCGCCACCGAAGCTGTCGTTCCGCGCCGACCGGCCATTCGCGTTCGTCATCGTGCACAAACCGACCGGCGTGCCGTTGTTCGTCGGGCACGTCGCCGATCCGACCGAGCAAAGCTGACCGTCCGCGTCCTGCTCCGCCCGTCGGGCCGACCCCCGTCCGCCGTGATCAGTTGAAGGATCAAGCATTCTCGTACGATGGCAAGCATGGCGGAGACCCGGTGGCTCGATGACGACCAGCAGCGTGCGTGGCGCAAGCTGGTCGCCGTGGCGATGCTGTTGCCCGCCGCGTTGGATGCCCAGTTGCAGCGCGATGCCGGGCTCACCCACTTCGCCTACCTGGTGCTGGCGATGCTGTCCGAGGCGCCGGGTCGGGCGCTCCGGATGACCCAGCTGGCCGCCCGGGCCAACTCCTCGCAGTCCCGGCTGTCCCACGTCGTCGGGAGGCTGGAGGAGCGCGGCTGGGTTCGGCGCGAGCGGTCGTCCGAGGACGCCCGTGGCAACGTGGCCGTTCTCACCGAGGCCGGCTGGGACAAGGTTGTCGCCAGCGCACCCGGCCACGTCGCCGCGGCCCGGTGCTACATCTTCGACTCGCTTGCCCCGGCCCAGGTCCGGCAGCTTGACAAGATCTGTACGGCGGCGCTGGCCCGGCTGGACCCGGACGGGAGGCTGAGCTACCTGCCGCCCGGGTAGGTGTGTCCGCTACTCGAACCCGGCGACTGGGTGCGGAAGGTATGGCGCTTCGAGGGCGGCGATCTCGTCGCCGGTGAGTCCGAGCCCGAGTGCGGCGACCGCGTCGTCCAGATGGTGCGGCCTGGTGACCCCCACCACCGGAGCAGTGACGGCCGGATTCTGGGCCACCCAGGCGAGCGCGACCTGGGCCCGCGGGACACCGCGGGCGCTCGCCACCTTGGCCACCCGCTCCGCGACACGGCGGTCCGGGTCGACGGTCCGGGCGTAGAGGCTCGCGCCATACTGGTCGTCGGCGGACCGGGCCGTGCCGGCGTCCCAGTCGCGAGTGAGCCGGCCGCGGGCCAGCGGGCTCCACGGCAGGACGCCGACGCCCTGGTCGACGCACAGCGGGAGCATCTCCCGTTCCTCCTCGCGGTTGAGGAGGTTGTAGTGGTTCTGCATGGTGGCGAACCGGGTCCAGCCGTGCAGGTCGGCGGTGTACAGCGCCTTGGCGAATTGCCACCCGTACATCGACGACGCGCCCAGGTAACGGGTCTTGCCGGCGGAGACCAGGTCGTGCAGCGCCTGAAGAGTCTCCTCGACCGGGGTGCCGCGGTCCCAGCGGTGGACCTGGTACAGGTCGACGTAGTCGGTGCCGAGCCGCCGGAGGCTGTTGTCGATCTCCGTCATGATCGCCTTGCGGGACAGCCCGCCCGCGTTCGGCCCGGCCCGCATCGGCCCGAAGACCTTCGTCGCGATGACCACCTCGTCCCTGCGAGCGAAGTCGCGGAGCGCCCGGCCGAGGATCTCCTCGCTGCTGCCGGCGGAATAGACGTTGGCGGTGTCGAAGAAGTTGATCCCGGCGTCGAGCGCGCGGCGGATGACGGACCGGCTCTCCTCCTCGGGCAGCGTCCAACTGTCCGCTCCCCGGGCCGGGTCGCCGAAGCTCATGCAGCCCAGGCACAGCCGCGAGACGTCCAGGCCGGTGGTGCCGAGCTTGACGTAGTCCACGAGGTCCATTCCATCGCGGACCGAGCCGTTCCGCACCCGCTCCCCGCCCCGCCGACCGGCCCAGGGTACTGGCGCAGGGCACCTATTCGGAGGTTGCGGTATTCCGCCGTTGTGCTCGGTCCTGGCTGCTCGGCTGGTCGGAGGCGGTCAGCGTCGCGGTGTCGGGCTGGTCGGCGGCTCGGGCGGCGAGGTAGCTTGCCCAGTCGCGTTTGGAGCGTCGTACCCATCTGACTGCGGTGTTGGGGTGTAGTCCGAGCAGGTCGGCGAGGACGGCAGCGGGGAGGTCTGCGGCGAGGCTGATCAGCGCGGCGTTGCGGGAGCTGCGGGCGTGGATGCCGTGGCCGTTGAGCAACTTGACCAGGTAGTTCGAAGTGATGTGCTGTCCGGGGACCTGTCCGGGAAACAGCCAGGTGGTCTGCTGTCCGCGTCCGCCGAGGATGGCTTTGGGTGTGGCGGTCCGCTGCAGTTCGTGGATGAGTGCGGCGAGCGCGGGCGGGAGGATCATCGGGTGTCGGTCGAGGGTAAGGTAGCTGCCGCGGTCGATGTCGGCGAGCTGGGATGCGGTGATCTGGACGATGCGGCTGACCGGTTGGCCGTAGAGCAGCAGAAGGGCGCCGGCGGCGCGGAGTCGTAGCGGCAGTACCGGGTCGTGTAGGCAGCGTCGGAGTTGGCTCCAGCGCTCGTCTTCGGCGAGGGTCGCCTCGGGGGCTCGCGGCTGGCGCCGCGGCACCTGTATCGGTCCGACGAGGCGCTGGCGACGCGCCCAGACGAGGAAGTCGTGCACCGTGTAGCGGGGTGTCCGACCTTCGGCGAGCCATCTGTCGAGGGTGGGTTGGTCCAGCCGGGCGAGGTCCAGGTCTTGCTCGTGGAGCCAGGTGAGCAGGTCCAGCGCAGATCGGATCCGGGCTCGGGCCCAGGATGCCGAGCCTTCCGTGGTCGGACGCTGGCGCGCCCGGCGGCGGGCCCGGCGCAGGACGACCCAGTGTGCGTAGGGGCGGACCAGCTGGATGTGTTGGTGTACTTGGTGCCGGAGTAGGTCATCCAGCCAGGCCTCGACGTGTTCAATGGGTTCGTGGCGTTCAGGTAGGGCGCCAGCGCGGACGAGTGCCTGCCGGATGTGGTTGCGGAACCGGCTACGGGGATAGCCGTCGAGGATCTCGTGGGTCAGCGGTCCGTCGTGTTGGGCCAGGCCGGACAGCAGGCGTGCGCCGTTGGAGCGGCCCAGCCAGGCGAGGACGCTCCTGGGGTTGTCGGCCTGGCAGAGCAGATCGCGGATGGGCTGGAGTGGGGTGGCGACGTCGCCTGCGGGCCGGGCCAGCAGTTGGTCGACTCGTTCGGTGACAGCGCAGCGAGAACATCGGTCGCGGACCAGGCCGTCAGCCCGGCCGCCGCATCGAAGACACGTCGGGTCTGGAGCACCGCCGCCGCACTCGGCGCATTGGCGCCGGCCAGCACTGTCTACTGTGGTCAGTACGCGGGGCTGTCCGCAGCCAGGACACTCGACCGGCTGCGCGCGTATCCGGACGTAGCAGCTCGGGCAGGCCACCCCTATCTGCCACCGCGCCGTGACCGGGCCGAGGTCGCCGCAGAAGTCGCAGCGGACCGACGGTTGCACATAGCAACGCGCGCAGATCGGCTGGCCCTCGCGCAGACCCTTCGACGGTCGCTGCTGGCCACAGGCTGAACACAGTGCGATCCGTCCGTGGTCGCACGAGTAGCACAGGTCAGGGCTGAGGCTGGTCGCTCGCCGGCTGATCGCACGCATCCGCTGGCACCGGCCGCATCGTCGGCGAGGCTTGGCGTAGCAGCGTGGGCAGACCGGGCCGGCCTCGGTGATCGCTGTCGCTGGTCCGCTTTGCCCGCAGCCGACGCAGATCCGCTGCGGGCGGGGGTAGCAGGGCGCGCACCACGGCCTTCCTTCGCCGTCCCGGTAAGCGATGCGTCGTGTCTGACCGCAGCCGGCGCACGGCTCGTGCCGTCGCGGGTCACGGAGGTAGCAGGCGTTGCAGACCGGGCCGTCCTGCTCCCGTGCCGCGACTCGGGCGACGGTGCCGCAGCGCACGCACGCCTGCCGGCGGGCGTCCTTGTAGCAGCTCTGGCAGACCAGTCCCAGACCGCCGTAGCCACGCAGGTCCGCGGTGGTCTTGCCGCAGCCCGCGCAGCCGGGTGGCCGCAGTCCAACGACATCTGCGCTGATCAGGGCGTGCACCAGCCGGACGAGCGACGGTGGAGCCGCCGGACTCCCGGACACCAGGGCTTCTGGATGCTCCCGCAGGTGGTCGAGCAGTCCCTGCAGCGATGGAACCGTCTTGCCGGCCTGCGTAACGGCTTGCCGTGCTGTCGCGGGATGCAGCCGTGGCTGGAGATCACGCAGCCGGTCGACAACGCGCTCAGCCAGTGCAGCACGCCGTTCGGCCGCCGTCACTGCCTGGGCCGCCGGATCGTGGTCCGGCGCACTGCCGGCGCACCGCCTCGACCCGAGTCGGCGGTCTTGCGGACCTGCTCGTTGACAACGGTGATCTCGATCAGGTCCTGCACTCCGCAGTCGAGGATGTCGCACAACGCGGCGAGCGTGTCCATCGACATCCGCTGCGGCGGCTGGGTAACCAGCCGGAACACCTGTTCCCGAGATAGCGTGATCCCGCGTTCGGCCAGCAGCGGCATCAAGTCCGAGGTTTGGAACATGTCCCGTTCGGCCATCAGCCGACGCAGGTGCCAGCGGTAACCCATCTTCTTGACCACTACGGTGCTCCCCACAACCCGGCGTCGCGGCCGGTCAACGCATGCTGCAGCAGCCGGTTCCGGTACTCATCCGACACGCCGGTGTAGATCGCGGTCGTGCTCGCATACGAGTGACCCACCTGGTCCTGCACGAACCGTTCCGGGTAGTCGAATTCCACCAGATGCGTGACATACGAGTGGCGCAGACTGTGCAGGTCGAGCTCGCCCGGCAGTCCCGCCGCCGCCCGCGCCGACTCGAACGCCTCGTTGGCCGCCCGCCGCGACAGCCGACCCCGCCGCTCGGTCACCCACAGCGCCGGGTGCGCTCCCGGGGATAACAGCGGCCGGACCTCGGTGACGTACTGGTCTAGCACGTCGACCACCCAATCCAACTCCGGCACCGTCAACACCGTGCGCCGCCTCGGTGGCCCGCCCTTCGCCGACTTGCCATGACGGATGAACACCGCACCGAACCGGCGGTACTGCTTGGCCTTCGGATTCTCCCGGAAGTCGTGCAGGTCCAGACCGACCGTCTCCTGCCGGCGCAGCCCGTAGGCGTAGACCGTCTTCAGCAGCGCCGAATCCCGCTGCGCGGCCAGCGCCCCCTTCCGCCGACGGGCCCGGATCTCCTCCACCCGCCCATCAGCGGCGTCGAACAACGCCTGCACCTCGTCATAGGTCAGCGGACGCCGACCCGGCCGCCCCTCGTACTCGCCGACGTGCGCGATCGTGTTCCACTCGTGCAGCACCTGCGTCGGCGCCACTCCGAACCGCTCCACGCACGCCGCCGGCCACCCGTAGCGCGCGTCGGTCACGTAGTCGCAGAACATCCGCAGCACGTTCTGGTAGTTCCGGGCAGTCGACACCGCGATCGGCCGCGTCCCCGACCGCATGTCGCCGAAGAACGCCTCCACCTCGCCGGGCAGCCACTGCCACGGGTACTCGTTCGAAAACGCCGCGAACCTCCGCACGAGATCCACACGTCCATCAACCGTCTGCGCCTTCAGAAACCGCGTCCGCTGCTGGACAGCCCACCCCTCCAGCATCGCCTCGAACACCGCCGACGCCGGATCCAGATGAGCCACCCCGGCAACGAGGACGAGATGCGCCGCTCCCGGCAGGTTGACAGGCCGATCCACGACGTTGCATCTAGCCCAACATCGTTGTATGTGCCAAGTCGCCACGCCCGCTCGAACTCGACAGCGTCGATATCGCAGGATCGATACATGCATGCCAGCCGAAGCGCGGGACATCTCCCTCGATGCGCCGTGCTCGAGGTCGGCCTGGCGCGGTAGGGATCGCTGGTCAGTGTGGCCAGACCACGGACGTGACAATTGCGGTGCCGCCAAGCAGCGCGAGTGCCATGGCGAGCTGCAAGCAGCGGTGCTTCGTCCAGTTGCGGCGTGACTGCTCGACGAGCTGCCGGCCAAGCTGGCGAAGTTCGTCCTCGACGGTGAGCCGGCGCAGACGATCGGCCAACGCCTCTGACTCCCAGTGCCGCAGATGGCCGAAGTAAATAAGATGGTCCCGATAGCCCTGGCGGTGTTCGCACGTCCGTCCGAGCAGCGGAACGACCGCAGCACCGGCCACGAAGACTGAGACCATGGAAAATCCGATGCCGGTGTCTGCGAACACATGTCGCCATCCCGTGAGCTGGCCGAGTAGGCGGTCGTGAGAATGGGCGGCGATGACCGCCGCCAGGAACGCAGTCTCCAATGCGAAGAAGATCGCAGCCTTGGTATCGACCTTCGCGGTCCATGCCTCCTGCGCGCCATGGACCCTCCAGGCGAAGTCGGTGGAGCGACTGTCGCGCCGAGCGATGCCCTCTGGGGCTCTCTGCGTCCGATCGGGGCTACGACGCCACAGCATGGAGTTCCCTGAGGGCGGCGACGAACTCCTCACAAGCGGCTTGATGGCGATGGACGGCGTCTCGCATCGCCAGGACCCAGGCACGGTGACAGCGTCTATATAGGCGGCCGGACCGGCAGGGGCATAGGCTGGCAGGCCCGACCAGGGGCTTACCAATGATCATCTGCGTCAAACGCTGCAGCTGATCGGGAGTCAAGTCACGGACCTGTTCCCGAACCCACTGTCGGTGGCCACCAAGTCCGTGGTTCCACTGCTCTCCCGGCCAATATGGATGCAGGTTGCGGCGTCGACGATCGTCGAACATCAACTGGAGCACGATGAACTCGCGCACCCGGCCTAGGTGGCGTTGCATCCCGTCTCGCCGGCCGAAGTCATTGGGATCGGTTTCCGGCAACCACAGACAGAGGTGACCGTCCTCCTGCCGGATGTGCCGATCCTCGTGCGGCTCGAACTGCCCCGCCGGATCATATGTGTCCGGGGAGACGAACGGGTTGAGCCTTCCATCGCGCCGACGGTAACGGATCTCGATCTGAAACTTGCGAGTTCTGCCCGCACCGATCGGCACGTCGATGCTGCCGGCGATGGACGCCCGCTCCGCCTGCGCGTCGATCGTCAGGGTCAGGGCAGGTTCGTGTTCAGCGATCCAGCAGCGGTGCACTTCGAGGCGCTGCCGAACGTGAGCGTTCACGTTAGTCCAGCCAAGGCCGCAGCGGTGGATCGTCCGGATTCCCCTCCCGTCGGGATCTGATCAGCGCCGTGCCGACTGCTGCTGCTGCTGATCCGACGATCGCGGCCTTAAGAAGGCCCTTGGCGACGCTTGAAGACTCGGAGGCCTCAAGCCGCTCGAACTCGTCCAGTGTGAGGTCTTTCGCGACGTAGGCGCGGGGGGCGCCGTCCCACACGAACACCCCCTGTAGCCATGCTGGAAGGCGATCACGTAGCTCACGATCGATGCCGATCTGGCCCCCATCAAGGGCCTGCTGAATGCGCGCAGCCTCCGCGGTGGACCGTCCCAGCGACACGACATCACGATCGCCGTGCTGCCCGAGCTTCGATACGAGGACCCTCCCGGCAGCGAGCCCAATCGCAATCGGCCTCGCCGCCTCGCCGATCACCTCAGGCAGAACATGGGTTGTTACCGAGTTCAGCGCCGCAGCGATCCGGACAGCCGTCAGTGCGACCTGTTCGGCGTCGTCGAGCGGCAGGTAGGCCAAGGCTTGCATGCGGTCGCCCTGGTATTGAATCCGTAGGGCTTCGTAGTCGTCCACCGCCGTGTTCCGCATCTCGGAGCGGATCACGTGATAGGCCCGCACCGCTTCCGGCAGCGTGCCGGCAGCGTCGGCCTCCGCGACGTACGCCGTGAACCCATCTACGTCGGCGAAGATCGACACTGCGTGGACCCGCTTGCTGTTGGAGAACCCGAGCGTGCCCTTGTCAATCTTCGACGAAGCATCGTGCACCGTCGCTGCCCCCGCTGGGCATGCACTCACGGCCTCGACCAGTCGATCACGGCTGTTCTCACGACTCCAACCGTAGCCGTAGAGGGCGACCAACTCTTCCAGTTGCTTCGCGGTCGGCGTGAAGCTGTATACGTCCTCCTGCCCAGTTGAGAAGACCTCGTCAGCCACGTCTGCTGGCAGGAGGTCGGCAACCTCCGCAGTCAGCCTCAGGCCGTTCCCTGCGATGATCTTAGCCGCAACGTTGGCGGGATTTCCGAGGAACAGCAGCTCTCGGTCACCGGCCACACCGTCCTTCGTAACCAGAGCATCACCGAAGTCGACTCCGCCAGCCGCGCTCCACGCTTCGTCGGTGTCCAGCTCGAGCACATCGTTGAACACCGGCACCGTTGCCCGTACCGCCGCCGCCAACAGAACGGCCTTGACTACCGTCACATGGTCGTCACCCACAGGTCTGTATGACAAGGCGTGGAGTTTCGGACCCTGGAAGTGGACCTTTGTCGCATTGAAATCGCCCTCGACGATCTTGGTCACCTCGCGGGCCCACAGGTGCATTCGGCGAAGCATCTCCTCATTCGGCTCGCCGTCTCCCAACAGAGACCGAAACTGTGGGATATCCACGTATACGTGCGCGGCTCGGATCCGTCTCGGGTTCTTCAGCATCGTGCGCTCCAGATCGGTCTCGCGCACGATGTCACCAACCACGAGACCCTCGGTCACGTCGTACTTCTTCTTTGCACGCTCCAGGGAACAACCCTCGTTCCAACCCACTGGAACCTCCCGCACCGTTGTCGACCATCGCCTAGCCCTGACGCTCACCACACCACGGCCCCAGGCCAGCGCGGCCAGCCACTCAACAAAGCCAGGCTTGACCCGCTTCGCTGTCAACACTCGATCGCTGTCACGACAGGATGTTGCATCGAGTGCAATAGTGCTTGTTTTCAGCTGCAGCCGGAGGTGCTGCCGCAGCCTTCGCAGACGTAGCAGGATCCGGCGGGGCGCATCTTCGTGCCGCAGGTGAAGCAGAGCGGCGCGTCGGCGGACGTGCCCTGTTGCAACTCCACGAGCTCAGTGGACGAGCCGACCGCCGGCGGGGCCGGCTTGGCGCCGGGCGCGTCGGCAGGGGGCTGCTCGGCGCCGGCGCGCTGCGTGGTCGGCTTCGGCCTCTCCACCGGAGCGGACGAACGCATCGCCTCGACCTCCGCCTCCATCTCGTCAGAGGAGTCGCCGGAGTCGTTGCCATAGGATCCGGCGACCACGGCGGACCGCTCCTCGGCGGTGTAGATGCCGAGCTCGGCGCGCTTCTCGTAGGGCAGGTAGTCCAGCGCCAGCCGGCGGAACAGGTAGTCCATCACCGACGAGGCCAGCCTGATGTCCGGGTCGTCGGTCATGCCGGCCGGGTCGAACCGCATGTTGACGAACTTCGAGACATACGTCTCCAGCGGCACCCCGTACTGCAGCGCGATGGAGATGGCGATCGAGAACGCGTCCATCACTCCGGCCAGCGTGGACCCCTGCTTCGACATCTTCACGAACAGCTCGCCGAGGCCGTTGTCCGGATAGGACGACGAGGTGGCGTACCCCTCGGCTCCGCCGACCGAGAACGACACCGTCTGCGACGGGCGCTTCTTCGGCAGCCGCTTGCGGGTCGGCCGATACTCGACGACCGGCTTCTCCGCCGCCTTCTGCTCCTTGCCGCCGGAGAGCGGCTGACCGACCTTGCAGTTGTCCCGGTAGATCGCCAGCGCCTTCAGCCCGAGCTTCCACCCCTCGAAGTAGATCCGCTCGATCTCCTCGACCGTGGTGGTTTCGGGTACGTTGACCGTTTTCGAGATCGCCCCGGACAGAAATGGCTGAGCGGCCGCCATCATCCGGACGTGGCCCATCGGCGAGATCGACCGCTTGCCCACGGCGCAGTCGAATACCTCGTAGTGCTCGTCGTGGAGGCCCGGTGCGCCGACGACGTGACCGTGCTCGGAGATGAACTCGACGACCGCCTCGACCTGCTCCTCCTGGTACCCCGAGGAACGAAGCGCCCGCGGCACGGTCTGGTTGACGACCTGCATGGAGCCGCCACCGACCAGCTTCTTGAACTTCACCAGCGAGAAGTCGGGCTCTATTCCGGTGGTGTCGCAATCCATCATGAAGCCTATGGTGCCGGTGGGTGCGAGTAGGCTGGCCTGGGCATTTCGCCAACCGTTCTCCGCGCCTATCCGGAGGCATTCCTGCCATTCCCGGGTGGCGATCCGGAGAATGCTGGCGTCCTCCGCACCCACCGGACGCACCGCGTCGTTCGCCGCGGCGTGCTTGCGCATGACCCGCTGGTGAGCCGAAGCATTGCGAGGGTAGCCGTCGTACGGGCCGACGACGCCGGCCAGCTCGGCCGAGCGCCGGTACGCCGCGCCGGTCATCAACGACGTGATCGCCGCGGCCAGGGCCCGGCCGCCGTCCGAGTCGTACGCGTGGCCGGTCGCCATCAGCAGCGCGCCGAGGTTCGCATAACCGATACCGAGCTGCCGGTACGCCTGGGTGATCTCGGTGATCTTCTCCGTCGGGAAGTCGGCGAAGCAGATCGAGATGTCCATCGCCGTGATCACGAACTCGACCGCCTTGACGAACCGCTCCGCGTCGAATGTGCCGTTCTCCCGGAGAAACTTCAGGAGGTTGAGCGAGGCGAGATTGCACGACGAATTGTCCAGCGACATGTATTCCGAGCAGTTCGCCACCACCACACCACTGACGATGTAGGAGTGGTTGCGCGGCTCGGTGAGGTTGTATGTCGTCTCGAACCCGCGGGATGCGCTCGTGACCAGCCGGACGGTCTCGTCTACTCGGTAGAACGAATGCGCGGCGAGCAACGCATCGAGCGCCACTGCCTTCTCGGCATGGTCGAACCCGATCATCGCCCGGTATCCGGCGAGGTGCCGGCCGCTGATCCGCAGGTCGTATGACGGCCCGTCGCAGCCGTAGGTGACCGCGGTGTCGTCCCGCCTGACATACGAGAACGACTCGGACTCGACGCCGGTGCGATAGATCCTCGCGGCGATCCCGAGGCCGGCCAGCAGCTCCTGGACGCCGAGCAGCAACTCCTCCGAACGGCTGCCCAGACCGACGTACCGGGTGCCCTTGGCCACCTGGTTGACTACGCACCCGTCCGCATCGAAGAGGCCGCGCAGGAAGGCGCGCAGGGCATCCTCGGGCGCCTCGTAGACGGCCGCCGGGACGACCTTTTCACTCGACCGGCGCGGGCTGACACCCAGACTGGCCAGCAACGCCCGCAACCGGCCTTGCATCGCTCGCAGCTGCCGGGCACCGTTCGCCTGCACGCTTGGCGTACGTGGCTGTCCGGTGATGCGGGTCAGCAGGGCGTCGTGGCGGGGCAACACGCGCAACTGCTCCCACCGTCCACCGTAGACGGTGACGGCCGCCTGGTCGGTCAAGCAGCCATCGCCCACCAGCCAGCCGAGGTAGTGAGCGAGCTCGGCGTCCCACTTCTCGGGCACCTCGGCGAGCTCCGTTCCACGGCCTGTCCGCGCGGCAGTGACAGCCGCCACCGGCAGCTCTTCGCTCGCCAGTGGACGCGGCGCGTGGTGGAAGGAACGCACCACACGGTCGTCCGGGCGCAACCCGTCGGCCTGCACCCAACCCCGGTTCTCCGTCCACAGCCGGTGGTTAGGTGTGCAGCGCAGCCGCGAGCCGTCCGAGAAGCGCAGCTCCAGGATCTCGTTCGTCCCGGTGACCATATACCGGACCGGGGTCGTCGCCACAACGCGCGCTGCCGGATCGTCGGTCGAGGTGATGTCGTTGGTGTGGACGCCGAACGACTCCCCCGCTGCGGCGCGTGCAACCAGGTCTCCGATGCGGATGAGACCCTTGTCCGTAACGACCCGCTGGTCGGCTGGGAAGCAGGGATTACTCGCCGTGATTCGGCCGGTCTCCGGGTTGGTGTGCCAGTCGTTGATGGTGTCGTCGTACTGGATACCGGGGTCTGCGCATTCCCAGGCAGCCTGGGCCATCTTCCGGAACAGCGTGGCGGCGTCGACCGTGTCGATGACCTCGTGGGTGAGGCGGGCCCGCAGGCCGAAGTCCTTGCGTTCCTCGACGGCCCGCATGAACTCGTCGGTCACCCGCACCGAGTTGTTCGCGTTCTGGTACTGGACGCTGGTGATGTCCCGGCCGCCGAGGTCCATGTCGAAGCCGGCGTCGCGGAGAGCGCGGATCTTCTCCTCCTCGCGTGCCTTGGTCTCGATGAACTCCTCGACGTCCGGGTGATCGACGTCGAGCACCACCATCTTCGCCGCCCGACGGGTCGCCCCACCCGACTTGATGGTGCCGGCGCTGGCGTCGGCCCCGCGCATGAAGCTGACCGGGCCGGACGCGGTGCCGCCGGAGGACAGCAGCTCCTTCGACGACCGGATCCGGGACAGGTTGAGCCCCGCACCGGAACCGCCCTTGAAGATGAGCCCCTCCTCCCGGTACCAGTTCAGGATCGAGTCCATCGTGTCGTCCACCGACAGGATGAAGCACGCCGAGACCTGCTGCGGGGCGGTGGTGCCGACGTTGAACCAGACCGGGGAGTTGAAGGCGAAGACCTGATGCAGCAGCATCCAGGTGAGCTCGTGGTCGAAGATCTCGGCGTCGGCCGCGGTGGCGAAGTAGCCGTGCCGTTCGCCGGCGGCACGGTAGGCGTGCACCACGCGGTCGATCAGCTGGCGCAGGCTCCACTCTCGGGCCGGCGTGCCGACCGCGCCGCGGAAGTACTTCGTGGTGACGATGTTGGCCGCGTTCGCGCTCCAGAACTCGGGGAACTCGACGCCGCGCTGCTCGAAGTTCACCGAGCCGTCCCGCCAGTTCGTCAGGACGACGTCGCGACGCTCCCAGCGCACCTCGTCGTAGGGGTGAACGCCCTCGGTCGTGTACACGCGCTCGAGCTGCAAGCCCGGCCCGCGGTGTGTCGGAGTCGTGCCTCCACCCGGCTGGGCGCCGACGGTCTCCGTCATGACCTCGTCCCCTTCGTCCCTCGTCATGTTTCCTGCCGTCCTCGTCGCGGGCGTCGATCGGGTGCCACGGCCGGTGCCGGACCGGCGGCGGCTCCGCAAGGTCACCTGGGCTGCAACTGCCGGTCGGCCCGGCTGCTTGGCTCGGCCCGACTGCTTGGCTCGGCCCGACTGCTTGGCTCGGCCTGGCTGCTTGGCTCGGCCTTGGCCGGCTCCTGCCGCGGCGGCCTGCCGACCGGCGGCTCTCGGCCGGCTCGGCGGTCGCCGTTCGTCGCGCGCCGGAGCGCCTGGATCTCGGCCTCGAAGTCCTCGATGGACTCGAAGGACCGATAGACACTGGCGAACCGCAGGTAGGCCACCTCGTCCAGCTCGCGCAGCGGCCCCAGGATGGCCAGGCCGACCTCGTTGCTCGGGATCTCGGCGCAGCCGGTGGCCCGTACCGCGTCCTCGACCCGCTGGGCCAACAGGGCCAAGGCGTCCTCGTCGACCGGGCGGCCCTGGCAGGCCCGGCGCACGCCGATGATCACCTTGGCCCGGCTGAACGGCTCGGTGACCCCGCTGCGCTTGATCACCGCGAGGGTAGCCTCCTCCACCGTGGTGAACCGGCGTCCGCAGGCTTGGCAGGAACGCCGACGGCGGATCACCTGGCCCTCGTCCACCTCGCGGGAGTCGACGACTCGAGAGTCGGCGTGCCGACAGTACGGACAACGCATGCCCGGCCTCCTCCTTGATCACCGACGCCCCGAGCGGCCGTCCTGTGGATCGGGCTGGGGATTCAGCGCACCTCACCTGTGGGTGACCTGTGGAGAACGAACCCCAACCTGTGGATGACTTACAGGGGTGTAACTACTAGATGTAGGGGTCCGACGGTAGATCTCGATCCGCCCTCGCGCAAGTTGCGAGACCTGGCGTGTCGCCTGCGCCGAGCAGTCACGGTCCCCGCAGCCGCAGCTGCTGACCCGCCCGGACGTCCGCCGACGGCAGCGCGTTGAGCCGGCGCAGCTCGGCGACGACATCCCGTGGGTCGCGCTGCGGGGCGAACCGACGGGCGATCTCCCAGAGCGTGTCGCCGGGCTTGACGACGACGACCGCGGGCGCCGACGCCGGCAGCGCCGGCACCGGGCGGCCGTGCCGCACGGCCATGGTCGCGGCCGTGACGGCCACAGCCAGCCCGAGCAGTACGGCGGCGAGCCCTAGCACGGCGCGGCCGAGCCGGGTGAGCCGGACCGGCGTCGGCACCGTAGCGGTGGTCTGCCGTGCGGGCGCGGTGGCCAGCCGGACCGGCGTCGGCACCGTAGCGGTGGTCTGCCGGGCGGGCGCGGTGGCCAGCCGGACCGGCGTCGGCACCGTAGCGGTGGTCTGCCGGGCGGGCGCGGCGGCCAGCCGGACCGGCGTCGACACCGTAGCGGTGGTCTGCCGTGCGGGCGCGGTGGCTTGCCGTGCCGGCGCGGTGGCGATGGCCGGGGGCCGGGGTGGCGGTCCGAGCAGAAGCCGCGGCTCCTGGGCACCGCGCGCGAGCAGACGCTCGCCCACCTCGGGCCGACCGGGGGCGGGCGCCGCGCCGACGTGGGCCACAGACTCACCATGGCCATTCCGGCGTCCTGGCTGACGGGGGCAGCCGGGGGCCGCGGAGACACGGCGGCTGGTGTGGCGCTTGGGGCGACGCTGAGGGAGGCTGCTGCTGGCGGTTCGCTCCGGCGCGGCATGGTCGGGGCCTGCCGCGGGCTGTGTGGAGGTCGACGACGACCCGCCGGGCCGGCGAGCCGTCGGCACCCACGCGGCGCCGCCGCCCCGGCCGGCCGGCGAGCCAGATCGAGGCTGGCGAGCCTGGACCAGGATCGACGTCGCGCCGTTCAGGTGGCGGATGGCGGTGGGCGGCGGCAGCTCCGGTGCGAGGGACATCTCGACCTCCTCCTCGAACGCCCGTTCGATCGAACTTCTGTGCGATGTCTATCAGGAGGGTCTGACGAAAACGAGGCGACGCGGCGTGTCGTTCGAACAGATGTTTGGAATATGTCGGTACTCGGCGCTAGCGTCCCGATCAGAGCGGCCAACGAAGGAGGAGTCGTGGCGGCAGGGTCGAGCGGCAAACGGCGTGGGGAGACTGGAGCGCGGCGGGCTGGTGCGCCGGACGGTGTCGGCACCGGGGCGCGGCGGGGGCGCAGCCGTGCCGCATCCGAGCCGGCCGGGGAGCCGCAGCCGCCGCCGGTGCGTGACTTCCCGGATGGCCTGCCGGACGCCTCTGGCTTGACTTCGCGGCAGCAGCGGATCCTCGACATGATCCGGGAGTCCGTGCAGCGCCGCGGATACCCGCCGAGCGTCCGGGAGATCGGCCAGGCGGTCGGGTTGACCTCCACCTCCAGCGTCGCGCACCAGCTGGCCATGCTGGAGCGGAAGGGCTTCCTCCGACGCGATCCCAACCGTCCGCGGGCCGTCGACGTCCGCGCGGCGCCGCAGGCGCCGGCCGAGCCGGCAGCCGTCGGCGGCGAGGACGAGGCGCCGGATCGGTTCGCCCGCCCGACCCCGACGTACGTGCCGGTGGTCGGCCGGATCGCAGCCGGTGGTCCGGTGCTCGCCGAGGAGTACGTGGAGGACGTCTTCCCGCTGCCTCGCGAGCTGGTCGGGGAGGGGACGCTGTTCCTGCTCCGGGTCACCGGCGACTCGATGGTGGAGGCGGCGATCGCGGACGGCGACTGGGTGGTCGTTCGCCAGCAGCCGGTCGCCGAGAACGGTGACATCGTGGCCGCGATGATCGAGGGCGAGGCGACCGTCAAGACCTACCGCCGCCGAGAGGGCCACGTCTGGTTGCTCCCGCACAACCCCGCCTACGCGCCGATCCCGGGCGACGACGCGACGATCCTCGGCCGAGTGGTCACCGTACTGCGCAAGATCTGAACGCCGCTGAGGACCCGGGGCCGCTGAGAACCGGGGGCCGCTGAGAACCGGGGGCCGCTGAGAACCGGGGGCCGCCGAGGACCGGGGCCCGCCGAGCGGCGCGTGGGGCGAGCGGCGCGTGGGGCGAGCGGCGCGTGCGTCGAGCGGCGCGGCGCGGCGCGTCCGTGGCGCCGGCGATGGGGCGCGCGAGGTCCACGTCGCGCGCGTTGGCGCCGAAGGCTCGCGGCCGGGCTAGCGAGCTGTCAGCGGTTCGTCCGGGTCCACGGCCGCAACCCGATGCGCGGCCGGGCGGCCCGGTTGCGTCGCGCTTCGACGGTGCGCACCAAGCGGTGTCCAATCGCGACGGCCGACACGCCGGCTATGATGACCAACCAGATCGGCGCGCCCAGGTCGAGCACCGTGATGATGACGAATCCGGTCCACAGGGCGACCAGGGTGAAACTGATGTCCCGCAGGTAACGCAGGTGCCAGCCGGAGCCGAGCCGGCGCAGCTCGGCACGCGCTTGGACGCCGCGCAAGATCATGTACAGGGCGAGGACGAACAGGGCGATGTCCATGACCTGTTCCCCGGCGCGCTTGTCGCTCCACTCCGCGGCCACCGCGCCGACTAGGAACACGGTGAGCCCCACGAGCCCGGCCAGGTAGGCCACTAGGACAACGCCGAGCCGATCGTCCTCGAGTCGAGCCAGCCAGGCGTACCCGCCGGCGCCGAGCGCGAGCAGGGCCGCGACGGCGTGCAGGACGATCATCGTGAGGTGCAGCACTGCCGGCCTCCTCGTGCGCCGGATGTCACGGTCGTCGGCTACCCCGGGCCGCTCCCGTTCAAACGGAGCGGGACGCCGGACAGCGCCGTGACAGGCCAGGAATGTCCACAGCGGACAGAGCCGGCCGGCCGGCAGCAAGGAGTGGCTCAGCGCCGGATCGCGGTCAGCGCCTTGCCGCCGAGCCACACCAGGCCGGCGGCGAGCAGCGCGGCCACCGCGGCATTGCCGAGGTTGGACGAGCCATCGCCGGGCGGGTCGCTGGCCCGGGCACTGGGCGCCGGCGTCGTCGACCCCGGTCGGCTCGTCGGCGGGTCGGCGTCCAGCGGCACCGCGTGCACCGGAGCCGGCAGGCCCTCGGTGCTGGTGAGCAGCGAGCGGCCGTCCGCGGCGAACGCGATCGCCTCGCCCTGCCGGGTCGCCGGCAGCGGGATGCGTTTCGGCTGGCCGGTCTTCAAGGCGGCGGCCACGTCGCCGTCCGGCACCGACCACAGGTAGGCATCGGTGTAGGTGCGCAGCGCCAGCCGGGTGCCGTCCGGCGACACGGCGCCGCCGGTGACCAGCACTTGGGAGGCCGTCCCCACCGGACCGCCGGGCGTGCTGGTCGGCCCGAACCGGAGCGTCGTGACCAGACGCAGCGGCGTCGGCCGGTCGCTGCTCGGCGTTCGCGTCGGCGTGTAGACGCCGGCCGCCAGCGGCTCCTTGGTGACCAGGTACGGCCGGCTGCGCCGGTCCAGCAGGAGCGCTTCGGCGTCGTGCGGCCCGTCCGGGTAGCTGAACCGGAACAGGCTCGCCTCACCGCCCTCGGTGAGGAGCTCGACAGCGACGGTGCGGCGAGCTGCCTCGTTGTCTCCGATGTCGGCGAGCCAGAGGGTGCCGTCCGGGCTGCGGGCGAGGTCCTCGACGTCGTACGGGTTGAGCCGGTTCTCGATCACCCGGCGAACCCGGCAGGCCCGATCCAGTACGAAGACCTGCAGCCGGTCGCCCCCGTCGTTCACGGTGTAGAGAGAGTCGCCGGCCACCGCGAGCCCGCTGGACTCCCGGATCCGCGGATCGGTGATCCGGCACAGCACCCGCGGGTCAGCAGCCGGCTGGGTCAGCCGGGGCGCCGCCGCCGGTGGCTCGGATGCTGTTGCCGGCCCGAGGCCGGGCGGGAACGCGAACGCGACGGCGAGCGCCGCCACGGCCCGCACCGCCGTCCCGCTCACCGGGCCAGTGTCGCAGCGTGACCCTGTCGATCCAGTGCAGGACGCGCAGAAGGAGAACGCCCACCGCGAGCCCGGCGACCAGGTCGCTCAGCCAGTGGTAGTCGAGCACCAGCATCGCCGCGCAGACCAGCAGCGGCACCGCCCAGCCGAGCACGGCCAGCGCCCGGCCCAGCCAGGCGGGCACCCGGTAGTCGGCGGCGAGCCAGGCGGCCAGCCCCCAGCCGAGCACCGCGGTGGGCACGTGGCCGGACGGGTACGAACGGCCGACCGGCGAGTGCAGCGCGTCGTGCACCGGCGGCATCCGACCGACCCCGACCTTCCCCGCGTACACCACCGCGGCCAGCAGGCACACCGTCGCACCGAGCAGGAACACCGGGCGCCAGCTACCCCGCCGCCAGGCCAGCCCGGCGACGAACGGCACCAGCACCGCGAAGACCGGCGGCCACGCCCCCAGCTCGGCCACCGCGTACGCGACGGGCTTCACCCAGAACGACGGCTGCGGCCAGTCGGCGGCGCGCACTCCGGTGCGCCGGAGCTGGTCGGACACCGTGTGGTCGAGGCGAGTCCACGGCCCGCCGCGCAGCACGTCCACGGTCACCCAGACGAGCAGGGCCGCCGCAAACCCGACCAGCACAGGGCCCGGCCCGCCCGGGCCGGGACGCCGCACTCGCCGGGGCAGGCCGACCTTCACCGACCGCTGTGACACCAGGTCACGTGCTGCACGCCGCACTTGGTCCCCCCGCGGGGCTGCGTGGCTCGTCCGGCAGCACCGGCCGGTCAGGCGCCGGCTACCGCGTACCGGGACAGCATGCCAGCCAGGTCGGCGCCGACCCGCGCATCCAGCAGGGTGCCCTGCGCGGTGTGCTCCTGGGTGACCACCTCGCCGGTCTCGTGCACCCGGGACACCAGGTCGCCGCGGTCGTACGGGACCAGCACCCGGACCTCGACGCTCGGCCGTGGCAGCCGATGCTCGATCGCCGCGAGCAGATGGTCGAGCCCCGCGCCGGTGCGGGCGGACACGAACACAGCGTCCGGAGCCACCCGACACAGCCGGCTGAGCACCTCGGGCGTGGCCGCGTCGACCTTGTTCAGCACCAGCAGCTCCGGCACGCCCAGCGCGTCGATCTCGCCGAACACCTCGCGGACCGCCTCGATCTGCCCCTCGGGGTCGGCGTCCGACGCGTCCACCACGTGCAGGATCAGGTCGGCGTCGGTGACTTCCTCGAGCGTCGACCGGAACGCCTCGACGAGTTGGTGCGGCAGGTGCCGGACGAAGCCGACCGTGTCGGCAACGGTGAGTTCCCGGCCCTCGGCGGTCCGGCTGCGCCGGATGGTCGGGTCCAGGGTGGCGAACAGCGCGTCCTCGACCAGCACGCCGGCTCCGGTCAGCCGGTTGAGCAGGGACGACTTGCCGGCGTTGGTGTAGCCGGCGAGCACCACCGACGGGGTCTCGTGCCGGGCCCGCTCCTGCCGCTGGGTCCGGCGGGCGCCGGCCATCGCGGCGATCTCCCGGCGCAGCCGGGCCATCCGGGCGCGCACCCGGCGGCGGTCGGTCTCGATCTTCGTCTCGCCCGGTCCGCGGGTGCCGATCCCCGCGCCGCCGGCGACCCGGCCGCCGGCCTGCCGGGACAGCGACTCGCCCCAGCCGCGCAGCCGAGGCAGGAAGTACTGCAGCTGGGCAAGCTCGACCTGCGCCTTGCCCTCCCGGCTGCGGGCATGCTGGGCGAATATGTCCAGGATCAGCGCGGTCCGGTCGATAACCTTGACCTTGACCACGTCCTCCAGCTGGCGCAGCTGGCCGGGGGTCAGCTCGCCGTCGCAGATGACGGTGTCGGCGCCGGTGGCGACCACGATCTGGGCCAGCTCCTTGGCCTTGCCGGAGCCGAGGTAGGTCGCCGGGTCTGGCCGGTCCCGCCGCTGCATCAGCCCTTCGAGCACCTGCGAGCCGGCGGTCTCGGCCAGCCGAGCCAGCTCGACCAGCGAGTTCTCGGCGTCGACCAGCGTCCCGTCGGTCCACACGCCGACCAGCACCACGCGCTCCAGCCGCAGCTGCCGGTACTCGACCTCGGTGACGTCGGTGAGCTCGGTGGCCAGACCGGGCACCCGGCGCAGGCCCTGTCGCTGGTCCAGGTCGTACGACGGCTCCTCGTACGAGGGCTCCGCGACCCGATCGGGCCGGCTGTCGAGCGCGGTGTCAGTCAGTGGATCAGTCATCGTCCTCCGATGGTGTCACGAGTGGCCCGGGCCGGGCACCGGAGTTTCCGTACGGGCGCGGGTCCGGGTGCGCGGCGAAGAGCAGCCCCCACGGCTGCCCGGCCGGGTCGGGTGGGCGTGCGACGTACTCGTCGAACAGCGCCTTGAGCCGCTGGGCGAGCTCCTCGAGATCCTGGTCGGTCAGCCGCAGGCCGAGCCGGGTCCAGTACCTCACGTTCTCCACTCCGACGGACTGCACATCGGCCAGGAACGCCTCGAACATCGCTGCCGTGCCGGCCCTCCGCGCCTTCTCGTCAACGATGTCGAGCACCCAGGACTTCCCGGTGGCCCGGTACGGCCGCTCCCGGGAGCCTCGGACGCCGCGCCGGACCGGCTCGGGGACCAGAAAACCGGTGTCCACCAGCCGGCGCACGTGGTAAAGCACGCTTGCCGGGTCCCTGCCGAGCCGGGCGGCGATCTCCTTGTTGGTCAACGCGCCGTCGAGGCACAGCCGGAGGATGCGCAGCCGGATGGCCGAGGCCATCGCCCTGGCCTCCTCCTCGGTTGCCGCCCGGCGTGGACTGGTCAGGCCCGCGACCGGCTCGCTGGTCACGCCGACAGGGTATCCGCCGGCGCCAGGAAAGTGATTGACATTTCTCAATCAGTGGAGGGAGGCTCTGAACCGTGACGGTCGAGGCCTCCACCACCGCGCCGGCCAGCCTCTGGCGCCACCGCGACTTCCTCCGGCTGTGGGCCGGGGACACGATCAGCCAGCTCGGCACCCAGGTGACGCTGCTCGCGGTTCCGCTGCTGGCGATCAAGGTGCTGCACGCCACGCCCTTCCAGGTGGGCCTGCTGACCACCTGCGAGACCGCCGCGTTCCTGCTGATCGGCCTTCCGTCCGGAGCGTGGGTTGATCGGATGCGCCGGCGGAACGTGCTGATCGTCAACGACCTCGTCCGGGCCGTCGTGCTCGGCTCGCTGCCGCTGGCCGCCTGGCTGGACATGCTGTCGCTGCCCCAGGTGTACGCGGTGGTCCTGCTGGTCGGCGTCTGTACGGTCTTCTTCGACGTCGCCTACCAGTCGTACCTGCCGCACCTGGTCGGCCGCGAGCACCTGGTCGAGGGGAACGCGAAGCTGCAGGGCAGCCAGTCGGTGTCGCAGGTGGCCGGCCCGAGCGTGGGCGGCTTCCTGGTACAGGCGCTGACCGCGCCGTACGCGATCCTGCTGGACGCGGCGTCCTACCTGTGGTCGGCCAGCTGGATCATCGCCATCCGCAAGCGCGAGCCCCGGCCGGAACGCGGCGCCGAGCGGCACCTCGTCGCGGAGATGAAGGAGGGGCTGACGTTCGTCCTGCGGCACCGGCTGCTGCGGGCGATCACCGCCTGCACCGGCAGCTCGAACCTGGCCACGAGCGCCGCAATGGTGGCGCTGATCTCGCTGCTGGCCAGCCCGCGGCAGCTGAACCTGTCAGCGGGGACGATCGGGGTGCTGTTCACGGTCGGTTCGGCCGGCGGGGTGCTCGGCGCGGTGCTGGCCCGCCGGTTCGCCCAGTGGGTCGGGCAGGGCCAGGCGATCTGGATCAGCGGCGGGCTCTGGGCGCCCACCGCGTTCGTCGCGCCCTTCGTGCAGCATGGCTGGACTCTCGGGCTGCTGGCGGTTGCCCAGCTCGTCGGGTCGGTGGGCATCGTCATCTACAACATCACCCAGGTGTCGTTCCGGCAGGGGTTGTGCCCGGAGCGGCTGCTGGGGCGGATGAACGCGACGATCCGGTTCCTGGTGTGGGGGACGATGCCGCTGGGCGGGCTGATCGGTGGCGCGCTCGGCAGTTGGATCGGGCTGCGCCCGACGCTGCTCGTGACCGCGGTCGCCGGTGTCCTGGCGGTGCTGCCGGTCTACCTCTCCCCGCTGCGCACCATGCGTGAGCTGCCGCAGACGTACGAGGAGGAGAACGCGCCCACCGGTCCGTCCGGGGGGTGAGAGCGGTACGGTCCCAGTTCGCCTGACACCTCAGAATCGGGCACGATGGTTTCTGGCTCCGGCCGCCGATGGCGGCCAGAGGTCGGCTCGGTTCGGTCGAGAGGGAGGTCATGCAACCGCCGAACGGTCCGCGGCACGCCCGCGGCGGTCGGCACGGCAGCCACGACCAGGGTGCGCCGCCAGCGGCCGCGGATCGCCCGGACGTGCCGAGCGCCGACCCCGAGGACCGACCGGGCGCGCCGGACTTCGACCCTGAAGTCACCGTCGTCCTGCGCCGGTCGGCGATCGCCCGCTTGAGGGAGTCCGGACCGAGCCGCGGAGCGGTCGGGCACCCGCCCGGCGCGGGACCCACCCACGGCGGGCCGCATCAGGGACGGACCGGCACGGCTGGACACCCACCGGGCGAACCGGGGCCGGGAAGGGCGGCGTCCGGCGGGGCCGCCGGGCAGCCCGCTCCCGGGTGGGGCGGCGCGAGCGGAACGACCCACGGCGAGCCGCCGCCCGAATGGGCGGCCGCCACCGGGCACCCACCGGGCGAACCGCGGTCGGGAAGGGCCGCGTCCGGCGGGGCCACCGGGCGACCGGCGCCCGGGTGGGGCGGCGCGGGCGGAACGACCCACGGCGAGCCGCCGCCCGAATGGGCAGCCGCCACCGGGCACCCACCGGGCGAACCGCGGTCGGGATGGGCGGCGTCCGGCGGGGCCGCCGGGCGACCGGCGCCCGGGTGGGGCGGCGCGAGCGGAACGACGCACGGCGAGCCGCCGCCCGGATGGGCAGCCGCCACCGGGCACCCACCGGGCGAACCGGGGTCGGGATGGGCCGGGTCCGGCGGGGCCGCCGGGCAACCGGCGCCCGGGTCGAGCGCGGCCGGCGGAACGACCCACGGCGAGCGCCCGCGGGGATGGCCTGTCGCCGGCGGAGCTATCCCGGGCGAGCCGCCGCCCGGAGGGGCGGGCGCCGCCGGGCACCGACCGGGGCCGGGGTTGGGATGGGCGGCGGCTGGTGAGCTGGCGCTCAACGACCAGTTGCTTGGCGGACCTCCGTCGCGGTCGGCGGGCGATGCGCCGCGGGTGGGGCGGCAGCTCGGCGGGTCGTCGCGGCAGCGGCGGGCGGCTCGGGGTGGGTGGGTCTCGGCGACGGAGCGGCTCGGTCCGGGGTGGGCGGCGCTGGGTCGGAGGGCTGGGGCGGTCGGCGACTGGCTGGCCGGGATCGGGCGACGCGGGTTGCGGTCCGTGCAGGATCTCGACGAGCGGGTGGGGCAGGATCCGGTACGCCGGGAACGGTCGGCGATGCTGGTCGTCGCCGGGGTCGCTGCGGTGGTCGTGCTCGGCATCATCATCCTGCTGGTCGTGGTCGGAACCGGGGGGCACTCGCCGGCGCCCGCGCATGCTCGGGTGGCCGGGACCGGTGCCAACGCTCGGCCGGCCCCGACGGCGACCGTGCCGGCCACGACGGTCCCGCCCAGCCCGACGGTCCCCGCCGGGGCCGCCCTGCGGCTGCTGGGGAGCGGCAAGTGCCTGGCCGTACCGGACAACACCACCCAGGCCGGGGCGCAGCTGGTGCAGCGACGCTGCGACGGCGAGCAGGGCGAGCAGTTCCACCTGCTGCCGGTCTCCGGGCAGGCCCGCACGTTCACCCTGGTCGACGCGCTGACCGGCCGGTGCGTCGACGTCCAGGGCGGGAGCGGGGACGACGGCGCGCCGGTCATCCAGTGGGACTGCAACGGTCAGCCCAATCAGGAGTTCGCAGTGCGCGACATTCCGGGGCTACCCGGCTATGTCCAGCTGGTCGCGCAACACAGCGGCAAGTGCGTCGACGTTGATCCGTCAACTGAGGACGACGCCACGGTGCGGCAGTCGACGTGCCTCTCCCCGGAGGCTGCGTTGACGACGACCAACCAGAGCTGGCAGCTGCTCGGCTGAGCCCCGTGGGTCAGTCCCGGGTCGCCGGCCAGCCGTCTCGCAGCTCGCCCTCGGCGACCAGTACTGCCGGCCCGGTGAGCAGCACCGGCCCGGCCTCGGTCCAGACGACGGACAGCCGCCCGCCGGGCAGGTCGACGGTCCACGCCTCGGCCCGACCGGACCGGTCACTGTGGATGGTGGCGACCACGGCCGCGCAAACGCCGGTGCCGCACGACCTGGTCTCCCCCACGCCCCGCTCGTGCACCCGCAGTCTGAGCGCCCGGGCACCGGTGCGTACCACGAACTCCACGTTCTGCCCCTGCGGCAGGGCCGGCGCCACCACCGGGGGCCGGGACAGGTCCAGTTCGGCCAGTGAGGCCAGCCCGGCATCCCCGTCGTCCAGCGGCACCACGACGTGCGGGTTGCCCATGCTCACCGCGACCCCGGCGGTCGACCCGACCGCCGGCCGGGCCTCCAGCAGCGTGGGCTCTCCCATGTCGACAGTCACGTCGCCGGCGCGATCCAGCCAGACGGTCTTCGCCCCGTCGCGGGTGGCCACCCGCAGCTCACCTGGGTCGGCCAGCCCGGCGTCCACCAGGTAGCGGGCGCTGACCCGGATACCGTTGCCGCACATTTCGGCGGGTGAGCCGTCGGCGTTGCGGTAGTCCATGAACCACTCGGCCTGCCCGGCCATCGGCACCCCGTCCGGATGGTCGGCGGACGGCACCATCCGCAGCACCCCATCGGCCCCGATGCCGGCGTGCCGGTCGCACAGCGCGCGGACCAGCTCGGGGCGGAGATCGAGCATCGCCTCCGGGTCGGGCAGCAGCAGGAAGTCGTTCTCCGTGCCGTGGCCCTTGACCCAGCGCAGCCCGCCTGTCACCGGTCGAGGGTACGGCCGGCCGCCGCGAGCGCGTCGGCCAGCAGGCCGGGCGAGTCCGCGTCCAGCCACCGCACCCGCGGGTCGCGGCGGAACCAGGACCGCTGACGGCGGACGAACCGCCAGGTCGCCCGCACCGTCTCGACCCTCGCCTCGTCCAACGTGGACAGCCCGGCCAGCGCGCGCAGCATCTGCCGGTAGCCCAGTGCCCGACTCGCCGTCGGCCCGTCCCGCAGGCCAGCGTCGAGCAGCCGGCGGACCTCGTCCACCAGGCCGCGCTGCCACATCCGGTCCACCCGCTCGGCCACCCGCGCGTCCAGGTCGGCCGGCGCCCGGTCCAGGCCGAGCTGCACCGCTCCGTACACCGCGGCATGCGACGGCAGGGCCGCGGCGAACGGGCGGCCGGTGATCTCCACCACCTCCAGCGCCCGGACGATCCGCCGACCGTTGCCAGGCAGGATCTGCCGGGCGGCCAGCGGGTCCACGGTGGACAGTCGCGCGTGCAGGGCCGGCGCCCCGGCGGTGGCCAACTCGGCCTCCAGCCGGGCCCGCAGGTCGGGGTCGGTGCCGGGGAAGTCGAGGTCGTCCAGCACGGCGCGAAGGTAGAGACCCGAGCCGCCGACCAGCACCGGCAGCCGGCCCCGAGCCAGCACGTCGTCGACGGCGGCTCGGGCGAGCCGCTGGTACACCGCGACGCTGGCGGTCTCGGAGACGTCCCAGATGTCCAGCAGGTGGTGCGGGATGCCCCGGCGCTCGGACTGGGACAACTTGGCGGTGCCGACGTCCATGCCCCGGTAGAGCTGCATCGAGTCGGCGTTGACCACCTCTCCGCCGAGCCGCTCGGCGAGCTCGAGGCCGAGCGCGGACTTGCCGGTGGCGGTCGGGCCGACCACGGCGAGCACCGGGCCGGGACGCCCCTCGGTGTCCGTCCCAGTGGTCACGGCAACCACACCGCGACCAGGTACCCCACGCCGTAGGGTGCGTCGTCGTAGAGCAGGTCGGCGTCGAATTGCCGGCCAGCCGCCAGCCACCCGGCCAGGCGCCAGGCCGGCACCCCGGCGGCGAGCAGGTCGGCGCCGAGCGCCGGGTCCAGCGCCCGCAGCCCGGCCGGGTCGCCGGCGCGCAAGACCGCCGCGATGTCGGCGTCGAACTCGGCCGCGCGGGCATCCAGGTAGCCGGGCGCGGCCAGCGAGCGCCGGGCCGATCCGTCCCCCATGACCAGCAGGCCGACGCGGTCCCCGTTCTCGGCCGCGCTCCCGGCGCGGGCAGTGCCGGGCGCGCCGCCCCCGGCGCCGATATCGACCCGGCCACCGGCATCGGCCCGGCCATCCGCGGCGCCGTGGCCACCGGCCTCAACCCGATGGCCGGCGTCGTCCGGTCCGCCGGCACCGGCCCCACGCCGGTCGCCGGCACCGGCATCACCCTGGGCGGCGGCGGCGACCGCGCCGGCCAGGCTGGCCAGCTCGGCGTCGCTGGCCGCGGCCGGCACGCTCACTGCGTGCCGGGGTCCGGCGTACCCGGCCCGAGCCAGCAACCATGCACCGACGGTCAGCGAGAGAGGCATCCACCGCCGGCGCGGCGGGCCATCCGGCGACCCCGGAACTGGTCCGGGCCCGGTGGCCGCGCCGGCCGGCGCCGCGGCGCCGAGCGGGACCGCCAGCGGCACGCCGTACCCGGCGAAGGTGCCGGCATCCGACTCGTCCCACCGCGCCGCCGGCCCGGCGCCGAGGACGACCACCCGGTCCGGGCCGGCGCCGAGAATCCGGCGAACCGCCTGGTCGCAGGCCGCCCGAAGGCGGTCCAGCTGGTCCGCCGCGCCGGCGGCCAGCTCGGGCACGATCACCGGCGGATGCGGCGCGAATGCGGCTGCGACCAGCACGGGCAGCAGGGTAGGACAGTCTCGGCGGGCCCCGTGGCCGGACCGACACCACCAGGGTGCCCGAGAACGGGCAGTTGCTGGGAGAATGCGTGCAGAGCGTGGGCGGCGAGGAGGACAGAGGCAATGACTGCCAGCAGCGAGTGGGGGCGCGTGGCCGCCGACGGCACGGTGTGGGTGCGCACCGCGTCCGGCGAGCGGGCCGTCGGCTCGTGGCACGCCGGCACGCCTGAGGAGGGCCTCGCCCACTACACGCTGCGGTACGAGGATCTGGCCACCGAGGTGCAGCTGCTGGAGGCCCGGCTGCAGTCTGGAGCCGGCGACCCCAAGTCGACCCTGACCCACACCGCCACGCTGCGCGAGTCGCTGCCCACCGCTGCGGTCGTCGGGGACCTGGACAGCCTGGACCGCCGGCTGGACGCGCTCGCCGCAGCCGCACGGGCCAAGCTCGAGGAGGTCTCCGCGGCCCGCGCTGCGGCCAGGGCTGCCGCCACCGCGGCCAAGGAGAAGCTGGTGCTGGAGGCCGAGGAGCTGGCGCAGAGTTCGCAATGGAAGTCGACGGGCGACCGGTTCCGGGCGATCGTCGAGGAGTGGAAGACGATCCGGGGCGTGGACCGGAAGACCGACGAGGCGCTGTGGAAGCGGTTCGCGGCCGCCCGGGACGCCTTCACCCAGCGCCGGGGCACCCACTTCGCGTCCCTGGACGCGCAGCGCTCGCAGGCCCGGACCCGCAAGGAGGCGCTCTGCTCGGAGGCAGAGGAGCTGGCCGAGTCCTCGGAGTGGAACGCCACGGCCGGTCGGCTCAAGGCGCTGATGACGGAGTGGAAGGCCGCCGGCAGGGCGTCCAAGGACGCCGAGGAGCAGCTCTGGACCCGGTTCCGGGCGGCCCAGGACCGGTTCTTCAGCCGGCGCTCGGAGGTGTTCAGCGAGCGGGACGCGAAGCAGCTGGGCAACCAGCGGGCCAAGGAGGCGCTGATCGCCGAGGTGGAGGCGCTGGACCCGCAGGCCGACCTGAAGGGCGCCCAGGCCAGGCTGCGCGAGATCCAGGAGCGCTACGACGCGGTCGGGCACGTGCAGCGGGACGTGGTGCGGACGCTGGACGCCCGGATGCGGGCCGCCGAGCAACGGGTCCGGGAGGCCGCCGACGCGCAGTGGCGGCGCGGGTCGACCACGGCGAACCCGCTGCTGGACCAGCTTCGGGACGCCGTAGCCAAGGCGGAGAGCCAGCTCGCCAAGGCGCGCGCCTCCGGCGACTCGGCCCGGGTCGCCGAGGCAGAGGCGGCGGTCACCGCCCGCCGGGAGTGGTTGGCCGAGGCGGAGCGTTCGGTGCGCAGGTGACCGTCAGGCGGGGGTCCCGCGGCGGCTGACCCGCCTCGTGCGCTAGCCGGCCGCCGCCGGCCGATGCGGCGTGTTCCGTGCGCAGGTCACTATCAGGCCGGATCCAACGGCAGCTCACCCGCCTCGTACTCCACCCTGCCGCGGCCGGCCGATCCGGCGCCGCCGAACCGCAGGCCACCATCAGGCCGGGTCCAGCGGCAGCTGACCCGCGTCGTACGCCAGCGTGCCGTTCTCGGCGACCCGCACCCCCTCGGTCGGGGAGTGTGGCACCAGTCGGCCGTCGTGCATGAGGTGGAGCACCGGCACGTTCCGCACCAGCCCGACGAAGTCGGCGATCATCCGCCGGTGGCACCGCCACCACAGCGCCTCGCTGCACATGACGGTGGTCCGCTGCACGGCATCGGCGGCGAGCACCCGGTCGACCGCGGCGGCGAACGCGGAGGTGCGCATGTGCGCCGCGTAGCCGCGGAACGCCGGATGCCGCCACACCAGGTCCGGCGAGTCCGGGGCCGGCCGGCGGAACCCACCGAGGTCGGGCTCCCAGCGGTAGTCGACGCCGGCCGCCGGCAGCCACCGTTCCAGGTGGGCCCGCGCGACGTGCGGGTGCCGCCGGCTGCCCGGCGCGGTGCGCACGTCCACGACCAGGTGCACGTCGGCGGCCCACAGCAGGGCCACCATCTCGTCCTCGCTGGCCGTGCCGTGACCGAACGTCAGCAACGGCGGGCCGCCCACCCCGGGCTCGCCCGGTGACGACTTGGCGTCGCCGGTGACGACATACTGGTCGTCACCCATGGCCGAACTCGTCACCCGCGGACCGAACTCGTCCGGACCGAACTCGCCACCCGCGGACCGAACTCGCCACCCGCGGACCGAAGTCGTCACCCGCGGAGCGAGCCCGTCACGCGCGGCGGCCGCCCGCCGGAAACCGGTCACCCGCCGGCGGGGCTCCGACCCCGGGCATGCCGAGCAGCACCCCGGGGCTGCGGGGCCGGGAGCCGGCCTCCCATCCGTCGCCCGCCCGGGTCCGCCGGTGCGCCAGCGGCGGGCCGTCGGCGACCAGGTGGTGCGGCGCGGCGCGGGTGACCGTCGTGGTCACCACGTCGCCGGGGCGCACCGCGGGGTCGGCGGCCAGGTGCACCAGCCGCCCGTCCCGGGCCCGGCCGGAGCGCCGGCCGGTCGCCGCGTCCTTGCGTCCCTCGCCCTCGGCGACCAGCACCTCCACCCGGGACCCGAGCAGCGCCCGGTTCTCCGCGAGGCAGATCCCCTCCTGCGTCGCCACCAGCCGCTCGTACCGCTCCTGCACCACCGGCCTCGGCACCTGGTCCGGCATGCTGGCGGCCGGGGTGCCGGGGCGCGGGGAGTACTGGAACGTGAACGCGCCGGCGAACCGGGCCTCCCGGACCACGTGCAGCGTGTCCGCGAAGTCCGCCTCGGTCTCGCCCGGGAAGCCGACGATGATGTCGGTGGTGATGGCCGCGTCCGGCATGGCGGCGCGCACCTTGCGGAGGATCTCCAGGTACCGCTCCTGCCGGTAGGACCGGCGCATCGCCCGCAGCACCGCGTCCGAGCCGGACTGCAGCGGCATGTGCAGCGAGTGGCACACCGACGGGGTCTCCGCCATCGCGTCGATCACGTCGTCGGTGAAGTCCCGCGGGTGCGGTGAGGTGAAACGCAGCCGCTCCAGCCCGTCCACCGCTCCGCAGGCCCGCAGCAGCGCGCCGAACCCGTGCCGGTCGCCGAACGAGCGGCCGTAGGAGTTCACGTTCTGGCCGAGCAGGGTGACCTCCAGCACGCCCTGCTCGACCAGCGCCCGCACCTCGGCCAGCACGTCGCCGGGCCGCCGGTCCTGCTCGCGGCCGCGCAGCGCCGGGACGATGCAGAACGTGCAGGTGTTGTCGCAGCCGACCGAGATCGACACCCAGGCGGCATAGGCCGACTCGCGGCGGGCCGGCAGCGTCGACGGGAAGACCTCCAGCGCCTCCCGGATCTCGACCTGGGCCTCCCGCTCGACCCGGGCCCGCTCCAGCAGCACCGGCAGCGACCCGATGTTGTGGGTACCGAACACCACGTCCACCCACGGCGCCCGCCTGGCGATCTCGCCGCGGTCCTTCTGCGCCAGGCAGCCGCCGACGGCGATCTGCATGCCTGGGTGCCCGGTCTTCACCGGCCGAAGCTGGCCGAGGTTGCCGTACAGCCGGTTGTCCGCGTTCTCCCGCACCGCGCAGGTGTTGAACACCACGACGTCCGCGGCCCCGCCGGCCGGCGCACGGACGTAGCCCGCGTCCTCCAGCAGCCCGGCCAGCCGCTCGGAGTCGTGGACGTTCATCTGGCAGCCGAAGGTGCGTACCTCGTACGTGCGCGTGCTCATCGTGTGTACGAGGGTAGCCGCGGCCACCGGCGGGCCGGACAGCATGGCCGGCGCCGCCTTCCGGTCGGGTAACGATCGCGCACCCGCGGCAGGAGGAACGACCAACAATCCCTGGGAAGGCTATGGTGCGCGCATGAGAGGTGCCGATGGCGTTGCGGCGCACTCTTCGGGCGGCGCCGACCTGGTCCGCATGGAGGGCGTGAACAAGCACTTCGGCTCGTTGCACGTGCTCAAGGACATCGACCTGACGATCGGTCGCGGCGAGGTCGTGGTGGTGATCGGTCCGTCCGGCGGCGGCAAGTCGACGCTGTGCCGGACGATCAACCGGCTGGAGACGATCGACTCCGGTCGAATCACCGTCGACGGTGTGCCGCTCCCCGAGGAGGGCGCCGGCCTGGCCCGGCTGCGGGCCGACGTGGGCATGGTGTTCCAGTCGTTCAACCTGTTCGCGCACAAGTCCGTCCTGGACAACGTCACCCTCGGGCCGATCAAGGTCCGCCGGCTGCCGAAGGCCAAGGCCGAGGAGCGGGCGATGCAGCTCCTCGATCGGGTCGGCATCGCCAACCAGGCGCGCAAGCTGCCCGCCCAGCTCTCCGGTGGTCAGCAGCAGCGGGCCGCCATCGCCCGGGCCCTGGCGATGGACCCGAAGCTGATGCTGTTCGACGAGCCGACGTCGGCCCTCGACCCGGAGATGATCAACGAGGTGCTGGACGTGATGACCGCGCTCGCCCGGGACGGCATGACGATGGCGGTGATCACCCACGAGATGGGCTTCGCCCGGCGGGCGGCGAACCGGGTGGTCTTCATGGCCGACGGCGAGTTCCTCGAGCAGGCGGCGCCCGAGGAGTTCTTCCGGACCCCGCGGACAGACCGCGCCAAGGACTTCCTGTCCAAGATCCTTACCCACTGACCGGAATGACGGGCACTGACGAAAGGGACGGCAATGAGGTTGCGCACACTGGCCGCTGCACTCGGCGTGCTCGCGCTCGCGGCGGCCGGCTGCGGTGAGAGCAAGTCCGACCTGGGCGGTGGCGGCGGCACGAGCACCACGTACGAGGTGGTGAAGAGCCCGTCGTTCGCGGCCGGCACCACGATGGACCGGCTCGCCAAGGCGGGCACGGTCAAGGTCGGCGTCAAGGCCGACCAGCCCGGGCTCGGCAACAAGAACCCGGCGACGGGACAGTACGAGGGCTTCGACATCGAGATCGCGAAGATCGTCGCCGGCCAGCTCGGCATCGCTCCGGACAAGATCACGTTCGTGGAGACCGTGTCGAAGAACCGCGAGCCGTTCATCGAGACCGGGAACGTCGACATCGTGGTCGCCTCGTACTCGATCACCGACAAGCGGAAGAAGGTCGTCGCGTTCGCCGGGCCGTACTACCAGACCGGCCAGGACCTGCTGATCCGCAAGGCTGACAAGGACTCCATCAAGGGACCGGAGGACTTGGCCGGCAAGAAGGTCTGCTCGGTGACCGGCTCCACCCCGCTGGCCAACATCGAGGAGAACTACAAGCAGGCCAAGGCCGTTCCGTTCTCGACGTACACCGAGTGCGTGGACCAACTGACGACGAACCAGGTCGATGCGGTGAGCACGGACGGCGCCATCCTGCTGGGCTATGCCGCGAAGGACCCCGACAAGCTGATGGTGGTCGGCAAGCCGTTCAGCACCGAGAAGTACGGCATCGGGCTGAAGAAGGACGACAAGCCGCTCCGCGACTTCCTCAACGAGACCCTGCAGAAGGCGTTCGACAAGGGCGACTGGAAGAAGGCGTACGACTCGACGCTGGGCAAGAGCGGCAGCACGGCGCCCGCGCCGCCCTCGCTCGACCGGTACTGAGCCGGACACTGAGCCGACGACTCCCGACGCGGACCGGGGCCGGTGGGCGGCCGCCGGCCGGCCGCCGGGCCCCGCGGAGGTGACCCGTGCAGGTCCTCCTCGACAACCTGCCCACGCTGCTGCGCGGGTTCCGCCAGACGCTCTACCTGTCGGCGATCTCCGCCGCGCTCGCGCTGGTGCTCGGCACGGTGCTGGCCGCGATGCGGGTCTCGCCGATCCCGACGCTGCGCGCGGCCGGCGCGGCCTACGTCAACGTCGTCCGTAACACACCGCTGACGCTGGTCTTCGTCTTCATGCTGTTCGGGCTGCCGCGGCTGGACTTCGGCGTGCCGCCGTTCCAGGCGGCCGTGCTCGCGCTCGGCCTGTACACCGCTGCGTTCGTCTGCGAGGCGGTGCGCTCGGGTGTGAACGCGGTGCCGGTCGGGCAGGCGGAGGCCTCCCGGGCGATCGGGCTGACGTTCGGCAGCACGCTGCGGCTCGTGGTGCTGCCGCAGGCGATCCGGTCGGTGCTCCCGCCGCTGGGCAGCATCTTCATCGCGCTGGCCAAGAACAGCGCGATCGCCGAGTTCTTCGGGGTGTCCGAGGCCACGAAGGTCTTCGACGACCTCAGCCGGGACAACCCGGAGGCGCTCTATGCGCTGTTCATCGGGGTCGCCGTCGGCTACGTGATCATCACGCTGTCGATCGCCGGCGCGTCCCGCTGGCTGGAGGCGAGGCTGGTGGTGCTGCGATGAGCACGGTCCTCTACGACGCGCCCGGGCCGCGGACCCGGCGGCGGGTGCTCCTCGGCGCCATTGCGGGCGGGCTCGTCGTGCTCGCCGTCGTGGTGCTGGCCATCCTCCGGCTGAGCGACCGGGGTGTGTTCGCCAGGAGCCAGTGGGAGCCGTTCAGCGACCCGGGCGTCCAGCGGTTCCTGCTGCGGGCGCTCTGGTCGACGGTCAAGGCCGCGCTGGTCGCGATCGTGCTCGCGCTGGTCTTCGGCATCGTCTTCGCGGCGGGGCGGCTGTCCGAGCGGGCCTGGCTGCGGGTGCCGGCGGTGGTGGTCATCGAGTTCTTCCGCGCCGTGCCGCTGCTGCTCCTGATCCTGTTCCTGTTCCTCGGCTTCGGCGACCAGCTCGCCCCGCTGGGCCAGGCGGTCGGTTCGCTGGTGCCCGAGGCGTTCGGCGCGCTGGTCGTCGGCCTGATGCTCTACAACGGGTCGGTGCTGGCCGAGACGTTCCGTGCCGGCATCGCCGCGGTGCCGCGTGGCCAGTCCGAGGCCGCCTACTCGATCGGCCTGCGCAAGTCGCAGGTCATGCGGATTGTCCTGATCCCACAGGCGGTCCGGATCATGCTGCCGGCGATCGTGAGCCAGTGTGTGGTCGCGCTGAAGGACACCGCGCTCGGCTTCGTCATCGGGTACGAGGAGCTGCTCCGCCAAGGCAAGATCATCTATAACACGTACGGCAACATCGTGCCCACCGCGATCGTCATCGCGGTGATCTACATCCTGATCAACATGGCGCTGTCCTGGTTCGCCTCCTGGCTGGAGCGGCGGACCCGTCGGCGTGGTGTTCAGGCGCTGCCGCCCGATGTCGCGGTCGAGCTCGGCCAGGCGGCGCCCACCGCGCCCGCGGCGCCCGCCGCGGTCTGAGTCCGTCGGGCCGGCAGTCGACGGGTGGAGCCGAGCAGCCAGCCATCGCGCCCGCACCGAGCAGAGTCACGATGCCGCTCCTGACGTGGTGGCCGCGGAACGACGCCGTCACGATCGGCGGGACGAGGGCGGGGATCTACTTGGCGATCTCGGTCGCTCGCGACTCGCGTACCACGGTGACCCGGATCTGACCGGGATAGGTCAGCTCGTCCTCGATCTGTTTGGCGACCTCTCGGGCCAGCATCTGCGCGGCGAGGTCGTCGACCTGGTCGGGTTGGACCATGACCCGGACCTCCCGGCCGGCTTGCATCGCGAAGACCTTGTCCACGCCGGCCTTTCCGCCGGCGATCTCCTCGATCCGCTGCAGCCGCTTGACGTAGGACTCCAGGCTCTCCCGGCGCGCCCCGGGGCGGCCGCCGGAGCAGGCGTCGGCCGCCTGGGTGAGCACGGCGGCGATGGTCCGCGGCGGCACCTCGTTATGGTGTGCCTCGATCGCGTGCACGACCTCGTCGTTCTCGCCGTACTTGCGGGCCAGTTCGGCGCCGATCAGAGCATGACTGCCTTCCACCTCGTGGGTCAGCGCCTTGCCGATGTCGTGCAGGAACGCCCCGCGCTTGATGAGGCCGGGCTCCAGCCCAAGCTCGTTGCACATGATGCCGGCGATGTGCGCCGTCTCGATCAGATGCTTGAGCACGTTCTGCCCGTACGAGGTGCGGTAGCGAAGCCGGCCCAGGATGGCGACGAGCTCCGGATGGATCTCCGAGATGCCGACCTCGACCAGCGCGTCCTCGCCCGCTCGCAGGCAGAGCCGCTCGACCTCCTCCTTGCTCCGCTCGTACACCTCCTCGATGCGGTGCGGGTGGATGCGGCCGTCCAGGACGAGCTTCTCCAGGGTGATGCGGCCGATCTCGCGACGTACCGGATCGAAGCAGGACAACAGCACCGCTTCGGGGGTGTCGTCGATGATCAGGTTCACGCCCGTCACCGACTCGTAGGCGCGGATGTTCCGACCCTCGCGCCCGATGATCCGACCCTTCATCTCGTCGCCGGGCAGATGCAGCACGCTGACCACGCTCTCCGCGGTCTGCTCGCTGGCGATGCGCTGGATTGCATCGACCACCACCCGGCGGGCTCGCATGTCGCCCTGCTCCCGGGCTTCGGCCTCGATATCCCGGATGATCACGGCCGCCTCCCGGCGGCTGCGGTCCTCGACCGCCCGCAGCAGCTCCGCTTTCGCCTCGGCTGCGGTGAGACCGGAGACCCGTTCCAGTTCGCGTTCGTGTTCGGCTGCGCGCGCCTCGAGCTCCTCCTCCCGAGCAGAGATCCGCTGTTCGGCGATGGTCAGCTCGCGGTCCCGTTGCTCGAGTCGGCGGGACTCGCCGTCCAGCCGGTCCTCGCGCTCGGCGAGCCGCGCCTCGCGCCGCTCGACGTCCAGCTTGAGCAGTCGCGCACCCTCGGTGATCTCCGTTGCCTCGCGGTCCGCCTGTCGCCTCGCCTCGAGCAGGGTGGTGGAGGCGTCCAGCTCAGCCTGCCGCCGGGTGTTCTCGGCCTCGGCCTGCAGCGCGCTGCGCAGCGCGTCGGCGTCGGCCGCGGCGGCGCGCCGGGTCGCGGCCGCCTCCGCATCGGCCAGCCGGCGGGTCATCGAGGCGACCGTCTCGGCCTCGGCCTTAGCCGCCGCGGCCGCCTGCAGGGCCTGGAGCCGGACGTTGTAGAGCTCGAACTCGACCACGCGCCGCGCCTCGGCCAGCAACTCCTCGCTCGGCTGCGCCTCGACGGTCGCGGTGGCCTGGCCGTCACCGTCCGGCGCCGCATCGGGCAGGGCACCGCTCTGCCCGGCGCCGGCGGCCTCGATGCTCGCACTCGGGGCCAGATCGGCCGAGCCGGTCCGGTCGAGGGAGGTACGGCCATGGCGGGCACGGCGGGCGAGGAGGGCGATGACGGCGACCAGAGCCACGACGACCAGGAGAAAGAGCAGTTCCACGGGTCCCGGCACCAGGCACCTCCATCCCCCTGAGGCCGGTGCGGGGCACACGGCTCGACTCGGCGAGGAGGCCTCGGCGGGCGGTCGCTCGGCGGGCGCCGACGGCAGGAACACCACCGGCCGGTCGCGATGCTGTCCTCGCGGGTGCGAGCGGCGGATGATGTGGTGTGACGGCGACGTCCGCGCAGTGAGCGGGACGGGTTAGGCGTTCCTGTGTCTATGTCTGGCGTCGGCGTGCGGCTGTCCACACGTCCGCGAGATGAGCTCCTCCAGTCGCTGAGGCTATGCGCAGGTCACGAACCGGTCAAGACACCCAGTTGGCGAAGGCGCCCCAGTCGTCTCAACGTGCACCTGAGAGTGCGGCCGATCGCCGAACCCGCCGCCGATCCGGGACACGCCCTCGGTCGTCGCTTAGGCGGACAGGAAGAGACAGAACGGGTGTCCCGCGGGGTCGAGCATCACTCGAACGTGCTCCTGTGGCTGGAACTCGGCGAGGGTGGCGCCCGCCTCGAGTGCTCGCCCCACCGCCGCAGCGAGGTCGTCGACGGGTATGTCGAGGTGCGCCGTGATGTGCTGCCTACCCGGCGCACTCGGCCAGACCGGCCGGACGTACTCCTTCTCGAACTCGATGTTCAGGCTCAGCAGGCCCGGCCCCCCTGACGGGGACCGCAGCTGCGCCCAGCCGGCCTCCGGTGGGTCGCCGGGCGGAGGGCCCTCGAGGGCGCTCACGGTCCACCCCAGGAACCGCTCGTAGAAGGCGGCCAGCTCGCGGGGGTCCGGAGCCCCGATCGTCACGCTGGACACCTGCAACGGTGGTGGCGCCATGCGTCCCGCCTCCTCCCCGATCCGCGCACCTCATCCGCTCTCGTCCCGGTCGATCCCGCCGGCGGCCTCCTCGGTGGCCAGCGCCCCGGCCTCGGCGTCGCCGGCGGCGGCCAGCTCCTCGCGGACGGCGCGGACGGCCACCGCCGGCGGGTAGCCCTTGCGGGCGAGCATCCCCACCAGGCGGCGGACCCGGGCTGCCGGCTCGACCCGGGCCGTGCTCGGGAGCCGGCGGCGGACGAGCCTCCGCGCGGTGTCGAGCTCGGTCTCCGGGTCGAGACCCGCCATCGCGTCACGCACCGTGCGGTCGTCCACGCCGCGGCGGCGGAGCTCGGCCGACAGCGTCCGCCTGCCGAGCCCGCGCCCGACGTGTCGGGTGCCGACCCACGCGTCGGCGAACGCCTTGTCGTCGATGAGCCCCACCTCGGCGAACCGGCTCAGCACCCGCGCCGCCGCCTCGCCGGGGACTCCTCGGCGACTCAAGGCGGCCGCCAGCTCTGCTCGGGTCCGCGGTTGGCCGGTGAGCAGCCGCAGGCAGATGAGTCTGGCCACCGAGTCGGGATCGCCGGGCGGATCTTCCGGGTGCCCCGGCGTCGTGTCCGGCCGCGCCGGCCGGCGACCTCGGCCGTCAGACGACATGGTGTCTGGCTTCATGGCGTCTGGCGTCAGAAGTCGACCGGGGCAACCGGGACCGGCGCCTCCTCGTCGATCTGCGGACCGACGCCCAGCTTCTCCTTGATCTTCTTCTCGATCTCCTCGGCGAGATCGGGGTTGTCCCGGAGGAACGACCGAGCGTTCTCCTTGCCCTGCCCGAGCTGGTCGCCGTCGTAGGTGTACCAGGCGCCGGACTTCCGGATGATCGACTGCTCGACGCCCACGTCGAGCAGCGAACCTTCCCGGCTGATCCCCTGCCCGTACACGATGTCGAACTCGGCCTGCTTGAACGGACTGGCCACCTTGTTCTTCACGACCTTGACCCGGGTGCGGTTGCCGATCGCCTCCTGGCCGTCCTTGAGGGTCTCGATACGGCGGATGTCCAGCCGCACCGAGGCGTAGAACTTCAGCGCCCGCCCGCCGGTGGTCGTCTCGGGCGAACCGAACATCACCCCGACCCGCTCGCGAAGCTGGTTGATGAAGATGGCGGTGGTGCCAGAGTTGCTCAGCGCGCCGGTGAGCTTGCGCAGGGCCTGGCTCATCAGGCGTGCCTGCAGGCCTACGTGGCTGTCCCCCATCTCGCCCTCGATCTCGGCACGCGGGACCAGGGCGGCCACCGAGTCGATGACGATCACGTCCAGCGCCCCGGACCGGATGAGCATGTCGGCGATCTCCAGCGCCTGCTCGCCGGTGTCCGGCTGGGAGACCAGCAGCGCGTCGGTGTCGACGCCGAGGGCCTGCGCGTAGTCCGGGTCGAGCGCGTGCTCGGCGTCGATGTAGGCGGCGATGCCGCCGCCGGCCTGGGCGTTGGCCACCGCGTGCAGGGCGACCGTGGTCTTGCCGGACGCCTCCGGGCCGAAGATCTCGACCACCCGGCCGCGCGGCAGCCCACCCACCCCCAGCGCGACGTCGAGCGCGATCGAGCCGGTCGGGATCACCTGGATCGGCGCCCGTGTCTCGTCGCCGAGCCGCATCACCGAGCCCTTGCCGAACTGCTTGTCTATCTGCGCGAGCGCGACCTCGAGAGCCTTGTCGCGGTCGAATCCTGCCATCGGGTCACCTCTGCGGAGTCGTCGAGAACCTCAGCGCTGACGCTAGGCCGGACCGCCGACGTTTTCGCGGGCGCGCCCCAACCTGTGGACGAACGATCGAGCTGTGGACAGCCTAACCGAACACCTGTTCGACGGAAGCCGACACGCCGGGACGACACGCGGCTGGCACGCGGACACGCGCGGGCGCGTGGCTCAACGCTTCGCGCGAGGCACCTCGAACTCCTCGCAGACCACCCGCCACACTCGCTTGGCCTCGACGCCCGCCGCCAGCGCCTGGTCGACCGTGCGGCCGCCCAGCTCGGCCAGCACATGATCATGAGCAACCGACTCGGCGTAACCCGGACCGAAGTGGTCGCGCATCCGTTCCCAGAATTCGGACAGTCGCACTCGCGCCACCCTACGGTGGGCTCGTGAGCGGTTCCCTCGGCCTGCTGGTCGACCTGGGCTTCATCGGCTGCCTGATCGCGCTGCTGGTGTTCCTGATCCGCCAGTTCCGCCGCACCGGCAAGGACGACTGAGCTACAACCCCAGGCCGCGCCCGACGATCTCCTTCATGATCTCGTTCGTGCCGCCGTAGATCGCCTGCACCCGGCTGTCCAGCCACGCTCGGGAGATCGGGTACTCGGACATGTAGCCGTACCCGCCGTGCAACTGCAGGCACGCGTCGGCGACCTTGTTCTGCAGGTCCGTGGTCCACCATTTCGCCATCGCCGCGTCCGAGACAGTGAACGTGCGCCGGTTGTGCTGCCGGATGCACTCGTCCAGGTACGTCCTGGCCACGCTGGTCTGCGTCGACATCTCGGCCAGCACGAACCGGCTGTTCTGGAAGCTGCCGATCGGCCGGCCGAACGCGGTGCGGGTCTTGACGTAGTCCAACGTGATCTCCAGCATCCGCTCGCAGGCGGCCACCGCGGCGACCGCGATGCCGAGCCGCTCCTGCGGCAGCCGCTCCACCAGGTGGACGAAGCCGCGGTTCAGCTCGCCGAGCAGGTTGGCCGCCGGCACCCGCACCTCGTCGAAGAACAGCTCCGCGGTGTCCTGTGCCTTCAACCCGATCTTGTCCAGGTTGCGGCCGCGCTCGAAGCCCGGCATGCCGCGCTCGACCACCAGCAGGCTGAGCCCGCGGGCGCCCTCGGCCGCCGGGTCCGTCTTCGCCACCACGATCACCAGGTCGGAGTTGATGCCATTGGTGATGAACGTCTTCGACCCGGACAGCAGCCAGTCCTCCCCGTCCCGGACTGCGCGGGTGGTCAACCCCTGCAGGTCGCTGCCCGCGGCCGGCTCGCTCATCGCGATCGCGGTGATCAGCTCGCCCGAGCAGAAGCCGGGCAGCCAGCGCTGCTTCTGCTCCTCGGTGCCGAGCTCCAGCAGGTACGGCGCGACGATGTCGTTGTGCAGGCCGAAGCCGAGGCCGGTGGCGCCGACGTGGATGATCTCCTCGTCCACCACCGCGTTGTACCGGAAGTCCCGCACACCACCCCCGCCGTACTCCTCGGGCACCTCGAAGCCCAGCATCCCCTGCTTCCCGGCCTCCACCCAGACGTCCCGGTCGACGATGCCGGCCTTCTCCCAGTCGGCGTGCCGCGGCGCGACGTGCCGCTCCATGAAGGTCCGGACGCTGGCCCGGAACGCGGTGTGCTCGGCCTCGTAGAGGGTCCGCTCCATGCGGTGGAGTCTGACAGGCCAGGGCTACCGATGAGTAGGGTCTGCCGGGGTCCGGCGGAGCCCACGGGGGCATCCGGCGGGGAGAGCCCGGGCCGGGCGGAACGGGGTGCCCAGAATTGTCGGTGCCCACCGGCACACTGGTTGGCATGAGAGGTGCGCTCGACCGGTTCTCCCCCGCGACCCGGGCCTGGTTCACCGGCGCCTTCGAGGCGGCGACCCCGGCCCAGCTCGGCGCCTGGGAGGCGATCAGCCGCGGCGACCACACGCTGGTGGTGGCGCCGACCGGGTCCGGCAAGACGCTGGCCGCGTTCCTCTGGTCGCTCGACCGGCTCGCCGCCAGCCCGCCGACCGAGCCGTCCCGGCGCTGCCGGGTGCTCTACGTCAGCCCGCTCAAGGCGCTCGCGGTCGACGTCGAGCGCAACCTGCGCTCCCCGCTGGCCGGCATCCGGCAGGCGGCGATCCGGCTCGGGGTGCCGGTGCCGGAGGTGTCGGTGGCGATCCGGTCCGGCGACACCCCGGCCGAGCAGCGCCGTGCCTTCGCCCGCCGCCCGCCGGACATCCTCATCACCACGCCCGAGTCGCTGTTCCTCATCCTCACCAGCGCGGCCCGGGAGTCGCTGCGCGGGGTGGACACGGTCGTCGTGGACGAGGTGCACGCGGTCTGCGCCACCAAGCGCGGCAGCCACCTTGCCCTGTCGCTGGAGCGGCTGGACGCGTTGCTGGACCGGCCGGCCCAGCGGGTCGGGCTGTCCGCGACGGTGCGCCCGGTCGAGGAGGTGGCGCAGTTCCTGGCCGGCGGGCGGGACGTGACCGTGGTGCAGCCGCCCGCCGCCAAGACGGTCGAGCTCGAGGTGGTCGTCCCGGTCGAGGACATGTCGGTGCTGGGCGAGCCGGCCACCGCCGGCCCCGGCGCCGGCCAGCCGGGCGGGGAGGCGCACGGCTCGGCCGTCGGCGCGGATCTCCGCCGGTCGATCTGGCCGGCCGTCGAGGACCGGGTGCTCGACCTGGTCGAGGCGCACCGCAGCACGATCGTCTTCGCCAACTCGCGCCGGCTGGCCGAGCGGCTCACCTCGCGGCTGAACGCACTGGCCTACCAGCGCCGGCACGGTTCGGAGCCGGACGACGCCCAGGACCTCACCGACTACGACCCGGAGCACGACGATCCGCCCCCGGCCGGCCGGATGCCGGCCGAGATGATGGCCCAGTCCGGGGTGGGTGCGGCGGTGCCGGTCACCGTGGCCAGGGCGCACCACGGCTCCGTCTCCAGAGAGCAGCGGACCGTGGTCGAGGAGGAGCTCAAGTCCGGGCGGCTGCCGGCCGTGGTGGCGACCAGCAGCCTCGAGCTGGGCATCGACATGGGCGCGGTCGACCTGGTCATCCAGGTCGAGGCGCCGCCATCGGTGGCCGCCGGGCTGCAGCGGGTCGGCCGGGCCGGCCACCAGGTCGGCGCGGTCAGCCGGGGGGTGGTGTTCCCGAAGTACCGCGGTGACCTGGTGGAGTGCGCGGTCGTCGCGGAGCGGATGCGGGACGGCCTGATCGAGGCGATGCGCTACCCGCGCAACCCGCTGGACGTGCTCGCCCAGCAGGTCGTCGCGATGGTGGCGATGGAGCCGTGCACGGTCGACGACCTGTCCGCGCTGGTCCGCCGGGCGGCGCCGTTCGCGACCCTGCCCACCTCGGCGCTCGAGGCGGTGCTGGACATGCTGTCCGGGCGTTACCCGTCCGACGAGTTCGCCGAGCTGCGCCCACGGCTGACCTGGGACCGGGTGACCGGCCTGCTCAGCCCCCGCCCCGGCGCGCAGCGGCTGGCGGTGACCAGCGGCGGCACGATCCCGGACCGCGGGCTGTTCGGCGTGTTCCTGGCCGCGGCGGAGGGCGAGTCCGGTCGCCGGGTCGGCGAGCTCGACGAGGAGATGGTGTACGAGTCGCGGGCCGGTGACGTGTTCCTGCTCGGCAGCAGCTCGTGGCGGATCGAGGAGATCACTCACGACCGGGTGATCGTCTCGCCGGCTCCCGGCCAGCCGGGCCGGATGCCGTTCTGGAAGGGCGACGCCCCGGGCCGTCCGGTCGAGCTCGGCCGTGCACTGGGGGCGTTCCTGCGCGAGGTGGCGGCGCTGCCCGAGCAGGCCGCCCGGGACCGGGTGCGCGCGGCCGGGCTGGACGAGTGGGGTGCCACCAACCTGCTCGCCTACCTGGCCGAGCAGCGGGAGGCCACCCGGCACTTGCCGGACGACCGCACGGTCCTGGTGGAGCGCTTCCACGACGAGCTGGGCGACTGGCGACTGGTCGTGCACTCGCCGTTCGGCGCCCAGGTGAACGCGCCGTGGGCGCTCGCGATCGCGGCCAGGCTGCGCGAGCGGTACGGGGTGGACGTGCAGTCGATGCACTCCGACGACGGCATCGTGGTCCGGCTGCCGGAGACCGACGCCGAGCCGCCGTCCGGCGAGATCGCGGTCTTCGACCCGGACGAGGTGGAGCCGCTGGTGACCTCGGAGGTGGGCGGGTCGGCGCTGTTCGCCGCCCGGTTCCGGGAGTGCGCCGCGCGGGCGCTGCTGCTGCCGCGGCGCGACCCCCGCCGGCGCACCCCGCTGTGGCAGCAGCGGCAGCGGGCCGCGCACCTGCTCCAGGTCGCCAGCGGGTACGGCTCGTTCCCGATCGTGCTGGAGACCATGCGGGAGTGCCTGCAGGACGTGTTCGACGTGCCCGGGCTGGTCGAGCTGATGCGCGACGTGCGGTCCCGGCGGGTGCGGCTGGTCGAGGTGGAGACCGGTCAGCCGTCGCCGTTCGCCCGGTCCCTGCTGTTCGGTTACGTCGGGATGTTCCTGTACGAGGGGGACGCGCCGCTGGCCGAGCGGCGGGCCCAGGCGCTGTCCCTGGACACCGCCCTGCTAGCCGAGCTGCTCGGCACCATCGAGCTGCGCGAGCTGCTCGACCAGGACGCGGTGGCCGAGGTCGAGCTGGAGCTGCAGCGGCTGACCGAGGAGCGCCGGGCGTACGACCTGGACTCCACCGCCGACCTGCTGCGGCTGCTCGGCGACCTGACCACCGCCGAGGCGCTGGCCCGCGGCGGTACGCCGAGCTGGCTGGCCGAGCTGGAGGGCACCCGGCGGGCGATCCGGGTCCGGGTGGCCGGCGAGGAGCGGTGGATCGCGATCGAGGACGCCGGCCGCATGCGGGACGCGCTGGGCGTCGCGCTCCCGGTCGGGGTGCCGGAGACGTTCACCGAGCCGGTCCGCGACCCGCTGGCCGACCTGGTCGGCAGGTACGCCCGCACGCACGGCCCGTTCCACCAGGTCGACTGCGCGGCAAGGCTGGGCCTCGGGGTGGCGGTGGTGGGCGGGGTGCTGGCCCGGCTGGCCTCGGCCGGGCGGGTGGTGGCCGGCGAGTTCCGACCCGGCGGCGTCGGGGTGGAGTGGTGCGACGCGGAGGTGCTCCGCACGCTGCGCCGCCGGTCGCTGGCCAGGCTGCGGCGCGAGGTGGAGCCGGTGCCGACCCAGGCGCTGGCCAGGTTCCTGCCGGCCTGGCAGGGAGTGGGCGGCTCCCGGTCGCGGGGCGTCGAGGGCGTGTTGCGCACGGTGGAGCAGCTCGGCGGCGCGCTGCTCCCGGCGTCGGCGCTGGAGACCTTGGTGCTGCCGTCCCGGGTGGCCGGATACCTGCCGGCGATGCTGGACGAACTGACCGCGGCCGGCGAGGTGACCTGGTGCGGGGCCGGTGTCCTGCCCGGCAACGACGGCTGGGTGGCCCTGGCCCCGGCCGACGCCGCCGACCTGCTGCTCCCCCAGCCGGAGGAGACGCTCACCCTGACCCCGCTGCACCAGGCGGTGCTCGACGTGCTGGACGGTGACCAGGCGCTGTTCTTCCGGTCCCTGTCCGACCGGGTCGGCGGCACCGACGACCCGGGGCTCGCGGCCGCGATCTGGGACCTGATCTGGGCCGGCCTGCTGACCAACGACACCCTCGCCCCGCTGCGGGCACTGCTCGGTCCGGGACGGACCGCACAGGGTCCGCGCCGGCGGGCGCCCAGCCGGGCCCGGTACGGCCGGCTCGGGCGCTGGCCGAGCCCACCGCCCGGCGCCGGGCTCGGCGGTGCCGGCCAGGCGCGCGGCCGGCCGGCGATGCCCAGCCGCACCGGCCCGCCCACCGTCGCCGGCCGGTGGTCCCGGCTGCCCGAACGGGAGACCGATCCCACCCGGCGCACGCACGCGCTCACCGAGGTGCTGCTGGACCGGCACGGCGTGCTCACCCGCGGAGCGGTCGGCGCGGAGCGCGTCCCGGGCGGGTTCGCCGCCGTCTACCCGGTGCTGCGGGCGGCCGAGGAGTCCGGCCGGTGCCGGCGCGGATACTTCGTCGAGTCGCTCGGCGCGGCGCAGTTCGCCTCCCCGGGGGCGGTCGACCGGCTGCGCACCTACGCCGCGGAACGGCGCGAGGCGGCGCCCGCGGTGGTGCTGGCGGCCACCGACCCGGCCCAACCGTACGGCGCGGCGCTGCCCTGGCCGGACCGCACCGACTCCACAGTGGACGGCGAGGTGGCGGTGCGCGGCCACCGCCCGGGCCGCAAGGCCGGCGCGCTGGTGGTCCTGGTCGACGGCGCGCTCGTGCTCTACGTCGAGCGCGGCGGCCGGACCCTGCTGTCCTGGGCCGAGGACGCGGCGCTGCTGCAGCCCGCGGCGGACGCCCTGGCCCTCGCGGTGCGCGAGGGCGGCCTCGGCCGGCTGGCCGTCGAACGCGCCGACGGCGGCAGCGTCCTCGCCTCCCCGCTGGCCGACGCCCTGGAGGCGGCCGGCTTCCGCCCCACCCCCCGCGGCCTGCGCCTCCGCGCCTGACCGCGGCGGCCGAGCCGGCCGCTGACCCGCGGCCGACGTCGGGACCGCTAGGACGGCCCGGCGGGCTGCTCCGGCGGCGGCTGCGCCGGGCCGGACGTCGCCGGCTCGGAGTCGCCCGCCTCCGGCTGGCCCGGCGAAGGCTGGCCCGCCGGCCCGCGCATCCAGGCGAACAGCCGGTCTCGGGCGCCGACCATGCCGCCACCGACGTCCCGCAGCACGGCCACCAGCGGGTCCGCGGACAGGTCGAACGAGTCCCGGTAGGACCGGGCCGCCGCCCGGACCTCCTCGGCCAGCGAGGCCGACCGGTCATCGCCGCGGCGCGGGTAGTCGCCGGCCAGCGCGCGGGCGTACTCCTCGCTGTCCGCCCAGCGGCGCAGCTCGGCCGCGCGCAGAGCCGCGAACGGGTGGGTGCGGCCCTCCAGGTTGAGCAGCTTCAGCACCCCGTCCCGCAGGTCGCCGGCGGCGTCGTATTCTGCGGCCTGGGCCAGGAACGCCTCGCTGTCCATCTCGGACAGTCGAGCGCCGCCGGCGAGCTTCATGTGCACCCGCAGCGCGGCCGCCGGCTCCTGGCCGACCAGCAGGCCGGCCCGGTCGCCGGACAGCTCGGCCTTGCGGGACCACTCGCGCAGGGCGGCGATCAGCGCCCGCAGCCCCCAGTAGCCGACCGGCAGCCAGCCCAGGTTCGCCGAGATCCGGACCAGATGCTGCAGCATCGTCTGGTACACCGCGTGCCCGGAGTGGGCGTGCCCGAGCTCGTGACCCAGGATGAAGCGCAGCTCCTCGTCGTCGAGCAGGTCCAGCAGCGCGGTGGTCAGCACCACGAACGGCTCGTCCATGCCGAGCGTCACCGAGTTCGGCAGCGGGCTCTGCGTGACGTACAGCTCCGGCCGGGTGGGCAGGTCCAAAGTGGACACCGCATCGGCGTATATCCGGTCGACCCCGCGGAACTGGCGGTCGCTGACCCGGACCGCGGACGCCAGGTAGAGCAGCCGGTACCGGCGCTCCTGGAACAGCCCGGACAGCCGGCGCAGCACCACGTCGAAGCCGGACAGCGTGCGCATCGCCACCAGCGCCGAGCGGTCGGCTGGATGTTCGTAAGCCCGGGAGCTGATCTCGGGGAAGCGCACCCGGCCCCGCTGCGGGGCGTCGTCGGTTGTCATGGCACGAGCCTGGCACACGGACCCGAACCGGACCAGCAGCACTCCCCGGCGCCGTCCGCCTTGCCGCCGCGGTGACCATGCCGGAGCCGGCGACGGCGCGAACGGCGGTCACCGCGGCGGCAAAGCCGGCACGCCGGGTGCGGATGCGCTCGGGGCAGTATGGAGGGCGTGCCCGAGGGCGACACGGTCTGGCTGGCTGGCCGAAGGCTGCACGAGGCGCTCGCCGGTCGGGTGCTGACCCGGTTCGACCTGCGGGTGCCCCGGCACGCCGTCGCCGACCTGACCGGCCGCTCGGTGGTCGAGGCGGTGTCCCGAGGCAAGCACCTGCTCATCCGCGTCGAGGGCGGCGTGAGCTTGCACACGCACTTCCGGATGGACGGGAGCTGGCAGCTGGTACGCCCGGGCGGCCGGTGGCGCGGGCCGGCGCACGAGGTGCGGGCGGTGCTGGCGAACGTCGACTGGGTGGCCGTCGGGCACCGGCTGCACGACATCCTGCTGGTGCCGACGGCCGAGGAGCACCGGGTCGTCGGCCACCTCGGGCCGGACCTGCTGGGCCCGGACTGGGCTCCGGACCGGGATCCGGACCGGGATCCGGACGGCGCGGCGGGCCGGCTCGCCGCGCACGCGGGGCCGGACCTCGGCCGGGCACTGGTCGCCGGGTTCTGGGTCGAGGAGGAGGCCGTCCGCCGGCTGCTCGGCCGGCCTGACCGGTCGATCGGGGAGGCTCTTCTCGATCAACGAAACGCTGCTGGCATCGGAACGGTGTACCGGGCCGAGGCGCTGTTCCTCCGAGGCGTGCACCCGTGGACCCCGGTCGACCAGGTCGCCGACCTGCCCAGGCTCCTCCGGCTCGCCCGGCGGCTGATGATCGCGAACCGGGAACGTCCCGGGCAGGTCACCACCGGCGATCCCGGGCGCGGTCGCGAACATTGGGTGTACGGCCGGGCCGGAGAGCCGTGCCGACGGTGCGGCAACGCCGTCCGTCGGGGGGCGCAGGGGCCGACCGCCGAGACGCGGGTGATCTATTGGTGCCCGACCTGCCAGCCGGATCGGAGGCCATGATGTCTCGCCCGGCTGTCGATCCTGCGGATCCCGTTCGTCATCGGGATACAGGCGGCCAGCGGCCGCACGGAGCCCGCCACCCGGGAGGTGCCGTGGAGTACATGTTCCTGATCATGGAGACCGAGCACGCCATCGACAGGCTCACCGACGAGCAGCGACGCAGCCTGTACGAGACGCACTTCGTGCTCTCCGCCAAGATGGAGGAGGCCGGCGTGAAGAGGGACGGCCGGCCGCTGCAGCCGCCGGCGACGGCGACCACGGTGCGCAGCACGGACGGTGTCGACCGGCTGGTCACCGACGGCCCGTACGCGGAGACCAAGGAGCACCTCGGCGGCTATTACCTGGTCGAGGTCGCCGACCTGGACGAGGCGCTGCACTGGGCCCGGCAGCTCCCGCTGCCGCCCGGGCTGTCCGTCGAGGTACGGTCGGTGCTGCCCACCGGCCGTGCCTGAGATGCGGTACCTGGTGGATTGCCCGGACCCGGGGCAGGCGGTCGCGCTGGCCCGCCGGCTCCCGACCGGCCCCGGCTACCGGGTCGCGACCCGGCCAGTCACGGAGGTGTGAGACCGATGGAGTACGTCCTGCTCATCCAGGGCAACGGCCCCGGCTACGCGGCGCTCTCCGCGCAGGAGATCGACAAGCTGTACGCGGGGCACCACGAGCTCATGACCGCCCTGAAGGAGGCCGGCGTCGGCCTGCCGTACTCGGCCGAGCTCCAGGACCCGACCAGCGCCCGGATCGTCCGACCGGCGGGGGGCGACTGGCTGCTCACCGACGGCCCGTTCACCGAGACGAAGGAGCAGCTCGGCGGGTTCTACGTGATCGACGTGCCGGACATGGACACGGCGGTGACCTGGGCGAAGCGGATCCCGGTGATCCCGGGCGACGCCATCGAAGTACGGCCAGCGAAGGGGTGACCGCGGTCTCCGGCGCGGCCGGGCGGGCGGTCGAGCAGGCGCACCGGGACTCCTGGGGACGCCTGCTGGCCCTGCTCGCCCGGCTGCTGGGCAGCCTCGACCTAGCCGAGGAGTCGCTGCAGGACGCGTTCGAGGCGGCGGTGACCGGCTGGCAGCGGGACGGCGTGCCGGACCGGCCGGAGGCGTGGCTGCTCACCGCGGCCCGGCGGCGGGCGGTCGACCGGCTCCGGCGGGAAGCGACGCTGGCCCGCAAGCTGCCGCTGCTGCTGGTCCCGGAGACCGCCGCCGGTCCGGGGGACGTGGGCCGCGAGGGCACGGAGGGGGCGGAGGTGACCACCATCCCGGACGAGCGGCTGCGGCTGCTGTTCACCTGCTGCCACCCGGCGCTGTCCATGGATGCCAGGGTCGCGCTGACCCTGCGCTGCCTTGGCGGGCTCAGCACGGCGGAGATCGCCCGGGCGTTCCTGGTCGCCGAGGCCACCATGGCGGCCCGGATCACCCGGGCCAAGAAGAAGATCGCCGCGGCCGGCATCCCGTACCGGGTACCGGCCGACGCCGAGCTGCCGGACCGGCTGTCCGGCGTGCTCGCGGTGCTCTACCTGGTGTTCAACGAGGGCTACTCGGCGAGCTCCGGGGACGCCGCGATCCGCCGCGACCTGTGCGAGGAGGCGATCCGGCTCGCCGGCATCGTGGCGGCGCTGATGCCCGACGAGCCGGAGGCTGGCGCGCTGCTCGCGCTGCTGCTGCTGCAGCACGCCCGCCGGGACGCCCGGCTGGACCCGGCCGGGCAGTTGGTGCTGCTGCCCGACCAGGACCGGGCGAGGTGGGACTCGGCGCAGATCGCGGACGGCCTTCGGCTGCTGGCCCGGGCGACCCGGCGCGGCCGGCCCGGGCCGTACCTCCTGCAGGCCGCTATCGCGGCCGAGCACTGCCGGGCGGCCCGGCCGGCGGACACCGACTGGGCCAGGATCGCTGGGCTGTACGGGGCGCTGGAGGAGCTGACCGGATCGCCGGTGGTCCGGCTCAACCGCGCGGTGGCGGTCGCCGAGGTCTCCGGTCCGGCGCCGGCGCTGGAGCTGCTGGCCGGCCTGGACGCCCGGCTGCCGGCATTCCACCTGCTCCCGGCCACCCGCGCCGACCTGCTCCGCCGCCTCGGCCGTGCCGCCGAGGCGCGCGCGGAGTACCGGCGGGCGCTCAGCCTGGCCGGCAACGCCGCCGACCGGGACCTGCTCGCCCGCCGGCTCAGCGAGCTGCCCTGAGGGGTCTCTCGCAGATCTTGGTGGATGCCCGCGGTCCAGGCGGTGTCCACACCCCTCAGCCTCTGGAGATCTCGCGCAGGCCGCGGGCGAGGCCGGCCAGCGCGTCGGTGGCGTCGGTGAGCCGCTGCGCCGGCACCGAGTCGCCGACGGACACGGACAGGGTGGCGGACGCGGAGACGGCGTCGGCGGCGGCGACCACCAGCGCGTCGTACCCGGCGAGTCCCCCGTCGAGCTGGCGCACCAGCACGGCCACCGCCGCATCCAGTCCGGGACGGGACTCGGCCGGAGCCCCGCGCCGGGCGGCCTCCACCGAGGCGATCCGGGCGCCGTGCAGGCGCAGCGCCGCGGCGGCGTCGGCGGCGACCAGCCGCGGGTCCTCGGCGGCAGGGCCGAGGTGCAGGAGCAGGTCGCCGAGCACCCGTTCCCGCTCGGCCAGCCGCTGCAGCGCGCCACGGGCGGCAGACCCGGCTGGTGGCAACGGGGCGGGGCGGAGCGGAGCGACCGGTGGCGCGGTGCGCTCCAGCCGCCACAGCCGCTGGCCGGCACCGACCGCGCCGGCCCCGACCAGCACGGTGGTCGTGCCCCAGAACAGCTCGCCCAGCTCGATCCCGGGCGCCGGGTCGACGTGCATGGTGACCCAGGCCAGCCCGAGGGTGGCGACGCTCCGGGCGATGAGCGACCGCCGTGTCCACCGCTTGCGGCGCTCGTGCCGGCGCACCGGGTCCCGCCGCCCGGCGAGGCGGTCACGGACCTGGGCAGCCGCGCCCGCGGCCCGAGCCCGCCCCGCCTCCCACCTCGGCGGCCATTCGCCCGCCGCCTGCGGTCCCCAGGGAAGGCCGGCGGCGGCGCGGTCCGAGCGAGTGGGCGCGCCTCCGGCTGGCGGCCACCCCGCCGGGTACGTGCCGATCGGCTGGGTCACCGAGTTCCCACCGGGCCCGGCCGCCACGTCGCCGCCCGGGCGGTCAGCCGGGCTACCACCAGGCGGCCATCCCGGCGGGGCCGTGGACGACCACGGCGCCGGGTCATCGCCCGGCCGGCCAGCCCACTGACCACCCGGCGGCTGCGCCGCACCGCGGGACTCCCAGGGCGCACCGCGGGGCGCTGGGGCACCGGCCCACGCGGCCATGGCCCGGCGGCCGAGATCGGTGCGCAGCGCCCGGCGGCCGACCTCGATGGCGACCCGGCGGATCGCCCGGCTGGCTCCCACCACCGTCCACTCCAGGTCCGGGCGCCGGCCGGTCAGCTCTGCTCCGCGGCCTGCTCGGACGGCTGCGGCTGCTGCTGTTGCTCCGCCGGCTGCCCGGAGGTCACCGCGGGGGTGGACTGCCCGGAGGTCACCGACTGGGTCTGCGACCCGGACCCGATCTCCGGCCGCATGCTGGCCCGGATCTGCTCCAGCCGGGCCGAGCCCGCCATATCCAGCGTCGACTTCTGCACCTCGAGCATCCGGCCCTCGACCGAGTTCTGCGCCAGCTCGGCGGCGCCGAGCGCGTTCGCGTAGCGCCGCTCGATCTTCTCCCGCACCTCGCCCAAGGAGGGCACGTTGCTCGGTGCGGACAGCTCGGACATCTGGCGCAGCGACGCGGACACGGTCTCCTGCATCTTCGCCTGCTCCAGCTGGCTGAGCAGCTGGGTGCGCTCGGCCAGCTTCTGCTGCAGCAGCATCGCGTTCTGCTCGACCGCCTTTTTCGCCTGCTCGGCAGCCTGCAGGGCCTGGTCATGCAGGCCCTTGAGATCCTCCATCGACTTCTCGGAGGAGATCAGCTGGGTGGCGAAGACCTGCGCGGTCTGCTCGTACTCGGCCGCCTTGGCCTCGTCGCCCTTGGCGCGTGACTGGTCGGCCAGGGTGAGGGCCTGGCGGGTGGAGGCCTGCAACCGCTCGACGTCGGACAGCGTCCGGCTCAGCTTCATCTCCAGCTGCCGCTGGTTGCCGATCACGGCCGCGGCCTGCCGAGTCAGCCCCTCGTGCTGGTACTGGGCCTCCTCGATCGCCTGCTGGATCTGAATCTTCGGGTCGGCACGCTCGTCCACCTTGGCACCGAACCAGGACATGAAGTACTTCCATGCCTTCACGAAGGGATTAGCCCTAGCCATGATCGTATGTCCTCCTGTCCGCAGCACCCTCACGGTACCCGCGCGTTCTCGTCATCGTCCCAGGCAACGGTAGGGGTGTCCCTAGCCGTCGAGTACCCGACGGGACACCTCCTTCGCCTCGGCAGCCCGGCCCGCAGCCCGTCCAGCTCGCCGGTCAGCCGCACGGCGACCGCGAGCTGCTGCTCGATGCTGTCCAGCCCCCGCTGCCGCTCGGCCCGCAGGTCGTCGGTGCGGGCATGGCGCAACGCCTCGGCCAGCCCGCCCGGCGAGGCCGGCCACGACGCCGCCGCGCGGGTCGACCAGGTCCTCGCCGAGTCCCACGGCACCAGTCTGCCGCGTGGCGGGCGTGCGGGAGTCATCACCGAGCAGTCGCCGGAGGCTTAGAAGTTCGACGGCGGCAGCCGGCGGCGCGCCCTCGACCGGCCCGACTGCGCGCCGTAGCTCACGGCTCCCCCTCGTCGCGACCAGGCCGCCGGAGATGTCCGGGCCTTGCCGGTGGAACGCAGCCGCCAGCCGTCCGGTTCCGTACCGGATCCGGGCAGTGGCCGTCAGCCGGGCCGGAGCATGAACCACTCGACGAACTCGGTGCACCGGCCGCGGTCGTCGAACGCGAGCACCCACAGGTTGTCGTAGACCTTGCCGTTGGCGTACCTGGTCACCCCGGTGACGACCGCGCGGTCGCCGTCGGTCAGCAGCGGGTGGTACTCGGCCTGCCAGGAGCCCGGCGCGTCCTGCTCGTCCAACCAGCTCTCGACGATCGCGTCCCGGCCGCGGACCACCGCGTCCCCGTGGTCCCACGGGTGGTACGCGTAGCTGGCGTCGGCGGCAAACAGCGCGCCGATCTGGGCCGGGTCGTAGTCCCGCCAGGCCGCGACGTACGCGTCCAGCCAGGACTGCACCTCGTCCGGGGTCATCCGGCGTGCTCCCGTCCTTGCTCGGTGGCCGGCGCCGGCGGCAGGCCGCGGACCAGCGCCTCGGCGGCGGTGCGGATCGGGCCGAGCCGGGCCGGCGCGGCCAGGTGGGAGGACAGCCAGCGCAGGACCAGATCCTCGCCGCCGAGACAGGCCGCGGCCAGCCGGTCCCGCACCGCCTCCTCGGCCGCCCGCCAGCCGGCGGGCTGCCCGCGCCGGGACAGCAGCCCGGCCAGCGCGGCGGGCTCGGTGTCGGCGAGGTGCCGCAGGGCCGGATGCTCGCTGAGCCGGTGGGCGGCCTGGACCAGCGCGTCCACCAGCGGTAGCTCGGCGCACTCCGCGGCGATCGCCCGCACCTCCGCCTCCACCAGCGCCGACCAGACGTCGTCCTTGGTGCGGAAGTGGTTGTAGAGGGTCGCCTTGGCGACGCCGGCGACCGCCGCGATGTCATGCATCGTGGTACGCCGAGTGCCGTCCCTGGTGACCGCCCGCAGCGCCCCGTCCAGCAGACCGGCGCGGGTCCGTGCCATCGCGTTGCCAGCCCGCGACCGGGTGCCGCCGATCCGCTGCGGCAGCGCCGACACGGTCGGCCGGGGCACAGTCGAGCGGATCAGGTGCTCGGTCAATGGGTCGCGGGCGGGCACGATCACTTCCTGCCACCGGCCGGCCGGCGCGTCAAGCGACACGGCCTCGACTCGCCGGGGCGCGCCGCCAGCCGCGCTCGGCGGCCGTCCGGAGTGGCCGGCGCACGGTCGTGGCGAGCCTGAAGGGCCGACCGCGTCGGTCGGCCGCTCCGGTGGCTCGGGGGTCGTCCCCCGGCCGGCATGACGCTGGAGCTCGCGTGCGTTGGGAACCCGGGCGGCGCCCAAGACGCGCTACGCGGCGGCCACCGCGCCGGCCAGGCAGCGAGGGGAGTCGTGCGACTCGGCCAGGCAGCAGGACAGGTCGGTCAGGCTGAGCAGCGCGTCGAGGTCGGCGAGGCCGTCGCCGGTCTCCAGCTCGGCGAGGTCGACGCCGTCCAGGCCGGTCCGGTCCGGCTCCGGACCGTCCGGGTCGGGTCGCTCGGCGTCGAGCCGGTCCGGCCCCAGCCGGCTCGGGTCGAACCGCTCGGCGTCGAACAAGTCTCCGTCGAACCGGTCTCCGTCGAAGCGGTCGGTGTCGGACCGGTCGGTGTCGAAGCGGCCTGTGTCGAACTGGTCGGTGTCGAACTGGTCGGAGTCGAACTGGTCGGAGTCGAACTGGTCGGAGTCGAACTGGGAGGCGTCCAGTTGGTCCCCGTCGAACCGGGAAGCGTCGACCGACTCGGTGCCCGCCCGGTCACGGTCGGCCCCGAAGTCGACCGGCAGCTCCAGACCGACTCCGAACCCGGCGCCGTCGCCACCAATCGGCTGTGCCTTGGGCGCCGGCGATCCAGCTGGAGCGGCCGCGGCCGGGACCAGTTGCCGGGCCGGCCCGCGGGCCACGTCGGGGACCAGCTCGGTGCGCCGCAGGTTGTCGCTGACCTGACGAAGTATTTCCGATAGCCGGACGTCCAGCGCTTCGCAGATTGAGGCGAGAAGCTCGGACGAGGCCTCCTTCTGCCCGCGCTCAACCTCGGACAGGTAACCCAGGCTGACCCTGGCCGCGCCGGAGACCTCTCGTAGGGTGCGCCGTTGGCGGAGCCGCTGACCGCGCAACGTCTCGCCCAGCACACGGCGGAGCAGCGTCATCGGCACACCCCTTTCCGTCTCCGTCCCGTGGTGACCTCACCGTACCTCGTCCGGCCTGGCCGGCGAGGGCAGCTGGCCGCTGTCTACGCCGATGGCGAAACGCTGTAATCACGCCGCGGGATTCCCGCCCGGTTGGGGGCCCTAGTCGTGCCCCGTCCCGTCCGTCGCCGTCGGCGGAATGGCCCGGGACAGCCAGCCGGCGAGCAGGGCGAGGGCCGCGTCGACCGCGGCGCGCCGGATCGTGGCACGGTCGCCGGGCAGCGACAGCCGGCGCACCTCCCCCGTCCCGTCCGCGGCCAGCGCGACGTAGACGGTGCCGACCGGCACCCCGTCCTGCCGGTCCGGGCCGGCCACCCCGGTCACGGCGAGGCCGTAGCTGGCGCCCAACCGGTCCCGCACTCCCCCGGCCAGGGCCCCGGCGACGTCCGGGCTGACCGGCCCGTGTGCGTCCAGCAACGGCGCCGGCACCCCGGCCAGCGAGGCCTTGAGATCGGTGGAGTAGACCACCAGCCCACCGCGGAAGGTCGCGCTCGCCCCGGGCGTCTCGGTCAGCCGCGCCGCGAGCAGGCCGCCGGTCACCGACTCGGCGACCGCCACAGTCTGGCCCCGTGCCCGCAACACCGCATGCACCGTCGCCGGGTCGGTCGGCGGCGTCACCGGATGACTCACGGCCGCGCCACCGGGCGGTCGTCGGTGGATCCGCCGGGGTCGACCGGGGCCGGCGGGACGGTTGGCTCCGCCGCGGTCCGGCGCAGCCGGGCCAGTGTGCCGGTCCGGCGCAGGGTGAGCGCGCGCACCACGTAGTCGACCCCGGTCACCACGGTGAGCAGCAGCGCGACCGCCATCGCCCAGGCGGCAAGCGACGCGAGGGCGCCGGACAGCGGCAGCAGGTACAACCCGATCGCCACGCTCTGCACCAGCGTCTTGATCTTGCCACCGCGGCTGGCCGGGATCACCCCGTGCCGGATCACCCAGAACCGCAGTCCGGTCACCCCGATCTCCCGGACCAGGATCACGACGGTCACCCACCACGGCAGCAGGCCCAGCGCGGACAGCCCCACCAACGCCGTGCCGGTCAGCGCCTTGTCCGCGAGCGGGTCGGCGAGCTTGCCGAACTCGGTGATCAGCCCGCGACGGCGGGCGATGTCGCCGTCGATCCTGTCGGTCACCGAGGCGACGCCGAACACCACGCACGCGGCGATCCGCCACCCGGTTGCCCGGCCGTCGTCGTGCAGCAGCGTCAGCGCGACCACGGGCACGAGCAGCAGGCGCAGGACCGTCAGCCCGTTCGCCAGGTTCAGCACCCGCGCGGTCTGCGGCGGTAGCGCCGCCGGGTCGGGGACGACCCTGGTCACGACGCGGCCGCCCGCCCGCCGGCGGCCGCCGGGGACGCGGCCCGGACCGGCTCGGCCGGGCTGACCGTCCCGGTATACTCGGCGACCAGGTCGACCCCCTCGCTGCCCGTCACCCGGGCCCGGACCAGGTCTCCGACCCGCGCCCCTGGGCAGCCGTGCACCGTCGTGCTGCCGTCCGCCTCCGGCGCCTGATGCTCCGCCCGACCCTCCACTGTTCCGTCCACATCGGACACACACTCGACCAGGACGTCGACCGCGGAGCCGACCCGCTGCTCGGCGCGCTGCGCGGCCAGCTCCTCCACCAGCCGGGACAGCCGCTCAACCCGGCCGGCCACGGTCCGGCGAGCGAGCTTCGGCTGCAGCGAGGCGGCCTCGGTGCCCTCCTCGTCGGAGTACCCGAACACGCCGACCGCGTCCAGCCGGCCGGCGATCAGGAACCGTTCCAGCTCGGCGATGTCGGCGCTGCCCTCACCGGGGAAGCCGACGATGACGTTGGACCGGACCCCGGCGTCCGGGCGCACCGCGCGGACCTGGTCGAGCAGGCCGAGGAACGCCTCGGTCGAGCCGAACCGGCGCATCCGGCGGAGCACCGGCTCGCTGGCGTGCTGGAAGGACAGGTCGAAGTAGCCGGCCACCCCGGGCGTCGCGCCGATCGCCCGCACCAGCGACGGCCGCAGCTCGGCCGGCTGCAGGTAGCAGACCCGGACCCGGACGATGCCGGGCACCGCGGCGAGCTCCGGCAGCACCGCCTCCAGCAGCCGCCGGTCGCCGAGATCCTTGCCGTAGGAGGTGGAGTTCTCGCTGACCAGGACGATCTCGCGTACGCCGGTGGCGGCCAGCCAGCCCGCCTCGGCCAGCAGGTCTTCGGGCGGCCGGGACACGAACGCCCCGCGAAACGACGGGATGGCGCAGAACGAGCACCGCCGGTCGCAGCCGGAGGCCAGCTTGACCGGCGCGACCGGCCCGTCGTCCAGCCGGCGCCGCAGCATCGGCGGGGTCCAGCCGGAGACACCCGGTCCGGCGCCGCCGCCCGCCGCCGACCCGGGACCGACCGCGCCGTCGAGCGCCCCGGTCCGGCTGGGCCCGGCAGCCACGCCCGCTCCGCGCCGCCGCGACCCGGGACCGACCGCGCCGTCGAGCGCCCCGGTCCGGCTGGGCCCGGCAGCCACGCCCGCTCCGCGCCGCGGCGACCCGGGACCGACCGCGCCGTCGAGCGCCCCGGTCCGGCTGGGCCCGGCAGCCACGCCGGCAGCCACGCCCGCTCCGCGCCGCGGCGACCCGGGACCGACCGCGCCGTCGAGCGCCCCGGTCCGGCTGGGCCCGGCAGCCGCGCCCGCTCCGCGCCGCGGCGACCCGGGACCGACCGTGCCGTCGAGCGCCCCGGTCCGGCTGGGCCCGGCAGCCGCGCCCGCTCCGCGCCGCGGCGACCCGGGGGCCGGCGCCCTTCCGGGATCTGCGACCGAGGCATGGCCGGGGACGGCGAGCGCGCCGGCGGCGGCGGGGCGGTCGGCCGGGCTGATCGGCAGCAGCCGGCGCCGGTCCTGCGGGCGGTGCGCCGGGACGGCGCGGCCGGCGAGCACGTCGTCCAGCCGGGCGCCGATCTCCGGGTAGGCGTCGAAGCCGAGCACGGCGTCGGCCTCCGGCAGGCTGGCGGCCAGCTCGGCGCCGTACCGCTCGGCCAGGCAGCCCACCGCGACGACCTTCTTGCCGGTGTCCGCGGCGGCCAGCAGGGTGTCCACCGAGTCCTTCTTCGCCGCCTCGACGAAGCCGCACGTGTTCACCAGCAGCACGTCCGCGGACCCCGCGTCGCCGACCTCCCACCCGCCGGCCGTCAGCCGCCCGGCCAGCTCCTCCGAGTCGACCTCGTTGCGCGCGCAGCCGAGGGTGACGACGGCGACGCGGCGGGACGGGGACGCGGGCACGCGGACGACTTTACCGGCGGGACCGGCCGGCACGGCCGCGCCGAGGCCCGCTCAGCCCGCGGTGGCGCTGTTCGGCGCGAACTGCAGGCTGCACACGATGCTCCCACACCGCGGCGCGCCGAGGTCCCGGCCGTTGAGGGTGAGGGTGACCGCCCGCGAGTTGCCGAACTTGACCGTCAGCGCGCGGCCGTCCCGGAAGTCCATCGTCCGGCCGGCGGCCAGGATGCCCTCGTACACCTGGGCCCCGCTGCTCGCGGTGACCAGCAGCCAGCTCTCGCCGTCGGTGGCCCGGACCCGGAGGGTGACTCCCCTGGGCGCCGGCGTGGTGGTCGGCGGCGAGGTGGACGGCGCCGCGCTGGGCGGCTGGCTGCCCGCCGGGCTGCTGGCCGCGGGCGGCGCCGAGCCGATGGCTTGACCGGAGTCGCCGGCCCGGTGGCCGCGGCCGGCGGCCCAGCTGACCGCGAGGAACACCGCCGCGATGACCAGGACGCCGATCGCGGCCGATGCCCATCTCGCCGTCGGCCGGCCGGCCTCGGTCGGCGGATCGAAGGCCGGCAGCGGGCTCGCGGTCAGCGTCGGCACCGGGTTGTCGTGCTGCCGGTCGAACTCGGCCACCAGCTGGCGCCCGTCCGCCCCGACCACCTGGGCGATCGACTTGATGTGACCGCGGGCGTACGCGGCGCCGCCGCACCGGGAGAAGTCGTCCATCTCGATGCCGCGGATCAGGGTGGCCCGGATCCGGGTCGAGGAGGCGACGTCCTCCACCGACAGACCCCGCTTCGCCCGCGCCACGGCGAGCGCGGCGCCCACGCTCTGCGGCTCTCCGGGCGCGCCCGAGCCGCGCTCTGACAGAGCGGAGTCGTCGGACACGGAGCGGCCCTTCCCCGGGGACGACGGCGCGACGGGTGGCGTACGAGGCGATCGAAGCCAGTCTAGGCAGCCCTGGGTGGCAGCCAAAAGACCACCTCGATGAACGGTTGATCCCGAGATGGCTCAACGGGCAGACGACGATCCAGCGCCGAACGGGCGACCACCATGCCGCCGGGCGGCTGCTTCCGGATTGCGCAGATCGCGGCGGTAGAGCACCCGGTCCCATCGGTCGTCGCCCACCGCGACGAAGTCGGGGAGCCGGCCGTAGACAAGGAAGCCCAGCGACTCGTACAGCGCCATCGCCGCGTGGTTGTTGCCGCGCACGTCCAGGGTGAGCGTCTCCACCCCGGCCGACCGGGCGTCCTCCACCAGCGCCGCCACCAGCCGCCGGGCGAGCCCACCGCCGCGGGCCGCCGGATGCACCATGACCTGAAGGATCTCCGCGTTCATCGCCACCGTGGGCTTCTCGTAGCGCATCCACCTGCCGAGCGCCTCGATCCGGCCGTCCCGTGCCAGCACGGCGAACCGAGCCTGCCCGGCGGCCACCGCGGCCAGGATGTCGTCCAGCCAGCCGACCGTCTCGGCGAAGGACGGCACGCCGAGCCAGCCGACCGCGCCGGCCTGCTCCATCACCGCGGCGACCACCCGGTGCACGGCGCCGTACGTCGCCGGCTCCGCGGTGGCCAGCCAGCCCAGCTCCGGCGCGCCCACGAGGCCCGCCTAGTCGCCGCCGCGCAGGGTGATCAGCACCCCGTCGAGCTCGTCCGGCTTGACCAGCACGTCGCGCGCCTTCGAGCCCTCCGACGGGCCGACGATGCCGCGGCTTTCCATCAGGTCCATCAGCCGGCCGGCCTTGGCGAACCCGACCCGCAGCTTGCGCTGCAGCATCGAGGTCGACCCGAACTGGGTGGACACCACCAGCTCGGCCGCCTGCAGCAGCAGGTCGAGGTCGTCGCCGATGTCCTCGTCCATCTCCTTCTTGGCCGCCACCGCCGTCAGCACGTCGTCCCGGTAGACCGGCTCGAGCTGCTGCTTGCAGTGCTTCACCATCGCCTGGATCTCCGCCTCGGGCACGAACGCGCCCTGGATCCGCTGCGGCTTGCTGGCGCCCATCGGCAGGAACAGCCCGTCGCCCTGGCCGACCAGCTTCTCCGCCCCGGGCTGGTCCAGGATCACCCGGGAGTCGGCCAGGCTGGCGGTGGAGAAGGCCAGCCGGGACGGCACGTTCGCCTTGATCAGCCCGGTCACCACGTCGACGCTGGGGCGCTGGGTGGCCAGCACGAGGTGGATGCCCGCGGCCCGGGCCAGCTGGGTGATCCGGACGACGGCGTCCTCGACGTCCCGCGGCGCGACCATCATCAGGTCGGCCAGCTCGTCGACGATGACGAGCAGGTACGGGTAGGGCAGGTAGGTCCGCTCGCTGCCGGGCGGCGCGCTGACCTGCCCGGCGCGCACCTTGCGGTTGAAGTCGTCGATGTGCCGCACCCCGGTGGCCTGCATGTCCTCGTACCGCAGGTCCATCTCGCGGACCACCCACTGCAGCGCGTCGGCCGCCCTCTTGGGGCTCGTGATGATCGGCGTGACCAGGTGCGGGATGCCCTCGTAGCAGGTGAGCTCCACCCGCTTCGGGTCGATGAGCACCATCCGCACCTCGTCCGGGGTCGCCCTGGCCAGGATCGAGGCGATCAACGCGTTGATGCAGCTGGACTTGCCGGCGCCGGTGGCACCGGCGATGAGGATGTGCGGCATCTTGGTCAGGTTGGCCACCACGTAGCCGCCCTCGATGTCCTTGCCGAGGCCGGCCAGCATCGGGTGGTGGTCGCGTACCGCGGCCGGGCTGCGCAGCACGTCGCCGAGGCTGACCAGGTCGCGGTCGACGTTCGGGATCTCCACGCCGACCGCGCTCCGGCCCGGGATCGGGCTGATGATCCGCACGTCCGGGCTCTTTACCGCGTACGCGATGTTGCGGGACAGCTGGATGATCCGCTCGACCTTCACCGCCGGGCCGAGCTCCACCTCGTACCGCGTCACCGTCGGGCCGCGGGCGAACCCGGTGACCGCGGCGTCCACCCCGAACTCGCCGAACACCTGCTGCAGCGCCGAGATCACCAGGTCGTTCGCCCGGGTTCGGGCCTTCGCCGGCGAGCCGCCGGCGAGCAGGTTGGAGGGGGGCAGCGTGTAGATCCCGGCGGTGCCGGACAGGGACAGCTGGATCGGCTTGCTGGTCGGATGCGCGGCCGGCTCGGACCCGGGTCGCCGGCCGGCCGGCGTGGATCGACCCGAGCCGGCGCCGCGATCCCGCGTCGTCGCCGGGTCCTCGGCCCCGGCGCCGCCGCCACCGGCGCCGGCCTGGCCGTCGGCGCCGTCCGCGCCGTCGCCGACCTCGCCGTCGGCGGCGAACGCGCCCTGCCGGCGGCGGGCCGGCCGGCGCAGCCGCCCCGGCGGCTGATCGGCTGGCGACGACGGCGACGGGTCGGCGAGCCCGTCGGCGGAGCCCTCGACACCGGGGTCGGCCTCCTCGTCGGCCGGCGGGCGGCGCAGCACCCAGTCGCGCAGCTCCCGGAGCCGGGCCGGCAGCGTGTTCACCGGGGTGGCGGTGACCACCAGCACCCCGAACGCGCCGAGCAGGAACAGCAGGATCACCGTCACCTGCGCGTTCAGCCCGCGCTCCAGCGGGCGGGCGGCCAGCTCGCCGAGCAGGCCACCGGCGCGGGTCCGGCCGGACCAGGTGTCCGGCGAGCCGGCGCCGAGGTGGAACAGCCCGGGAACGGCCAGCGCCAGGGCCAGCCAGCCGACCACGACCCGGCCCCGCTCCTCCGGCTTCGGCAGCTGGCGGAGCAGGTGCACCCCGGACGCGGCGAGCAGCACCGGCACCGCGGCCGCCAGCGAGCCGGCGGTCGCGTGCAGGCCGCGGTCGATCCAGGAACCGACCGGGCCGCCGTCGTGCCACCAGGCGGCCACCGCGGCAACCACGGCCAGGCCCAGCATGGCCAGCCCAGCCCCATCCCGCCGGTGCGCCGGGTCGAGCTGGGCGGTGGCGGCCTGCCGGCCGACCGCGCGGGCGGCGCCGCCGGCCGCCCGGGCCAGCAGCGACCAGCACCACGCCACCGACCGGCCCAGCGGCGCGACCGGGCCGCCGCGGCGCCTGGCGACCCGGGTCGCCCCGCGACCCCGCGTGGAGCCGCGGGACCGGGTCGGGGCGCTGCGGGTCGGCATGGGCCCTACCGTAGCCGCGAGGACCGGCGAAACCGGCGATTGCCGCCCTGGCCGGGACCGGTGTCGCGAACCGGCCGAGTGTCGGCCCAAACCGATCGGCGGCAGGCCGGCGCGGAAGGGGCGCGCCCACCCCGCGCCGGCCAGCGCTCGACCCGGCGGAGACGCGCGGCCGCCGGCTGCGCTAGACCTCGATGACCGTCGGGATGATCATCGGCCGGCGGCGGTAGGTGTCCGAGACCCAGCGGCCGACCACCCGGCGCACCCCCTGGGCCAGCCGGTGGGTGTCGGTCACCCCGTCGGCGGCGTGTCGCTCCAGCTCGGCGCTGATCAGCGGCAGCACCGCGTCGAACGCCGCCGGCTCGTCGCTGAACCCCCGCCCGGACACCAGCGGGGTGCCGGTGACCTTGCCGGTGACCGCGTCCAGCACGACGGTGATCGCGATGAACCCCTCGTCGCCGAGGATCCGCCGGTCCTTCAGCGACTCCTCCCCCACGTCGCCGACGGCCAGCCCGTCCACGTACACGTAGCCGCAGTCGACCTTGCCGGACACCCGGGCCAGCCCGTCGACGAGGTCGACCACCACCCCGTCGTCGGCGAGCACCACCCGGTCGGCCGGCACCCCGGTCAGCTCGGCCAGCCGGGCGTGCGCCCGCAGGTGCCGCCACTCGCCGTGCACCGGCAGCACGTTGCGTGGGTGCGTCGCGTTCAGCAGGAACAGCAGCTCCCCGGCCGGTGCGTGCCCGGAGACGTGCACCATGGCGACCTCCTTGTGCACCACGGTGGCGCCCTCCCGGGCCAGCCCGTTGATCACCCGGTAGACCGCGGTCTCGTTCCCCGGCACCAGGCTGGAGGCCAGGATCACGGTGTCACCGGGCTCGATCCGCACCTGCTGGTGCTCCCGGGCGGCCATCCGGGACAGCGCGGACAGCGGCTCGCCCTGCGACCCGGTGGAGATCAGCACGACCTGCTCCGGCCGCATGGCCGCGGCCTCGTCCAGCGGCACCACCAGGCCGGCCGGGATGTGCAGCAGGCCGAGGTCGCGGGCCACCCCCATGTTGCGCAGCATCGAACGGCCGACGAAGGCGACCCGCCGGTCGTGCCCGGCGGCCGCGTCCAGCACCTGCTGCACCCGGTGCACGTGCGAGGCGAAGCAGGCCACGATCACCCGCCGGCCGGCCCTGCGGATGATCGAGTCGAGCGCCGGGCCGATCTCCCGCTCCGGCGTGACGAAGCCGGGCACCTCCGCGTTCGTCGAGTCGGACAGCAGCAGGTCGATGCCCTCCGCGCCGAGCCGAGCGAACGCCCCGAGGTCGGTAAGCCGGCCGTCCAGCGGAAGCTGGTCCATCTTGAAGTCGCCGGTGTGCAGGACCAGCCCGGCGCCGGTCCGGATGGCCAGCGCGAGCGAGTCCGGTATCGAGTGGTTCACCGCGAAGAACTCGCAGTCGAACGGGCCGAGCTGCTCGCGGCTGCCCTCGGAGACGGTCAGCGAGTACGGCTCGATCCGGTGCTCGCGCAGCTTGGCCTCGGCCAGCGCCAGGGTGAACCGGGACCCGACCAGCGGCAGGTCGGCCTTCTCCCGCAGCAGGTAGGGCAGCGCGCCGATGTGGTCCTCGTGGCCGTGGGTGAGCACCACCGCCTCGACCTGGTCCAGCCGGGACCGGATGTGGCTGAAGTCGGGCAGGATGAGATCGACTCCGGGCTGATCCTCCTCCGGGAACAGCACCCCGCAGTCGACCACCAGCAGCCGGTCCTGGTGCTCGAACACGGTCATGTTGCGGCCGATCTCGCCGATGCCGCCAAGCGCGACGATGCGCAGCCCACCGGGCGGCAGCGCCGGCGGCCGGCCGAGCTCGGGATGCGGGTGGCTCACCGGAGCAGCGAGACTCCGGCCGCCGCCAGGTCGGCGCGCAGCTGGTCGACCTGGCCGTCGGTGGCGGCGACGAGCGGCGGGCGCACCGGCCCGCCGGGCAGCCCGGCCAGCCGCAGCGCGGCCTTGGCCATGACCACGCCCTGGGCCCGGAAGAACCCGGCGAACGCCGGCAGCAGCGCCCGGTGCAGCTGCAGCGCGCGCTGCACGTCGCCGGACTCGTACGCCCCGATCATCTCGCCGGTCCGCGGACCGACCAGGTGGGTGGGCACGCCGACCACCCCCACCCCGCCGATCGACAGCAGCGGCAGGGTGATCTTGTCGTCGCCGGAGTAGAACGCCAGGTCGGTGCGGGCCATCACCCAGGCGCTCGCCTCCAGGTCCCCCTTGGCGTCCTTGACCGCGACGATGCGCGGGTGTTCGGCCAGCCGGACCATGGTCTCGGTCTCGATCGGCGTGCCGGTCCGGCCCGGGATGTCGTAGAGCATCGTCGGCAGCGTGGTCGCCTCGGCGAGCGCCCGAAAGTGCGCGAGCAGGCCGGCCTGCGGCGGCTTGTTGTAATACGGCGTGACGGCGAGCAGCCCGGTCGCGCCGACCTTCTCGGCGACCTGGGCGAGGTGCAGGGTGTGTGCGGTGTCGTTGGTGCCGACGCCGGCGACGACCACCGCCCGGTCGCCGACCGCCTCCAGCACAGCCCGCAGCAGTCGCTCCTTCTCCTCGTCCGTGGTCGTCGGCGACTCGCCGGTGGTCCCGCTGATCACCAGCCCGTCGTTCCCGCCCTCGTCCACCAGGTAGCTGGCCAGCCGCTGGGCGCCCGGCACGTCGAGACCCCCGTCGCTGCGGAACGGGGTCACCATCGCGGTGAGCACGCGGCCGAACGGCCGCCGGGTGTCGGTCATGGAAGAACGCTACCGCTCGGGGCCCGATCCGCCGCTGGCGCGCCAGGGGCCTAGACGAACTCGACCCGGGTGCCGCGAACGGCCACCTGTGCCGTTCCCACGTTGTTGTCGATGTGGACCTCGTCGAGCTGACCGAAGGCGTCCGCTGTCACGGTGATGGTGTACACCCCGTGCCGGTGGCTGACGTCCCACAGCGCGGTGACCTCGATCTCGTCGCCCGGAAGCAGTCCAGGGGTGTGGACGACTCGCATCTCCCGGTCGACGTCGTCACCTCGCATCCAGAACCGCGTGATGGTCTCGTCGGCGAGAGCGTCCCCCAGGTTGCGGATGGTGGCCGTCACCTCCACCACCCCTGCGACGATGCCAGCGGATTCCGGAGCGGGCCGCTCCCTGCCGTCCCGCATCGTGATGAGCCCGACCGCGAGGTCCGGCCTTCTCGTTGTGGTCACCGTCGTCTCCACCGTCACGATACTGCCCGCCGCGGACGGATCACCCCACGAACGCCGGCGGTGACCGCGGTCCCGGCCGGTTGGCGGCGCGTCCTGGGCGGACCGCTGGGCGCAGGACGGCAGCTTTGGTCGCTCCGGCCCGCGCGGCAGGGCAGACTGCGAAGGTGACCGATGAGATCGGCGGCGGGCGGCCCTGGCCGCGCGAGCCGGGGCCCGACCCGGTCCCCCGTCGTCGAGCCTGGCCGGCACCGACGGGTCGACCCTCGAGCGGAACGTCGAGCCGCCGGCTGCAGTTCGCCCTGCTCGGCCTTCTCACACTGCTGCTCGGCTACGCGGTCACCCATCGGCCGCCCGCACCGGCACCGCGGGTCAACCGGACTCCCGCGGTGTCGCCCGGGCCCACTCAGCCGGCGGACCCATGGCTAGGCGGGCGCACGTCCACGGGCCCGGCCGGGCTCCGACTGCTGGTGGCCGGCGCGAACCCGCGGGTCGTGGACGCCGCCACCGGGGCCGCGACGCCGCCGCCGGGCATCCGGTTGGTGTCCGGTATGGGCCTCGACGCGTTCCCGATCGGCGGGTCGAAGATCGCGGTCGTCGAGTACGCCTGGGCAGCCGGGTCCTACCTGCGGCTTTCCGGCGTCGACCCGCAGATCCTGGGCCGGCACGCGGCGGTGTCCCGGGGCTTCGACGGCGAGCTGATCATCGTCGACTCGCCGCGCGGGCGGACCACCGTGGCAGGGGTCGGCGGCGACCTCCGGGTGCGCTGGAAGTGGTACTCGCCGGACACGCTGACCGTGCTGGGGGACACCCCGCTCGGGTTGGTGTTGCAGCGAGCGGGCCGGACCGCGGACGACCGCGACCTAATACTGGTGGACCGCCGCTCCGGCGCGGTGCGGCGGGTGCTGGCCCATCACGGGACCGCGGTCGCGGTCGGCGCCCGCGCGGCGGCCTGGGCGCCGGAGGACTGCACCAAGCCCTGCCCGCTCACCGTGGGCGACCTGGGCACCGACGACCGCCGCAAGTACCCGATGCCGGCCGGGTGGACGCCGAAGTCCGGCGCGTTCTCGCCGGACGCGCGGTCGCTGGCGCTGACGTTCCGGGCGGTCACCACCTGCTGCGAACCCGGGCGGGTCGGCGTGCTGGACCTGCGTACCGGGGCGGTCGCCACGGTTCCGGACCTGCGTACCGCCCCCGACCTCGGTGCGCACCTCGCCTGGTCGGCCGACGGCCGCTGGCTGGTGATCGGCCTGCCGTGGCCGGACCGGCAGGCGATCGCGCTGTGGCGACCCGGCGCCTCCCTGCGGGTCCTGCCGACCGTGCTGCCCGGCCATCCCGGACCGCTGACCGTGCTGCCCTGACGCGAGCCGGAAGCCGGCCCGGGCCCCGGTCAGCCCTCGGTGACGAGCGGGCTGGAGGCGACCTCGGTCCCGTCGTCGAGGGTGGAGATCTCGAAGTCGGAGAAGAGGTTCGGCGCCACCCGGCACAGCTGGCGGAGGCAGGCGACAGCCAGGGCGCGGATCTCGACGTCGGCGTGCTCGGTGGCCCGCATCGCGATGAAATGCCGCCACGCTCGGTAGTTGCCGGTGACCACGATCCGGGTCTCGATCGCGTTCGGCAGCACCGAGCGGGCGGCCTGCCGCGCCTGCTTCCGCCGCAGTACCGCGTTCCCCACCCCGGCGAACCGCTTCTCCAGCCCCTCGAGCAGCTCGGTGTACGCCGCCAGCGAGGCGTCGGTGGCCGCGACGAACCTCTCGTGCAGCTCCGGGTCGGCGGCGATCACGTCCGGTTCGACCATGGCGGCGTCCCGCTCGGGCACGTACCGCTGGGACAGCTGGCTGTAGGAGAAGTGCCGGTGCCGGATCAGCTCGTGGGTGAGCGAGCGGGACACGCCGGTGAGGTAGAACGTCACGACGCCGTGCTCCAGCACCGAGAGGTGGCCGACCTCGAGAATGTGCCGCAGGTAGCCGGCGTTGGTGGCGGTGCGCGCGTTGGGCTTGCTCCACGACTGGTAGCACGCCCGGCCGGCGAACTCGGCCAGCGCCTGCCCGCCGTCCGTGTCGGTCTCCCAGGGCACGTCGTCGGGCGGGTCGAAGTGGGTGTACGCGATGATCCGGACGGTCGGGGTGGCGATGCCGGGCACGTCTGGCAGGGTAACCCGGCTGCCTGGGCAGACCCCGCAACGACCCGGCTGTCGTGCGGTCCGGCGTAGTCTGCCGGTCATGGGGCGCGAGGCGGGGAAGCCGAAGCGAAAGCGATGGGGGCTACGCACCCTTGCCTTCCTCAGCCTCGCCCTCGTGTCGATCCTGGTGTCCAACGCGCTCAGCGCGACCGGCCACGGCACCGTCCCGATCACCTTGGTCGGCACCCTGGTCGGCCTGGTCGGCGCGGGGTACTGCAGCTACCGCGGCCTACGCGACGCCAACTGGCTGCCGCGGGGCTGATCGGCACCGCCCGTCGAGTCGCTCGGCCGGTCGAGCCCGGCCTGCTCGAACGGCGCCGCCGGCACCTGGCTGAGCAGCCGCCGGGTCGTCTGCAGGCCCCAGCCGTCCAAGGCGCGGAGCCGGTCGCTGCTCCCGCGCAAGCCGCCGAAGAGCTCGACGTGCCGAGCCCACTCGGCCCGCCGCTCCACTTCCGGTCGGGCGAGCAGGCAGTCCGGGTCGTTCACCCAGAACCGGCCATGCTGCCAGGCCCTCCCCCGGCCGGTGACGATGGCCGCACGCTGCGAGGGCTGGGACATGTCGCCGCCGACCGGCTCGTAGTGCGGCGCGGTGTCCGGGCCGACCCGCATCGCGTCGACCAACCCGACGCTCGGCAGGATCGGCGCACCGCAGGCGAGCAGGTAGGCGTCCGGACCGATCGCCTCGCGGATCATCGAAAGCCCATGCCGGTAGGCCGCCACTCCGCCGAGCGACGGGTCTGCCCGCCGGCCGGTCAGCGCCCCGGCGTAGACGAAGTCGATCTTGTAGAAGTCGACGCCCATGTCGCGGAGCTCGCCGAACACCTGCCGCAGGTACGCCTCGGCGCCGCCGTGCGTGACGTCGAGCACTCCCAGCCGCTGCCCCCAGTTGACGCCGGCGTCTACATCGGACACCAGCCAGTCCGGGTGCTGGCGGGCCACCTCCGAGTCGGGGCCGACCAGGAACGGGGCAACCCAGATCCCGGGCCGCCGGCCGCGCTCTCGGATCCGGGCCACGACGTCGGCCAGCGACGCGAACCGGCCCGACCAGCGGAGCCAGTCGCCGATCTCGGCCTGGTAGCCGTCGTCGATCTGCACCACGTCGACGCCGAGCTCGAGCTCGTCCATCGCCGCGATGTTCTCCTCGATGTCGGCCTGGGTGACCTCGTCGAAGTACTGGTACCAGGAGGACCAGATCGTCGGCGCAGGGCGTAGCGCGGTCACACCGTTGGCGCCGGCGAACCGCTCGGCCCACCGCCCCAGGGCCTGATCCAACCCGGCCGCCCCCGGAAAGGTGTGGTGGCGGACCTCGCCGTCCGCCGACACGACGACTCTGCCTCCCCGCACGACAGCGCGCACCGAGGCGACCCGGTCGGTCGCCGACTCGACGCCGATCACGTGGATGTCGGACCCGTCGTTCGGGTCGACGGCCAGCAGCCCCTCGCCCTGGTACGCGTCCTCGGGAGCGCGTCGGTCCGGCCGGTAGTTCATCACCCGGCGGTCCTCCGACGACGGCCGGTACGGCGGTTGACCCAGCCGGTAGCAGGTCGCCGGGCTCCAGGACTGCCAGCCGTGCTCGTACACCAGGCCCCGCGCGGGGTCCACCGCTACCTCGGCGACATCACCCATACGCTGCGCGTCCGGTCCCCTTTCTGTCGGCGACTGGCCGGTGCCCGGACGGACTCAGCCCTTGACCGAGCCGGCGGTGAGGCCGCGGATGAAGTACCGCTGCAGGGAGAGGAAGACGAACAGCGGGACGATCATGCTGATGAACGCGCCGGCGGTGAGCAGCTGCCAGCCCTGCTGCTGCGCGCCGACCAGCCCGGCCACCATCACGCTGAGCACCTGCTTCTCCCCCGGACCCAGGAAGATCAGCGCGACCAGCAGGTCGTTCCAGGTCCAGAGGAACTGGAAGATGGCGAACGAGGCCAGCGCGGGCACCGACATCGGGATGATCAGCCGCCAGAACGTCTGGAAGTGGCTGGCCCCGTCGATCTTCGCCGACTCGATGACGCCGCGGGGCAGCGTCGCCATGTACCCGCGCAGGATGAAGATGGCCAGCGGCATGCCGAACCCCGTGTGCGCCAGCCACACCGAGGCGAACTGGCCCTGCAGCCCCACGCTGGAGTAGATCTTCAGCAGCGGGACCAGGGCCACCTGCAGCGGGATGACGAGCAGCCCGACGATGATCACGAACAGGATGTCCCGGCCCGGGAACTCCATGAAGGTGAACGCGTAGGCGGCGAACGCCGCGAACAGGATCGGGATGACCGTCGCCGGCAGGCTGACCGCGAGGCTGTTCAGGAACGCGCTCCCGGCGCCCTGCGACCAGATCTGCGAGTAGTTGTTGAACGTCCACGCCCGGAACGGGTGCGCGATGACCGTCCACCAGCCCGAGGTGAGTGCGGCTTCCGGCGTCCGGAACGAGGTCACGAACAGGCCGAGCGACGGCATCAGCCAAAGGAAGCAGATGACCAGCAGGGCGCCGCGGACGAACCAGCCGGCCCGCTTGGTGGGCGATACTCCGCGCCGCGGGAGGATGCGCCGGGCGGCTTTCTCGGGTACCAGAACGGGCGTCGCGGTGCTCGTCATCGCATTGCCTCCTCGGCCCGGAAGTGCCGCACCTGGTAGACCATGATCGGGATGACCGCGATCATGAGCATCACCACGATGGCCGCCGCCCGGCCGGCGTTGCCGTTGGTGATCAGCTCGTTGATGAACCGCACCGCGATCACGTTCGTGTTGAAGTTGCCGCCGGTCATGACGTAGACGATGTCGAAGATCTTCATCACGGTGATGACGACGGTGATGAAGACCGTGACGACGGTGCCCCAGATCTGCGGCACGACCACCCGGAAGAACGTCTGCCGCTCGTTCGCCCCGTCGATCCGGGCCGCCTCGAGGGTGTCCTCCGGCACGCTCTTGATCGCCGCCGAGAGCAGCACCATCGAGAAGCCGACCTGGCCCCAGATCAGGATGATCATGAGCAGGAAGGTGTTCAGCTTGCCGGTGTCCACCTGCAGCCAGGCCACCGGCTTGTTGCCGATGGCGGTCCAGACGGCGTTCTGCAGGCCGATCTGGGTCTCGCCCTCCGGCCGCACCTCGTAGATGAACCGCCAGATCGCCGCCGCCGCGACCCCGCTGATCGCCATCGGTAGGAAGATGAGTGTCTTGGCTGTCTTCTCGCCCCGTGACGAGAGCCGGTCGGCGAGCACCGCGACCCCCAGCCCGAGCGCCACGACGACCGCCGGGGCGATCGCGATCCACAGCAGTGTGTTGACGAGGGTGATCTGGAAGTCGTGCTGCTTGAGCAACGCCGTGTAGTTCTTGAACCCCACGTACTTGCTGCTGGTGGCGTCCGCGAAGCTGAAGTTGATCGTCTGGATCGCCGGGTAGATGAGGAAGATGCCGATCACCGCGACCGCCGGCAGTAGGTAGAGGTACGGCTTGAGGCGGTCCTCCCACGGCCCGGGCAGCCGCTCGGCGATCTGGTTCAGCAGGAAGAAGAGTGCCAGGGCGACGCCGACGCCGGCGGCGACGGTCAGCAGGGTATTGATGAACTTGATCACTGACCCGCTCCTTTCTGGTTCCGTGAGAACCGGTACCCGCCGCCCGGCGAGGGTGCGCGGCCGGCGGCGCCCGGCCGCGCACCCTGCCTCAGGCGGTCAGCTCGGCCAGCTCTGCTCGATGTCGTTGAGCGCGGTGTCGAGGTTCTTCTGGCCGCTGATCCACGCGGTCATGCCCTTCCAGAAGCTGCCCGAGCCGACTGCGCCGGGCATCTGGTCGGAGCCGTCGAACCGGAAGACGGTCGCGTTGGTACCGATCTTGACGATCTGCTTGGTCAGCTCGGACTTGTACTTGGTCAGCGGGTAATCCTTGCGCGGCGACAGGAAGCCGGCGTCCTCGCTCCAGCCGGGGAAGTCGGGGCCGGTCATGAACTTCATGACATCCTTGGTGGCGTCGGTCCTGTTGTTGAAGACCGCGGCCAGGTCGCCGCCGCCCAGCACCGGACGGTCGGACTCGCTCTCGCCGGGGAAGTAGAAGACGCCGACCTGGTTGTCGATGTCGGCGACGATCTTGTCCGGGAAGAAGCCCTTCTGGGTGATGAAGTTGCCCTGCCGGTGCAGCCAGCACTTCGGCGGGTTGTCGAACATCGGGTTCGCCGAGGTGGCGAACGCGGTGCTGGCGACTCCCTTGCGTCCGCCCAGCACGTTGCCGTCCGCGAGCACCATGTTCTCGAAGGCCTGCCCAGCCTGCTTGATCAGCGGGTCGTTGAACGGGATCTCGTGCTTGACCCACTGGTCGTACTTCTCGGGGCCGCCGAGCCGCAGGACGTACTCCTCCATCCAGTCGGTGGCCGGCCAGCCGGTCGCCGCGCTCGACTCGATGCCGAAGCACCACGGGATCTTGCCGTCGGACTTGATCTTGTTGGTGAGGTCGGTCAGCTGCTGCTGGGTCTTCGGGATCTGGTAGCCGGCCGCCTGGAACGCCTTCTTCGGGTAGAAGACCAGGCTCTTGATGTTCATCGAGACGGGCACGCCGTAGAACTTGTCGCCGTCCTTGCCGGCGTCCAGCACGCCGGGGACTTCGTCGGACTGGAGCTTGCTGACGTCGAGCTGGGTCGACAGGTCGGCCATCTTGCCCTGCTTGATGAAGTCGTGCAGGATGCCCGGCTGCGGGAACAGCGCGATGTCCGGCAGGTTGTTGGCCTGGACCCGGGTCCGGATCAGGGTGTCGAAGGACTGCGACGCCTCGGTGAACTTGATCGTGATACCGGAGCTCTGCTGGAACCCCGCCAGGGCCTGCTTGAAGCCCGCGGACTGCGAGCCGCCGAAGCCGAAGACGATCTCGACCGTCTTGCTGTTCTTCGAGCCGCCGCCGCCGCCACCGCCGCCGCCGCCGCCGCTGCTCAGACAGGCCGTAGCGGCCAGCGCCACGGCGGCCACCACCGCGATCTTCTGGGTTGTCATGCGCCTGCGCATACGGGCTCCTGTTCCTTTGCTTCGTGGCTTCTACGAGTCGGGCGCGGCGGCTCAGGCCGGGGTTGCGCCAACCGGCTTCCGGCCGCTGCGGCGAGAGAGCGTCCGGCATGGTGGCCGTGCACCGCCTCTCGAGGGGAAAGGCCGTGCCTCAGCGTTGCGGCACCCGGTCGACGGTGCCCCTCGCCGAGGCGGCTGCGACGGATCCACCCGCTGCCCATGGGCCTCTGGCCCTTCTCGGGCGCTGCCGCCGGGGACACCTCAGTCCGCGGTACAGGCACCCACGTTCCACCCGCGTCCCGTAGTGCAGTCGCAGGTGGCAGCGATGTCAAGATGGCGTCGCAGTATTGACATAATGGTGGGTGAGCGGGAACCGCCCGGTGCGACCACGCGTTCCGCATGACCCCTCCCGCTCAGCCGGCCATCCCGCGCTGAGAAGACGCCGTGCCGTCGACGGCGTATCGCATACACTGGCACGGAGGTTGTGTGCAAGACCACACCTTCGATGGCAGCGTTTCCATGATGTGATCCACCAGGCCCGTCGGTAAGCCCGGGAGGTGGCCATTGACCACCCCGAGCATGGCGCGGCGCCAGGTCAGCATCCTGGACGTCGCGCGCCGAGCCGGCGTGTCGACCTCGACCGTCTCGCGCTCCCTGCGAGGGGCCGACAACGTCTCGGAGGGCACCCGGCACCGGGTCCTGCAGGCCGCCCAGGAGCTCGCCTACGTCCCCTCGCCGGCCGCCTCGCGGCTGGTCACCGGGCGGACCCGCACGATCGCGGTGATCGTCCCGTTCGCCAGCCGCTGGTTCTTCTCCGAGGTCGTCAGCGGCGCCGAGAACGCGCTCCGGGTCGAGGGCTACGACCTGCTGCTCTACAACATCGGTGACCGGGCGGGTCGGGCGCACTTCTTCGAGTCCCTGCCGCTGCGCCGGCGGGTGGACGCGGTGCTCACCGTGGCCTCCGCGTTCACCGAGGCCGAGCAGGTCGCGCTGGTCGGGCTGGGACTGCCGATCACGATGATCGGCGGGCAGCTCACCGGTTTTCATCGGGTGGGCATCGACGAGGAGGGCAGCGCCGCCACCGCGGTGCGGCACCTGGTGCGGCTGGGCCACCGGGAGGTCGCCATGATCTCCGGTGACCCGGACGACCCGCTCGGCCGGGCGACCACCCTGGCCCGGCGGGCCGGGTTCCGGCGGGCGCTGACGGAGGCCGGGATCGAGGAACGTCGCGACCACATCGTCTCCGAGCCCTGGGGCATCAGCGGAGGCGTCCGGGCGATGGAGCACCTGCTGTCCAGGGCGCGGCTGCCTACGGCCGTCTTCGCCGAGTCGGACGAGATGGCGTTCGGGGCCTTGCAGACGCTGCGCAGGTCGGGGCTCGACGTGCCGAGGCACGTCTCGGTGATCGGCTTCGACGACCATGAGATGGCGGCGGCCGCCGACCTGACCACGATCGCGCAGCCGGTCTACCGTCAGGGCGAGCTCGCTGCCCGCATGCTGCTCGACGCGCTGGCTGGGGATCGCAACCTGGCGGTCGACGTCGTGCTGCCCACCCGACTGGTGGTCCGCGGCAGCACCGGTGCGGCCCCGGAGGACTGTTGACCGACCTTCGCACTCGCCGGGACAGCCGCCGGCGCGCCGACTCGGTGCTCGACGAGGTCGTCAGGCGGGTCGCGCCGCTCGCCCGCAGCCGGCTCGGCGACCTCGAAGCGGTGGGCTTCCTCGCCCGGCTCGAGCAGGCGTTCCCCGACGCCTTCGAAGCGCTCGACGTCGTCTACGGCCGCGACACGGCCACCGCGGCCCTGCTGCACGAGCTGGTCGGCGTCGTCCTCGACGCAGCCACGGCGCGGCCGGGGTCGCTGCGCGCCCTCGACCGGCGCCGCGAGGTCGACACTGGCTGGTTCCAGCGGTCCAGGATGATCGGCTACGCCTGCTATGTCGACCAGTTCGCCGGGTCGCTGGCGGGGATCCGCGACCGGCTGGACTACCTGGCCGAGCTCGGTGTCAGCTACCTCCACCTGATGCCGCTGCTGGCCCCCAGGGCCGGCGAGAACGACGGTGGCTATGCGGTCGCCGACTACGGCGCCGTCGACCCCCGCCTCGGCACCATGGCAGACCTGCAGGTCCTGGCCGAGGACATGCACGGGCGGGGCATGTCGCTGTGCATCGACCTGGTCCTCAACCACACGGCTCGGGAGCACGACTGGGCGACCCGCGCGAGCGACGGTGACCCGGCGTACCGGGACTTCTACCTGGTGTTCCCAGACCGCTCCCGGCCGGAGGCCTACGAGCGGGCGCTGCCGGAGGTCTTTCCGGACCTGGCTCCCGGCAACTTCACCTTCTCGCCGGAGCTCGGTGGGTGGGTGTGGACGACCTTCCACGAGTTCCAGTGGGACCTCAACTACGCCAACCCGAACGTCTTCCGGGCGATGCTCGGCACGATGCTGGACCTCGCCAACCGGGGGGTCGACGTGCTCCGCCTCGACGCGGTGCCGTTCCTCTGGAAGCGGCTGGGCACCGACTGCCAGAACCAGCCCGAGACGCACCTGCTCGTGCAGGCGTTCCGGGCGCTCACCCGGGTCGCCGCGCCGGGCCTCCTGTTCAAGGCCGAGGCGATCGTCGCGCCGGAAATGCTGGTGGCCTATCTGGGCGGGCATGATCAGTACCGGCCGGAGTGCGACCTGGCCTACAACAACCAGCTCATGGTCATGCTGTGGTCGGCGCTCGCCGCGCGGGACGCCACCCTGCTGGCGCGGTCGATGGCGCGGCTGCGCCGGGTTCCGCCGACCACCAGCTGGGTCACCTACGTGCGCTGCCATGACGACATCGGGTGGGCGGTGTCGGACGTCGACGCCGCCTCGGTCGGCTGGCACGGGTGGACGCACCGGCGCTTCCTGAGCGACTTCTACGCCGGGCGGCACCCCGGCTCGTTCGCCCGCGGCGCGCTGTTCCAGGAGAACCCGGCGTCGGGCGAGGCGCGCATCTCCGGCATGGCGGCCTCGCTCTGCGGCATCGAGACGGCCCTGGCCAGCGGCGACCCCGCGGAGCTGGACAGCGCCATCCGGCGGCTGGAACTGCTGTACTCCGTCGTGTTCTCGTTCGGGGGGATCCCTCTGGTCTGGATGGGCGATGAGATCGCGCTGCGAAACGATCGGCAGTGGGCGCGCGATCCAGCCCGTGCCGACGACAACCGATGGATGCACCGGCCACCGATGGACTGGCACGCCGCCGGCCGCCGGATGGATCCGAGCTCGCTGGAAGGCCGGGTCTTCCAGGCGATTCGCGGGCTCGCTGACGCTCGCCGACGCCTGCTGGCCCTCCGCGGCGGCGGCGAGACCTCGGTCCTGCCGACCGACAACCCGCACGTGCTTGCCTACCGGCGGCGGCACCAGCGCAGCGGCCCCTTGCTCGCGCTCGCCAGCTTCAGCGACGGGCCCGAGTCGGTCCCGGGGCAGGTGCTGGACGAGGCCGGCGTCCGGGATCCGGTGGCCGTGCACTCGAATACGGTCGGCGTCGGCGGGCTGAGCCTCACCGGAGGCCGGGTCCATCTCCCGGCCTGGGGGTTCGTCTGGGTCGCCGACCAGTAGGACCCGGCAATCTCCGGCAGCGCTGTCATTGCCGCTGGTCATCGACGCGCTGCTGTGGTGTCCTATGCACACGCCAACAGGTGGTATCCGGCCGAGTGCCGGGCGTCCCCCGAGGATAGAGAGGAACGGCCCATGGCCGAGGTGTCGTACGTGGACGCGTCCCGGATCTATCCGGGCAACCCCGTTCCGGCGGTCAACCGCTTGAACCTGGAGATCGGAGACGGGGAGTTCCTGGTCCTGGTCGGTCCGTCCGGCTGCGGGAAGTCGACCGCGCTGCGGATGCTGGCCGGGCTGGAGGACGTGGACACCGGCGAGGTGCGGATCGCCGGCCGGGACGTGTCGAACAAGCCGCCGAAGGACCGGGACATCGCCATGGTGTTCCAGAACTACGCGCTCTACCCGCACATGAC